>OCHO01000002.1_pt1 | contig 446691 bp, 373 predicted proteins | sample 1538441 | NCBI WGS metagenome assembly OCHO01 (sample SAMN04571691, study PRJEB22368) | human gut metagenome | biome: human gut; material: stool | host: Homo sapiens | place: Luxembourg | collected 2012-06-29
CATTTTATCCGCTTATGCAACTTATAATCAGGGATTTAATTTATAGAAGTCCCCTTCAGAAGCTTCCAACCACGGAAGAGATGTTGCCCTGCGAGTCGGTTTCAACCCGGGTTTCCAGCGTGAGATTCTTCTCCTCCTTGCGGTAGCAGAACGAATATCCTTCCGTTTTGCCGTCGGATCCGAACCGTCGGATCGAATGGAGGTCGCCGGGAGGAATTCCGAGTGTTTCGTACAGTTTTCGCGTAAAGAATTCGTGGATTTCCTCGAAGTTGTGGTCCACCAGATTACGGAGTTTTTCGGAGAGAGAGATATTCCCGTCGTGTTCGCGATTGAAGAGTGTGGTGTAGGAGCGCTGAGGCATTGGTCCGAAGATGAAATTCCGGCTCGACGCGGAGATCTCCTCCGACGGGAAGTTTTCTGGAAGATTCATCAACGGCTGAACGTGGAGCAGCGGATCTCCGAAAAGGTTGAATTCCAGAATAGTGGTGACGAGAATATCGGGTTGTTCGACCATCTTGTTCCGGAGTGCAAATCGGACGTAGTCGGTTTTGGCGGTGAGGAGAGCCTCCCCGGCATCCATGCCCGAAAGCAGTCGTGTCAGATAATACCTCAGGAGGAGCTCCGAAGCGGAGAGCGGATATTTGATTTCGTCGAGTTGGAGGTGGCAGTCGAAGTGCCCGAAGGCGCTTCTGCAGGCGCCCATGAAGAGCAGCGTCTGGTTGTAGATGGCCTGCAGCAAAGGCGAATATTGCCGCTTGTATCCGATAAACCGGGCTCCGTAGCAGCAGATTGCTGCGACGCATTGTGCCCGGGAGAGGCGGAATTGATCGGAATGGAATGCGACGGGATGACACGATGCATCCCGCTCTCCGGAATACTCGGCACAGAGCGGTTGAGGGCTTCCGTGCAGCATGAAGAGCAGCATTTCGGCCGTCATCTGAGCATCCATACACCGCTCGGCCCTTGGATCGACGGGCTCTCCCGACGGGCAGGGTACAGCCTTGCGGAGTTCGTAGAGCGGACTGATGATCATGTTGTTCTCAATATACCCGTCGATCGGGTCGAGCCGTTCCAGCGGCAGCGCATCCGTCATGATCCGGGCGATATTGCGGCTCGATTCGCAACTCGTGATGACCGGCCGCTTTTTCAGCGAGATACCGTTTTGGGCGAAGGCCAGCAATGCACGTTCGAGATATCCGCGGATATCGGTTTTGAAGTCGGATTCCATGAAGCCCTCCTCGAGCGGCAGGCGTCCCGGAACGAAACGGGGCTGGCAACCGAAAAGCCGGGCGAGATCCGGAACCGGTCCGGTTTGCCACGTTATGTCATTGAAATCGTAGGCATAGAGCAGATCGGCATCGAGATCCCGTTCCGTAATATTTTTTTGCTGTTTTGCATCGTTGGCATCATAACAGGGGTTGGGGACCCGCGGCATCGGGATGACATCGTCCCCGCCGATGATGAAGAGTGCCATCGTTCGGTTTTCAGTCGACAATCCGTTGCGACGGACAAATTCGCTCAGCAGACGGGCGCAGGAGCGCCAGTCTCCGGCAGTTGTCAGAGGGTTCTCCAATGCGAGGTCAAGGAGATGATACGCGACACCGTAATTCCGGCACTTCCCGACGTACTCCAGAATCGTGTTTCGGACCAGATCGATGACCCCGACCGGCATACCGTCGGACGAGACGGAGATCGTATCGTTGATGCACCCGTAGTACTTGACGGCAAGTCTGGCGCAGTTTGTCAGGATGATTCCCTCTCTTCTGCGCACGCTGTTTTCGGTGTCGGGCGTCTGGGCGTCGGGTTGGTTTTCGGCCGGGTCTCTGGGCGGTTCGTAAGCCTGTCCGCCTGTCGGTTCCGGCTGTTCCCTTCCCAGAATTGAATCGATATAGGCCTGTTCTTCGGCATCGAATGCCGGATCGGAGGGTGTGGCGAAGGCGTACTTTCTGGCATCGTTTTTCATCTCCATCAACTCGTCGATGTGGCGGTTGAAGAGTCGGGCATAGATTTCGTAGAAGACGAGAAATTCCCGTTGATCGATATCCGAACTGTGGCTGGCCCGGTTGCGGTAGGCGATAATCTTCTCGAAGGGTCTGCCAAAGTCTTCCGGATGGTGGATAGAGCCTTCGAGTTCCTTGCGGAACCGCGCCATGAGCAGCGGGAAGCATCCGAGCGTCTGAGTCTGGCGCGAGAGATCGATCGTGCGGCCGCGGTAGACGATTTCGGCATCTGGTTCGCCGGACGTGCGGGTAAAGTTGCGGATCTTTCTGTATACCGATCGGTTGAGTTCGATCTCCAAAGCTCCGGCCAACAGGGTGACCAGAGGGGAGAAATCCAGATCCTCATATCCGAATCGAATCGGGCGTCCGGTTTGCGGGGCGAAGATTTCGGCATAGATTCGTTCGAAGGTTCCGATCCGGGTTTTTGAACTCTCCTCGAGAGCGTCGTGCAGACGGAGCCGTTCCAGCGGTTTCGGACCGGTGATCTGGGATTCCGGATTCGGCTGGGTTGAGGTTCCGGAGGATACGTCCGGGGAGTTCCCGGCACGATCGGCCGCAGCAGGCCGTACCGAACCGGCAGCCTGCTCCAGCATCTGCTTCATTTGTCGATCCATCTCTTTCTGCAGATCGGCCATGTAGTTGTCGAAGTTCCAGAAGTCCTCCATTTCGTGTCAGAATTTACCGATGATCGCACTCAGTTCCTGTCTCTGCAGGGAGACATCCTCGATCGTTAGGATCGAGAGATCCGGATTGTTTTCGCGAGCCATGCGCCGGGAGGCTTTGGCCCGAATCGCTTCGAACAGCAGCCGGACGGTTCGGGCATTTGCAAACGATGGAATCTCTCTTTTCCGGGAATCGATCAGCCAGAGGATGGTTTGGAGTCGTTTTCGGGCGGGCGGCGTCAGTTCGTAGTGGTTGGCCTGGGCGATGCGCAGGAAGATTTCGTACATCTCCTCCCGGGTATAGTCTTCGAACTGGAAGACGCTTCGGAACCGGGATGGAAAGCCCGTATTGGCATTTTCGAGGAAGTGTTCCATCTCCTTGTCGTAACCGGCCAGGATGATCGTAAGTTTGTCGCGGTTGTTTTCCATCAGCGGGGTCAGCGTATCGATCACCTCGTCTCCGGGTTTAGATTTCGATCCCTGGGCATTCATCAGCGCATAGGCTTCGTCGATAAAGAGTACTCCGCCGAAGGATTCGAGGGCGGCCAGTCTGGTGATTTTGGCCGAGAAGCCCACCCACCCGGAGATGAGGGTCGAGGCGTCGACCTCCACGTAGCAGCCGTTTTCGATCAAACCTTCCTGTTTCATGATGCCGGCGACGAGTCGTGCCACCGTAGTTTTTCCGGTTCCGGGGTTTCCCTTGAAGATCGAGTTGAATGAGGCATTGATCTTGAGATCGGGGTAGACGGCCTGCCTTTTTTTCTGGATTTTCAGGTCAATGATGTGGTCTTCGATCAGAGCCTTGACGCGATCGAGTCCGATGAGTTCGTCGAGTTCTTTTCGGTAATCGATCTGCGGGTTGTAACGTTCGCGTTTGAAGGCGGGTTTCTGGTCATGAAGTTCGCCGATCAGGGTTTCGATCTCCTCGCGGACGGCAGGATCGAAGTCATCCGGGGTGTTTCCCAACGTCTGGTTATGCTCCCCTTGGGGCTTTTCGGTGGTCGAGGCCGCGGCGATTTCGTGGGAGAGGATGTAATCGATCTGTTCGGCATAGTTGACGAACAGATCGATCTCTTCGCGGTATTTTGCCGGATCGAGTTTATTCAGCGACTCGCCGATCGAGATCCAGAGGAGGGCCAGATGGCGGAGTATCTCCCGCCGGGTGTTGTCGAGTCCGCATCCATTCCGTAGGGTTGTCACGACACGACTCAATCCGTTGCGGCAGTTGGCGTAGATCGAGTTGTCGGGATATTCGGCGGCGAGTCTCTCCAGAAAATCGAGTTGCGGGGTCAGCAGAGCGATGGCTTCGTTTACGGAAATCCGGTCGGATGCGGCAAAACTGCCGGGACGATCCGCCAAGGCACGCCGTTCGGCCTGAAGCCGCATGCATGCAGCCAGGGTATCTTCGTCGAGGGGTATTCGGCCGCCGGGCTCGGGGTGTCCGGAGAGAGCCCTGCCGCAATCGGGGCAGAAGCGATCTCCGGGCCGGAGGCGGGCGCCGCATTCAGGGCAGAAGTTCATGGCTTTTACATGTTCATTAGGATTCGTTTGGCCTGGGCGTTGCCAGCTTTGGCGGCCTTCATGTACCAGCTTTCGGCCATATCCCTGTTTTTGGTGACGCCTCGACCGCCGTGATACATCTCGGCGACCGGGAAATAGGCCTTTTCGTACCCCTCGTCGGCCAGCGGCTTGAGGTATTCGAAGGCGGTCGCATAACTTTTCTTGACACCGTTTCCTTCGTAATATTTCATGCCGAGTTCAAAGCGCGCATCCTTGTCTCCGGTATCGGCCGCAGTCTTCAGTTTGGCGATGGGATCCTGTTTCTCCGGAGATGGAATCCGGTTGCTTTGTGCTGTGGCAAGGCTGTTGGCCGAACCTTTTTCTTCGACGGTCGTCGAGCCGGATCTGCCTTGTGATGCAGTACCTGCGGGGGTGGAGGTTGACTGGGTCGGAACTGTCGGTTTCTGGACCGGAGCGGTCGCTGTTTGTTGAGGTGTGGATTGCCGTGCGGCTGCCGTCTGTTTGGTCGTGTTTCCGGAGACGGTCGTCGGCCGGGCATCGTTTGTTTGGTTTTCCGTTGCGGCAACCTCCATCCGGGGCTGCTCCGTATCGGATTCCGCCTGCCTGTCTGAATGGAGAACATAATAGAGCGTCAACCCGATGCCAATGCCGACAATCGCCAGAGCGATCCGCACCCATCCCTTTTGGTCTTTTCGAGGATCCCTTATCGGGTCTGAAACGGGTTCCGACCGATGCGGTGGATTATCGACGATCTGCCGAGTGGCGACATGGGCTGCGTGTATGGCTTTGTCCGACGCCCGGGGAGATGGAGTCGGGACGGAGTCTGCCGGAGACGTCGCGAAGGACCGAACTGCGGAGGATGGGGTATTCACGACCGGATCGGACACCTGAAAGAGTTTCTGCAGGTAGAAGTTGCATTCGGGCGAGTTGCTCAATCCGGCTGCGGCCCCGTGGCTGGAGAGGTATTGGACAGCCGTATACATCGGTACCAGCCATTTCGAAAGGGCTTTCGGATTGATGCGGGTCAGGAACTGGGCCGCAGCCTGCAGTTCGCCGCCGAGGAGCAGTCCCGAGCATGAGATCAGGGCGACATTTTCCTGAGGGAACTCCGACCATTGGCTCAGTTTGCGTTGGGCGAATCCTGCCTGGGTGGGATTTCCGCTTTTGGCATAGGCATAGCAGGCCCAAAAGGTCTGCCAGTAGTTGTCGATCGAGGCTTCGCGGTAGCGTGACAGGAAAGAGGAAGGGTTCTCGAGAACCGTTACCAGGTAGTAATAGAATTGCGCCTCGTCGGATTCGCTGTTTGCGAGGGGTTCGAGTTTGGCCCGGAACGAGCGGAGAGATCCCGAATTCTGTCTGATCTGCCCGGATACATATTCGAGGGTCATCAGATCCGTATCCGAGAGTTCGGTCCGGGAGGCGATTCGCGCCTCCTTGACCTGATGTTCGACCTCGGAGCGATGTTCCTCGGGGAGAGCGATCCCCGCCGCGAAGTCATCAAGTTCGCGGCGGAGTTTGGGCGAGATGATACCGGAATCCAGTTTTCCGAGACAGAATTGTCTGTATTTCTCTTTACGTTCGGCCAGCGAGAGTTCGTCGCCGCTTTTGCCCACATAGACATTTGTGATGTTGTGGACCGTATCGTGCGAGTCCACGACATTGTGTGAGTCGTTGCTGGTTCTCGAAACATGGATACTGTTGTCATCGCCGCCTTGATGGCGCAGATGATCCGACAACTCTTTGCCGCATTCCTGACAGTAGCGGCTGTTATCATTCTGAGACTGTCCGCAGCGAGGGCAGTCGGGATTGATACAATATTTAGCCATGATTATTCGAATTCAAAACCGCAGAAACCACAGAACTTGGCATTGGATGCGATCTCCTTGTCGCATCTCGGGCAACGTACCGTAGATGCGGGCTTTTGTCGGGCCTCTCCGCTTCGGTCATTGTCTCTTTGGGCCGAGGATCTGGTTGTATACTCCAGAGCCTTGTCCTGTGCGTGTTCGAGTCGCTCCTGCTGGTATCTTGCATCGTCGCGATAGCGGGATGCATCCTCCCGGTATTTGTTCTGCAGCGTTTCGACCTGGTCGATCCGTGCCCCGGCGACGGCGGCATTCATGTGCATGGCTTTTTCCATGAATTCCTGCATGCGGGACTCTCTGTCGCGCTGTCGATCCATCTCCTTTTCGTAGATTTCGCGGGTGGCGTTTGCTGCGGCCGATGCTGCGGCCGATTCATTTTTGGAGGCAAGCGTTTTGGCGAATTCGACCTGAGCTGCGGCATCCAGTTGGCTGATTTGATTGGCGGTCAGCTGTTCGGCGCTGTACTCCTTCATGATTCGGGCCATCATCTCTTCGTGGGTCAGCTCCTTGTCCATGAGTTCGGCCTTGCGGGCATGTTCCTTGTCGAGATTGGCCTGTTCCTGGTCGTTGATCTTCTGATCCACGTCGAGAGCCATCTCCAGACGTTGCCGCAGAATGGCCATTCGGTGCGCTTCCCGTTCGTCGGCATAGGCATCGTCGTCGCGACGCATGCCGAGCTCGGTTTGTTTGAGTCTGCGTGCGTGTTGCAGCTTCTCCTCTTCGAGTTTACGGGCAACGGCTGCGGTTCGCTCCATGCCCTCCATTTGCTTGAGAGCCAGGACGGTCTTGCTTTCGAGTTGAGCCGTCTCCTTTTCCGTCGCTCTTCCTATTTGTTTGATTTCAAGAGCATTTTTAAAGGCATCCAGTTCGTCCTCGTTCAATAGCTTGTCACGATTGATTGCCTTCAGAGCGCAGTCGAGTTCTTCATCGTTACGAGCATTTGCGATTGCCTCGGCGTTGTTTTCGCGGGCCATTCGGTTTTTAAACTCGTTGGTGCGATGCAGAAAGTCCAGTTCGCGTTCATTGCAGTAGAGCTCCTGCGTCAATGCACGGAACCGGTCGAGAGCTTCATTGCTGCAGGAGATATCGGCCAAACGGACGAATTCGATACCGTCGGCATATTGGGCGAGAGAGCCGAGTCGGTTTTTGATGCGTTCCCTGGTCTCCGGGCGAATACCGTACTCTTCGATGGCCTCATCCTGGAGTTCTTCCTGCAGGATGTTCCGCACGAAAGTGGACAGCGACAACTGAATATCGGACGTCGTCACGGAGTGGTCGGCTGCCAGATATTTGCGGATGAATCGGTTGAAATCGGCGATGCGCAGGAACATCTGCAGGCCGATCTTGGCATCGAGGAGCCTGGTTTTGATGCTCATCGGTTCGAATACGACCTTGTGGTCAGCCGTTTCGGCGGTCCCGTAGATCGAAGGGAAATCGATATCGCGTTTGAGGTAGACGGCAATCAGGGAGTTTTCGTTGAGTTTGGCGACGATTTCGGGGACCGAGAGTTTCCGGTCATTGATTTTTTCCGTTTCATGGACTTTGGCGCCGAGGATCAGTTTGATCAGGGAGCGCCATTTGGTTTTGACCCATCCGGAGATACCGTCCGATTCGACCCGCATGTTCATGATCCGCTCCACATCGGACTCGGAGACGAAGTTGTAGAGACCCGAGTTCAGCTGGAGAGCCTCTTTCCCGTCGATATAGATAAGGGCTGTAACGCCGGGTTGGATGATGATGCCGGAGATGGTACTGATATTTGCGAAATCGATTTCACTGATTTTACGTGCGATTTCGCCGTCTGCGATACGCCATTGGGCCATGTTGCGCAATTTCCCGGTCGTATCCAGGTGGTGGAACTCGGCGAGATTAGTCTCGAGTTGGGATTCGACGGGTCGGGCGGTATTGTTGTTGAGGCGGTCGTTGTCTTTTGCGAAGGAGACAGGGTTATTTTCGGGAGGAGCGAGCCGGGTTCCGCATTGAGTACAGAATTTATTGCCATCGGGCATTGGAGCATTGCAGTGGGGACATTTCATAGGACCGGAATTAAGTTTTTTTACAAAAATAGGAAATATATTCCGATTAGTCAATACCTTATAATAAATAACCGTTGAAGATATGATCAAAAATCAGGGTGATGCAAGCATCGTGTGAAGGGGGCATTGTTTAAGTCCGGGGGGCCGTATCCTCCGACGAGTTTTAATATCCGGATTGGGAACTGTTTTCCGATCACCCTGTTGATTCCGGGGGGGCGGTTCGTCTTTGTATGGATTGTGGAAAGTGCATGATGGTGGATTTATTTGATCAGCATGACGATGCTGCCGCAGGTAATCAGCAGGGCGCCCAGGATCACGCGGGGGCTGGCCGGTTCCTTCAGGAACAGGAATGCCAGGCAGATGGTGATCACCACGCTCAGTTTGTCGATGGGCGCCACACGGGAGACATCGCCGGTCTGCAGCGCCTTGAAATAGAAGAGCCACGACAGACCCGTAGCGACACCCGAGAGGATGAGGAAGATCCACGTGTGGCGGCCGACGTCACGTATGCCGGCACCCTGGTGTCCGAATATTACGATGCTCCACGTCAGGACCAGGATCACCGTGGTACGGATGGCCGTAGCCAGGTCGGAGTTGATATTTTTTACGCCGATTTTGGCGAAGATGGCTGTCAGAGCGGCGAAGAGGGCCGACAGCAGGGCATAATATCTCCACATGTTTTACCAATTTTTCATTCAGACGCAGCGAAGAACGGACGGAACGCGGGTTGGATTGCGCCCGTGCGGTTTTCGCGGAGTCGAAAAGTTCATCTTGGGCAAAGGGCCCTTTTCGGGGGCCTGTTGCGATCGGATAATAAACGGGGATCGCGTTTTGATACGAAAAATGCGACCCGGAGGTCGCATTAGCAAGTTTTTAAAAGGCGTATTCTGAGGTATTTACCTCCAAAATAGGCTTAATACTCCTCCTCGTTGAAGAAGAAGTCGTCCTTGGAGGGGTAATCGGGCCAGATATCCTCGATGGATTCGTAAATTTCGCCCTCATCCTCAATCTCCTGCAGATTCTCGAGAACTTCAAGCGGAGCACCCGAACGGACCGCATAGTCAATCAACTCGTCTTTCGTTGCAGGCCAGGGAGCATCCTCGAGCTTCGAGGCCAATTCCAGCGTCCAGTACATAGCTATAAAATTTTAAGTTTTTAACAATCAGCAGTTTGGCCGCTCACGGGGCGGTTGTATCCCGTGATCGAATTGCAAAAGTATAAAAAAAACGAGAAAAACAAAGAAAAATTATGGATTCTTGCCTTTTGGTTGGGCGCATGCAAACCAAACCCCTTCCGGAGGTTCCTGGAGAGGGGGTTTTCGGGGAAAAAAATTCAGTGGCCGGAAGTTTTCGAATTACTCCTCCGTTTCCTCTTTGGCAATCCGCCGCTGCCTGCGCGTGGTAGCGTGTCGGGTTGCTGCAGGGTCCGCCACATTCAGCGAGCATGAGTGCTGTGTCGCAGTGGTTGTCCACCGCATTCAGCGAGTTCGAGTGCTGTGTTGCAGCGGTTGTCCGCCGCATCCTGCGAGATTAAGGGTTGCGTTGCAGAGGTTGTTTGCCGCAGCCTGCGGGTTTGTGTGTTGCGTCGCATCGCGGGGCCCCTGCCGCTTGCGAACAACCGGCGGCTCTTTCCGGATCGACCTACGCGCCTTCTCCCCGGAGTCGGGCCGACGGCTCTACCCGGACGACTCCCGGCCACGGGCTCTCTGAAGAGGGGTCACCCCTCCTTGGTGGCGATGAAGAAGAGGTCGTAACACCCATCGGCCACGGGTCCGATCCGGTAATCCTCCATGCGGATCGAGGCCGTCAGATCGGTATTTTCGCGGAGGAGCCGTCGCCGGTTGAGGCGGTTTAACAGGTCATAGGGGATCTGCAGCATCCATCGCGGCAGCCGGTGCTGGAGATCGAGCCAGTCGAAACGCGTGATGCGGGCCACACCTTGACGGTTCTTTTCGTAGTAGGCTCTGACCTGCTCGTTGCCGAAGACGCCGAGGGCCTCTATTGTCGGGAACTCCTCGGCGAGCAGCCGGCGGAGCTCCTGGGCGGTGTATTCGCGCACGTGCCAGGGATTGCGCGTGAGGGACATCGGAGCGTTGGGCGTGGTGACGATGAATCGGCCGCCGGGTCGGAGAACGCGGTGGATTTCGCGGACGAACTCCCGGTCGTCGCGGATATGCTCGATGACCTGGAACGAGATCACGCAGTCGAACGAGGCGTCGGGGAGGTCGATGGGCGGGACGACCGCCTGCCGGAACTCGACGTCGGGCCGGGCCAGCAGTTCGGGATCGGGCGTGTGCTTGTCCATCGTGACGAACCTTCGGGCGTGAGGTGCAACCACTTCGATGCCATATCCGGCGCCGGTCCCGATTTCGAGCACATCGCCCGTGATTCGTTCGGCGGCGGCGTAATAGGCGAGCAGCGAGCGTTGGAAGACGAAGTTGTCGGAGGCTTCGCGCGAGACCCGTTCTGCGGTATTGATTTTGGCCATGGTCTGTGGTGGGGTTAAAGGTCCGACGGGCGGGAGGTGAGCCGCATTCCCTTTTCGTCGGTTGTGACGGCGCCGCGCTTAAGCAGCATGCCGAGCGAACGTTTGAAGACCTTTTTGCTCATCTGCGTCCGGAGTTTGACCTCATCGGGGTCGCTGTTGTCGTTCAGGGGGAGGAACCCGCCGTTTTCGCGGAGGAGGCGCAGCAGCACCTCGGCCGAATCCTTGACCTGGGCGAATCCGCTCTGCTGGAGCGAGATGTCGATCCGGTTGTCGTCGGTGATGCGGCTGACGTAGCCCGTCATGCGGTCACCGACGGCGACCGGGCGGAAGATCTGGTTTCGGTAGATCATCCCCCAGTGGCGGTTGTTGACGATGACGCGGAATCCGATTTCGCTCTGCGAGGCGACGAGCAGGTTGACCTCTTCGCGGGGTTTGACCGAGATGAGATCGTTGTTGACATAGGCCTTGAGCTTTTCGGTGGCGACGCAACGGCCGGTGATAGCGTCTTCGTAGATGTAAACCAGATAGGAGTGTCCGACGAGGACGCCGCCCTGCTGGTTTCGGTTCGGGAGGAAGATATCCTTGCCGTGGAGGCCCCAGTCGAGGAATGCCCCGTGCGGGGTTTTGTCGACGACGCGCAGGAATCCGGCCTGGCCGACCAGGAGGAGGGGCGTTTCGGTGGTAGCGACGAGACGGTCTTCGGAGTCGTGGTAGATGAAGACCTCCTTTTTGTCGCCGACCTTGTCGGAGAGAGAGGTATAGCGGTTTGGCAGCAGGACCTCCTGCTGCTCTTCGTCTGCGAGGTAGAGACCGTGGTCGGAGATTCGGCTGACGGTCAGGGATTCGATGCGTCCGGCTCTGAGCATAAAAAAACGTGTGGATTGATCCGGTGCAAAATTACGTTTAATTTCGTGCGTTTCCAAACTCCGGGGCAAGAAGCTGCAAAAAGCGCAAAATCCGGGGTCGGAAAGTTGGAGGATTCGCAAAAAATCGGTATATTCGTACAAGGAGGGCCGGAGTGTCGGGTGAGCGAGGGCGGAAAGCCGAGGCGGGGGGCGGAGGTGTCGAGGGGCGATTCGCGGGAGAGTGGGGTAGGGATGATGCGGGAGCGTTTCCGGTCCGGACTGAAGACAAGACCCTTGAATCCATAACGAACGATAAGACCATGAATTCCAACGCCAATTTTGATCTGAGTTTTTTACAGCTGGATGCGACGACCCTGGATACCCGCACGCTTGCGGAGGTAGGCGAACTGATCGATCGGACACCGGGCGATCTGGTGGTGCTGCCGGAGATGTTTGCGACGGGTTTCCGGACCGATGCCGCGGCGGTGGCGCAGCCCGTCGACGGGGAGATCGTCACAGCGCTGCGGGCATGGGCCCGCGAGAGCGGCAAGGCCGTTGTGGGGAGCGTTGCCGTAACCGATGGCCCGACATTCCGCAACCGGTTGTTCTTTGCCCGGCCGACGGGCGAACTGGAGTGGTATGACAAACGCCATCTGTTCCGTCCGGGGGGCGAGACCGACACCTTCACCCCGGGAGACCGCCGCACGGTGGTCGAGTACCGCGGCATTCGATTCCTGCTGCTGGTCTGCTACGATCTGCGCTTTCCGGTCTGGAGCCGCTGCCGGCGGGACTACGACGTGATTCTGTGCAGTGCGGCATGGCCTTCGTCACGACGCGACGTGTGGCGGACGCTGCTGTGCGCCCGGGCGCTGGAGAACCAGGCGTGGATCGTCGGGGCGAACTTCTGCGGCGAGGATCCGACGGGCCGCTATGCGGGAGCATCGGCGATTGTCGACTGCTACGGACGCTTCCGGGCGGAGGCACCCGAGTCCGCATCGGTTTGCCGCACGGTTCACTTCTCGCTCGAAGAGCAGAACCGCTTCCGCGAACGCTTTCCGACCTGGCGCGAAGCGGATGACTTCACTTTGGGACAATAAAATCCCGGAAAATATCGTATCTTTGCACGATTCCCCCGCCCGTGCGGGCCGAACCCCCGGAGAGCCTCTTCGCAAGGGGACCTGACGGGGCCAGCGCTGCTTCGGCCGGTGGTCGTGGCGGATGCCTCTGGTTGGCTGTCGGTAGCTGCTGCGGCCGCCGGGTGCCGATTTCGGCTGACGGGCCTGCGCTCGGAGGGGCAGGGCGGTTCTGCGGACGGAGATGAATGCCGCCCGTCGGGATGGCAAGAGACAAGCGTGAATTATGGAGGATACGATCAAGATACTGGGCGCCCGGGTCCACAACCTGAAGAATGTGGATCTGGAGATTCCGCGCCATAAACTGGTGGTGATCACGGGCCTTTCGGGTTCGGGCAAATCGTCGCTGGCCTTCGACACGATCTACGCCGAGGGACAGCGGCGCTATATGGAGACGCTGTCGACCTACGCGCGGCAGTTCGTGGGGACGATGGAGCGCCCCGACGTGGACAAGATCACGGGCCTGAGCCCGGTGGTGGCCATCGAACAGAAGACCACCAACAAGAATCCGCGCTCGACGGTGGGGACCGTGACGGAGATCAACGACTTTCTGCGTCTGCTCTACGCGCGGGCCTCGCGGGCCTATTCGCCGGTGACGGGCGAGGAGATGGTCCACTATACCGACGACCAGATAGCCGACCTGATTCTCAAGGGCTTTGCCGGGCGCCGCATTGCGCTGATGGCCCCGGTTGTCAAGGGGCGCAAGGGTCACTACCGCGAACTTTTCGAATCGCTGGCCAAGAAGGGTTACATCTACGCCCGCATCGACGGAGAGATCCGTGAGATTTCGGCCGGGATGCGCCTCGACCGCTACAAGATCCACACGATCGACCTGGTTGTCGACCGGCTGGTGGTGAGCGAGGAGTCGCGCGACCGGCTGATGACCTCGCTCCAGGAGGCGATGCGCCAGGGCAAGGGGACGATGGCCGTCTACGACTACGGGACCGAGCAGCAGCGCTTCTATTCGCGTCATCTGATGTGCCCGACGACGGGCATTGCCTTCGAGGATCCGGCGCCTCACACCTTTTCGTTCAACTCGCCGAAGGGGGCGTGTCCCCACTGTAACGGACTGGGCGAGGAGGCGGTTTTCGACGTAGGGAAGATCATCCCCGACCGGAACCTTTCGCTGCGCGAGGGCGGGGGCGAGCCGCTGGGCAAATACCGCAACAACATGCTCTTCGCAACGCTCGAGATGCTGGGGCGCCGCTATGACTTCACGCTGGACGATCCGATTTCGAGCTTTTCGGAGGAGGCGCTCAACGCCGTGCTTTACGGCGATTCGGAGCCGCTGACGGTCGATCTCACGGAGTTCAGCTCCTCGGGCGGACGGCAGTTCCTGACGTGGGAGGGCGTTGCCGAGTACATCGGCCGCACGGAGGACGACGATTCGAAACGGGGCCAGAAGTGGCGCGACCAGTTTCTGGTCTACCGCAAGTGTTCGGTCTGCGGGGGGACGCGCCTGAAGAAGGAGGCGCTGCAGTTCCGCATCGCGGGCAAGAACATCGCCGAGGTCTCGGCCCTGTCGATTGCCGAATTTTCGGAGTGGGTTCCGACGCTGCGCGGGGCGATGACCGACAAGGAGTGGCGCATTGCGCAGGAGATCGTCAAGGAGATCTCCGAGCGGCTGCGCTTTCTGATGGACGTGGGGCTGGGATACCTGTCGCTGGCGCGGTCGTCGCGGTCGCTGTCTGGGGGCGAGAGCCAGCGGATCCGGCTGGCGACGCAGATCGGCTCGAAGCTGGTCAACGTCCTCTATATCCTCGATGAGCCCTCGATCGGCCTCCACCAGCGGGACAACCAGCGGCTGATCCGCAGTCTGGAGGAGCTTCGCGATGCGGGCAACTCGGTGATCGTCGTCGAGCACGACGAGGATATGATGCGTGCGGCGGATTTCATCGTCGACGTGGGTCCGAAGGCGGGCCGTCGGGGCGGACAGATCGTTGCGGCGGGCACCTTCGACGATATCCTGAAGAGCCATACCATCACGGCTGATTACCTGACGGGCCGCCGGCGGATCGAGATCCCCGCGACGCTGCGCCCCGGCACGGGCGAGTCGATCACGATCCACGGTGCCCGCGGCAACAACCTCAAGAACGTGACGGTAAGCTTTCCGCTGGGCAAGTTCATCTGCGTGACGGGGGTGAGCGGATCGGGCAAGTCGACGCTGATCAACGAGACGTTGCGTCCGATCCTTTCGCGGGCGCTCTACCGTTCGCTGGACCAGCCGCTGGAGTACGATTCGATCGAGGGGATCGAGCACATCGACAAGCTGGTGGTCGTCGACCAGTCGCCCATCGGGCGCACGCCGCGGTCGAATCCGGCGACCTATTCGAACGTTTTTGCCGACATCCGCAAGCTCTTCGAGATGACGCCCGACGCGCAGATCCGGGGCTTCAAGGCGGGGCGGTTTTCGTTCAACGTCAAGGGCGGACGGTGCGAGGAGTGCCGCGGGGCCGGGGTGCAGACCATCGAGATGAACTTTCTGCCCGATGTCTACGTGCGTTGCAAGGCGTGCGGCGGCCACCGCTACAACCGCGAGACGCTCGAGGTGCGCTACAAGGGAAAGAACATCGACGACGTGCTGAACATGACGGTGAACATGGCCGTGGAGTTTTTCGAGAACATCCCCTCGATCTACCAGAAGCTGAAGGCGATCCAGGAGGTCGGTCTGGGCTATCTGACGCTGGGCCAGCCGTGTACGACGCTGTCCGGGGGCGAGAGCCAGCGCATCAAGCTCTCGTCGGAGTTGTCGAAACGCGATACGGGCCGCACGCTCTACATTCTGGACGAGCCGACGACGGGTCTTCATTTCGAGGATATCCGCCTGCTGCTCGATGTGCTGAACAAGCTGGTCGACCGGGGGAATACGGTGATTGTGATCGAGCATAACCTCGATGTGGTGAAGGTGGCCGACCATCTGATCGACATAGGCCCGGAGGGGGGCGCGGCCGGCGGCGAGGTGATCGCGCAGGGAACCCCCCACGAGGTGGCGCAGTGCGAACGGAGCTACACGGGCCAGTTCCTGAAGCGGATGGGCCTTTGACCTGCGATTCCGCGGAGAGCCCATGCCGGAGTCGGCGCTTTGCCGTAAGCGAGCGCCTGTTTGTGTAAACCTCGGGATCCGCACCCTTCCGATGGAGACCCGCATTCTCGCGGCGACTGCATGCACGCTTGGATATCCTCTTACTCCCGGCTACGGCTGCCTGTATACCCGCATATAAAAGGAGGTTCCGGAATTTCCGGAACCTCCTTTTTCGTTTCAGCCGGGCCTTATCGCCGGACGCGGGTGGCTTTAGCGGGAGCCGTCCGGGCGGTGGATTTCTCCATCACGGGCCGTTCTCCGCTTACGGAGAGGATCGGCTTCCGCAGCTGGAGACCCTTGACGCCGGCATGACTGCACTTCGCGGCGGCCTGGAAGGCGCCGTAGGGTCGGAATTCCTCGACGGGCGATCCGATTTTCGCGATAGAGGTTGTAGATGGTTTTGTCGGCGCCCTTGATACCGGCCAGGGAGTCGGCACTTCCTCCGGCGAGCAGGGAGGTGACGCTCAGAATGGCAAACAAGCAGATAGTATTCTTCGCAATACGCATAGGCCTTGTCTTTGTATGGTGTGGCGAGGTGGAATACCGCCAGATCGGTATGATGCGGGAGCCGGGCTGCGAGTCGGTACCGGGGTGCGGGTGGACAGGCTCCCGACAGCAAAAGTAGGAATATTCTCTCCGAACTGCAACACTTTCCCGGATATTTGCCCGTTGCCGGGGGCTGATTCCCGTTTTTATCCCTTTTGGCCGGGGGGGCGGCCTGTGGTTGGATGCCATCCGGACCGGTCTTTGAAGCGGATGGGCCTGTGACCTGCGAATCCCGGACGCGGCGATCCTCCGTCCGGAAATTTTTTGCGGCCATCCGGTTCCGGATTTGTCCCGATTCCGCCCGGCAGCCCCTCCGGACACCCTGCCGCAGGGGGTAATCCTGCCGACCGGCGCGCAGAACGTCTTCGGGGCTGCGGCATCGATTTTGCGCTCATGGCCGATACCAAACCTTATCGTGCTATGAAAAAAACAGCCATTTTTGTCATGGGCCTGCTGCTGTGTGCGGCGGCCGTTACGGTAATCGGACAGAAGAAGGTTCTCTCTCCGAAACAGGAACAGCGTGAGGTGCGCGAGCAGCGCCGTGCGGAGCGTCTGGCCAACTACCAGAAGACGATGGATTCGATCATTCTGTCGCGGAACTTCCAGTTCAATCCGCAGACGATGCAGCAGCAGCCGACGGGCCCGATGCGTCAGATCATGAACCCTACCTTCAGCGTGGGGGTCTGGGACGGGACGGTAGACATCTGTCTGCCTTATATCAAGGGGTACGTTCCTCCCTACTACACGACGATTATCAACTGTACGGTTCCCAACGTGCAGGGCTATACGACCGAGCAGACCCACGAAGGGTGGATGGTGACCTTCTCGACATCGCTCTTCACGGCGTCGACCTACACCTTTACCTTCGAGATCTTCACGCGCACGGGCGGTGCGAACCTGACGATCACCAATCCGTGGTACAACGCGGTGCAGTATTCGGGAACGATATCGCAGCTCTATTGAGCGACCGATTCGGTTTTTGCATGAAGAAAGGCCTCTCTCCGCTATTCGCGGAAGAGGCCTTTTCGGTGTTTCCGGATGCCCGTACGGTTACGGTCCGCCTTCCGGGCATCGCGGTTTCCGGTCCGGGTCAGTCGCGGTAGATCAGCGCCACGGCCGAGACCGAGACCCCCTCTTCACGCCCCTCGAAACCGAGCCGTTCGGTGGTTGTGGCCTTGACCGATACGCGGTCGACGCCGATCTCCATCTCGGCGGCCAGCGCTTCGCGCATGCGGTCGATATAGGGCCGCAGCTTGGGTCGCTGCATGCGGATGGTGCAGTCGACGTTTCCGATCCGGAATCCTTTTTCGCGGATCAGGGCGACGGTCCGCCGCAGGAGGATGCGCGAATCGATCCCGCTGAATTCATCCGACGTATCGGGGAAGTGGAGTCCGATATCTCCCAGGGCGGCAGCCCCGAGCAGGGCGTCGCAGAGAGCATGAATGGCCACATCGCCGTCCGAATGGGCGACACAACCCTTCGAGTGGGGGATCTCTATGCCCCCCAGAACGAGCCGCAGGCCGTCGGCCAGCGCATGGACATCATATCCGTGTCCGATTCTGAAATCCGTCATATTGTACGTTTTGATCTTGCCAAAATAGGGAAAAAAGCGTAACTTTGCAAAAATACCTGAAATCTATGTCAGCAATATCTACCCTGGAACCGCGCCTGGTGTGGGAGCAGTTTGATGCGATCACCCGCGTGCCGCGCCCCTCGAAGAAGGAGGGGAAGATCATCGAATTTCTGGTCGACTTCGCCCGCCAGCACGGGATCGAATACAAGAAGGATGCCATCGGCAACGTTGTGATGCGCAAGCCGGCGACGCCGGGCTTTGAGGAGCACCCGGCGGTGATCCTCCAGTCGCATATGGATATGGTCTGCGAGAAGAATTCGGACGTGGAGTTCGACTTCGAGAACGACCCGATCCGCACGCGTATCGACGGCGAGTGGGTCAAGGCCGAGGGGACGACGCTGGGTGCCGACTGCGGCATCGGGATGGCGGCGGCCCTGGCTGCGATGATCGACCCCGACCTGCAGCACGGGCCGCTGGAGGCGCTCTTCACCGTCGACGAGGAGACGGGTCTGACGGGGGCCTTCGAGCTGGGCGAGGGGATGCTCACGGGCAAATACCTGATCAACCTTGATTCGGAGGACGAGGGCGAACTCTTCATCGGATGTGCGGGCGGCATCGACACGATTGCCACGTTCCACTGCACGATGGAGCCGGCGCCGAAGAACTATACCTTTTTCCGGGTGGATGTCTCCGACCTGCTGGGGGGCCACTCGGGCGACGATATCGACAAGGGACGCGTCAACTCGAACAAGACGGTAGCGCGCCTGCTGTGGGAGGGGATGCAGTCGTGCGAGCTGCGGCTGAGCTACTTCAACGGCGGCAACCTGCGCAATGCAATCCCGCGCGAGGCCTATGCGATCTTCGGAGTCCCGACGCGGCTGAAGGAGGATTTCGTGAAACGCTACCGGTTGTTTGCGGCGGATCTCGAGGCGGAGTTCCGCTTCCGGGAGCCGAACTTCAAGATCACGCTCAACGAGATGCCGCAGGTCGAGGAGGTGCTCGATGCGCGGACGCAGTTCGGACTGGTCTATTCGCTGGTCGGGGTTCCCAACGGTGTGGTGGCCATGTCGTTTGCGGTTCCGGGTCTGGTGGAGACCTCGACGAACCTTGCTTCGGTGAAGTTCGAGGGTCGCGACCGGATCGTGGTGACCTCGTCGCAGCGGTCGTCGGTCGAGAGTGCGAAGACCTACGTGATGCAGATGGTCGAGTCGGTCTTCGCGCTGGCGGGCGCCGACGTGGCCCATTCGGACGGCTACCCGGGCTGGGCGCCGAACCCGGCATCGCACCTGCTGAAGGTGACCGAGGAGGCCTACGAGCGGCTCTTTGCGACGAAGCCGAAGGTGCGTGCGATCCATGCGGGTCTGGAGTGCGGCCTCTTCCTGGAAAAGTATCCCGATCTGGAGATGGTTTCGTTCGGGCCGACGCTGCGGGGCGTCCACTCGCCCGACGAGCGGCTGGAGATCGCCACGGTGCCGAAGTTCTGGTCGCTGCTGTGCGAGACGCTGAAGACGCTCTGACGGATACGGACAGAATCATTTGCCGGGACCCGGACCGATTGGCGGGATCCCGGCTTTTTGTCGGTACGGAGCTGAACCGGACGCCTCCGATCGGGAACGGCGAGGCTGTTGCCCGGGAGAGCGGAGGGTGCGTCATGGAAATGTAACACCCGTGTTGCGGCATTGCAATATCTGTTTCAGACCTTTGCCGAAGCAAAGAACGATTGATCGGTTATGAAGAGACCCCTTTTCCGAATCCTGCTGCTGTCGGGCCTTCTGCTGTCCGCCTCGACTGCCGTGTTGGCTGAAGTTCCGGACACCCTCCGGCGCACTTCCGCCGCGATTGCTTCCGTTTCCTCCGATTCGGCTGCTTCCGTTTCCTCCGATTCGGCTGTTGCCGTTTCCCCGGCCGCCGCACCGTCTTCCTCGGCTGCCGATGGTGCAGCTTTTGCCGCACCGTCCTCTGCGTCGTCTTCCGCTTCGGCCTCCACGCCGACGCCTGCCGCACCGTCCTCCACACCGATGCCTGCCGCATCGGCCTCTCCGGCCGGCGCCTCTTCGGCCGCCGCCGCTGCTGCACCGGTCCGGAAGGAGCCGCTCTTCACGGTCCGGCTGCACGGAACCGTCCGTGGCAAATACGAATACCAGCCCGATCTGGGCAAGAACCGCTTCGAGGTGCGCAACGCGCGCTTCAGCGTCTCGGGCAGCGTGACGCCGTGGGTGGACTACAAGGCGGAGATCGACCTTTCGGACGAGGGGTCGATCAAGATGCTCGACGCCTACGCCCGCCTGCACATGCTTCGCCGGAAGGTTCGCTTCACGATCGGCCAGATGCGCGTACCCTTTACGATTGACGCCCACCGCTCGCCCCACGAACAGTACTTTGCCAACCGCTCGTTCATCGCCAAGCAGGCGGGCAACGTCCGCGACGTGGGGGCCACCCTGGGGTGGACCTTCGGCAAGCGGATTCCGGTGACACTTGAAGGGGGCTTGTTCAACGGATCGGGCCTCACGGACCAGAAGGACTACTGGACGCGGTCGTTCAACTATTCGGCCAAGGCGCAGGTGAAGTTTGCCGACCGGGTGAATCTCTCGCTGAGCATCCAGAAGACCCACCCCGACGTGGTCGACATCCGGATGTACGACGTGGGGGCCTACTACGAGAATCCGCTTTGGCATGTTGAGGCGGAGTACCTTCGGAAGAACTACGCCGAGGGGGCCTTTGCCGGGGTGAACGTCATCGATGCCTTTGTGTGCCGCAACCTTCCGACGCCGCGTCTTCGGGCGCTGAAGCAGATTTCGATCCTGGCGCGCTACGACTACATGTCGGACCACAGTACGGGAGTGGCCGATGCGTCGGGGCAGCTGGTTGCCGACGATCCGGAGCGCCACCGCGTGACGGGCGGCCTGACTTTCAGCCTGGGGCTTCCCTTCCAGGCCGACATCCGGATCAACTACGAGGCCTACTTCTACCGGGCGACGGCGACGCCGGCCCTTTCCGAACAGGACAAGTTCGTGGCCGAGTTCATGGTGCGCTTCTGAGGCGGCTGTGGGGGATCCCGGCAGATACCTTCCGACGGGAGCTTGTTGTTTCGAATCGGAGGAGGAGAAGTCATAAAATTCGTTACCTTTGTATAATAACAAGGGTATCGAGATATGCCAAAAAGGCTAATTGGGTTTTGTTTGATGGTCGGGTTCAGTCTGCTGCTACCGCAACGGGCCGTTCCGCAGCGGCATTCCGACGACGAATATTACCCCTATGCCGAACGGGAACGGCCGCGACCCCGGCTCGAGAGCGACACGACGCTCTTCTACCGGGCGATCCAGAGCCCGACGGATCTCTACGGTGCGCATACCGACTTCACGCTTCCGGGCGTAGCCCGCCGCCGGCGCGGTGCGGACTACACGCAGGAACGCACGCTGCTCTCGGGCATCGGCATATCGTACCGCTACCTCACGACGCTGCGCCTGCTTGGTGCCGATGAACAGCGCAGTGCGGGCCTCCAACCTGCCGCGGAACCTCTCTCCGGCACCGTCTCCACCACGCAATACGATTTTCCGGACGCACTTCCGCTTCAGCCCTACCGGGTCTCTGCCACCCTGACCGACCGCAACTACCGCTACGGGGTGCGCCTGGCTGGGAGCCGGACCCTGGGTCGGGAGTGGCACCTGACGGCGGCGGCCGACCTGCGCACGGGACGCGACATGCACGTCGAGGGGCTCTTCACCCACGCTGCAACGGTCGGCTTCCACCTTTCGCACCGGACCGAACACCGGGGTGAATTCTCGCTCACGGGCATCCTACCGCTCTCGATGCGGGGCACGCGCCTCTCCTCGTCGGAGGAGGCCTTCACGCTGACGGGCAACCGCCTCTACAATCCGGCGTGGGGCTACCAGGACGGCCGTGTCCGCAACTCGCGCGTCCGCCGCGAGACGCTGCCGCTTGTGGCAGCCGCGTGGCGGGGCCGGCTGACGGCATCGACCACCCTGACGGCCTCCCTGGCGACGGAGGCGGGCCGGAGCCGTTACAGTTCGCTGGGGTGGTACGACGCCCGCACCCCGATGCCGGACAACTACCGCTACCTGCCGAGTTATGCCGACGACCGGGCGACCCGCGAGGCGTGGCAGTCGAACGACGCGCGCTATACGCAGATCGACTGGGACGAACTGATCCGCCAGAACCGCATGTCGGCGGACGGTGCGGCGGTCTACGCCCTTGAGGACCGGGTCGAACGGCTCTGGACGACGACGCTGCATGCTCTCTTTGCGACGGATCTCGATCGCCGGCTGACGCTTCGCTACGGCGTGGATCTCTCGTTCGACGACCGCCGCAACTACAAGCAGATGCGCGATCTGCTGGGCGCCGACCACATCGTCGACATCGACCAGTACCTGATCGACGACGACACCTACGGGACGCAGCTTCAGAACGACCTTCGCCACCCCGACCGGATCATCCGCACGGGTGACCGCTTCGGTTACGACTATACGCTCGCCACGCGGCGCCTGCTGGCGTTTCTGCAGGCCGACTACCGTACGGACCGCTTCCGCGGTGACCTTACGCTCGTCTTCGGGAGTTCGGCCGTCCACCGGCGGGGCCACTACGAGAAGGAGCTCTTCCCGGGGACGCAGTCCCGCGGCCGTTCGCGCGTGCTGCGCTTTGCGCCCTACCGGCTGAAGGCCTCGGGCGGCTGGGCCTTCACGCCGCGCCACTACGTCGAACTCTCGCTGCTGGCCGAGGCCCGTACGCCGTCGGCCGAGGATCTCTTCTACCAGCCGCTCTACAACAACCTCACGCTCGACAACCCCTCGGCCGCGCACACCTGGGCTGTTGAGGCACTCTACCGCCTGACGGGGCCGGTGCTGACCCTCGAGACGACGCTCTTTTCGGTGTTGATGCTCGACGGAGTCGAGACGCGCCGCTACTACGACGACCTCTCGTACCTCTATTGCGACATGGCGGTCACCGGCCTGGGCACCTGGTCGCTGGGCATCGAGACGGCGGCCGACATCCGGCTCTCCGATCGGTGGCGGTTGTTGCTGGCGGCCTCGGCGGGGCGCTACCGCTACGTCCGCAATCCGACGGTCACGGTCCTCTCCGACGTCGACAACGCACCGGTCGATCTCGATTCCGAGAGCCGCATGGGCGGCTGCCGGGTGGGCGGTGCCCCGCAGCTGACCGCCTCGGCCGAGTTGGCCTGGTTCGGGCCGCGGGGGTGGGGGATCCGGGCCTCTTCGGGCTATGCCGGGCTGCGTTATGTCGAGCCGATGGCCCTGCGTCGTACGGACCGCGTGGCGGGACAGACCGGCGTGACGCCCGAGGCCTTTGCGGCCTTCACCCGCCAGGAGCGCCTGGCCGATGCCTTCACGCTCGACGCCTCGCTCTTCAAGAGCTTCTGGTTCGACCGTTCGCGGCTGACCGTGTCGCTGCTGCTGCGCAACCTTACGGGACAGTCGTCCACAGCCTACAACGGCTACGAATCGCTGCGCGTGCGACGCATCCGCTCGGGCGACGAGACCTTCTACACGCCTCACGCGACACGTTACAGCTACCTGCTTCCGCGGTCGTTCTACCTTACGATCTCGTACCGATTCTGAGAAAAGTGAAAAAAATGGCTTGAAATTTTGGGATTTTGCTGCCGAATTCGTATTTTGAGAGGCGAAAACCTTAAAACTTCAACCCAATGATTGTCGGTATTCCAAAAGAGATCAAGAACAACGAGAACCGCGTTGCTCTGACCCCTGCGGGCGCCCAGGAGCTCGTCAAACGGGGACACAAAGTGTATGTGCAGGCTTCGGCCGGAGTGAACAGCGGATTTGCCGACGCAGCCTATACGGCGGTAGGAGCGGAGCTTCTGCCCACGATCGAGGATGTCTACGCTACGGCGGAGATGATCGTGAAGGTCAAGGAGCCGATCGCCCCGGAGTACAAGCTCATCCGCCGCGACCAGCTGGTCTTCACCTATTTCCATTTTGCGAGCAGCGAGGCGCTGACCCGCGCGATGATCGAGAGCGGTGCGGTGTGCTGCGCCTACGAGACGGTCGAGCGTGCGGACCGGTCGCTGCCGCTGCTGATTCCGATGTCGGAGGTTGCCGGGCGCATGGCGGCTCAGGAGGGACGTTATTTCCTGGAGAAGCCCCGCGGCGGCAAGGGCGTGCTGCTGGGCGGTGTTCCGGGCGTGAAGCCGGCGAAGGTCTTTGTCATCGGCGCGGGCGTCGTGGGCACGGCGGCAGCGCGTACGGCAGCCGGCACGGGTGCCGACGTGACGATCTGTGACATTTCGCTGCAGCGTCTGACCTACCTGGCCGACGTGATGCCGAAGAACGTCAAGACGCTCATGTCGTCGGAGTACAACATCCGCGAGGAGCTCAAACATGCCGATCTGGTGATCGGATCGGTGCTGATCCCGGGGGCCAAGGCTCCGAAACTCGTGACGCGCGACATGCTGCAGCTGATGGAGCCGGGGACGGTGATGGTTGACGTGGCGATCGACCAGGGCGGCTGCTTCGAGACGTCGCGTCCGACGACGCACGAGGATCCGGTCTACTACGTCGACGGGATTCTGCACTATTGCGTGGCGAACATTCCGGGAGCGGTACCGCGGACCTCGACGCTGGCGCTGACCAACGCGACGCTTCCCTACGTGCTGCAGCTGGCCGACAAGGGCTGGCAGCGGGCGGCGCGTGAGAATGCCGAGCTGGCGCTGGGTCTGAACGTTGTTTCGGGCAAGGTGGTCTACCGTCCGGTGGCCGAGGCGTGGGGGCTTCCCTACGAGCCGCTGACGCTCTGACGGCGGGGAGAACTGCCGGCGGGATCCGACCTCCCGTATTGCGAACAAGCCTCCGGGGCCATCGGCTTCGGAGGCTTTCGTGCTGTATCGGGGAGTTTTCCGCCGGGGAGCTTGTGCGGCTGCGTTTTCGCGGTCTGCGATTTTTGTACTATCTTTGCAGGGTGTAACAGCGGAATGCGGCGATTCCGGCCGTTGTTCCGGATAAACCGATAAAAGAAAAAGAGATGGCAGGATCTAATTTTGTGGATTACGTCAAGATATTTGCCCGTTCGGGCCACGGCGGAGCGGGTTCGGCCCACTTTCGTCGGGAGAAGTTCGTCGCCTTCGGCGGTCCGGACGGCGGCGACGGCGGCAAGGGAGGCAGCATCGTGCTGGTGGGCGACCGCCAGTACTGGACGCTGATCCACCTCAAATACCAGCGCCACCAGTTTGCCGAGGATGGCGAGAACGGCTCCGGGGCCCGTTCGTCGGGCAAGGATGCGAAGGATATCGTCATACCGGTGCCGCTGGGCACGGTGGCGCGCCGTGTCGTGGAGCAGGAGGACGGCACGACGACGCTCGAGATGGTGGGGGAGGTGACCTCCGACGGCGAGCGGCTCGTGTTGCTGAAGGGGGGCCGTGGCGGCTTGGGCAACTGGCACTTCAAGAGCGCCACGAACCAGACCCCGCGCTATGCCCAGCCGGGCGAGGATGGCGACGAAGGGGCCTTCGTGCTGGAGCTGAAGGTGCTGGCCGACGTGGGGCTTGTGGGATTCCCGAATGCCGGCAAGTCGACGCTGCTGTCGGTGGTTTCGGCGGCGAAGCCCAAGATTGCGAACTACGCCTTCACGACGCTGGAGCCGAACCTGGGTATCGTCGAGGTGCGTGACCACAAGTCGTTCGTGATGGCCGACATTCCGGGCATCATCGAGGGTGCCCACGAGGGACGCGGTCTGGGTACGCGTTTTCTGCGCCACATCGAACGGAACTCGGTGCTGCTGTTCATGATTCCGGCCGACAGCGACGACATCTGCCGCGACTACGAGATTCTGCTGGGCGAACTGACGCAGTACAATCCCGAATTGCTGGACAAGCAGCGGCTGTTGGCCGTCACGAAGTGCGACATGCTCGACGAGGAGCTGATCGAGCAGATGCGGTCCCACCTGCCCGAGGGGATTCCCTCGATCTTCATCTCGTCGGTTACGGGACTGAATATCCAGCCTCTGAAGGATATGCTTTGGGAGGCACTCCAGCGCTGATCGTTCCGCCTGTCGGGATCTTGATTGCCTGGCCGGGAGATGCGAAATTCTTCAGCCTTTTGATAGACTTCCTCGTATGGAATGGACTCCGGGACCTTTGGGTTCCGGAGTTTCTGTTGCTGGCAGCGAGGGAATTGGCCCGATTTTCCATGCCATGCGCCCGGGCTTTCTGCTTGGAAGCCGTTTCCCGGGTGGCCGTGCCCGCATTTGTTTTCCCTGCCCTGCGTCCGGGCTTTCTGCTTGGGAACCGTTTCCCAGGTGGCCGTGCCCGCATTTGTTTTCCCTGCCTTGTGCCTGGACTTTCTGCTTGTGCCGTATTCGCGGTGCCGCGCCTACTCCTATCTTCCGCCATGCGACCTCTTGGTTTCGGACCCCCTCTTCAGGCCCCGTTGCTCCGACGCCATGCCTATTTGCCACCTGCTGCCGGCCCCGCAGTTCCGTTGCCGATCTAAAACTCGATTTCGTGGAAGGTGACCCGCAGGGAGAATTTCCCGCCGAAGTAGTCGATGACCCCGATGAGCGTACCCTCGCCGTAGGGGATGCTCTCCATTGCATAGTCACAACTGCGGAGTGTCCTCACGATGAAACGGTTTCCCGACCGGTCGGTTATTTCGCGTTCGGTGGTGACCGTGCGTCCGGTTTCGTCGGTGTCGCACCACGTGGAGCCCGGTTCCGAGAACCGCACTCCGTCGAAACGGACCCGGGTATCGATATGCCGGCTGGCCACCTCGTCGAGGCCCATCCGGACGGCCCGGGGCATCTGCTCCACGTCGGTCGATATCCGGATGTACCGATCCGCCTCCTCGGCCGGGATCGACCGGTTTCCGTATTCGTCCGTGGCATATCCGAGGCCGATTTTCCCGCCGTAATCCGAGAGGACCAACCCGTTGCAACGCACCTCCACCAGGGCGCCGAACGGCATCCGGTCGTGAAGCCGTTCCCCGTCGAGGGCGATGCCGATGCCTCCGCTTGCATCCTGGATGACGATCTCCCGGTCGAATTCGCCGTAGAGGTCGTTTGCGACCACCTGCCCGCGGATCACCAGATCCTCCGTGACGGGGACCGCGAGCTCTCCGTCGCAACGGGACTTGAGTCCGGCGATCGAAATCCGGATCTCCTCGGGCGCCGGTTCGTAACGGGGTTCCGAGGCCGAACTGCACCCGCCGAGCAGACCAAGCAGACCGAGCAGTCCGAGCAGACTAATCCAGCCGTATGCAGTCGTTCTCATCGCGAAGTTTGAGCAGGAAACGCCCCTCGCCGGAGTCGTCGTACTGGAGGATTCCGACCAGCGAGACGTTGCCGGGAGGGATCTCCTTTCCGGCGAACGAGGCATAACTTCGGACATAGGAGCAGATCCGGTTTCCGGCCGGATCGACGAACGTCCGGTATCCGTTCCACAGAAGTAGATCCTCTTCCTCCGCGGTGTCGGGCACAGCCCGGAGATGATCGATTCGTACGAGTGTGCCGCATCTTTCGATGGTCAGAGCGGGGATGGTGCATACGGCGGGCGTGACGGGTTGCAACGCTTCGGAGTTCCGGGAGAGTACCCGGTCGAGAGCCGCCCGCGAACCGATGTAATCGGTCTCGAAACCGCTTCCGGGTTCGGGAGCGTTTCCGGCCTGGAGAACGCCGCGGCTTTCGGCCAGCGTCAGCCCCTTCAGCCTGAGTGTCACGCGGCAACCGGGCGGATAGTCGTTGTGCAGGCCGTCGATGCCGGCCATGATCTCGATGGCGCTCTGCTCCTCCTCGATGCAGAGCGTGCGGTAGAAGTTTCCGGCCCGGTCCGAGGAGGTGACGGTTCCCGCCACCACGATCTCACCCTCGACGACAAGCGGCTTTCCGGCATAGAGCTGCCGCACTCCGGCCAGTGATTCCGAGACGGTTCCCTTCTCACCGCCCGGCTTGGGCTCTCCGAACCCCGAGTCGTAGCAGCCGGCCGCGACGGCGGCCGCAACTCCGGCGAGCAGGGCTCGCACCAGGATTTGACCGGGGAGTGATCTTTTCATGACTGCCTGTTTGCGACCGTTCGTCCGACCGGAGGGCCGAGTCGGCCGGTGATCGGGCCGGTGAAGTGCTCGAAGACCGGTTTTCAGGCCTCGATGCGCGAATCCTTCAGACCGAGGAAGTAGAGGATACCGTCGAGACCGATCGTGGAGATCGACTGCCGGGCCGTAGCCTTGACCTTGGGTTTGGCATGGAAGGCGATGCCCAGACCGGCGAGGTTGAGCATCGGCAGGTCGTTGGCGCCGTCGCCGACGGCCACGGACTGGGCGATGTTGATCGACTCGAACTGACAGAGCAGCCTGAGGAGTTCGGCCTTTCGTCGTCCGTCGACCACTTCGCCGACATAGCGGCCGGTGAGGTGTCCGTTTTCGATTTCGAGTTCGTTTGCGTAGACGTAGTCGAACCCGTATTTCTGGCGGAGGTAGTTTCCGAAGTAGGTGAAGCCGCCGGAGAGGATGGCGGTTTTGTATCCGACGCGTTTGAGGATGGTCATCATTCGTTCGAGGCCCTCGGTGATGGGGAGATTCCGGGCGATATCCTCCATGACCGAGACATCGAGTCCCTTGAGCAGGGCGACGCGTCGGGTGAAGCTTTCGCGGAAGTCGATTTCGCCGCGCATGGCGCTGGCCGTAATTTCGCGGACCTGCTGGCCGACGCCGGCTCGTTCGGCGAGTTCGTCGATCACCTCGGTTTCGATGAGCGTGGAGTCCATGTCGAAGCAGATCAGACGCCGGCTGCGGCGGTAGATGTCATCCTTCTGGAAGGAGACGTCGAGGCCGATTTCCGAGAGGTTCATGAAACCCTCGTGCATCGTGCTGCGCTCCTCGTCGGTGAGCGAGCCGCGGACCGAGAGTTCGATGCAGGATTTTGCGGCGCGGTTGTCCTCCTTGAGGGGCATGCGTCCGGTCAGACGCTTGATGGCGTCGATATTGAGGCCGTGCTCGGCGACGACCTTCGTGACCTCGGCGATGTGTCGTGCGGTGACGGTCCGGCCGAGCAGGGTGATGATGTACCGGTTTTTGCCCTGGCGGCTGACCCAGTCGTTGTACTTCTCCTCGGAGATGGGCGTAAACCGGATCATGACGCCGAGTTCGGAGGCCTTGAAGAGGAGCTCCTTCATGATGAAGCCGGACTTGTCGGCCGTGGTTTTGATCAGGATACCGAGCGTGAGCGACTGGTGGATGTTGGCCTGACCGATATCGAGGATGAAGGCGTCGTAACGGGCGAGGATTTCGGTGAGCGAGGAGGTCATTCCGGGCTTGTCCTCGCCGGAGATGTTTATCTGGATGATTTCGACGTTGTTCTGCATGTTTCAGTAAAGAGCATTAGCGATGATTCGACAAAAAGGATAGACAAAGTTAATAAAGTTCTGCTTTTTTTGGTTATTTTTGCGAGTAAAATGGAGCGAGCGAGGGTCAAAAGCGGTCTGTGGACGCATTTTTGCAGCGAGACTCCGAAAAACGAGACAAATTATGTGGACACTTCTTGCCGCCGAGGAACCTGCCGCGCCGCTCATCGTGCCCGACAGCGTCCAGAAGGCGAATTTTGCCGAGGCAGTACACCGCCTGGCGAATCTGGATTTGAGTCAGGTAGCACAGAATCTGCTGTCGGAGGCGCTGTGGGTGGTCATCAAGATCCTCATCGCCCTGGTAATCTATTATATCGGGCGGTGGCTGATGCGGCGTCTGGTCCGGCTGATCGACGTGGCGATGGAGCATCGCAAGGTGGATCTGTCGCTGCGGGCCTTCACGCGGAGTTCGGTGCGTGCGGTCTTCATGCTGCTGCTGATCCTGATCGTGGTATCGACGCTCGGGGTGAACGTGACGTCGCTCATTGCGGTGGCCTCGGCTGCGACGCTGGCCATCGGTATGGCGCTGAGCGGCACGGCACAGAACTTTGCGGGCGGGGTGATGATTCTGCTGATGAAGCCCTACCGCGTGGGTGACTACATCTCGGCGCAGGGACAGTCGGGTACGGTCCGCGAGATCAAGCTCTTCTCGACGGTGATCACGACGAACGACAACCAGACGATCTACATCCCGAACAATTCGATTGCCACGGCGATCATCGACAACTATACGACGGCCGAGGAGCGGCGTGTGGACTGGACGGTCGGGATCTCCTACGGCGACGACGTGGATACGGCGCGGCGGGTGATTCTGGAGATGCTTGCGGCGGATCCGCGGATTCTGCCGCTTCCGGCACCGGTTGTGTGGGTCGCGGCGCTGGCCGACAGCTCGGTGAATCTGACCATCCGGGCGTGGACGGCCAATGCGGACTACTGGCCTGTTTTTTACGAATATAACGAACGCTTCTACAAGGAGCTTCCGAAGGCGGGTCTGAGTTTCCCGTTCCCGCAGATGGATGTCCACATGAAGCAGGAATAGACGAAGAAATGAAGATGATCAGAGCGCTGTATTGCGTGGCAGCCGGCGTGCTGCTGCTGACGGGCTGCAACAAGGAGTCGGGGCCCGAATCGCGGACGCCGGCGACGTTCGGCAAGGTGAGCTATCCGGCGACGGTCGAGGCGGGACTTCCCGTGCGGGTGCGAGTCCCGGTGGAGAGCGAGTACGGCTTTTTGCAGATCTCGATCTTCTATACGGAGGGGAGTACGCCCGACGAGACGACGGAGGCCGATGTGCAGCTGCTGACGGGCGATCTCAAGTCGGTGGTCTACGAGGGGGTGATCCCGAAGACGGCCCAGAAGGCGGGTCAGAAGGTGACCTTCCGGGTGTGCGCACGGACGGCCTATCATGTTGTCTCCTATTCGGAGCAGTGCAGCTACACGGTTTTGGAGGAGGGGACGACGGTTCGGCCCGATCCGGTGGAGTGAAGAGACTTTTTTAGAACCAAACAAGAGAATAGACAAGATTATGGAATTGAAAGAGATTCTGGCCATTTCGGGCCAGCCCGGACTGTATAAATACGTGGCACAGTCGACGCGGGGAGTGATTGTTGAGTCGCTGACCGACGGCCGTCGGATGAATGCATCGGCCAATGCACGGGTGAGCGCCCTGTCGGACATTTCGATGTTTACCGAGGGCGACGACATTCCGCTGGCGGATGTCTTCACGCGGATCTATGCCCATACGGGCGGCAAGGAGGCGATCAGCCCGAAGTCGACGCCCGAACAGTTGAAGGCCGCCTTTGCGGAGGTGCTTCCGGAGTACGACCGTGACCGGGTTCACGTATCGGACATCAAGAAGTGTTTCTCGTGGTACAACACCCTGATCGGAGCCGGTTTCACGGAGTTCAAGCTGTCGGACGAGGAGTCGCAGCCGGAGGAGAGCGCCGAGCAGGCTGCCGCCGAGGAGTAGTGCCGCATCTGGACGAAACGTCAAGGGCCGGGAGCGGGCCGGATGCCGGATGGAAGTGAAGGTTCCGCCTCGGCCGGAAAGAGTATAAACCGAAAAAACCGGAGGGGTTATGGAAAAACAGCAGAAAGTGTTGGCCCTGGTTGCGCACGACAACATGAAGCGTGACCTGGCGGAGTGGGTGGACTGGAACAGCGAGAAGCTGAGCCGTCACCACCTGGTGTGTACGGGAACGACCGGAAAGATGGTGGAGCGGACGCTCCAGGCCCATCGTAGCCGGAGAGAGGCGGGCGAGGAGGCAGCGCCCGAACTGGAGATTACGCTGTTGAAGTCGGGACCGCTCGGCGGCGACCAGCAGCTGGGTTCGATGATTGCCGACGGGAAGATCCATGCCCTGATCTTCTTTTGGGATCCGATGTCGGCCCAGCCGCACGACGTGGACGTGAAGGCGCTGCTTCGTCTGGCGACGCTGTACAACGTTCCGACGGCGGTGAACCGATCGTCGGCGGATTTTCTGATCTCGTCGCCGTTGTTCGAGGACGAGAGCTACAAGCCGGTTGTGAAGGATTACAAGGCCTACATCGAACGGGTGCTGCTGTAGGCGATCCCGTGTGAAAGGAAAAGGAGCCGTTTCCCGCAAGGGAGATGGCTCCTTTTTTTCTTTGCCGGTTCTTCGGGTCAGCCGTCCGCTTCGAATGCCTCCGGTTTGCCGCTCCGATCGCCCCCGGCCGTCCGCTTCGATTGCCTCTGGCCTGCCGCTCCGATCGCCTCCGGTCTGCCGCTCCGAACGCCTCCGGTCTGCCGCTTCGAATGCCTCCGGCTGTCCGCTTCGAATGCCTCCGGCCTGGCCGCTTCGAATGCCTCCGGTCTGCCGCTCCGATCGCCTCCGGTCTGCCGCTCCGATCGCCTCCGGCCGTCCGCTTCGATTGCCTCCGGTCTGCCGCTCCGATTGCCCCCCGGATCAGAGATCGTGGGAGAGGGGAGCCGGCACGGCGCCCGAGAGGTCATACCCGCCCCAATGGTCGGCAATGTAGTCGAGCGTGGCGAAGAGTTCGTCGATATCGAGCGAGGTGACCAGCTTCAGCCGGGTTGACTTGAAATCGGGCAGCCCCTTGAAGTAGTTGGTCAGATGGCGCCTCATTTCGAGGATTCCGACGTGGTCGCCCTTGATTTCGAGCGATTTGCGGAGATGCTCCTTGGCGATGGCGACGCGCTCGATGACCGACGGCTGGGGCAGCACTTCGCCCGTAGCGAGATAGTGCTTCACCTCGCGGAAGATCCAGGGGCGGCCGTACGTGGCGCGTCCGATCATCACGCCGTCGACCCCATAGCGGTCGAACATTTCGCGGGCCTTGGGACCCGAGTCGACATCGCCGTTTCCGATGATCGGGATATGGATGCGGGGGTTGTTCTTCACGGCGCCGATCAACGTCCAGTCGGCCTCGCCGCGATACATCTGGGCGCGGGTCCGGCCGTGAATGGTGAGAGCGGCGATCCCGACATCCTGCAGCCGGAGGGCGATCTCCTCGATGTTTTTCGACTCTTCGTCCCACCCCAGGCGGGTCTTGACGGTGACCGGCGTGTGGACGGCGCGGACGATCTGGCGGGTCATTTCGACCATCAGATCGGGGTTCCGCATCATTCCCGATCCGGCGCCGCGGCCGGCGATCTTCTTGACCGGGCAGCCGAAGTTGATATCGATGATATCGGGTCCGGCGGCTTCGGCCATCCGGGCGGCCTCGACCATGGGTTCGATCAGATGGCCGTAGATCTGGATACCGACGGGTCGTTCGGCGTCGTCGATTTCGAGTTTTTTGAGCGATTTGGCGGCGTCGCGGATCAATCCGTCGGAGGAGATGAACTCGGTGTAGACGACATCGGCCCCGAACCGCTTGCACATGTAACGGAACGAGGGGTCGGTGACATCCTCCATCGGGGCGAGCAGCAGCGGATGCTCGCCCAGTTCGATATTGGCGATTTTCATGCTTTGTCTTCGTTTTGAGCGGGGTTGTAGTGGACGAGGATCTTGTCGATCCGGGCACCGTCCATGTCGACGATTTCGAACGAGAAGGGGCCCCATTGGATCTTCTCGCCGGTAGCGGGGATATGGCCGAGCAGGTCGAGGATCAGCCCGCTGAGGGTGTTGTAGGCGTTAGCCGGATAGTCCTCCTCGACGCCGAACGCATCGAGGAAGTCGTAGAACGGACACTGCCCGTCGACCAGACAGCTGCCGTCGTTGCGGCGGACGATATCGGGTTCTTCGCGCGGATCGGGCAGTTCGCCGACCAGCGCCTCGAAGATATCCTTCAGGGTGATGATTCCGCGCGTGACGCCGAACTCGTCGCAGATGATTCCGTAACCGAGCTGTTCGTTGCGGAGCTGTTCGAGGGCGTTGTAGACTTCGAACTCCTCGTGGAAGAACTTGCCGGGGGTGAGGATCGACCGCAGGTTGAACCCGGGCTGGTTCAGATGGAGGAAGAGGTCCTTCAGGTAGACCACGCCGAGCAGTTTGTCGAGGCTTCCGTCGCCGACCGGGTAACGGTTGTGCGGGGCCTGGGCGACGATGCGGTTGATCTCCTCGACCGACATCGAGACGTCGATCCAGGCGATTTCGCTGCGGTGGGTCATGATCGACTCGACGGTCCGGTCGCCGAGCGAGAAGACGCGGCCGACGATCTGCTGTTCGACCTCCTGGACTTCGCCGTCCTCGGCCCCCTCCTGGATCATCGAGCGGATTTCGGCCTCGGTGACCTTGCTTTCGGCCTTCTGGAGGCCGAGCAGGCGGGTCACGCCGGCGGTGCTTTTGGCCAGCAGCCAGACGAACGGCGAGGCGATCGTCGAGAGCAGCCCCATGGGTCGGGCCATGATGCGTGCGGCTCGTTCGGCGGCATTCATGCCGATGCGCTTGGGGACCAGCTCTCCGAAGATGATCGTCAGATAGGTTACGAGGATGACGATCACGACCTGGGCGACGGCCGTAGCCGTTCGTACGGGGATTCCGACTTCGGCGAGTCGTGCGCCGAACTTTGCGGCGAGCGTATCTCCGGAGTAGATACCCGTCAGGATGCCGATCAGCGTGATCCCGATCTGTACGGTAGAGAGGAACCGGTCGGGGTCCTTAGCGAGACGGAGAGCCTGGCGGGCGCTTTTGCTTCCCTGTCGGGCGAGCATTTCGAGATTGGACTTCCGGGCCGACACGAGCGCCATTTCGGACATGGCGAACAGACCGTTGAGCAGGATCAGCAGGACGATGACGAGAACTTCCATGAGCGCGTAAGGGGGTGATTCGACGTGCAAAGATAGTGGAAGTCGGGCGAAAAGCCAAAAGAAAGGGGCGGAGTAGATTGGTTATTCGGCGAAAAGCGTTAAATTTGCGGTCGAAATTGCATGAAATCTATGAATATCGAAAGCTATCTTACGGATGCGGTTCGACGGTCGGTCGAGGCGCTTTACGGGCCGCTGGGCGACGAACAGCTGCAGCTTCAGAAGACGCGCCGGGAGTTCGAGGGCGACTATACGCTGGTGACCTTTCCGCTGCTGCGCCGGAGCCGCAAGTCGCCTGAGGCGACGGCACAGGAGATCGGCGAATATATGACGGCGAACGTGCCGGAGATCCGCTCCTACAACGTGATCAAGGGATTCCTGAATCTGACGCTCGACGCATCGTTCTGGGCGGGCCGCTTTACGGACCTGGCCTCCGACGAGCACTACGGCGAGGCACCCTCGACGGGCCGCACGATCATGATCGAGTACTCGTCGCCCAATACGAACAAGCCGCTCCACCTGGGCCATATCCGCAACAACCTGCTGGGATACTCCGTAGCCCGGATTCTCCAGGCGAACGGCCATCGGGTGATCAAGGTGAACCTGGTCAACGACCGTGGCATCCACATCTGCAAGTCGATGCTGGCGTGGAAGCTTTACGGCGGGGGCGAGACTCCCGAGTCGTCGGGCATGAAGGGCGACCACCTGGTTGGCAAATACTACGTGGAGTTCGACAAGCACTACAAGGCGCAGATCAAGGAGCTGATGGCCGCGGGCCAGAGCGAGGAGGAGGCGAAGAAGAACGCCCCGATCATGCGTGAGGCGCAGGAGATGCTGCGCAAGTGGGAGGCGAAGGATCCGGAGGTCTACTCGCTGTGGAAGACGATGAACAGCTGGGTCTACGCGGGCTTCGATGTGACGTACAAGGCTTTGGGCGTTGATTTTGACAAGGTCTACTACGAGTCGCAGACCTACCTGCTGGGCAAGTCGCTTGTCGAGGAGGGTCTGAAGAAGGGGGTATTCTACCGCCGGGAGGACAATTCGGTGTGGATCGACCTGCGCAACGACGGGCTGGACGAGAAGCTGCTGCTGCGCGGCGACGGCACGTCGGTCTACATGACGCAGGATCTGGGCACGGCCTACCGCCGTTTCGAGGACAACAAGCTCGACGACATGATCTACGTGGTGGGCAACGAGCAGAACTACCACTTCCAGGTGCTGAAGCTGGTTCTGAAGAAGCTGGGCTACGCCGAGTGGAGCGACCACATCACGCACCTGTCGTACGGCATGGTGGAGCTTCCCGAGGGGAAGATGAAGTCGCGCGAGGGCACGGTTGTGGATGCCGATGACCTGATTGCCGACATGGTGAAGACGGCGCGCGAGATGTCGGCCGAGCTGGGCAAGCTGGACGGCTGCACGGAGGAGGAGGCGAACGCCGTCTCGACGATGGTGGGCCTCGGTGCGCTGAAGTACTTCATCCTGAAGGTCGACCCGAAGAAGACGATGCTGTTCGACCCGCGCGAATCGATCGATTTCAACGGCAATACGGGTCCGTTCATCCAGTATACGCACGCCCGCATCTGCTCGGTGCTTCGCAAGGCGGCCGAGAGCGGGGTAGAGGCTGCGAAGGGGATGTCTGCTGACGTGACGCTGCTGCCGGAGGAGATCGATCTGGTGAAGATGCTGACGGAGTATCCGGCGACGGTGAAGGCTGCGGGCGAGAACTTTGCGCCTTCGATGATCGCCGCCTACGTCTACGACCTGGCCAAGCAGTTCAACGGCTACTACCACGACCATTCGATCCTCAAGGAGGAGAATGCCTCGATTCGTTCGATGCGTCTGGCCTTGGCCCGCGAGGTGGCACTGGTGATCCGCAAGGGCATGGCGCTGCTGGGCATCAACGTTCCCGAACGCATGTAACGGGGGGGCCGTGATGGGGGAGCCCGAGGTGGGGGAGTCCGATGAGACGCTTCCCGCCGGGGAGCCAAACGGAAGCGAGGGGGAGCCCAAAGACGTGTTTCCCGCCCGAAACCCGGAGAGCCGACGGATGTTTTCCGCCGCCGGGGAGCCAAACAGGAGCGGGGGAGTCTGAAGAGTCGTTTCCCGCCCGAAAACCGGGGGGCCGACGGATGTTTCCCGCCCGAAACCCGGGGCATCCGATGCGATGCTTTCCGCCCGAAATACCAAACGGAGGTTCCGAAACCCGGAACCTCCGTTTTTTTATCGGAGAGCAGTGAGGGGATCGCTGCGGAGGGTGGGGGATGGATTTTGTGGTATGAAACTTGCGATCGAGCGGGGAGTAAAACCAATACTCATCAAACGTGAAAACAATTGTATCCACCATCGCACTGACGGTTGCGATGAGCTGTGCGGCCGGAGCGGCGGCACAGACCCCCGGATCAGGATCCGGGGCCGATACCACGATGCTCTCCGAGCGGGTCGAGGGCGACTATCTGGTCCGGCGCTACCTGATCCGTAGCACGGACGACGTGGACTATTCGATCCGCTACCGGATCAGCGTGGCGACGCTGAATGCGGCGCTTGGCGGCAACACGCAGGCGCTCAGCGAGCTGAACTCCTTTGTCGAGGGGATGATGCAGGACACGTCGCGCCGGGTCTGCGAGGTGATCATCACGGGTTATGCCTCGCCGGACGGGAGTGTCGCCTATAACCGGGAGCTGGCGGCCCGGCGGGCCAATGATTTCAAGGCCTACATCGACAGCAAGTACCATTTTTCGAAGCATTACAACGTCACGGTGAACTCCGAGGCAGAGGATTGGCAGGCGACGCACGATGCGGTTTCCGCCTCGACGATACCGGATCGTACGGCGGTTCTGGAGATCATCGATGGCACCTTGCCCCCGATGCAGAAGGAGCAGGCGCTGAAGCGGATGCCGGCGGCGTGGAGCTACCTGGCCACCCGGATTCTGCCCCCGATGCGGCGAGTCGAGGTGATGATCGGCTACGCGACGGAACGGGTTGTCGAGCAGCGGACCCTGATGCCGCGACCGGCGCCGCAACCAGCACCTGCTCCGGCTCCGGACTACGTGGTTGTCGAGGAGAATGTCAACGGCGTGATCGTTGAGATGCCCGACAAGGGGGCCGTACGCAAGGAGATGCGAGAGGAGACGCAGGCCGTGAAGAAGGGTTCGAAGGCGGCACAGCGGCTGGCTCGTCACGATGCCCGCAAGGCGGCGAAGATTGCGCGAGCCGAGGAGAAGGCGGCACGGAAGATCGCCAAGAAGGAGGCCAAGGCGGTCAAGAAGGCGGCCCGCGCAGCGAAGAAGACGGCCCGGGAACTTGAGGAGATGTGATTCTCCTCCGGGCCGGCGGCCGAACGGGGGCACGGTTTCCGACCGGAGATCGCGCCCTTGTTTTTTGTTTCCGATCCTTGGCCTGTTTCACCCGCGGGACGGCCTTTGCCGACCCTCCTGGCTGCGGGTCCCGGCCTCTCAAAAACGAGCCCCGAATTTCGAAAACGCTTGTTTATCCGGAAGGAATTGTTATCTTTGCCGTAGCAAAATTTTCAAAATCGCGATACAATGGCAAATTTACGTAACCTGAAGAAGGAGATCGACTACCGCCTCGAGGAGGTCGTATTCGACTGCGACATGGCAATCTGCTTCCAGCCCTCGAAGGAGAAGGAGATCTTCGAAGTGATGCAGGAGGCAGTATCCGTTCGTAACGATCTGTTCACCAAGGCGATGAATCCTGCCGAGCCGCACAATCGCTCGCTGGTGCGCAAGCACTATGCCGCTCTGCGTGCCGAGATGGAGGATTCGTTCGGCAAGCTTTTCGAGAAGCTGAGCAAGATCAACGAAGCGAAGTAACAGGGGGGGGGAGAGGAGGCTTCACGGGGCCGAATCGGGCCGATCCCTGCAGGAATAGACGAACGAGGTTGCAATCTGCGGATTGCAACCTCGTTTTTTGTATCGTTTCTCCCGATTCGCTCCGTTTCCCGGCATGCCTGTTGGAACTCTTTCCCTGTTTCCCGGACGCCTTGCCCGCTTCTGGGTATTTTCTTCTTCCTTTCTCCCGTCTTCCTTTCCCCGTCTCCCCGTCTTCTTCCTTTCCTCGTCTCCTCGTCTTCCCGGAGCCTCCCGGGCCACTTTGGTCCACCTCACGCCTTACATCCCTTCCGCACAGATCAGTCGTGGTCGGGACAGCAGTCGCCGGGATGGTGTTCGAGAACGGTGTGCGGAATCGTCCCGTGGGTAATCAGCTGAATGGGACAGTCGTAATTGCGTAACTGCTCGGGCGTAAGGATGTTCGAGTGGTGTCGGTGGACGTGCCGGTTGACGCAGACGATCTCCTTGACGATGCTGGTGATGGTTCCGATGTCGTGCGAGACCATGACGATGGCCATTCGTTTGTTCAGTTCGCGCAGGGAGTGGTATAGCTCCTTTTCGAACTGGTTGTCAACGAAATTGGCGGGTTCGTCGAGGATCAGCAGCCTGGGGTCGGAGATGATGGCTCTGGCGAGCATGGCGCGCTGCATCTGGCCGCCGGAAATTTCGCCGACGGGTCGTCGTGCGACCTGTTCGAGTCCCGATTCGACGATGAGCTCCAGGGCCCGGCGTTTGTCCTCGCGCGAGTAGGGGGACCGGAACCCGTGTCGGCCCTGGAGTCCGGAGAGGACGACCTCGAAGACCGAGATTGGGAATGCGCGGTCGAAGTTCGAGATCTGGGGCATGTATCCGATGAGACGTTCGCGGCTGCGGAAGAGTTCGGGGGCGAGCCGGATGGAACCCGAGTGGGGGACAGTTCCGAGGATAGCCTTGATCAGGGTGGTTTTACCGCCGCCGTTGGGGCCGATGATGCCGAGGAAATCCCGTTCGCCGATCTCCAGATCGACGTGCTGCAGGGCTTCGTAGCCATCGTAAGCGACGCTTACGTCGCGGAGCGTGACGAGATTCATGGCTCGGTGATTAAGTTGGTGATATGGTCGATGTTGTCGATGACCTGTTCGGCCAGGGGGTCTATCTCGATGTAGCGGGCCTTGATATCGCGGGCGATGATCTCGACGACCGACTGCGGGAACTGGTTTTGATAGAAGATCTTGTTGACCCCGTCCTTCCGGGCGTTGCGGATGATTTCGCCGATCTGCCGGGCCGATGGCTCCTTTCCGTCGGCCTCGATGGCGACCTGACGGATTCCGTAATCACGGGCGTAGTAGGTGAGGGCGGGGTGGTAGACGATGAAGTAGCTGACGCCGCTGCGTTCGATCTTCTCCCGGGTGCGGAGGTCGAGCTCCTGGAGCTTTTCGATCAGGCGATGGTAGTTTTCGCGATATTTCACCGAATCGGGATATCGGGCCTCGATGGCCTCAAAGGCATTTCTGGCCATGATCTGCAGGGCTTTTGGCGAGGTCCAGACATGGGGATCGATGCCGTGGGCATGTTGGTGTTCCTCGGCGGGGCGGCCGTTTTTCTGCGGTATTTTGACGTGGGAACAACTGCCTTCGATGAGATCGATGCCGCGGCTGAGGTTGACGACCTTGTTCTGGTCTTCGATTTTGGCGAGCAGGGTAGTCTCGAAGTCGATCAGTCCGACGTTGAAGATCCATTGAGCCTTGTTCAGTTCGACGAACTGTTTGGGTGTTGGTTCAAAGGTTTCGGGGCTGGCACCTGCCGGGACGAGGACCTTGATATTGAGATCCGTACCGACGATCTCTTCGACGATGTATTTCAGCGGGAGGATCGAGACGAAGCAGTCAGAATCCGTTTTTTGGTTTTGCGGGGCGCAGGCACAGAGGCTGAAAACGGCCCAGACGACCCAAAGGAACTTGTGCATAATTCAGGTATTAGGGCGGCCACATCTCATCCTGAGTCATTCCGGGCTGAGGGGGTGACCGGCGTGCAAAAATAGCGAAAAAAGGGGGATTCTACAAGAGCTCCGCAAGGGCCGATGGCTTCGCTGTCGGTCAGGAATTGACAGCTTGATTCCCGGAGAGCATTGCCTGCCGACATTGCCTGTTCTAACTTCCTGTCCGATAGTCTGTTCCGTATCGATGTGATCCATTCCGTATCGAACCGGATCGCCGACGGATATTCTCGCTCGTTCGGCTTTCAGCGGATTTCGATTATGAGCAGTTTAATTCCATCCTTTTTGTGCAATGCGTTGAATATAAACAGCGATCGATTGACGATTGCTTTCACCGGCCCGATCATACCAACCTTTTTGTGTAATACGCTGAATATAGACAGCTTAACTCTCTGATCGATTGCCGACTACCTTGGATGGCCCGATTATATCGACCTTCATGGCGACTGGGATCCACGAGAAACTTGCCGTACGGAGCACTTGTAACCCTCATGTTAAACAGTCTTCACCGAAGAGATTCTCGACACGGAGATATTTCCCGCTAGTGTTTTCTTCAGATACCTATTTATAATAATGATGAACCCCTCTGAGACTGTCCATCCCTTTGCATGAGAATTCGCTTGTGAACCCCGATTTTCCTTCTCAATGTACCCATTTTATCTTGACCCGCAATGAAACTCTGCAGACTCTCATTTCCCTGGCGCTTCTTCTGTTTTTGTCGACCGCGTGCAACTAATTAGACAATCCATCTCTTAATTTGGAGAGGGTATGTTATGGGTTCGGTAGGTTTCCTCTGCCTCTCCTATAATTTAACATAATATAAATATTATTTCATAGTTTGTTTATATTTGTGGCGTGAAGGTTCTTTGACATGTTGTAGTTTTCTTTCTAACTCTCCTTTTTGTTATGGTTTTCGTGTTGTTTTTTGCTCCTGATCGATCTTTCGAATCAGCCCGTAAATTTCCAAGTTTTTTACGGGCTTGGAGTTATCTTCAAAATTTCTTGAAACTTGGAGGAATCAACGTTGTGGTTGCTTCTTATGATCTCCAATTCATTTACTTTAAAACATTCTAATTATGGCACAGGAAAATGCAAACGTCCTCGATGACGTTACGATCGAATTTGTTGACGGTACTCTCGTTACCTGCACACCTAAGACTGCGGTCTATATTCTCCGCGGTCTTCATTTGACCCCTAAATCCGATGGAAAAACTGAGTAACCTCTTTGCGTGGCTTAAGACTTTACCACCTTGGGCCCGTATTTCCGTTATCGCTCTTCTTGCTGCACTTGCGGTTGTTCTCTCTTTGACGTCGTGTTCTGCGACGGCTAAAATGATGCGTCACGGTGTTCATATTGACACCGTTCGCGTCGATTATATTATCCGTTCACGTAATACTGAAATTCTGTAACATGGGAAAAAATGTTTTTTACCAGGTGATCGTTGCTGGTCGACCGATCGTTCCTCTTCGCACTGCTGAGGCAGTTTCACAGGTAGTCAATGATGTTCATGGTTCCGCCCCGGATGTTCCGATTTCTGTCCGTTATGTCGAGGAGACGGATGTGACAAAGGATTTTCTCCCCAATGACAAACGCGTGGAGAGCCCTCGAAACTCTGACTGCGTGGAGTGACGGGATGCGCCTGCGGCTCGATTTGAGTCGTAGGCGTTTTTATTGTGAATTCTCCTTTAATAATCGCGATGAGTTTCAGCTTTGGCAGGATTATAATCGCGATTCGGCTCTGGTCTATGCCTATTCCGCTGATTTTTCTGGTGTTGTTACTGTTATTGTAGATATTGGTTTTTTCATGGATCAGCGTTTTAAGTATGGCATGCGAAAGGCCCCGGCGGATTGTGAATCGTCGTTACAAAGGAATGACGCGTCGGGAGATTTATGAATATTCACGATTGTATTTTGGTACGGTTTGGCCTCCAGACTATACTGTTGACGTTCCTTGCGGTTTCTGTCATTCTTGTAAAAAGCGAGAAATGAATGATTATAGAATCCGACTTCTTTATGAGTGTCGACGACCTTTGGATCCCGGCCGTGTAAATCTTTTTGTAACACTTACCTTTAATGAACAGTTTTTATCGAAATTTGCTGACGACCCGAATCGGGCTGTTCGGTTATTCCTTGACCGTATGCGTAAACGTTACGGTAAACAGGTACGCCACTGGTTCATTGGCGAATTTGGGACTCTCAATGGTCGGCCGCACTATCATGGTATTCTTTTCAATTGCCCGATTCAGATTGGAAATTCAGCTTATGGTCGACACCCCGGTCAGAATCTCGAATTAGAGAATGTCTGGTCTTATGGTTTTGTCTTTACGGGTTATGTTACCGATTCGACAATTGGTTATATTACCAAGTATTTGACCAAAGATCTAAACGGTCAGCGTGTTCGTCCTCGTGTTATTTCCTCTCTTGGTATTGGTGATAATTACCTTTCTACTCCTGAGGCGCAGTTGCATAAGTATAAAGGTTACAATCCTTTTATTACGAATGGATCTTTCATTTATGCGCTACCCCGCTATTATTCCAATAAGATTTTTTCTGACGTAGATCGCCAGAATATGGCTCTTGATCGTTATTTTAATCCTTCTATTTCATGGCGTTGGAACGGCAGGAAATTCGATAACTATTCGGATTTTTACCTTTCACGTCTTTCCTCACTTAATTCTAACCGTTCTGTTGGTCTTACTACTGATGTGAAGCCGCCCAGCCGTAAAACGCGATCTTCGGCTGAACGGTTTAAGGAATTGTTAGATCGCGCACAAAACTTTTTCGATTTATGAGTAGTGTTTTAGGATATCGGATTCCTTCCGATTATAAAAATGCTGTTTCCAAGTATACCCATCGCTGGCGTCACCCGGCTTTCTTTACGATGCACCCCGGTTTGGCGTATGTTACTTATCATCGCCATTTGAACGATGGAGAACGCCTCCGCGGTCCTGTTTCCCAGCTTGTTCAGTCTCAGCCGATGTTGGGTCCTCTTATGCAGGGATTTCGCATGATTACTATTGCTACTTTTACTCCCGATGCTGTTCTTTACGGTTGGATGCGTAACGGTATTCGTTATTCGTATGATCAGTGGAAGTTGTTTGATAAGTGGACTTTCAAGCCCTATAATTCTGATTCTACGCTTGCCTCTACTACTGCTTATGCTTTTGATTTTTCCGATCCTTCTATTTATGTAGATTCTTCTTCTCAAAATACTGTTTATTCTTATTTTTTGTGTCCCGGTCTTCGTGCGGAAACGATTGATCCTAAAGCTACTGAGCTTTCTCATGTTTATTACAATATTTGGAGGTCTGATTCTTTTGTTGGTACTTCTTCGTCGTTGAATTTGGGCTTTAATAATAATTTCTTTAGCGTTGTTGGTCGTGGTGGTCTTTTTGATTGTCTTGGCGTTGCTCCTGGTTCTGTTGTTCCTCTTGTTGGTCAGAATATTGATCTTATTTCTCCCGAATCTTGGACTTTTAATATTGAGTCTTTTGTGGCTTATTTCCTTTCTTGTTATTATTATCTTGCTAATATGCAGGAAGATTATATGTATTACTCTTTTGGTGCTTATTCTCTTACTGCATCTAATGGTCCTGCCTATGGTCATCCTCGTCGTTTGACTAATTTAGGTTTTCATCAAGCTCTTTGCGGTTTTGATCCCAAAGATTTTATTGTTGCTATTTCTAAGCTCCATAATCTGACTCAGACTGGTAACGCTACTTCAATGGACGTTTTCCAGAATTTGAGTCTTGATCGGTCTTTTATGGGTTGGTTGCTTATGGGTCTTCAAGCGCATGGTGGTCTTTTCTCTGTTCCTTATCGTCCCGATTTTTTCAATAATATTATAAAGGTTGGTCAGTCTCCTTCGATTTCTGTTCCTGTTCAGCAGGTTGATGGTGATGGTGGCACTTACCAACTTGCGATTCCCGATCTTCGTTATTACAATAAGTGGCAGAATGTTGCCGATCGTGTTTTTGTTGGTCAAGGTCGTTTTGGTGATCAGCTTCGTACTCTTTTTGGTACTAATTCGAGCCCTTACACTAACAAGCCCGATTTTCTTGGTATTTGGCAGGCTTCGATTAATCCTGTTAATACGGTTGCGATGGCTGCTGGCGAGAATTCGCAGCAGGAGTCTTCGACGCCCGGTCAGATGGTTTCACGTCTTGACTCTTATACTGACTTCAATAATAAGTCGCTGGATTATTATGCTAAGGAACCCGGAACCGTCATGTGTATTTCGTTCCTTGTGCCCATGCCTGCTTATTCTCAAGGTCTTCACCCGGATATGGCTGTTACTTCTTTTGCAGACGAATGGAATCCGGAGTTAGCTGGTCTTGGTTTTACTTCTGTTCCTCGTTGGCGTTATTCGATCTTGCCCGATTCGTTTGCTGCTGATTCTGTTTTTGTAAATACAACTGGCTCTTCTGCATCTGCTGTTGATCCTAATATGCAGGTTGTTGGTGATACTGTTGCGTTTGATTGGCTCAAAACTGATTATCCTCGTTTGCACGGTGAATTTTGCACAGGTGGTTATTTTGAGTATTGGACTCTCGATCGTCGTTTTACTGATTATTGGCAGTCTACTTCTGAGGATGGTACGGTTGAGTCTGTTTCTGCTGGTGAGTACTTTGGTACTTACATTAATCCTCTTGCTTGGCAGTATATTTTTCAGGCGCAGTCTTTATTGGATCCGAATTTCTTTGCTGGTTTCAATTTCGACTTTAAGGTTACTTCTTCGGTTCCTGCTGGTTATATGCCGTATATGGGTCGTTAACTTAAAATCAATGTGTTATGTATTTGAAACGTCACCGAATTAATCATGGTAAGTGCACTGAGCACTTTAACCCTTTTTGTTCTGAAATTCGCGTATATCGTTCTGCTGCGTTTTATGCTCGCGGCGGTGTTGATATTCGTGGTACTGACCCCCGCAAGCCTCTTCCGTCTGCACCCGATGATCCGGATGCTCCCGGAGAGGTAAATCTTCTTACTGATGCTACGGTAAACAAACTCGATCTTCTCGATTATGCAACTACGATCGATAATGAAGCCGATCGTCGAGCTGTTGAGTCTGTAACCGGTGAAAAGTTGGATGATTAACGTTTAATTTTTAAATTTGTGGAGGGCCGCAATATACTCGATATATATTGCGGAGTGCGGAAGCACGTCCCTCCACTTAAAAATTGAGTCATATGCTTGGTGTATTAGCTGGCGCAGCCTCCTCTTTGATGGAAGGCGCCGTTGATCAGATTTTTGCTGGTGCTAATGCTCGCCGTGAATGGGAATACAAGCAGAAGGAGATGGCCCTCCAACAGGAGTACAATCTCCAAAACATGGAAACGCAGTATCAGTATCAGATGGATTTTTGGAATGCCCAAAATCGCTACAATGATCCAACCAATGCTGCGGCCCGTTGGCGTAACGCTGGTGTTTCCCCGATGGCTGTTTTTGGATCTTCTCCCGGTGGAGCTGGTGTTGCTGGAAGTTCTGTTTCTGCACCCACTTCAACGAATCCTTCTGCTTCTGGTTCTTATGGTCACGGTGCTGGTCTCCGTGGTGCGACTCTCTCTGAGATGTACCAAATGGACAATCAGCGTAAGATCACGAAAGCGCAGGTTGATGTCCTTCGATCTGAGGCTCGTTTGAATGATGCCAAGGCTTTCGACCAGGAGTGGAAAAATACTCTCCAACCTCAGTATGAGCGTCAACTTCATGAGATCATTTCTGGTCTTGAAAACGACAATACCCGTAAGGCTATTGAAAACGCGTGGACTCCGTTCCAGTATGCGATGCAGGCTGCTTTACAGGCGAAGGATCTCAAGGCAAAGGATAAGGCGATCGAAAAGTTCATGGCTGAGATCGATGAGCTTAAGAGCCAAAAGCTCCTTAATGAAGCTGAGGCCGATCGAGCTAAGGAAGGAGCTCGTAATCTTGCTGCTCTCACTAAGACTGAGGATGAGTCTCGGCCTTATAAGGTTGATTCGATTATTCGTGATAATGCTCTCAAAACTTCTCAAACTGCTCTTAATTGGTATCAGCACGATGTGCTTGGTCCTCAGCAGCGGCAGCGTATTGCTGTTGATACTCTCGAAGCTAAGAAACGTGCTGTCAAGGTTGATGCAGAGATCGAGCGTCTTGCTAAAGAGAATAAATACACAGATGCCCAGATTGAGTATCTCAAGCACCTCCGTCGTATTGGTTGGGCAAAGTTTGGTGTTTCGACTGCTTTAGGTATTTCAGCGGAAGCTCGCGGTTGGTTCCGTCATGGCTCTAAATCTGGTGCTGCTTCCGGTTGGAATATTGACGAAGATGCTCTCGGTGCGATTGCTGCAACTCTCTAAATTCTTTTATTATGGGTGATTTTGAAATTTTCTTCGTTGCCTTTTTTGGCACTGGTCTGCTGATTTTTCTTATTGTTAAGATTGTAGGTCCTTATTATGAACGGAAAGAGCGCGAGCGTCGTCGTCAAGCTCTCGAAGACTATTTCGAAGCTAAAGAACGCTACGAAAAGCGCAAAAATTCCTGACGTTGCGACTGCGTCTGCTCTGAGCCATACCCAGCTCGGAGCGGACGCGAGTCGCTACTTCGTTTCACTACCCTTTGATAGCTGAGTATCTGCCGAAGGCAAATAAAAAGATACGAAGCGTCTCCAATACGTGCGTGCGCGTGCTACACGTGCGTGCGCGTAAATGTCATGTCGTTCTTTGCTTATTATTAAACTATTTCTGTTATATAAAGAGTTTTTTTTGAAACTCTTTCCTTTCTTTTACTTATGTAAAATTCATTTACATAATATTTCCTTATAATATAAATATTGTTTCATTACCTTTGAGGAGTCCGATCAGCTGGTTCTTTGCTCAGAGGTAGTATCCACGTTCCAACGCTCTTTCGTTTTTGGCATCTATAGAGGAATTCGGAGCGTTTAACCGCCGATGTTGTGGTTTTGGGATTTTTTTACACCGTTTGGGCCTTGTGGCTACTTTTTGCAAATACGCTGAAAAGTGGCCTGCATGGCCGTACAGAGGCTATTTGGTGCGAATTTACATACCGTTTATCCCTTTGAGAATGCGATATTCCAAATTGTCTGGCCTCCCGTCCGGGATTATTCCATTGTCAAAGGCTTTTTAAGACTCCGCACAATTGTCTTCCCTGCATCCGGTCATCGGCACATGCTGTCCGCCCTCGTTCCATTCGAGAATCTTTTTAGAGAATCTCTTGCGGCATGCCGTCCAAGCGTTGCTCCTCGCATAACTCAAGATCACTTGCGGATCGTCGGAGCTCCGACAACCGGAGCTCCGGGTCGTTTCTGCCTGGAGAGGTCCGACCGATGTCTGGATTCGAACCGTCACACTCCGACCGAACCAGTTCGACCAATCCGGGCAGCCGGTTTATCGCTCTTTCGGGGTGAAGGTCTCGAAGGTCTGGTCGTCGTAAAAGATGACGATTCTTTGGACGGCTGGTTTTCTCCCGGAAGCGATCATCGAACTCCACGAGGCATCATGAGTCCCGATCTCCTGTTCCTTTTTTGATGAGACACTCTCCTGTTCGATTTGCGAACTGGCAGGGTTGAACAGATCGGGAGTTGATCCTGAAATTTCCGTTCGGGTTCCGCCCGGATTCAGGGATCGGTCGATCGACGTCGGGGCCGTTCCGGGGATCACATGATTGGGGGTTTCTCGGGAGTTTGGGATTTCGTCCCGATAGATGGGGCCCGAATCGAGGAGCAGCCAATCGGGATTGATTCGAGGGAATCTCCGGAGAATTTTCTGGAGCAGTTCGAAACTGGGTTTGTTTCGGCCCGCGATGATATGGGAGATTCCGGCCGGATTGATTTCGAGTTTTTCGGCGAGTTGACTGGGCTTGAGATTCTCGCGGGCCATCAATTCTTGCAATTTTTCCCTCATCGGCGTTATTTTTTACAAATATAAAAAGTTTTCTTTTGTAAAACAAGAAAATCTACATTTATAAAATGTAAAAAGCGCTTTTTGCTTTTTACAAAAGTAAAATCATGGAATCTGGAGATTTCATCCTTTCTTGATCATCTATTGTATAACTTGATTTAATAGTATATAAATTACTGGTGTATTGGTAATTGCTCTGTAATTTAGGCTAAATGTATGGCGTTTTATCAAATTTGCATCATATCCCTTGCGATGACTTTATACCAACTTGAAGTAAATGTTATAAATCGTTGGTTTTCATCCTATGTCTATTGTTTAATTTAATGATTTAACTACTTTATGTCATCCTGAATATAGCTACAGATTCGTTACATCTGTAATTTTACATTTATCATAAAATGACGAAAACCGAGGGAAGAATTCGCTCTATTTTGTGATTACAAATGGAAAGTCAAGACTCTCTATTGGTTTACAAATGTAAATAAACTACCCTATCGATGTCCTTTTAAGGGATTTTTTTGATTCTCAGGATTCCGTTAAGTTTGGATTCTGATCTTGAATTGATCGGCAATACATTATGTTAAATAAAAAAGAGCCGAGTAGCTTTACAAGATGCTACCCGACTCTTTTACAGGCTATTACCGCCCTATTTCGAGCCTTCTATCTGGCTAGTTTATTGGCAATATCCTGAAACTCTTCCGGTGTCAATTTCAGCTTTTCGCGGTGGAAATCGACGTCATTTTCGCTCTGAATGGGGATCAGATGGATGTGAGCATGGGGTACTTCGAGGCCCAAAACGACTACAGCGACCTTTTTACAGTCTATTTCGCGCCGGATTTTGGCGGCCACCTTTTTTGCAAAGACCATCATACCGGCGAGCGTATCGTCATCGAGGTCGAAGATGTAATCCACCTCCTGTTTCGGAACGACGAGCGTATGACCTTTCGTGAGCGGATTGATATCCAGAAATGCGTAATAGCGGTCGTCTTCGGCCACTTTGTACGAGGGGATCTCCCCTGCGATGATGCGTGAAAAAATCGATGCCATTTTTATATTGTTTTATGGTTTGCACCCACATTGCGGAGGTTGTTTGGTCGCTTTCGCCGGGGTGTCTCATTCTCCGTTTTGTCTACAAATTCTCCTTTTCCCGAGGGCTTCTTCATTCAGGATTCCTGCGATCGATGCCGGTTTCTATTCCGATATTCACTAGTCCGGCAAGTGCAGCGAAGGCAAAGTCCAGTTCTGGGAGTTTTTGTTCAGGGCGTCATTGTGAGCCTTCCGACAACCTGGGTACTCCAGTTTCTATTTTTCCTGTCAATTCCCGCCCTATTCTCGTTTCCGTCTCCCGTTTCCCGTTTCTCGTTTCTGTTTCTCGTTTCTGTCTCTCGTTTCCGTTTCTTGTTTCTGTTTCCGTTCCTGTTTCCGTTCCTGTTTCCGTTCCTGTTTCTCGTTCCTCTTCTCCCGTTTCTGTTCTCGTTCCCGTTTCCGCCCCTGTTTCAGTATCCTGTGTCTGCCTCTCGTTCCCGGTCCCGTCTCCTGCCGCCTCCCGTTTTAGCCTCTTGTTTTCGGCCTCACCTATTCCTCGGCCCTCTTGGTCTGCCGGGGTATTTTCGCGTTAATTCTTTGCTGCCCGCCCGGTCTTCCGCTTACTCAAAGATCCTCAAATTTGGGCTTCAGAATTTCAGAATAGATGACCGCTTGACGCAAGTCAAACTCTTTGACGATCTCATCCGTACTCTTCTCTTTCCCGAGGATCCGAGCCTGTGCCTGATTGCTGTTCGAGGGTGCGTTCGAGGGGGTATTCTGCCCGTTTTTACGAATGCTTCCGGAGCTTTTCAACGGGTTGCCGACAACCTTCTGTTCGCCGAAAGAACCCGCCTGTACCTCCTCGTCCATATCGTCGAATCCAGCCAGATACACCTCGTCGGAGATCTCTTCCAGACTTTGGCATTCGTCCGGGAAATCTTCGGAACCGCTGCTTTCCCAACGTTTGTGCGGCTTCTTCAAGCTTTCGTCCCACGTAGACAGGTCTCTTCTTGGAGGCACCGCGATGCGTCGCTCCGGCATCGGTACGCCCCTCGCACCTTGATCCGTTGTCCACGAACTTCCATCCGGCGACGATACCCATCGCCTTCCGGTTCCGGCCGGATTCGCACCTGTATCAATCGGCCTCCCGTCCGTACCAGCCACTCTCCTGTCCGTTTCACCCATTCTTCCGCCCGATCTCCAGCCTGTCTTGTCTACTCTGCTGTCTGATCTTCTGGCTGTTTCGTCTACTCGACTGCTCGATCTACTGGTGGTCTCGTCTACTCTACCGCCCGATCTTCTGGCTGTTTCGTCTACTCTACTACCCGACCTTCTGCCTGTTTCATCTGCTCTCCCGCCCTGGCCATTTCGGCTGTTGGGTGTTGAGGCAGCAGCTGCGGGAATCGAGCCCCGGTCTCTATGCTCGGCCGCCGATCCGGGATCGACAACCGGGCGTTGGACGGTTGGGTTGGGCGAAGGTGTTTCGCGATTCTGCGCATCGTCCCACGGAATCGAGGGCCAGGCCTCACCGTGTTGCGAGGGGGCCTGTCCGTCCTTGTTCTGCGCCTTTCGCGCTTTCGAGAGGGTGTTGAAGATCATCGCGCCGATGATGATCACGACCCAAATTATGGTAGAAAAGTCTTCCATGACTTAGTTCATGGTCCGTTTAACGGTTTCGATCCCTTTGATTTGCCGGAGTTTGTCCATGACGGCGTTCAGGCTTTCGGCATCCTTGACATAGAGGCTGACATTGCCTTCGAAGATCCCGTCATGGCTGTGGATGTTGACTTCGCGGATGTTGATGTTGAAGTCGTCGCTGACGACCTTTGCCAGATCGAGCAGCAATCCCTGGCGGTCGATACCGCGCAGTTCCGTGGTCACCAGATAGGACATGGCCTTGTGTTGCGACCATTTAATCTCCTCCTTGACGATATTCTTGCCGTATTGGGCGGCCAGCCGGTTGAGTTCGTCGCACGTAGCCTTGTGGACGATGATGTTTCCGGTTGCGGGGTCCCGATACCCGACGACCTTGTCACCGGGGATGGGTTTGCAGCATTCGGCAATTTCGAAACGGGGTTCGACCGGAGCATCGGCTGCGGGAGCGATATCGCCGGGCGTTGCATCGTCGGACTCCTCCTCTTCCTTCTCCTTTTGGGGGATGAACAGGGTCCAGAATTTGAGAATCTTGCTTTTGGAGTTGACCTTGAGGGCCTTGTCCAGATTTTCGAGAGTCACTATTCCGGCTCCTATCTTGCTGTAAAGCTCCTCTTTGTTGTTGCAGTCGTAGATGGGGACGATCTTGCGCAGGACGCGGCCGCTGAGCTTGATGTTCAGCGACTTCATCCGCTCGTCGAGCATCTGCATGCCGCGTTCGATGTTGTTCTGCCGTTCGCGTTTGAGGAAGCTCTTGATGGCCTGTTTGGCCTTGGCCGTGGTGACGACCTCGAGCCATTCGGGCTTGGGCCGGGCGTTGTCGGCCGTGATGATCTCGATCTGATCGCCGCTGTTGATCTGCGTGGTGATCGGTTCGAGTTTGTGGTTGATCTTGGCGCTGATGGCGTTGTTTCCGATCTTCGAGTGGATGTCGTAGGCGAAGTCGAGAGCCGTAGCGCCATAGGGCATCTTCCGGGCCTCCCCTTTCGGCGTAAATACCACGATTTCAGAGGTATACAACGACAGCTTGAAGTTGTCCAAGAAGTCGACCGCATTCTCCGTCGGACTGTTCAGTGCGGCGCGGATCTGCTTGAGCCACTTGTCGAACTCATCCTCATCCTGCGAGATGGTGGCATGCTTGTACTTCCAGTGGGCGGCGAAACCGCGCTCGGCGATATCCTCCATGCGCTGGGTCCGGATCTGCACCTCGACCCACACGCCGTCGGGACCCATGACCGTCGAGTGCAGCGCCTCGTAGCCGTTCGCCTTGGGCATCGAGATCCAGTCTCGGAGCCGGTCGGGCTTCGGGGTGTAGATGTCGGTGATCGTCGAGTAGATCTGCCAGCACTGGGTCTTTTCCGAGGGGAACGGCAGGGGTTTGAAGACGATCCGGATGGCGAACAGGTCGTAGATCTCCTCGAAGGGGATCTGTTTTCGCTGCATCTTGCTCCAGATCGAGTAAACGCTCTTGACGCGTCCCGAGATTTCGTAATTGATGTTGTCTCGGTTCAGGGCGGCGATGATCGGGGCGTTGAACTTGTCGATGAACTCCTTGCGGGAGGCCTCGCTCTCCTGGAGTTTGCGTGTGATCTCGGCATACTGCTGCGGAAAGCGGTACTTCATGCAGAGGTCCTCCAGTTCGCTCTTGATCGAGTACAAGCCGAGCCTGTAGGCCAGCGGGGCGAAGAGATAGATCGTCTCGCCGGTGATCTTGATCTGCTTGTTGAGAGGCATCGAGCCGAGGGTTCGCATGTTGTGCAGACGGTCGGCGATCTTGATCAGGATGACGCGCACGTCGTCCGAGAGGGTCAGCAGGACCTTTCGGAAGTATTCGGCCTGTTCGGAGGTATCGGCATTGAAGACGCCGGACATTTTGGTCAGGCCGTCGACCATCGAAGCGATCTTCGGGCCGAAGATACGTTCCATGTCCTCGACGGTGTACTCCGTATCCTCGACGACGTCGTGCAGCAGGGCGGCGACGACCGACTTGACCCCGAGTCCGATCTCCTCGATAACGATCTTTGCTACTGCAATAGGATGCAGGAGGTAAGGTTCGCCGGAACGGCGCCTTACCCCCTCATGGGCCTCTTTGGCGAGGAAAAATGCACGTTTGATCAGGTTCCAGTCCTCATCGTTGCGACAGATGCGGGTGCAGGAGAGGAGCAGGTCGTCCCACTTTTCCTTAATGAGGGCTTCATCCTCGGCAGTATATCCCATAGGCTACTCCTTTTTGGGGTTTTTGAGGGCTTCGCGGACCTTCTGTTCGATTTCGTCCGCGAGTTCCTTGTCATTCTTGAGCAGTTCCTTGACGGCATCTCGACCCTGACCGATCTTGCGGTCGCCGTACGAGAACCACGAGCCGGCCTTCTTGATGATACCGTAGTCGACACCCAGGTCGATGATCTCGCCGATTTTGGAGATACCCTCACCGAACATGATGTCGAATTCGGCGCGTTTGAACGGAGGAGCGACCTTGTTCTTGACGACCTTGACCTTCGTGCGGGTACCCAACTGCTCCTCGCCGTCCTTGATGACCGACATGCGGCGGATATCGATGCGCACCGAGGCATAGAACTTCAGGGCGTTACCGCCGGTAGTGGTTTCGGGGTTGCCGTAGACGACGCCGATCTTGTCGCGCAGCTGGTTGATGAAGATGCAGACGGTCTTGGTTTTCGAGATGCTGGAGGTCAGTTTTCGCAGGGCCTGGGACATGAGTCGGGCCTGGAGACCCATCTTCGAATCGCCCATTTCGCCTTCGATTTCGGCTTTGGGGGTCAGGGCGGCGACCGAGTCGATGACGATGATGTCGATGGCGCTTGAGCGGATCAGCGAGTCGGCGATTTCGAGGGCCTGTTCGCCGTTGTCGGGCTGCGAGATGAGGAGGTTGTCGACATCGACGCCGAGTTTCTGGGCATAGAAACTGTCGAAGGCGTGTTCGGCATCGATGAAGGCGGCGATACCGCCGGCCTTCTGGGCCTCGGCGATGGCGTGGATGGCCAGCGTGGTTTTACCCGAGGATTCGGGGCCGTAGATCTCGATGACGCGGCCTTTGGGGTATCCGCCGACACCGAGGGCCATATCGAGCGTGATCGAGCCCGTGGGGATGACCGGAATGTCATTCACCTCGGTGCTGTTCATGCGCATGATGGATCCTTTGCCGAAGTCTTTCTCTATTTTTTGCATCACCGCGTCCAGAACCTTGAGTTTGTCCGCGTTAACAGGAACTTTTTCTGCCATTTTCGTGTATAGGTGTTACTTTGTTATCGTTCTCAATTTCCCTTTGTTTTCCGCATCTGATCGAGTGCCTTTTCGGCACCCGAGCGGTTGTCGGTTTTCATCCGCAGGGGGAATCGGATGATCCGAGCATCGAGCTCCCGGTCGGGATAGGGGCTCCAGTTTCCGTTGTTTCCGATGCTGAACCGCCAGTCGCCCCACTCGACGGCGGGATCCTGCGGTTTGGCGCTTCGGTCTGTGGCGTCGGCCAACTCCCGGGCGCGTTGACCGGCACGTTCGAGCATCAACTCCCGGATTCGCCGGCGTGCCCGCTGAATCGGATCGACCTCTTCGCGCAGCCATTCGACATTTCCGTCGAGGGGTTCGACCTCGAAATCGACGGCTCCGGCCGGAATTCCCACTTCGGGAATCCACCTCCTGGCCGGCCCATCACCCGGACGCGGCTCCTGAGCCGTACCGGCAAGCGGTATGGTCAACAGCATCACAGCCAGGGCGATATGTCGCGCGGGAGGCATCTTACCGGTTATTTGTAGGCGTCGACGATCTGCTGATAGTGGTTCTTGGTGTCGACCTTGGTGAAGACCTTTTCGATGCGGCCTTCGGCATCGATGACGAAGGTCGTGCGCAGGACGCCCATGTACTTGCGGCCGTACATCGACTTTTCGGCCCACACGCCGTAGGCTTCGCAGACCGAGTGGTCGGTATCGGCCAGCAGCGTGAAGTTCAGCTCATGCTTTGCGCAGAAGTTCTGGTGCGAGCGTTCGCTGTCGGGGCTGACGCCGATGATACGGAATCCCATCCGGGCGAGCTCCTCCTTTCCGTCGCGGAGGCTTTTGGCCTCGAGCGTGCAGCCCGAGGTGTTGTCCTTGGGATAGAAATAGAGGATCGTACGCTGGCCGCGCAGGTCGGCAAGTGTCAGAGTCTCACCGGTCTGGGTGGTAGACTTGAAATCGGGGGCCATGTCGCCCGGCTGTAAGGTTACCATAGGTTTTACCAGGAAAAAATCAGTTGTTCAAAGATAGAAAAAAATCTGCGGAAATCCGCGGTTTGGGGCCGTTTTTTTGGGTCAGTCCCACTGATAGGTGACCTGAATCTGTTCGTAGAACTCCTCCTGCGAGGCGTTGATCCGGCGGTGGCAGGCCGGGCAGCGGATTGCGGTCTGGGTTTCGACATATTCGCCGCAGCCGACACACATCGGCAGGATGCCGTAACCGGGTTGCATGTAGTGGTCGAATTCGGCGCCGCAGTGTTTGCATCTGATCTTGTAAGCAGTTCCCATAGTTGAGTGGTTTTATTGGTTCACGATGCAAAGGAACGGCTTCCGAGTGACAACTTGTGACACAAACAGCGCCGAATGTAATTTTTTTCTCATCCGCCCGGTTTTTCTCATCCGCCCGGTTTCACCCCCGCTATCCCCTACTTTTGGCCCTGCGCCGGCTCCTCGATGGGTCGCAGTTCGCCCGTCGTGGAGTCCATGATGTAGCCCTTGACGACGATGTCGTCGGGGATGAGCGGATGGTTGCGCACCAGGTCGACCGTTTCGAGCACGGCGGCCTGCGTGTCGTCGAAGCCGTGGAGCCACTGGTCGAGGTCGATTCCGCAGTGCTTCATCAGCGTGATGTGGTGCTCGGGGATCCCGCGCTGCTTCATCAGGTGCTGCATCTCGGCGCTGTCCATCCCCTGGACGCCGCAGTTGGTGTGGCCGATGATCATCACCTCGTTGACCCCCAGCTCGTAGATGGCCACGAGCAGACTGCGCACCGTACTGTCGAACGGATGGGTGATCGTTCCGCCGGCGTTCTTGATGATCTTCACGTCGCCGTTTCGCAGTCCGAGGGCCGCCGGCAACAGCTCGACGAGCCGCGTATCCATGCACGTCACGATGGCAATGCGCTTGTTGGGGTACTTGTCCGTGATGAAGCGTTCGTAGCCCTTTTCGGCCACGAAGCGGCGGTTGTATGCGAGAATTTCGTCAATCATGATAATCGGTATTTATTTCAGATTCTGAGCGATATAGTCTTTGATGTACCGGGTCAGTTCGGGCGAGTCGACGATGCGGATATCGTCCAGCAGCCCCACGACGAACCGTCCGACGCCGGCCATCCCGGCCACCTCCGTATCGAGCAGCCATCGGTCGCGGCCCAGCGAACGGACGTCGCGTTCTGCCAAGGGATACTCTTCGCAGAGGAGGTTGTAGGCCAACAGTCCCAGTTCGAGCCGGACGCGCTGCCGCTGCCCGCCGTGCATGCGGAAGACATCGATGAACCCCTCCTCGTGCTGCGCCTCATACTCCCAGGGGGCATCGGTGAGTTCGACCTCTCCGATCCGGGCCGTCTTGAAGAGCTTGTTCGAATGGCTTTCGGGGTCGTAGCACCACACCTGCACGTAGTTGGTCGTGAAGGCGAAGGGTTCGACCCGCCGGTCGCGGACCTCGCCGCCGTGGCCCGACTGATAGCCGTGCAGCACGGCCTGCCGCTGCTCCTCGATGGCCTCGATCAGCCGCCGGATGTTCGGGGCATTCTTTCCGCGCACGACGGTATCGGCCAGCGAGCGGTTGTCGTAGACCGAGTAGAGTTTGCGCTTGAGGTTCTGCTTCAGGAGGTTCGTGTCGTCGATATTCTCGATGGCACTCTTCAGGATCACGGCCTCCTCTTCGGTGAAGTGGACCAGTTGGGAGATGTCGCGGAAATGGGGCGACTCCTTGTCGAGGCGGATGCAGTCGCCCGACTTCTTGATGACAAACCCCGCCTCGCGGAAGGTGTCGATGTATCGGTAGATGGTCCTTCGCGACATGTCGAGGCGTTCGGCCAGCTGGTCGACGTTGTAGGTGGTGTTTGCCGTGAGCAGCTTCATGAGCCGCAGCAGTCGTTCGAGTTTGGGTTGATCCATGCACGCACTGTTTGGGGCGGCAAAGATACAAAAAAGTCGTGACACAAACTGTCACGACTGTGTTTTTCCCATTTCGGCGTTCACACTCTCCGCCATTTCGGCGTTCACACTCTCCGCCATTTTGGCGTTCACTCTCTCCGTCCTTCCCCCCCCCGGTTATTGGGCCAGGATGCGTTTTTCGATCTCCTCGACCTGACGGCGGAAGGCCTTGTCGGTCTCCATGAGGTTCGTCACGGCCTTGCACGAGTGGAGCACCGTAGCGTGGTTACGGCCGCCGATCGAGGCGCCGATGGTTGTCAGCGGGGCCTTGGTGTGCTGCTTGGCCAGATACATGGCGATCTGCCGGGCCTGAGCCACTTCGCGGGTACGTTCGGCGGAGTTGAGCCGGGCGATATCGAGCGTGAAGTAGTCGCAGACGACCTGGATAATCTGGTCGATCGTGATCTCCTTCTGGTTGATCTTCACGTAGATCTTGAGGATCTCCTTGGCCAGCGACGTGGTGATCTTGCGTCCGAGGAACGAGGCGTTGGCCACGAGCGACGACAGGGCGCCTTCGATTTCACGCACGTTTGCCGAGATGTTTTCGGCCAGGTAGTTGACGACGTCGTCCGAGATCTGAGCGCCGAGCTTCTGGGCCTTTGCACGGATGATCTTGATCTTGGTGTCGTAGTCCGGCGTATTGATCATGGCCGAGAGTCCCCACTTGAACCGGGTCAGCAGTCGCTGTTCGATGTCCTTCAGCTCCACGGGAGGCTTGTCCGAGGTAAGGATCAGCTGTTTTCCGGCGAGCTGCAGGTGGTTGAAGATGTTGAAGAAAGCGTTCTGCGTACCGGTTTTTCCGGTCAGTTCCTGGATATCGTCGATGATCAGCACGTCGATCATCTGGTAGAAGTGGATGAAATCGGGGATTTCACCGTTCTTGTAGGCGGTCTGGAACTGGGCCTGGAACTTGTTCATCGAGACATAGAGGACCTGCAGTTCGGGATGCCGCTGACGCACTTCGTGACCGATTGCCTGGACGATATGGGTTTTGCCGAGCCCCGAGTTACCATATATATATAACGGGTTGAAGGGGTTGTTTCCGGGGTTCACGGCGACGGACATGCCGGCCGAACGAGCCAGCCGGTTGCATTCGCCCTCGATGAAGGTTGCGAACGTGAGGTTGGCGTTGAGCTGGGGGTCGATGCTGATCCGCTTGATACCCGGAATGGCAAAAGGATTTTTTATATTTGCCGTGTCGGTTTGTGCCAGATATCGGCGAATGGCCGTCGTGTCCGCATCGGTAGCCACGGAAACGGTCGTGGTGGTGGTTCGGGGCACGGCGTAGTGGAGCCGGGTCTGCTGGCCGTAGAGCTGCGAAATGATCGGGCGCAGGAAGGGAATGTAGTTGTTCTCGATCTGCTGCACGTAACTTTCGTTGGGGACCCTCAGACGGAGCGTCGTGCCGTCGAATTCGAGCGGAACGATGGGCTGAAACCACTTGCGGAACTCCTCTTCGGAGGTCTGGGCCTTGATGCGGTCCAAGCAGTGCTGCCACGTATCGCTGTATGTCTGCGAGTTGTTTAACATGTCCAAGGGTTGCTCTGTTTTTGACGTGACAAAGTTGTGAATAATTTTGTAAAAAGATTTTCGAATTTGGGTTGCAAATCTCCTTTTTTTATATATAGAAATCCAACGGTTTTGGCAGGGTGAAATTTAACTTGCTGATATTGAATTATCGATTTTTATTTGTTATATTTGCATATAAAATTTTTGGGACAACCGAAATCAAACATATAAATAAAACCAATAAAACTATGGCAAACGAACTGGAACAGTTGGTTCTGAAGAAAGCACAGTCATGGCTCGACGGTCACTATGACGAAGAGACCAAAAAGCAGGTCAAATACCTGATGGATAATGATATGAACGAACTCATCGAGAGCTTCTACAAGGATCTCGAGTTCGGAACGGGCGGTCTGCGCGGCATCATGGGCGTGGGTACCAACCGCATGAATGTCTATACGGTGGGCACCGCTACGCAGGGTCTTTCGAACTACCTGAAGAAGAACTTTGCGGGCGAGCAGATCCGCGTGGCCGTGGCTCACGACAGCCGCAACAATTCGCGTCTTTTCGCCGAGCGGGTTGCCGATATTTTCGCCTCGAACGGCTTCACGGTCTATCTCTTCGACGCGCTGCGTCCGACCCCGGAGCTGAGCTTCGCCATCCGCGAGCTGAAGTGCCATTCGGGCGTAGTGGTCACCGCCTCGCACAACCCCAAGGAGTATAACGGCTACAAGGCCTACTGGACCGACGGCGCCCAGGTTACGCCGCCCCACGACAAGAACATCATCGCCGAGGTGGAGAAGATCACCGACATCGACATGGTGCTGACGGGGCTGCATCCCGAGAACATCCAGATCCTCGACGAGAAGTTCGACGAGATCTATCTCAACCGGATCCACGAGTTGTCGCTGTCGCCCGAGAGCGTGGCGAAGTACCACGACATGAAGATCGTCTACTCGCCGATGCACGGTGCGGGCGTTCGGCTGGTGCCGGCGTCGCTGCGCAAGTTCGGCTTCACGAACGTGATCATGGTCAAGGAGCAGGCCGTCATCGACGGCAACTTCCCGACGGTCGAGTCGCCGAACCCCGAGGAGCGCAAGACGATGTCGATGGCCATCGACCTGGCGGCCCGGGAGGGTGCCGATCTGGTGCTGGCTACGGACCCCGATTCGGACCGTATCGGCGTGGCGCTGCGCAACAAGAAGGGTGAGTATGTGCTGCTGAACGGCAACCAGACGCTGGTGTTGCTGATGAGCTACCAGTTGACACGCTGGGCCGAGCGGGGCGAGCTGAACGGCAACCAGTATGTGGTGAAGACGATCGTCACGTCGCAGATGGCCAATGCCGTGGCCGACCACTTCGGCGTGAAGTGCTACGACTGCCTGACGGGCTTCAAGTACATTGCGAAGATCATCCGCGAGAACGAGGGCAAGGCGAAGTACATCGGCGGCGGCGAGGAGTCGTTCGGATATCTGGGCGGCGACTACGTGCGTGACAAGGATGCCGTGTCGGCCTGCTCGCTGGCGGCCGAGGCTGCGGCATGGGCAATGGATACGATGGGCCTGACGCTCTTCGAGTGGCTGCAGGAGCTCTACGTGAAGTATGGGTTCTACCGCGAAGGCCTCGTGTCGGTGGTCCGCAAGGGCAAGGAGGGTGCCGAAGAGATCCAGCAGATGATGGTGAACTTCCGCACGAATCCGCCGAAGACGATTCTGGGTTCGCCGGTGGTTCGGATCAACGACTTCCAGACGCTGGAGACGACCGACGTGAAGACGGGTGCGAAGACGCCGATCGAGCAGGATCGGAGCAACGTGCTGCAGTGGTTCACCGAGGATGGCACGAAGGTATCGGTGCGTCCGTCGGGCACGGAGCCGAAGATCAAGTTCTACTTTGGGGTGAAGGCTCCGCTGGCTTCGGTAGCGGACTACGACAAGGTGCTGGCCGAGCTGGATGCCAAGATCGAAGGGATCAAGAAGGATCTGAAGCTGGAGTAGCATCGGAGACTACCCTGCTGTTGAATGCCGGGACCCGAGTGATCGGGTTCCGGCTTTTTCTCTTCTGACAACCCTGCCTCCGCCCGATTGAGCGGGCGGCACATCCGTCATGTCCTGTTCAGGGGTATTTCAGACGGGCTTCCAACCTCGTTTGCTTCTGTTCGGCTCTTGTCTTTTGTGCTATTGCCTTCCTCACCCGGTTGTCCTTTGTCTTACGCCCTTGTCCCGACAGCTGGTTGCACCTTCGGCCCGACAACCCGTTACGCTCTCGGTCCAGCCGCTGGTTATGTTCTCGGTCTGGTGGCTGGTTACGTTCACGACCCGACAACCTGCTACACCCTTGGTTTGGCAGTCCCTTGCGCCAGGGGTTGACAAGCCTGTCACTTTTGTCGTATCACTTGCTCCGCTGTTGTATTTGTGTGGCCTCCTATTTATATACTATACAGGCCCGGAGTTGTTGAGGCAACAGATGCTCCCCCTTTCCCGCTTCTCTCTCGTTCCGTTTTCTCGCCGCTTTTTTCTTTCCCTGCCGCTTCTCTCTCATTCCGTTTTCTCCTCGCTTTTTCTTTCCTGCCGCTTCTCTCTCATTCCGTTTTCTCCTCGCTTTTTCTTTCCTGCCGCTTCTCTCTCGTCCCGTTTTTCCCGCTTTTTCTTTCTCTGCCGCTTCTCTCTCGTTCCGTTTTCTCGCCGCTTTTTTCTTTCCCTGCCGCTTCTCTCTCATTCCGTTTTCTCCTCGCTTTTTTCTTTCCCTGCCGCTTCTCTCTCATTCCGTTTTCTCCTCGCTTTTTCTTTCCTGCCGCTTCTCTCTCATTCCGTTTTCTCCTCGCTTTTTCTTTCCTGCCGCTTCTCTCTCGTCCCGTTTTTCCCGCTTTTTCTTTCTCTGCCACTTCTCTCTCGTTCCGTTTTTTCCCGCTTTTTCTTTCCCTGCCGCTCCTCTTATCCCGTTTCTACTCCTCGCTCTTTTCCCTTCTTCCGCCTTCCGCCGTCCACCTCTTCTGATCACCCTTACCTCCGGATACCCTCCCCCCTCTCCTCCCCTCGGAGAAAAATTAAAACTTTAGTTGTATAACTAAAATATTAGTTGTATATTTGTATCGGATCAACTAAACTTTTCGTTATGGAGACAAAGACAAAGAGCCGGCCACAGGAACTGACCCGAGCCGAACTGGATATCATGCAGGTGTTGTGGTCCCGGGGTCCGTCGGTTGTACACGGGATCCTGGAGGCGATGCCCGAGCCACGCCCGGCCTACAATACGGTTTCGACGATTGTCCGCATTCTCGAGAAGAAGGGCTTCGTGGGCCACAAGGCCTACGGCAAGACCCATGAATATTACCCGCTCGTCACGAAGGATGCCTACGCGCGCCGGTATATGGATACGGTGCTGCACAACTTTTTCGACGGTTCGGTGAGCCGTCTCGTCTCGTTTTTCTCCGAACACCGGGCCATTTCGGTCGAGGAGGCCGACGAGATTCTAACGCTGCTGCGCGACCGCCGGTAGCTCCCCTGCCATCGACCGAATCCCAACCAAACGCCATCACCATGAAACCGCCCTTGCTCTATCTGATCGAAGTGCTCTTCTGCAGCGGGACACTGCTGCTCTTCTACCGCCTGATGTTGGTGCGTCGGGTTTCGTTCCGTGCCAGCCGCCGCTTTCTGATTCTGGCGCTCGTGCTTTCGGCACTTCTTCCGGCTCTCGATATTCCGCTCTATCCCCCTGCGGAGCCGGAGACTGTATCGGATATCCGCCGCTTTACGACCGATGGTGTCGGGACCGGTGAGCCCTGGATCCCCGCGCGGCCTCTTCCCGAGGAGGGAGAGATCCGCACGGCAGCTGTCCGACACGAGGCGAATCGGCCGCATCGGGATATCCTTCCGTGGCTCTACGCGATCGTGGCCGGTCTCTCGTTCGTGCTGCTGGCGGTGCGTCTGAACCGTATCCGCCGCCTGCGCCGCCACGCGTCACTGACGCCGTGCGCCGGTTATACGCTGGCCGAACATCCCGACATCCGAACCCCCTTCTCGTTTCTGCGTACGGTATATCTCGGGCCGGGCTACGAAGGCGAGCGGCGCGGAATGGTACTCTGCCACGAGGCGAGCCACATCCGCCACCGCCATTCGGTGGAGATTCTCCTTGTGGAGATCGTGCGATGCCTCTTCTGGTTCAACCCCTTCGTGTGGATTGCGCAGCGGTGGCTGAAGGAGGTGCACGAATGGGAGGCCGACCGTGCGGTGCTGGAGGCGGGTTACGACCTTACGCGGTATCGAATCGTTCTGTTTTGTCAACTCTTCGGTTATAATCCGGATATAGCCAACGGGTTGAATCATTCACTCACCAAAAACCGATTTGCCATGATGACACAATTCAGACAACGGCGCCATGCCGCTCTGCGGTTTGGCGCGGCCATCCCCGTGGTGGCCGGAATGATGATGCTCTGCAGTTTTACCACACGCGATCCCGGACCTGCAGCCGGTGTTCCCGACGCTGCGGCCGACGATACCCCCACGATCGAGGTCCGGTTGAGCCGGGATTCGATGTGGATCGACGGTGTTGCCGGATCGGGCGACGACCTGCTGCAGCGTATCTCCGCGAAGCGCGACAGCCTTTCCGAGGAGGATCGCCGGCGCCTGACGGTTACGATTCAGGCCGACAACGAAGTGCAGATGGGGCGCATTTCCGATATCAAGGAACAGATGCGCGATATCAACGCATTGTGCGTGCGTTACAGGACAGACGGTCAGAGCGTCGGGCGGATGCTTCCGCCCCGTCTCGGGACGCAGCCCGACGGTTCACAGCCCAGGGTTGAGATCTATGAGCTTCATGAGTTCGTTCCGGGTGATTCGACCCACCCTGACACCTATCGCCTGAAGATTGCGGAACGCAACTATTTCGGGGTGCTGATCAATGCCCGGGGGGAGATCCTTGCCGGAACTCGGGGCAACGTGGCGGCCTGCAGCGTTGAGGAGCTGAAGGTGCGGGCCCGGGAGTTTGTGGTCAACCCCTCCTCCGACCGGTCGCTCTCCGAGAGCCGGCCGATGAAGATCGGCCTGCCCGATGGGCGCATGGAGTCCTACGATGTCAGCCGGGGTATTTTCGGCATTGAGACGACCCGTGAGACCCCCTATGCCGTCTACGCCGACGTTCAGCAGACACTGTCGGAGGTCTATGCCGGGCTTCGGAGCGACCTCTCCCGCCAGTGGTTCGACAAACCTTTCGACGAGTTGGACGAGCCGCAGCGCCGGGCGGTGCAGCAGGCTGTGCCGGTTCGGATATCGGAAGTGAGCAGAAACCGGACGACGGAATAACGGCATCCCGGGGTGCATCCTGAGGTGCATTCCGGGGTCCCCTGCTTCTGCTTCCGTGCCGTCCTCCCCTGCTTCCGCTGCCGTTCCCTCCGCGCCTTTGCGGAAGGAGCCGGTCGTAAGCGGAACGACCTATCCCGACCGCGAGCCGCTGGTCTTCTTCTGCGATGCGCCGTCCAGCATTAAGGCCTGGCTGGCAATGGGACTATCGGGGGCATTCCAGGGTTCGGCCGAGGTGGAGATGAGTTATTATTACATGCTGCCGGTCGAAGCGGTGCAACTCTTCGGAGAGCGGGGCCTCTACGGAGCCATTTGCATCGATATCATGCGGTAGACGCAGCCCCGGCAACCGCCGCCCGCCGCCGGTCCCGGAAAGCGCGACCGCCAGGTACTTTGTGAAGTTTACCGGCTACTGTTTGCGGGAGGTGTCGGTGTGGAGGAGTTTCTCGTTGTGGAGGTGACGCTCCTTGTCGCGGGAGGTCTTCTTGGCGAAGTTGGCCTCGACGGCGGCCGTGAGGTCGACCCCGGTCTGATTGGCCAGACAGACCAATACCCACAGGACATCGGCCATCTCATCGGCCAGATTGGCCTTTTCGCCCGCCTTGAACGACTGATCGCCATAGGTGCGGGCCATGACCCGGGCCAATTCGCCGACCTCTTCGGTGAGACAGGCCATGTTGGTCAGTTCCGAAAAATAGCGCACGCCATACTCCTTGATCCAGGCGTCGACGCGCTCCTGCAGTTCCTTGATCTCCATGATTATCCGGTTTAAACGGCCTGCAAGATACGAAAAAAATCGGCTTTACGGACGTTTCACGACGAAATGGCCGTTGTAGGCCTCCTTACGGGCCTCGGCAATGCGGCGATACTCCTCCAGCTCTCCGCGCGGGAAGTCACCCGAACGGACCAGCGTGCGGAACTCCATCTCTACCCCATCGTCCGTCGGCGTGACCTGCAGCCGGCACGTTCCGAACTCGTTGGCGAACTCCGCCGCCCGGGGCAAAGCCTCGATCTGCAGCCCTTCGGCGAGCCGTATCCGGATCCGGTCGATGTCGAGATATCCCGTTTCGCGGTGGAAGTCGCGCGTGCGCGAACGGGCCGTAACGCTGCCATAGCCGTCAAACGGGAAGAGCTGCACGAAGCCGTTCTGTCCCGAGAAGTTGACATAGGAGGGGGTCGAGAAGTCGTAGACGATCTCGATCGAGGGTTGTGCCCCGCGCGATTCGGTGCAGAAGATCCGGTCGACCGTGACCGTGGGGATCCGGAGCCTGCTGAGGAGAAGGTCGCGCTGTTTGCGCGGTTCGAGCTGCCGGAACCCCATCATCCACTCGTACTGCGTCATTTCGAATCGTTCGCGGACCTTTCCGCGGGCCGCGCCGTCGGCCGAGATCTCGATCTCGACGCTGCGGACCATGCGGTTGAGCGAATCGGCATACCGGGGCAGCGTGACGAACTGGCCGCCCTGTGGGGTTACGAGAATGGCGTCGTGGCCGGCGATGTCGTTGTGGATATACCCGAACGGCATTTCGGTGTTCGTGCATTCGAGCCACAGCGTGTCTCTTTCGAGCGGGACGCGCAGGATGGCGTGGTTGGCCTGGCTGGCCGAGGCGAAGTCGCGGAACATCCGGGGGCGGTCGACGTTGATGATGGCGTAGTCCGACGGGATGCCGCACTCGGCGAGCATCGCACGCAGGTAGTTCGTGAGGGCCTTGCAGTCGCCGAACTTCGTGCGGAAGACCTCTTCGGCCGACATCGGCTGCAGACCGCCGATTCCGAGCTGGATGCTGACGTAACGGGTCGACTCGCCCAGATAGTCGTAGAGCGAGCGGACCTTGTCGCGTGGCGCGGCGATCGTATCGGTCCGGGCATGCACCTCCGAGCGGAGTTCTTCGGGCAGACGGTCTCTCCCCTCGAGCAGTCCCCAGAGCCAGGCGCCGAACGATTGCCAGTCGCGCATCGAGCCCTGCGTGCGGGCATACCGGAAGTCGTAGGGCACGGCGAGCACCATCGGCAGCAGATCGAAGGCATCGGGCGACATCTCCTCGTCGGGGAGAGCCTTCCACCCTTCGATTCTCCAGCGGTAGATATCGCGGCCGTTGGCCGAACTCTTTTCGGGCTCACCGATCCGGCGGGCCTTGTAGCCGAACGGGGTCCCGGCGGGCATCGAGAGCGTATAGTCGGCCTTCTCGAGCGACGAGGAGGTCGACGTGACGGGGATGAACGGCGCGAACGAGAGAATGGCGTCGTTGCGGGCCACCTCGTACTCCAGTTCGACCGTGTAGGGGACCCTCGGCGAGCGGACTTCGAGCAGATAGCAACCCGCATCGTCGGCCAGTCCCGACGAGTATTCGCTGTAGGAGAGTTCGCCGCGCTTGAGTTTTCGCAGCACCTTTCCGTTGGCGTCGAGGATCGCTCCGCGGAAGCTGCGCAGGGTCGACTGCCCGTCGACCGGACAGACGAAGAAACCCTTCCCGGCGGCCGCCTGGTTGAGGATCGTGATGCAGCGACGGTGCCGTTCGACGGCGTCGTTCGGCGAGTTGTAGACCACCTCGACGGCGTCGCTGCGGACGACGGCGTCGCTGTTCTCCAGCAACTCCCGGGGGATCTGCCCGGCGGGCTGCGCCGCCGCGACAGCCGGGGCGACGCACAACAGCAGCAGGATGTTTCGCAACATGGCGTTCTACTGTTGTTTGCGCAGGACGATCTTCCGGTTGCAGAGTTCGGCCACGGCGCCGAACATGGCCTGCAGATCGGCGTACTCTTCGGGCAGGAAGATGATCCGCTTCTGGGTGAAACGCATGTTGAACTGCAGCACGCCGTCGGCGGCCCGGATCATGTAGAAGCAGGCGATATCGCCGCCGAAGGCGTTGAAGCAGGCGGCGCGGGGCAGCTCCTCGACGACATACCCTTCCGGCAGCCGGATCGATCCGAGGATGTTGTAGGTGCGGGGCAGGTCGAACTCGACGGGATAGTTTCGCACGGCGCTCTTGAAGGGATTGTCCGAGAGGAACGGGATGATCGTGGCGTTGAGGTAGATCAGGTCGCCAACCTCGTCGGCCTTTTTGACCATCGTGTATTCCTGCGTGACGACGGGCGTTCCCGTGCCGTTGATCTTCAGCTCTTCGATCCGGATTTCGTGCTGTTTTTCGAGTTTTTCGATGTACTTCTCCTCGGACTGGGCCTCGTCGTATTCCGTGCTGGTTTCGAGGGCCGCCTGGTTGGTGTATCGTTCGACGACCTGGGCATGGAGCGAGCGGTCGTCGCGCATCTCGATGATCATGTTGATGTTGGTGCTGCTGGGGGCCAGATGCGAGAGGTCGCACCAGCCGCTCTCATTGTCGACCCCGTAGACACGGGCGCGGTCGACGAGCAGCTCTTTCGGCAGCAGGTCGACATCGGCATGCGGGTTCGTGCCGTCGAGATAGGCGAACGAGCCGTCGGCGAGCGTCACACGCAGGATGAAGGTATGAATTCCGTCGATCGTGGCGTAGATCTGCGGCAGCCGGCCGGCGAAGCGGGGGTTGAGCAGAATGGGATCGACCTTGAATCCGGCATCGCGCAGGGCGGCCGCCAGCACGAAATTGATCTCCGAACTGCAACCTTCGCCCTTGTTGGCGGCCTCGCGGGGCGAATCGCCGAAGAGGTTGTAGATGTGGTTCCACTTCATGTGGGACTGTACGGTGCGGAGGATTTCGTGGAGGGATTCGCGTTCCGGGAGGTTCCGGGCGCGGATGGCCTCGACCTCGTCGCGGAAGGGGTTGTTGATGTGTAGGTAGTCGTTGAACTTGCTCTTGGCGAGGCTTTCGTTGACATCCTTCCACGAGGCGCTGAAGTTGCGGACCATGGTATTGGGCAGGGCGAGCTGCGAGAGTTCGAAGGTGATCATCGAACGGAACTCGTCGAGGTCCCAGACGAAGGGTTCGCGTTTGAGAGCGGGGATATCGACGCCGTCGGCTGCGATTTCGCGTTCGTTGAAGTGGTAGTTCGTCCCCGAGATGGTTCCGGTGATGACATCCTCGCGCATCTCGATGGGGAGATAACCTTTCAGGTTGACGTTGAAGCGGAAGTACTCGGGGATCATCACGCGGACCTTTGTTCGGGCTGCGGGGATGCCGTGCTGGAGGATGACGGGGTCGATCGAGGTGACGAAGTCGGAGTTCATCGAGTAGCGGTACTCGATGACGGTTCCTTCGCGGACTTCCGGGATTGAGAACTTGAGGAGCCAGTGGTCGCCGTCGACCTGTTCGCGGAAGAGATACTGGCGGCGCATGGGGCTCTTGACGATCTTACCGTCGACGAGGTTGTAGGCGACGGCGTCGAGGTTTGCGTAGTTTTCGTGCTGGAAGATGTACGGGAGTTCGACATTGGCGACATCGGCGCCGTCGCTCTTGAGCACCTTGATCCGGACGAAGTAGTCGCGGATCAGGGACAGCTGGTTGCCGATGAGGTAGTGAATCGAGGTCTCCTCGTAGAGGACGACGGCATTGGCATCGGGATCCTTTTCATAGCGCTCCATACGGAGTTCCTCTTCGGAGACCTTTCCGAACCGGAAATCGGATTCCTGGGCAGGCAGGGATACGACCCACAGGGCCGTGACGAACGACAGGAACAGTTTCTTCATGGCGGGCAATTTTAGAATGGGTTCCTAAAGATAAGTAAAAATTTTCGAGATTGTCCATTGGGTTTCTGAAATCCTGCAAAAAGACAATCCGAATCGTTGAACTTTTCTTTTTACCCGATCCTTTTCTGCGATTTTTCCCTCGAAACTGCACGTCCCGAACCGAGCCTTCTTCCTTATGCCATTTGTTTTTTCACCCCTCTTCTGTCCTCCTTCGGCGGCACGCTGCTCCCCTTCTCGGCGAACCGGCATTGCACCCATTGCTTCGGGATACTAATTCACCGTGGACCCTCAGCGCACGCGGATCAGATTCAGCCCGTCGCGCAGCGGGACGATGACATTCTCCACCCGCGGATCCTCGACCACCATGCGGTTGAACTCCAGGAGGGCCTGCGTGTGGCGGTCGTTGTGGGCCACGGGCTCGACGACCTTTCCCGACCAGAGGATGTTGTCGGCAATGAGGATCGACCCGGCGTGGACGAGCGGCCGCGAGCCGTTGTCGCCCATCAGCATGCGGTAGTAGTCGGGGTATTCGCGCTTGTCGCCGTCGATGAAGACCAGGTCGTAGACCTCGCCGAGTGTCGGGGCTATTTCGAGAGCCGAACCGATCAGGAAGCGGATCTTGCGGCCGTGGGGCGAGCGGTCGAACCACGAGCGGGTGAACTCCTCCAGTTCGTCGTCGACCTCGATGGTGTCCAGACGGGCTTCGTCGTCGAGGCCGGCCGCCATCGAGAGGGCCGAATAACCGGTGAAGGTCCCGATCTCGAGCACCCGCTGCGGACGGAACATGCGGACGATCATTTCGAGCAGCCGCCCCTGAATATGCCCCGAGAGCATGCGAGGAGCGACCGTGCGGAGATTCGTCTCGCGGTCGAGCCGGTGGAGGAGCTCCTCTTCGGGCGAGGAGTGTTCGTCGATGTATCGTTCGAGAGCGTTCATGCGAGTCGATGGGTTATTGGTAGATGAGACGTGACATTCCCGAGAGGACCTCTTCGGCCACCTCGGTGAGTTGCGAAGCCGTCAGTGCGCGGATTTTGGCATAGACCTGCTCCATGGTGTCCACCTCGTCGTGGGTGAGCAGGCTTTTTCCGGCGCTGAGCATGTAGCTTTCGTTGCTTTCGCTCGAGATGGCCAGTTGGGCGATGAACTGCTTCTTGGCCATCGAGAGGCGACGGCCCGAGAGCGGTGTGGTCCGGAGCGCACGCAGCTGCTCGTCGATAAGCTCGATGCACTGTTCGGCGTTGGCGTGCTCCGAACTGAAGTAGATGGCCACGATTCCCGTGTCGCCATAGGGCGTATAGGAGGCTTCGATGTTGTACGAGAGGCCGTTCCGTTCGCGGATGACCATGTTCAGCAGCGAGTTGGCACTTGGCCCTCCGAGGATGTTGACCAGCAGGGCCAGCGGCAGCCGCCGTTCGTCGGCGATGCCGTAGGCGCGTCCTCCGATGATGCAGTGGGTCTGGTGGGTGTGCTTCACGACGCTCTTTTCGAAACGGGTGCAGGGGCCCGGAGCCACCCTTTCGCAGCGGCACGTCGAGGCGGCCACTCCGCCGAAGTAGCGGCAGGCGACGGCCTCAGCCACGCGGGGCGAGAAGTTGCCGATCGACGAGAAGACCATGCGGTCGGTGGTGTGCATCCGCCGGGTGAATGCGCGGATTGCCTCGCCGTTGTAGCGGGCCAGGGCGACCTTTCGACCCAGGATGTTGTGGCCCAGCTGCGACCCTTCGAACAGCAGATCCTCGAACGTGTCGTAGATCAGGTCGGCGGGCGAATCCTTGTAGGTATTGATTTCGTCGACGATGACCTCCTTTTCGCGGTCGAGTTCGCGGTCGGGGAATGTCGAGTGGAAGGCGATGTCGGCGATCAGCTCGGCGGCCTTGGCGAAGTCGCCGCGGAGCGTCGTGGCGTGAATCGTCGTATCCTCCTTGGTGGTGAAAGCGTTGAGTTCGCCGCCGAGGTTTTCGAGCCGGCAGTTGACCTGCCAGGCCCGGCGGTGCTCCGTGCCCTTGAAGAAGGCGTGTTCGGTGAAGTGGGCCAGGCCGTACTCCGTGGGGAGTTCGTCGCGGCTTCCGGCGCCGATGACCAGTGCGCAGTGGGCTACCGATCCGCGCACCTGACGGTGGATGCCGCGGATTCCGTTGGGGAGCTTGTAGGTATAGAATTCCATTTCGCGAGTTTCGTTTTTTTGGGGGGCCGCAGCCGCCCGTTTTTTGGGGAAGGCCGCAGCCGCCCGGGGCGACCTCAGTGTTCGATGTGACGGCGGAGGAATTCGCCGGTGTGGCTCTCCGGGCAGCGGGTCAGCTCGCGGGGCGTCCCCTCGAAGACGATCCGTCCGCCCTGGTCGCCGGCCTCGGGACCGAGGTCGATGACCCAGTCGGCACACTTGATGATGTCCATGTTGTGTTCGACGATGACGATCGTGTGTCCGCGTTCGATCAGGGCGTTGAACGCCGCCAGCAGCTTCGAGATATCGTGGAAGTGGAGGCCCGTGGTGGGTTCGTCGAAGATGAACATGACGCCTCCCTGGGCGGCATCCTTCGTCAGGAACGAGGCCAGCTTGACGCGCTGGCTCTCGCCGCCCGAGAGGGTCGACGACGACTGCCCGAGCTTGATGTACCCCAACCCGACATCCTGCAGCGGCTGGAGCCGTTCGACGATTCGCCGGCAGGAGGCGTTGCGCAGATCCTCGCCGAAGAATTCGATGGCCTCCTCGACGGTCATCTCCAGCACGTCGTAGATCGACCGCCCGCGGTACTTGACCTCGAGGATTTCGTCGCGGAAACGCTTTCCGCCGCAGGCTTCGCAGACCAGTTCGACATCGGCCATGAACTGCATCGAGACCTTGATGACCCCTTCTCCCTGACACTCCTCGCAGCGGCCGCCGGCGACGTTGAACGAGAAGGCTGCCGGGCCGAGGCCGTTGTGCTGGGCGTAGGGCTGGTCGGCGAAGAGCTTTCGGATCTCGTCATAGGCCTTGATGTAGGTGACGGGGTTCGAGCGCGAGGATTTCCCGATGGGGTTCTGGTCGACCATCTCGACCGACTTGAGCAGCTGAACGTCGCCCTCGAGGCCGTCGAAGTCGCCGGGTTTGACCCCCGTGTCGTAGAGCATTCGTCGCAGCGCCGGGTAGAGAATCCCCTTGGCGAGCGACGATTTGCCCGAACCGCTGACGCCGGTGATGCAGGTCATCACGCCGAGCGGGATGCGCACGTCGAGGTTCCGTAGGTTGTTTTCGCGGGCGCCGCGGATGGTGATCGAACGGCTCCAACCGCGCACGCTGGGCGGGACGGCGATTTGGCGACGTCCCGTGAGGTAGTCGGCCGTCAGGCTTCGTTCGCAGCGGAGCAGGTCGTCGAACGTACCGTTGAAGACCACCTCGCCGCCGTGGTAACCGGCCTTGGGGCCGATATCGACGATCCAGTCGGCAGCTCGGATCACCTCCTCCTCGTGTTCGACGACGATGACTGTATTGCCCAGATCGCGCAGCTGTTTCAGCACGCCGATCAGGCGGTTCGTGTCGCGGGGATGGAGTCCGATCGAGGGTTCGTCGAGGATATACATCGAGCCGGTGAGGTTGCTGCCGAGCGATGTGGAGAGGTTGATGCGCTGGCTTTCGCCGCCGGAGAGGGTCGACGAGAGACGGTCGAGCGTCAGATAGCCGAGCCCCACGTCCGAGAGGTACTGCAGGCGGTTGCGGATCTCGACGAGGATGCGGGCAGCGGTTTTCGTGTCGTGTTCGTCGAGCTGCAGGTCGGCGAAGAAGGCGATCAGTTCGTCGACGGGCATGCGGACCAGATCGGCGATCGTGCGACCTCCGACCCGCACGTAGAGGGCCTCCTTTCGCAGACGCGATCCGCCGCATTCGGGACAGGTGGTCTTGCCCGTGTAGCGGGCCTTCATCACGCGGAACTGGATCTTGCGCCGCTCGGAGTCGATGTACTGGAAGAACTCGTCCAGACCGTGGAAATACTGGTTTCCGCGCCAGAGCAGCCGTTTCTGTTCGGGGGTCAGCTCGTGGAACGGGGTATGGATCGGGAAGTTGAACTTCGAGGCGTTGTCGATGAGCTGCTGTTTCCAGCGGCGCATGGTTTCGCCGCGCCAGCAGGCGATGGCATCCTCGTAGATGGTTTTGCTCTTGTCGGGGATGACCAGATCCTCGTCGATACCGATCACCTTGCCGTACCCCTCGCAGCGGGGACAGGCCCCGAGCGGGTTGTTGAAGCTGAAGAGGTGTTCGGTCGGGGGTTCGAACTCGATGCCGTCGGCCTCGAAGCGCGACGAGAAGGAGCGCAGTCCGTCATCGGTGATCGTGCAGCAGAGGCCGTTGCCGTAGGAGAAGGCCCTGGCGACGGAGTCCCTCACGCGGGTCGGGGTCTCCTCATCGTTGTGCACACGCAGACGGTCGACCACGAGGAGCCAGTCGTCGGTTTTCGTATCGGGGCCGATTTCGGGGAGGATCTCCTCGATGAGCTTCACCTCGCCGTTGACATAGAGGCGCATGAAGCCGTCGGAGAGCAGCAGCGTCAGTTTTTCGATGATGCCCTGCCCTTCGTTGAGGATGAGCGGGGCGGCGATGACGGCGCGCTGTCCGTCGTGAGCGAGCAGGTACTCGGCCACATCGTCCGTCGAGTAGCAGCGCACCTCCTGTCCCGAGACGGGCGAGAAGGTGTGTCCGGCGCGGGCGAAGAGCAGTTTGAGATAGTCGTAGATTTCGGTCGTCGTACCGACGGTCGAGCGGGGGTTCCGCGTGTTGACCTTCTGTTCGATGGCAATGGCCGGGGCGATCCCCTCGATGATGTCGACATCCGGCTTGTTGATCTTGCCGAGGAACTGGCGGGCATAGGCCGAGAGGCTCTCGACGTAGCGGCGCTGCCCTTCGGCGAAGATGGTGTCGAAGGCCAGGGTCGACTTTCCGGAGCCCGACAGACCGGTGATGACGATCAGTTTTTCGTGCGGGATCTCGAGCTCGATGTTGCGCAGGTTGTGCACCCGTGCTCCCTTGATGTATATGCAGTTATCGTGTCTTTCCATATCGGTTGGTCCGGTCTTATGCCGGACCGTTTGCTGTCAGCATGTTGTTTTTCGCCGTCTCTTCTGCCGGTTCTTGCTCTCCGACCTGTCTTCCCGGTTTTCGTCATCCCGGTTTCCGGCTTCCTTTTCGGTCCTCTCTCCTTTCCGGCTCTCTCCCTTCTTCCCGGCTTTCTTCTCGGAGCTCTCCTTTCTCTCCGGTTCTCTCCGGTTCTCTCCGGTTCTCTCCCCTCTTGGCTCTCTCTCAAGTCCTCTCTACCCTCTTCCCGGCTTTCTCTTCTCCTCTTGCTCTCCCCCTCTCGCTCTTCTCCTCCCGGCTTGTCCTCTCCTTCCGGCCCGTACGCTCCTCCTCCCGGCTCGTCCTCTTCTCTTTCCGGCCCTTCTTCCTTCAGCTCCCTCTTTCAGCCCCCCCCGCTTATTCGCGGTCGCGGAGCGAGCCGCCGGCCTTGCGGAGCCGCTCTTCGAGCAGATCGGCGCGGCTTTCGCGGATCGAGAGCCGCATCGTGCAGAGGTTGTCGAACTCCTGGGCCTCGATGCGGGGCTGCAGCTCCTTGACCACGCGCATGATGTCGTTCATCGCCACATAGGGGAAATCGACTGTCACCTGTCGGTCGACGGTCCGTTCGACGATCTGCGCCTGGGCGATGACGTCGGCCGTGGCTTCGCGATAGGCGGCGATCAGCCCGGGGACCCCGAGTTTCGTTCCGCCGAAGTAGCGGACCACCACCACCAGACAATCCGTCAGGTCGTTCGACAGCAGCTGCCCGAGAATCGGTTTTCCGGCCGTTCCCGAGGGTTCCCCGTCGTCATTGGCGCGGAAGGCCTCGCCGTGAGGACCAAGGCGCCAGGCGTAACAGTGGTGCGTGGCGTCGAAGAACCGCTTGCGGAGCGCGTCGAGGTGTTCGCGGATCTCCTCCTCCGAGCGGACGGGGAAGATCCACGAGAGGAACTTGCTGCTGCGTTCGCGACAGGCGGCCTCGGCGGGAGCCGCCACGGTCCGGTAGAGATCGTCGGCCTCCATTGTTTATCGTACTTTCCGGAAGAGCCTCTCCCAGCGGATGTTTGCGGGGAACTTCTTGTTGGCGTCGAGCGACAGCCAGACGAACGAGGCCTTGCCGACGATGTGGTCCTCGGGGACGAAGCCCCAGAACCGCGAGTCGGCCGAGTTGTGGCGGTTGTCGCCCATCATCCAGTAGTAGTCCATGGCGAAGGTGTACTGCGAGGCGGGGGCACCGTCGATGCGGATGACGCTGTCGCGGACCTCGAGCTCGTGACCTTCATAGGCCTCGATGATGCGGCGGTAGAGGGGCAGGTTTTCGGTTGTCAGCTCGACGGTCGCCCCCTTTTTGGGGATCCAGATCGGGCCGTAGTTGTCCTGGCTCCAGCGGGCGTCGTCCCACTGCGGGAAGACGTCGGTCGAGGGGGAGTAGATGTATTTGCGGATCGAGATGACGTTGCTCGAGGCCTTGATCTTTTCGGCGGCCTCTTCGGTGAGCGACATGTAGTATGCGGCGCCGTTTCCGCTGTACTCCGTGATCCCGAGGTTGTCGAGGGCATACTGCGTGAAGGGAGCCGAGGTCTGCACGAGGTAGGAGCACTGCAGGCCGGGGATAGGCTCCTGGGCCGAGCCGTTGACATAGACCTGGCCGTCGCGGATCACGAGCGAGTCACCGGGCAGCGCCACACAGCGCTTGATGTAGTTTTCGCGCTTGTCGACGGGACGGGTGATGACCGTGTACTTTTCGTTGAGGCGTTTGCGCCCCTCCTCCTTTCCGAATGACTCCTCGAACCCGCGCAGGACGTCGTAATAGGTCACCGACTGGTTTTCGAGCAGCACGGTGTCGCCGGCCGGGAAGTTGAAGACCACGACGTCGTTTCGGCGGATGGGCTTGAGCCCCTTGAGGCGGTGATAGGGCCACTTGACGGCTTCGGAGAAGGATTTTTTGGTCTGCGAGAAGGGCATCGTGTGGTGGACGAACGGGAACGAGAGGGGCGTGTTGGGCATCTGGGGTCCGTACGATACCTTGCTCACGTAGAGGTAGTCGCCTACGAGCAGTGATTTTTCCATCGACGAGGTGGGGATCACATACATCTGGAAGATGAAGATGTGGACGAGCGAGGCGACGACCGTGGCGAAGATGATGGCATTGACCCACTCGTAGAGGGTTTTGTAGACCTTGTTCTTCCGGCAGAGTTCGGCGTTGTGGCGCCAGACGTAGCGGTAGAAGAGCTTCGAGATGTAGAGGTCGTAGATGATCGGCAGGCCGATGAGCAGCCAGAGGTTTCCGGTCCAGACCACGAACCAGAGCGTATAGAGCAGGGCGGCCAGTGTGAATCCGACCCACTTGTTTCCAAAGAAAGCCTTGATCTTATGCATCTTGCTATGTTTGATTCAACTATTTCAGCAGGTCGTCCATGCCGTAAACGCCATGTTTCCCGCAGAGGAACTCGGCGGCGACGACGGCACCCTGAGCCAGCGTGCGGCGGTTCTTGATTTCGTGACGCAGTTCGAGGATGTCGTCCTCCGACTCATAGGTTACGGTGTGGATGCCCGGCACCATCCCCTCGCGGACGGAGTGGATTTCGATCCGGTCGGCCGGCGTATCCTCGCTGCGCTCCACGCGGTTCGTGGCGTGTTCGATTCCCGGGGCGAAGTTCACCCACCCCTTTTTCGAGGGGATGTTTTCGAGAATCCCCTCGGCCAGCGTGATGGCCGTACCGCTCGGGGCATCCTTCTTCTGGATGTGGTGCACCTCCTCGATGCGGACCTCGTATCCGCTGCCGACGCGGCCCATCAGGGCGGCCAGCTGGCGGTTGAGGCGGAACATCAGGTTGACGCCCAGGCAGTAGTTCGAGGCGTAGAACAAGGCTCCGCCGCGCTCGCGGCACAGCTCCTGCAGCTCCGCGAGGCGGTCTGTCCAGCCGGTGGTGCCGCTCACCACGGCCGTGCCGCACTCCAGACAGGTGCGGATATTGTGATAGGCCGTGGCCGGCGTCGTGAACTCCAAAGCCACGTCGACCCCCGCCAGGTGGGAGGCATCGAGCTGGTTGGCATTCTCCTGATCGATGATCAGGACGACTTCATGTCCTCGTTCCGTGAGGATCCGTTCTATTTCGCGGCCCATTTTGCCGTATCCGATGATTGCAGCCTTCATGTTGTGACGTTCGAAAATTCAGTTCCGACAAAGATACGAATAAATTTGCAAACTAAACGCAGCGGGCGGGGTTTATCGTATGCGGGGAATGCGTATCTTTGCAGTCAAAAAGAACCGCCATGCGCTATTTTCTCGAACTCCGCTATCTGGGGGCGGCCTACTGCGGCTGGCAGCGCCAGCCCGACCAGCCGTCGGTGCAGCAGACCCTTGAACGGGGTCTGACGACGCTGCTGCGCGAAAAGATTGAGGTGACCGGGGCCGGCCGCACCGATACGGGGGTCAACGCCTCGTATTACGTGGCCCATTTCGACTGCAGCGGGCCGGTCGCCGACCCCGCGCAGATTGTCTACAAGCTGAATTTTCTGTTGCCGGGCGACATTTCGGTCTGGAGCCTGACGCCCGTGGGCGATGATGCCCATGCCCGTTTCCACGCCCGCGAGCGCGAATACCGCTACTATATCGAGCCGCACAAGAACCCCTTTACGCGCCATCTGACGTGGCAGTATTACGTACCGCTGGATCTCGAACGGATGAACCGGGCGGCGGCGCTGCTGCTCGACTATGTGGATTTCACGTCGTTTGCCAAGCTCAATTCGAACAACCGGACCAACATTTGCCACGTCATGCGGGCCGGCTGGGAGCCGCTTCCGGACGGAAGGCTCTGTTTCACGATCCGGGCCGACCGGTTTCTGCGCAACATGGTGCGGTCGATTGTCGGGACGCTGGTCGACGTGGGCCGGGGGCGCTATACGCCGGAGGATTTCCGGGCGATCATCGAGAGCCGTGACCTGTCGCGATCGAGTGCCGGGGCTCCGGCGCAGGGGCTCTTTCTGAGCGACGTGCGCTACCCGGCGGAGATCTTCCCGGCCCCGGCCGGCACGCAGCTCCGTGAATCCAATCTGCGGGACTGGTTTTAGAGAGGAAGCAGCCCGGATCTGCGGCCCGGATCTGACTGCGCCCGAATCTGCGGTTCGGATCTGATTGCGGCCCGGATCTTGCTACGCCCGAATCTGTTTTCCGGCTCCGCATTCCGAATTTTGCCCCGAGGCGATTGTTTGAAGCCGGCTTCCCGGTCGGAGCAACGGTCTCGCACCTGGGGCAACCTCGCCCCCGCCCCCGCCCCTCCGGTCCCGGTTCCGCCTCCGCATCAGTCTCCGCCCCTGCCCTGCCTCTGACTGTGCCTCCCCACCCGACCGCATGAAAAAAGCCACCCCGCAAAGAAACCCGCAAGAAAAAAGCCACCCCGCAAAGGGTGGCTTTCTCGTTGGAATCCGTACCGACGGGACCGTATCTGACCTCGCCGGACGGTCGTTCCAGTCGTTACAGATGAATGGCAGCGCCCAGAGCCGCTTCGGCCGCCTCCATCACCCCTTCGTTCATCGTCGGATGGGCATGGATCGTGCGGGCGATCTGGTGGGCCGTGGCGCCCAGTTTGCGGGCCAGCGTCGGTTCGGCCAGCATCTCCGTCACCGAAGCCCCCACCATGTGGGCCCCCAGCAGATGGTCCTCCTCGTCGAAGATCAGCTTCACGAATCCGTCGCGGTCACCGGCGGCCGTCGCCTTGCCCGAAGCCGTGAAGGGGAAGCGGCCGATCTTGACGGTCAGCTCCCGCTCGACGGCCTGCTGCTCGGTCAAGCCGACCGACGCCACCTCGGGCTGCGTGAAGACGCACGACGGGATGGTCGAGTAGTCGACCGGTTCGGGCGAGAGGCCGCAGATGGCCTCCACGCAGCAGATGCCCTCGGCCGAGGCGACGTGGGCCAGAGCCGGACCCGGCACGATGTCGCCGATGGCGTAGATTCCGGGCACGTTCGTGCGGTAGAAGGGGTCGACCTTGACCTTTCCGCGTTCGACCTCCACACCGAGCTCCTCGAGACCGATTCCCTCGATATTGGCCTGAATACCCACGGCCGACAGCACGACATCGGCCGAGAGGGTTTCGGCGCCCTTCTTTCCCTCGATTTCGACGTCGCAACGCCCCTCGGCGTTGACGCTCACCCGCTTGACGGTCGTCCCGACGAGCACCGCGGCGCGCATCTTGCGGAAGGCGCGCTCCATGGCCTTCGAGACCTCCTCGTCCTCGAGCGGCATCATGCGGGGCAGATACTCGATGACGGTCACCTTGACGCCCAGCGCGGCGTAGAACCAGGCCAGTTCGCTGCCGATGGCCCCCGAACCGACGACGATCATCGTCTCGGGCAGCCGGGTCATGGCCAGCGCCTGCCGCGAGGTGATCACGCGTTCGCCGTCGACGGGCATGAAGGGCATCTCGCGCGGACGGGCGCCGGTAGCCAGGATGATGTGGTCGGCCTCGTAGAGCGTTCCGTCGACCGAGACCTTGCCGGGGGCGACCAGACGTCCGAAGCCGGCGATCAGATCGATCCCGTTCTTCTTGAGCAGGAACTGCACGCCGCGCGACATGGTTTCGGCCACCGCGCGCGAGCGGGCGACGATCTTTTCGAGATTGGGCCGCACCGTGCCGTCGACCTCGAGTCCGTACTGTTCGGCATGGCTGCAGTAGCCGAAGACCTGGGCGCTTTTCAGGAGCGCCTTGGTGGGAATGCAGCCCCAGTTGAGGCAGACGCCGCCCGCCTCGGCCCGCTCCACGAGGGCCACCTTGCAGCCCAGTTGCGCGGCCCGGATTGCGGCCACATATCCGCCGGGGCCGCTGCCGACGATCAGAATGTCGTATTTCATGACTTTATGCAGGTGAATGTTTCAGGTTCAAATTCTCCGGGCGGCCTTCCGGCGGATCTCCGGCCGGGCGGTGACGTGACCGTCCGCCGGATCCCGCTCCGGACGCTCCGCCCGGCGGTGCTATTTGCGGACGCGCAGCACCTCGCCGTTGTCGGCGGCCACGGCCCGTTTCCACTTCTCGTTGTAGCCCGGGAACTGGATCTTGTCGGGGATCTGCTTGCCGTTGCCGTTGTCGACGAAGTGGGCGGCCGAGCCGTCGCCGTCGAGGAACGACAGCACGTCGCCGTGCTCGCTCTTGACGTTGCCGTCGATGTACTTGATCAGCAGGTAGCCGTTCAGACGCTGCCAGCGGTCGAACAGTTCCTGCGCCGTCGAGACGCTCAGCTCGGTGAGGTAGTTGCGACGGGCGGCGGGCGACATGCGGCCGATGCGGGCCGGGAGGGTCTCCATTTCGGCCAGCCGGTCGTTCTCCCACTTGTCCGAGACCTTGCGGATGTCGGCCGAGATCATGTCGTAGCGCATGTAGGCGAAGTTGGTGGTGCGGTTGAAGAGCCAGAAGGCCGACGTGGGCGAGTATTCGAGCATCGAGCCGTTGCCCTCGCGGAAGCACTCGGGCACCTCCTGCGCCGAGCAGAAGATCGGTGTCAGACACGACGTGGCGGCGTCATCCACCCCGAACCACAGCACGCCCGTATCGGCCGGACGGTCCGCACGGGCCTGGCCGACGAACCAGAAACCGGTCTGCTGCGTAGCCGTGGCGCGTTCGTTGAGATACTCCACGCCGTCGACTTCGAAGGTCATCGGGCGCCAGCGGTAGGGGCAGTTGTGGCCGCCGGCCCCCAGGTCGGTGGTCATGTCCATCGGGGTTCCCTCGTAGTGGTCGCGCATGCAGTCGAAGAGCTGCTTGGGGGAGATCTTCGTGCGGGGCTTGACCCACAGCGGCATGCGCTTGTTGAGGTCGTGTCCCATGGCGTAGTCCTGATAGGCGTCCATGCCGTCGGCCACCGTGCGGAAGAAGGCCCACACGCGGGCGTCGCAGCCGCGTACGGTTCCGAAGTCGGCCGGGCAGTAGGCATCGGCGAAGCTGAACTCCTCGTCCTTGCCGTCGAAGTATCCCATCTCGCGGGCGAAATCGACCACGTCGGGGGCATAGAGGCAGTTTTCGGGGTCATTCATCGGGAAGGTGGTGATCCGGGCCTGGTTGGCGTGTCCCGAGACATAGCCGTCGGGGATGCGGCGGGCTACCCAGACGATTCCCTTGTGGGCGTTTCCACCCTTGCCGTCGTCCTTGTATCCCTTGCCGATGAGCTCCATGATCCAGGCCTCGTTCGGGTCGGCGATCGAGAACGACTCGCCGCTCGAGGCGTATCCCCACGTGTTGGCCAGTTCGGCGATCACGCCGATGGCCTCGCGGGCCGTGCGGGCGCGCTGCAGGGCGATGTAGATCAGCGAACCGTAGTCGATGCGGCCGGTGGTGTCGACGAGCTCCTCGCGGCCGCCGTAGGTCGTTTCGCCGATGATGAGCGAGTGTTCGTTCATGTTGCCGATCGTCGACCAGGTCTGGCGGATCTGCGGGATGTCGCAGAGATACCGGCCCGTGTCCCATTCGTAGACGGGGAGCATTTCGCCGGCCTTGTGTTTTCCGCCGGGGGTGTGGTAGAGGGCGCCGTAGAGGGCGTGGGAGTCGGCCGCGTAGGTCACCATGACCGAACCGTCGGTCGAGGCGCCCTTCGTGACGATGAAGTTGGTGCAGGCCGATACCGCGCCGTAGGAGGCCACGGCAGCGAAGACTGCGAGCATCAATCGGATTTTTTTCATGTTTTTCGGGTTTAGCTCGGTAAAGATAGAAAAAAAGCCGGAATCCGTTGTGTCGATCGACTCAAAATGCTATATTTGTTCTGGCACAATCCTTTTTCCTGCCCGGAAATACCCCCCCCCGATACGGGGGTAAAAATCTTATAATCAACGATTTGATATGAAAAGAATTTGTGTGGCGCTGCTTTTTCTGTGCGCCTTCGTGTCGGGATGCGGACGCGAGGAGGAACAACCGGCCGTCGTGTTGGTGACCGGGGTCACGATGCCCGCGGGCGAGATCTTCACCCCGGGCGACGAGGTGACGGTCCGGGCCGTCGGCATCGAATCCGGCGACGAGATCTGGTTCGAGGTTGCCTGGAACGAGGGGTCGGAGGGGTTCGCCCCGAATGGCACGGCCAAGGGGATCCGGGGAACGGTGACCGACCGCACCGACCGATCGATCAGCTTCCTGGTTCCGGGGCACTACCCTCCCGCAGCGGTCACCGTGCAGCTCTTCCGCAGCGGCCGCTTCCAGACCCTGGGAACCATCCGGACAGGCGACGGCCTGCAGCACGAAACGATGCTCTACACATGGACGGCGGCCCCGGACGGCGGAGTCACCGTCGCGCGCTGTCCGATGTCCGGATCGGCCGTCGCGGGCGAGGAGGTGCTCTCCACCCGCCTTCCGCTGAGGGGGATCGTGGGCAGCATCGGCCAGGGGGTGGCCTGTGGCGTGTCGGACGGTCGGCTTGTCGAACTCGATCTCATCACGCGTCAGGTGCAGGAGCTCGGAGAGGGCTGTCTGCTTGCGGGGGCGGTTGAGCCGAGCGTGTTCGGGCTTTACGGCCGCGACGAGTGGCTCTACCTCTCCGAACGCACGTCGCAACCCTACTCGTGGCGGCTGCCCGAGGGGGTTACGGCCGACCGCATCGTCCGCCAACCCTTCGCCTGTGGGTTTAACGCCCTGCTGCTGACGGTGCGCAACGACGACGGCACGCTCTCGCCGCTTGTTCTTCCGCTGTCGGGCTCCGGGGCGCTGCTCGGGCCGGCCGTCGCGTCGGAGTACCTGATCCCCTACTGGATGATGAAGCCTGCAGCCGACGATCCCTCGCGGCTGGAGCGCGTGGGCGGTTATGCCGCGCTGCACGACGATCAGACCTGGTTCCAGCCGCTCGACCCCGCGACGCTCACGCTGGCGCCGACATCCGCGGAGGCCGATCTCGTGGTCACGGGACGGGTCGTGTCGATGACCCAGTGCCGGATCTCCGGCGAAGAGGGTTCCGAGGTCCGGATCGGCGTGCTGACCGATACCGACGGCCGGCGCGAGGTGCGGATCTGCGACCCGCAGCATGACACGAGCGAGCCTGTTCTGAGCGGTGAGGCGTCGTCCGCCGTCGAAGGGATCTTCTTCGCGCGGTGATGCCGGGGGTGGGCCGGGCGTGCGTTTTTTCGGACGGGACGCTCCGCATTGCCGGATTTTTGTGTACTTTTACGTCAAATTCGGAATACCATGTCGGAAATCACAACCCATCTGGCGCACGTGCGTGAGGAGCTCCCTGCGGGGGTGACGCTCGTCGCCGTTTCGAAAACCCACCCTGCGGAGATGATCCGCGAGGCCTACGAGGCCGGCCAGCGACTCTTCGGCGAGAGCCGTCCCCAGGAGCTGCGCGAAAAGTACGAGGCGCTGCCCAAGGATATCGAGTGGCACATGATCGGCCACCTGCAGACCAACAAGATCAAATACATTGCGCCGTTCGTGGCGATGATCCAGTCGGTGGACAGCGCACGGCTGGCCGAGGCGATCCAGAAGGAGGCGGCCAAATACAACCGCGTGATCGACATCCTGCTCGAGATCCACGTCGCCGCCGAGGAGACCAAGACGGGCTGGAACCTCGACGAACTGCGCCAGTACCTTGCCGACGACCCCTTCCGGAGGCTGCCCAACCTGCGCGTGCGCGGCGTGATGGGCATCGCCACCAACACCGATGACGAGACGGTCATCCGCCGCGATTTCGACACGCTGCGCCACTGTTTCGAGGCGCTGCGGCCGGTCTTCGGCGAGGCGTTCGACACCCTCTCGATGGGCATGTCGCACGACTACCGGCTGGCCGTCGCGTGCGGTTCGACGATGGTGCGCGTCGGGTCGTCGATCTTCGGCCTGCGCGACTACTCGAAATAACGGATACAGTCTGTAAACCGGCTGCCGCATCCTTCGGGGTGCGGCGCCTTCTTATCGATACACGTATGAAAATCGGATTTATCGGATTTGGAAACATGGCTCAGGCCCTGACGCGCGGACTGATCCGCGGCGGAGCGGTCGAAGGGAGCCAGATCGGGGTCTGCGCCCGTGACCGGGCCAAGCTGCAGCGCAATGCCGAAGCGTGCGGCGTGCACCCCTTTGACACGGCCGCCGAGGTGGCCGACTTTGCCGACGTGGTCATCATCGCCGTGAAACCCTACCAGGTCGAGGGGGTCGTCGCCCCGATCCGCGAGAACCTCCAGCGGAAGATCGTCGTCTCGGTGGCCGCGGGGCTGACGTTCGACGACTACGAGCAGATGCTTGCCCCGGGGACGGCCCATGTGAGCACCTGCCCCAATACGCCGGTGGCCGTCTGCGAGGGGATCGTCGTTCTCGAACGCAGCCACTCGCTTTCGCCCGAACAGCTGGAGACGGTCGAGGATCTCTTCTCGCACGTCGGGCTGGTCGTCTCGGTCGAGACGTCGCTGCTCAACGTCGCGGGAACCATCTGCGGCTGCAGCCCGGCCTTCGTGGCGATGTTCATCGAGGCGCTGGCCGACGCGGCGCTCAAGTACGGCATTCCGCGGGCCGATGCCTACCGGATGGTGAGCCAGATGATCGTCGGCACGGGACGCTTGCAGCTCGAGACGGGTCAGCATCCCGGAGCGATGAAGGATGCCGTCTGCTCGCCGGGCGGCACGACGATTGTCGGCGTTTCGGAGCTCGAACGCGAGGGGTTCCGCGGCTCGGTCATCGCCGCCATTGATGCCATTCTGGGCTGATCGGCACTGCGCTGTAAAAAGCGGGAGGACGAATCGTACAATGCGATTCGTCCTCCCGCTTTCTTGTTCCGGGGGCCCGTTCCGGCCCTCTACCTCACGCGCAGCGAGCGGCCGATGCGCAGAATGGTGGTCGACTTGATGCCGTTCAGGCGGCAGATGTTCGATACCGTGGTGCCGTATCGGCGGGCGATGGCGCCGAGCGTATCTCCCGAACGGATCTTGTGGTAACGCATGGCGGCCTTTGCGGCGGCCTCCTTCTTGTCTATCTCCTCGTTGGCGATCTCATCCTCGAAATCCTGTCCGGCATTGGAGTAGATGCTGAAAAAGGACTTTTTCAGCAGGAAGGTTTCGCGGCTCAGCATGCCGTTCTTGAAGTCGATGAGCCGTTCGGGGTCGAATGCCTGCCCGTAGTATCGGGTTTCGAAGTGGAGGTGGGGACCGGTCGAACGACCCGTCGAGCCGCCCTTTCCGATGACATGTCCGGCCTCGACCCAGTCCCCGGGCTTCACCAGCCGTTCCGAGAGGTGGCCGTAATAGGTCTCCAGACCGTTGTCGTGGCGGATGATGACCAGGTTGCCGTATCCGCGCACATACTGCGAGATGCGCACCCGACCGGAGAAGGTGGCGTAGACCGGTTCACCCATCTTGAGCGGGAGGTCGACACCCTGATGGCGGCGTCCGCGGCGCGGGCCGTACTTGCCGCGGGGGTTTACCGCCCCCAGATAGGGATAGTGGTAGCTCTTCGTCGAGTCGATCAGGTCGATCACCACCGACTGGGGCATGGCCGAGATATCGACGCTCTTGTAGGGGAAGAGCGTCGTCGTATCCCAATACTTTTCGAAGATGGTGCTGTCCTTGGCCACGGCGCGGTTGCGGGCATACTTCCAGGTGTTGTTGCCGTAGAGGATGACGTAGAGGGCGTCGTTTCCGGAGCCGAGCGTATCGATGACGGTCAGTCCGGCAGTGTCGAACGTCGATTCGATCTGTTTGCGGCGCAGACGCAGCTGGAGGTTGGCCACCGAGTCGGCAGCGGCCTGTTCGGGGTCCACCGTAGCGGCGGATTCCGCCGTTCGTCCCGCCCGGGCCTCGAGACGGGCCTGCGCGCTGTCGAGCAGGGTCTGCAGCGAGTCGATGGCGATGCTCTGCAGGTCGGAGAGCCGGCGCAGCGAGTCGGCTTCGGCCTGTGCTTCGATCGTTTGTTCCTGAAGTTGAGCCCGAGTGGGACGGGGCTCACGCGCCTGGGCCGTCGCGGCCAGCGAAATGGCTGCCAGGGGCAGCAGGTATTGTTTCATCTTTTTCCTTTTCGTTTCGTGTTCGTAGCGAGCCGCCTCATTGGATACGGCTCTTGTTCTTGCTCTCCGGGGCCTTCGCGGCACCCGGTTTCTTCTTTCTTCCTCTTCTACTCTTTCCTCTTCTTCCTCTGCAGTTGGCCTCTCTCTTCTTTTGGCCTCTCTCCTCTTTCCTCTCTTCTTCCTCTTGCAGCCGGCCTCTCTCCTTCTCTCCTTCCCCCCTCTACCGCTGCTTGATGAGCTTCTCGGCCGCCTCGAGGGCCTGGTAGAACTCCTCGCCGAAGCGGCGGATGATCGGTTCGCGCAGCGCCTTGTAGACCGGGATCCCGAGTTTGGCTCCGCATTGCCGGGCCGGAGCGCAGACCGACCAGCGGTGGTAGTTCAGCCCGAGGGTTCCGTTCGAGAAGCGCATCACGCGGATCGGATAGAGGTGGCACGAGATGGGTTTGCGGAACGGGGTCCGCCCCTCCATCCAGGCCTTCTCGATGGCGCACAGTGTCACGCCGTTCTCCTGATAGGTGTAGGCGCACTGGGCGTCGTTAATGAGCGGCGTGGTCCGGTCGCCCTCCTCGTCGAGGACCATGAATCCCTGCCGTTCGATGGCTTCGATGCCTTCGCCGGTCATGTAGGGACGGTAGTTGGGGTATTCGCGGCGGAGGATCTCCACCTCGTCGGCCTCGAGCGGGGCGCCGGCATTACCCTCGACGCAGCAGATACCCTTGCATCGGGAGAGGTCGCAGGCGAAGCATTCGCGCAGCAGATCGACGCTTACGATCTTGTCATCAATCTCGATCATTTGCGGCACGTATCGGCGATAATCAGGTCATAGAGCTCCCCGAGCGACATGCCCATCTGACGGGCCTGCTTCGGGACGATGCTGCCGGCGCTCATGCCGGGGATCGAGTTCAGCTCGATGAAGTAGGGTTTTCCTTCGGGGGTGACGATGAAGTCGACGCGCACGACGCCCGAGCAGCGGCACGTACGGTAGGCTTCGCGGGTCATGCGGTTCAGTTCGGCGCGCACCTCGTCCGGGATCGGCGCCGGGGTGATCTCTTCGGAACGTCCGGCCGTGTACTTGGCCTCGTAGTCGAAGAAGTCGTTCTTGGGGACGATCTCCGTGATGGGGAAGATGTACTCCTTTTCGCGCGTGATGAGGATTCCGCACCCCATTTCGCGCCCGGTGATGCACTCCTCGATGAGGATCTCGTCGCCCTGTGCGAAGGCGGCGTCGATGGCTGCGGGCAGCTCTTCGGCCGTGTGGACCTTCGTCACGCCGAACGACGAGCCGTTGGCATTGGGCTTCACGAAGAGCGGCAGCCCCAGATCGGCAACGATCCGGGCCGCATCATACGCCTCGCCGCGGCGCAGGAAGTATTCGCGGGCGAGGTTGACCCGGCCGGCCAGCGTACGCTTGGTGGTGATCTTGTCGAAGGTCACCACCGACGAGACCATCGAGCACGACGAGTAGGGAACGCCCATCATGTCGAGATAGCCCTGCAGGCGTCCGTCCTCGCCCGGTGTGCCGTGGATCAGGATCAGGGCATAGTCGAAGGTTTTGTGCCGACCGTCGATCGTGATCGAGAAGTCGTTCTTGTCGACCTGCCACTGCCGGCCGTCGGGCGTGGTGTGGTGCCAGTCGCGGTGGTGGAGGTCGATGACCGTGATGTCGTATTTCGAATGATCGAGTGCCGCTTCGATCTGTGCGGCACTTTGCAGGGCGATCTCCCGTTCCGGGGAGTCGCCGCCCGCCAGGAGGGCGATCTTCAAATGTGTCATTTTCAGGGATTGTATATGTCTTTGTAACGGAATTCGAAAATCTCCTGCACCATCTGGGCGAACTGCCGGGCCTCGACATGTTCCGCGTCGATCCGCAGCACGGCGTTGAAGTCGTTCAGGGCCGGTCCCCACTCCCCCATCCGGTAATGGAGTCTGCCGCGTTCGAGCAGCAGGTCGACATCCTCGGGACGGGCGGCGATCTGCGCCGTGAGGTCGGCGATGCGCCGGGCGGGGCTCCAGAGTCCCTTTTTGCGGATGTGTTCGAGGACGCCCGGGTCGACCATCGTCGAGACATCCTCGCCGCGCATGAGGCGGTCGCGGATGTCTGTGGAGGCGAACTCCTGGAGCGGCGCGTCGTCGAGGAGCGTGACGCGCCCCTCGTATCCCGTCGTCTGCCCGCCTTGGCGCGGATAGACGTAGATCGGGTATTCGAGCAGCTTTTCATACTCCTTCCATCCGTCGAGGCGGGCGATCTGGTCGCCGCCCATCAGGATCGAGAACTCCATCTCGGAGCCGAAGTTCTGCTGCAGATAGCGCAGCGTATCGATCGTGTAGGAGGGTTTCGGCAGCAGCATCTCCACGACCGACGGTTTGATGCGGTCGGGGTATTTCGAGGCGGCGCAGGCGATTTCGGCCATTTCGAAGCGGTCGAGTTCGGGAGCGAGCTCCTCCTGCTGCTTGTAGGGGCTTTGGGGCGAGACGATCAGCGCCACCTCGTCGCACAGCCCCTTGTCGAGGGCATACTCCGCCAGGGCGATGTGTCCCTTGTGGATCGGGTTGAACGACCCGAAATAGAGCATTTCGCGTTTCATGGGCTATCGGGCAAGGAAGTCGTCAAGAATGTGGCAGGCCTGGGCCACGGCCTCCTCCAGACGGTCGTTGACCACCACGTGGTCGAACTCCGGGGCCTTCGTCAGTTCGAACTGGGCCTTTGCCACGCGGCGGTCGATGGCCTCCGGGGCATCCGTTCCGCGCGCGACGAGGCGGCGTCGCAGCTCCTCGACCGACGGGGGCATGATGAAGACCGAGCAGGCGTCGTTGCCGAAGATCCGCTTGAGGTTGATGCCGCCCAGCACGTCGACGTCGAAGACGATCACGTGGTCCTTCTGCCAGATGCGTTCGACTTCGCTGCGCAGCGTGCCGTAGCAGGTGCCCTTGTAGACCTCCTGCCACTCGACGAATCGTCCTTCGTCGACGGCCCGGGCGAACTCCTCCTGCGAGAGGAAGTAGTAGTCCACGCCGTTCTGTTCGACGCCGCGGGGGGCTCGGCTGGTGGCCGAGATGGAGAATTCCAGTTGCGGATAACGCTCGAGCAGTTGCTTGACGATGGTGGTCTTGCCCGAACCGCTTGGGGCGGAGAATATGATGACTTTTCCCATTAGAGTATGTTCAAAACCTGTTCCTTGATCTTCTCCAGTTCGTCCTTCATCTTGACGACGAGGATCTGGATGTTTGTTTCATTGGCCTTCGAGCCCATGGTGTTGATTTCGCGGCCCATCTCCTGGGCGATGAATCCCAGTTTGCGGCCCACGGCCTCCTCCGAGGCGGCCACCTCGCGGAAGTAGCGGCAGTGGTTGGTCAGGCGGACCTTCTCCTCGGTGATGTCCAGCTTCTCGAGGTAGAAGATCATCTCCTGTTCGAGACGGTTGCGGTCGACCTCGACGGCGAGTTTCGAGAGGTTGTCCAGGATGCGGGCCTTGATGGTCTCGGTACGGGCCTGTTCGAAGGGGACGACCTCGTTCTTGTACTGCTCGATCAGGTCGACGCGGCGCAGCAGGTCGGCGATGAGCGTGGCCCCCTCCTGCGAGCGGAAGGCGTCGAGCCGGGCGGCGGCCTCCTCGACGGCGGCCATCAGGGCCCGATGCTCCTCGTCGGAGATCGTCTCGGCCTCGGTGGCAACCACGTCGGGCAGCCGCATGAGCGCGAGCGTCGCGGCGGCATCCCATTCGTGGGTGGCGGTTTCGAGGCCGGCCGCCCGGGCCGCTTCGCGCAGCTGGCCGGCATAGGCGGCAAAGGCTTCGCGGTTGATGTGGGCCGAGGTCTCGACGGTCTGCGACTCGACGCTGACGAAGACATCGACCTTGCCGCGCTGGAGCAGGCGCGTGAGGAGGTTCCGGATTTCATATTCCGACTGCCGGTAGACGGCCGGCAGCCGCATCGAGAGGTCCAACTGCTTGGAGTTCAGGGATCGGATCTCGACGGTAATCTTCTTATTTTGGATTTCGGCCTCGCCTTTTCCGAAGCCGGTCATGGATTTGATCATACGTCACGGTGGCTTGATTTCGGGAACAAATGTAGTAAAAACAAATCAAAAAGGAGAGGGATTCGGACGGTGTAGTGAAATTTATTTGGAAAAGCTTGCTTTTTCCGGGAATATTTTTTTTATATTTGTGTTAGAAAATTAACAGACTGAAATCAGATTAACCAAATCTCATAACGAATCATTATGAAAAAGCACAATTTCAATGCGGGACCGTCCATTCTTGCGGACGAAGTGATCGAAAAGGCCGCGCAGGCCGTACTCGATTTCAACGGATCGGGACTTTCGATTCTTTCGATTTCACACCGTTCGAAGGATTTCGACGCAGTGATGGAGGAGGCCGACAAGCTTTTCCGTGAACTGCTCCATATCCCCGACAACTACAAGATCATCTATCTGGGCGGCGGTGCGAGCACCTATTTTTATGAGATCCCGGCCAACTTCCTGGGCAAGAAGGCCGGCTACGTGAATACGGGCGTCTGGTCGAAGAAGGCCATCAAGGAGGCCAAGCGCTACGGCGAGGTTGAGGTGCTGGCCACGTCCGAGGACCGCAACTTCACCTACATTCCGAAGGGATTCGCCATTCCGGAGGATCTGGACTATGTACACATTACCTCGAACAATACGATCTACGGTACGGAGTATCACGAGGATCTGACCTCGCCGGTGCCCCTGATCGCCGACATGTCGTCCGACATTCTGTCGCGTCCGGTCGACGTGACGAAGTACGCCATGATCTACGGCGGCGCGCAGAAGAACCTGGCACCTGCGGGCGTTGCCTTCGGCATCATCCGCGAGGACATGCTCGACCGCATCGTGCGTGACCTTCCGACGATGGTCTCCTACCGCACGCACGTCGAGAACAACTCGATGTTCAACACGCCTCCCGTCTTCCCGATCTACGTGCTGATGGAGACGCTCCGCTGGCTGAAGTCGATCGGCGGCGTCGACGAGATCTACCGCCGCAACCGGGAGAAGGCCGCTCTGCTCTACGACGAGATCGACCGCAACCCGTTGTTCCGCGGCACGGTCGAGAAGGAGGACCGCTCGCTGATGAACATCTGCTTCGTCATGGAGAAGGGTTACGAGGAGCTGGCACCGGAGTTCCTGGAGTTCACCAAGAGCCGCGACATCGTCGGCATCAAGGGCCACCGTCTGGTTGGAGGATTCCGTGCCTCGTGCTACAACGCCCTGCCGATCGAGAGCGTGCGCGTTCTGGTGGAGTGCATGCGCGAGTTTGCCGAAAAACACGCCAAATAAGCGAGGCTCATGCCGCTCGTAACGCGTGTCCCGGCCGGTTACGACACCCTGACGGGCGAAGTGAAGGCCTGGGATTACAGAGAAGTGTTGAACGTAGAAATTCACAAGGATATGAAGATTCTGGTAGCAACGGAGAAACCTTTTGCCAAGAAGGCGGTCGACGGTATCCGCGAGATCGTCGAAAAGGCCGGCTATACGCTGGCGCTCCTCGAGAAATATACCGATAAGGGCCAACTGCTCGAAGCCGTGGCCGATGCCGATGCGCTGATCGTGCGCAGCGACAAGGTGACGGCCGAGGTGATCGCCGCGGCGCGCAACCTGCAGATTGTCGTGCGTGCCGGTGCCGGTTACGACAACATCGATCTGGCAGCCGCCACGGAGCGCGGCATCGTGGTGATGAACACCCCGGGTCAGAACTCCAACGCCGTGGCCGAACTGGCCATCGCCATGATGATCTACATGGCCCGCAACCGCTTCACGCCGGGTACGGGTACGGAGATCCAGGGCAAGACGCTCGGCATCCACGCCTACGGCCACGTCGGCCGGCTGGTGGGACGCAAGGGCAAGGCGCTGGGGATGAACGTCGTGGCCTACGATCCGTTCATCACCGACCCGGAGGTCTTTGCCGCCGACGGAGTCGAGCAGGTAACGTCGGTTGAGGAGCTCTACAAGCGGGCCGACTTCCTCTCGCTGCACATCCCGGCAACGAACGAGACCCGCGGCTCGATCGGCTACAAATTGCTGATGTCGATGCCCAAGGGGGCCACGCTGGTGAACACCGCCCGCAAGGAGGTGATCGACGAGGCGGGGCTGATGCAGGCGCTGACCGAGCGTGAGGATCTGAAGTACATCACCGACATTGCCGCCTCGAACCAGGCCGAGCTGGACGAGAAGTTCGGCAAACGGGTCTTCGCCACGGCGAAGAAGATGGGTGCCGAGACGGCCGAGGCCAACATCAACGCCGGACTGGCTGCCGCGAACCAGATTGTCGATTTCCTGAAGAACGGCAACCGGAAGTTCCAGGTCAACAAATAGTCCGGACCGAAGACGAGAGAGAGGCGGGAGCGACGATGCCGGGCCCGCCTCTTTTTTTCGAAACAACCTGAAACGCAATAAAACAGAACAAAGAGAAATTTATGGTACGAATCAAACCGTTCCGGGCGGTCCGTCCGCCCAAGGAGTATGCCGCCGAGGTGGCTTCGCGTCCGTACGACGTGCTGAACTCGACCGAAGCGAAGGCCGAGGCTACGGAGCGTTCGCTGCTTCACATCATCAAACCCGAGATCGATTTCGAGCCCATCGCCGACGAACATTCGCAGGAGGTCTACGACAAGGCCGTGGAGAACTTCCGCGAGTGGCAGAAGAAGGGGTGGCTGCAGCAGGATCCCGAGGAGTATTACTATATCTATGCGCAGACGATGGACGGCCGCACGCAGTACGGACTGGCCATGTGCTGCCACTTTGAGGATTACCTCTCGGGGGCGATCAAGAAGCACGAGCTGACGCGTCCCGACAAGGAGGAGGACCGCATGATCCACGTGCGCAACCAGCAGGCTAACATCGAGCCGGTCTTCTTCGCCTACCCCGACGATGCGGAGATCGACGCCATCGTATCGGACGTTGTGTCGAACAACGCCCCGGAGTATGACTTCACGGCGGCCGACGGCTTCGGCCACAAGCTGTGGGTGATCCGCGACCGGAAGACGAACGACCGCATCACGGAGATCTTCTCGAAGATTCCGGCGCTGTACGTAGCTGACGGTCATCACCGTACGGCTGCTGCCGCACGTGTTGGCGCCGAGTGCCGCGCGAAGAACCCCAACCATACGGGTAACGAGGAGTACTGCTACTTCCTGGCCGTGACGTTCCCGGCCAGCCAGCTGCGGATCATCGACTACAACCGCGTGGTGAAGGATCTCAACGGACTGACGCCGGCCGAGCTCGTCGAGAAGCTCAAGGAGTCGTTCGAGGTTGAGGACAAGGGGACCGAGGAGTACCGTCCGACGGGTCTTCACAACTTCTCGATGTACCTCGAGGGGCACTGGTGGAGCCTGACGGCCAAGCCGGGCACCTACGACGACAACGACCCGATCGGGGTGCTTGACGTGACGGTGCTGTCGAATCTGGTGCTGGACAAGATCCTCGGCATCAAGGATCTGCGCACCTCGAAGCGGATCGACTTCGTGGGCGGCATCCGCGGCCTGGGCGAGCTGAAGCGCCGGGTCGACAGCGGCGAGATGAAGGTGGCCTTTGCGCTCTACCCCGTCTCGATGCAGCAGCTGATCAACATCGCCGACACGGGCAACATCATGCCCCCGAAGACGACGTGGTTCGAGCCGAAGCTGCGTTCGGGCGTGGTGATCCACTCGTTCGCCGAGGAGAAGAAGTAGTACGGGCGCGGATCGCGGGTCGATCCGACACCGACACACAGGAGTGGTCCGGTTCACGCCGGGCCGCTCTTTTTTTGGGGAGATGCCCCGCTTTTTTCGCTGCGGAGAGGCGGTTTTTCGGAATAAAAACGTATCTTTGGTTGAATAATCAATTCGTCAACCTTAAAACGCCGAGCCTATGAAATGGTTTATCAAATGCATCCGTAACTATGTGAACTTCTCGGGACGCGCCCGCCGCAGGGAGTACTGGAATTTCGTCCTCTTCTCATTCCTGCTGATGATCGTGGCGATGATTCTCGATTGGATCTGCTTCGGCCAGTCCAGCTTCTTCTACGGACTGTCGGGCCTGTTCCTCTTCCTGCCCAATCTGGCCGTCATGGCCCGTCGGCTGCACGACACGGGGCGCAGCGCCAAGATTCTGATCTGGTACTACGTCATAGGCTTTGTCTGGACCATCGCACTGATCGTATCGGGGGCTTCGGCCATTCTGTCCGGCATGGGGGCGATGTCGACGGGTTTCCTGGTGCTGCTCATCGCCGGATCGGCGGTCTTTCTGGTCTGGGGGATCTTCTTCCTGGTGTGGTTCTGCACGGAGGGGACTCCCGGCGAGAATCAGTACGGACCTGATCCCAAACAGATTGAAGAGTAAAAGCGAAGAATCGGAGACCGGTTGCGGCCTCCGATTTTTTTGGGAAATGGATCCGTCATTCTGCGCTGATTGACGAAACGGAGCGGAGGAAATGAAAATTTTATCACGAACGGGCGATAAATTATAACGAAAAAAAATGGATCGCCCGGAAATTTTCGTATATTTGTAAGCAACTAACAATACTATCGACGTTATGGCTAAGATCAAAGGAACAATCGTCGTTGACAGAGAACGCTGTAAGGGATGCGGCGTATGTGCGTCGGTGTGCCCGTGCAACGTGCTCGCCCTGTCGACGGAGGTGAACAGTAAAGGCTATCCGGTGATCTGGATGGCGAATCCCGATGCCTGCACGGGGTGCGCATCGTGTGCGGTGATTTGTCCCGACAGCGTCATCACGGTTTATCGTCAAAAATTCGAATAAGCGATGGCAGAGAAGGAAGTAAAACTGATGAAAGGCAACGAAGTGATCGCCCATGCGGCGATTCGCTACGGTTGCGACGGATATTTCGGCTACCCGATCACCCCGCAGTCGGAGGTGATGGAGACGCTCATGGAGCTCAAGCCGTGGGAAACGACCGGTATGGTGGTGCTGCAGGCCGAATCGGAGATCTCGTCGATCAACATGGTCTACGGCGGTGCCGCAACCGGCAAACGGGTCATGACCTCGTCGTCGAGCCCCGGTATCAGCCTCATGTCCGAGGGGCTGAGCTATCTGGCAGGTGCGGAACTCCCCTGCCTGGTGATCAACTGCCAGCGTGGCGGCCCGGGTCTGGGAACGATCCAGCCGTCGCAGGGCGACTATTTCCAGGCCGTCAAGGGCGGCGGACACGGTGACTACCACCTGATCGTCTTCGCCCCGAACTCCGTGCAGGAGATGCACGACCACGTGGCCGAGGCCTTCGACCTGGCCTTCAAGTACCGCAACCCGGCGATGATCCTTGCCGACGGTGCCATCGGCCAGATGATGGAGAAGGTGGTGCTGGCGCCGCAGCGTCCGCGCCGGACCGACGAGGAGATCAAGGCCGAGTGCCGCTCGTGGGCAACCTACGGCAAACCGGCCGACCGTTCGCGCAACATCGCCACGTCGCTCGAGCTGCAGTCGGAGAAGATGGAGGTCATCAACAAACGCCTGCAGGAGAAGTACAAGACGCTGGAGGAGAACGAGGTGCGCTACGAAGCCATCGATTGCGACGATGCCGAGTATGTCATCGTGGCCTTCGGTTCGTCGGCGCGCATCTGCTCGGCAACGGTCGAGATGGCTCGTGCCGAGGGTCTGAAGGTGGGTCTTCTGCGGCCGATCACGCTCTACCCGTTCCCGACCAAACAGATTGCCGAACTGGCGGCCCGCGGCGTGAAGGGCTTCCTGTCGGCCGAACTCAACGCCGGACAGATGGTCGAGGATGTACGCCTGGCCGTCAACGGCAAGGCTCCCGTGGAGCACTATGGACGCCAGGGCGGTATGCTGTTCACGCCGGACGAGGTGCTCGAGGCCCTGAAGGAAAAACTGATTAAAAAGTAGAAACGATGGCAGAGGTTGAAATCAAACAGGAGAATCTGGTTTACACGAAACCGAAACTCATCACCGATAACGTCATGCACTACTGCCCGGGCTGCAGCCACGGCACGGTGCACAAACTCGTGGCCGAGGTCATCGAGGAGATGGGCCTTGCGGACCGTACGGTGGGCATCTCGCCCGTAGGCTGCTCGGTGTTCGCCTACAATTACATCGACATCGACTGGATCGAGGCGGCACACGGACGTGCCCTGGCCGTAGCGACGGCCGTCAAGCGGCTGTGGCCGAACAACATGGTCTTCACCTATCAGGGCGACGGCGACCTGTCGGCCATCGGTACGGCGGAGTCGATCCACGCCGCGGCACGCGGTGAGAACGTGGTGGCGATCTACATCAACAACGCCATCTACGGCATGACGGGCGGTCAGATGGCCCCGACGACGCTGCTGGGCATGAAGACGGCGACGACCCCCTATGGACGAGATCCGCGGCTGAACGGCTATCCGTACAAGATTGCCGAGATGATGGCCCACCTGGACGGTGCGACCTACATCACGCGTCAGAGTGTCCACACGGCGGCCAACGTGCGCAAGTGCAAGCGGGCCATCCGCAAGGCGTTCGAGAATGCGATGGCCGGCAACGGCTTTTCGCTGGTCGAGGTGGTTTCGACGTGCAACAGCGGCTGGAAACTCTCGCCGGTGGCCTCGAACCGCTGGCTGGAGGAGAACATGCTGCCCTACTATCCGCTGGGAGATATCAAGGATGTAAAAAAGGAGTAAAACGATGAAAGAGACGTTAATCATAGCAGGATTCGGAGGACAGGGCGTCCTCTCGATGGGGAAGATCCTGGCCTATTCGGGCGTGATGCAGGACTTCGAAGTAACGTGGATGCCCTCCTACGGGCCCGAGATGCGCGGCGGCACGGCCAACGTGACGGTGATTCTTTCGGATCGGAAGATCTCCTCGCCCATTGCGCACGAGTTCGATACGGCGATCATCCTCAATCAGCAGTCGATGGAGAAGTTCGAGCCGCTGGTCAAGCCGGGCGGCGTGCTGATCTACGACACGAACGGTATTACGCGCCATCCGGTTCGTACGGACATTTCGGTCTATGCGATCGACGCGACGGCCGAGTGTGCGAAGATGGGCCAGGCGAAGCTGTTCAACACGATGATCCTGGGTGGTTACCTGAAGGTTCGCCCGATTGTTGAGATGGAGAACGTGATGATCGGCCTGAAGAAGTCGCTTCCGGAGCGTGCGTGGAAGATGCTTCCGCAGAACGAGGAGGCGATCCGTCACGGCGGCGAGATTATCCGCAAGATCCGTTAATCCGTCAAGCCGGCTATTGGCAAGAGAATGCCCGACCGAAAGGCCGGGCATTTTTGTTGTCGGATGGAGCGGACGGATTTTCGGGAGGGGCTGGATGGAAATTTCCGGGATGGTCTTCGAGGGGGGGGCGATGCGGAAATTTTCGAAGCGGTCTCCCGGGGTGATTTTTCAGGGATGGAAGGTCTCCGGGAGGTTCTCCGGGTCGGAAATCTTGGGCTTGTCATGAGGCTGGATGGAAAACTTTCGGAGCGGGAGCTGACTGTTCAGCCGGTGTTTCGACCGGTGTTCGGGCAGCTTCGGGCCACATCCCTTGTTTTGCGGACTTTCCGCTGTTTTGCAGGTCTCCTCCGTTTTCGGGTCCTCCTCCGTTTCGAAGGGTCCCCTATTTCTGCGTCCGGATCAGGATGACGCCGTTCCCGCCTCGCACGCCGTACATGTTGTTGCCGCGCAGAAGTTCGACCGAGACGACATCGCGGATATTGATGCTGTTCAGATTTTGCACCTCGACGCCGTCACAGAGGATCAGGGCGCCGTTTCCCGAGTTGATCGATCCGATTCCGCGGACGATAAGCTCGCCGTTGAGCATCCGCACGCCGGGCATCAGACCGAGGATGGCCGACTGCAGATCGGTATATCCGCGGCGCACCATCTCTTCGCCCGACAGCCGCGAGGAGCTTGATGCATATTCACGCCGCTTGACGTATCCGAAGCCGCTGTCAATGAGCGCTTCGTCCTCGTCGGACTCCGGGCCGACCTCCAGCCATTTGATACGCAGACTGCGGCGTCCGGCCACGGGAATCTCCTGCGAGATCCGTTTGTAGGTGACAACGAGTGTATCTGCGGGTCCGACATCGGTCAATCCGAACTGTCCGTCGCGGTTGGCGAACGTGTAGCGTTTGTCGGCCTTGACGGTGACGCGGGCCCGAATCCCCTTCCCGGCAGAGTCGGTGATCCGACCGTTGAAGGGGATCGGATCGGACGCGGAAGCCTGTTCCTGAGCCGATGCCATTCCGAGGCTGCCGAGCAGCAACAGGGCGAAAAGTGACTTTTTCATAGCGTGTCTCGTTTTTGGAAGTCGGGAGATGTATCGGCAAGTTACTAAAAATTACCGGGAATCGGAATATTCACGCGCTGTTTTGTGATCCGGATCGAGCCGTTTTTCCATGTCTGCCGCTCCGGTTTCCGCGTTACTCCCTCATTTTCAGTGTACCCCTTCCTCTTCTTTCCCGCCCGTGTTCTTTCCCGCCCGTGCCTTCTTCGGATCCACTTCTTCTCGCCGCTTCACCCGTTCATGACTCATGCTTTGCCTGTCTCCGGTCCGGGATGCCGTCTCCCTCCCCTCCGGAACGAAAAATCCCGACCTGCAGTCTGCAGATCGGGATCATTCAGTCATGGAAGATCCTACGGAGGCATGGGATACCTCTCTTTTTCGGCCTACCTCTCTTCTCCGCCGCATCTCGCTTCGCGGAACCCTCTATTTGCGAATACTTTCCTCGTTACAGTCCTTTCGCAGTTCCTCTTTCGCAGTTCTCTTTTGTGGCCTCTCTTTTGCGCCCCCCCCCTTTTGCGGTCCTTCTTTTGTAGTTTTCCTTTTGTTGCGGACCTCTTTTGTGGCTCCCCCTTTTGCGACCCCCTTTCGCGGCCCCTTTGTGGCTCTCCCCTTTTGCGGCCCCTCTTTCGTGGCCCCCTTCGCGGCCCCCTTCGCGGCCCCCCGGGAAAGGCTATTTTTGGAACCGGTAGAGGTTGACGTCGCGCCAGCCGAGCAGCAACTCGCGCACCGGCAACCGCTTCTTGCCGGCGATCTGCAGCTCCTCGAGGCGGATCCATCCGTCGGCACACGCCACACGGATCAGGGTCCGGCAGTCACTCTCGACCGTTCCGCACGCCACTCCTTCGTGAGCCGCGGGCTCAAATTTTGCGGCAAAGATCTTGGCCGTCAGGGACTCTTTGTCCTCGCCGTCACGATACATGGAGGTCCATGCGGCCGGATAGGGCGACAGTCCGCGGATGAAGTTGATGATCCGCCGGCCGTCGAGCGACCAGTCGATGCGGCAATCCTCCTTGAAGATCTTCGGAGCGGGATGCAGCGTCGATTCGTCAACCCCCTGTTGCTCCATGGGGTGAATCTCTCCGGTGGCAATCCGGTCGACAGTCTCCAGTACCAGCCCGGTTCCGACCTGCATCAGCCGGTCGTACATCGTTCCGATGGTATCCTCCTCGCCGATCGGCACGCGGATCTGCCCGATGATGGCCCCCTTGTCGATCTCGTGGTTCAACAGGAAGGTCGTAACGCCGGTTTCGTGCTCGCCGTTGATGATGGCCCAGTTGATCGGCGCGGCGCCGCGATACTGGGGCAGCAGCGAGGCGTGGAGGTTGAAGGTCCCCAGCCGGGGCATGGCCCAGACCACCTCGGGGAGCATGCGGAAGGCGATGACGATCCCCAGATCGGGATCGAGCTTCCGCAGCGCCTCGACGAACTCCGGATCACGCAGCTTGACGGGCTGCAGCACGGGCAGTCCCAGTTCGCGGGCGGCGATCTTCACGTCGCTTTCGTGCATCCGCTGACCGCGGCCGGCGGGTTTGTCGGGGGTCGTGACGACGGCGACGACGTTGTATCCGCCGTTGACCAGGGCCCGGAGCGAGGGTACGGCGAACTCGGGCGTACCCATGAAGACGATGCGCAGCTTTTTGGCCTCCATGCTCAGTTTTTTTTCAGACCCAGCATGTGGTGCATGCGCTCCTGCTTGGTTTCGAGATAGTGTTCGTTGTAGGGGTTCGGGGCGATGACGATCGGGACGATCTCGTCGATGCAGAGCCCGTATCCCTCCAGACCGGCCCGCTTGAGGGGGTTGTTCGTCATCAGCCGCATGTGGCGGATGCCCAGCTCGCGGATGATGCTGGCCCCGACGCCGTAGTCACGCTCATCGGCCTTGAATCCGAGCTTGAGGTTGGCATCAACCGTATCGAAGCCCTCGTCCTGGAGCTTGTAGGCGTGGATCTTGTTGCAGAGACCGATTCCGCGCCCCTCCTGGTTGAGGTAGATGATGGCACCCTTTCCCTCCTTTTCAATCATCTGCATGGCGCGGTGCAGCTGTTCGCCGCAGTCGCAGCGGTACGATCCGAAGATGTCGCCCGTGGCGCACGACGAGTGCACGCGCACCAGTACGGGTTCATCCTCCGTCCATTCGCCCTTGGTCAGGGCGACGTGCTCGACGCCGTTCGACTTCTGGCGGAAGGGCGTGATCTGGAAGTTGCCCCACTCGGTGGGCAGCGGCACGGTGACGCCGCGTTCGATGATCGACTCCTGCTTGAGGCGGTAGGCGATCAGCGAGGCGATCGAGATGATCTTCAGCCCGAACTTTTTGGCCTTCTCCACCAGCTGCGGCAGGCGGGCCATCGTACCGTCCTCGTTCATGATCTCGATCAGGGCGCCGGCGGGCTGCAGGCCGGCCAGACGGGCCAGATCGACGGCCGCTTCGGTGTGACCCGGACGGCGCAGCACCCCCTTTTCGCGGGCGCGCAGCGGATTGATGTGGCCCGGGCGGCCCAGATCGGTGGGTTTGGTGGCGGGGTCGGCCAGGGCGCGGATCGTGGCGGCCCGGTCGTGGATCGAGACACCCGTCGTGCAGTCGTGTCCCAACAGGTCGACCGTCACCGTGAAGGGGGTCCCGAGCAGTGAGGTGTTGTTCTCCTCCATCATGTTGAGTCCGAGCTCCTCGCAACGCTTCTCCGAGAGGGGTGCGCAGAGGACGCCGCGACCCTCCTTGAGCATGAAGTTGACGATTTCGGGGGTGATTTTCTCGGCGGCGATGATGAAATCGCCTTCGTTTTCGCGGTCTTCGTCATCGACAACGATGACGATCTTGCCGTTGCGGAAGTCGTCGATGACCTCCTCTACCGTGTTCAGTATCGTCTCTTTAGCCATTGTGTTTATCGCGTTTTTTGAATTTGATCTTGTTTTTGAATTTTCCGAATCGGGGTCCGGCCCAGGCATCGAACCGATCCCTGATGGCTTTCAGCTTGCCGGCATACCAGTCCGTATCGAGCAGCGCCGAGTCGTTCGTGGCCTTGTAGGTGAGGTAGATGGCGATGGGCGTGAGGATGAACGTGGAGATCCACATGCCGTAGACGGCATCCCAGGTTCCCTCCTTGGCCATCTTTTCGCCGGTGAGGCTGATGACGTAGTAGATCACGAAGAAGATCACCGACACGACCACCGGCAGACCCAGACCTCCGCGGCGGATGATGGCGCCGAGCGGGGCCCCGATCAGGAAGAAGATCAGGATCGAGACCGGGAGTGAGATCTTGCGATGCCACTCGATTTTCGAGCGGTAGAGCTGGTTGAGGGCCTCCTTGGCGTTTGTTTCGTCGAAGCTGAACATGCCGCGGGAGGATTTGGCCAATGTGCGGGCTTGATCCCAGACGCGCTCCTTGTCGCGGGTCGAGAGTCCGGGCAGCGAGTCCGTGGCGAGCATGTCGCGGAAGTGGCTTTTGTCGACCTTCAGACTGTCGGGGACGGGCAGCACCGTGTTGTCGCGCACGAAGATCTGCTCCTTGAGCAGGGGCTCGTAGGAGGTAGTCGTGGCGTCGTTGACCTTGATTTCGAGCGAGTCGATGTCGTGCTGCAGCTCGTTGATGTTCTTGGTCTGGGCGTTGGAGAACATGTCGGCGTCGCTGCGGCCCATGGCGAAACCGTCCATCGGGATGACCTGTTTCTGCAGATCGAACGTATGGTGGCGCAGGGCGCTCTTGGTGAACCACTGGCTGTTTCGGGTCTGCTCGTAGGTCTGGCCGTGGTAGAGCGTGACGAGCAGGTATTTCTTGTCGTCCGAGAGGCGGATGTAACCCGAGTCGGCGACGATGGTGTTCATGTTTCCGTTGGCGTACCGGTTGTCGTAGATCAGCACGTTGGTGAGCAGATGGGTTTCGGGATCCTGGTGGCCGACGCGGATCGACATGTTGTCGATTCCGTTGAAGAAGAGGCCGTCCTGGAATTCGAGGCTCTGTTTCTGCTGGCGGATGTCGTAGATGATGCTGAACATCTTCTTGTTGGAGTACGGCACGAGGTTGTTCGAGATGAAGAAGCTTCCCACGGCGACGATGCCGACGACGACGATCAGCGGTTTGGTGATCTGCACGAGGGACATTCCGGCGGACTTCATGGCCAGCAGCTCGTAGTTTTCACCGAGATTACCCATGGTCATGATGGCGGCGAGGAGCATCGAGAGGGGCAGGCCCATGGGGATCATGTTGGCCATGGCGTAGGACATCAGTTCGATGATGATGCCGGCGCTGAGGCCTTTTCCGACCAGCTCGTCGATGTATCGCCACACGAAGTTCATCATCAGCACGAACATGACGATGAAGAACGTGAGGACCATGGGGCCCAGATAGGCTTTCAGGACGAGTTTATGAATGGTCTTCATGCGCGTGATGCGGTTTTTTGCAGGGCAAAGATAAGATTTTTACCAATATGAGCGCCACGGTCAGCGTAAATATTATGGCGGCGCCGGGGGGTACCTCGAGGTGGTAGCTGAGGATCAGGCCGGCGAGGTTTCCGACGACGGCGACGATCGGGGCCGTGAGGGCGATGGTCCGGTACGAGCGGGCCAGCGTGTTGACGATCACGACGGGCATTGTCAGCAGCGAGATGAGCAGCACGATGCCCATGATACGGATCGAGAGGACGATGGTCGTGGCGACCAGCGCGGCCATGACGTAGGAGATCAGGCGGGTCGGGATGTTCCGGCTCCGGGCGAATTCGCGGTCGAAGGCGACGTACATCACGGGGCGCAGCCACAGCAGGGCGCCGATGACGACGAGGGCGGTCAGCAGGCCGAGAGCCAGGACGTCACTGTCCGTCACGGTGATGATGCTGCCGAAGAGGTAGGCGGCCAGGTCTCCGGAGGTGTATCCCGGGCGGAGGCTCATGAAGAGGGCACCGACGGCCATGCCGATGGACCAGATGATCCCGATGGCGGAGTCTTCGCGGATTCGGCCGCGGCTTCCGGCCCACTCGATGCCGAGGGCCGAGAGGATGGCGAAGATCAGGGCTCCGGCGATGGGGTTTGCGCCGGCCCAGAATGCGATTCCGAGGCCGCCGAACGAGGCGTGAGTGATTCCGCCGGCGAGGAAGACCATGCGCCGGCAGACGACATAGGTGCCGATCACGCCGCAGGTGATGCCCGAAAGCAGACAGGCTGCCAGGGCGTTCGAGAGATAGCCGTATTGAAAGACGTCGCTAAAAAATCCCATGCTTGGTCGGTATTGCGTGCAAATTTACGCTTTTTTATCGGAAAAGCCTCCTCCTTTCGGACAGAATTCGTAATTTCGTGGCCGAAAAACAGTGAATTCATGCAACCACGAAGAGTCAATTTTCATACGCTGGGCTGCAAGCTCAACTTCTCGGAGTCGTCGACGCTGGCCCGGGAGTTCGAACGGGGCGGATTCGTCCGGGTGGCCCCGACGGCCGATGCAGATATCTGCGTCATCAACAGCTGCTCCGTGACGGAGCATGCCGATAAGAAGTGCCGCAATCTGATCCGCAAGCTCCATCGCCGCAATCCCGATGCGATCATCGCCGTGACGGGGTGCTACGCTCAGTTGAAACCGCAGGAGATCGCTCAGATTGAAGGTGTTGATATCGTGTTGAGCAACAACGACAAGGGGGAATTATATAAACGGGTGGTTGAACTCTCTGGAAAGGGCCATGCGCAGGTTTACAGCTGCGATACCGATTCGCTGACATCGTTCTTCGCGGCCTTCTCGAGCGGCGACCGCACGCGCGCCTTCCTCAAGGTGCAGGACGGTTGCGACTACTGCTGCTCCTACTGCACGATCCACTATGCCCGCGGTTCGAGCCGCAACATGCCCATTGCCGACCTGGTGGCCGAAGCACGGCAGATCGCCGCGGCGGGTCAGCGCGAGATTGTCCTCACGGGGGTCAATACGGGCGATTTCGGCCGCTCGACGGGCGAACGGTTCATCGATCTGCTGCGGGCGCTGGTCGAGGTCGACGGGATCGACCGGTTCCGGATTTCGTCGATCGAACCGAATCTGCTAACGGGCGAAATCATAGAGTTTTGCGCACGTTCACCTAAAATGATGCATCACTTCCACGTGCCGCTCCAGAGCGGTTCGGACCGCATCCTCGGACTGATGCGCCGCCGCTACACCACGGCCCGCTATGCCGACCGCATCGCCTCGATCCGGCGGCTGATGCCCGACGCCTTCATCGGCATCGACGTCATCGTCGGTTTCCCGGGCGAAACGGATGCCGATTTCCGCGCGACGTACGACTTCCTGGCCGATCTGAAGCCCGCCTTCCTGCACGTCTTCCCCTTCTCGGAGCGCCCCGGTACGCCGGCCGTCGATCTGCCCGGTAAGGTGCAGCCGTCGGTGGCCACGCAGCGGGTGGCCGAACTCGAGGCGCTGTGCGAACAGCTCCACCGCGACTTCTGCGCCCGGGCCGTCGGGACGGAGGATACGGTCCTCTTCGAAAGCACGCGCCGCGGAGGCATGATGTTCGGCTTCACGGGCAACTACCGCCGCGTCAAGGCCCCCTACGACCGCTCGCGCGTCAACACGATCTGCCGCGTCAAACTCGGCGAGATGGACGATTCTCACGACCTTCTGGGTGAAATCCAGGATTAAATTACTATATTTGCGGAAAAGTAATCGATCCAAATCATGACGGGTTTGCGTAAACGGGTGACGGTGGGTTTTCTGAGTATCGTCTGCCTGCTCTTTTTTTCCGGGATGATCTCCCTGCTCGAACTGGGCCACCTGAGCCGCGATACGGGCGAAATCCTCAAGGCCAATGCGCGCAATATCGAACTGGCCAAGGAGATGCTCGATGCCGCTCACGAACAGAACGTCGCGCTGATCCGGCTCTCGGTCTTCGGCGACCGCTCGAGCGACAGCCTCTGCCGGGCCAGCATGGCGCGGCTCGAAAATACGCTGCTCGTGGCGCAGAACGAAGCCCTCGACAAATCGTTCCTCGATTCGCTGGCCTTCGCAACGACCGAACTGCGTATCGTGACGGACAACTATCTGAACTTCGGTGAGATGCGTTCGTCCGATTCGATGGCTCATACGGGAACGGCCGCTCCGGCGGCGCACCACTCCGCGGCGGCCGCGCAGAAAAATGCGCCGGCGGCCGATTCGCTCGGCATCAAGTGGTACAACGAGGAGTACAACGAACTCTACGGTCGGCTTACGGCCGCCATCAAGAACTACATGACCTCGACGCAGAGCTCGCTCGCTCCGCGCGCCGAGCAGATGAAGAAGAATGCCTACCGGGCCGTGACGCCGGTGCTGATCTCCGTGGCGGTGATGATCGCCATCGTGCTGATGCTCTTCTACTTCATGACGATCTACTGCGTTGTGCCCATCGAACGCATGAACAAGAGTCTCGCTGACTGGCTCACCTTCCGGATCCCCTTCACGGTGAAGGGCGACCTCAAGGACGAGGTCCTCGAACTCAAGGAGCGTATTGAAACGCTCATCAACCAGTCGAAACAAAACAAAGCCTGAACCCGATGCGCGTAGAAGTGGTTTTGCGATATGTCGGCGTCGTGATGCTGTTCATCGCGATGTTCATGCTGATCTCGGCGGGGATCTCCTACGTGAGCGGCGTGGACTCGGCGTTCTATCCCCTGCTGCTCTCGTCGCTGCTCACGGCCCTGCTCGGCGCCTTCCCGCTGATCTTCGTCGGGCCCTGCACGCAGATCACCAACAAGGAGGGCTTCTGCATCGTCGTCGGGGCGTGGCTTGTGGCCTGCGTCGTGTCGATGTTCCCCTATCTGATCTGGGGCGGCGAGTTTACGTTGGTAAACGCCTGGTTTGAAAGCGTCTCGGGGCTCACAACTACCGGCTCGACGATCCTGAACGACGTCGAGGGGCTGCCCCGCGGTCTGCAGTTCTGGCGTTTCGCCACGACCTGGATCGGCGGTATGGGCGTGGTGATGTTCGCCCTGGTGATCCTTCCCTCGATGGGCCGCAGCAAGATGATGCTCTCGAACGTCGAACTCTCGGCCATGGCCCGCGACAACTACCGCTACCGTTCGCAGATCATCGTCCAGATCCTGCTGGTGGTCTACGTCGGACTGACCGTCGTGGCAACGCTGCTGCTGAAGATGGCCGGCATGAACTGGTTCGATTCGCTGTGTCACGCCATGTCGGCCTGCGCCACAAGCGGCTTCTCGACCAAAAACGCCAGCATCGCCTACTTCAACAGCCCGACCATCGATACGATTCTGATCTTCGTGATGGCCATCTCCGGTATCCACTTCGGGTTGATCTACGCCACCGTCACCGGCAAGCGCAACAACCTCTTCCGCTCGGAGGTGACGCGCTGGTATCTGGGCATGCTGCTCGTGGGCAGCCTGCTGATCGCCGTCAGCCTCTATGCCGCCGATATCTACCCCACGCTGTCGGCCTCGTTCCGCTACAGCATGTTCCAGTTCGTCTCGCTGGTCACCACGTCGGGATTCGCCTCGGCCGACTCGAACACGTGGACCCCGTTTGCCGTCATCCTGCTGATCTTCGGCTCGATCGTCTGCGCCTGCGCCGGATCGACGGCCGGTGGCATCAAGATCAACCGACTGGTGCTGGCCGGCAAGATGATGCGCGCGAAACTCAAGCTGCAGCAGCATCCCAATGCCGTGATCCGCATCCGTCTGGACGGCGTCATTCAGGACAACGAGATGCTCCATGCGGTGATGATCTACATTGTCGCCTATCTGATGTTCATCCTCGCCGGCACGGTTTTCGGAACGCTGTTCGGCGTCGACCTGATGACCAGCTTCTCCGGTTCGGTGGCCTCGATAGGCAACGTCGGCCCCGGTTTCGGCCAGGTCGGCTCGATGGATAACTTTTCGGCACTGCCGGCCGGCTTCAAGGTGTGCAACTCGCTGCTGATGCTGCTCGGACGTCTCGAGATTTTCGGTCTGATTCAGTTCTTTCTGATTAAATGGTGGAGGTAACCCTATGTATCGCAAGAATTTCAAGCTTTTGATATATGCTCTCGGCGCAGCGTGGCTCACGGCGGCCGGGCTCATGGCCCAGCAACCGGTTGTCGAGGCGCGCATCGCCGGCCTGGAGAACAACGAGGAGTACATGTCCCTGCTCAGGGAGGATGCCCGGCTGCAGATCCGCGAGGATTCGATCGTCGGGGCCGTCGCCCGGCTGCGGGTGCAGCTGCGCGAGGATCCCGCACAGCGGCAGCGCTATTCGCAGGAGATCCTCGACCTGGAGAGCCGCATCTTCGAGATCCGGAATGCCAAGGGACGGCTGATCGACCGCATCAACACCATCGAACAGGAGTGGGTGCTGGCCAACCTCGACAGCGGTCAGCCGGCGGCCGGCCATGCGGCGAAGGGGCCGGTGGTGACGATCCCCGATTCGCTGAAGGTCCGCAATCTGGTCGACAACCCCTACTTCGAGGAGCATCTGGCCGCGGCCGACTATGCGGCCCTGCGCAAGGCCCAGCGGCTGGAACCTCAGGCTGCCGACTACGTCAACCGCTTCCTGTCGAACTACGGTACGATCTCGGAGCTGGCCGAGTCGTATGCCGCCGTGCAGACCGAGGCCGAAGCCGTGGAGATTTACGACCGCCTGAAGGCCCTGCAGCAGCTGAACGGCGTGCTGGGCGATTCGCTCTCCGGGGTGTGGAACTACATCTTCGACAACAAGAACTACGCCTACGGATACATCCTCGACGAACTGGGCCAGGAGGAGATCCTCTCGCGTGAGGAGGAGGCCCTCTCGAAGGCGTCGCGCCAACTCTCGGAGCTGCGCGGTTCGACCGCCTCGGAGGCCGTCGCCGACTACTTCCTGCGCAAGCGCGTCATTGTCGACTTTGAGCGTTCGGTGGCCGAGGTGCTCGGGCTCGATACGGCCTGCGATTCGCTGCGCGGCGTCGAGGAACAGCTCGCCGGGATCGACTGCCGGCTGCCGCGTATCGATGTGGCCGAGCGCTACTTCCTCGACTACGACAGCGTCGCCTTCTCGTCGACCCCCAGGTATTCGACTCATAACCCGATCCCCGAATGCAAGGTCTACGCCAACGGCACGATCTACCGCATCCTGCTCGGTACGTTCAACACGAAGCGGGCCGTGGCGACCTTTCGCGGCGCCTATCCGCTCTTCTACCTGATCAACGACGACGGCAAGTGGTGCTACTACACGGGCGGTTTCGCAACGCTCGAGGAGGCCCAGGAGGCTCAGGCCGCGCTGAAGAAACACGGCTTCCTGCGTCCCGAAATCGTCGTCTGGACCGATGGCGTGGCCCGCAACCTCTCGCGCGATCCCGAGGCGCAGAACCTCTCCTACCGTGTCGAGATCACCGGTACGGAGGCCCTCTCCGAGGAGGTCAAGCAGGCCATCACCGCAACGGCCGAAGGGTGCGAACTCTCGCGCGTCGGACAGCAGCTGTTCGTCGTCGGGACGTTCAACGACCGCGCCGTGGCCGACCGCCTGGCCGATACCCTGCGCCGCACGGACAACGCCCTCGAAATAAAAGTCGTCGAATTGGCGAATCCTTGAGAAAATTTTCCTATCTTTAACTCCATAAAACCATCGTAACGATTCGCTTTATGGACCTCTTCTATATCATTCTGCTCGTCGTGCTCGGGCTGCTGTTCCTGGTGGCCGAGCTGGTCCTGCTGCCCGGCGTCTCGGTCGGCGCCATCCTCGCCATGGTCAGCTACGGAAGCGCCATCTATCTCGCCTTCCGAAACCTCGGCACAGCGGCCGGAATCGTCGTCATCGTCGTCATCCTGATCCTCTCGCTCATTGCCGTTGTCGTGTCGCTGAGGGCCAAAACCTGGCAGCGATTCTCGCTCCGGCAGGAGATCCGCTCGTCGAGCATGCCCGTCCTGCCCGCCGAGGAGCTCCACCCCGGTGACCGCGGCACCACCCTCTCGCGCCTCTCCCCGATGGGTAAGGTCGAAATCGGCGGCCGCGTCTACGAGGCCAAGTCCACGGGTGCCTACGTCGATCCGCAGCAGGAGGTCGAAGTGGTCGGATTCGAAAATTTCAGCGTCATTGTTAAAACCGTCAAATAAAACTTCTAACGTATGGATTTTCAGGTAGGACTGATCGTGCTGATCGTCGTCGTCAGCCTCTTCGCCATCTGGCTCGTCTTCTATTTCATCCCCGTGGGACTGTGGTTCTCGGCGCTCGTCTCGGGCGTGAGGATCAGCCTGCTGCAGCTGGTGCTGATGCGTTGGCGCAAGGTCCCCCCTTCGATCATCGTCTCGTCGATGATCGAGAGCACGAAGGCCGGTCTGGCGCTCAACCCCAATGAACTCGAAGCCCACTATCTGGCCGGCGGAAACGTCACCAACGTGGTCCATGCCCTCGTTTCGGCCCAGAAGGCCAATATCATGCTCGACTTCAAGATGGCAACGGCCATCGATCTGGCCGGCCGCGACGTCTTCGAGGCGGTGCAGATGTCGGTCAACCCGAAGGTGATCAATACGCCGCCGGTGGCCGCCGTGGCCAAGGACGGTATTCAGCTCATCGCCAAGGCCCGCGTCACGGTGCGCGCGAACATCAAGCAGCTGGTCGGCGGTGCCGGTGAGGAGACCGTGCTGGCTCGCGTCGGCGAGGGCATCGTCTCGTCGATCGGTTCGGCCGCCACGCACAAGATCGTCCTCGAGAATCCCGATTCGATCTCCCGCGTCGTGCTCGAAAAGGGGCTCGATGCCGGTACGGCCTTCGAGATTCTCTCGATCGATATCGCCGATATCGACGTCGGCAAGAACATCGGCGCCCAGTTGCAGATGGATCAGGCCCAGGCCGACAAGAACATCGCGCAGGCCAAGGCCGAGGAGCGGCGTGCAATGGCCGTGGCCCTCGAGCAGGAGAACAAGGCCAAGGCGCAGGAGGCTCGTGCCAAGGTGATTCTGGCCGAAGCCGAGGTGCCGCTGGCCATGGCCGAGGCCTTCCGCAACGGAAATCTCGGCATTATGGACTACTACCGGATGAAGAATATCATGGCCGACACGCAGATGCGGGAGACCATTGCCAAACCCGAGAAGAAGTAATCCATTCCGGGCAGAAGATTGACGGGGCGCAGAAGCGCCCCTTTTTTTGAAACCGGGAGGACCCCGAAAAAGGATATGTCCGGAGGGATCCGGGGCGGGCGGTGCCCGGTTGAACCGGATCCGGCGGTACGGAGCACGGCAAGTCCGACCGCAGGGTGCAAAACGACTCTGTCGATGAGGCACAGAACGAGCCGGACGGAGAAAAAAGAAGTCCGGCAGGCGGTGCACAACGGTTTTGTCGGTGCGGTACAGTGCGGACCGGGCGGAGAAAAACAAAATGAAAGAACCCAAAATGTAAGGAATATGAAGCGATTGATTGGTTTATTGACGCTGCTGCTGGTCGCCGTATCGGCCTCGGCAGCCCGTATCGACACCGTGGCGGTCTACAGCCCGCGCATGCAGCGCGACATTGCCGCGGCGGTCGTTGTCCCCGATGCCGCCCGGGACGACTGCCGTATGCCGACACTCTATCTGCTGCACGGTTACGGCGGGTCACACCTCGCCTGGCTCGGAATCACCGACCTGAGACGGCTGGCCGACGGCTTCGGAATGATCCTCGTCTGCCCCGACGGCGAAAAAAGCTGGTACTGGGACAGCCCGCTCGATCCCCGTTCGCAGTTCGAAACCTTCGTCTCGACGGAACTCGTCGACTGGATCGATGCCCGCTATCCGACGATCCCCTCCCGCGAAGGGCGTGCCATCACGGGGTTGAGCATGGGCGGTCACGGCGCGCTGTGGATCGCCCTGCGGCACAAGGATCGCTTCGGTGCGGCCGGCTCGACCTCCGGCGGCGTCGATATCCGTCCCTTCCCCGATTCGTGGGAGATCAAGAAGCAGCTGGGCGAGGAGCGCGAGAACCCCGAACGCTGGCGTACGCATACGGTCATCGAGCAGGTCGACAGCCTCCGCAACGGTGAACTGGCCCTGATCTTCGACTGCGGATACGAGGACTTCTTCTACCAGGTGAATCTGAATCTGCACGACAAACTCCTCAAACTCGGTGTGGGGCACGACTTCCAGGTGCGCCCCGGCGAGCACAATGCCGTCTACTGGGCCACGTCGCTCCCCTCGCAGATGCTCTTCTTCTACCGCTATTTCCATCCCCGGGAGCTCGAAAAGTAGCGCGCGCCGCAGTCTGTCGGCCGCAATTTTTACCGGCGACATACTATCCGCTCCTCCGTTTCGTTAAAAAATAGACGGCGCGGCCCGGACAGACTCCGCGACGACGGCAACCCGGCCTTCTGCACCGCGGGATCCGGGACGATGCAAAAATCGACGGGCCGATAATAGGATTTGTCCCGCTTTTTGGTATCTTTGCAACGATTTTTGGAATTGAAATTCAGTAAATACACGATGTCTATGAAACGATTCGCTGGGTGGATCTGCGCTCTGGCCGCCGCCCTCTTCATCTCGTGCGGCGATGACGACGTGAAAGGTTCGCTCGCCTTCGACTCGCCCGCCATCTTCTTCACGGAGGGCGAAACGGCGCCCGTGACGGTCCACTTCTCGGCCTCGAACCTCAATAGCTTCAGCGTCACTTCCCAACCCTCCGGATGGGACGAAATCTCGGTCAACGCCTCGGCCCGAACCCTGACGGTGACTCCCCCCGCCTCGTTCGAGGACGATGAGGAGCGCAGCGGTTCGCTGATCCTGAGCGGTACGGGACGCGACGGCGCTTCGGCTTCGGCCACGCTCTTCGTCGGGGTTGTGGGGCGCAAGGATCTCACCGCACAGCGCGCCAACAGCTACATCGTCAATCAGAAGGAGACCAACTATGTGATCGACGCCGAACACCGCAGTGACGGTACGTCGCTGGCAACGGCTTCGGTGGAGATCATCTGGCAGAGTGTGTCCAATCTGATCCAGTATCTCTCGTTTGAGAACGGCCGCGCCTCGTTCTACATCGGGGCCGACAGCGATGACGACACGAAGATCAAGTCGGGCAACGCCCTGATCGGCGCCTACGACGCCGGTGGTACGCTGCTCTGGAGCTGGCATGTCTGGGCGGCGGATTACGATCCCGAGACGGCCGACGGGCAGTGCTCGTTCAACGGTTATACGATGATGAACCGCAACCTCGGCGCCCTGTCATCGAGCAACGCTTCGACGGACGATATTCTCGGCTCCTATGGACTCTACTACCAGTGGGGCCGCAAGGATCCCTTCATCGGCCCGAGCAGCTACGACTTCGCCAAGGGTACGGCCGCCACGATCTACAACGGCAAGAATTCGGGCGTCGTGGCCCTGCCGGTCGCATCGAGTGCCGAAACCGGTACGCTCGATTACGCGCGGCTCAATCCGCAGATCTTCATCTACGGAGTCGAGGATTCGGCCTACGACTGGCTCTGGTCGGCTCATGCCGCCGATCTGTGGACCGCGCCCGGAAAGGCGAAGAGCCTCTACGATCCCTGTCCGGCCGGCTGGCGGGTGGCTCCGGCCGCCGCATTCGAGGGGCTGACCCCCGATGCCGAAAGCCTGGCGTGGGAGAATACGAAATACAGCGTGACGCTTGCCCGGAACGGCGTTTCGTCGCTCTTCATGGGGGCCGGACGCCGCATCTATCTCGACGGCAAGTTCCAGAACCTCTACTTTACCGATGCACAGCCCCTGGGAACTCGGGCGGGTGAGGGCCAGCCCTGGATCGGCCTCTACTGGACGGCCGATGGACGGTTGGCCGACAACCTCTCTTCGGCCCTCTACTTCCACTATGGCGATGCAGGGGCCGTACAGCCCGACTATGCGCTGCGTCGTTCGGGCGGACTTCCCGTCCGCTGCGTGAAGGCCGAATAGGTCGTTCGATACGAAACGAAACGGACCGACTCTCCCGACGGAGGGTCGGCCCGTTTCTTATTTCAGGTGGGTGGGATGATTGCCCGTGTGGCTCCGGGTGGCGGTGATCGGCGGGCAGGAAAAATCGGGTCGGGAGAGGAGCAAGCGAGAAAAGCCTCCGAAAAGGGAGAACCGGTTGGGAGAGGGGCAAGCGTGGAAAGCCCCGAAGGAAGGCCCGGTTCGAAAGGAGACGGACAGGGACGGTCCGGAGAGGAGCCGGGCCGGGCACAGAAGCGGGTACAGGAACAGGGTTGGTGGCGGGTCCACGAGCGGGTCCGAGTGCAGGTACAGGAGCGGGGCTGGTAGCGGGGCTGGTAGCGGGTCCGGGAGAGGACCCTCGAGCAGATCCGGGAGCGGGCACAAAACAGGTTCACGAGGGATTTACGAGCGGATCCTGGGGTGTGCGCATGGAAAGAAGATCTGGACGAAAAGCGAGGGGGCGGGTTGCGAAAAACGGATGCGGGTTGCGAAAAACGGATGCGGGTTGCAAAAAACAGATGCGGGTCGCGAAAAGAGGGTGCGGCATCGAAGAAAATGGGGCGGGCGGTGTAAAGTTCTGCTCGCTGTGGGCGGGTTCGGTACGACACTTGCACTTGTGCGGCTAAAATCTCCGCACATGAAAATCGAAACCGGAAAAGGAACCATTCCGTTTGTGGTTCTGCTGGCCGTCTGGTCCGTATCGGCCATCGCTTCGCTGCCGGGGCTGGCCGTCTCGCCGATTCTGGGCGACCTGAACAAGGTCTTCCCCCGGGTGACGGATCTCGAGATCCAGATGCTCACCTCGCTGCCCTCGCTGCTGATCATCCCCTTCGTGCTGCTGTCGGGAAAGCTCTCCGAGGGGCGCGACAAACTCTCGATCCTCACGGTCGGCCTCGTGATCTTCTTCCTCAGCGGCGTGGCCTGCCTCTTCCTGCGCAGCATCGTTGCACTGATCGTCGCCGGCTGCATCCTCGGCATCGGCGCCGGGATGGTCATCCCCCTCTCCACGGGGCTCGTCGTCGACTACTTCACCGGTGACCGCCGCATCCGGCAGCTGGGCTACAGTTCGGCGATCAACAACCTGACGCTCGTCGCGGCCACCGTCGTGACGGGCTATCTGGCCAACGTCGACTGGCACCTCCCCTTCCTGGTCTACACGCTGCCGGGCGCGGCACTCGTGCTGTCGCTCTTCCTGCGCCGCCACCCCGCCGTCGCGGAACCCGCCCAGAGCATCCAGCTGCGCAACAAGCGCATCGATACCCGCAAGCTCGTCGGGCTGATGCTCTTCTACCTCTTCATCACCTTCGCCGTGCTGGCCATCGTCTACTATGCCGCCTTCCTCGTCGACGACTACCGCATCCGCAGCTCCTTCTCCGGGGTGCTGATCGCGCTGTTCTTCCTGGCGATCATGCTGCCGGGGCTCTTCATCGACCGCATCATCCGCCGGCTGAAGCGCTGGATCAACCTCGTGTCGCTGCTCTCGGTGGCTGCGGGGCTCCTCTGTCTGGGTCTGTTCCGCAGCGAGGCGATGCTCATCGTCGGGGCGCTGCTCGCCGGATACGGGTACGGCATCATGCAGCCCGTCATCTACGACAAGGCCGCCACGATCGCTCCGCCACGTTCCGCCACGCTGGCCCTGTCGTGTGTCATGGCGATGAACTACCTGGCCGTGCTGATCTGTCCGTTCCTGGTGGATCTCTTCCGCCGCATGCTCCACGTCCGCAGCGAGAGTTTCCCGTTCCTCTTCAACGCCGTGCTGGTTCTGGTCGTGGCTCTCGTCGCCTGGCGCCGCCGCGACAGCTTCACCCTCGGTCTCGACAAGGTCTACTACGGGGAGTGAACGTTTGCGTCGTCCCGACGGTTGCGGATGGCCCCCGCCGACTCCGGACCGCTTTGTTCGCCCCCCCCTCTGCACGAAAGGCATGGACCCCCTGTGGGTCCATGCCTTTCCCGTTGCCGGACGAATGGCTGCCTCTTGGCGTGATGCGGATCGACCGCCTCCCCTTGCGATGCGGATCGTCGGTCGGTTGCCGGTATCTTCCGGCCGCTTCGCTTGTCTCCTTTCGCACTTCCCCGCTTAGTCGCGGTCGAGGAAGAAGATCGGAATGTTGGCCAGGAAGACATCCCCTCCCGTGAGCTGCGGCCGCTTCTCGAGCAGCTCGCTCAATGCGATGTCGCCGATGACGTAGTTGCTCTCCTCGCTGATGAACTGCTCGTGGATCTTCGTGAAGCGCAGGATCTTCCGGACGTCGGTCTCGCGGTAGCGGGCGTAGATCTTCAGCGTGATGTCGGTCGTGTAGGAGGGCTTCTCGATGTAGTTCATCTTCTTGTACTCGTAGCGGTAGTCGTGCAGCCGCGCCATGATGTCGCTCAGGATCGACGAGGCCGTCGGCAGGCTTCCCGCCCCCTTGCCGAACATGAACTGACGGTCGTAGCACTCGCCGCGGATCACCACGCCGTTGTACTCGTCGTCGACGCTGTAGATGTACCGCGACGGGGTGACGAACTCCGGCATGACGAACATCGTGAAGTGCTGGTCGCTCACCTTGACGACCTGCGCCACGAGCTTGATCTTGACGTTCTTCTCGCGGGCGTAGCGGATGTCCGACTCGTGGATCGTCGAGATGCCGTAGGTGAAGATGCGCTCCGGGGCGACGTAGGTCCCCAGGGCGTGCACGGTGATGATCACCAGCTTGAAGAGCGAATCGTAGCCCTCGATGTCGAACGACGGGTCGCTCTCGGCGAAGCCCAGCGCCTGAGCCTGGGCCAGGGCGTGGGCATAGGTGTCGCTGTGGTCGAAGACCCGCGAGAGGATGTAGTTCGACGAACCGTTGAGGATGCCCTTCACCTCGAGCAGCAGGTCGTTGTCGTAGTACTCCTCGAGGTTGCGGATCACGGGGATTGACCCGCACGACGAGGCGTCGTAGAGCAGCGCCACGCCCCGCGTCTTCTGGATCTCGATCAGCTCCGGAAGGTGGTGGGCCAGCATCGTCTTGTTGCCCGAAACGACCGGTATGCCGCGCAGCAGCGCCCGCTTGACGATCGTGTAGGCCGCCTCGGCATCGTTGATCACCTCGACGACGAGGTTGACGTTCGGGTTGTCGAGGATGTCGTCCGTCGAGGTGGTGAAGAGCGACGGGTCGACCTCGACCGTCCGCCGTTTGTGCGGGTCGCGGACGCAGATCTTCGTGATCTCGGCGTGGGCATTCTTCGACTTGCGCACCACCTCGTAGATGCCCTGTCCGACGACACCGAAGCCGAACAGTCCGATTTTGATTTTTTTCATGACTCTCTTATGCGTTTGTTGTTTGTTCTTCGGATGGGTTGACCGGCTTCGCCCCCACTGTCTTTTCCGCCCCCACCGCCTCTTCCGGCAGCGGCTCCGACCCCTCCGCCTCAAACGGAAGCAGCAGGGCGTTGAGCTGCTCGTACTCGACGAGAAAGCCGTCGTGGCCCAGCGGTGAGTCGATTTCGCGGTAGATGCTGCCGGGGATCTGCGCGTGGAGCCGCCGCATCTCACCGGGGGTGAAGAGGATGTCGGTGGTGATCCCCACGACCAGCGTCCGCGCTCGGATCCGCCCGAGTGCCGCCTCTACCCCGCCGCGGCCGCACCCCACGTCGTGCGTGTCGAAGGCGTTGAGGATCGCGTGGTACGAATAGGCGTTGTAGCGCCGGCAGAGCTTCTCGCCCTGATACTGCTGGTAGGTGCAGGCGCGGTGCTGGGCGGGATTCTCCTCGCGGTCCTGCTGCGTGAGGTTGTAACCCGCCGGGCCGCGGTAGCTCAGCAGCCCCAGCGCCCGGGCCGTGGCCAGCCCCCGACGTCCGGCATCGTCGCGCTCCTCACCGAACGTGGCGTCGGCCTCGATGGCCATGCGCTGCGTCTCGTTGATGGCGATGTTCCAGGGCGAGGCCTTGGCGTCGGTGGCGATCAGCGCGAGGCGTTCGAACCGTTCGGGCTCCTCGACGGCCCACTCCACGGCCTGGAAACCCCCGACCGAACTCCCGACCAGCAGCGAGATCCGCCCGATGCCCAGCGCCCCGGCCAGCAGCCGGTGGGCCTGCACCATGTCGCGGATCGTGAACGACGGGAAGGTGCCGTACCACGGGCGTCCCGTCGCGGGGTTGACGTGCAGCGGGCCGGTCGTGCCGTAGTGCGACCCGAGGATGTTGGCGCAGACGACGTAGTGGCGCTCCGGGTCGAGAAACCGCCCCGCTTCGACCGTGTGGGGCCACCAGTCGGCCACGTCCGAATTGGCCGTCAGCGCGTGGCAGACCCATACGGCATTGTCGCGTGCGGCATTCAGATGCCCGTAGGTGTGGTAGGCAATGCGGAGTTCGGGGAGCGTCGCCCCCGACTCCAGCCGGAAAGGCTCCGGGGAGAGGTAGATCCGAGGTTCCATCGTGTGCGGTTTGGCGTGGGTTATTCGACGTGGGTGAAGGCCTGCTCGAAATCCTCGATCAGATCCTCCACGTTCTCCAGTCCGACCGAGATGCGCAGCATCGTCGGCGTGACGCCCGCAGCGGCCAGTGCAGCCTCGCTCAGCTGCTTGTGGGTCGTCGAGGCCGGGTGGGTCACCACGGTGATCGAGTCGCCGATCATCGTCATGTTGGCCGCCAGGCGGAGCGACTCGACGAAGCGAACGGTGCTCTCCAGCGTCCCCTGCAGCTCGATGGTGAAGACGGCCGACGATCCGAAACGGTAGTATTTCCGGGCCAGATCGTGGCTCGGGTGGGTGTCGAAGCCCACGTAGCTCACCGTGCGCACCTTCGGGTGGCGGCGGCAGTATTCGGCCAGCCGGCGGGTCGACTCCACCTCCTGCCGTACGCGCAGCGAGAGGGTCTCCAGTCCGAGCAGCGTCAGGTAGGAGTCGAACGGCGAGGGGCAGCACCCCAGATCGCGCAGCCCGTCGACCCGGCACTTGACGATGAAGGCCGCTGCGCCGAACGCCTCGTGGAGATTCAGCCCGTGGTACCCCTCCGACGGTCCGTCGATCTGCGGGAACTTGCCGTTGGCCCAGTTGTAGTTGCCGCCGTCGACGATCACGCCCCCCATCGAGGTGCCGTGGCCGTTGATCCACTTCGTGGCGGAGTCGACGACGATGTTGGCCCCCCACTCGAAGGGGTTGCACAGGTAGCCCGCCGCGCCGAACGTGTTGTCGACCACCAGCGGCACGTCGCGACGCTGCGCCAGCTCGCCCAGCGCCTCCAGATCGGCCACCGCACAGGTCGGATTGCCCATGCTCTCGACGTAGATCGCCTTCGTGCGTTCGTCGATGAGCGCCTCGAGATCCTCCGTGCGTTCGCTCGGGGCGATGCGGAAGTCGATGCCCAGCCGCCGCAGCGTCGTGCGGAACTGGTTGTAGGTCCCGCCATAGAGGAACGGCGAGGTGACGACGTTGTCGCCCGCAGCCGCCAGCGAGAGCATCGTCACCAGAATCGCCGACATCCCCGACGAGACGCACAGCGCTCCGACGGCGCCGTACAACGCGGCGATGCGCTCCTCGAGGGCCGCCGTCGTGGGGTTCTGCAGCCGGGTGTAGATGTTGCCCGCCTCGCTCAGCTCGAAGAGCCGTGCCGCATGGTCGCAGCTCCGGAAGCGGTAGGCCGCCGTCGGCCAGATGGCGATGCCGCGCGAACCGGTCGGCTCGTCGGCGCGGAGTCCGGCATGGATCTGCCGGGTTTCGAATCGGTAGTTTTTCGTATCCATCGTTCAGCGTTTATGTGTACTACGAAAAAATCCGGCTTCGCGGGAAGCCGGATCGTATCAGTTCAGAGCATGAAAAAGCTACACCCGGCGAACTCGGCTGCACATGACCATCATCATCGACATCGACATCGACATCCCGCGGAGCTCTCCGCCGGTCATCTCCATGCGATATGTCATTCGTTCCGTCATCGTCTGAAGTCGTTTTTCTGCTCGACACCTGCAAATATATGAAAAGATTTTAAGAAATGCAACACCTTCCCTCCGCTCAGTCGGTGACGGGGGCGAAAAAGGGCAAAAGAGAGGCTCCGCATTGCGATGCGGAGCCTCTCATCGGTCTGTGTCCGGAGATTCCGGAGCCCTTTACGGCCGTCGGTCGATCCGCTCGATCCCCTGGCGCGTCGCCGCCCCGCGCAGAATCGTGCGGCAGAAGAGGCTCACCTCCTCCCGGGAGGTGCCGTTCAGACGCAGGTCGAGCAACGTGGCCAACAGTTGGTTGGCAAAGGCCGGAGCGTCGATTTCCGGCAGGAGCAGCTCCTGTTTGCGGCACGTGTCCAGCAGCAGCGTGAGCTCCTTGATCCAGAATTCGCGGTGCTCGTCGTAATGTTCGGCGAAGATCACCTTGCGGCGCAGGTCCGTGAGGAAACTCTTATCTACCTGATAGAGATTCTCGATGTATTCGTTCATCAGCCGGATGGTCTTCTGCAGCGGATTCCCGCTCCGGCGTCTGCGGCAGGCGGCGATGCGCTCCTGCTGCTGCTGACTCATGGCATCCAGACAGGCTCCGATCAGGTCGTTCTTGTCGTTGAACATTTCGTAGAGGGTGCGTTTCGAGATGCCCAGCGTCTGCGCGATCTCATCGACCCGCACGGCACGGATGCCGTTGCGGGTGATGAACTCCTGCGTCGTGCGGATGATCTCTTCCTTGGTCGCTCCCCGTTTCATTACTTCTCCTCCCCGGTTGTGATGTCACGTCCGCCGCCGAGAGCCTGGTAGAGGTTCACGACGCCCTGGATCTCGTCGAAACGGTCGGAAATCTGCGTCAGCTGGGCCGACAGCAGCGACTGCTGTGCGGTCAACACCTCGAGGTAGGTCGTCGTGCCGTGCTGCATGAGCAGTTCGGTCGATACGACGGCACGCTCGAGCGCCTCGATCTGTCGGATGCGCAGGTCGGCCTTCGCACGGGCCGTCTGGCACTGTACCAGGGCGTTGTTGACCTCGCCTCCGGCATTGAGCAGCGCCTGCTGGAACGCCAGACGCGACTCCTCCTGCTGGGCCTTGGCGATCTTCACCTGGGCGCGGTTGGCGTTGGCGTTGAAGATCGGCTGCAGCAGCGAGGCGGCGGCTGACCAGATCAACTTGCCCGGATCGACGATGATGCCGTTGTTGTTCGTCCAGCCCAGCGTACCGCTCAGCGTGATCGTCGGATAGAGGGCCGACCGGGCGCTGGCCGTAGCGTAATAGGCCTGCATGAGTGAGTACTCGGCCTGACGGATGTCGGGACGGTTCGAGAGCATCTGCAGGGGCACGCCCACGGCGAGCGTCTCGGGAACCATCTGGTCTTCGAGAATGCCGCGCGAGATCGGGTGCGGAGCCTCGCCCAGCAGCGAGCAGAGGCTGTTCTCGGTCTGCGTGCGCTGGTAGGCCAGATCGTGCAGCGAAGCCTCGATGGCTAGCGTGTTGGCCTCGTACTGGGCTACGCCCGCCTCGTTGGTCATGCCGGCATCCTTCATGGCGCGCATCGTCTCGACACTCTGACGCCATTTGATGGCCGTCTCCTCCGTCACGGTGTACTGGCTGTCGAGCATCAGCAGCGTGTAGTAGAGGTTGGCGACGCTGGCGATGAGCTGCGTCTTGACGGCCTGCTCATACTCCTGGCTCTGCAGGTAGAGCGCCTTGGCCTTGCGCTTGGCGTTGGTGATGCCGTTGAAGATGTCGATCTGCCAGCTGGCCTGGACCGGGATCGAGTAGGTCTTCGTCGGCGTGGCGCCGTCGAAGCTGCTCATCGACCCCTGCGGGGCGAAGTTGAACGACGGCAGGTAGGCCAGGCGCGCCGACTTGAGCGTCGCCTCGGCCTCCTTCACGCGCCAACCGGCCGACTGCAGGTCGGTGTTGTTCGCCAGGGCCTGTTCGATGAGGATCTGCAGCTGCGGATCGGAGAACATCTCCTGCCAGCTGATGTCGCCCAGCGTGGTCGAGTCCTGGGTCTCGGCCGTGCCGTACAGTCCGTCGGTCATGACCTCGGGACGGGTATAGGGCTTGTAGATGCCGCAGCCGGTCATTGCCGCTGCCGCCAGTATGATGATGGCTTTTCTCATGGTTTACTCCTCCTTTTCGTTTTTAACCTCTTCGACCTCGGCGCGGACGGCACACTGCGGATCGGGGTCCAGCTCCAGCGGCTTGACCTTCTCCTGCAGCGTCTCGAAGACGATGAACAGCGTCGGTACGAGGAACAGCAGCGCCAGCGTTCCGACAATCATACCGCCGACGACACCCGAACCCAGCGTCGAGTTACCGTTGGCACCGGCTCCGTGCGAGAAGACCAGCGGGATCATACCGAAGACGCAGGTCAGCACCGTCATCAGAATAGGACGCAGACGGGCTTTGGCGGCCGATACGGCGGCCTGCGTGAGGCTCATGCCGGCGCGGCGGCGGTCGGCGGCGTACTCCGTGATCAGGATGGCCGTCTTCGACAGCAGACCGATCAGCATGATGATACCCGTCTGGAGGTAGATGTTGTTCTCCAGTCCCATGATCTTGGCCAGCAGGAACGAACCCATCAGTCCGCACGGTACGGCCAGAATCACGGCGAACGGCAGCAGGAAGCTCTCGTAGAGGGCGCTCAGGATCAGGTAGATCAGCAGAATACAGATACCGAAGATGATGATCGAGTTGCTGCCCGTCTGGGCCTCCTCACGCGTGATGCCGTCGAATTCGTAGCCGTAACCACGGGGCAGCACCTGGGCGGCAACCTCCTCGATGGCCTTGATGGCGTCACCCGAAGAGTATCCGTCGGCGGCCGTTCCGTTCACGGCGATCGAGTTGTAGAGGTTGAAGCGGTTGAGCACCTCCGAGCTGTAGACGCGCGTCAGATGGACGAACTGGCTCAGCGGAGCCATCTCGCCGTTGTCCGTGCGGACGAAGACGTTGTTCAGCGACTCGGTGTCGAGACGATACTTCGGATCGGCCTGGATCGTCACGTAGTACATCTTCGAGAAGCGGTTGATGTTCGAGACGTACTGACCGCCGTAGTAACCCGACAGCGTCGAGAGGATCGTCGTCGGCGATACGCCGGCACGCTTGGCCTTCGCCGCGTCAATGTCAACCATGTACTGCGGGAAGTTGATGTTGAAGGTCGAGTAGGCGCGGGCGATTTCGGGGCGCTGGTTCAGTGCGGCGATGAACTTCAGATAGACCTGGTAGAAGTCCGTCAGCTCGCCGCCTGCCTTGTCCTGCAGGTTCATCGAGAAACCGGTCGACGTACCGTAACCCGAGATCATAGGCGGTGCCACGGCGAAGAGCTGGGCATCCTTGATGTCGGCCGTGCGGGCGTAGATCTGGTTGATGACCGCATTGACCTCGTCCTCCTTCTTCGGACGCTCGTCCCAGTCCTTGAGCTTGATGATGCACATACCGTACGACGTACCCTGACCGGCGATCATACCGTAACCGGCCACCTGCATGAAGTCGCGGATCTGCGGGATGTTCTGGATACGCGAGGAGACCTCTTTCATGACCTTGTCGGTCTCGGTCAGCGACGATCCCGGAGCCGTAGTGACGTTGACCATGATCGTTCCCTGGTCCTCGTCGGGCACCAGACCCGTCTTCGTGGTGTTCATCAGGACGACCAGAGCCGCGAAGGCCAGTCCGAGCGTCGCCCACATCAGCCACTTGTGCTTGATGAAGAGCATCACGCCGTGTTTGTATTTGGCGATCAGCGTGTTGAACGCCGTGTTGAATGCCTTGCGGAAACGGGCTGCGAAGTTGTCCTTCATTTCGCCGTTTTCATCGAGGTAGGGCTTCAGCAGAATGGCGCACAGGGCCGGCGAGAGCGTCAGGGCGTTGATAGCCGAAATACCCACGGCCACGGCCATCGTGATACCGAACTGCGTGTAGAAGACGCCCGACGTACCACCCATCATGGCCACGGGGATAAACACGGCCATGAAGACCAGCGTCGAGGTAACGATCGCCGACGTGATACCCGACATGGCGTCGATCGTGGCCATGTAGGACGACTTGTATCCGGCGTCGAAGCGTGCCTGGACTGCCTCGACGACGATGATGGCGTCGTCGACGACCGTACCGATGGCAAGCACCAGTGCGAAGAGCGTCAGCAGGTTGATCGAGAAGCCGGCCACCGAAAGGAAGGCGAACGTACCGATCAGTGCCACGAGGATCGAGACCGTCGGCACGAGGGTCGAGCGGATATCCTGCAGGAAGACGTAGACCACGAGGATGACGAGCAGGATGGCTTCGAAGAGCGTCTTGACCACCTCCTTCATCGAGGCGTAGAGGAAGTCGTTCACACTCTGCAGGTGGGCGATGGCGACACCTTTCGGAAGTTCGGCCTCCACCTCGTCGAGCAGGGCGTTGATGTCGTTGACGACCTGCGTGGCGTTCGAGCCTGCGGTCTGGAAGATCATCGAGCTCACACCCGGGTGTCCGTTCGTATAACCCTTGTAGGAGTAGGATTCGCTGCCGAGTTCGATGTCGGCGATGTCTTTCAGCCGGAGGACGTTGCCGTCGGCATCCGAGCGGATGACCACCTGGCCGAACTCTTCGGGGGTCTGGATACGTCCGCGGTACTTCATCGTGTACTGGAACGTATTTCCCGAGTTTTCACCCAGCGAACCCGTTGCCGATTCGATGTTCTGCTCGGCGAGGGCGGCCGTCACGTCCGAAGGGATCAGTTTGTACTGGGCCATCACGTCGGGCTTGAGCCATACGCGCATCGAGTAGTCGGCACCCAGCGTGAAGGCCTCGCCGACACCCTGGATACGCAGAATACGGGGTTCGATATTGATCTTCGAGTAGTTGGCCAGGAAGGTCTCGTCGTAGCTGTCGTCCGGACTGTACAGTGAGAAGATCTTCACCATCGAGGTCTGGCGCTTCATGGTCGTCACACCGATCTGCGTAACTTCGGAAGGCAACTGTCCGGTAGCGGTCGAGACCTTGTTCTGTACGTTCACTGCCGCCATGTCGGGGTCGGTTCCCTGACGGAAGTAGATGGAGATCGAGGCGCTTCCGGCTGCGGCGCTGGAGGTGATGTAGGTCATGTCCTCTACGCCGTTGATGGCCTCCTCGAGAGGTACGACGACCGATTTCTGAATCGTCTCGGCACTTGCTCCCGGGTACGAGGCGTGCACCATGACCGTCGGGGGCGCGATGTCGGGATATTGCTCGATAGGCAGTGATGCAAGGCCGATGATGCCCGCAATCACGATGACAATGGAGATGACCGACGCCAGTACGGGTCGTTCAATAAAATGTCTGAGTGTCATGGGTTATTCCTCTTTTTCGGTTTGAGTTTGAGCGGCTGCCTCTTCGCTGTTCTTCTCCTGGGCGGCCTGGGTGGTCTGGGCGGCAGCCTGGTCGGTGTTTCCGGCGGCAGCGGCGGCCTCACCCTTCGGGCGGATCGGCGTACCCTCGCGCATCAGACCGACACCCTCGGTGACGATCACGTCGCCCGGGACCAGACCCGACTTGACGATGTATTCCTGACCGTTCGAGATCGTCTCCACGCTCAGCGGAGCCGCAACGGCCTTGCCGTCCTGAACCTTGTAGGCGAAGACCTTGTCCTGAATCTCGAACGTGGCGGCCTGCGGAACGACGATGCAGTCCTTGAACGTATTGGTCAGCACGACGTTACCCGAGCCGCCGCTGTGGAGCAGTCCGTTGGGGTTGGGGAAGGCGGCGCGCAGCGACACGCTGCCCGTCGAGGTATCGATCACACCGCTGATCGACTCCACGCGGCCCTTCTGGTCGTACATCGAGCCGTCGTTGAGCTGCAGCTGCACGTCGGGCATGTTCTTGATCGTCTCGTTGATCGAGCCGTAGCGGCGCGTGAGGTTGAGCAGCTGGTTTTCGGTCATCGAGAAGTAGACGTACATGGTCGAGTTGTCCGACACGGTGGTCAGCGGCTGGGGCATCGAGGCGCTCACCAGCGCTCCGACACGGTAGGGAAGCGTGCCGACCACGCCGTTCGACGGGGCCTTGACAACCGTATAGGAGAGGTTGTTGGCGGCGTTGACCTGCTGGGCCTCGGCCTGGGCGAGCTGGGCCTTGGCGGTCAGCAGGCTGTTTTCGGCGGTCGAGAGGTCGTATTGCGAAACGACGTTGCGGGCGAAAAGTTCTTTTTTGCTGTCATAGGTAAGCTGGGCCGTAGCGACGCTGGCCTCAGCGGCGGCAACATTGGCCTCGGCGGTCTTCAGGGCAGCCTTGTAGGGGACCTGGTCGATGATGAACAGGGTCTGACCCTTCGTGACGCTCTGACCCTCGTTGACGCAGAGCTGCCAGATGGTTCCCGAAACCTGCGGATAGATATCGATATCCTGACGGCCGCGGATGGTGGCGGAGTAGTTCGTCGGGATTTCGCGGTCGGTCGAGGCGACAGTCATCACGGCGTATTCGCCTGGACCCATGGCCGTGGGGGCCTGTCCACATGCAACGGCAGCCAGGCAACTTGCCCAAACGGCCGCTTTCACAAACGTTTGCTTCATAACTTTCCTTTACTTATGTTGAACTAAAAAACTTTTTCAGGTGCAAAAGTATCTTAAAAAAGGTGCCATTATGCCTTATATTGCGAACAGTGTTGGTACATTTCGGAATAAATATGGTGGTGTTCCCCTATTTTTCATTACTTTTGTTCGAAAAAAGAAATCTTATGACTCAGAACAATCCGTTAATTACCTCGGCCGAGGAGCAGTTCATTGTCGGAGAATCCGATTTTTCCTACTTCGAACAGAATGCCCATCGACTCGAAGGCTGTGCCATTCTGTTCTGCCGGGAGGGAACTGCGGAGGTGATGGTCGATCAGTGCCAGGGCCGTCTGCAGCGGAATTCGACGGTTCTGCTGCTGCCGGGAACCTATCTGCTGTTTCTCGACCGTTCGGAGGATTTTCGGGCTTCGTACTGCATCTTTTCGCGGGATCTCTTTCTGGAGGCGGCCTTCCGGCTTGATCCGGGATTTTTCGAGATCGTACACCGCAATCCCTTCTCGACGCCGCCGCAGCGGATCGTCGACGGAACCAATATCTGGTTCCAGATGATGGCGTTCAATTACCGGGACAGGCAGAATATTTTCCGCAATACGATCGTCAAGAACCGGCTGCAGAACGTCCTGCTGGAGATTTACGACAAGATGCAGCGTTTCGCCTCGAGACAGCCGGCGTCGTCCGATTCGACGACCCGTCAGACGGAACTGTTCCAGCGCTTTGCGGCGCTTGTTCACGAACATTGCGCCCAGGAGCGCGAGGTGGCCTTCTATGCCGATAAGCTCTGCATCTCGACGCGCTACCTCTCGACCATCGTGCGCAACGTGGCTCACACCTCGGCCAAGGAGTTCATCGACCGTTCGGTGATGCTCGAGATCCGGATGATGCTCCGCTCGACGGATCTGTCGGTGCAGGAGATCGCCTACCGGCTGAAGTTCCCGGATCAATCCTATCTCGGGCGCTTCTTCAAGAAACATGCCGGGATGTCCCCGACCGAATACCGCAATGCCAAACGGGGTTGACCGTTGCCCGAAGGTGGCATTTTGCCGCTGTCGGGACGGGTTTGGAGCCGAAATTGCAGGATTTACCTCGGGCAACGCAATAATATAAGGTGCCGTTGCGTATTTTTGTGAGGAACAATCGAACCCCGCGTGTCGACCGTCGGCCCGCGGGGAGTGTGCGGCCGGAGTATCCGCAGGTCGGATCGTGTCGATTGAAGTGAAAAATTCGAATGTTATGAAAGTCATGCTTTTCGGGACCCAACCCTACGACCGGGAGTCCTTCGAGCGGATTCGGCCCGATTTCGGGGTCGAGATCTGCTACCATCGCAGTCATCTGAATGCCAACAACGTGGCGCTGGCCCGCGGGGCCGATGTCGTCTGCATCTTTGTCAACGACACGGCCGATGCCGAGACGATCCGCGAACTGGCCGCCATGGGCGTCAGGCTCATCGCCCTGCGCTGTGCGGGGTTCAACAACGTCGATCTCAAGGCGGCGGCCCGTTACGGGATTCCGGTGGTCCGCGTGCCGGCCTACTCGCCCCATGCCGTGGCCGAACACGCCGTGGCGCTGATGCTGGCGCTCAACCGCAAGATCCACCGCGCCTATTGGCGCACGCGTGACGGGAACTTCTCGCTGCACGGACTGATGGGGTTCGACATGTACGGCAAGACGGCCGGAATCGTCGGCACGGGAAAGATCGCCCGCGAGCTGATCCGCATCCTGAAGGGCTTCGGCATGCAGATCGTGGCCTACGACTTGTACCCCGATGCGCGGTATGCGGCCGAGGCGGGGATCACCTACGTCTCGCTCGAGGAGCTCTACAGCCGTTCGGACATCATCTCGCTGCACTGCCCGCTGACCGACCAGACGCGCTACATGATCGGCGACGTGGCCATCTCGCACATGAAGCCCGGCGTGGTGCTCATCAACACGGGCCGCGGGCAGCTGATCCACACCGAAGCGCTGATCGACGGTCTGAAGGAGAAGCGTATCGGTGCGGCCGGGCTGGATGTCTACGAAGAGGAGGCGGCCTACTTCTACGAGGATACCTCGGACCGCATCATGGACGACGACGTGCTGGCACGGCTGCTGTCGTTCAACAACGTGATCGTGACCTCGCACCAGGGCTTCTTCACGCGGGAGGCCGTGGACAACATTGCGCGTATCACGATGTTGAATATCAGTGAATTCGAAGTCGGAAAGAAGCTGACGAACGAAGTGCGGGCCGAGGCCGAATAGAGGCCGCCGGGGACGATCCGGAAATGGAGGCCTGGAACAGCCGGAAATGAACAGGGGGCGGACCTTTCGGGGGCTGCTCCCCATTTTGTATGGTATGTGAACCGCCCCCTCCCTTCTGCGGGAATCCGGGTAGGACGATCCGGAATCGAGGTAGCGGCGTGTCGGCCGGAAAGTGTTATCTTTGTCTGCGGAATCTGCCGCGCGGGGCAAAGCGTTGCGACAACCGGTGAAACGCCCTTTTTCGCGGGTGAAATGCCCCGTCGGCCGGAAATTTTTGCTAATTTTGCATCCGATCTGTCGACCGCTCGAATCCCGGGCTCCGCAACCTGTGGGCCTGTCGGCCGATGGCCCCGGAGAGGGCTGAACCCGCGTGCACGGCTCCCCTCCCCGGAACGGTCCCCTGACATACAACCAACAAATTCGATAAAACCCATGCTGCGAAAAATCCGGATCGCACTGGCGGTCCTTTTCTTCGTTCTGATCACGCTGCTGTTCCTCGACTTCACGGGCAGCATCCATGCGTGGTTCGGCTGGATGGCCCGCATCCAGTTCCTGCCCGCCGTGCTGGCACTGAACGTCGGCGTCGTGGTTGCACTGGTCATCCTGACGCTCCTCTTCGGCCGCATCTACTGCTCGGTGATCTGCCCCCTCGGGGTCTTCCAGGACCTCGTCTCGTGGTTCTCCGGCCGGCGGCGCAAACACCGTAACCGTTTCGCCTACCGCAAGGCCCGGACCTGGCTGCGGTGGACGGTGCTCGTGCTCTTTGTGGTCGTGATGGTTGCCGGGCTGGGCAGCATCGGCGCTCTGATCGCCCCCTACAGCGCCTACGGACGGATGGTCCAGAGCCTGCTCGCCCCGCTCTACGGCTGGGGCAACAACCTGCTGGCCTGGGTGGCCGAACGCGCCGACAGCTACGCCTTCTATTCGGTTGACGTCTGGTTGAAGAGTCTCCCGACGCTGATCATCGCCGTGGTGACCTTCGTGGTGATCTTCCTGCTGGCGTGGCGCGGCGGCCGCACGTGGTGCAACACGATCTGCCCGGTCGGGACGGTGCTGGGCCTCGTGTCGCGATTCTCGCTCTTCAAACCGCGCTTCGATCTGGCCAAGTGCAACGGCTGCAAACTCTGTGCACGCAACTGCAAGGCTTCGTGCATCGACCCGATCAACCACACGATCGACTACAGCCGCTGCGTCGCCTGCATGGACTGTCTGGACCACTGTCGGCAGGGGGCCATCTCCTATACGTGGCGTCGTTCGGCGGAGGACGCTTCTGCTGTCGCCGCAGGTAAAAAGACGGCTCCGGCCGCAAAGAAGACCGCTCCTGCTCCGAAAACCGGGGCGGCGGCTCCGGAAGAGGCTGCGAAGGGGCCGGCCGATGTTTCGCGCCGACGCTTCCTGGGCGTGGTGGGGCTGATGGTCGGTGCTGCCGTCCAGGCCCAGGAGAAGAAGGTCGACGGCGGTCTGGCCCTGATCGAGCAAAAACGTGCTCCGGAACGGACCACCCCGATCGTCCCTCCCGGTGCGCGTAGTCTCCGCGACTTCCTCGCCCACTGCACGGCCTGCCAGCTCTGCGTGACGGTCTGCCCGAACCAGGTGCTCCGTCCGTCGGGGGATCTGATGCGGCTGATGAAGCCCGAGATGTCGTACGAACGCGGTTACTGTCGGCCCGAATGTACGAAGTGTTCGGAGGTCTGCCCGACGGGGGCCATCCGCCTGACGGATCTCGCCGAAAAGTCCTCGATCCAGATCGGTCACGCCGTCTGGATCCCCGAAAACTGCGTAGTCCGCACCGACGGCGTCTCGTGCGGAAACTGCGCCCGGCACTGCCCGGCCGGGGCCATCCACATGGTGCCGAGCGATCCGGCCGATCCGAAATCGCTCAAGATCCCGACGGTCGACGAGGCCCGCTGCATCGGTTGCGGAGCCTGCGAGAACCTCTGCCCGGCCCGCCCGTTCAGCGCCATCGTCGTCGAAGGCCACCAATGTCACAAAACCATCTAAAGCTTTGAAATCATGGAGAAAAACAAGATAGATCGCCGCGAATTCCTCAAAACCCTGGGGCTGGGTGCCGCTGCCACGACGGCCGCCCTCTACGGCTGTGCCCCGAAGAGCGCAACGCAGGCCGCGGCGCCCGAAGGCGAAGTCCCGACCGATCGGATGACCTACCGCACCAGTTCGTCAACCGGTGACCGCGTCTCGCTGCTCGGCTACGGTTGCATGCGCTGGCCGCTGCTCGAAACCCCCGCGGCGGACGGCAATCCGATCGACCAGCAGACGGTCAACCAGCTGGTCGACTATGCGCTGGCCCACGGCGTCAACTATTTCGATACGGCTCCGGTCTACCTCCAGGGCTTTTCCGAACGCTCGACGGGAATCGCCCTCAAGCGCCACCCCCGCGACAGCTACTTCATCGCCACCAAGATGTCGAACTTCTCGAACTATACGCGCGAGAATTCGCTGGCCCTCTACCGCCAGTCGTTCAAGGAGCTGCAGGTCGACTACATCGACTACTACCTGCTCCACTCGCTCGGCGGAAAGGGTCTCGAGGCCTTCAAGGCGCGTTTCATCGACAACGGCGTGCTGAAGTTCCTTCAGGGTGAACGCGCCGCCGGACGGATCCGGAACCTCGGATGGTCGTTCCACGGCTCGAAGGAGCTCTTCGACCACATGCTGGCCATGCACGACCAGGGCGAGGCGCAATGGGATTTCGTCCAGATCCAGCTGAACTATATCGACTGGTATGCTACGGGCCGCGAACTCAATGCCGAATACCTCTACCGCGAACTGGAGAAGCGCAACATCCCGGTCATTATCATGGAACCGCTGCTCGGCGGTCGCCTCTCGCGGCTGAACGACTATCTGGTCGGACGCCTCAAGGAGCAGCGCCCGACGCAGAGCACCGCCTCGTGGGCCTTCCGCTTTGCGGGTACATGGCCCGGGGTGCTCACCGTGCTGAGCGGCATGACCTACATGGAGCATCTGCAGGACAACATCCGCACCTATTCCCCCCTCGAGGAGCTCTCCGGGGAGGAGCTCGCCCTGCTGGAGGATACGGCACAGGTGATGCTCCGCTACCCCACCATCCCCTGCACCGACTGCCAGTACTGCATGCCCTGCCCCTACGGACTGAACATTCCGGCGATCTTCGCCCATTACAATAAGTGTGTCAACGAGGGCAACGTCCCCAAGGATCGGCTCGACCCCAACTACGAACGGGCACGCCGCGCCTTCCTCATCGGGTACGACCGTTCGGTGCCGCGGCTGCGTCAGGCCAGCCACTGCATCGGCTGCAACCAGTGTGTCTCGCACTGTCCGCAGACGATCGACATCCCGGCGCAGCTGCACCGGATCGACCACTTCGTCGAGCAGCTCAAGCAGAACAAGCTCTGAGCCGGGGCCGGTGGGGCGCGCCGCGGAGCGTGCCGTGCGGCGTTTTCGGTGATGGGGCGTACGTGCCAGGTGGCGTCTCCGGTGCCGGAGCATGCGTGCCGTGCGGCGTTCCCGGTGCCGGAGCATGCGTGCCGTGCGGCGTTCCCGGTGCCGGAGCATGCGTGCCGTGCGGCGTTCCCGGCCTCAGTCATTCCATGGAGATCCCGACCTGCTGCAGAGGTCGGGATCTCCTTTTCATGGTGGAATGCCGGTCGGTGTGGAGGAGTCTCACGGGGCGATTTTTTACCCTATGTTAATTTTTCCCCGGGCGGAAGAGGCTATCTTTGTGCTCCGAAAACGAAGCCTTATGAAAGACAGTATCGATTTTGCACGGATGGATATTTCGCAGCTGTTCCGCCGGCTGTTGATCCCGACGGTGCTGGGAATGGTCTTCTCGGTGGCGTTCGTCATCACGGACGGAATCTTCGTCGGCCACGGCATCGGCAGCGATGCCCTGGCGGCGGTCAACATCACCTCGCCGCTGTTCCTGCTCAGCACGGGAACCGGTCTGATGTTCGGTGTCGGGGCCTCGGTCGTGGCGTCGATCCACCTCTCGCACGGCAAGATCAAGACCGCCCGCATCAATATCACGCAGGCCGTCGTCGTCTCGACGCTGCTGCTTGCGCTCTACAGCCTGCTGGTCTCGCTCTTCGCCCCCGAAGTGGCCCGGCTGCTCGGCAGTTCCGACCGGCTGCTGCCGCCCTCCGTCGAATACATGCGCTGGTTCGTGCCCTTCCTGCCCTTCAGCGCGCTGCTCAGCTCCGGGATGTTCTTCATCCGCCTCGACGGATCGCCCAACTACGCCATGTTCTGCAACGTCGTGCCGGCCCTGATCAACATCCTGCTCGATTACGTCTTTATCTTCATCTGCGGCTGGGGCATGACCGGGGCTGCCCTGGCCACGAGCCTCGGCTACGTCGTCGGGGCCGCGATGGTCGTCGTCTACCTGAGCCGCCGCCGGCATGTCGTGCGTTTCTGCCGCGTGAAGACCAGTCGCAAAAGCCTGCTGCTGACCCGCCGCAATGTCGGTTACATGTGTCGGCTGGGGCTGTCGAGCTTCCTCTGCGAGGCGGCCATCGCCACGATGATGTTCTCCGGCAACTACGTCTTCATCCGCTACCTCGGCGAGGACGGCGTGGCCGCCTTCAGCATCGCCTGCTACTTCTTCCCGATCATCTTCATGATCAACAACGCCATCGGGCAGTCGGCCCAGCCCATCCTGAGTTACAACCACGGAATCGGCGATCTCGGCCGTGTGCGCAAGGCCTTCCATCTGGCCCTGGCCACGGCCGTCGGGGTCGGTGCCTGCATCTTTCTGCTGACGCTCCTCTTCAGCCGCGGAATCGTCGCGATGTTCATCTCGGCGGAATACCCCGCCTACGGGATTGCCGTCGACGGATTGCCGCTCTTCGCCGCCGGGTTCGTCTTCTTTGCCGTGAACATCGTGGCGATCAACTACTTCCAGAGCGTCGAACGGCCCCGTCCGGCGATGGCGCTCACCGTGCTGCGGGGATTTGTCTTCATGGTGGGTTGCTTCTTCGGGCTGCCGCAGGTGGCCGGGGTGCCGGGCATCTGGCTGGCGGTGCCGCTCTCCGAGGTGCTGACCTTCTGTGTGGTCATCGCCATCTACGCCCGCAGCAAGGTGTCGCAGACCGGTGCGGCCAACTGACACGGGTCCGGGCCGTATGCACCGGAACCCGATTCCGGGTGGACGCCTCGGCGAGGAAAATTTGTTGCGGCCCGCACCTTTTCGTATCTTTGTCCGTGATAACGAACTTCTGTACAGGTGCAATGACCTCCTTTCTCGAAAAATTCAGCCACAAATACAACCTTCCGCAGGCAGCCTGCGAACGGCTGCTCGGCCGCATGGAGCGCCTCTCCTTCCGCAAGGGCGACTGCGTCGTGCGTCAGGGCGAACGCAATGCGGATCTCTATCTCGTAAGCCGCGGCATCTGGCTCGGACACTACCTCCACAACGGTGCCGACATCTCGTTGTGGTTTGCCGGCGAGGGCGAGGCGATCTTTTCGACGCGCAGCTATGTGGCCGACCGCCCGTCGCAGATCACCATCGAGGCGATGTGCGATGCCGAACTCTACGCCATTTCGCGGGCCGATCTGGAGGATTTCTTCGGCGGGTCGGTCGAGGCGGCGAACTTCGGGCGGCGGCTCTTCGAGGAGCAGTTTCTCGATCTGGAAAACTGGCTGCTGGCGGGCGGAGCACCGCGGGCCGAGGAGCGTTACCGCACCCTGCTGGAGGAGAATCCCGAACTGCTGCGCATCGTGCCGCTGAAGCATATCGCCTCCTATCTGTGGATCACCCCGCAGTCGCTCAGCCGCATCCGCGCCCGGATCAACCGCAAGAAACCCTGAGGATTCCCCTTCATGCGGCCGTTCCGCACATGGCCCGCCATGGAGCAACGTGCCGTTGAGTCGGCTTGTCGTACAAGAAAACCCCTCCGGTCGTCCCGGAGGGGTTTTTCATGGCAGTAAGGATCCTGCAGATCCGTCAGACGGCTATTGCTCGCCGTTCGTTGCAGTGCGGGTCCCGGCCGGGATCTCTTCGGCTGCCGGATCTTCGGTTGCCGGGGTCTTCTCGAGGTTCGGGTTCTTTTCGAGGCCCGAAGTCTCCCCGACGGCTGGATTCTGCTTGCCGGCACCCTCTTCGGCCGCCGCACGGAGGGCTTCGCGGTCGACGTTCCAGCCGCCGCCGAGCGCCTTGTAGAGCTGAACCAGTGCCAGATGTTCGTTGCGCACGGCGTTGCTCTCCTCGATCTGGGCGTCGAAGAACTTACGCTGGGCGTCCAGCACGTCGATGTAGCGGATCACACCGTTGATATACTGCAACTTGGCCAGTACGACATACTGCCGGGCCGCCTCGCGCAGGTTGTACTTCAGTTCGGCCGTGCGGCGCATATTGCGGTAGGCCACCACGGCGTCGTTCACCTCCTGGAAGACCTCCAGCACCTTCTGTTCATACCCCAGCCGGGCCTGATCGTAGGCGGCCAGAGCCGCACGGTACTTGGCCCGTTTCGTGCCGAAGGCAAACAGCGGCGCCGTAAGATTGGCCGCCATGTAGGTGAAGGGCGACTCGAGCAGCCCCTTGAAGTGTCCGTTCTCGACGCCGCCCGTCAGCGTGAAGGTCAGCCGCGGGAAGCGGTCGGCATAGGCCACCCCGACGGCCGCCATGGCCGCCTTCAGCTGCTGCTCCGACTGCCGCACGTCGGGCCGGCGCTGCAGCAGCGTCGACGAGAGTCCGATGGGCAGCGCCTCGGGCATCACCACGTTCAGATCCAGATTGGCACGCTCCACCCGTCCCGGGAAACCGCCCGCCAGCACCGAGATCTGATTCTCCTTCTGGGCGATCTGCAGTTCGAGATTCGGGATCAGCGCCGCAGCACTCGCCAGCTCGACCTTCGCCTGCTGGTAGTTCGTCTCGGAGGTCAGACCCCCTTCGAAACGCAGCCGGGCCTGCTGGACACTCTCCTCGCGGGTCTCCACCGTGCGGCGGACGATCTCCAGTTCGTGGTCCAGCGCCACCAGTTCGAAGTAGGCCGTGGCCACCTCGGCCACCAGAGCCATCTGCATGGCCCGCGCCCCCTCGACCGAGGCCAGGTATTCGGCGGCACCCTTCCGTTTGGCCCACCGCAGACTGCCCCACAGGTCGGCCTCCCAGCTCAGCCGGGCCTTGATGCCGATTTCGGGGTCGTTCGAGTATTTCGTATCGGCGTAGTCGTTCGTCTCGCGGTTGGCATAGGCCGTTCCGTCGATGACCGGCAGCCGCGCCGCCTTGCTCACGCGGTAGAGCTCCTCGAGCTGGCGGACGCGGGCTTCGGCCGACTGCAGGTTGCGGTTGTGTTCGAGCGTGCGTTCGATCAGCCGGCAGAGGGTCGTGTCGGAGTAGATCTCCCACCAGTTGCTGTCGCTCAGCGAGAGCGAGTCACTCTGGCCCGCGACGATCTCCTCCGGAATGTCGAGATCCGGCGACTTGCACTTCTTCTGGATTGAGCAGCCGCCGGCCGCCAAGAGCAGCATGCTGCACGTAAGGATATATAAGGTAGTTCGTTTCATCGTTTCGACCATTTTTCTTTCACTTTGTAGACCCAGACGAAGAACAACGGCACGAAGACGATGCCGACCGTAATGGCGACGAGCATGCCGAAGAAGACGCCCGTACCGATTCCCTGACGGCTGGCCGAGCCCGGTCCGCTGGCGAAGACCAGCGGCAGCATGCCCAGAATGAAGGCCAGCGAGGTCATGACGATGGGTCGGAAGCGCAGGTGGGCGGCCTGGATGACGGCCGAGAGCGTGTCGCGGCCCTTTTCGACCTCCTCCTTGGCGAATTCGACGATCAGGATGGCGTTCTTGGCCACCAGACCCACCAGCATCACCAGACCGATCTGGAAGTAGATGTTGTTCTCCAGTCCGCAGGCCCAGTTGCCGAGGTAGGCGCCGATGCCGGCGATCGGCAGCGAGAGGATCACCGCCACGGGGATCAGCCAGCTCTCGTACTGCGCCGCCAGGAACAGGAAGACGAACAGGAAGGCCAGACCCAGCACATAGCCGGTCTGACCGCTGACGTGCTTCTCCTGGTACGACAGGCCGCTCCACTCGATGCCGATCGAGGAGGGAAGGTGGCGGCGGGCGATCTGTTCGAGGATGGCCATCGCCTGTCCCGAACTGTAACCCTGGGCCGCCTCACCCGAGATGGTGGCCGAGTTGAACATGTTGAACCGTCGGATCGTACCGGGTCCCGTCGTGTAGGAGGTTGTGCCGAGGGCCGTGATCGGGATCATCGCCTTGTCGGCGCCGCGCACGAAGAAGAGCCCGAGGTTTTCACGCTGAGCGCGGTACGGCGCTTCGGCCTGGATGTAGACGCGGTAGATGCGGTTGAACATGTTGAAGTCGTTGACGTAGACCGATCCGGTGAAGGTCTTCACCGTCGAGAAGATGTCGGCCATCGGGACGCCCAGCATCTGGGCCTTGTCGCGGTCGACGTCGAAGTAGAGCTGCGGGATGTCGTTCTGCATCGACGACGAGAGACCCGTGAGCTCCTTGCGCTGCGAGGCGTAGTGCAGCAGCGTGTCGACGGCCCGCTGCAGGTCGGTGTACGAGGCGTTGCCGCGGGCTTCGAGCACCATTTCGAAACCGCCCGAGGCACCGAGGCCCGGGATGACGGGCGGCGTCGAGAGGTAGGCCTTGCTCTCCGGATAACGGTTCAGCTCCGTGCGCACCTGGTCCATCACCTCGCGGATGTTGGAGCTCTTGCGCTCCTCCCACGGTTTGAGGATCACGGTCATCTGGCTGCGCGACTGGTTCGTCCCCACGCGCGGGCTCGATCCCGTGACGTTGAGCACGTACTCCACGTCGGGCAGCGCCATCAGATAGGCCATCGCCCGGTCGGTCACGCGGCGCGTACGTTCGAGCGTGGCCCCCTCGGGGAGCTCCAGCTCGACGGTGAAGTAGCCCTGGTCCTCCTGCGGCATGAAGCTCTCGGGGACCACCTTGTTCAGTACCCACAGTGCCACGAGCGTCAGCCCGAAGAGGGCGAGCATGCGTTTCGAGTGGCGGACACCGCCGCGGATCATCTTCTCGTAGATCTTGTTGCCGCGGGCCAGCCAGAGGTTGATGCGGCGGAAGAGGCGGTTCTTCTTCTTGCCCGAATCGGGGCGCAGGATCAGTGCGCAGAGTGCCGGCGAGAGGGTCAGCGCCACGAAGGTCGAGATGAGCACCGAGACGGCGATCGTGATCGTGAACTGACGGTACAGCTGGCCGGTGATGCCCGACAGGAAGCTCACCGGCACGAAGACGGCGCACAGCACGAGCGACGTGGCGATGATGGCGCTTCCCAGGCCGCTCATGGCCTTCTTGGTGGCTTCGTAGGGCGGGAGCCCCTCCTCGTCCATCGTGCGCTCGACGGCCTCGACGACGACGATGGCGTCATCGACGACGATACCGATCGCCAGGATCAGACCCAGCAGCGTCATCATGTTGAGCGAGAAGCCGAAGGCCAGCATCACGCCGAAGGTACCGATCAGCGAGATCGGCACGGCGATCGTCGGGATCAGCGTGGCGCGCCAGTTCTGCAGTGAGAGGAAGACCACGAGGATCACCAGCAGCAGCGCCTCGAAGAGCGTGTGGTAGACCTCCTCGATCGACTGTGAGATGTAGGAGGTCATGTCGAACGGTATCTCGTAGGAGATGCCTTCGGGGAAGTTGCGGCTGATCTCCTCCATCGTCGTCTTGACGTTCTGCGCCACCTCCATGGCGTTGGCGCCCGGAAGCATGTTGATGTTCATCACGGCGGCATTGCCTCCGTTGATACCGCTTTCGGTGTTGTACGACGCTGCCTCGAGCGAAACGCGGGCCACGTCGCGCAGGCGGATGAGCGATCCGTCGGGGTTGGCGCGGATGACGATCTCCTCGAACTCGCCCACCGACGAGAGTCGACCCTGGGCGATGATCGGCGTGGTGACGTCGAGATCCGAGATGGGCTGCTGGCCCAGTACGCCGGCGGCCGATTCGCGGTTCTGGTCCTTGAGGGCCTTCTGCAGGTCCTGAACCGTCAGTCCGAGGTTGGCCAGCCGGTCGGGCTGCACCCAGATCTGCATGGCGTAGTAGCGGCTGCCGACATTCGAGACGCTGCCGACACCCGGCACACGGCGCAGCATGTCGACGACGTTCAGCGTGGCGTAGTTCGAGAGGTAGATCTCGTCGAATTTCGGGTCGTTCGACAGCAGCGTAATGGTCATCAGACGGCTCGAGGCCTGCTTCTCGACCGAGATGCCGTTCTGCACGACCTCGGCCGGCAGGCGGGCTTCGGCCTGCTTGACGCGGTTCTGGATCTCGACGGCGGCCAGGTCGGGATCCGTATCGATATCGAAGGTGACCGTCGCGGTGAAGTTACCCGAGTTGGAGTTGGTCGACTCCATGTAGAGCATGCCGGGCGTACCGTTCAGCTCCTGTTCGATGGGGGTGGCGACGGCCTGCGTGACGGTCTGGGCGCTGGCTCCCGGATAGGAGGCCGAGATTGTGACGACGGGCGGTACGATGCGCGGATACTGGTCGACGGGCAGCAGCACCAGACCCAGAAGTCCCACGATGACGATGACGATCGAGATAACGGTCGAGAATATCGGCCGATCGATAAAGAAGTCGGATTTCATGGGCGGATCAGTTTGCGTTGGACTCCGATTCGACCGACTCTTTGGGTTCGGTGGCGGCGACGGGTTCGACCTTGTCGCCGTGCGTAAGCTTGTGGTAGCCCTCGACGACGATCTTCTCGCCCGGCACGACGCCACGTTCGACGATCACGCGGTTGCCGATCTCCGGTCCGAGTTCGACCATGCGGCGTTCGGCCACGCTGTCCGGGCGTACGACGAAGATGTAGGCGCCGCCCTTCTCGATGACCACCGACTTGGTGGGGATCACCATGGCCCCCTCGCGCACGTCGAGCAGCAGGCGCACCTTTGTGAACTGGCCCGGCAGCAGGATCCGGTCCGGATTGGCCATCTCGGCGCGCACCGAGAAGGTACCCGTCTCGGGATCGACCTGCGGATCGGCAAAGTCGACCAGACCCCGCAGCGGATAAGGGGTGTTGTCGGGCAGCGTGATGGTGATGTAGGGGTTCCACTTGCGGGTGGTGTCCTTCTGTCCGATATTGACGTTGCGGGCCTTGCTCTTCAGGTAGTCGAGGCCCGTCATGCTGAAGTCGACACGCACGGTGTCGCTCTTGACCACGGTGGCCAGCAGCGACTTGCCGTTCGGGCCGACGAGCGTACCGATGTCGACGCTGCGTTCGGAGATATAGCCCGAGATGGGCGAGCTGACGGTCGTATAGCTCAGGGCGGTTTCGGCCTGCGTGAGGTCGGCCTCGCTCATGGCCACGGCGGCCGTGGCGCTCTCGTACGAGGCGACGGCGTTGTCCAGGTCGAGCTGGCTGGCGGCATTCTGCTCGTAGAGGGGCTGGATGCGCTGCAGGTCGCGGTCGGCCTTCAGGGCCAGGGCCTTGTCCTTGTTGAGCTGGGCGCGGGCCTTGTTGACGCGCGCCTCATAGACCTTGGGGTCGATGATGAAGAGGGGCTGGCCGCGGCGGACATAGGTACCCTCCTCGAAGAGCATCTTCTCGAGGAAGCCCTCGACGCGGGCGCGGATTTCGACGAATTGCTGGGCGCGGATACGTCCGACGTATTCGCCGTAGATTTCGATGTCGTCCGTACGGACGGGCTCTACTTCGACGACGGGAAAGACGGGTTTCGGCGGCTCGGGACGGAAGATCCACCAGAGCCCTCCGGCGATCAGGACGGCACAGACACCCAGAATTCCCCACGTTCGTTTGGAGAGGCGGCGGACCTGGCCGCCGGCGTTTTTGCCCAGTTCGAGCGTGCGGCGCCCGGCGCGGGTCGCCTGCTGAACGATTTTCTCGCGTGATATTTCCATGTTCAAGTCATAAAGTCCGGAATGTTTGCCTGGTAGTTTCCGGTTCGAACCGCAAAGGTACGAATTTTTCTCTAAGAAACGGATTTTTCGGCCCGATATGATATTTTTCGCTGTTATTTTCCGCTCTTTTTCTGCGGCTGGGAATCGCGGGTCTCTCTTCTGCTTGTCGCGCAGGGCGGTCGGCGCTGTTCATTTTGTCTTCCGTCATGTTCGTTTGGTTGTTTTCCACCTTCCTATATTGCTCCGGACTTTGTGTTTCGTGTTATTGTTCCTATCTTCGTTAACAGAATTGTTAGATAAATTTGTTAATACGAATTTCACATGACGGAACCGATTCACGGCAACAAGGAGCAGGCGATCCTCGAAGCGGCCGAGCGGGAGTTTCTCGCCAAGGGCTTCGACGGGGCCCGGACCACCTCGATCGCCCGGGCGGCGGGTGTGACCCATGCCATGCTGCACTACTACTTTCGGACCAAGGAGCGGATCTTCGAACGGGTTCTCGACGAGAAGATGCGCCTGATGGGAGAACTGGTTCTGAAGGCGTTCGGCAATCCGGAACTTCCGTTGACGGAGCGCCTTCGGCAGGGGGTTGAGGAGCATTTCGATTTTGTAGCGGCCAATGCCGAACTGCCTCGTTTCCTGATCAACGAGGTCTTCGCGCGCCCCGAACGCTACGAGGCGATGCGGCAGCGAATCCGCCGGATTCTCGATCCGCTGCTTGTCGGGCTCCAGCGCGATCTGGACGAGGCGGCGGCACGCGGCGAAGCGGATCCGATGGATGCCCTGATGCTGCTGCTGGATATCATCTCGCTGAACGTCTTTCCCTTCCTGACCTATCCGCTGCTTGCGCCGTTGCTGGGAGATCTGGCGGATGACCGGGAGTGCTTCTTTGCAAGGCGCAGGGCCGAAATTGTCGAAACGATTCGCAAACGTCTCTTGAAAACTCCGCAACCATGAAACGCATGCTGATTTTATGCGGGGCGCTGCTGGCGGGAGTCGCCTCGCCGGCGCAGCCGACGCTCGACGAGTGCCGGGAGCTGGCCCGCCGTCACTACCCCACGATTCGTCAATACGACCTGATCCGCCGCACCGAGGCCTTCAACCTCTCGAATGCGGCGCGGGCGTGGTTGCCGCAGGTCTCCTTTTCGGCGCAGGCGACCTGGCAGACCGATGTGCCGGCGTTTCCCGATGTGCTGACCGGGATTCTGGCCAGTCAAAACGTATCTGTTCCAGGTATTCACAAGGATCAATATAAAGTGATGCTTGAGGTCAGTCAAACCCTCTGGGACGGAGGTGCTACCGCTGCCCGGAAGCGAATGGCTGAGGCTGAATCGGCTGAGCAGCAGCGGGCTGCGGATGTCGATCTCTATGCGCTGGAGGGGCGGATCGATGACCTCTATTTCGGAATTCTGCTCCTTGATGAACGCATTGCGCAGATGCAGCTGGCGATCGATCTGTTGCGGAGCAATCTTGAAAAGGTGCGTGCCTGTGTGCGCAACGGTGTGGCGATGGCCTCGGATGCCGATGCCGTGGAGGCCGAACTGCTGGCTGCCGGGCAGCGCAAGGGGGAGTACGTGGCGCAGGGAGAGAGCTATCGGCGGGTGTTGTCGCTCTTCATCGGGCAGGAGTTGGACGGTGCTCCCCTGGCTCGTCCCGATGCCGTGCCGGCCGCGGATCTCTCCGATGGAGCCGGTGCGGACGAGAGTCTGTTGAATGGATCGGGAGGTGTCCGTGCGACCGAATCCGATCCGGCGAACTCCGGTTCGGCGAACTTTGCGGAAGGGGGTGGTTGTCTGTTCTCTCCGATACCCGCCGAGGCGACGGCACGCCCCGAAATGGCGTGGTTCGATGCCCGGGCCGATCGGCTGACGGCGCAGGAGGAGCAGCTGAAGGCGGCGACCCGGCCCCGGTTCGGCCTCTTTGCGCAGGGGTATTACGGTTACCCCGGGTTGGATTACTTCCGCAGCATGATCTCCCCGGCGTGGACCTGGAATGCGCTGGTCGGCGTGAGGATGTCGTGGAATTTCGGCGGTTACTACACGCGGAAGAATTCGCTCGGGAAGCTCCGCACAGCGAAGGATCAGGTTGAGGTGCAACGGGATATATTCCTGTTCAACAGCCGGTTGCAGGCTGTTGAGGAGAACGGGGAGATCCGCCGTCTGAGGCGGGCGCTGGCCGATGATGACCGCATCGTGGCCCTGCGGCGTTCGGTGCGCATGGCTGCCGAGTCGAAACTCCGCAACGGCGTCATCGATACGGACGATCTGCTGCGCCGGATCACCGACGAAAATCTGGCCGTCATGGCCCGCAGCGCCCGCGAAATCGAGCTGCTGAAGACGATTTATGAATGGAAACATACGCTGAACCGATGAATATGAAACGATTGGGATTTTGTCTGTTGATCTCCCTGATGGCTGCGGCCTGCAGCCGCGACGGAGAGTACGATGCCTCGGGAACCTTCGAGGCTACCGAGGTGACGGTCTCGGCCGAAGAGGCCGGACGCATTCTGTGGTTCGGAGCCGAAGAGGGCGATCGGATCGAGGTGGGCGTGCAGGTCGGGGCGATCGACTCCGTCCAGCTGTACCTCCGCAGGCAGCAGCTGGAGCGGCAGCTGGCGTCGGTCGGCTCGGCACGCCCCGACCGGGCCAAACAGGCCGCTTCGCTCCGCGAACGGATTGCCCGCCAGCAGATCGAGTGCCGCCGTGTGGAGAACTTGTTGGCCGACGGCGCCGCCACGCTCAAACAGCGTGACGATGCCCGGGCGCAGCTGAAGGTCCTCGAGGGGGAGCTGGCGGCACTGTTGTCGACGCTCGACAAGAACCGCACGTCGATCGATGAGAACGTCTCGGCCATCGATCTCGAGATTGCCCGGGTCGAGGACCGGCTCTCCAAATGCCGCATTTGCTCCCCGGTGACGGGTACCGTCCTGGCCCGCTATGCCGAGGCCGGTGAACTGGCCGTGACGGGGCGTCCGCTGATGAAGGTGGCCGATCTGGACCGCCTCTATCTGCGTGCCTACTTCACGTCGGACCAGCTGGCGCAGCTGCGGATCGGTCAGCCGGTGACGGTGACGGCCGACTTCGGCGGCGGCGAACGCTACGACTATCCCGGACGGGTGGTGTGGATCGCCTCGGAGAGCGAATTTACCCCCAAGACCATTCAGACGCGCGATTCGCGGGCCAATCTGGTCTATGCCGTCAAGATCGCCGTCGAAAACGACGGACGGTTGAAGATCGGCCTCTACGGAGAGGTCCGGCTCGATGCCGACACGGAAAAGAGGTAGTCGAAGCATGTCGGAAGATTTTGCCATACGGATCGAGGGGTTGGTCAAGCGCTACGGTGCGGTGACCGCGCTGGACGGAATCTCGTTCGGCGTGCGGCGCGGCGAACTGTTTGGACTGATCGGCCCCGACGGTGCCGGAAAAACCACCCTGTTCCGGCTCCTGGCCACGCTCCTTATGCCCGATGCCGGTCGGGCCGAGGTCGACGGGTATGATATCGGGCGCGACATGCGGGCGATTCGCTCCCGTGTGGGGTACATGCCCGGCCGCTTCTCGCTCTATGCAGACCTCTCGGTCGAGGAGAATCTCACGTTTTTTGCCGCCCTGTTCGGGGTCGATGCCGGGGAGAACCGGGCGCTGATCGAACCGATCTATCGGCAGCTGGAGCCCTTCCGCCGCCGTCGGGCCGGAAAGCTCTCGGGCGGCATGAAGCAGAAACTGGCCCTCTGCTGTGCGTTGATCCACCGCCCGTCGGTGCTGCTGCTGGACGAGCCTACGACGGGGGTCGACCCCGTCTCGCGCAGCGAATTCTGGGAGATGCTCGTCCGGCTGCGCGGCGAGGAAATCTCGATCCTCGTGGCAACGCCCTACATGGACGAGGCGCGGCGCTGCGATCGCGTGGCTCTCTGCGACCGGGGGCGGCTGCTGTCCGTGGAGACCCCGGCCGGGGTGGCGGCCTCGTTCGACGGGGAGCTGTATGCCCTGTCCGGGCGCGAGATGTTCCGCCTGCTCGGCGCCGCACGCAAGGAGCCCGGCGTCGAGGCGTGCTATCCCTTCGGGGCGGAACACCATCTGACCGTCGGCCGGGCATTCGATGCGGAGCATCTCCGGCAGCGGCTCGCCCGGGAGGGATTTCACGAGGTCGTGCTGCGGCGCGTGGAGCCCGGAATCGAGGATGTTTTCATAAAACGGATGAGCCATGAATGAATGGGATACGGTCATCTCGGTCCGCGGACTGACCAAACGATTCGGAAACTTTACGGCCGTCGACGGCATCTCGTTCGAGGTACGGCGCGGCGAGATCTTCGGCTTCCTCGGTGCTAACGGCGCCGGAAAAACCACCGCCATGCGGATGCTGTGCGGGTTGAGCTACCCCACTTCGGGTGAAGGTCGCGTGGCCGGTTACGACATTGCCTCCCAGGGCGAGTGCATCAAACGCCGCATCGGCTACATGAGTCAGCGTTTTTCGCTCTACGACGATCTGACCGTGTTGGAGAACATCCGCCTCTTCGGCGGTATCTACGGCCTGCGGCGGCGCGAAACGCTGCGCCGTGCAGTGGAACTGCTCGGAAGACTCGGCTTCCGCAGCGAGGCCCGTACGCGGGTCGGCGCCCTGCCGCTGGGGTGGAAACAGAAACTCGCCTTCGCCGTGGCAACGCTCCATCGCCCCGAGGTGGTCTTCCTCGACGAACCCACCGGAGGGGTCGATCCCGTCACCAGACGCCAGTTCTGGGAGCTGATCTACGAGGCCGCCGCCGGCGGAACGACGATCTTCGTGACGACCCATTACATGGATGAGGCCGAGTACTGTTCGCGGGTCTCGATCATGGTCGACGGCCGGATCCGGGCCCTCGGAACACCGGCCGAGCTCAAACGACAATTCGACGCGGTGTCGATCGACGAACTCTTCCGCCGGCTGGCCCGCAACGCCAAACGATCGGAGGATCAGCCATGAAACGAAACGGATTTTTTGCCTTTGTCCGCAAGGAGTCGCTGCACATCCTGCGCGATCCCCGTACGATGCTGGTCGTGCTGGGGATTCCCGTCGTGCAGCTGCTGCTGTTCGGATTCGCCCTCTCGACCGAGGTGAACAACCTCGACTTCGCCGTAGCTGCTCCCCATCGTTCGAAGGCCGTACGGAGTGTCGTCGAACGAATCGCCGCAAACGACTGCTTCACCTTCCGCGGGTATGTCGAAGCGCAGCAGATCGACCGGGTGCTGCGGCGCGGTGAGGCCGATGTCGTCGTGGCCTTTGCCGATGATTTCGACCGGCGGTCGGTCGCGCTGGCGGGCGAGAACGACTGGCTGTCGGGCGGCGTGGCGGGGACCGAGACTCTTGCGGCGGATGCTCTTGCGGCAGGCGGAGTGTCGGTTGTGCCGGTCGTTCCGGCAGTTTCGGAGCCGAATGGTAGCCCTGCGGCGAACGGCGGTTTGTCGGATATGGCGGCGGGTCGTGTCGGACCGGGAAAGGGTCCCGAGTGCGGCTCGGTCGCGGCGGGCGGTCTGATGAGTGGCTCGCTGCCGATGGGCGGCTCGACGGCAGGCTCGGTCGCTGCGGGCGGGTCCCTGACGGGGATGGCTGCTGCGGGGGGTGGCGCTCTGGCGGGGGTGGCTGGCGATGCCGCCGTGCAGCTCCTCTTCGACGCCTCGAATCCAAATACGGCCTCGGCCGGCGCCGGATACCTGCAGCGGCTGCTGCTCGGTGACGGCGGAACGGGTCTCTCCCGGATCGAGATGCACCTCCTCTACAACCCCCGCATGAAGAGCGCCTACAACTTCGTCCCCGGAATCATGGGGCTGCTCTTCATCCTGATCTGCTCGATCATGACCTCCGTCTCGATCGTCCGCGAAAAGGAGTCCGGTACGATGGAGGTGCTCCTCGTCTCGCCCGTGCGCCCCGTGGCGATCGTCTTCGCCAAGATGATCCCCTACTTCCTCCTCTCGTGTCTGGATCTGGCCCTCATCCTGCTGCTGGCACGCTTTGTCCTCGGCGTCCCCCTGTCGGGCAGCGTCGCCGCCGTGGTCGGCATCTCGATCCTCTATCTGCTGCTCGCTCTGGCCCTCGGACTCTTCATCTCGACCATCGCCGACCGCCAGGCAACGGCCCTCGTCATCTCGGCCATGCTCATGCTGCTGCCCGTCATCATGCTCTCGGGGATGATCTTCCCCGTCGAAAACATGCCCGGCGTGCTGCAGGCCCTCTCGTGCGTGATCCCGGCCCGATGGTATATCGCCGCCGTGCGCAAACTGATGATCCAGGCGCTCCCGTTCGCCGCCGTATGGCGCGAATGTGTGATTCTGCTCGTCATGACCATCGGGCTGATCGCCGTCGCCCTGCGCAAGTTCAACGACAAACTCGAATGATGCCATGCGTACGTTGTTGGTTCTTTTGGACAAGGAGTTCCGGCAGTTCTTCCGGAGCCCGTTCCTCCCGAAGGTCGTCATCGTCTTCCCGTTGATGATCATGTTCGTAATCCCCTGGGTCACGACCCTCGACGTCCGTCATATCGATGTCGCGGTAGTCGACGGCGACCGGTCGCAGACCTCGCAGCGCATCATCCGAAAGATCGACGCCTCGGATTACTTTACGCTCCGCGGGGTCGAGTCCGATTACGGCGCGGCCCTCCGCCGGCTCGAAGCCGGCGAGGTCGACGCGATCCTCGAACTCCCCGACCGCTTCGAGCGGTCGCTCTCCACGTCGGCTCCCGAACGCGTGCGTATCGCCGCCAACGGCGTGAACGCCCTCAAGGGCAGTCTCGGCGGGCAGTATCTCGCCGCGGTCGTCCGTCAGGCTCTCGCCGAAAGGGCCCGCGAGTGCGGTCAGCAGCTGCCGGCCGAGGCGCTGGTCGTGCAGAACCGCTACAACCCGACGCTCGAATACCGTTTCTATATGATTCCGGCGCTGATGATCATGCTGCTGGTGATGATCTGCGGTTTCCTCCCGGCACTGAATCTCGTCGGCGAAAAGGAGGCCGGGACCATCGAGCAGATCAACGTTACGCCGGTCGGCCGCTGGACCTTCGCCCTGGCCAAACTGATCCCCTTCTGGGTGATCGGCCTGGTCGTCCTGGGGCTGGTGATGATCGTGGCAAAACTGCTCTACGGCCTGGCTCCCGAAGGCAGTATCGGTGCCATCCTCCTCGCCGCCGCGCTCTTCATCTTCACGATGTCGGGACTCGGTGTCGGCGTCGCAAACGGCTCCTCGAACATGCAGCAGACCATGTTCGTGATGTTCTTCTTCGTGATGGTCTTTATCCTGATGAGCGGGATGGTCACTCCCGTCGAATCGATGCCCCGCTGGGCCCAGGCGCTGACCCGGATCCTGCCGCCCCGCTACTTCGTCGATGTCATGCGCGCGCTCTACCTCAAGGGGGCCTCAATTGCCGATCTGTGGGTGAATTATGCGGCGCTGGCCCTCTTTGCCCTGATATTCAACGGCTGGGCGGCCCTGAGCTACCGCAAGCAGAGCTGATCCAGAACTCGGACGGCTCGGACGGCGAGATTCGGTAGGGGTCGCGGCGGGCGCCGGTTGGCTTCGGTTGTGCGGGAGGATGCCGGAGGTCGGATCCTGCGGCATGCAGGGTGCCGATGGCGGGTGTCGGTGAAGAGAACCGGCGGAGGGGTGTTGGCGGATAATGCCGGCGGGGTGGCTGGAAGGTGTCGCGGCGGCTACTCCCGGCCGGGAATCCACCCCGGAAGCAGGGCGTGACGCGACAGAAAATCGTAAAACGGCTGCCGGTAGTTCTCTGAAATCGGAATCCGTTCCTCGCCGAACAGAATCCGGTTCCGTTCGATCGTGCGGATCTTCGACGGCTGGACGATATACGAGCGGTGGACCCGGATGAAACGCTCCGTCGGAAGCTCCTCCTCGAGCGTCTTCAGGCTCAGCAGCGAAACTACCGGGCGGGCCTTCCCTTCGACGTGGATCTTCACGTAGTCTTTCAGCCCCTCGATGTAGAGAATCCGCTCGAGCGGGATCTGCTGCAGGCGGTACTCCGTCTTGACGAAGAGGCTCTGCCGCGGATCGCCCCCGTCATGCATGCCCGTCTCCCGCTCGGGGACAGCCTCTGCCGGCCGAATGGCGCTTCCCGCAACGGCAGAGTCCGCAGCCGGCTCCGTCGGGACGTGCCCCTCGGCCCGGCGCTTGAGTTCGAACCATTGGAGCGCCTTGTTCGCCGCCGCGAGAAAATCGTTGTAGCTGATCGGTTTGAGCAGGTAGTCCAGCGCCTGGACCCGGAACCCCTCCAGGGCATACTGGCTGAAGGCCGTCGTGAAGATCACGCGCGTCTCCTCGGGAAGCATCCGCGAGAGCTCCATGCCGCTCAGCCCCGGCATCTGGATGTCGCAGAAGAGCAGGTCGACCGGCCGTTCGCGAAGTGCCGCAAAGGCCGCCGTACCGCTGCCATAGGAGCCCGCCAGCTCGAGGTACGGCGTCTTGCGCACGTAGCCCTCCATCAACTCTACGGCCAGCGGCTCGTCGTCGATCACGATACAGCTCAGTTTCATGAATTTTCCGTCAGTGTTATGCACAGCAGCGCCGTGTAGGCTTCGCCCGTGCGTCCGTATTCGAAGGTATGGCGGTCCGGGTAGAGCATCTCCAGCCGCCGCGTGAGGTTGGCCAGCCCGATCCCCGAACCGCTGCGGTCCGACTCGCCCGATTTGGGAAAGTAGCTGTTCTCGATCCGGCAGATCAGCTGGTCACCGATCTCGTGGAGATCGATGGAGACATACGAGGGCCGGTCGTTGTCGACCCCGTGCTTGAAGGCGTTCTCCACCAGCGAGATGAACAGCAGCGGCGCTACAAGCCGTTGCGACGGATCCTCGGGCAGCGACACCCGGACCTGTACGTGGCGCGGCAGGCGGATGCGCATCAGCTCGATGTAGTCGCGCAGAAAGTCGATCTCCGCAGCGACGGGTACCAACGGGTGGCTGCTCTCGTAGAGCACGTAGCGCAGCAATCGGCTCAGGTCATGGACGGCCTGCTGCGCACGGTCGGTGTCGAGCTGGATGAGCGAGTAGATGTTGTTGAGCGTGTTGAAGAGAAAATGGGGGTTCAACTGGCTCTTGAGGTTCTGCAGTTCGGCCTGTGTGCGGCTGTGTTCGAGCTCCTTGCGGGCAGCTTCGGCCCGGTACCAGCCGCTGGTCATGCGGATGGCCACCCCGACCCCCACAACCAGAAGGTAGAGTGTCAGGTTGCCGGCGAAGAAACGCACCGTGTCCTGCCAAGGCCGTGCCATCGGCGGGCGGTGGTGCAGATCGGGCGGAAGCACGTAGCGGAACAGCAGGTGGACCAGGATCATCACCGCAGCAATCAGCAGCAGGTTGTAGCCCGTGAAGCGGCCGAAACGACGCGTGGTCAGGTAGCGGTCGATCAGCAGAAAGAAGTTCGTATAGAAGACCATCATGAACGAAAGCGGTACGAGCAGAAAGCGCACGTATTGCGGTCCGTTCATCAGCGGACGGTTGGGACCGGTCACGAAGAGCGGCATGCCGAAGATCACGGCCCAGGCCGTAAGGTGGACAAGCCAACCCGTGTATTTTGATTGCAATGCGGTCATGAAACAAAAGTAATAAAAAATCCAGTTTTTAAGCCGCAGGGGCGAAAGTTTCTGAAACCCGACAAGGCCCGGCCGCTCGCAGATCGTGGCCTCTTGGCCGGGCGGAATGCGAAGAAGACATTCGGAAACCCGATGAGGTTCGCACGCCCGCAGAACCCGGCTCTTAGCCGGGTGGAATGCGAAGAAGACATTCGGAAACCAGATGAGGTTCGCACGCCCGCAGAACCCGGCTCCTAGCCGGGTGGAATGCGAAGAAGACATTCGGAAACCTGATGAGGTTCGCACGCCCGCAGATTCCGGCTCTTGGCCGGGCGGAATGCGGTGAAGACTTCCCCGGAGACCTGATGAGGTCCGCACGCCCGCAGAACCCGGCTCTTAGCCGGGCTATTCGTAGCGGATGGCTTCGATCGGATCGAGCATGGCGGCTTTCTGCGCCGGGTACCACCCGAAGAAGACTCCCGTCAGCGTGCAGACCGCAAACGACAGAAAGACACTCCACGGCTGGATGTAGATCGGAAAGGCCGCCAGCAGGTTCACCGCGATGGCCGCCCCTACCCCGACGACTACCCCGATCAAGCCGCCCGTGACGCTGATCAGAATCGACTCGATGAGGAACTGTGCCAGGATGTCGATCCCCTTGGCGCCGATCGACATCCGAAGACCGATCTCACGCGTGCGCTCCGTCACCGAAACGTACATGATGTTCATAATGCCGATGCCGCCCACGAGCAGCGAAATACCCGCCACGGCCGCCAGCAGGACCGTCATCATGTCGGTCGTCGAGGTGAGCATCGAGGCCATCTCCTGCTGCGAACGGATCGAAAAGTCATCCTCGTCGGTGGGCTTCAGACGGTGGTTCTCGCGCAGGATCGCCGAAATCTCGTCGATGGCCTGGTCGGTGTAGGCCTCGGTCAGCGCCGAGCAGACGATCTCCTGCAGGTGGGTAATGGCCAGAATGCGCTTCTGGACCGTCGTGTAGGGGGCGATGATCAGGTCGTCCTGATCCATGCCCATGCTGTTGTAGCCCTTGCTCTCGAGCACCCCCACGATCCGGAACGGGATCGTCCCGAAACGGATGACCCGCCCCACGGGATTCTCCCCGTCGGGAAAGAGCTCCTCGACGACGGTCTTCCCCACGAGGCAGACCTTCGCGGCGGTCTTGATGTCCTGTTCGGAGAAGGTGTCGCCGTCGTCGACCCGGTAGCGGCGGATCTCCAGATAGTCGAGATTCACGCCGTAGACCGTCGTCGGGGTGTTGTTCGCCCCGTAGACGGCCTGCCCCGAACTGTTGACCGACGGCGAAACGTAGGTCACGTAACGCGTCTTGGTCTGGATATCCTCCAGATCCTGGAGCTTGAGCGACTCCATGTCGTCGGCACTCAGCTGCACACCGCCCCGGCGGTCGCCACCCGGGTGGATCATGATCATGTTCGATCCCATCTCGCTGATCTCGGCCTGGATGCTCCGCTTCGATCCCTGACCGATGGCCAGCATCGTAATGACGGACGCCACGCCGATGATGATGCCCAGCATCGTCAGAAACCCACGCAGCTTGTTGTTGCTCAGCGCCTTGACGGCTATTTTGAATAGATTTGCAAAGTTCATGGCCTAATCCTCCTGTCGCGGCAGCCGGGCCAGCGCCTCGGCCGCACTCAAAATGTGTTCGTTCTGCGTGTCGCCGGTGATGTGGCCGTCGCGCAGCGTGATGTTGCGGCTGCTGTACTGCGCGATCTCGGGGTTGTGCGTCACAAAGATGATCGTGCGCCCCTCGGCGTGGAGCTGCTGGAAAAGTACCAGCACCTCGAAACTCGTCCGCGTATCGAGGTTGCCCGTCGCCTCGTCGGCCAGAATCACCGCCGGGTTGTTCACCAGCGCCCGGGCAATGGCCACGCGCTGCATCTGTCCGCCCGACATCTGGTTGCTCTTGTGCAGGAGCCGGTCGCCCAGCCCCACGGCCTCCAGTGCCGCGATGGCCCGCTGGCGGCGTTCGGCAGCCCGGCACTGCGGGTTATACATCAGCGGCAGCTCGACGTTCTCGATGGCCGTCGTCTTCGGCAGCAGGTTGTAGTTCTGGAAGACGAAGCCGATCTTGCGGTTGCGCAGCGTCGCCCGCTGGTTCTTGTCCATCGTGCGCACCGAGACGCCGTCGAGATAGTACTCGCCCGAGGTCGGCGTGTCGAGGCACCCCAGCGTGTTGAGCAGTGTCGACTTGCCCGAACCCGAGGTGCCCATGATCGTCACGAACTCCCCCTCGCGGATCGTGAACGAGACGCCGCGCAGGGCGTGGACCGTCTCGTCGCCGACCTGAAAGTCCCGCCGGATTTGCTCCAGGCGGATCACCTCCTTCTTCTCCATGGCTGTATTCCGTTTTCCGCTCCCGGCGGGGTTATTTCTTCTTGTTGCTTCCCGGAGGCGTCGGCATGAAGGGGCTCCGCTCCGCGGTCGGGGCACTCGGCGTCTTCGTGGCGGCCGTCAGCCCCACGGCTACCGTATCGCCGTCGGTGAGCCCGCCGGTGATCTCCGTCATGTCGCCGCTTGCCGCTCCGGTCGTCACCAGCCGCGGCTGCAGTTGCCGGTCGTGCATCACCCACACCTCGCGCTGTCCGGAGGTCGCGGACGGTGCCTCCGCCCCGATCGTCAGCCCCGCTTCGCCCAGCAGTTCGGCATCGGGTACGAAACGCAGCGCCTTGGTCGGCACGGCCAGCGCCTGATCCTTCTCCAGCGTGTAGATCGTCACGTTGGCCGTCAGCCCCGGCTTCAGCTTCAGATCGGGGTTGTAGGCCGTGATGACCACCTCGTAGGTCACGACGCTCGATTCGGTCGTCGCCTCGAGCCGCACCTGCTCAACCGTCCCGCTGAACGTGTCGTCGGGATAGGCGTCGACCGTAAACTCCACCCGCTGGCCGTCGGCCACCTGTCCGATGTCGGCCTCGTCGACGTCGGCCACCACCTGCATCTGCGTCAGGTCGTTGGCAATCGTGAAGAGCGTCGGCGTCTCGAAGCCTGCCGCTACGGTCTGCCCCTCCTCGACGGCCCGGCTGATCACCACCCCGTCGATCGGCGAGGTGATGGTCGCATAGCCCAGGTTCCGTTCGACCTTCACCATGGCCGCCTTGGCCTGGTCGTAGGCCGCACGCGACTTCTCGTAGAGATACGTCGCGTCGTCGTACTCCTGGTCGCTGACCAGCGCCTTCTCGTGCAGCGCCTTCGTCCGCGCGTAGTTCTTCGACTGGTAGTCGTATTCCGCCTTGCAGTTCGCCAGCTCGGCCTGCGAGGACTCCAGCTCGGCCTGAAGCGTCACCTTGTCCATCTCGGCGATGAGCTGCCCGGCCTTCACCACGTCGTTGTAGTCGACGTAGAGCTTGTCGATGATGCCCGACACCTGCGTACCGACCTCCACCTCGGTGACCGGCTCGACGGTCCCGGTTGCCGTCACCGAATTGCGGATCGTAATGCGGCTCGTCGGTGCCGTCTCCAGCGTGATCTCCGACCCCTTCGACGGCCGCAGCACCAGCCACGCAACCACCACGACCGCCACGACAACCGCGGCGATCAGGATTCTCTTCCGTTTCATCTTATGTCTCTTGTTTTAGTTGATCGTACTTGTGCCGCGACCCTGGTAGATGTTCAGCAGCTCGATGTTCAGCAGCGCCAGGTACTTCGCCTGAAGCACCTCCTGCCGCGACGACGCCCACTCGTTCTGGGCCGTGATCAGCTCGACGGTGTTCTTCACGCCGAGGTTGAACTGCTCGCGCGTCAGATCGTAGCTCTCGCGGGCGTAGCGCTCCTTCTCGCTGGCGGCCCGGTACTGCGACTGCGCCGATACGGCATCCAGATAGGCCGACTCCACCTCGCGCAGCAGCGTCTTCTGCAGATCCTGCCACGTGAGACGGCTGTTCGCCTCCTCGAGGCGCGCCTTGTTCACCGCCGTGCGGTTCTTGCGGTTCGAGAAGATCGGTATGCTCAGCGTCAGGCCGATGTTCTCGTTGAAGCGGTTCCAGACCTGGCTCCCGCTTTCGTATCCGCCGTTCGACAGGTGTCCCGTGCCGATGCCGGCGGTTAAGGAAACGGAGGGATAGAACCCGGCCTGTGCCTGCCGAATGCCCAGCTCCGCAGATTCGACAGCCAGTTTGCCCCGTTCGATCTCGGGCATGGCCTCCAGCGCCGTTGCATAGATTGCGGCTTTGGCGGGCAGGGACGACAACACCTCACTCTCTTGGATGGCAGGCGTGGCCAGCTCCATCTCCTCCGTTATGTCGAGCTCCAGCAGCTGTTTGAGCTGGAGCCGGTAGTTGTCGAGCGACGTACGGGCCGTCGTGACCTGGTAGAGGTCGCTCGCATATTGACTCTCGAGTTGCGCGAAATCGACCCGGCTGATCGATCCCGCACGCCACAGCTCCTCGGCCCGGTCGCGCTGGGCCCGTGACGCCTCGGCCGTGTTGAGGGCCACCTCGACCGATTCGGCCGCATAGAGTGCCTGCAGGTAGGCCTGCACGATGGCAATGCGGATGTCGTTCTCCGATTCGGCGACCGTGAGGGCGTCGATGCGGTTCTGAAGCTGCTGCTGCTTGACCGTCGTGCGGAGGCGTCCCCCTTCGTAGAGCGTCAGCCCGGCGTTCACGCCGTAGGTGCCGCTGTAGGTGTTGCGGTCGGTGACGTTCGTCGACGGGTAGTTCGTGAAGCCCTGCGTCGTCGAGGCCGTCAGCGAGGGGAGCAGCGCCGCCTTCGCCTCTTCGGTGTCCTCAAGCCCCGAAAGGTAGTTGTTGCGGCTCTGGCGCAGCTGGATGTTGTTCTCCAGGGCATAGCGCAGGCATTCGTCCAGCGTCCAGACCCGGGTCGCGGGGAGGGTGTCGGCGGCATGCAGCTCCTCCCGCTCTTCGAGAAGCCGCGTGGCTCCCTCGGCCCCGACGGCCAGCAGGCTCAGCAGCATGGTGCCGTATGTCAACACGATTCGTCTCATGGAAATCTCGTTTTCTTTGCCGCAAAGCTATCCATCCCCTCCCGTGTGTGCAATTTAAATAGACGAAGCGGGTGATTCCATCGACGAAAAGGCCCGGACGTTCGACGACGTTCCGGGCCTCTTACTCGCTTGCAGTCCGAAAATACGGGCGTATCGCGGTGGCGAACGGTTACTGAAGCGCCTTCCCGAGCTGTTCGCACCAGGCGGAAATGCGGGCTGCATTCCGGGCCGGGGAGCTCTCGTCGATGGCCAGTCCGAGAAGCTTGCCTTCGCTGCAGATCAGCGAGTGGATCGAGCCGTATTCGGCCGGATCGCTGCTCCCCAGGAAGGTGCAGCCGCTCCCCTGCAGGGCTTCGTAAATCACGCCGACGGCATCGCAGAAGGTATCGGGATAGGATTCGCTGTCGCCGCAGCCGAACAGGGCTACCCGTTTTCCCGACAGGTCACAGCCCTTCAGGGCGTCGAGAAATCCGTACCAGTCGTCCTGCAAATCGCCGCAACCCCAGGTCGAACTGCCCAGAATCAGCAGGTCGTAGGGTTCGGTAGCGGCGGGGCTCGATTGTGCAACGTTGTGGATGTCGGCATCGGCAATGCCCAGCTGGCGTGCGATCTCCCGGGCGACACTTTCGGTCGTGCCGGTGGTGCTTCCGAAAAAAATTCCGCTTTTCATGGCTCTCTGATTTGGTTTTACGCTGCAAAGAAAAGGTATTCCCCCGGGCCGGTCAATACCTATTTCTCGTGGTTTTGGACTCTGTGGCGGGGAACCTTCGGAAAGAAGAGATTTTTTTCTGGAAAAAGGATCGCGATTCATTCTCGGGCTCAGACGTCTGCTATCTACCCTATTACCAGCTGTTTGTCGCGTCTTTTTGCTTGTGCGGATTTACTGTCGGTGGGGAGTGACCGCAAAAAAAGTGGCAGGATATGGGTGAAAAATTTGGAGATTCACATTTTTTAGCTACCTTTGCACTCGCAATCAGCAAGACGCCCCACGGCACAACTGCCACGGCGAAATGCAAATGCGGAAATAGCTCAGTTGGTAGAGCGCAACCTTGCCAAGGTTGAGGTCGCGGGTCCGAGTCCCGTTTTCCGCTCCAGAGGGGGCCAGAAAGAAACCCCGATAGAAAGCAAAAAGCCTTGTATATCAGCGATATGCAAGGCTTTTTCTTGTATTCTCCCACTCCTGTTGACGCAAAAGGCAGCAAGTATTTCACGCCTTAATCGTGACCTATTTTCGGTCCGGGCAAAATAGGTCACGATTTGGCCATATTTCGCTGATTTGCATCATTTTACTCGGCAACATTCCGGTGCTGAAGACGTTTAATTTACTCAAAAACCAAGCAGCCATGTTGCCACGAACCACCTTCAGCGTTGTCTTCTTCTGCAAGAAGACCAAAGTCACGAAAAAGGGCAAGGCCCCGATCTATGCCCGTATCACTACGACCGGTCAGTCGACTGAAATCTACACACAGTGCCAGATCGAGCCGGAACGCTGGAATCAGCGCCTCGAACGCTCTCTCTACAAGGATGAGGTCGACCAGCAGATCAACTGCATCGTAGCCAGCTACCGGGCCTCAATCCTTGCCGCCTACGACCGCCTGATCCAGGAGAACAGGACGCCGACCTGCTTTGCCGTCAAACAGCTGCTGGGCTCCGCCTCTTCTAGCCGGATGATGCTGGCGGAGTTCGGCAAATACTGCGAGAAACGGCAGCAGGAGGTCGGCACTCGCATCACACAGCTCACGGCCAACAAGTACCACCGCCTGCTGCGCTACATGACCGAATATATCCGGCAGGTGTACGGCAAGGAGGATCTTCCGCTGGAGACGATCGACTATGCCTACGTCGATGGATTGAACACCTATATGCAGACGGCCTACAACTGCCACAACAACGGGGCGGTCAATCTGCTCTGCTGTTTGAAGAACTTTCTGCTCTATGCGGTCCGCAACGAGTGGATCGAGAAGAACCCCTTCCGTTACTACAAGATGAAGATCGACAAGACGAATGTCAAGGTGCCGCTGACGAAAGCGGAGCTGGATTTGCTGCTAAGGCGACAGATGCCCAACGAGCGGCTGGAACGGATCCGGGATGTCTTCTGCTTCTGCGCGCTGACGGGACTGGCCTTCACGGATGTCGACCACCTGCGGCGGGAACACTTCACGACGGACGAGGAGGGACAGCTGTGGATCCATAAACCGCGGGAGAAGACTGCGGTGATGAGCCGCGTCCCGGTACTTCCGCAGGCGGCGGCCCTGCTGGAGAAGTACCGCGACGATGCCAACTGCCGGGCACGAGGCAAGCTGCTGCCCGTCCCGTCGAACACGAAGATGAACGCCTACCTGAAGGAGATAGCGGATATTTGCCAGATTCATAAGCATCTGACCACGCATTGCGCAAGGCATTGATCTCAGATATATCCACTGAATGAGAGATATTTACAGAGATCTATCAGCCGACAGGTAACGATTTGGAGACGAGCGATATTCGCTGAATCTCTCGATTCTGCATCGCCGGAAAGAACGCTTTCTTGTGTTGCAAAGATAGCATTTTTTAATTGATACATGAATTTTGCACCTCCAATTTGATACCTTAATGATACCAACCGAGTAAGTGCAGCGGTTTTCTCAGCATGGATAAATTATATTTAACTTTTTTCAGAACGAATTTGTCGATATCCGGAGCCCAAACGTTGTCATTGCCCATCGAGATCCTGTTGCGGCCCTTCCGGAGTCGGATCCTGACCTCGAACGTTCCGATAGCACCGCGTGTCGGCTCCACCTCGATCGTCTGCACGGTATCATTGACCCGCAGGCTCAGACGGCGCGTTTCGTCGCATTCATAAAACAGGGTCATCGTATAACGGCCGCCCTTCCGGCTGTAGACATCCTCCCATATGGCCCGATTTTCCGGGCTTCCACCCAACTGCGCTATTTTGGCTCCCGACGAATAGCGTCCGTTCCGTACATACCGAATCGGACGTTCCGAACCACGCCCCACTTCGTCGTAGGCGGGCAGCAGAGCATGTTCCGCTTCATAGGTCGTACGCTCCAGCCGGGTGTCGGTCCGCAGCGACCAGATCTCCACGCTTTGCGGGGCTACCCTCAGACGAATCGTGTCACCCAGCGTCCCGAGATCCGCGTGCCGGAGCAGATCTCGGGCCGTCGTCCGGCCTCCGACCTCCAGATCGGCCAACGGCTGTATGAAATCAAGGGCGTGGTCGGTCGGATTGTAAAACGCGACCACCCGCCTATTCCCATACCGGCGCTCCAGATCCTTGACCAGCACGTAACCGCCACGTGACGCCAGCACCACGTAGGCCTGCAAACCGAGCGGATCCTGGTTGACGGCGATCAACTCGCGGTTTTGCAACAACTCGAGCGATGCTCGCGGAATCGTGGTCAGATCACAGCCGATCAGCAGCGGGGAACTCATCACACACCACATGCCGAAATGGACCTCCTCCTGGCTGCGGGTCAGTCCGCGGCCGATTTCCAACATGTCCATGTCATTGTAGTGCCCGCCGCCCGCATAGGCCGAGAGGTAAAGATTTCTGGAGATGATCCGTTTGACCGACTTCCAGTTCGGAGCAATATCACCATCGATACGCCACGATCCGGCCACCTCCCGGGCCCATACGCCGGGGAAGGCCCAACGACACAGGTTGATCCGGATGTCGTTGCGCCCGGTGGCCCGGATCGCCCTGCAGATGGCCCGGTAGCGGGACTCCTCGTCCAATCCGAGTTCGCGGCCACCGCAATAGTCGATCTTGATGAAGTCAAAGCCCCAGTCCCGGAAATAGCGATCGGCATCCTGCCGGTCATGGCCGTAGAATCCGGCTCCGATGCCGTTGACGTCGTTGTCGTAGATCGAACCGCAGGTGTTGCTCCCGGCATCGCTGTAGATCCCGGCGCGAAGGCCCAAGGCGTGGATGTAGTCGACAACGGGCCGCATTCCGTTCGGAAAGCGTTCGGGATGCGTTTGCATGGTTCCATCGGCAGCTCGCTGTCCGAAGAAGCCGTCGTCGATATTGACATGATCGTACCCAACGGCCTGGAATCCCCGTTCAACCAGGGCTGTTGCCTGTTTTTTGATGAGTTCTTCGCTGATATGGACCCGATAGGTATTCCACGAACTCCAACCCATCACCGGCGGCAGACATTCCCCGCATGCCTCGTCACCCGAGCCTCCGCCGGAGTCTGACGCCGCCCGCAGTTGCGATGCTGCGGCAAGAAGCCCCCCGCAAAGCAGTATCCGTCGAATCAGTCTGTACATACACCGATCATTCGGCCTGCAATTCGACAACGGCGCTTCGGCCCCGCTCCGCCGTGAAGAGCGGCAATCCGACCTTCATCAGATAATCCCCGCCGACGACCCGGCCGTTGAGCGCCAGACGCGACTTCTGCCCGGGCATGAGGTTGATCTCGCGGATCCGGTACCGGGTCTGCGGATCGAGACCCGACAGACGGACCGTCGGCAGCGGCTCCCGGTAACGGGGCTGGAGGTCGTAGGCAAAGACGACGGAACTCTTCCGGTCTTTCGAGACGCTCTGCACCGCCGCATGCTCCCCCTCGTAAGGCGAAACCAGACGATAAAAGTCCCCGTCGAGGATCGTCGGCTTCAGGCGGTCGTAATCCCGCAGCGCCTGACGGCAGAACTCCCGCTGCGCGGCGGTCAGCTTGTCGACGATGATATCGAAGCCCAGCTTGCCCATCATGGCGACATCCGTGCGGAACTTGATCGAAGCCCCCTTGTTCCAGTTGGTCACATGGGCGCATATGCTCTTCATCGGGAAGAAATAGGAGAAGCCCCACTGGATGAAGATCCGCTCGAAGGGATCCGTATTGTCACTGGGCCAGAACTCCGTGAAGTAACGCAGCGCCTCGTAATCGGTCCGTCCGCCGCCGCCCGAGCAGAGCATCATCGGAAGATCCGGATATTTGGCCCGGATCCGGTCCAGCACCCGGTACAATCCCCGCACGTAGTCGACCCACAGATGCGACTGTTTGCGCTCCAGAAACGCCGAATGGGCATTCATGATCGGGCTGTTGCAGTCCCACTTGAAATAGGCGATGCCGGGCGTCTCCGTCAGCAGGCGGTCCACCACACCGAAGACAAAATTCTGCACCTCGGGATTCGAGAGATCCAGCACCAGCTGGTTGCGATAGTAGATCTCCTCGCGGTTGGGATCACGCAGGACCCAGTCACAATGTTTTTCATAGAGTTCGCTGCGCGGGTTGACCATTTCGGGCTCGATCCAGAGGCCGAAGCGGACGCCCTTTTCTTCGGCCTTTTCGACCAGTCGGGCGATTCCGCCGGGCAGTTTCTCCCGGGTCTCCTCCCAGTCACCAAGTCCCTGATGGGCCGAGCTGCGCGGATATTTGTTGCCGAACCAGCCGTCGTCGAGCAGGAACAGATCCACCCCCAGACCGGCGGCATCGTCCATGATGGAATCCAGCTTCGCCTCATTAAACTTGAAATAGGTCGCCTCCCAGTTGTTGAGCAGCGTCATGCGGTCACCCGTGCCATCCTTTAGCCGATGGTTGCGGGCCCAGTCATGCAGGTTGCGGCTGGCCTCTCCGGCCCCCGAGTGGCTGAGGGTGAAGATGAAATCCGGCGTACGGAACACCTCCGAAGGCTCCAGCCGGTAATCGGATGCCGCCGGATTGATCCCCGAGAGAATCCGCAGCCGGTTGTCGGGATCGACCTCGAACGTGAAGCGGAAATTCCCGCTCCAGGCCTGCGTCCCCAGAAGGACCGTCCCGGAGTTCTCCGCCATCCGACCATCCAGCGAAAGGGCGAACATCGGGGAACAAAACAGGTTGGCACGGGTTCCGAGCGTCGTTTCGAGGACTTTTTTCCCAAAATTCAACCGCGTTGCAGACATGTTGGCCTCCCGGGCCCAGTTGCCCGAGAATTCCGTGAGGTAATAGTCCCGGGCCTGAAGCCGAAGCATCGAAGAGGCGTATTTATGCAGAAGGAGGGATTTGCGCTCGCGGTGCGAGATCTCCATGTGGCTCACGATGACATTCTCGCGTTCGAAGGCGCGGAAAACCAGCGTCACATCGACCGGGTAGACCTCGTCGCGCAGGCGGATACGGGTTTCGGTCACCCCCTCCTCCACCTGCGTGCCTGTATGGGAGAGACAGGTCAGCCGCAACGACGTATTGCCATCGGCATGGGTTACCCGCAGCGCCGGCGTGAAGAAATCGCCCGAGCCATAGGTCACATAGGCGCTCTCTCCGGCCGGAATCAACGCCAGGTCGGTGTCATCGGCCAAGGCCGGACCCAAATAGTGCTGGAGAAGACAGCCTTGTTCATCGACCTGATAAATCAGATCCGTCTGGTCGGTGTGGATGCGGATCAGCTCCCCGGCCTGCATCTGAAGGGCCGCAACGAGGGATATGAGGATCAGCAGTTGTTTCATTTCGATTTCAAATTCACGGAATAAACGTCTGTTTCAACTTCGATGCCGGCCCGTCAGTGTTTGACCGCATCGGATTTCGGATGAGGCACCTTCCGCCCGAAACGGAAGAGTTTGGACTCAGTTCTGGAGCTGTGCATCAGTGCATCGAACTCCCGAACCATCTCGGGGTATTCGGCCGCCAGATCCCGCGTCTCGCCGGGATCCTCGGCCAGATTGTACAGCTGGATGCCGCCGCCCTTCGAGACATCGTACCGCACGGCTTTCCAGTCACCGCGGCGGATGGCCTGACGGCCGCCCTGCTCGTGGAACTCCCAATAGAGATAGTCGTGTTCCGGCTGTTCGCCCCGTCCGGTCAGCGTCGGAAGATAGGAGATGCCGTCCGTCGGAGCCTCGGGCTCAACCCCGAGCAGATCGGCCGCCGTGGGCAGGAAATCCCAGAAGGCCGAGATGTGATCCGTCCGCGTCCCGGGCTCCACGACTCCCGGCCAGCAGGCGATGAACGGTACGCGGATCCCGCCCTCGTACAGGTCCCGCTTGAAACCGCGCCACGGGCCGTTGCTGTCGAAGAAGCGGGGATCGGCTCCGCCCTCATGGTGGGGACCGTTATCCGAAGTAAAGACGATGAGCGTGTTTTGTGCCAGCCCGAGGCTGTCGACCAGGTGGCAGATCTCGCCCACCTGCCGGTCGAGCAGTGCAACCATCGCCGCAAAGGCCGCATGGGTATGTTCCTGCGATCCGTAGCCGCCGTTCTTGTAGTTGGGGCCGCTGTCACAGCCCTGGAACGAACGCTCGGCCTCCAACTCGGGGCGTCCGACGAAGGGATCGATCTCGGAGTCGGGGAGCCGCAGCTCGGCATGCGGGATCGTCGTCGTATACCACAGGAAGAAGGGATTTTCCCGATTCCGTTCGATGAATTGCAGGGCGGCCTTGTGGATCAGGTAGGGGGCGTATTCGCCTTCGGCCGTTCCGCGGTTGCCGTCGAGCATCACCTTCTCGGTATTGTGCCACAGATGATAGGGATAGTAGTTGTGGGCCAGCCGCTGGCAGTTGTAGCCGTAGAACTCGTCGACGCTCTGGGCATTCGGAGCTCCGACCGTCTGCGGGGCTCCGAGGCCCCATTTCCCGAAGACACCCGTCGCATAGCCGTGCTCCCTGAACAGCCGGAAAACGGTGTATGTATCCTCCGGAAGAGGCTGCTGCCCCTCGACCGGATACTCCTTGTTGCCGCGGATGGGCGTATGACCGGTATGCAGACCCGTCACGAGACACGACCGCGACGGGGCACTGACCGACGAACCGGCGTAATGCTGCGTGAAGAGCTTGCCCTGGGCTGCCAGCCGGTCGATGTTCGGGGTCGGGATCTTCTGCTGCCCCAGGCAGCCGATATCGGCATATCCCAGATCATCGGCCAGGATGAAGATGATATTGGGTCTCTCCGGCAGGGGGTGGGATTGGGATTGGGGCTGGGCCGAGGCCAGCAGCGGAGCCATCGAGGCTCCCAGCAATAGGGTTTTCTTCATATGGATAGCAGTTTTATGAGCAAGACGTCAGACGAGGTATCGAAGTTCTCTCATCCTTCTGCAAAGGAAAGAATATTTCGGCGGATCAGGGTCTGAAATCGGCTCAAAAAAGGGTGGAAACAAACTCTTTGACAAATATACGGAGTTCTTTGATCCGACAGCACACCTCCGTTTGCGATTTTGTGGGTATCTTTGGAGTGGAATGCAGGGCTCGATGGAAAACCGGTTCGGGTCTGCTATCCGGTCGTATACGCTATACCCAAAACACAAATAAATGCAGTTATCATGAACCGAAAAATGATCTGTGTACTGCCGCCGCTGGCACTGGCCGCCGGTGCCTGCAGCCAACAACCGGCCGAACCCGAACGGCCCAACATCCTGCTGATCGTAGCCGACGATCTGGGTATGGGCGACCTGGGCGCCTATGGCGCCACGGCCATCCACACCCCCAACATCGACTCACTGGCTGCGCAGGGAGTCCGCTTTACAAACGGATACGCCACCTCGGCTACCTCCACCCCAAGCCGCTACGCGCTGTTCACGGGGCTCTATCCGTGGCGCAATGCCGACGCAAAGATCCTCCCGGGCGACGCTCCGCTGCTGATCCCCACCGACTGCCCCACCCTGCCGAAGATGATGCAGGCTGCCGGCTACAACACCGCGGCCATCGGCAAGTGGCACCTCGGCATGGGTGACGGCAACGTCGACTGGAACCAACCCATCACCCCGAGCGCCAATACCGTCGGCTTCGACTACACGTGTCTGATCGCCGCCACGAACGACCGCGTGCCGACCGTCTACGTCAAGAACGGACTCGTCGAGGGGCTCGATCCCGCGGATCCGATCTACGTCAACTACAAGAAGAATTTCGAGGGCGAACCCACGGCCATGACCAACCCCGAGATGCTGAAAATGAAGTGGCACCACGGACACAACAACTCGATCGTCAACGGCATTCCGCGCATCGGATTCATGAAGGGCGGTCAGAAGGCCCGCTGGGTCGACGAGGAGATGGCCGACTATTTCGTCGGCGAGGTGGAGAACTTCCTCGACCGGCAATCCGCCGACAAACCCTTCTTCCTCTATTACGGACTCCATGAGCCGCACGTACCCCGGGCTCCGCATGCCCGCTTCGTGGGGAAGACCGATCTCGGACCGCGCGGTGATGCCGTCGTCGAGGCCGACTGGTGCGTCGGTGAGGTGATCGCCCACCTCGAAGAGAAGGGGCTGCTCGACAATACGCTGGTGATCTTCACCTCGGACAACGGCCCGGTGATCAACGACGGCTATTATGACGAGGCCGAGGAGCGGCTGGGCAGTCACGATCCCAAGGCCGGCACGCGCGGCGGCAAGTACAGCCTCTACGACGGCGGCACGCACATTCCGATGATCGTCTACTGGAAGGGCCACATCGCCTCGAAGGTCTCGCTGGCGCTCGTGTCGCAGCTCGACTTTTTCGCATCGCTGGGCAAACTCGTCGGCGGTGAGGTCCCCGAGGGTATTGACAGCCGCGAACATTTGGACGCTCTGCTCGGGAAATCCGACTCGGGGCGTCAGGATCTCGTTCTCGAGGCCCAGGGCAAGCTGGCCTACCGCAATGGCAAGTACGAGCTGATCCCGCCCTACAAGGGCCCCGAGCGCAACATCACGAAGAACGAGCTGGGCAATCTGCCCGAATGGAGCCTCTTCGATCTGGAGACCGACCGCGGTCAGCTCCGCAACATCGCCGCCGAAAATCCTCAAACGGTCGAGACGCTCAAAAGCGCCTTCCTCACGATCGTCGGCGACCACTACAAGCCCTTTGTCAAGGAGGAGAAGCTCAAATAGATCGGGGATCATCCCCGGGATCGGTCCAAACAGATCGGGAGGCGTCCAAACGGACACCTCCCGATCTGCGTTTCACGGCACCATGCGACACCACCATCAAAAAACCGAAGCCGATGCTCTGCCGGATTCGGTTCGCTCGTGAATTGATTTTCCGGCTTCTGCTCTGCCCCCTCTCAAGACTCCTTGTAGGCGGTCGGTGAGCAGCCGACCGCCTTCTTGAAGTAGACCCCGAAGAATGACTGATTGGCGAAATTCAGCAGGTCAGAGACCTGCTGTACGGTATATTGTCCGCTCTTGAGCAGGGCCTTGGCCTCGAGGATCACGTAGTCGCGGATCCAGTCGCCGGCATAACGGCCGCTGACGGTGTGGATCACCTGCGAGAGGTATTTCGGCGTCAGACAGAGCCGGTCGGCATAGAACTGTATGCTGCGCTCCGAGGCGTAGTGCTGCCGTAGCTCCTCGAGAAAACGGTCGAAAATCTGCCTGCGGCGCGACCCCTGGCGGGTATCCTGCTCCTCGACGAGCGGAGCCATCAGCTGGCAGATCTCGCCGTAGAGCACCTGCAGATAGCCCTTCAGGATGTCGTGCTTGAAGCGGAAGTCGGGTTGTCGGAGCTTGTCGCGCAGGGCGCGGAAGATGGCGAGTATCCCGGCCGTCTGGGCATCGGTAAGCTCCAGCAGCGATCGTCGGGCGAGGAACTTCCGGACGATGAGTGCCCCTTTGGAGTTCTCCTCCGTGAGGATGTAGTCGTTCGGGAAGGCGATGAAGACAATCTGGAAATCGGGCGAGAAATCCAGACACTGGCCGATCGACCCCGGCGTGACGATCTGCAGCGAATTGCGGTGCAGTTCGTATTCGTTGAGATTCAGCCGGACGCGCATCGTCCCGCCCAGACAGAGCTGGAGCATCGAAAATTGAATCTTGAAGGGGTAGGGGGCCGTGAGGAAGCGGCGCATCGTCGGGTCTTGCGAGAGGTTGCGCCGGGGAGTCGTCCCGTCGAGGTCGCCGACCAGAAAGAAGCGGTTGTCGAAGATGCAGGCCTGCTCGTCGAAGGGGATTGTCTCCAACTGGAGGGCATTGAAGTTCCGGGTATCAGTCATGGTTGTTCGTCTTTACGTCGGCAAATATACGGATTGAAACAATAAATAGAGTGATTTGATCGCTGAAAGGTGTTCTTATCCATCCTTTCGAACAATAGACCGGCCGCATGTGACAAAAGTCTTTGCGGAAAAATCGGGAACTTTGCCGGCGAGAAATCTCTAAAAAACAGGATCATGATAAAACATGCAGAAAGAGGCCTCGGAGTCGTGTTGGCAGCGGCTCTGATGGGTGGCTGCGGAGGCGGTACGCAGAGCGCGCCGTTCGTGCAGCGGGTAAGCCTGGTACAACCCGTCGCGCTGGGCGGCGAAACGACGCGCTGCTATTCGGGCGTCGTGCGGGCGGCCCACGAGGTGAATCTGGGCTTCAAGACGCCCGGACAGATTGCGCGGATTCTTGTCGCCGAGGGCGATTTCGTGCGCCGGGGGCAGTTGCTCGCCGAACTGGATGATGCCGATTACCGGCTGGCGGTCGAGGCGCTGCAGATCCAGTACGACCAGCTGCGGGACGAGGTCGAGCGTACGCAGCGCCTTTTCGAGCAGCGCAGTGTCTCGGCCAACGATTTCGAGAAGGCCCGTGCCGGGTTGCGGCAGCTGGGCATCCAGCTGCAGGCCAACCGCAACAAACTCGACTATACGAAGCTCCATGCTCCGGCCGACGGTTATGTCCGGGCGGTGAACTTCTCACCGGCGGAGATGGTCGATGCCGGGACGGCTATTCTGTCCCTGCTCGATGTCTCGCACATGGAGGTTGAGGTCGATATTCCGGCGTCCGAGTATCTGCGGCGCGACCGTTTCACCCGCTTCACCTGCCGGGCGGCGGGGATCGACGGCGAAACGCCGCTGCAGCTTGCCGGACTGCCCCCCAAGGCCGACGGCAACCAGCTCTACCACCTGACCCTCGCCTTTGCCGCACGGCCCGACCGGCAGCTGACGGCCGGCATGAACATCGAGGTGCGGATCGCGATGGCCGATACGGCGCGTCGGCAGGGATTTGCGCTTCCGCTGGGGACCGTCTTCCTCGAGGGGGATACTCCGAGCGTGTGGGTCCTCGGGGCCGACTCGACCGTGCGGCGGCGGGCCGTCGTGCTCGACAACACCGATGCCGAAGGGCGGGCCGTCATCCGCGAGGGGCTCGACGGCAGCGAACGGATCGTGCGGGCCGGCGTCTCGGCTCTCGAAGAGGGTGAAAAGGTGCGGGTGCTGGATGCCCCGAGCCAAACCAACGTGGGAGGGCTGCTGTGATGAAGCTGAAATTGACGGAGTTTTTCATGCGGCGGCCGGTATTGTTCTGGTCGCTCATGGGGGCGATCCTCATTGCGGGGGTGCTGTCGTTCCTCTACATGCCCAAGCTGGAGGATCCGGCCGTGGCGGTCAAGCAGGCGATGGTCGTCATTCCCTACCCCGGGGCGAGCGCCCACGAGGTGGAGCTGAAGGCGGCCCAGCTGATGGAGGACGAGCTGCGGGCGCTGCCCGACGTGAAGAAGGTGAAGAGCGAGTGCCGCAACGGTTCGGCGATGCTGACCGTCGAGTTCCAGATGACGGTGCTGAACCGCGACCTGGAGCAGCATTTCGACCTCCTGCGCCGCAAGGTGAGCGACGCCGCCCAACGGCTGCCGCAGGGGTGTTACGAGCCGGTGGTCATCGACGACATGATGGATGTCTACGGCATCTTCTATGCCCTGACGGCCGACGGTTACGACTATCCGGAGATGTACCGCTATGCCAAGTTCCTGCGGCGCGAGCTGCTCGACGTGAAGGGGATCAAGCGGATCAACATCGCCGGCAACCGCGACGAGGTGATCAACATCATCCTCTCGAAGGAGCAGATCGCCCGCAACGGCGTGATCCCGACCCAGATCATGTCGGCGCTGCAGCAGGCCGGCAAGACGGTCAACGCGGGGATGTACCCGAGCGACGGCGAACGCATTGCGCTCTATGTCGATTCGGCGGTTGACGACGTGGAGGCGATCCGCAACCTGGAGATCCGCACGATGGACGGCCGCCAGATGCGCATCGGCGACGTGGCCCGCGTTGAACGGGGCTACGCCACGCCGCAGCGCAACGGCTTCTTCGTCGACGGACGTCCGGCGCTGGCCCTGTGCATCGCCATGGAGTCGTCGGCCATCGTTCCCGACGTGGGACGGGCGGTTGATGCACGCCTCGCGGAGGCCATGCGGCAGCTCCCGGCCGGTTTCCACACCGAGAAGATCTTCTTCCAGCCCGACAAGGTCTCGGCCGCCATCTCGTCGTTCATGTGGAACCTGCTCGAATCGGTCGTGATCGTCATCCTGGTGCTGATCTTCACGATGGGGCTGCGCAGCGGACTGATCATCGGATTCGGACTGGTGCTGACGGTGGCCGTGTCGTTCCCGATCCTGCTGACGTGCGGCACGACGCTGCAGCGCATCTCGCTCGGGGCCTTCATCGTGGCGATGGGCATGCTGGTCGACAACGCCGTGGTGATCATGGACGGCATCCTGATCGACCGCAAACGCGGCCTCGGCCCGAAGACCTACCTCTACCGCATCGGCCGCAATACGGCCCTGCCGCTGCTCGGGGCGACCGTCATCGCCGCCTCGACCTTCCTGGGGATCTACCTCTCGCCCGATTCGGCGGGCGAATATGCCGGCGACCTCTTTCTGGTGCTGTGCGTGAGCCTGCTGGCCAGCTGGGTGCTGGCGCTGGTCCAGGTGCCGATCTGCGCCAAGACGTGGCTCCCGGCCCGCGAAAAGGAGCTGCCCGGGGCGCAGCAGCCTGTCGTGATGAATTCGCCGGTTCACCGCTTCGTGCGCCGGGCGATCGCCTTCCTGATCGGCTACAAGCGGGCGACGATCATCGTGGCATTCGCCGTGCTGGCCCTCTCGATCTTCGGCATGACGCGCGTCAGGAACCTCTTCTTCCCCGACTTCGACTACAAGCAGTTTGTCGTCGAGTGCTTCTTCCCCTCGGCCACGGATGCCGACCGGGTGCGCGACCGTCTGCTCGTGATGAGCGACAGCGTGCGGCGCCATCCGGGGATCGAACGCGTGGCCGTCAGTCAGGGCAGCGCTCCGGCTCACTACTGCCTGGTGCGTCCGATGACCTCGGGCGGCGACTGCTACGGCGAACTGATCGTCGACTGTCCCGACTACAGGACCGTGGTCCGCGAGATCCCCTCGATCCGCCGGCAGCTGCGCGAGGCGTTCCCCGAGGCCTACATCCGCATCCGCAAATATAACTTCTCGATCTCGACGTCGCACACCGTCGAGGTGGAGTTTGCCGGGCCCGATCCGGCCGTGCTGCGCGAATTGAGCGCGCAGGCCGAGGCCGTCATGCGCCGCTGTCCGTACGTCGACGCCTACTCGGTAGAGAACAACTGGAAACCCCGCGGCAAGGCCCTCGTGGCCGAGTTCAACCAGCAGGATGCCTTGCGGGCGGGGATCGGCCGCGGGGATGTGGCCAACGCCCTGCTGGCCGCCACGGACGGCATGCCGGTCGGGGTGCTGAACGACCAGGAGCGGATGGTGACGCTGAACCTCCAGGTGCGCAACGACGACGGCAGCCGCATCCGCAACCTCGACCAAATCCCGGTCTGGAGCATGATGAACCTGCGGATGACCGACGAGGAGCTGCAGGGGGCGCTGGCCGGCGGCCGGGGGATGAGCGAACTGCAGGACCGCGTGTTCCGCGCCATGCCCCTGGGCAATGCCGTGCGTGACATCCGCCTCGACTGGGACGAGGATCTGGTGCTGCGGATGAACGGCAGGCGGGTGATCGAGGCCGAGTGCGACCCCAATCCCGACTGCGACGAGGCCACGCCGGCCAAGGTCGTGGCGGCGATCCGCCCCGAGATCGAGGCCATCACGCTGCCCGACGGCTACACGATGCGCTGGGTCGGCGAGGGCGAACTGCAGGGCGAGGCCATCGGCAACCTGATGAAGTACCTGCCGCTGACCGTCTTCCTGATCCTGGCCATCCTGCTGGCGCTGTTCAACAGCTGGCGCAAGGTGCTGCTCATCCTGCTGTGCTTCCCGTTCGTCTTCTGCGGCATCACGCCGTCGCTGCTCCTCACGGGCCAGCCGCTGACCTTCATGGCCATCATCGGCATGATGGGGCTGATCGGCATGATGGTCAAGAACGCCATCGTGCTCGTCGACGAGATCAACCGCCTGCAGACCGAGGAGCACCGGTCGCCCTACACGGCCGTCATCGAGGCTACGGTTTCGCGTGTGCGGCCCGTGCTGATGGCCTCGCTGACGACGATCGTCGGGATGATCCCGCTGGTCGGCGACCCGATGTACGGATCGATGGCCCTGACGATCATGGGTGGACTCACGGTCGGTACGATCATCACGCTCATCCTGCTGCCGCTCTTCTACGCGGCGATGTTCCGGATTCGCAAACCTCAAAACGCTTAAGTTATGAAAATCAAATATCTATTGTGCGCCGTTCTGTTGACGGGCGTTGCGGCCCGGGCCCAGGAGCCGCTGCCGTTGACGCTGGCCGAGTGCCGCGAGCGGGCGCTGGCCCACAGCGAGGAGCTGCAGCAGGCCGACATCCGTCTCGAACAGGCGCGTCTCGACCGCCGGATCGCCGCGACAGCCGCTCTGCCCCGGATCGAGGGTTCGGCCACGGGGGCCTACGTCGTGCCCGACATCGACATGATGGGCATGGAGATGCGCATGCGCGGCACCTACATGGCGGGCCTCACCCTCACCCAACCGATCTACGCCGGCGGCAAGATCTCGGCCGCACGCCGCATGGCCCGCATCGGCGAGGAGGTGGCCGGCGAACAGCGGCGCATGACCCGCATGGAGGTGCTGGTCGAGGCCGACAACGCCTACTGGACGCTGGTGGCCGTCGAGGGCAAGGTGCGCATGCTCGAGAGCTACGCCGCGCAGATGGATACGCTCTGCACGCAGACGACGGCGGCCGTCGAGAGTGGCATGGCCATCGAGAACGACCGGCTGCGTGTCGAGGCCCGTCGCAGCGAGATCGACTATCAGTTGCAGAAGGCGCGCAACGGGGCCGATCTGTGCCGGATGTCGTTGTGCCGGGTGATCGGTGTCGGGGGCGACATCCGCCCCGTGCCGACCGATACGCTCTTCCGGCCGTCGGCGCCCGGGGAGCTGCGGGCCGACCTCGAGGCACGTCCCGAGCTGCGGATGCTCGAGCAACAGGTGGCCATCGGCGAGCAGCAGATCCGCGATGCCCGTTCGGCGATGTTGCCCACGGCGGGGTTGTCGCTGGGCTATACCTATTATGGGAATATCAAGCTGCAGAGCATGGTCGATGCCGGCGGCGGTACGTATGTCCCCTATACACAGGAGTTCCGCGACGGACTGGGGCTGGCAATGGTGGCCGTGAAGATCCCGATCTTCCACTGGGGCGAGAGCCGCAAGAAGGTCCGCAAGGCGCGTTTCGAATTGCAGCATGCGCAGCTCGATCTGCAGAAGAACACGCGGCTGATGACGCTCGAGGTCGAGCAGGCGATCCGCAACGTCGAGGACGGTTACCGGATGATCCGTACGGCCGAACTGGCGCTGAGCCAGGCCGAGGAGAACCTGCGAGTGATGCGCAACCGCCATGCGGCGCAGATGGCCCCGCTGACGGATCTGCTGGATGCCCAGTCGCAATGGCAGCAGGCCGCCAGCAACCGGATCGAGGCCCAGACCCAGTATCGGATCTACGAAACGGAGTACCTGCGGGCCACCGGGCGACTGGAGTGATTCCCTATACGTCCGTAAGGATCAGTCGTGTCCGTACGTTCGTTCTTGTCGCACCTGTATGATTTTGTCGCGTCTGTCTGCTTGGACCTGCCGAGCCCGTTATGCTTGCTGTGTCTGCAGCGCGCTGTTTGAATATTCTTGCGGCTTCGCAGACCTCATTCTGCCGCGAACAACACAACCGGACTTTCTCAAGAAAGTCCGGTTGTTTATTTGGCAGGAAGAGATATTCGATCCTTCGACGGTTTCTGTGGAGGCGGCTCCCCGTATGCTTGTGGCAGCTATCTGTTGCGGCTATCTGCGAGTTCGTTTTTCAGATGGCTCAGGTATTGAGGGGTGATTCCCAGATACGAGGCAATGATATTGCCTGGTACGGCTTGGATGATCTCGGGGCGGTTCTTTACCACGGACAGATATTTGTCCTTGGCTGTGCCTTTGATCAGAAATAATTTGTGTTCGCAGGTGTATAGCTGTCCCATGGCGATGTTGAACATCCAGCGCGAGAATTCGTGCGACTCCTCGATCAGTCGGTCGAATTGATTTTTGCTCATTCGCAACACCCTGGCTTCCATCTTGCAATTTTCGGCCATGAGAAAGACGGGTTGCCTCATGTAATAGGAGTGGGGCGAGAGTATGATGGTTCCCGGGGTGGCGAACCCGAAGGTGACTTCACGGGTCTCTTCGATATGAAAGAGTCGGATGATTCCCTGCTTGACGCAATAGACATTGGTATTTATGGAGCCGTGGTCAATCAGTCTCTCGCGGGGTTTGACGGAGATCTCCTCCATGCCGGCGAGGAAACGGTCGATGATCTCATCCGACGGGCCGAAGTTTCCTTCCTCCTTCAACAACTCTCTGATCGGTTCCATCTCCATACGGCTTTGTAAAACTTTTTGGTAAAGTTATCAAAAAAATTTAAGAAGATGAAACTATATTAACTTTTTTGTGGTCTCGAAACGCTAATTTTGTAAATGTTGCATAAAATCCAGAAGACCATGAAAAGAATCCTCGCTTATCTGCTGGCAGTACTGACCGGTGCTGTCGCCATCTCCTGCAACTCGCAGGAGGAAGAGGCCACGGGGCCTGTCCTCAAACCGATTACCGAGTCCGTAACGGCCGAAGCCGAGGGCGGACATTACGAGATAGCCTATACGATAGTCGATCCGGTCGGCAACCTGTCGGTTCAGGCCACCTCCGAGCAGGAGTGGATCGGGACCTATACGTATGGAGAAGGGACGATCGGTTTTGACGTGGCGGTGAACGAGTCGGAGGAGTCTCGGAATGGAACGATCCTTGTCTCCTATGGCAATCAGAGCTTTACGGTTCCCGTGACGCAGTTGGCCAGCGACGGTGTGAGCTTTGAATTTGATCTGCAGAAGATGACGTCTACGGGGGTTACGATTGACGTTCGCCCTTCGGACAAGACAATTTATTACACCTGGAATATCCTTGAGAAGTCCGTGGCCGACGAGAAGTACGGCGACGACAATGCGCTGATAACCTATGCCCTGCAGGTGGTCAACGACGACCTGGAGTACTACCGCAACTATGTCGATCAGAACGGTTCGCTGGCCGACGTTCTCTCTTGGGCCGACGATCTGACCCGCATCAATACGCTCGATCCGGCGACCGAATATCAGATCTTCGCCTTTGGAATCGATGAAAAGAGCGGTGCGGCAAACACCACGGTGACCCGTCACAACTTCTCGACGCCGGAGTTCCAGATTCAGGACGAATGCCGCTTTGCGATTCGTTTCGACGACGTCCTGCAGACGGAGATGACCTTTACGGTGACGCCCGACAATCCGTCGACCCGCTACTACGTGGGTGTCTGCCCGACCGAGATGTTCGATGCACAGGGCGCGGATGCCATTGCCCTCGAGTTCATCCGTCAGGGGGATGTCGCCGGTGTCGACTGGTCGGCCCACAGCGCCCTGCACAGCGGCGAACTTACCGTGAACACCTTCGAGGACATGGGGCTGACCACGATGGAGCCCGGAGTTTCCTATACGGTTGTGGTCTTCGGCGTGAGCGATCTGGGCGAGCGGACGACGGCCGTCTCGCACGCCGCGCAGACGCTGCCCGAGGTGGTTCCGTCGGACATGACGTTCGACATCTCGCTGGTCGAGCAGACCGAGAGCGGCGCCATTCTGAAGATCGTCCCCTCGGCCAAGGACGAACCCTACATCGCCGGCGTCATGCAGTACGGGCAGTACAGCGAGTACATCGGCCGGGACGAGGAGTTCATGAACTACGTCGTCGAGTTTGGCGGCATGGGTGTCTATGAGGGGGATTACGTGATGGACCGCAGTACGGCGCTGATTTCGGATACGGAGTATGTCTGCTTTGCGTTCGGCTACTCGGGCGGGATCACGACGCCGCTGACCCTCTTCCGGTTCACGACCGGCAAACCCGACACGGGCGGCGAGGCCTCCGTGGAGATTACCGAGATCCGGATCATTGACGGTTCGGAGGTGGGTTATGACGGTATGGCTGCCGTTTACGCCTATCTTGCACCCAATGCCTCGGCTGCACACTGGTATGCGCAGGCGATGATGAGCGAGAACGGGGTTCCGACGGATATGTTCGGCAATACGTTCTCCGATACGGAGCTTGTGAATCTGCTGACCAATCCGAACAACAGCAGCCGCTACGTGGATTCGGAGTATGTTGCCACGCCGGTCGATTGGGGCACCGAAATCACCTTCTGCATCATTGCCGAGGACAGCGAAGGGAATCTGGGGCAGCTGATCAAGCGGACCGTCATTCCGGAGCAATAACACCTCACTCTTTTGTCTCCGTTTGAAAGCGGGATCCCGAAAGTGTTACAGCTTCGGGGTCCCGCTTCTGTATGACGCTCCCGACGGATGGCTGCACTTGCAGCACGATCGGTCGGGAGTCTCGCCCCGCAACCGTTTGAAAAGGGCGCAGAATGCGGCGTCCGAAGGAAACCCAAGCTCCGAGGCCACTTCGTTGACCGCTCTGTCGCCCTGTCTCAGCCACTTTTCCGCCCAGCCGATCTGTTTCATCCGGACGTAACCGGCCGTATTCTTCCCGGTTTCGTGACGGAGCAGATCATCCAGATAGGCCGGCGAACAGCCTTCCGTCCGGGCCAGCCTCTCCGCCGTGGGCAACTCCCGGTGGCGGGCCTGCCCCGATTCGAAAAAGTCGTCGAGCCGGCGGTCCACACGGCCGAGCAGACTCAGATTGGCTTCGTGGCGGGTGATGAACTGCCGCCGGTAGAAGCGCGCAACGTAGTCGAGCAGCAGCAGGATCCGGTCGCAGAGAATCGTATGGCTGAACTCGTCGATCCCCCACCCGAGCTCCTTCCCGATCCCCTCCATTTCATCCTCGAGGACCCCTTTTTCCCGTTGCGAAAGGTGCAGGGCCTCGTTCTCCCGATAGCCAAAGAAGGAGCAGGCCCCGGGGTCGCGACGGGCCCGGAGCGACTCCATGACCGAGGTGTGGATGCAGAGCAGCACCCCCTCGCAGTGGCCGGTTCCGTCTCTGCGCCACCATTCGCAGCCGGCCTCCTTGCCCGGTGGCAGCGGGAGGAGGGTTGCCTCGTGGAAGTCGTAGGGCTCCTGCCCGAAGAGCGGCGGAGAGCCTGCCGGCCACCCCTTGAGCCAGACGGTGTAGAAGCCGAAGCGCACCGCCTCGGGCACCTCGGCTGCCTCCCCGAGCCGGATCAGGCTGACCAGCGGATAGGGCGTTTTCGCGGCAAAGAGCCGGTTGCAGACCGGTATGGTCCTGACGGCAAGCGACTTCATCCTTCCGAAGGGTTTTACTCCCCGAGCGAGAGCGTCACTTCGGCCGGGCCTGTGCCGCCCCACCGTTCGAGCATCTCCTCGCGCGAGGCGACGCCGTCGACCTTCCCCAGACGGGTGTAGCTCCACGTATTCGAACCGTAGAAGAGGACGATCGAGTTGCCCTGATAGAGGACGATATCGCCGGGCGAGGTGGTTGTCCGGGTGTCGTTACGCGGCAGCGAGAAGCCGAGCTCCCCGACCTTCTCCATGTCGCCGTAGTCGTCCATGCGGAGTGTGACCGAACCTTGGGCAAGGCGGTTTTTGAGGGCCTCCGTGGCCGCATTGTCCAGAAGCGTGGCGGTGAAACTTCGTCCGTTTACATTTATGATCAGCGTGTTACCTGTCATCGGGTCTTGGTTTTCGTGGGAGTCATTCTCTTCCGTCTGTCCGGGGACCTGCGGAGTCTGGGGCACAGCCTCCGCCCGGTCGTCATTCGGAGAGCAGGCCGTCCCCCAAGCGAGGGCCAGTATCAACAGCATCGGCCGGATCCATCCTTTCATGGCGGGGCGCTTTTTGAGGTGTGTGATGTCAGTGGAGCGCTCGGTATGCCTCGTCGGAGACGGGTTCGAGCCATTCGTTGGAGGTTTCGCTTCCGGGCACCTCGAAGGCCAGATGGGCAAACCATCTGTCGGCCGCCGCACCGTGCCAGTGCTTGACGCCGGCCGGGATGTGGATGACCGTACCGGGCAGGATCTCGACGGCGGGTTTCCCCTCCTCCTGATACCATCCGCGGCCGGCCACGCCGATGAGCATCTGACCGCCGCCGCTCGAGGCGTGGTGGATGTGCCAGTTGTTGCGGCAGCCGGGTTCGAAGGTGACGTTTGCGACGGTGACCTGTTCGCCGGAGATCGGGGCCAGATAGCTTCGGCCGGTGAAGTACTGGGCGTAGGCCGAGTTGGGTTCGCCGATCGGGAAGATCATCTGGCGCTGGAAGGCGGCCCGGGCATCGTCGCCCGAACACTCGTCGGCCCAGACCTCCTTGGCCAGGCGGAAGGCGGCCCAAGCCTTCGGCCATCCGGCGTAGAAGCCGATATGGGTGATGATTTCGGCGATTTCGGTGCGGGTGATCCCGTTCTGACGGGCGGTCTGGAGGTGGTAGGTCAGCGAGGAGTCGGTGATCCCCTGGCTGATGAGCGAGGTGATGGTCACCAGACTGCGGTCGCGCAGTCCGAGCCGATCGGTGCGGCTCCAGACCTCACCGAAGAGGATATCGTCGTTGAGTTCCGCGAATTTCGGGGCGAACTCCCCGAGCTGGTCGCGGCCAGCCGTCTGTTTGATCTTTTCCTGTGCCATGATGGAGTTGCTGTTTATGGTCAGTGCGGCGAGCGCAATGAGTATGGAATATTTCATCGTCGAAGGTTTTGGGTTGGTTTCCGATGACAAAGATACGGTGGCGGGCGGCGTCGGGCTGTATATGATTTACCGGAGTTCCTACCCGAATCAAGGTTTTCCGGATTCCGAACCGCTTGCCCTTTCCTGCCGGCTGTCGTTCAGCCTCTCGTCTCTGCCTACCTTGCTCGCCCGCCCGACCTTTCCTGCCGGCTGTTGTTCAGCCTCCTTGTCTCTGCCTGCCTTACTCGCCCGCCCGACCTTTCCTGCCCGTTTGTCCTTCTGTCGCCCGTCTGTTCGGTCGGTATCCCTGTCTCTCCCCTGTCTGTTTGTGCGCTCATTCCATCCCGTCCTTGCCTGCCCGTCTTCCCTCCCCCGCTGCTTCATGCCGTTTCTGTCGTCCCTGTCGCCGACCGTGCGGCCTTGTGTCGGCCCAGCGGCCGCCGGTGCCGTTGCCCGCTCCGCCGGCCGCTCTGCCCTATCCCGTTTCCGGATATTCCTACCCCGATTCCGGATGATCGCTCCAAAGCGGCAAAAGTTTGGACAAGAAATGTTATCTTTGCAAAAACGAATGAACGAAACGATGGAAGAGGTGATCAAACTCGACAGCGTCGACAAATACAACAAGCTTTTCGGACTGGAGACCCTGCATCCGCTGGTTTCGGTGGTCGACCTTTCGCAGGCCACCACCTGGCCCGAACACTACCGGATCAACTACGGCATCTACGCCCTTTTTCTGAAGGACATCCATTGCGGCGACATCACCTACGGCCGCCAGCCCTACGACTATCAGGAGGGGACGATCGTCTGCTTCGCCCCGGGACAGGTGGCCGAGGTGTCAATGACACAGGGCGCGCGCCCGAAGGCCCACGGCGTGCTGTTTCATCCCGATCTGATCCGCGGCACGACGCTCGGGCAGGAGATCCGCAAATATTCGTTCTTCTCCTACGAGACGCGCGAGGCACTGCACCTCTCCGAGGAGGAGCGCGAGACGGTGATGGACTGCCTGCGGAAGATCGAGACGGAGCTCCGCCACAACATCGACAAACACAGCCGCCGTCTGATCACGGCCAACATCGGGCTGCTGCTCGACTACTGCATGCGCTTCTACGAGCGGCAGTTCACCACGCGCGAGGCCTCGAACAAGGATATCATCGTCCGCTTCGAGCGGCTGCTCGACGAGTATTTCGACAGCACGGCGCCGCAGGAGTACGGTCTACCGACGGTGCGCTATTTTGCCGAGAAGGTCTGCCTGTCGCCCAACTACTTCGGGGACATGATCAGCAAGCAGACGGGGCAGACCGTTTCGGAACACATCCAGGCAAAGCTCATCGGACGGGCCAAGGAGATGCTGTTGTCCTCCTCGCGGTCGATGAGCGAGATCGCCTACAGCCTGGGATTCCAGTACCCGCAGCACATGAGCCGGATGTTCAAGCGGATCGTCGGCTGCACCCCCAACGAGTTCCGCCTCCGGGCCTGATCCCGACCGCTGCGGAGCAGGGGGCCCCGCTCTGTCGATGACCGACCGGCAGGCGGTCACGCCCCGGAACCGGAGGACCTGTCGCCCGTCCGGGAGTCGCTCCGCCCGACGGAAAATCGCTGTTCGGGAGTCGTTCCGCCCGACGGAAAATCGCCGTCCGGCAGTCGCCCCGGGCCTTTCCGAATGAAACCCAACCTGAAACCTGATATGGATCCACACATGAAAAATTCGATCAACCGAGGACTGGCGCTGGCGCTGGCCTCAGCCGGAGCTGCCTCCTGCAGCAGCCAGCCGGCCACGCCGCCGCTGGAGCGGATGAACGTCATCTACATCCTGGCCGACGACCTCGGCTACGGCGATCTGGGCTGCACGGGCAGCACCAAGATCCTCACCCCGAATATCGACCGGATGCGGGCCGAGGGGATGCTCTTCACGCAGCACTATTCGGGCTGCACGGTCAGTGCGCCGTCGCGCTCGGCACTGATGACGGGGCTCCACACGGGCCATACCCCCATCCGCGGCAATCTGGAGATCGAGGGTGAGGGCCAGGCTCCGCTTCCGGCCGGCACCTGGACACTGGGACGGATGTTCCATGAGGCGGGCTACGTCACCGGGGCCTTCGGCAAATGGGGGCTCGGCTATCCGGGTTCCGAGGGGGATCCCGTCTATCAGGGATTCGACCGCTTCTTCGGCTACAACTGCCAGCGGCAGGCCCACCGCTACTATCCCGACCACCTGTGGAGCAACCTGGATCGGGTCGAACTCGAGAAGAATCGCGACGGAGCCTGCGGCACCTATGCTCCCGATCGGATCCAGCAGGAGGCGCTGCAGTTCATCCGCGAGAATCGCGACCGTCCCTTCTTCCTCTACCTGCCGGTGATCCAGCCTCACGCCGAGCTGCTGGCTCCCGACGACGAGATCCTGCGTTCGTACCGGGGCAAGTTTGACGAGCGGCCCTATGTCAACAAGGGGGGCGACTATCGTCCCGGACCGGTCCTGTCGAACTACTGCTCGCAGGCGGAGCCCTACGCCACTTTTGCGGCAATGGTCACGCGTATCGACCGCTACGTGGGTGAGGTCTTTGCGCTGCTCCGTGAATTGGGGCTCGACCGCCGTACGCTGGTCCTCTTCACGAGCGACAACGGCCCGCACCGCGAGGGGGGAGCCAATCCCGACTATTTCGACAGTTACGGTCCCTTCCGGGGTGTCAAGCGCGACCTCTACGAAGGGGGAATCCGTCTGCCGCTGATCGCGTGGGCGCCGGGGCGGATTGCGGCCGAAAGCACCAACGATCATGTGTGTGCCTTCTGGGACATGCTGCCGACCTTTGCCGAGGTGGCCGGCGTGGAGCTTCCCGATACGCTGGCTACGGACGGCATCTCGATTGTCCCGGCGCTGACCGGCCGGGGGCTCCAGCCCGAACACGACTACCTCTACTGGGAGTTCCACGAGGGGGGTGGCAAGCAGGCTGTCCGGCGGGGCGAGTGGAAGGCCGTCCGCCAGAATGTGCAGAGCAACCCCGAGGGGCCGATCGAGTTGTACGATCTGAGCCGCGATCTGCATGAGGATCACAACGTGGCGGAGAGCCATCCGGCACTGGTCCGCGAGATGGATTCGCTCATGCGCGCAGCCCGGACCGAATCGCCGCTCTTCCGCTTCGGCAATCCGCCGCTTACGATCGAGTGATTCCCGTAGAAATGCGACTTCCGGGATCTTCTTGGACTTCTTGCTCAAACCGGTATTCATGGCTTCGAAGAACGATCGTCCGTACGGGCAACCGGCTTCGACCCAACACTAGAAAACCCCGGACACCAGACATGGTGCCCGGGGTTTTTTTGCGGGATCGTACTCGATTGCGCCCCATACGTCGGGGTCGCTTCTTCTTGGTTCAGGCCTCTCCGGCCGGTCCGCCTCTCAGACGCGCCGGCCGAAGAGGGTGATGGCGAGAGATGCGAGGGTGAGTAGTGCGCCGGCGCCGATGACTCCCGTCCATCCGAAGAGGGCCCAGGCGCTGCCGGAGAGGAGCGTACCGAACGATCCGCCGATGAAGTAGCAGCACATGAAGATCGTGTTGATGCGGTTCGAGGCCGAAGGGCAGAGTTCGAAGAGCGTGGCCTGGTTGCTGAGCTGGATGCACTGCATGCCGATGTCGAGCAGCAGGATCCCGGCGATGATCGGCAGATAGTGGTCTGCCCCGGCCAGGAAGAGCCCCCAGGCGGCGAGTTGCAGGGCGGCGCCGATGCAGTTGAAGCGGAAGATGCCGACGCGGGCGATGTAGCGGCCGACGAAGGTGGCGGTCACGGCGCCGGCCACACCGCACAGGCCGAGCAGTCCGACGATGTCGCTTCCGGCGTGGAAGGGTTCTCCGGCCATCTTGAAGGCGAGCGACGCCCAGAAGCAGAGGAACGATCCGAAGGCGAGGGCCGCCCGTGCGGAGTGCACGCGGAGTTGGGGATAGCGGCCGACGAGCGTCAGCAGCGAGCGCATCAGGGCGCCGTACGACCCCGAGAAGTTGGGCCGGGCGTCGGGCAGGATGCGGAAGACGGCGATGGCCGAGAGGATCATCAGCCCGGCGGCGATGAGATACATTTCGCGCCATCCGAGCCATTCGCCGACGGCGCCGCTGACCACGCGGGAGGCGAGTATCCCGGTCAGCAGTCCCGAGAGGACGACGCCGACGTTTCGGTTTTTCCGTTCCGGACGCGAGTACTGGGCGGCCAGCGGGATGAAGAACTGCGGCACGACGGAGCAGACGCCGATGACGAACGAGCTGACGTGTACGGTCCGGATGTCGGGTGCTGCGGCCGTGGCCAGCAGGGCGAGGATCAGCAGCGTGAAGTCGGCGATCAGGATTCTGCGGCGGCTGTAGAGGTCGGCCAGCGGGATGAGGAAGAGCAGCCCGAGGGCGTATCCGCACTGGGCGAAGAGGGCGATGTGGTTGGCGGCGAGGGTCGAGGTACCGAGATCCTGGCGGATCATCTCCAGCAGGGGCTGGTTGTAGTAGAGGTTTGCCACGGAGACGCCGGCGATGACGGCCAGCGTATAGAGCAGGCGGTCGGGGAATCCGGCGCCCTCCTTGAGTTGCGATTTCATGTCGGGTGGAATTTTCGTTGCAAAGGTAGGCAGAAAAGAGCAGACTTCCTAGAGCTGTACCTCGGATGGAAAAATGTCCTGAGATGCGATTTTCCGGTCCAAACGGACGATTTTTGTTAAACTTACGTCCTCATTTTGCAAACGGATTATGGCAACAGTACAGGTAAAATTCCGCAAATCAACCCTCCCCGCCGGTCGGGGAAGCATCTACTATCAGGTGGCCCATCGCGGCCGCATCCAGCGCATACGCACTCCGATTCGCCTCACGGCGGAGGAGTGGGAGTCGGCGCGCCGGGCGTTGACGGACTCGGCTCCCCGATCGATCGTCCAGTTCCGCATCGACCGCGACGTGGCGGAGTTGCGACGGCTTGCTCAGCGGCTTGAACGCTCCGATGCGGAGTTCGACGTGGCGGAGGTGGCGCGTTGTTTCCGCCAGCCGCCCCACGAACCGACGATTCTCGCCTTCATGCGGCGGGAGATCGAGCTTCTGCAACATGGCCGGCGTTACGGTACGGCCCGCAACTACCGTCGGGCGATGAACAGCCTGGCGGTTTATCTCGAGGGGGAGGATCTCCCCTTCCGCGCGCTGACCGAATCACTCGTCGGGGAGTACTGCGCGAATCTCGAGCGGCGGGGCGTGGTCCGCAACACCGTTTCGTTCTACATGCGCATCCTGCGGTCGGTCTACAACAAGGCGGTGCGCCAGCATCTGGTCGAGCAGACCTACCCCTTCCGCGGGGTCTATACCGGGGTCGACCGCACGCGCAAACGGGCCGTCGACGAGCGGGTCATCGTGCGTCTTTACCACCTCGACCTGCACCATTCGGCCTCGCTGATGCGGGCGCGCGACTACTTCATCTTCAGCTACTGCACGCGCGGGATGGCCTTCGTCGACATGGCCTATCTGCGCAAGACGAACATCCGCAACGGCACGATCAGCTACGTGCGCCACAAGACGCGCCAGCAGCTGAGCGTGCGGATCGAACCCGTCGTGCAGCAGATCCTCGACCGCTACGCCGATCCAACGACGCCCTACGTCTTTCCCATTCTGCGGGCGGAGGATCCGGCCGCGGCCTTTTTGCAGTACCAGACGGCGCTCAACTACTACAACCGCCAGTTGAAACGCCTCTCCGCCCTGCTCGGACTCGACTGCAGCCTCTCCTCCTACACGGCGCGCCACAGCTGGGCGACGGCGGCCCGCAACCACGACATCCCGATCTCGGTCATCAGCGCCGGCATGGGCCATACCTCCGAACGGACGACACAGATCTACCTCTCGCTGCTCGAAAATTCGGTGATCGACCGGGCCAACCGTCAGATCACCTCGCTGCTGGGCGATGCCGCGGGGCTTTGACGGGGGATGCCGCATGCCGATCCCCGCCTTTGTCGTCCTTCCTCCGCCGACCTCCCTCCGGATCGGCGCCGGACCGCCGCCCACCGCGTCGTGCCGGTTCGGATCCGTCCGGTCGCCCCGCCTTCGTGCACCGCCCGAGGCTTCCGGCCGTGCCGCGTTTTCTGAAAAATAGTGGAATTTTCGGACCGAAATCGTATCTTTGCGTCCATGAAACACGTCATATCGATCTTTACCGAACTGGGCGCACGCCTTGCGTCGTTCGGCAGCGATGCCTCGACCCGCCGGCTCATCGACGCGGCCCATGCCGCCAATGGCTGGTTCCTGCCCGGGGAGATCCTCCGGGCCGTGCGGGCGATCGAGGGTGAGATGCTGCGCCGCGACCGCCTCGAGGCGTGGCTGGCCGCCTACCCCGCCCTGCTGCAGCCCCACACGCCGCGCAACGTGCTGGTCATCATGGCCGGCAACATTCCGCTTGTGGGCTTCTTCGACCTGCTGTGCGTACTTGTCGGCGGCCACCGCTGTCTGGTCAAACCCTCGAACAAGGACCGTGTACTGATGGAGTATGTGGTCGGTGAACTGCGGCGGATCGAACCGTCGCTTCCCGTCGAACTCTACGACGGAAGCCAGCCCGTCGAGGCCGTCATCGCCACGGGCAGCGACAATGCCAACCGCTATTTCCGGGCCCGTTACGCCGGGATTCCCTCGCTGCTGCGGGGCAGCCGCCAGTCGGTGGCGGTGCTTTCGGGCGCGGAGAGCGACGCGCAGTGGCGCGGCCTTGCCGACGATATCTGGGCCTACTCGGGGTTGGGGTGCCGCAACGTCTCGCTGCTCTTCCTGCCGCAGGGGGTCGCACCCCGGCTGCAGATGCCGGCGATGAACCCCAAATACCGCCACAACTACCTCCAGCAGCGGGCGCTGCTCGAGATGCAGCGTCAACCCTTCACGGATCTCGGATCGGCCGTGCTGGTCGAACAGCGCGAGTTCCCGAACGCCCTGAGCCGCATTGCCTTCACGCGCTACGAGCGGCTGGAGGAGGTCTCCGCGTGGCTTGCGGCGCACGACGACGAACTGCAGTGCGTGGTGACCGACTGCCTGCCGCACAGCCGCCGCGTGGCATTCGGGCGGGCGCAGTCCCCGGCCCTCACGGACTACCCCGACGATCGCGACGTATTGGCGTGGCTCATGACGCTGCATGAAAAAAAGTAGTATATTTGTAAAAAGATCCTAAAATTTTATTGCCATGTCGATGGTTTTCCGCTTCCGGATGTTGAGCGACGAGAACGACCGCTTCGTACGCGATTACGAGGTGATGTACGATACGACGCTCCTCGATTTTCACCGGTTTATTCTGCAGTCACTCGAGTACGAGGAGTGCATGGCGTCGTTTTTTACGGCGGATGAGCGTTGGGAGAAGAGACGCGAGTTTACACTGATGGATATGGGTGACGGATCGGAGGAGGCGCCCGAAACGATGGACCGGGTGACGCTCGGCCAGTTGATCCACCACCACCGCGACCGTCTGATCTACCTGTTCGACCTCTTCGGCGACAGGGCCTACTATCTCGAGTTGACGGGAGTCTACGAGGCGGACGACGAGGCCTCCTACCCGCGTGAGATCTATGCGCAGGCCGAGGCTCCGGACCAGTACGATCCCTCGAAAAATCGCGACGAGGAGGAGGGTTCGGCCTTTGACGAGATCATGGACGAGTTCAAGGACTTCGAAGGTGACGACTCCTACGACGATGAATACTAAGTGGTTGCTGGTGATCGTCGGGCCGACGGGTTCGGGTAAGACGGATCTGAGTATCCGCCTGGCGCAGCACTACGGCGCACCGATTCTCTCGACCGACTCCCGTCAGCTCTACCGCGGTATGCCCATCGGCACGGCACAGCCCGATGCCGAACAGCTGCAGGCGGTTGAGCACCACTTTATTGCCTCGCATGATATCCAGGAGGATCTGAGTTGCGGGCAGTATGCCACACAGGCGCTGGCGTGCCTCGAGCGTCTCTTCGCCACCCACGACCGGGTGGTAGCTGTCGGCGGTTCGGGACTCTATGTCAAGGCGTTGTGTGACGGGATGGACGACCTTCCGCAGGCGGATCCCGCGTTGCGGGCCGCGTTGATGCGCCGTCTTGCCGACGAAGGGGTCGACGCGCTGGCAGAACAGCTCCGCGAGTTGGATCCGTGCTATTACGAGGAGGTTGACCGCCGGAATCCGGCCCGGGTGCTGCGCGCCGTGGAGGTGTGCCTGCAGACCGGGCGCCCCTACTCCGAACAGCGGACCGGCCGTCGCCGGAAGCGGCCGTTCGAGGTGGTGAAGATCGGGATCGACCTGCCGCGGACGGAGCTCTACGAGCGGATCGACCGCCGGGTTGACCGGATGCTGGCCGACGGACTTGAGGCCGAGGCGCGGGCACTCTACCCCTATCGTTCGCTGAATGCTCTGCAGACGGTGGGCTACCGCGAATTTTTCGACTACTTTGACGGTCGGACGAGCTACGAAGAGGCCGTCGAACTGATCAAACGCAATTCGCGGCGTTATGCCAAACGGCAGTTGACATGGTTTCGTCGCGATCCCGAGATCCGGTGGTTCCATCCGACGGAGGATGCAGCGATGATTGCGCATATCGATGCGATGAGTCGTTAAATGGTGCGGTGATTTGGACAATTGGCAAAAAAGTAGTACTTTTGTCGCTGTCCTTTTCAGAAAGGGCTGCGCCCGGATGGTGGAATCGGTAGACACGCCGGACTTAAAATCCTGTGGCCAGTAATGGCCGTGCCGGTTCGACCCCGGCTCCGGGTACCAGCAAAAAATCCCAAACGATTGACTTACAGTTGTTTGGGATTTTTGTTTTGCTCACCGTGTTCGCAATTTGTCCGCATTTTCCCCACACGTGTTGCCAAGGGGCGATTACAGGCGCAAATAATTTTCTGCAGGATGCCTTATTTATGTGGTATAAGAGACCTGTCGTAGGCGGAATGCGGTAGCCGAAACCTCTATTACCGATGTGGCGCATGCTGTCGACAAAGACAGGCTTTGCGAATTGCCGGGGATCTTTAACAAGTCTATCGGTTTCGCCTGTATTTTCTGGATTCCCGGCCGGTTTATTCGCTCTTTTTCTCCCGTGTAATGTCCATGTAAGAATTATTTTTCATATTGCTTTGATATACAGTATTATGCCCAGAGAAATGTAAGGTATCTCGATCTCGGAAACCTGCAATGAATTCCGTATCTTTGGGTGGAGCAACCCATCACTGAATTCATGAAAAAGAAGATCCTTGGAACAACCGCAATCTATCTGCTTTTTTCAGTTGCGGATTCTTGCCTTTAACGGCACCTGGCCAGTCAAGCAATCGGGTCGAGGAATCCCGTATCCGTTATTATACGCAGGCTTGTCAGGAGATCTCCGGCATGCTCGACGGAAAGTCTCCCGTAAGTATCCGCCCCACCGACGATACCAACCTTTAAAAACATACTATTATGCGATCGGAATCTTTGACCGCGGCGATTTGCGTGATTGCCTTATTTTCAGTAAATTTGGCGTACGGGTATCAATATGCCTGCTACTGGGCAGTCGAAAGTGTCGAGTTCAGGTTCCTCCCTGCAAGAGTTAATATTTTATATGTTCAGAACACAACATGCAGGTGAGTTCCGTGGATATAAAGGACGCGGTTCAGATACAAAAGCAGCGTGGAATGCATATCTCAAGGCTTATGGATATGAATAAAAACATCAAAATCATTACTTTACTTTTTTTCGTGTCATTATTATCGGTATTTGGTTGCCGGCCAAAGGAATATGAATATATAAGAGCGTATGTGTATGAAACGAAGACCTATCCGTTAAGGGATGGCCATTTCCAGATGAATATCAGCTATGAGTTCGAATATAAGGGTGATACGATCAGAGGAGTGTACTCCACACATAAATTGCCTGTTGCGCAGAAAGGGGACAGCCTGGTGCTGAAATATCCCATAGACAGGCCTCAAAAAAATAAGGTCGTCCGTGTTGTGAAGGTTATAAAAGACAGAATTCAGTTTTAGGATATTTTCACATGGACAGGTTCAACCCCTGTCATGAACATAGATGCGATTTGGAAAGAGCTGGCTTCTGCATTATATTATATATGGATGGAGTTCTCTCCTGTTTCGTTATAAAAGACGAGTATGATAACCGGTATGGGGAATTATTGTCTATCTTCGATCACCATTCCGTGCCCCATTAATCCGGATTTGTGGATATATCTGACTCGAGAGTTGATGGGAAACATAAAATAAACCATCACGCGAAGATTTACCCTTAAACAAGGGCCTTCCTGCATAATGGGAGCATGAAAATTGCCGCTGAAGCATTGACCGACGATTATATGTCGGGAATGATTATCCTCAATCTCCGGATTCTGTTTCTAAGAATTACGACTATGCGCGGCATAGAACGTGTATGAGACCGAAATCTTTGACCGCGGCAACTTGCATGATTGCCTTATTTTTAATATCTTTAGCGTGTCGCTAGCCTCGCCCTCGCCGTATGCCTACTGCATGGGGAATTCTATCAAGCTGGTTGAGCGGAAAAACAGCATGTCCGGGAGCTTGAGTGCCAAAAAACGATCATCCATGAAGGCCGAAACTTGTTTGACACCACGATAAAATTTAAAAGCTTATGAAGAGGTTCCTTATTTTTGCGCTATGTATGAGCGGCGTGTTCTTTATCGAAGAGTGTACGGCTCAAACGCTGACAGAATCGTTGAAGAAAAAAGCTGCCATGTATCTGACAGATATCTATGAAAGCGATTCATCCGATCCTGTAAAGGCGGATGATCTCAATACGCGATATTGGATCTATGACATCCTGGATCAGAAAAAACTTGACAGGCAAAAGAGCAAAGCCGAAAACGGGAAGATATATATCTTTAGAGTGCTCGGAGATGACCAATGCGGTACATATGCATTTATTGAAAACAATAAAATTCAGATAATGGATATGTATACAGCCGAGGATTATCGAGCTGCATGCGATTTCATGTGTCGCCATCACTACCGCATTGAGCAAGTCATCACCGTATTGAAATATATGATAGAGAATGATGAATACGAAAGTTATTTTTCTTTACCATACTCTGCTTTGTCCGAAAAGGGCAAGGCTCAATTAGACTCGATCAGACATGCAATAAACGCTTTATGAGTCCGGCTGCATCCCGGTTTGGCTGCAAGCGGTGTTTGGGTACTGGTCGATTCACCCGCCAAAAACAGAGATTGCTGCCGACAGGAAACCGGCAAAAAGACGTCAAACCATCAAAAAACCATAATTTACGTCCTATGAAAACCCTTATTACTGTCGCCTTTGTTTTTATCTCGGTTCTGCTGATGGCTGGTCCGAAGAATCGTCCGGATTCGGTTGAAATCTTCCAGTTCAATGAAGAGACCCTGGATGCCATAGAAAAGAAAATATGTGAATTTGACGGGCTTGACGATGGACCTTCATTCCTCCCGAATACAAGGTCAGTGATTCTTGTTGCCAATCTGCTCGATGACAGTATTGCATATAATGATCTTCAAGAACGGGTTCCGCTGGATACGACATACGAGGGATCTTATAACCCGTCCAACATTTTGAATCAGAATACCCGCAAAATCGATATTTACCGATTTGTAGCTATGGGCAGCCACCGCACGAATCATATTCTGTTGCTCAATGGCAAGGATATGACCTTCATCAATATGCATAAACCCTATGATAAGGTGATCAAAGAGGTGCTGCGCTATTTTGACCGGAACAAAGAGGTTGACAACCGGTTGATGCCGATGTATATCAACTTGATCACCTGGTGGTATCTGCGCAATCACTGGGCGGATGAACTGGGTCCGTGGTATGACTGGTTCCAGGAGCAGGATTCCGTGAGCCGGGAATATTACAAGTTCCAGTATCCTTTTAAATGAATGAAGGGCGAGCCTTGGGGCTCGCCTTTTTTCCGGGATTCCGGAGACGAAACGCAAACCCTCCTTGATGGTGATCAAAACCCTCATTTTCAATGCGTAGAAGATTTGGAAATCCGTCCAGATTGTTGTAACTTGCCAAAAGCGATTTCGTATTGCCGATACGAGCGAGGGTTGTATCCGGAGATTGGAACGTTGGAAAAGGTAGATAACCTATAAATAAACCGCATCATGAAAAATTTTGTCTGTATCTGTTTGGTGACATTATGTATGGTTTCGTGCGCACCCTCTTTCGGATATTACGGTAAGTTGTCCCGGAAGGAGTTCCGCAGTCTCGAACAGCCCAAAATGGATTTGTATACCTTAAGATCCTGTGGTTTCGGTAGCAATTATATGTTTTGTTCCTATTTTTATGTCGATCAGCGAAACGGAATATATATGCATGTCGATGACAGGTACCATGTTGAATTCGGACTTTGTCGAACGAGTCAGGATACGCTGTATTGCTATCCCCGATTCTATAAAGACCATGAAGATTCCGTGTTTGTGAGAAGTAATATTTCCCGTTTGTATGCAGCCTTGAATGACAAGGGGGGATTTGACGATTTGGATGAACTGGTCTTTTTGCAAACCGATGATAAATTGATCTACATAGGTCCTCCGGGCATAGGACCCACTTCTGCTTACCTTGTTTATTCTGCTTGTGGCTTCGTGAAGGTGAAAATCCGTAATAAAAGGAAATACATGCGTCGCATGTTGATGGTATCATGAGCCCGGACCGTGTTTGGTAATTCCAGATCCGGATATCCATGTGAACCGGGAGTCGATTTTCCGCAGACCCTTTCAGGGTAAACGCCGTTATTGATATATGCAACGAGGGGTTTGTTCGCACAGGCCCCTCGTTGCTCGTATAAAGCTGAAAATCGTTCTTGATGCTTGAGAAATGGGCGAGCTACCGTCCCTTGAGTTTGGCTGCATCGCGTTTGAGCTGCTCCGCCTCCTGGGCTTTCAGCCGAGCCTGCTCGTCGAGAGCCGGGTCCGAAGCCCCAGTTTGATGGAACGGGTAATCAGCAATTGGATTGTGGCGCTCATGGTGATCTTCTGGAAGTAGCCCAGGTCGGGAGATCGGCGCAACTCTTCGCAATGCTCCACCATGCGTTCGAAGCTCTTTCCGAAGTAGAGCCAGCAGAGCATTGCCGGAACCGGCGACTCGGCAACCGGCTGCTTGCACACCCCGATCAGTTTGCCGGCGAGGTCGTTGTCTTGAGCGGCCGGTTCGATCTCGTCGACATGGTCGAACAACCCCTCGTTGGCCTTTGCCGCCGCGGCAGGTGCGATGAGGCGATTTCGTACATCACCCTTTCGTACAACACCCGCTTCTCCTCTTCGCGGGTCGTCGGATTGATGATCGTAACCAACCGCTTCAACCCTGACGCTCTTTTTGAGAATGAGGGTTCCTTTCATGGTTCAGCAAGATCTAGGGGCTTGTGACATAGATAGAAATCTTTCCCCACACGAGTTGGAATAATTACTAAAAACGAGTAAAGGATCTGGCCGGCATTTAGGGGGAAACATCCGCAATCCTGCCGTGATATCCACTCGGCAAAATAACACTGCCGAACTCGAAATTCTTAACCGCGGCAACTTGTATGATTGCCTTATTTTTAATATCTTTAGCGTGTCGCCAGCCCCACTCTCGCCGTATGCCTGCTGCATGGGAAATTCTGTCAGGTTTGTTGATCCGAACGGGGATAGTGGATCAGACTCCAACAATAGAAAGTGCGGGAGTTGTATTTCGTCCGTATGAAAATGGAGGTGGAAGAGTATTTGCCCAAACGTTTGGCGCTAAACATGACGCTACGACCGTTGAGGGTACACTCTCGATGTTATCAGGCTTTTGGAAGCGTTGAATAGAATTAAATAAAAGCATATGAAACGAGTTTTGATATTAGGGGCCATATTGGGATGGACGTTGCAGGTGTCTGGACAGGAGGTAACACCTCTTTTGGTACCGCTTTTAGAGGATCAGAAGTTGACTCGCATCGAGATCGAAACAGATTGTATTAGTGATACAATAAATGGTTCTTATACTGCAGCAATTTACTTCGACAAGAAATTCGGAGAGAACATTCGGATTGACGAAGCCCACAGGCTTCGCACGTATTCTATAGATTATCGAGATGCGAAAGACGCAGGTGAATGGAAGCATATATCTGATTATAGTAATGAACCCAGATCGGAATTAGAAAACTGTATTTATGAAACCTGCACCCGAAAATTTCTGGTATGGTTAAAACGGCAGCCGTATAGTGATATGCCTGATGTGAAAAGATTTTATGGTTACAGTGCGTTTGCCTGGATGTATGGAATCCGGCTGGTGCCCAGGAATACGAATCGAAAGGCCAACTGCCTGGATTCCGGGGCGGTTAATGAGAATCCAGTCTCGGCTGTACAGAAAGAGCCCTCTTTTTTAGTACCGCTTTCATCGGGCCACACGTACACACCCGTTGAGATCGAAGCAGATTGTATTCGTGATACGATAAAGGCATATTATATGGCAGCTGTTCTATTCGGAGAGGATGTCCGGATTGACGAAGCCAGCGTCGTTCGCTCGCAGTCGATATACTATGAGGATGCGGGTGAATGGAAGTCCCGGTTCGAGAATGAGACCGTATCGGAATTGGAAAACCGTATTTATGAAGCCTGCTCTCGGAAATACCGGGAATGGTCAAAACAACTGTCGCATAGTGATAGGGATGATGTGACAAGATTGGGTGGTTATGGAGGGTTCATTTGGGGGTGTAATGTTTGGTTAGTTCCCAAGAAGACGAACTGAGCGTCCTGCCTTATTGAATCAGTATTGATGTGAACATGAGTCCAGAAGAAATATCTCGCTATATATATTAGTTTCACAATCAGTGTGTTAATTTAATAATTGACAGGGCAATATGAGACGATTTTTATTTTTGGCAGGAATACTGTTTTTTGGTGCTTGTGCGGGATCCGGCGAATCCAATGATTCACTAAAAAAAGCTGTTATATATTATGACCCGAATGAAGTTCCCTGGGGCATTCTGAAAATCATTTCTATTCAAGGTCGAGAGTTCCTAAAATACAGTTCATTAGATAAGCTTACGATAACGGACTGCGATAGTTTGAAGTATATTCAAGATCTGGTAGGACATGCCATTCAAGACACTGTTTTTCAAGGAAATCGGCGTTATGTTGATACATCCATAGCCGTCATGTTATATTCTGATCAGAAAACTGATACGTTATTTCTAGACGGGTATTCCCACCTGCAATGCAATGACTGTATTTTTCAAGATAAAACACTTACACATTATATCATAAAGATCATTCGTTTGAATAATACATATTGGGAGGAACTCGGTTCGGAATATTATTACAATGGTAAATATAACGGAGTCTCCCGGCTTCTTTATCCGGATGAAATCCCTGCTGAAGAATACTAAAAGGCATTCGGTTATATTGACTACCCTCCTTTCGAAAGGTTACGCTTCGGTCGAATTTACGGGGAAGATTGTCAATATGGAAAAAGGCTGCATCCCGGTTAAGTTGGCAGAACCCCTTCCCTTCCATAAGGTTTTACTCATTGAATATCCATACACGTATGATGATCTGTCTGGTGTATTACGGATGCATGTCTACAAAACTTTATGGGATTCTGCCGAAATTGGAATGAGCATAGATAAAATGCCGGGATCGGATTCCCTGGTAGTCAATAATCGATCGTTTGCCATATGATAAAAAATATGGACAGTTGGTAACGATATTCTGCAAGGACCCGGTTTCGACACGACAAAAAGTACCATATGGTTTTCAGAATAGATCATGTTAAAAACAAGGGGTATGAAGCGATTTTTGTGGATGGTGACAGTAGCCGGGGCTTTGGCCTACGGAGTGGAAACCCGTGCGCAGGTTATAAATTTTCCTCCAACGTGGGAAACGGTGGAATATTCCTTGCCGATATTGGCGATTGAGGACTCGACGTTTCTGAAAACTCAGGATTTCCTGATGCAGGAGCATAAATTTTTCTTTAGTAGACAAGGTACAGTTGTAAATCGATATGAGGAGTACAACTATTGTGCGGTAAAGATTCGGGCGGTAGATGGAGGATCGGAATATTCCGTTGTATTGAATCGCTTTCCGGGTCGGAAATTAAATGCACCAAAGGCTGTTTCGACCATAATGGATTGACATATATCATTATGGGCGACGCCCCGGAGAGGATGTTCTCAAAGACGGGCAAGATGCGTCATTTCCGATACGAAGATTACGTCCATTACTATTTTTATTCACGGGAAGATGACGATGGAGTCCGTTGGCGATATCAGATTCGCAACGGCCGGTTGTATCCCGAGTTCCCGATCGTATTTCAGCATCCGTTTCTAACGCCGGAGCGTTACGGGCAGATTCGGAAGGGCCTACAGGCTTTCCGGTTGGAGGCACCCGGAAAGGCAGGGACGATTCGCCTGCCGAAATCAAGATTGCGACTGGCAAGAAACCGGCAAAAAGACGTCAAGCCATGAACAATCCATAATTACGACCTACGAAAACCCTTGTCACTGTCGCATTTGGCTTTGTCTCTCTCCTGTTGAGGCCGGCCCGAAGAGTCGTCCGGGTTCGGATGAGATCTTCCAGTTCAATGAAGAGACCCCGGCTGCCATAGAGAAGAAATTATGGGAATTTAACAACTGGACCCAAATCCCGAATGCAAGGAGTCCGATTCTTGTTGCCAATCTGCTCGACGACAGCATTGCGTATTATGATTCTCAAAAAAATTCCGCCGGATACGACATACAAGCAAGGGATCTTATAACCTTTCCAATCTGGAATCAGAATACGAACCCGGAAGAGGCGATATCACCTGCCTTCCCGAATAGCGCGGATCTTTGTCCGTCACCCGCCCGGGATGCCGTCGGCCGTCGGGGTTATCGTCGCCTCTTCATCATGCTTTGGAGAAATGCCTCGAGAAAGGCCCGCCCGATGGGGATGATCGTCGGACTCTCCTTCAGTCGCAGCTGCGTGTGGGAGTATTCGGCGACCTGGGGCAGTGCCACCACGTATGATTTGTGGATCCGCAGGAAGCGGTCGGGCGGCAGCAGCTCGGCCGTTTTTTTCAGACTGGTCCGCGAAAGGATGTAACGACCGTTTCGGCGGTGGACCTTCGTGTAGTTCTCCATGGCCTCCAGATAGAGAATCTCCTCAATCGGGATAACCACATTGTTGTACTCCTGCTTCAGGGTCACGGACTCAACCGCAGACCGGTCGGATTTGTCGCCGATCTGTTGCAGGGCCTTGTTGACCGCCCGTTCGAAGCGTTCGTAGGCAAAGGGCTTGTGGAGGAAATCGACGGCATCGAGTTCGAATCCTTCGAGGGCATACTGCGCGTGGGCCGTCGTGAAGATCAGACGGCACTCCGACGGCAGCGAGCGGGCGATCTCCAGACCGTTGATCCCATTCATCTCGATGTCGAGAAAGACCAGATCGGGCGACGTGCGGCGGATTGCCTCGAGCCCGACGTGCGGTTCGCTGAAACACTCCAGGTCGAGACCTCCCAGGCGGTGACAGAACTGTTCGATGACCAGCAGAGCCATCGGTTCGTCGTCGATGGCCACACAGCGTATTGTCTTCATGATCGGGTCGGTTTGAGTCGGATGGTCAGCCGGACACGGTAGATGCCGTTGTTTTCGGAGGTCTGCAGGTCGAAGTCGCCCTGAAAGAGCAGCTGCAGCCGTTTGCGGCAGTTTTCGATTCCGATGCCGCATCCGTGTTCACGGGGCCGCATCACGGCATTCTCGGTCCGGAACTCCAGAATGTCGTCGTGCTGCCGCAGGCCGATGCGGATCGTGCAGTCGTGCTCGGAGGAGGAGCCGTACTTGAAGGCATTCTCGACGAAGGTGATGAAGAGCATCGGCGGCACATTTGCCTGTTCGTCGTCGACCACCTCGTTCAGTTCGACCCGGGTATGACGGTTGAGCCGCATGCGCTGCAGGTCGACATACTGGCGGATGTACTCCCACTCTTCGCAGAGCGGAATCAACTCCCGATCGGCCTGTGCATACATGTAGTGGAGGATATTCGAAAACTTCACGAAGGCCGATTCCGTGTGGTCGGATTTCGAGAGGACCAGTGCATAGAGCGTGTTGAGCGTGTTGAAGAGGAAGTGGGGATTGATCTGTGCCTTGTAGAGGACCAGTTCGGCCCGATCGCGCTCGGCGGCCAGCTCCTGCCGGGCCAGGATCTGGCGGAAGAGTTCGAAGGTGAGCTCGATGGCCAGGGAAAATCCGGTGACGATCAGGAAGAAGAACCATACGGTCTGGGTGCGGATTCCGCGGCGGGCGGCCAGTTGGCGGGCATCGAGCGCCGCGGAGTTGTCCGGCATCGGGAAGTGCGTGAGCAGCGCCGTAATTCCGACCAGCACGAGCATCAGCCCGGCAATGTGCAGGTATCGCCGCTGTCGGAAGAGCTGGGAGAGTTTCGCCCAGCGGTAGGTGAAGTAGAGGGCATAGAGATATCCGACGAGCGTGATCAGGAAGGCCGTGTTGTTGACGATCCAGCGGTCGACCGGCAGCAGCATGATGGCCAGCGGCAGGATCACCAGACAGAAGAGCAGGTCGATCCATCGGGCCACACGGGTATGTTTCATCACCAGAGATTCCATAGTCGGCACGATGAGGTTTTCTGATGGCAAAGATACGACATTGCGGCAGAAAACGGTGCGTCCGGATTCCGGGTTGGTCACCACATTCGGGGCGTTGGTCACCACATGTTCCGCCGTTCGGCGGATATTTCGTAAGTTTGTTCCGGGATGGAGTTCCGGAGCGGTTTCCATCCCGATCCTTCACCGCAAAACAACGAGATCATGAAGACCCTGCATCCAGCCTTGTTGCTGATTCTGCTGCCGCTGATTGTGGGCGGCTGTGCGGGCGACCAGCCCCGCGCGGAGAGCCGGACCTACCAGCTGCTCACGGTTGCGATTGGCGACCAGACCCTTCGTTCGGACTACTCTGCCACGCTGCGCGGCCGCCAGACCGTCGAGATCCGGCCGCAGGTGAGCGGTCTGATTACCGAGATCCGCATCGACGAGGGGGCCCCGGTCCGCAAGGGCGAGGTGCTCTTTGTCATCGACCAGGTACCCTACCGGGCGGCGCTCGAGACGGCGCAGGCCAACGTGAAGAGCGCCGAGGCCGGATTGCAGACCGCCCGGCTGACCACCTCGAGCAAGGAGGCGCTTCATGCCCGGAAGGTTGTTTCGGACTTCGATCTCGAGATGGCCCGCAACCAGCAGCTGGCCGCCGAAGCCGCGCTGGCCCAGGCCCGGGCCCAGGAGACCAATGCCCGCAACAACCTCTCCTACACCGAGGTCCGCAGCCCGGTCGACGGTACGACGGGGATGATCCCCTACCGGGTCGGGGCGCTGGTCGACAGCAACATCGAGGAGCCGCTGGTGAGCGTTTCGGACGACCGCCAGGTCTACGCCTACTTTTCGCTGGCCGAGAACCAGGTGCTCGACCTCATCGAGCAGTACGGATCGCTCGAGGAGGCCCGTGCGAAGCTGCCCGATGTGGCGCTGCGGTTGGGCAACGGTTCGGAATACCCGCATGCGGGACGTATCGACGCCATCAGCGGTACGGTCGACGAGGGGACCGGAGCCGTACGGCTGCGTGCCGTCTTCCCCAACCCGGACCATCTGCTGCGCAGCGGCGGCAGCGCGACGGTCATCCTTCCGATCCGTTACCGCGACCGCATCATCATTCCGCAGTCGGCCACCTACGAACTGCAGAACCGCATCTTTGTCTGGAAGGTTGTCGACGGCGTGACCTGCTCGGCGCCGATCACCGTGAACAAGTACAACGACGGAAACACCTACATCGTCGAGTCGGGGCTCAAGGTCGGCGAGGTCATCGTGGCCGAAGGAGCCGGACTGCTGCACGAGGGGATCCGGATCGACGCGGCCGACAACGCCGTCGACGGCTCAACGGCAACGACCTCCCCTGCCGCTGCCGACACCACCGCATCCGCCGGCGAACCGGCCGTCCAATCCCGAAAATAGCGCTGCCCCATGACGATACGAACCTTTATCGATCGGCCGATTCTGGCGGGGGTGATCTCCGTGGTGATCCTGATTCTGGGGCTCATCGGCCTCTCGCAACTACCGATCGAACAGTTTCCCGAGATTGCGCCCCCGACGGTCAGCGTCTCGGCCACCTATACCGGCGCCAATGCCGAGACCGTGCAGAAGAGCGTCGTCGTACCGCTGGAGGAGGCGCTCAACGGCGTGGAGAACATGATGTACATGACCTCCACGGCCTCGAACAACGGTTCGGCCCGTATTTCGGTCTACTTCCGCCAGGGCACCGACCCCGACATGGCCACGGTCAACGTCCAGAACCGCATTGCCACGGCCCAGGGTCTGCTTCCGGCCGAGGTGACCAAGAGCGGCATCACCGTGCGCAAGCGCCAGACGAGCAACATCAAGCAGCTGGCCGTCTACAGTCCCGACGATTCGTTCGACGAGGCCTTCCTGACCAACTACATGAAGATCAACATCGAACCCCGCCTGTCGCGTATCGCCGGCGTGGGCGAGGTCAACGTCTTCGGCTATGAATACTCGATGCGCATCTGGCTCGATCCGGGCAAGATGCTCAAATACGGGCTGATTCCGGCCGACATCGCCGCCATGCTCGACGAGCAGAACGTCGAGGCCGCCACCGGCACGCTGGGTGCCGAGTCGACAAACACCTTCCAGTATGTGCTCAAGTACCGCGGCCGCTACGAAAACGAGGTCGATTACGAGAACATGGTCCTCAAGTCGCTGCCCGACGGCGAGGTGCTTCGGCTCCGGGATGTGGCCACGGTCGAACTCGGCACCCGCGCCTACGACTATATCGGCCGCGTAAACGGCCATCCGGGCTGCAACATCATGATTTCGCAGACCTCCGGTTCGAACGCCAACGAGATCATCGAGGAGATCGACCGGACGATTGCCGAGATCTCGAAGACCCTTCCCAAGGGGATCCGGATCGTCGACCTGATGAGTACGAAGGACTTCCTCGACGCCTCGATCCGCAGCGTCATCAAGACGCTGGTCGAGGCGATCATCCTCGTCGTGCTGGTGGTCTACGTCTTCCTGCAGAGCCTCCGCTCGACCTTCATCCCGGCCCTCTCGATCATCGTTTCGCTTGTCGGGACGTTCGCCTTCCTCTACGCTGCGGGCTTCAGTCTGAACATGCTGACGCTCTTCGCGCTGGTGCTGGTCATCGGTACGGTGGTCGACGACGCCATCGTGGTTGTCGAGGCCGTGCAGGCCAAGTTCGACGAGGGGTACCGCTCCTCCTACCGCGCCACGATCGACGCCATGGACGGCATCACGTCGGCCCTCATCACCACCACGTTCGTCTTCATGGCCGTCTTTATCCCCGTGAGCTTCATCGGCGGGACGACCGGTACGTTCTACACCCAGTTCGGACTGACGATGGCCGCCGCCGTGGCCATCTCGCTCATCAACGCCCTGACGCTCAGCCCGGCCCTCTGCGCTCTTATCATGACTCCGCACCAGAGCGCCTCCGAGGGCCGGCGGCTGAGCTTTTCGTCGCGTTTCCACATTGCCTTCGACGCGGCGTTCCACCGACTGGTCGACCGCTACAAGTTCGGCGTCGGGTTCATGCTGCGCCGCCGCTGGCTGGCCGGCGTATTGCTTGTTGCGGCGTGCGGGGGGCTTGTGGCCCTGATGGCCTCGACCAAAACCGGCCTGGTTCCCAACGAGGATATGGGCACGATTTTCATCGACGTGCGCACCTCACCCGGCAACAGCACCCGGCAGACCCGGCTGGTCATGGAGCAGGTCGACAGCTGCCTGCGGACCATTCCCCAGATCGAGCTCTACTCGAACATCACCGGCAACTCGATGCTCAGCGGCCAGGGTGCCTGCAACGGCATGTTCACCATCCGGCTGCGAGACTGGAGCGAGCGCACCTCGAAGGAGGATGCCATCAGCGCCGTGATGGAGGAGATCAGCCGCCGTACGGCCTTCATTTCGAGTGCCGAGATCATGCCCTTCACGCGCCCGATGATCCCGGGCTACGGCGTGAGCAGCGGCTTCGAGCTCTACGTCCAGGACCAGAAGGGCGGTACGACCGAGGATCTGTTGAAATATACGCGGCAGTTCCTCGAGGCGTTGAACCGCCGTCCCGAGATCGGCCGCGCCACCACCTCGTTCGACACCAAATTTCCGCAGTATCTGGTCGAGGTCGACGCCGCCCGCTGCAAGCGCAACGGCGTTTCGCCTTCCGACGTGCTGAGCACCCTTTCGGGCTACATTGGCGGCAGCTACGCCTCGAACATGAACCGCTTCTCGAAACTCTACCGCGTGATGGTGCAGGCCCCGCCCGAGTACCGCCTCGACACCGAATCGCTCAACAACATCTTCGTGCGCAACGATGCGGGCGAGATGTCTCCCGTGAGCCAGTATCTGACCCTCACGCGCGTCTACGGTTCGGAGGTGCTGACGCGCTTCAACCTCTTCTCGGCCATCCAGGTCAACGGTACCCCGGCCACGGGCTACAGCTCCGGACAGGCCATCGAGGCGGTGCGCGAGGTGGCCTCCGCAACGCTCCCGACGGGCTACGGCTACGAATTCGGGGGCATGTCGCGCGAGGAGTCCTCGACGGGCAATACGACGACGCTGGTCTTCGTTATCTGCGTAGTATTTATCTATTTGATTCTCTGTGCGCTGTACGAAAGTCTCTTCGTGCCGCTGGCTGTCATCCTCTCCGTGCCTTTCGGCCTGGTCGGCAGCTTTCTCTTCGCGCGCATGTTCGGCCTCGAGAACAACATCTACCTCCAGACGGGTCTCATCATGCTGATCGGTCTGCTGGCCAAGACGGCTATCCTGCTGACCGAGTACGCCTCGGATCGCCGCCGCGCCGGCATGAGCATTCCGCAGGCTGCCCTTTCGGCCGCCAAGGTGCGTCTGCGCCCGATTCTGATGACCTCGCTGACGATGATCTTCGGCATGCTGCCGCTGATGTTCGCTTCGGGTGTCGGTGCCAACGGAAACATCTCGATCGGCGTCGGTACGGTCGGCGGCATGTTGATCGGCACCGTGGCGCTGTTGTTCATCGTGCCTCCTCTGTTCATGGTCTTCCAGTGGCTGCAGGAGCGCTGGATGCCCGAACGCAACCGCGACGGAGAGCCGGTTGGTTCTCCGGGGAATCCATCCTGATGACCGGATCCCGGCGGGGTCGGTGTCCGACAGAAAGGGCATCGGCCCCGCCTGTCGGTTGGGGTTCTTCGGCGCCGGGCTGCGGGTGCGACGGTGTACCGCAAACCGGGACACAGACCCGTGTCCAGACGCCGTGATGCCGAACGGTCAGAATCGCCAGCTTGCCCCGAGCAGCAGGTCGCGCGGACGGATCGCATAGCGGCACGACGAGGTGCTCAACCCGTCGAAGAGCGTGTAGGCATACTCCGTTTCATTGAGCAGATTGGCCGCCGAAGCCCAAAGCTCCCACCGTTCGCCGGCCTTCCAGCGCACCGACGCGTCGATAAGCAGGAGGTGTTTGTTCTGCGTATCGGAGAGCTGTGTGCGGTAGTGCTCTCCGGTCAGTTGCAGGACCAGATTTTTGGCCGGTGTCAGGTTGAGCTGCAGACGCTGGTCGAACGTATGGCGGTCAGTCGGGACGGCGGATTCGATCCGCAACTGCGTGTAACGGTAGTTGAACGTGTATTCGATGTTGAGCCAGCGGGCTGCGCGGAGATTCACCCGGGGCGACAGGGTCAGCATCCCCGAGCGGTACGGCATCCGCACCCCCTGCTGCCGGATTTCGAGCGACGAATCGTTCCACGCGAGATCGACCCCGGCTTGGCCGTGCAGGGCGTCGATGTTGGTGCTCACACCCGACGAGAGGCTCCACGACGTCATGCGGTTCACCTCGCGGAGCTGCCCCGCGACGATGTAGTCGCCCTCGAACTCCTGCGTGGCGAGCCACGGCTGATCGCTCCACGAACGTTGGAGAAAGAGGTGGGCGAAGATCCCGCTCAGCGGGTTTTTGTAGTCGACGCCGGCCGTCAGCATGCGTGTGGGCGTAGTGCGGGGCGATGCGACGCCCGAGGTCAGCGTGCGGTAGTCGCGCAGCAGTGCGACGGGATAGATCGACTGGTCGTCGGGACCCTGTTCCCCCATGGCGCCCGAAGCCGAGAGGGTCCAGCAGGCCGACGGCGTCCAGCGGGCCGAGAGGTTGGCCGACCAGAGCAGCGGGCAGGAGCTGCCGCCCGTGTAGCGGTACCAGCGCCAGTCGACCGGTAGGGCGAAGATGAGACGCAGCCGCTGCGTGCGATAGGTGGCCGTCGGGCGCAGATAGAGACTTCCGTAACCGAAACGCGTGTCGGCGGCCAGCGACCCGGCGGTGACGCCTTCGAGACCGCTCAGCGCCGTGTCGAAGCGCCGGTACAACGCAGCGATCCCCCCTTTGAACTGAAACAACCAGCGGCGGCCGGCTTCCAGCCCCCAGGCGATGTTGTGGTTCATGCGCAGCAGGTTGATATCGAGCCGCTGATGCTGGTCCGATCCCTCGCGCAGGACATCCAGCTGCTGCGGCTGCGTGAGCCACAACAGGTTCGAGGTCACGGTGAGCGTGCGGCGTCCCGAGCGGCGGATGTAATTCAGGTCGTTCTCCACGCGGTGAGCCGGGGCCTCGGCCTGCTGACGGTTGGGATAGGTGCCCGTCGTTCGGGCGTCGAAATCGCTCCACGCAAGGTCGGCCGAAAGACGGTCCATCAGATAGAAACGCTCGGTATTGGCCAGTAGCTTCAGATGGGCCGCCACCTGCCGGTCGACCCGCCGGGCCCGTTCCGCAAGCTCCTCTGTGAGCTCTCCGTCGGAGAGGTAGCGGACGATCCGCGAGGCGTAATCCGACGTCAGCCGGTCATACCCATAGGCGACGTGGCCGCTCAGTTGGTAGTCGTCCGTGAGTTTGCGCAGATAGTCGGCGCTGCCCATTGCCGAACGGTTCATCCGCGTGCGGCTGTCGTCGAGCGGCGCCTCGGAGAGCCCCGTCGAGAACCACTCGGGGGTCTCATAACGGTTGTCGGCGCCGTTGAGCATCTCCTCGACCGTCAATTGCCGCAGATCGGCCGTCGGGTCGCCACCCGTATTCTCCCCCTTGAGGTTGAGCATCGACTGGCTTTGGGCAGCAATGCGCATGGCAAAGACCGAACCGCGGCCCAGCACCTCGTCGGGCGACCAGCCTCCCTCGCCGCGCAGCGTTCCGGTCCAGTGCGCCCGAGCCTGTTTCTTCAGCCGGAGGTTCAGCGCAGCGCGGTCGCTGTAGAGCACGTCGCGCAGCGCCTTGATCGGCTGGTGATTCTCCAGCACCTCGACGCTGGCCACATCCTGCGGGGCGATGTTGTTCGTTGCCAGCCCATAGCGGCCGTCGAGCATGTCCATCCCCTCGATGTAGAATTTGTTGATTGCCTTGCCATTGTAGCGGATTTCGCCCGACTTCTCGATCTCGATGCCCGGCATCTTGCGCAGCACGTCGGCAATCGTACGGTCCTGTGCCTCGGTGAAACTCGAGACGTTGTAGCTCACCGTATCGCCCCGCAGCGAGAGACGCGGCGCACGGATCTCAACCTCGCGGATCTCGACGGCACTGGCCGCAAGACGGATCTCCCGTGGCAGACGGGAGGCTTCGAACCGCTGCGCGCGGTAGCCCATCATCGAGACGTCGATCCATGCGGCCCGCATCCCTTGACGAGGACGAAGATGGAAGGCACCATCGGCGGCCGAGGTTGTGTATCCGGCCTGCCGTCCCGTGCTGTCGGCCGCCAGCAGGATGGCCCCGGCAAGGGGCCGTCCGTCGGTGGCATCCACGACGCGTCCCGTCAGCTCCTGCGCTGATACGGTCGATATTGTCGATGCAAACAGCACGCCCACAAATAGATGTGCAAGCCACTTCATGTGTTGCTGAAGGTTACTCGAGTTCGATTGGATTGTATCCGCGCACCAAGTCGCCCGGATTGACAGGGCTGCCGTCCTCGTTCTTGATCGTCATCTGCACGTTGGAGTTCCCCGTGAGGTAGCCGACCGGATCGGTCATTATCTTCTGCTTGAGTTCCCGATACTTCTTGCGGTTGGTTTTCATGTAGTTGCGATCGGTCATGCGGATGGGCTCGACGCGCTGCTCCACGCCCGTGGCCTCCAGGTCGAGCACCCCGGCATCATCCTTGATGGCAAGGATCAGCCCCGGCAGCCCGCCGAACTTCCACGGCCCGGCGCTCACGGCAATCTCGGGCGCATACCACGCCTCGTAGTTGCGGCCGCGGAAGGCGCATCGGGCCCGGCGGCACGCATAGCCGAGGATCGATCGCTCGCCGTCGGCAAGCTCCCAGTCGATGGCAGGCAGCGGCTCGGTGTAGAGCAGGTAGTCCATGCCGATCTGGTCGGTGTGGGTCAGGCGGCCGGCTGCCTGGTCGCGGAAGAGGACATCCTGCACGCCTCCGTGGAAACTTCCGAGGTTAGCCATCACCTGCTCGGGCGGCGTGACGCGCACGAGCGAATCGGTCTGCCACGTCTTGTAGGAGTAGAACTTCGTGACGCGGCTTCCCACCTCGAGCAGCAGGAGGTCTTCCTTCGGGTGTTCGCTCTCGGGCCGCTGTTGGTAGAGCATGCGGTAGCTGACGACGAAACGCGTCGTGTCGAGTACCTCGCTGGGCGGTTCGACCGTGTCGTAGGTCTTGACGCCGTCGGGCGTATAGGTTACGATGGTCTGTTGGGCAAGCGCCGCTCCTGCCGTGGCGCCGAGCAGCGTGAGAAGAAGAAGGATCTTTTTCATCTTTGTTACGGTTTTTGGTTTCCGAAGACAAAGTTGCAATGAAATCCGGCTGGCGATGGTTAACGCTCCGTTAAAGAGTGTTAAATAGTCTTAACGCCGTCGGTTGTGGCCTTTTTATGCGTACCTTTGTTCGGCACATGAACCGCATTCGAATGAACAGACACCGTTTCGGCCGCATCTCGCTGCTGGTCACCCTCTCGCTGGCGGTGCTCCTCGCCGTGCAGGCGTGGAGCCTTGCGAGCATGTACCGCGACCGACGTGAGGAGTTCTCGCGCCAGGTCATGCAGGCCATGACGCGCGCGGCCTACGACGACTTGTTGCTGGGCAACAAACCTTCCGGGCAAAAAAGTCAGATTACCTTCTCCTCGTCGGGGAACATCGACTCGATCCAGGTGGATATGATTCAGTCGGTTTCGGTAAAGAATCTCGGCGGCGCGGGCAAGAGTATCTCATTCACCCCCAAATCCGATACGATCCACCACAATATCAGCGTCTCGGACGGCGAAACAACCCGTTACATCCGCCAGGAAATCCGCATCCCGCCCATTTACATGCTGCAGCTCAATATGGCACGCTATGACTCGCTTCTCACGTGCAACCTTGCAGCGGCGGGTATCGACCTGCCCCACAAGGTGGATGTCGTACGCGGTCCTTCCGACAGCATATCGTCGGTGAAGTCCTTTACAGCAAAGCCGCTCTCGGATTCGGAGGTGGTGGTTACAGCTCTTAATGATTCGCTGCGGATTGCGGATCCGCTGACCTTCACGACTTCGCTCACGACCGACGAAGAGCTCTACTTCCGCCTGCGGATCGAGAATCCCGACCGGCAGCTCGTGCGCGACATGGCTGGGGTGATCGGCTCGTCGCTGATGATGCTTGCCGTGGTGGCCGGTGTGCTGATCTACCTGCTGCGCACGCTCTTCCGGCAGAAGACCCTCGAGGAGATGCGCCGCGACCTGACTCATAACATCACCCACGAGCTGAAGACCCCGATTGCCGTGGCCAACGCGGCGAATGATGCCCTGCTCGACTTCGGGGCGGCAGAAGATACGGCGAAGAGGACGCGCTATCTGCGGGTGATCCGCGAACAGCTGGCCGCCTTGAGTGGTATGGTGCAGCGCATTCTGACGATGAGCATCGAGGAGCGCGGCGAGATGACCATCCGCCGCGAGGAGATTGCGGTCCGGCCGCTGTTTGAGGAGGTGGCGGCCCGCTTCCGGATGAAGGGCCGCGGGCGGGCGACGATCGAGGTGGAGGCCGAAGATCCGGATCTGACGGTTATGGCAGATCGTTTCCACCTCACGCATGCGCTGGACAATCTGGTGGACAATGCCCTGAAATACTCCTGCGACAAGGTGCGGATCCGCCTCTCGGCCCGGCGTTCGGACAAGGGGATCGAGCTGCGGGTGGAGGACAACGGCATCGGGATCGACCGCTCGGCGCAGGCCCATATTTTCGAGAAGTTTTACCGCGTGCCTACGGGCGATCTGCATACAGTCAAGGGATTCGGGTTGGGGCTCTACTACGTCCGGCTGATTGCCGAGAGACACGGCGGCGAGGTCACGGTCACGAGCGCTCCGGGGCGCGGCTCGACCTTCACGCTGACCCTCCCCGACCGTTGATGCCCCATCAATCACACAACTGCCCATGAACGAAAAGATCCATATGTTGCTCGTCGAGGACGAACAGACGCTGGCCGACATCATTGCCGACACGCTCGGCGAAAAGGAGTTCGACGTCACGGTGGCCTACAACGGCATCGAGGGGTTGCGCCGGTTCGACGAACGGCGCCCCGACGTCGTTGTTACGGACATCATGATGCCCGGCATGGACGGTTTTTCGTTTGTCGACGAACTGCGCCGGCGATCGGCCGACGTGCCCGTGCTCTTCCTTTCGGCCCGGTCGGCGGCCGAGGATGTCGTCCGCGGGTTCGAGACGGGCGGCAACGACTATCTGCGCAAGCCCTTCGCCATGAGCGAACTCATCGTGCGCATCAAGGCGCTGGTCGGCCGCAGCCGCCAGGTGCGTCAACCCTCCGAACTGTACTACCGGATCGGGCGCTTCCGCTTCGATGTCGAACGGCAGACGCTCTCCGACGGCGAGCGGTGTCAGGAACTTTCGGCCCGGGAGGCCGGCATTCTGGAGATGCTGTGCGAACGCATGGGAGAGATTGTCCCCACGCGGCTGATCCTGCAGCGGATCTGGGGCGACGACACCTTCTTTAACGCCCGCAGTCTGCATGTCTTCATCACCCGGCTGCGGCGCCGGCTGGCCGACGACCGCACGGTGCAGATCGTCAATGCCCGCGGCGTGGGGTACAAACTCCACGCCTGACCGCCAGCCGTCTCCTGACCGCCAGCCGTCTCCTGACCGCCCGCTGTCTTCTGGCCTCCCGGCATCTCTTGACCTTCCGGTGTCTCCTGGTCGCCCGGCATCTCCTAACCTCCCGGCCTCCCCTATTTGATCTTGAAGAGTCCGCTGTCGCTGTCGTAGTTCTCGAGCTGGGGACGTACGGCGGCCTTCTTCCGTCCGACGCCGAAACGCCACGAGAGGCTCAGTCCCAGGGCGTGGTCCTTGCTCCGGATCGCGTAGACGGTCCGGTGGCGGACGATGCTCGTCGGGATCGTCTCGTTCGAGTAGCGGTCGCGGACGAAGGGGAAGAAACACTGCAGTGCGACGTTGAGATTGCGGTACCGGTAGCCCAGACTGACGTACGAGACCTTCTCGATCCCCGTCCGGTAGAGTCCTGTGAGCATCGTCCCGCCGAATTTCTGGTAGAGATCGAGCGTGAAGTTTTTGTATCCGGCCGAAACGTAAACCGAAACGGGAAAGGTCCAGTAGCGATAGGTCGGTACCTCCCGCGACGGGCGGAAGAGCTGCTGCGCGGCCTCGACGCTGCCGCCGATGCGGAGGAACTTCCAGAGGGTGAAGTTCAGACTCAGTTCGCCGCCGCGGCGTACGTCCCGCTCGGCATTGTCGGTCCGAAGAAGGATGCACCCCTCGCCGGAGCGGTAGGCGTCGAAGAGGCTGTTGCGTGTATAGTCGTAGAAGAGTGCGGCCTGCAGCGTGAATTTCCGCACATAAAGGTCGTAGCTCAGCCGCCACGTCTGCCGGTGGGCATTCTCGAGGTCGGGATTCCCCGTCTGATAGAGACCGTTCATGATCAGAATCCGGGCCTCGGACATCTGCAGCATCTCGGGCATCTGCGTCCCCGATTCGTACATCAGACGCAGCGAATGGGTGTCGCCGAAGTTGTACCCGGCCATCACCATTGGCGTGAAGGTCAGGTTGCGGAATCCGTCGCGGCCCGTCCGCACGTCGTAGTCGGCTCCCAGGCTGACGCGATAGAGAAACGAGCGGGCCTTGCCGCTGATCTCGGCGTAGAGACGGTGCGCCTGCGTGTGGATCGACTCCCGTGTGCCCGCCTCGTCGAGGGAGTTGCTCAGCGAGTTGGTCAAAAAGTTGTAATGGCCGCGGTAGCCCACCGAGAGTGAGGCCTTCGCAAACCGGTGGCCGTAGACCACCTCGCCGATCAGCGTCCGCTTCCGGTTGTCAAGCTCCATCCGGTCGTCGAAGCCCGTTGGGCCGCTCTCCGTGGAGCGGGTCTGCTGCCCGTTGTCGAAGTAGCTGCCCACGAGATTCAGCGCCAGGGAGTTGCTCCGGCCGAACTGCTTGGCAAAGTAGAGGTCGAGCGTCGGCACCACGCTCTGCGTGCGGTCGGTCAGCTGACCGGTCCGCTCCTCGGTGGCAGCGTTTTGGGTCAGGACGATGCTTTTGGCAGCATCCATCTTTTCGTTGTCCGTCCGGGCTGAGGCCCGGATCTGCAGGTCGTAGTTCCCCTCGCGGCTGATCGAGTAGGTCAACCCGACGTTGTGCTGCTGGCCCCAGTCGCGGCTCTCGCGCACGTAGTCGTAGAGCCACGCCGCGTCGTCGATCCGATAGTCGTAGTGCCCCGTTTCGAGATCGCTCCGGTCGCGTTTCATGTTGATGTGGGTGCCGTAGTTGAACGTCAGGCGGTTGTCACCCTTGATGTAAGAGAGCGCCACGGAGGCGTTCGAGAACATCTGCCCCAGCGTGCCGTAGAGATTGCCGCTCCAGCCTGTGTCGAGCGGTCGGGTGCGGATGTTGACCACCTGCTCGGCATCGTCCATGTAGCGGATCGGCGGCACGTCGTAGAGCTCGACGCTGCGGACCTTGTCCGAGGGAATCAGCCGCAGCTCCTCGTCCGTGGCCCGGATGCCGTTGATCAGAATCAGAATCGACTTGCCGTTGACCGTCGCCAGTGTGTTTGTCGCCCGGTCTACGCGCAGGTTGGGCAGCGTGGCGACCAGTTCGCGGCCGTCCGGGGCTCGCTCGATCTGCTCCTTCGTGAAGAGGTACGAGGTCTTGTCGATGCTGCGGATGGTGCGTTTCCCCTCGACCACCACCTCGCCGATCGCCGTTGAATCGGCTTCGAGCCGGACATCGCGGTTGAGATCCCCCTCGGCCGACACCGCCAGCGAGGCATTCTTATAGCCCAAATACGAGACCCGGAGGCGGTATTCGCCCGCTTCGGGAGCCTCGACCGAGTAGCGCCCCTCGAGATCCGAGGCGGTGCCGCGGATCATGGTCAGCGTATCGCTGGCCCGGAAGAGGGCGACGTTGGCGAAGGGGATAGGTTGTCGCTGGCTGTCGACAATGCGGCCGCGGATCGTCACGGTCTGTCCCGGCGCGGCCAAACAGCCGAGCAGGGCAATCAGCAGAAGGAGATGTTTCATCGGTTCAGGAAAGCATTTAAACGCACAAAAATAAAAAAAACAGCGTTTTACAAAGTTTCCGGACCGAAATTTTCATTCGGGAGCCTATCCTTTCGGCGACCCTCCCCGCCACGAATGCCGGAGCCGTTCGCCGCGGATGAACCGCTGTTGTCGGGAGTCGATCGTCAGCCGTCGGAACGCGCGGATGCAGTCGGCACCCCGCGACCCGACGGTGCGCAGCGTGCCGCAACCGGCTCCCGGGGAGCTTCTAAAGGATGATGATAGTTGCGATAAGAGTGTTTCCGGGAAGTTTGGCATAGAGCCCCCAGAAGTAAAATGTTGTCACGACGCATGGACTTGCTCCCGACAGTTGCGAGAACGCCAGGTTCCATCTCATCCCGTCGGGTTGGATGTCGACAGCCTGCTTCTCGAGGGCGTATCCTGGGTCCCCCATACTGCATTGGCCGATCAGGAGCGTATATTTCCCGAAATCAATCTCGGGCAGATCGACCGACGGTGGCGCAATGGCTTCGAACTCTTCCATGCTGTTGATCAGGAAGCATTCCGATTCGCCCCAGTTGATTTCGCCGAAACCGAAATCCGACCCGGGGTACGAATAAGATGTCGGAGGCAGTGTGGCATCGAAAAATGCCGACACCTCCGTGGGGGCGGTAATCGGGGGCGTTCCGGCAATGGAGGGTTCCTCCCTATCGTCGCATGCCGTAAGGCCTGCAACCAGCATGGCCGCTGCCGCAGCCCATTTGAGAAGGTTGAGTTTCATGGTATGGAGAATTTAGGTGTGTTCCCGGTTCGTAACAAAGATACGAAAATCAATGCCGTATTCAAAATTTTTCTCCCGTGATTTGGGCTGGGAGAGGGAAATCGGGGACCACAATCCGAACCGGGACCTTCCCGGTTTGAAGCGACCGCTGATCGGCCGGCGTCCGGGCCGGGCGTGGAGCCCCCACCCGCGTGTCACGCGGAGCGGCCGCTCCCTCCGCAGGTTCGTACGTTTCCAGTCGGAGTCCTGGGTTTAGTGTCCGAAACGCGAGGTGTCGACCTCCCGGTGCTTGCGCTCCTTGTAGCCGCCGAAGCGGTAGGAGAAGTGCAGGGTCACGCTGCGCATGTAGCGCTGGGCCCCCATGTCGAGCCACTGCCCGCGGTAGCGGACCTTTGTATTGGGCCTGCCGCTGTCGAAGAGGTCGTTGCAACGGACCGACAACGTCGCGCGGCTCCGGTCGAAGGTCCATTTCACGGCGGCATCGGCCGACCCCAACGGTTCGATGTCAAAGGTCCCCTGAATGGCCCCCGACTGGAAGAATCCGTTCACCTCGAGGTCGATGGCGGGCTTGCGGCTCAGGTGGAAGGTGTTCATGAGCCGGGCGATGCCGACCCACTTCGAGCGGTCGAACGACATGTCGTGGAACCGGTCGCACCGCTGCCGCATCCGTATTCCAGTGAGTGTCAGCCGCGAATCGAGCCAGCGGCCGATGCGGAACGGCAGGACGGCATTGACGCCCCACTGCCGGTTGAAGTTCCAGTTGAGCGACTGATAGATCAGCGCCAGCCGGTCGGAGGCCTGCCAGGCGGTCTGCACGAAGTAGTCGGGCTGCTCGTTCCAGAAGAGGACGAAGATATACTTCTGGCGGTAGATGTAGACGGCCTGCGCCTCGTAGCTGCGCGAGGGGCGGAGTCCCGACGTGCCGTGGATCTCTGAATAGCCGTCGATGTAGGAGATGGCCCCCTGCATCTCCCAATAGGCGGGATACTCCTTGTCCGACGAGAAGTTCAGCTGCAGGATATGCCGCTCGGAGGGCATCCAGTTCAGCGATGCCTGCGGATACAGCGACCAGTTCTCGTAGTCGCCCAGCCGGTAATACTCCCCGGCCAGCGAGGCCGAGAGACTTACGCTTCCGAACTGCCGCCCGAAGCCGGCGTAGAGATTCCCGGTGTATTCGTCGAGCCGGGCGTCGGTGTCCGAGGTTGCAGGCGTGCCCTCGAGAACCGTGTAGTGCTGCCAGTCGTGCGAGCGGGCAAAGGCAAAGGCTCCGCCGGCCGTCAGTTCCCAGCCCGAGTCAAACGTGTGGCGCTCGTCGGCCGTCACGTTCAGCCGGTCGATGCGCTGCCCCGAACCGATGTCAAAGGCCGAGGCCGATCCCTCGGCATAGCGGTTTTCGAGCCGTGACTGCTCGGGATTGTCGTAGTGGGTATAGTCGAGCCCCAGGTCGAGCCCGAATGCCAAGGTGTAGCGCAGTGCCAGGTTGTGCAGCGACCGGTCGCTCAGCTTCTTCGAGAGCGACTCGACGTAGCTTCCCGTCGAATGGGACAGCCCGTCGGTATTGGGCGAAAAGGAGGCGGTGTAGGCGGCGCTCAGGCGTCCCCGCTGCTTCGGGGCGTATTCGACGGCGGCACGGAGCTGGTGGCTCCACCCCTCGTCGGTCATCCATTCATCCTGCCGGATGTCGTACTGCCGCCCCTCGAAGGTGTGCAGCGACCGCAGGTCGAAACTCGACAGCTCCTTGCTCCGGGCAGCCGAATAGGTGACGTCGGCCGACCATTTGGGGGATGAGAGCGCAAAACTGCCGCCGGCATCGTAGGTGTCGTAGTAACGGTTCGTATAGTTGGCGTGGACTTCGCCCGAGAAGGCCGTTTCGTGGCTGCGGCGCAGCACGACGTTGATCGCTGCCCCGCGGATGTGGTACTGCGGCGGTGCGCTGAACATCACCTCGGCCTTTTCCACCCGGTCGATCGGCGTCGCACGCAGCAGCGTGGCCAGCTGTTCGGCGGTCATCGTCGAAGGGCGCCCGTTCAGGATCACCGTGACGGACGACGCCCCGGCCAGCGTCAGCATCCCCTCCTGCTCCGCAACGCCCGGCAGCCGTGTCAGGGCTTCGTAGGCGTTGTTAACGGCCTGCCCTTCGGTCAGCCGCTCAAGGTCGTAGGACAAACGCCCCTGCTCGACCTTCACCACGGGACGCTCGCCCTCGACCACCACGGCGTCGACCTTTGTCGAGGCCTCCGAGAGGCGGATGTCACCCAGATCCGAGCGGTCCGACTCGAGGGTGCGGATTTCGTAGGCCAGATGCTGGATCTGTAGCCGGTAGGGACGCACGGCGGAGTGGATTTCGAACCGCCCGTCCGCTCCCGAGGCGACGGCATCGAGATAGACCGAGTCGCAGTCGAACAGCACGACGGCGGCCCCGACGATTGGGGCATCCGACGCATCGACCAGCCGCCCGTGGATCAAGCCATCGGCCGGGGTGACAGTTTGTGCTTCGGCGGTGGCGAATGCCAGCAGGATCACCACCGGAATCAGTAGGAATTGCCAATTGCGAGATTTCATGATTTTGCGATTTTCGAAGGGTTTCTTCTCTCGCAAAATTACACCCGAAAGGTCCTTGCCGGTGTGAATGAAATCTTACTTCCGAAATCTCAACCGGTTGATTTACAGTGCCTGTATTTTGAAAAATCTTATTGGAAGCCTCTCCTTCCTTACTCCTCCTGTCGGTCTTCCCTGCTCTGTTTGGCGGCCCCTTCCTTTTTCTGCCGGATGCCCTGCTCCTCCCCCGGTCGCCGTCAGGCAAAGAGTCCGAGCAGCCGGTCGCGGTCCGCCGCCGTGGATTCGGCAATGCGCCGTTTGAGCTTCGACTTGAGCGAGTAGACGCCGTTGAGCGACATGCCCAGCATGACGCAGATCTCCTGCGGCGAGAATCCGGCGATGACCAGCGCCGCGAAGTCGTAGTTGCGCGCGGTCCAACCGGGGAACTGCTCGCGGAGCCGCGTGACGGCCCGGTCGCTGTAGAGGTCGGCCATGTCCACGACGTCGGCCAGCATCGCGGGGCTCAGCGCCAGGTCGCGCATCTTGGCCGTCAGCCGTTCGCCCTCGCCGTAGGTGTAGTACGTCGAGGCAATGTCGCGCACGGCGGCCACACGCCCCTCCAGCAGCCGCTTGACGGCCGCTTCGCGGGCATTCGAAGCGTCGAGCCGCGACGTAAGGCTGTCGTGCGATTCGCGGTAGGAGTCCACGAGGGCCAGCGACTCGCTGAGCTGTTCGTCGCGGCGGTGCAGCTTGCGGCGGTATCCCACGACGGTAACTCCGGCTGCTGCGGTGACCAACGCTGCCGCCAGTACCGTAATCCACACCCGGTAGCGCAGCGACGCCTCTCGCAGCGCCACCTCGTTGGCCGTGCGGAAGCGTCGTTCGAGTTCGGCCACCTGTGCCCCGCGCTGCACTTCGAAGAGCGAATCCTTCACCGTGACATACCGCCGCATGTAGGCGTAGGCCTGCGAGTCGTCGCCGCGGTCGTGGTAGATTTCGGCCGCCAGGTCGAACAGTCCGACATCTCCCTGATGGAACGTATCCCGGTTGGCCAGCGACTCTTCGATATAGCGGCGGGCCGAATCGAGCTGGCCGTCGCGCTGGAAGATGATGGCCGAGGCCACGTCGTAGAACGACCGCCCGGTATCCTCCGACGAGGCCGAGCCGTACGAAAGCGGAGCTCGGCGGATCACTTCGAGGTCGATCCCTTTGCGGGCCTCCAGCAACTGCTCGGGCGTCCAGTCCTCGAGGTAGGTGTGGAAGATGAGGTTCTGCAGGCGGATCTGCTGGGCGAAGTAGCGGAACTGAATGGTGTCGGCCGCCTCGACCAGCGGCTCCAGCGTCTCGACGGCCCTCCTGTAATCCCCGTTGGCACAATAGGATGAGGCCAGCATGAAGCGGCTGTATCCCTCCTGCTCCGTGTTGCCGTTGACACGGGCCGCCTCGACGGCCTTCGCGAAGGGCTCCACGGCATCGTATCCCTGTTCGAAATAGAGCAGCCCCAGCGTGTGGTAGACGGTCACGAGCAGCGTCTCGCTCCTCCGCCGCAGCGAATCGTCGGACGTCCTGGCGGCCAGGGCCTCCTCGGCCAAAATCGCCGCCTGGGTGTAGCCCCGAATCCCCTCCTCCAGGTTGCCCGCCTCGACATGCGCCTGGGCGTAGCTGTACCACGCCACGGCCCGTTCGCACGCCGAACCGTGACGGTCGAAATAGCCGATTCCCCGCAAGAGATGCTGCTGCCCCGCCAGTGTATCGCCCGATGCGACCTCCGCCAGTCCCGTGATCAGCGTCCATCGGGCCCGATCGTCGCGGTTGAGCTGTTCGGGGTCGATCCGCTGGAGGAGCCGGCGCGCACTGTCGGGGTGTTCGACCGCCAGAAAGTTGTCGACCTTCCACTCCGCCTTTTCCCGGTGCGTCGTGCAGGCCGTGGCCGCGAGGGCCGCGACGGTCAGGATCCACCCTGCCACTCCCCTTCCGGTCATCACTCCTCCCAGTATTTTGTCAGATCGATCCGCTCGGCGTTGTGGAAGAATCCGCTCACGAGCGTCAGGTATTCCGGCATCCGGTCACCCTCGCCCCACCGCAGCGGAATGCCCATCAGCTCCTCGACCGTACGGCTGAGGTCAAAGCCGCACGCCTCGAGCGAGGGTCTTACCCACTCGGGATGGCGGCATGCCTTGCCTTCGAGCCGCGTGCAACTCCCCTCCGGACAGTAGAGACACGTCCCGGCATAGGCAAAGGCGCGTCCGCCGTATCGTTTTTCGAGGTCGAGCAGCATCCGCTCGTGCCGCCGGCGCACGGGACGCAGCAACTCCTGGGAGGCCGAAAGCGGCAGCCCCGGATGGAGCGGCGTGACCTTCGAGGCGATGATCAGGGCGGTGCGATACCCCGAGAGATAGTCCTCCATGTCGAAGTCGAAGGGCGGACAGGCCCAGCTGCGGCCGTAGTTGGGACAGGCGCGGCAGCAGGCCGCAAAACGCCGTGCATCGCGATAGACGGCGATGTAGCGGTCAGCGGGGAGCGACGCGGTGAAGTCCTGCGTCGTATGTTCGAGCGTTTGATTCATACGACAAAGATACGAAATGCGTCGTATCGTGGCAAGCAAAAAGGCACTTTTCCCGTCCGTCCCGTCCGTCTCGGCCGGGCGTAGGTCCGGCAGGCAGTCCGGCCGGGAGTCTGGGCGAAAGTTCTGCCGGGCCCTCCGCCGCCGCAAAAAAAATGGGCCCCCTTGCGGGGACCCGGCGAAGCAACTTAATAACGCCTGATGGCTTGTTTGAGTGATCTGAGAATTTGCGCCCCGGTCAGTCGCAGCAGCGCAAGCAGCAGTAACAAAAGCATCTTGTTTCACGACTTTTTCCCGTTGCAGCCTTGGCTGCAGGCATGGGGCGGTGATTGTTTATCTCGAAGCCGATGGCACGTAAACACTTTCCTGTGCCGGCTTTTGGTTGCAAAAAACACCCCGGATCCCGATTGTCGCATGAAGTCGGTCGAACCTCCCTCTCTCCATACTGTCATTTTTTTTTAAATCCGACCGTCCGCAGCGGAACCGGTCTCCGGGGAGTATCTTTTTTGGGTGTGGACTTAGTCCACGAGTTTGAGTCGAGCCTCGGTGTAGCTGGCTCCGGCGCGGATCACGAAGCGGTACTCCTTGCCGGGGGCGGCCTTCGGATCGGTGATCTGCAGCGTCACGTGATCCTCCGAGAAGCTGATCCGCAGCGGGGTCTTGCCCCACGGTGCGCACTCCGAATCGGCGGCGTGCGTCGGCAGCGGAATCGATACCGTGCGATCGGTCGTGAGTTTCACCTCGTAGACCTTGCCCCACTCGGGCAGATCGCCGCCTGCCAGTTTCTCAATCGTGTAGTTGAGTTTCACGCCGACCTGTTTCCCTTCGCGGGTGATCCCCTCCGAGACGTAGATCCTGGCATACTGCGAACCGATGGCCAGGGCCCGTTTGCCCGAGGGAAACTCCATCAGCGAGATGTCCTTGGCGACGTAGTAGCCGTGCCGGGGCCATGCCGAGATGCGGTGGGCTGCACGGTCGAACATCAGGGCCGGCATGGCTGCGAGTCCGTCGACCTGGCCCGCATCGGCGATCGTGTAGCGGTTGGCGCCGTCGAAGTGATGGTCTTTGTCCAGGAAAAGGGCGTCACCGAAAAGCGTGTGGCCGTTCTCCTCGTCGAACATCTCAAGCTGCATACCGCTGTTTTCTGCCGGTGAAGCCGGGGAGTCGGTTTTCCCCGTCTCTCCCGTCTCTCCAGAATCTCCCGACTCTCCCGTCTCATCCGGCTTCGAAGGATCGGCCGATGCTTCCGACCGATCAACCTTAATTTCAATCTGTACCTGTTCCGCAGCCTTGATCGTACGGCCGACGGCCCATATGTGGTAGTTGTCCGCGTCGGCCTGCTCCATCACCACGAAGGTCACCAGTCGGCTGCCTTTCGTGAACCAGGCCGCATACGGCAGGCGATAGTTGACCTTGCCGTCGGGCAGTGTGAGCGTGAAGGCCGAAGGTTCGGTTTTGTGGTCCTTCTTGAAGCTTTCGTATCCCTTTTCATCAAAGATCAGGACGGCGGCTCCCGGCTGGGGCTTTCCCTTTTCGTCGACCACCGAGATGTGAACCACGGCATCGCGCTCGTTCGCTTCGTAGGTTTTCTTCTCACAGGCCGACAGAAGCGCCGTGCCGGCCAGGATGCTCATCATGATTTTACGCATTGTTTTCTCTTTTTAGTGTTGCTTTCGCATCACCCCTGCTCTCTCCGGGGGGTACCGGACCGGGGGTTTTTCCGAATGCAAAAGTAGAGGATCCGCAGCGTTTTCGAGTTGCGCTGCGGATCCTCCGATCTAACACTTTGAAAAAACAGTATCTGAAAATCAGTGTGTTGGCATTATCATTCGATTTTGAATCTAACACCCGTCTGACACCTACCCCAAAAGGGCCAAAAACAGCTCCCGATCGGGTGCATCGGAGCTTTTGATGCGCGATTTGAGTCTCGACTTGCGGGCGTAGATATTGGCGACGCTCTCCTCCATGAAGAGGCTGATGACCTGGGGCGAGAAGCCGCCGAAGATGTAGCACAACAGCCGTACGTCGGCCTCCTTCATCCGGGGGAAGTCGCGGCGCAGCTTCTGCATCACCTCGTCGTGAGCCGTATCGACAATCTGCTCGAGCTCCTGCAGCATCTCGCCGTTTTCGGAGAAGCCCTCGATGAGCTGTTTCACCTCGCGGATCATGGCGGCCTGTCCCGAGACGGTATTTTCGCGTTCGTAGAGGGTCTTGCCCAGGCGGTCGACGATGTCGAAGCGCGAGGCGATGAGCCCCTTCATGCGCATCTCGTCATCGTGGCGCCGTTCGAGGCTGTGCGACAGACGCTGATACTCCTCGCGGGCCTCCCTTACCAGCAGCAGATAGCGTTCGTTGCGCTCCTTGTCGAGCCGTATGCGCTGGCGGACCAGGAAGGCGGCAATGGCCGCCAGCAGCAGCGCCGTCACGGCGACGACCCACTCCCACGTCCGCCGGTTCTGCATGCGGTAGTCGGCGAAGTCGGCGCGTTCCTGGAAATAGTCGCGTTCGATCATGCCGGCCGAGGTCTGCAGCGCCGAGCGGGTCAGCGAATCGTTCAGGAAGATAAACCGGTGGATCTTCCGGGCCGCTTCGCGATATTGGCCGGCCATGGCTTCGACCCGGTAGGCCGTGTATTCGATCATCGCCTCGACATCGGGATCGGGGTTCTGACGGGCGGCCAGCTGCAGGTAGTAGCGGGCGCTGTCGGGACGTCGGCGGAAGAGTTGGGTTTGTGCCAGCGTGCAGTGGCCGGCGGCCGACGTATCGCGGCGGATCGACTGTTCGACCCGTTGCAGCAGATCGTTCGGGATGCGTTCGTTCTCCGAGACGGTGTAGAGTGTGGCGAAGAGGCCGAGGCTCTGCCGGACGAGGGTGTCGTCGTGCAGGTCGTCGGCCAGTTCGAGGGCCATCGTACAGTCGCGGCGGGCTCGGCCGAGGTCCTGCATGCGCAGGGCCGAGGTGGTCATGCCGAGCAGGGCCTCGGCAGTCTGGCGGGTGGCGCCCGAGCGGATGAACAGGTCGCGCGCGTCGCGATAATAGCGGTATGCCCGGACGAAATTCAGCTCGGCACGATAGACCCCGCCGATGCGCAGGTAGAGCAGGCCGAGGTAGTAGGGCTCGTCGTAGGGGCGCAACATCTCCTCGATCTCGAGGAACATGCGCAGGGCTCCGGGCTTGTCACCCCGCCGCAGGAGGTTCTGCCCCTGGAAGAAGCGGGTTTTGCAGATGCCGCGGATATCGTTGGGCCGTGCGCTGTAGTAGTTCCAGGCGATGCGGAGCAGCGAGTCGTTGTCCGTCTCGAGGCCGGCGCGCTCCGAGGCTTCGGCACAGAGCAGGGCGTAGCGGGCCCGCTGTGAGCGGTTGCCCAGGGCGTCGGTGCGGATGTCCTGCAACAGGCAGAGGGCGCTGTCGGGCGTCTCCTTGACGATCTTCTCGGCGCGGTCGAGCGTGTCGGCCGTTTGGGTATATTCGCGGCTGCATCCGGTGAGCAGTCCAAGGAGCATCAGCACTCCACAGAAGGTTGGTTTCATGGTGTCGTCGGGTCGAAAACTTGTCCGAAGGTAGTAATTTGCCCCGATGTTTGCAAATCGGACGGCAGAAACCTTCCTGCAGGGTGCTGTGGCGGCGATCGGCGGATATTTTTTGCATCGGGGTCTTGTTTTTTCGGAATATAGCCCTATCTTTGTTGCCAGATTTGGTTTTCGTCTTTCCCCGCGGAAAGCGAAATGAAAAGGGAATCGGGTGCAAATCCCGGACAGTCCCGCTGCTGTGAAGCTCCAGGTTCGTTCCGAACATCTCGGCCACTGATCCTTGCGATCGGGAAGGCTTCGGAACGGGAGTCAGTCAGAAGACCTGCCAAGTCGATTCGATGCCGTATGGCCCCGTGGGATGGGCACGCGGTTTCGGAATGGATACCAATAGACATATGAGGAGAGCTCCGGCCCGGGGTATAGGGGAAGGAAAGACCGTCCGTATCGGGAGGCTTTTTCACCCGCGGATCCCCAATCCGGAGGAGTGTGGAACAAAAAAGGCGCGGCGCAAAAACGAGGACCGGTAACTGCCAAAACTGGATCTGATGGATGTGGATTAGTATGAGACTTGCCGCGCCTTTTTTTAATTTGAAGCCTATGAACCTTCTTTTATATGGCGTCCCGGCCGGGATTGCCCGTCGCATTGCCGACCGTTATTCGCTGAAGATAGCCCGGACGCTGGCCGGTGTCGGAGAGCCCGACACGCTGTTGATCATTCCGCCGATGGAGTCTCCGCGGCAGCTGCTGGCCTTCTACAACGAAATGCTGGCGCGCGAATCGGAGATCGATGCCGTGATTGTTTGTGATCCGGCGGCCTGTGAGGCGGCGAATACGGTGCGATACGGTTCACCGCCCGACAAGTTTTTCACCCTCGGTCCCGAAGAGGATGAAGCGGAGCTCGAGTATGCCATCTCCCGCATCGTCGAGAGCAAGCTCGGACTCGTCTGTGCCCACGAGGGGCTCTGAACGAAGCGGAATCTCCGGGGCGGGAATCTTTGAGACAGGATCCTTCGGGCCGGGTAGTTCCCGGGGCAGGAGCCTCGATGTTCGGTCGGATTGTCCGCCTGCCCCTGGGATCGGTCTTGAGACTCCCCCGCCCCTTTCGCTCGGCTGCCCCACCCCCGTAAAAAAAGCGCTCCGGATTTTCCGGGGCGCTTTTCGTTTCCAGGGGTCGATTCCGCAACCGGTGCTTCCGGCCGGCGGGAATCTCTCCGCGAGGAGCCTATTTCCGATCCAGATCGACCAGCTCGTACTGCTGCGAGCCGATGCCGAGCTCTTCGGCATGCTCCAGCGTGTGGATGCCGTGGCGCGACTCCATGCGCTCGATCAGGTGGACCTTGCCCTCGTCGGGCGAGGCGTAGACCAGATCGACACACGCCTTGTCCAGTGCCACCGGATCCAGCGAGGCGAGGATGCCGATGTCGCCCATGCGGGGCGGTTCGGGATGGGCGTCGCAGTCGCAGTCGACCGAGAGGTTGTTCATGACGCTGATGTAGAGGATCCGCTCGCCGCAGTGGTCAACAATGGCCTTGGCAGCCTCGGCCATCGACTCGAGGAAGTCGTCCTGAGCGGGCAGGTCGCCCCAGACCTTGTTGACGTCGGTCGTCTTGCCGGCCGAATGGATCCAGGCCTTGCCGGCCGACGAGGCGATACCGATCGAGATGTTCTTGATGGCGCCGCCGAAACCGCCCATGGCGTGCCCCTTGAAGTGCGAGAGGACCACCACGAAGTCATAGTCCATGAAGTGCGATCCGACGATGTCGTACGCCAGGTGACGGCCCCCCTCGACGGGCAGCCGCACCTCGCCCTCGGCATCCATGATGTCGACCGGCGCGATGGCCGTGAAACCGTGGTCGGCGGCGGCCTTCAGGTGGTCGGCCGTAGCGGCGCGGCCTCCGCCGTAGGCGGTGTTGCACTCGACGATCGTCGCGTGGATCGAGCGGACGAAGTCGCCGATCAGGGCCGGTTTGAGGTAGTTGTTGCCGCCGGGTTCGCCCGTCGAGAGCTTCACGGCGACCTTTTTGCCTTCGGCCTTGCGTCCGAGCGCCTCGTAGACGGCCCGGATCCCTTCGGGCGAAATGTCACGGGTCATGTAGACCCGGGCGGGAGTCGTCTCGCCGCCCTTCTTTTCGGAATTGGCAGCGCAACCGGAACCTGCGGCTGCAAACTGCATGAGAAGCGACAGCATACAGATTTTACGGATCATGGCTACTTGAGGTATTTGATCAGCAGGTATCCGCCGAAGATCTGCAGCAGCATGCCGGGGATCCCGATGCGGAAATCCTGCAGGGCAGCCGTGAGGCTGCCGCTGAGGGCCCATTCGCCGGCCGAGCCGACCACCTGGTAGAAGAGTACCACGCCGACGAGCAGCAGCAGCGAGACGCGGCGGAATCTACGGGCCGTGAAACCGGCGGCTGCGGCGAGCAGCAGCGACTTGACGAGGATGGCCGGCAGTACGGCCGGGGCGGGCATGGCGAAGAGCAGCGAGTTGACCAGCGGCGAGGCCACGGCGGTCAGCAGGCCGACTTTCCAGCCATACTTGTAGGCGGCCACGAGCGTAAAGAAGTAGATCGGCAGCAGGGTCGGTCCACCCAGCCGCACGAGGTGGCACAACTGCGGCAGGGCGATGTTCCCCACGACGAACAGTGCAGCGACTCAATAGGTCCTTGCCTCCTTGTACTCCAGCGAATGGAGTGAAACAGAATTGGTTGCCATATACATATCAATTAAAGGTTCAGTTTGATTCCGCCGAATACCGTGGCCCGCGGCATGGGATATCCGGCATTGATTTCATACTCCCGGGCGAGGAGGTTCTCGCCGCGGGCGTAGATCGTCAGGCGGCGGTTGACGCGGAACGACGCCCGGAGGTTCAAAAGTACGAAATTTTCCTGAATTTCCGCACCCGGCGTCACCTCGGTGTAGAGTCCGTCGACATACTGCACGCCGGCCGCAACCGTCCAGCGACTCTTGGCGTAGCGGGCTCCGGCGTAGAGTTTGTGGCGGGGCGAGGCCAGCACCGGATACTTCATCCACAGGTAGCTGTAGTTGGCATCGGCACGCCACGCCTCGGCTATCTGCCACGAGATCTCGCCCTCGACGCCGCGGTTCTCCACGCGCGCCTGGTTGAGCAGTTTCGGGCGGCCGTCGATCGTGACGGTCTGGATGATGTCGCGCCCCTCGATCCAGAAGAGGTTGACGCCGTACGCGACGCGTCCCCGGCCCGGGCGGTGACTCCACGCCACCTCGTAGTTCCAGACCCGTTCGGGCAACAGATCGGGGTTCTTCATGCCGAACATGTAGAGATCCTTGATCGTCGGGTTGCGGAAGCCCTTGCTGACCGAGGCCTTCACCACGCCGTCGGGCAGCGCCTGCATCGAGACACCGAACTGCGGCATCCACTCCACACCCGTGCGCGAGTGCCAGTCGACACGCAACCCGGCATCGAGGCTGAAGCGTCCGACCAGCTGTCGGAGTTCGGCATAGCCGGCCACCTCGTCCTCCCGTTGGTCGACGATCGACGACTCGCTGCCGTCCACCGTCGAGCGGTTCCAGGCCTCGCCGACGATGTGCTGCCAGTCGAATCCCGCCGTCACACGGCCTCCGTGCCAGAGCTCCGCACTCTGGTAGAGCGACAGCCCGAGCAGCCGGTCACGCGAGTTGAACCGGGAGTCGAGTGGCTCTTTGCCGGCCTTGTATCCGTCGTTGATGCGGTGGCGGCCCCAGTTGTAGTAGAATTTCAGCGCGCCGGAACTCCGTTCGTAGTGGTTCTCGATGCCCAGCGAGGCCATGCCGCGCGTGATGCGCGAATCGTTGTCGTAGAGGCGTGCGGTGACCGGACCGGGGTTCGAGGCGTTGAAGTGGGTCAGATTCACGTCGGCCGCCGCCTGCCAGTGGTCGGCAATCGTATACCCCACCTTCGCAAAGCCGCCGTACTGTTCGAAACCCATGTCGGCGCGATGGCCGTCCGTGCGGTTGTACGAGGCGCTCACCACGCTCGAGAAACGCCCCTTGCGGATGCGGTTTGCCGCCTCGGCCTGCAGCGTGTTCCACGAGCCGTAGCTCAGGTCGACATCGGTGCGGATCCCCTCTTCACGCTGCTGGCGGGTGACGATGTTGACCACACCGCCCATGGCGTTCGAGCCGTAGAGCACCGACGCCGGGCCGCGCACCACCTCGACCCGTTCGGCCAGCAGCGACTGGCAGGCATCGGCAATCGGGTGGCCGAAGATGCCCATGTATTGGGGCTGTCCGTCGATCAGCACGAGCATCTGCGACGTGGCGCCGCCGCCCAGACCGCGCAGGCTCATGCCGCCGGCCGCACCGGTCGAGACGCCGTAGCCCATCACGCCACGCGAGGTGACGAAGAGTCCCGGCACCTGCTCCGTGAGCAGCGGCAGCAGCGAGGCCTCGTGGCGCTGGTCGATCTCTGGGCGTCCGATGACCGAGACGCTCATCGGCAGGTGGCGGATATCCGACGCATAGCGCGTGCCGGTCACCACGACCGAATCGATCGGCACGTTGCGCGGCGTGGCCTCCGTATCGTCGTTCAGGGCCTCTTCCGCGACGGCGGCCATCCCCGCCGCCGGGGTCCCGTTTGCAGTCCGGACCAATCCTCCGGCCGGTGCAGCCGCGGTGCCGCCCGCAACGCCACAGCCGAGCAGCAGCAGAATCAGCGTTTTATCGATTCGTCTCATCTTGTCGGGTTTGGTGTTGTTCCTTCATGCGGCGGATGAACTCCGTAATCCGCGGCAGGCACTCTTCGGGGGTCCGGGTATCGGCACAGAGCTGTTCCACGGGGCAGATGCCGTCTCCGGCGCGGTTGATGATGTGCGGCACGGCGACCTCGTACTCCACGGGGATGCCGGCCTCGGCGAGCAGATCCAGTGCCGGGCGGCTCACCGTGCGGGCATACAGCCCCCGCACACCGCCTGCGGCCATCAGTGCCGCGGCTCCCTTGCCTACAACCTTGTCGGCAATGAAGGCGCCGCGCAGCAGATCGGGCTCTTCGTGCAGCAGCCGCCAGAGGTCGCTCACGCCCCGCTGGTGGAACGAGCGCATCGTCTCCCCGTTGCGCACGACGCACGAACACTGCTCTTCATGGAGCCGTTCAACGGCCTTGCGGTCGAGCTCCTGCTCGCTGTTCGATGATTTTGTCGGGTTCATATCTGTGTTGGTTTCTTCCTCGGTTTTCACGGGCAAAGATACGGCGAAATCCCGGTTTCGGATGCAACGGATTCCCGATCTTTCTACCTTATTTACCGAAAACGCCCTCGACCGTGCAGATCGAAGGCGTTTTTCGGGTATTGTGTCTCGTTACCGGTAGATCTCGTTCAGCAGCCGCGCCAGCCGGAGTCCGGCCCGCAGCAGCTGTCGCTCGACAACCGGCGTATAGCGGGCAATGTAGTCGTACGAGATCCGTGCACCCTCGGGGGTCGAGCCGTAGATCTCCGCACAGACCTCCTGCGTCTGGCGGGCCCAGTCGGCCGGGGTTCCCGACGCGACGGTCTGCTGTTCACGCTTCGGCAGCCGGTCAATCTGCTCGCACCACTCCGTGTAGCTCCACTTGTGGCCCGCCTCCGGGAGGTCCGTATCCCACACGGTGTGCAGATTCGTTTTCCGCCCGAAGAAGTACACCTCGCGACGGTTGCCGCCCAGGTCGCTCACCCATCCCAGGTGCATCGGACAGTGCATGTCCCCCACCAGGTGGATCAGCATCCGCAGCTGCACGGCCTCCTCCTCGTGCGACAATCCGCCCCGTTTCAGTCGCTCGACGATCTCCGTGACGGCCGTCAGCACGTCGCCGTCGGGATTCCGCGGAGCCGTTTCGAGCGTCTGCCCCTCGTCGACATCCAGATAGTGCCACGTCTTCGTCGCGGCATATTGCGGCGTGTGGCTGGCGTTGTCCATCCAGTTCGACCAGTAGACCGGCGACTGTCCGTCGAGCACCGCCCGTACCTTCCTGGCAGCCTTCCGTGTGAGGTGGTTTTCGGCAACGGCCGCCGTCACGTCGTGCCCCTTCTGCCCCCATCCGAAGGCCGTGCCGCAGGCGGCCAGGCACCACACCAGCACGATCAGTCGTTTCATGGTTCGCATCCCGACCGCCGGTTAATGGTTCATCGTGGCGAGGAACTCCTCGTTCGTATCGGTGAGTCCCATCTGCTTCTGGAGGAACTCCATCGCCTCGACGGGGGTCATGTCCGAGAGGTACTTGCGCAGCACCCACGTACGGTTCATCACGTCACGCGGCAGCAGCAGATCCTCGCGGCGCGTACCCGAGGCGATGACATCGACGGCCGGGTAGACACGCTTGTTGGCCAGCTTGCGGTCCAGCTGCAGCTCCATGTTACCCGTACCCTTGAACTCCTCGAAGATCACCTCGTCCATCTTCGAACCGGTATCGATCAGGGCCGTGGCGATGATCGTCAGCGAACCCTTCTCCTCCGTATTTCGTGCGGCGCCGAAGAAGCGCTTGGGCTTGTGCAGGGCGTTGGCGTCGACACCTCCCGAGAGGACCTTTCCCGAGGCCGGCTGCACGGAGTTGTAGGCGCGGGCCAGACGCGTGATCGAATCGAGGAAGATCACCACGTCGTGGCCGCACTCGACCATGCGCTTGGCCTTTTCGAGGACCATTTCGGCCACCTTCACGTGGCGCGAAGCCTGTTCGTCGAAGGTCGAGGCGACGACTTCGGCCTTCACGTTGCGGGCCATTTCGGTCACCTCCTCCGGGCGTTCGTCGATCAGCAGCACGATCATGTAGACCTCCGGATGGTTGTCCGCAATGGCGTTGGCGATCGACTGCAGGAGCATCGTCTTACCCGTCTTGGGCTGGGCGACGATCAGGGCGCGCTGACCCTTGCCGATCGGCGAGAAGAGGTCGACGATGCGTGTCGACATGTTGTTGTGGCCGTTGCCCGTCAGGCAGAACTTCTCGCTCGGGAAGAGCGGCGTCATGTATTCGAACTGCACGCGGTCGCGGATGTACTCGGGTTTGAGCCCGTTGATCTCGTTCACGCGCACCAGCGGGAAGTACTTCTCGCCCTCCTTCGGGGGACGGATCGCTCCGTTGACCGTATCGCCGGGCTTCAGACCGAAGAGCTTGATCTGCGAGGGCGAAACATAGATGTCGTCCGGTGAATTGAGGTAGTTGTAGTCGGCCGAGCGGAGGAATCCGTAGCCGTCGGGCATGATCTCGAGTACCCCTTCGCCCTCGATCTCGCCGGCAAAGTCATCCTTGGTGATGATCTCGTCGTCGAGCGAACGGACCGTCGGCTCTGCCGGCTGGGCGGCTTGCGACTCGTCGCTTTCCGGCTGGTTTGCGGCTGCCGGCTGGTTCTTGGGCTTGCGGCCCCGGCGTTTGGGTTCGGGTTTGGCCGTCTCCTGATGAGTTGCGGCTTCGCCTCCTTCCGTCGCGGGGCTCTCCGCCGCCGTTCCGCCATCCAGCGGAAGTTCGGATTCAGCAGCCGCGGCCTCGACGTGTTTCTGAGCCTCGCGTCCCCGGGCCTGTCGGCCGGAGCGATGGGCTCCCCGTTCCGCCTTTCCGTGCGGATGTTCCTCGCCACCGGGAGCCTGACTCTCTTCCGATGTCGCAGCCGGGGCCTCTCCCGAAACGGCACTCCCCTCCTCTGCCCGCTTGTCGGCGGCATTCTCGACCTTGGCCAGGCGCGGACGGCGGCCGCGTTTGGCCTTTGCCGGCGAGTCGTTTCCGGAGGCATTCTCCGTCGGCGTTGCTGCTTCCGGGGCTTCGGGAGCCGGCTCTGCGGCGGGTTCGTCCGAGCCATTGCCTGCAATCTTTTCTATCAGTTCGCGCTTTTTCACCATCACATTCCCAATTCCGAGGGCCTTTGCTATTTCGCGCAATTCGGCCAGCGTTTTTCCTTCGAGCGCTTTCAGATCCTGCATATATTTCCTGTTGAATGAGATTTTTCAAAAACCGGACGGCCGTCCGGTTCGTTGGAATTCACGTGCAAATATAGTGCATTATTTTGAATTACAAAAGAAAAAGAGCCTCGGAAAAGGCTCTCTGTGAGAGATTGTTGTCCATTCGGTCTGCAAAATACCTAAAATTGGCGATTGCGGCGCATGGCTATTTCCGCGACCTTTGCATCAGGAACAATGAACCGGAAATTCGCCATCGCATTGTTTGTATTGTTAATGTTTGTGTGTGGAAAACCCTTTCGCCTGGCGGAAGGGTTTTTTCGTGGATCGAGGGGCTGGACGGCGGTTCCGCGTACCGTTCTCATGCGCTCCCCGTAAAAAACCGGCCGCTCCTCGACGGGAACGGCCGGCCTTTCAGAATGGGCCCCAGAAGTCTATCGGGCGGCGGGCTCAGCCTGCATGTCGAACTGCACCGTGGCACCCTCCTTCAGCTCCGAGTAGCGGAGGAAGGGTCCCGACGCGATCTTGCCGTCGACCTTCATCGCCCCGACGTAGCGGTTCTCAGGGCTGTTCTGCGGAGCCTCGATCTCGATCGTGCGGCCGTTCTCCAGGTGGATCGTCGCGCGCCGGAACAGCGGGGCTCCGACGGCATACTCGTCGGCACCCGGGCAGACGGGATAGAACCCAAGGGCCGAGAAGACATACCAGGCCGAGGTCTGGCCGTTGTCCTCGTCGCCGCAGTAGCCGTCGGGCTGTGCCTTGTAGAGGCGGTTCATCACCTCACGCACCCAGTACTGCGCCTTTGCCGGATGGCCGGCATAGTCGTAGAGGTAGATCATGTGCTGGGCGGGCTGGTTGCCGTGGGCGTAGTTGCCCATGTTGGCCACCTGCATCTCGGTGATCTCGTGGATGCGGAATCCGTAGTAGCTGTCGTCGTAGACGGGCGGAACGACAAAGACCGAATCGAGCATCTTCGTAAACTCCTCCTTGCCGCCCATCAGCTCGGCCAGTCCGTCAACATCGTGGAACACCGACCACGTATAGTGCCAGGCATTGCCCTCGGTGTAGGCATCGCCCCACTTGTAGGCGCTGAACGGCGTCTGGAACGTACCGTCGGCATTGCGGCCGCGCATGAGTTTCGTTTCGGGGTCGAAGAGGTTCCGGTAGTTCTGCGAGGCCTTTTCGAGCCGGGCGGCATCGTCGGCCTTACCCAGTTTCGAGGCGACCTGTGCGATGCACCAGTCGTCGTAGGCATACTCCAGCGTGCGGGCGACGTTCTCGTTGATCCCGACGTTGTAGGGAACGTATCCGAGCGAATCGTAGTATTCGTGGCCCAGGCGCCCCGTCGACGAAACTTCGGGATGCACCTTCGAGCGGCCGCTCAGCATCGCCGCGTAGAGCTCCTCGACATCCCCGGCCGGGGTTACCCCCTTCAGGATGGCGTCCGAAACGACCGAAGCCGAGTTGTTGCCCACCATGCAGCCGCGGTGGCCGGGCGAGGCCCATTCGGGCAGGAAGCCGCTCTCGCGCCACGTGTTGGCCAGACCGGCCTGGATCTCGGCGTTGACCGACGGGTAGACCAGGTTCAGCAGCGGGAACAGGCAGCGGAACGTATCCCAGAAGCCCGTATCGGTATACATGTATCCGGGACGCACCTCGCCGTTATAGGGGCTGTAGTGGACCGGTTTGCCCTCGGCGTCCAGTTCGTAGAACTTGCGCGGGAAGAGCGTCGAGCGGTAGAGACACGAGTAGAAGGTGCGCAGCTGGTCGATGCTGCCGCCCGAGACCTCGATGCGGCCCAGCACCTCGTCCCAGCGGGCCTGCGCCTTCGACTTCACCGTCTCGAAGTCATCCGCGCCGAGCTCCGTCTCGAGGTTGCGCACGGCCTGCTCGGCCGAGATGAACGACGAGGCGATGCGCAGCGTCACCTGCTCGCCGCGGGTCGTTGCGAAGTGGACCTTTGCCACGGCGTGGTCCCCTTCGGCCGCCTTGCCCCCTTCGGGTTTGAGCAGTTGGCTGCCGGCGCGGTAGGTCGAGGGGGAGTTCGTCAGCTCGACGGCCGTGAAGGGCTTGTCGAAGCGGATGACGAACCAGTTGCGGAAGTTTTCCGGCACGCCGCCGCTGTTGCGCGTCGTGTAGCCGGCCACCGTGCGGTCGTCGACCACCTCCACGCGCGAGCCGCGGTCGAAGGCGTCGATCACGACGCCCGACTCCCCCGTTTCGGGGAACGTGAAGCGCATCATGGCGGCGCGCTCCGTCGGCGTGACCTCGGCCAGGATGTCGTGGTCGGCCAGGTAGACCGAATAGTAATAGGGTTTGGCCACCTCGGACTGGTGCGAGAACCAGCTCTGGCGGGACTCTTCGTCCAGCTTGTCCGCACCGCGCACGGGCATCACCGAAAACTGGCCGTAGTCGTTGATCCAGGGCGAGGGCTGGTGGGTCTGTTTCAGGCCGCGCAGCGTGTGGGCGCCGTAGGTATAGGTCCAGCCGTCGCCCATCTTGCCCGTCTGCGGGGTCCAGAAGTTCATGCCCCACGGCAGCGCCACGGCCGGATAGGTGTTGCCCGTCGAGAGGGCGTAGTCCGACTGCGTACCCATCAGCGTGGTGACATACTCCGTCGGACGCACCGTCTCCGCACCTTCACGCGGGGTTTCGCAGCAGGCCGTTGCCCCCAGCAGGCAGGCCATGATCCAAAGTCTTTTCATTCGTTTTCAGGTATCAGTTAATGGAGTTCAATAAATCGGTTTTGCCCTCGTTGACCAGCTTGAGGATCAACTCTCCGAAGAGGGTGTTCTGCCAGGCGAACCACGGGCGGGTGAAGTTCGAGGCGTCGTGCCGCGAGAAGGATTCGTGCATGAAGCCCGTGCCGGCATCGGTCGTGATGAGCTGGCAGAGGCAGTCGCGGATCTCCTCGTCGTCGGTCGAGGTGAAGGCGCGCATCATGATGCTCATCGGCCAGATCACCTCCACGCCGATGTGCGGACCGCCGATGCCTTCGCCGGCCTCACCGCTCCAGAAATAGGGGTTGTCCTTGCTCCAGACGAAGCGGCGCGTATTCTCGTAGACCGGGTCCGTGCGCTCGACATCGCCCAGGTAGGGCATCGCCAGCAGCGACGGCACGTTGGCGTCGTCCATCAGGTGGACGCTGCCGAAGCCGTCGACCTCGAAGGCGTAGATCTTCCCGTACTTCGGGTGGTCGACCACGGCGTACTGCTGCAGGGCGGCAGCCACCTCGTCGGCCAGGGCCGTGCAGTCGGCGGCCATCTCCTGGCGGTTGTTGACCGTCGAGAGGATCTCGGCGGCCTTGCGCAGCGACGAGACGGCCATGAAGTTCGACGGTACGAGGAAGCTGAAGGTCGTGGCGTCGTCCGAAGGCCGGAAGGCCGATGCGATCAGCCCGACGGGATTCACCGGATTGCCGCGTCCGACGTGGCAGCGCGTATCGAGCTGCCGGTCGGTGACGCGCAGGAAGATGTAGTCGCCCGGACCCTCCTTCATCTGCTGCTCGTGGAGCGTGCGGAGGATGGCCTGCATGGCATCGATCCACCGCTCGTCGAAGACCGACGTATCGCCCGTCGTCTTCCAGTAGTGGTAGGCCAGGCGGATCGGATAGCAGTGCGAGTCGATCTCCCACTTGCGTTCGAAGACCCAGGGGCTCTGGTCGTTGCCCGGATAGCCGACATCCTCGCCGGCACCCGTCGGGCCGTCGTTGAAGGCGTTGGCATAGGGGTCGATCGTGATCAGCCGCATCTGCTCGCGGATCACGCCGGCGATCATCTTCTGCAGCTTCGGATCGCGCGTGCAGAGCTGCACGTAGGGCCACACCTGCGCCCCCGAATCGCGGAGCCACATGGCCGGGATGTCACCCGTATAGACATAGGTCGAAGGTCTGCCCTCCTCGTCTTCGCGGTAGTGGACCGTCGTGTCGAGCGTGTTGGGGAAGCAGTTGGCGAACATCCAGCGCAGGCGTTCGTTGGTCAGCAGACCGCACACGCGGGCGATCTCCTCCTCCACTGCTTCCGAGCTAAAAAGCCGCTCCTCCTTGGCGGGGCGCTGGTCGGCATAGACCTCCGGCTCGTCGGCGCAGTACCACACCTTGGGTTCGGCGCCCATCTCGAAGCAGAGTTCGCCGCCCTTCATGATATCCCCGTAGGCGATCCACCCCTTCGTATAGGGCTGGCCGTTGAGCCATACGCGCTGGATGTAGCGGTTTTCGGCCGAGTTGTTGCGGGCCTCGATCGTGAACGTTCCGCCCGGAACCTCCATCTCGACGCGGTCGAACAGCGGCATGCCGAACCAGTAGCGGCCGCCGGCCGGCTCGACTTCGTACATGCCCATGGCCGACAGCACGTACCAGGCCGACATCTGACCGACATCCTCGTTGCCCGACAGTCCGTCCGGCTGATCGTGGTAGAGCGTCGTGAGCACCTGGCGGACCTTGTCGGCCGTCTTCCAGGGCTGGCCCAGCATCGTGTAGAGGTAGAGAATATGGTGGCTGGGCTCGTTGCCGTGGGCATACTGCCCGATCAGGCCCGAGATGTCGGGCGACGTCTCGGCACCCTCGATCACCGAGCTGACCGTAAAGAGCGAGTCGAGCTTCCCGATCATCCGCTCCCGGCTGCCGAAGCACTCCTGCAGCCCCTTGACGTCGTGCGGAGCGAGCCACGTGTACTGCCAGGCGTTGCCTTCGCAGTAGTCGTCGGCGCGGTGGGTCGAGGCGAACGGATTGAAGGGCGTACGCCAGCCGCCGCGGCTGTCGCGGCCGCGCATGAAGCCCGTCGAGGGGTCGAAATAGTGGCGGTACGAGTGGCTGCGTTCGGTGAAGAGGGCGGCATCGTCAGCCTTGCCCAGCGCCTCGGCGGCACGGGCTGCGGCGCCGTCGGCCAGGGCATACTCCATGTCGTAGGCCACGGCCTCGTTGAACAGGTCGCACGGGATGTAGCCGTGCTTCATGCGCAGGCCGTTGCCGCGGTCGGGATTCATCGCCGTCTTGCGGATTGCCTCGAAGGCGTGCTCGCGGTCGAAGCCCTCGATCCCCTTGACGATGGCGTCGGCCACCACGGGAATGCCCGGATTGCCCACCATGCAGTCGGTCTCGTTGCCCCAGAGGTGCCATACCGGCAGACGTCCCTGCTCGTCGGCGATGGCCAGCATCGTGTTGACGATATCGGGCATGCGGTCCGGGTGGAGGAGCGTCATCAGCGGCATTGCGGCGCGGTAGGTATCCCACAGCGAGAAGGTCGTGTAGGTCTTGTAGCCGGGGTTTTGGTGTACCTCACCGTCGGCACCGCGGTAGTCGCCGTTGGCGTCGCAGAACTCCGACGGGGCCACCATCGTGTGGTACAATGCCGTGTAGAAGATCCGCTTGGCGGTTTCATCCGTCGTCGAGACCTTCACGCGCGCGAGTTCGTCGTTCCAGGCCTTGTCGGCCGCTGCGGCCACGGCTTCGAAATCCCACCCCGGAAGTTCGGCCGCGAGGTTGGCCTTTGCCCCCTCGAGGCTTACGGGCGAGAGGGCCACCTTCAGCAGCAGCTGCTCGCCGTCGGCGGTCCGGAACGAGGTCCGGGCATACCGTTCGCCGATCGTCTCGAATCCGTCGAAGGGTTTCGAGAATTCGGCCACGAAGTAGACCTTCTGATCCTTGGCCCAGCCCGTTGAGTAGCGCCAGCCGCCGATCGTATGGTCATCGATCTGCTCGATGCGGGTTTCGGTGGCCTTGTCCCAGCAGCCGCCGTTCTCGAGGTCGAAGACCACGGCCGACGCCTCCGAAGCCGGGAAGGTGTAGCGGTGCAGGCCGACACGCGACGTGGCGGTCATCTCGGCCTTGACGCCGTAGCGTACGAGCGGCACCGAGTAGTAGCCCGGGCGGGCTACCTCCTTCGACCGGTCGGCATAGGACCAGAGTCCCGATGCGGGATCCTCCTCCGTGCCGCGGGCATAGGTGACCTCCCCTACGACGGGCATCACCGTGACGTCGAACAGGTCACCGATTCCCGTACCGCTCAGGTGCGTGTGCGAGAAGCCGATCACCGTCGAGTCGGAGGCATGATAGCCCGAGACCCAGTCCCAGGTCTGGGGAATGCTCGTCGGTCCCACCTGGACGAGTCCGAAGGGGACGTTGGCGCCGACGAAGACGTGACCGTGGCCGCCGGTACCGATTTTGGGGTCGACCCATCGGGTCAGACTCTCCGTCTGTTGCGGCTGCGAGCAGGCGGCCAGGGCCACCAGCAGCGCAGCGCTCAGGATGCGTTCGATTTTCATTTATGATTCGTGTTTTGAAGTTCAAAGGTTAGTTTCCCGCCCTGGAGCAGTGCTTCGTGGCCGATGCGATAGGTCGTGAGCGGCTTGCCGCCAAGCGTCATGCGGCGGACGTAGCCCTCGCCCTGCTTCTCGATGACGAGTACCCCCTGCGGCGTATCGATCTCGGCGCGGTCGAACGTCGGGGCCGTGAGCGTGTAGAAGGGTTCGCCCGGACAGTCGGGATAGAAGCCCAGCATCGTGAAGACGGCCCAGGCCGACATCGTACCCGTATCGTCGTTGCCGGGGATGCCGTCGGGCTGGACGGTGAAGTACTTCTCGAGCAGCCGCCGCGTTTCGCGCTGCGTGCGCCACGCCTCGCCGGGGAAGCGGCTGAAGAGGTAGGGATAGGTGATGTCGGGTTCGTTGGCCGGGTCGTAGAGCCCCTCGTCGAAGACCATCTGCAGCGTCTCGACGAAGCGCTTGCGGCCTCCCATGAGCTTCACGAGCCCCTCGATGTCGTGCGGCACGTAGAAGGTGTAGTTCCAGGCCGAACCCTCGTGGAAACCGGGTGCGGCCGAGAAGTTCTCGCCGGCCCGCGGGTCGAACGGCGTGAGGAACGTGCCGTCCTGATTGATCGGGCGCAGCGTGCCGAACTCCTTGTCGTAGTAGTGGCGGTAGCCGAGCGAGCGTTCGCGGAAGAGCCGTGCATCCTCCTCATGCCCCAGCGCCTTGGCCAGACGTGCCAGCGCCGCATCGGCCACGTAGTACTCCAGGGCGTGCGACACCGAGACGTCGCCGGCCAGATCCTGCGCATAGAATCCCAGCGGAATATAGCCCCGTTCGATATAGGGGTCGATGTCCGGGCGCAGGACATTCTGTGCGCCGGGCGTGGTGGCCGACTTGCGGAAAGCGGCATAGGCCGCCTCGATGTCGAAGTCGCGCAGCCCCTTCATCCACGTATCGACGATCACCGGAATGGCCGGATCGCCCTCCATCGTGAAGGTTTCGCGGCCGTAGAGCTCCCAGCGGGGCATCCACCCCCACTCGCGCGAGATGTCGATCATCGAGCGCACCATCTCCACCTGCCGTTCGGGATAGACCAGCGTCAGCAGCTGGTGGACGTTGCGGTAGGTGTCCCACAGCGAGAAGACCGTATAGCGGTCGCCCTCGGTGACCCCCACCTTGCCCGAATGCTCCATGACGGGATATTCGCCGTTGACGTCGCTCAGGAGGTTCGGGTGGATCAGCGCATGGTACAACGCCGTATAGAAGACCTTCCGCTGGTCGTCCGTGCCGCCCTCGATGCGGATGCGGCCCAGATCGGCGTTCCACCGGGCGCGGGCTGCGGCGTGGACCGTGTCGAACGTATCGCCGGCCGCCTGCTCGGCCTCGAGGTTGCGCCGCGCGTTCTCCGTCGAGACATACGAGATGCCCATCCGCACCTCGATCTGCTCGCCTTCGGCCAGATCGTCGTACGTGAACCAGTAGCCGATGTCGTCACCGGCCAACTCGCAGCCGTATTCGTTGTAGAGTTTGTACTTGCCGTTGTCGGGGGTCCATTCGGCCTCGACGCCCGTCATCGGGCGCTGCTTCTTCCAGTAGCCCGCGGCCCGCGGCGCCTTCGAGACCCGCAGCACGAAGTAGACCGGGAAGACCTTCTGCGGGTTGTAGCAGAACGTGCCGAGGAGCTTCATGCCTTCGATCTCCGTGTCGCTTACGCGGCGCACCATGGCACCCGATTCGTTCGTAAGCCCCTCGCCCAGGTTCAGCAGCAGATTGCCCTTGCCTGCGGGGAACGTATAGCGTTCGACCGACGTACGGGCCGTAGCCGTAGCCTCGGCCCGGATGCCGTATTTCGAGAGGGTCACGGCGTAGTAGCCCGGCGAGGCCACTTCGTCGCCGTACTCCGAGCCGTACTGGCGGTAGTCGGGCTTGAGTTCGCCCGTGGTGGCCATCGTCAGCAGCGATCCCATGTCAGGACACCCCACGCCGCTCAGCGCACCGTGGGCAAATCCCGTGAAGAACTTGTTGTGGAATTCATAGGGGGTCGACCACCAGCGTGCATCCTTGTCGTAGAGGTTCTCGTCGGAGCCCATGACGTTGAACGGGACGACGGCCATCATGCCGTTCGGCAGGACGGCGCCGGGGTTCGTGGCTCCGAAGTTGGTGGTTCCGATGAAGGGGTCGACCCACGCCGCCGGTTCCGCACCGCACAGGGGGGTACGGAAAAAGGCTGCGGCGAGCGCAGCCAGTATGAGCGTTCGTCGCAGCAGCATCAGAGGATCGAATTTTTCTTCGTGAACTCAACGATCTCGGGGATGTAACCGAAGGCGATTCCGGTGACCGTATCGGCGCATCCGTAGTAGACGGCGACGCGTCCGGTTTCGGGGTCATGCAGCGCGGCGCAGGGGAACGTCACGTTCGGCACGTCGCCCATGCATTCGTAGGTTTCGCGCGGCGAGATCAGATACGGACCGCTGCGGGCCAGCACCTTCCAGGGCTGGTCGAGGTCGAGCAGTGCCGAGCCGAAGGCGTAGACATATCCGTTGCACGAGCGCAGCACGCCGTGGTAGAAGAGCAGCCACCCCTCCGACGTCTCGATTGGAATCGGGCCGGCGCCGATCTTCATGCACTGCCAGGCCGACACCTCGAACGCCGCGGGCGACATTACGTGGCGGTGGCGTCCCCAGAACTCCAGATCGGGGCTCTCCGAGTAGAAGATGTCGCCGAAGGGGGTATGACCCGTGTCGCTCGGGCGCGACAGCATGGCGAAGCGGCCGTTGATCTTGCGGGGGAACATCACGCCGTTGCGGTTATAGGGCAGGAAGGCGTTCTCCAGCTGGTGGAACGTCTCGAAGTCGTCGGTCCAGGCGACGCCGATCGTCGGGCCGTGATAGCCGTTGCACCACGTCACGTAGTACTTGTCCTCGATCTTGGCCACGCGCGGGTCGTAGCCGTAGACCCACTCGCCCACTTCGGGATCGGCCCCTTCGAGGTGGAAATCCTCCTCCTGGATGTCCCACTTCAGACCGTCGACCGAGAAGCCGACGTGGATGCGCATGCGGCGGTTGGTGTCGTCGCAGCGGAAGACGCCGGCGAAGTTGTACTTGCCCTTCTTGAAGGGAACGACGGCCGAGTTGAAGATCGAGTTGGAGGTCGACAGGGCGTGACGACCGATGATCGGGTTGGCGGAGTAGCGCCACAGCACCTCGTTCGAGCCCGCGGGACGCTCTTCCCACGGCATGTCCGGGAGTGCCGGACCTACAATTTTCAGGTTATTCATGAGTCCAGATTTTGGTATGTTAATCGGGTTGCGGATCCGGGATTCGGGCCCCGGATCGGTCATTCGGTCTCAAGGTTGCGAACGACAGCCCAAAAGTAGGCATTTTCCCGAAGATTTACAAAAGATTTGGTCTGCCCGGGTGTCCGGAGGTGTGAATTTTCTAACAGACGGATCGCTCGATGCGGCGGGACGTGGTGTCGACCGCAAAAAAAGAGCCGGCAACTCTTTTCGGGGAGTTGCCGGCTCTTTGACGAATGGTCAGCCAGGACTGAGTGCGGAATCAGTCGGCGGGCGAAATATCGGCCAGCTCGTTGGTGATGGCCTGCTGACGCTGCTTGTTGAAGGAGAGTTTCAGCTCGTCGAGCAACTCTTCGGCGTTGTCCGACGCGGTCTGCATGGCCACCGTGCGGGCGGCATGTTCGGCCGTGGCGCTGTCGAGCAGCACCTCGTAGAGGCGCGTGCGGACCGCCAGCGGCAGCAGCTCTTCGAGCAGTTCGCGCGGCGAGGGTTCGCAGATGTAGTCCGCCGTCGGGGCGGGCTCCTCACCGGCCGCCTGCCGCGACGCCATCGGCAGCAGCGTCTCGCTGACGGGAACCTGGCGACTCATCGAGGCGTAGTGGTTGTAGACCAGTACCGCACGGTCGATCGCACCCGTCTGGAAGGCCTTCATCAGCCGGTCGGCCATCTCGACGGCACCTGCATAGCTGTGGTGCCCCGACAGCTGCCGGAACGAGTTGTCGGCCGTGTATCCGGCCTTGCGGACGAAGGTGGCCATCTTCTCGCCGAGGGGCCAGACCTCGATTTCGGTGCACCCTTCGCGACGCAGCTCCGCGATCGCATGTTCGAGCTGCCGTGTCGCTTCGGCATTGAAGCCGCCGCAGAGCGATCCGTCGGAGGCGATGGCCACGACGACGGCCCGATGCAGCTGCGCATGGGGACGGCTCAGCGGAACATCGATCTCCTCCTCTCCGGCGAAATGGAAGAGTGCCGAGGTGATGGCCGCGAGCTGCCGTTCGTAGACAGCCAGCGCTTCGGCCTCGGCCTGCACGTGGTGCAGCTTGGCCGAGGCGACCATCTTCATGGCCGAGGTGATCTTCAGCGTGCTGCTGACCGAGCCGATCCGGGCCTTGATCTCTTTGAGTGCAGCCATGACCTTAAGCCTTTAGAGCCGTCGTGACGCTGGCTGCCAGAGCCTCGATCCGGGCGCCGAGCGCATCGTCGATCTGCCCCTTGCGCAGGGCTTCGGGGATATCGGTCGTGCGCAGCCGCTCGAGCAGCATGTGTTCGAAGTCGGCGACCTTTTCGATGGGCACCTCGCGCAGCAGTCCGTGCGTACCGCAGTAGAGCACGGCGATCTGCTCCTCGACCGACAGGGGGCTGTACTGCGGCTGGACGAGCAGACGCGTATTCTTGCGGCCCCGGTCGAGCGTGGCGGCCGTGACGGGATCCAGATCGCTTGAGAAACGCGAGAAGGACTCCAGTTCGCGGTACTGCGCCTGGTCGATCTTCAGCGTACCGGCCACCTTCTTCATGGCCTTGATCTGGGCGCTTCCGCCGACACGCGACACGGAGATACCCACGTCGATGGCCGGGCGGTTGCCCTGGTTGAAGAGGTTCGTATCGAGGAAGATCTGACCGTCGGTGATCGAGATGACGTTGGTCGGGATGTAGGCCGAGACGTCGCCGGCCTGGGTTTCGATGATCGGCAGTGCGGTCAGCGAACCGCCGCCGCGCACCTTGCCGCGCAGCGACTCCGGCAGGTCGTTCATCTGTTCGGCGACCTCCTGCTGGCCGATGATCTTGGCGGCGCGCTCGAGCAGACGCGAGTGCAGGTAGAAGATATCGCCCGGGTAGGCCTCACGACCCGACGGACGGCGCAGTACGAGCGAGACCTCACGGTAGGCCACGGCCTGCTTCGAGAGGTCGTCGTAGACCACCAGTGCATGGTGGCCCGTATCGCGGAAGAACTCGCCGATGGCGGCACCGGCGAAGGGGGCGAAGTACTGCATGGCGGCGGGATCGGCGGCCGTGGCGGCGACGACGATCGTGTAATCCAGCGCTCCGTGGGCCCGCAGCGTCTCGACGAGCGAGGCGACGGTCGAGGCCTTCTGCCCCACGGCGACGTAGATGCAGTAGACCGGGTCGCCGGCCTCGAAGTTCGCGCGCTGGTTCAGGATCGTATCGACGGCGATGGCCGTCTTGCCGGTCTGGCGGTCGCCGATGATCAGCTCACGCTGACCGCGGCCGATCGGGATCATGGCGTCGATGGCCTTGATACCGGTCTGGAGCGGCTCCGTGACGGGCTGACGGAAGATCACGCCGGGGGCCTTTCGTTCGAGCGGGAGTTCGATCCGCTCGCCGGGGATCTCGCCCAGGCCGTCGATCGGCTGGCCCAGCGGGTCGATCACCCGGCCGAGCATTCCCATGCCGACGTCGATCGAGGCCGTACGACCGGTGCGGCGCACCAGATCGCCCTCCTCGACGCGGTCGGTCGAGCCGAGCAGCACGGCGCCGACGTTGTCCTCCTCGAGGTTCATCACCACGGCCCGCATGCCGTTCTCGAACTCGAGCAGCTCGTTGGCCTCGGCGTTCTGCAGACCGTAGATCCGCACCACGCCGTCGCTGACCTGGAGCACCGTTCCCACCTCGGCATAGCGGGCCGAGAGGTCGACGCCCTGGAGTTCGGAGAAGAGCACTTCGGAGACTTCCGATGGTTTTATTCTCTCTTTGTTGTTCATGATCATAGTTTTCTTTCGGGCAGTCTGCCCAGTTTCTGTTCTACGCGGCGGAGCTGCGTGGCGATGCTGGCGTCGAGCAGCCTGTCGTCGATCCGGAAGCGGAAACCTCCGATGAGCGAGGGGTCGATGCAGCGGTGGACGCGGACTTCGCGGCTGTGGGTTTCGAGTCCGACCCGGGCCGAGAGGCGGTCGACGAAGTCATCATCGACCTCCGAGGCCGTGGTGAGCGTCATGTCGACGATGCCGTAGCGCTGCTTGTAGATCCCGACGAAGGCCGGCAGCATGAAGCAGAGCCACTTCTCGCGGTGATGGCGGATCACCAGCCGCAGAAAACCCTCGAACGATCTGCCGGGCTCCGCGCCCATGGCCTTGTGCACGACGGACATCTTCTCGTCGGCCGTCAGCACCGGCGACTGGAGCACCTCGCGGAGTTCGCAGCTGCGGTTGTGGATCTCGATGAACTGCGCGGCCTCACCGGCCGTGCGGGTCATCTCCCCGTTCGATTCGGCGAAGTCGGCCAGGGCCCGGGCATAGCGGCGGGCGATCAATCCGGTGTCCATGTCTTGCGGTTTTTCGGATCGAGTTCGTCCATCAGCCGGGCAGCCAGCTGCGTCTGAGCGTCGCGGTCCTTGAGATCCTCGCGCAGCATGCGTTCGGTGATGGCCACGGCCAGTGCGGCGATTTCGCGTTTGGCATCGGCCAGGATGGCGGCCCGTTCGGTTTCGGCCTGCAGGCGGCTCTTCTCGAGGATCCGCTGCCCTTCGGTTTCGGCCTTCTGACGGGCATCGGCCAGGATCTGCTTGCGCTCGGTCTCGGCCTCGCGCAGGATCGTGTTGCGCCGAACCTCGGCCTGGTCGATGATCTCGCGGCTGCGGGTCTCGAGCGTGGCGCACTTCTGTTCGGCCTGGCGGGCGGCGTCGAGCGACGAGTCGATGTACTCCTTGCGCGACTCGATGGCCTTCAGAATGACCGGGAATCCGTAGCGGGCCAGCACGATGAAGACCACGCCGAAGGCGAGCGTCATCCAGAACAGCAGTCCCGATTCGGGTTGCAGAAGTCCCATGGCACGTTACGATTTAGGGATCAGAGTGCCAGGAAGCAGACTACAACGGCGAAGAGGGCGACACCCTCGATCAGGGCGGCGGCGATGATCATGTTGGTTCGGATCTTGCTGGCAGCCTCGGGCTGACGGCCGATGGCCTCCATGGCGGCACCGCCGATTTTACCGATACCGAATGCTGCGCCGATGACGGCGAGACCTGCGCCGAGTGCAGCGCCCAGAATACCTAAACTTTCCATAGTTCGAATGTGTTTGTTTTTAGTTTTATTTGATGTCTTGATTTTGGAATTATTGCTTGTCGGCGGCCTTTTCGGGAGACTCCTCTTCGGGCTCCTCCTGGGCCAGGCCGATGAAGACGGCCGAGAGCATCGTGAAGACGTAGGCCTGGATGAAGGCCACGAGCAGCTCGAGGCAGTACATGAAGATCGTGAAGAGGACCGACACGCAGGTCATCGAGCCGTTGATGGCGGCGCCCATGCTCACCGTGGCGAAGATCACGCACGTCAGGCTGAGGATGACGGCATGTCCGGCCATCAGGTTGGCGAACAGTCGGATCATCAGTGCGAAAGGCTTCGTGAAGATTCCCACGAACTCGATCAGCGGCATGAGCGGGAAGGCCTTGAGCCAGACCGGAACGTCGGGCCAGAGGATGTCCTTCCAGTAGTGCTTCGAGCCGAAGATGTTGACCGCCAGGAACGTAGCCAGGGCGAGGATGAACGTCACGGCGATGTTTCCCGTCACGTTGGCGCCTCCGGGGAAGAAGGGAATCAACCCCATGAGGTTGTTCAGCAGGATGAAGAAGAAAGCCGTGAGCAGATAGGGGGCGAACTTGCGGTAACGGGGACCGACGCAGGGTTCGATGACCCCTTCGAGGATCTCCGTGACGAGCATCTCGAACAGACCGACAAAACCCTTCGGAGCCTGTTCCGTAGCCTTGTGGCGCCGGTACCAGCGGGCCGAACCCATCACCAGCCACAGCACCAGCAGGCTGTTCAGCACCAGCGCCGCGGCGGTTTTGGTGAGCGACAGGTCGAGCGGTCGCAGATCCGAGCCGTCGGCCTGGCGTTCGACGATCTTGCCGGCATACTCTCCTTCCTGGGCGATGCGCAGCCCTTCGTACTCGGCCCCTTCGCGCAGCCGGGCTGCGGAGAAGAGGTGCCAGCCGCTCGAGGGGCTGTGGACGATGACGGGCAACGGAATGCTCCACTCCCCGCCCGAGGTCGTCAGCACATGCCATTCGTAGCTGTCGCCGAGGTGTCCCAGGACGATCTGCTTGATGTCGGGCTTTTCGCCGGCCTCTTCGGCCCGCAGCGAAGCCGCCGGGATCAGCAGGGCGACCAGCAGTGCGATTTTCAGCAGGTATTTCATGACAGTTTATCCCCTTTCCCGGACGTTTCGTCCGCCGTTTCTACACAGGCCTCGATCCGATCCTCGAAGACGCGCACGCAGCCGTTCTTGATCCGCAGACGGGCATCCTCGCCGGCCGTGGCATAGACGATCTCTCCAGCGGCGAGTCCGGCGATGAGCGGAGCGTGGCCCTTCAGGACGGTGAAGCGTCCCACCGTTCCCGGGAACGTGACCCGGTCGGTTGTCGTGCTGCACAGCGTGCCGCACGGAGCTACAATAGTCAGGATCATGGTGCGGTTTTTACGGATGAACTAAGCCTGTTTGGTTTTGGCAAGGATCTCTTCGCCCTTGCGGATGGCGTCGTCGATCGTACCGACATTGAGGAAGGCCTGCTCGGGCAGGTAGTCGACCTCGCCGTCGAGGATCATGCGGAAGCCGCGGATCGTATCCTCGATCGAGACGATCTGCCCCGGTACGCCGGTGAACTGTTCGGCCACCGAGAAGGGCTGCGAGAGGAAACGCTGCACGCGGCGGGCGCGGTTGACCGTCTGCCGGTCCTCGTCCGAGAGTTCGTCCATGCCGAGGATGGCGATGATATCCTGCAGCTCCTTGTTTCGCTGGAGGATCTGCTTGACGCGCTGCGCCACCGTGTAGTGCTCTTCGCCGACGATGTTGGCATCGAGGATTCGCGAGGTGGACTCCAGCGGGTCGACGGCCGGATAGATACCCAGCTCGGCGATCTTACGGCTGAGGACGGTCGTGGCGTCGAGGTGCGAGAAGGTCGTGGCCGGAGCGGGGTCGGTCAGGTCGTCGGCCGGGACGTAGACGGCCTGCACCGAGGTGATCGAGCCGTGCTTGGTCGAGGTGATTCGCTCCTGCATGCGGCCCATTTCGGTGGCCAGTGTCGGCTGGTAGCCCACGGCCGAGGTCATACGCCCGAGCAGGGCCGAGACCTCCGAACCGGCCTGCGTGAATCGGAAGATGTTGTCGATGAAGAAGAGAATATCCTTCGGGGCACCCTCCTGCTGGCTGTCGCGGAACGACTCGGCGGCGGTCAGACCCGACAGGGCTACCGACATACGGGCTCCGGGGGGTTCGTTCATCTGGCCGAAGACGAGTGTGGCCTGCGATTTGGCCACTTCGTTGTAGTCGACCTTCGAGAGGTCCCAATGTCCCTCCTGCATGCTCTTCATGAACTCCTCGCCGTAGCGGATGACGCCCGAGGTGAGCATTTCGCGCAGCAGGTCGTTGCCCTCACGCGTACGCTCGCCGACGCCGGCGAAGACCGAGAAACCGTTGTGTTTCTTGGCGATGTTGTTGATCAGCTCCATGATGAGCACCGTTTTGCCGACGCCGGCGCCGCCGAACAGACCGATCTTTCCGCCCTTGACATAGGGTTCGAGCAGGTCGATGACCTTGATACCGGTGAAGAGGACCTCCTGCGAGGTGGCCAGTTCGTCGAACTTCGGGGGTTCGCGGTGAATGGGGAGCGTGTGGCTGCGGTCGAGGGGCTTCATGCCGTCGATTTCGGCGCCGATGACGTTGAACAGACGGCCCTTGATCTGGTCGCCCGTGGGGACGGAGATCGGATGGCCGAGAGCCGTCGCCTTCATGTGGCGCTGGAGGCCGTCGGTCGAGTCCATGGCGACGGTGCGCACGGTGTGTTCACCGATGTGCTGCTGCACCTCGACGATGAGCGTACGCCCGTCGGCGCGGTGGATCTCCATGGCGTCGTGGATGGCCGGAAGCCGGAAATCCGGGGTGTCGGGCTGGAATGTCACATCCACCACCGGACCGACTATCTGCGAAATAGATCCTTCAATCTGTGTCATATATTGTTTATGTGGATTCGATTTCCCTATATAACGAAACTGGCTGCGGGTTTGATTCGTCAAATTCTCACGATTTTTCTCCAAAACCGAACCGTTCACCGGGGCGACAGCCGTTTGTCGGCGGGGTGAGGGTCCGTAACACGCGGGTGTTCCGCGCGTTCATATATAAATATGTATGGGTCGTGTTCATCGATTCATCAACCTGTTTGCAACGGTCAGATGCGGGGCGTGACGCCGGAAGGGGGTTCGTCCTGAGAGTCCGATCGTGATTTCGGCCAGGAAGTTCTGATTTTCCGGGAGAAAGGATCCTCCGGGGTTTCGCTGGAGCATTTTCGGAATACTTGCTGGCTGAAATTTGGGTGCGAATATAATCATTTTTGGCGAAAAATGCATACACACGCGTGGGTAGCTTTTGCGAAAAGGTGCTCTCGGGCGAGACCGGCGGATCGAGCCTGCCGGGTCACCCGGAAGGAGTATCCCTTTTGTAAGAGTTGGATTTACAACGGAGTGCGGCCGGTGCTGTCGTTTGTCCGGATCCGATGGAGCTCTTTCGATTTGCTTTGAATTTTGTCGAAAGAGTCCGATTTATGCGCGCGAGTTTCGATTGAAAGGTTAAATGCTTTTGTTTTATTTTGATTTGAACGAAAACGGATCACTTCGGACGAATTACACAAGGCTTTACGAAACAAAATGAAATAAAATTATTTCGTTTTATTTTGTTTGAATAAAAAAAGTATTTATATTTGTAGTGACTTAATCCTTCTACCCTTATGAACAATACGTATGATGTCATCATCATCGGCGGCGGGGCCACCGGAGCGGGGATAGCCAGAGACTGTTCGCTGCGGGGCATCAAGGCGCTGCTGCTCGAGCGTTCCGACATCGCGACCGGTGCAACGGGCCGGAATCACGGTCTGCTCCACAGCGGAGCCCGCTATGCCGTGACGGACCACGAGTCGGCCGTGGAGTGCATCCGCGAGAACATGATTCTGCGGAAGATTGCCGCACACTGCGTCGAAGAGACCGACGGTCTCTTCATCTCTCTCCCGGAGGACGGACTGGAGTACCAGGCCACCTTCGTGGATGCCTGCCGCCGGGCCGGAATCCGGGCCGACATCATCGATCCCAAGGAGGCTTTGCGCCTCGAACCTTCGGCCAACCCCGCCCTGATCGGGGCTGTCCGCGTGCCGGACGGTGCGGTGGATCCCTTTCGCCTGACCTCGTCGAACATCCTCGATGCGCAGGCTCACGGCGCCGAGATCCGGACCTACACCGAGGTGATGGAGTTGCTTCGCGAACAGGACCGGGTGGTCGGCGTACGGGCCTATGACCACCGGAAGCACTGCGAGGAGCGGTTTTATGCCCAGGTGGTCGTCAACGCCGGCGGCATCTGGGGCCACGGCATTGCGGCCAAGGTCGGCATTACGGTCAGCATGCTTCCGGCCAAGGGGGCGCTGCTGATCTTCGGCCACCGGGTGAACCACATGGTGCTGAACCGCTGCCGCAAGCCGGCCGATGCCGACATTCTGGTTCCGGGCGATACGATCTCGCTGATCGGCACCACGTCGAGCAAGGTCCCCTACGATCAGATCGACAACATGATCATCACGCCCGACGAGGTCGACCTGCTGCTGCGCGAAGGCGAGAAGCTGGCGCCGTCGCTGGCTACGACGCGTATCCTGCGTGCCTATGCGGGGGTACGGCCGCTGGTGGCCTCGGACGACGACCCGAGCGGGCGTACCGTGAGCCGCGGCATCGTGCTGCTGGACCACGCCAAGCGCGACGGTCTGGAGGGATTCATCACCATTACGGGCGGCAAACTGATGACCTACCGCCTGATGGCCGAATGGGCCACGGATCTCGTCTGCAAGAAGATCGGCAACAGCGAGAAGTGCCGCACGGCGGAGACGCCGCTGCCCGGTTCGACCGAGAGCCGCGAGGAGGTCGACCGCAAGATGCGCAACCGGCCCGTGGCGCAGCGGCGTTCGTCGATCTCGCGCCACGGCGATCTGGCGGTGAAGATCGACAGCCGCACGTCGATCCAGAACAGCCTGGTGTGCGAATGCGAGGAGGTCTCGATCGGCGAGGTGGAGTATGCCCTGGAGAACCTTTCGGTGAACAATCTGGTCGATCTGCGCCGGCGTACGCGCATCGGCATGGGAACGTGTCAGGGCGAGCTCTGCGCCTGCCGGGCCGCGGGGCTGATGGGTCGTCGCGACCCGATCTGCGCCCGTCGGGCAAAGGCCGATCTGGTCTCGTTCCTGAACGAGCGCTGGAAGGGCATGGAGCCGATCGCCTGGGGCGACACGCTGCGTGAAAGCGAATACATGACGTGGGTCTACGAGAGTGTATGCGGATTGTCGGACGAAGAAAAAAGTGCATCAAAATGAGATTCGATACGGTAATTATCGGCGGAGGGCTGGCCGGCATGGCCTGCGGTATCCGCCTGGCAAAGGCGGGACAGCGCTGTGCGATTGTCTCGCAGGGTCAGAGTGCGATCCATTTCTCGTCGGGATCGTTCGATCTGCTGGGGCGCCTGCCCGACGGGGAGCGCGTCGAGGACCCCGTGGCGGGGATTGCGCGGCTGGCCGAACAGTGCCCGACGCACCCCTACGCCGTGATCGGCGCGGAGAACTGCGCCCGCTACGCGCCGCAGGCCGCCGAGCTGCTGTGCGAGGCGGGAATCCGCGTTGTGGGTGACGCCCGGCGCAACCACTTCCGCATCACCCCGATGGGCAAGTCGAAGTCGACGTGGCTGACCATCGAGGGGTATCTGACGACGCAGGAGGCCGGGAAGTTCCCCTTCCGCCGGGTCTGCATCGCCAACATCGAGGGCTTTCTCGACTTCTATCCGGAATTCATCGCCGACGAACTGCGCAAATATGACGTTGAGTGCCGTTTCGGGAGCTTCAACCACCCCGATCTGGAGCAGATCCGCCGCAATCCGAGCGAGATGCGTTCGGCCAACATCGCCCGGGTCTTCGACCACGACGCCAATCTGGAGGCGCTGGCCGAGTCGCTGCGCCGTCAGTCCGAAGGGTGCGACGCGCTGATCGTGCCGGCGCTGATCGGCATCAACCGCCACGATTCGCTCGAATATCTCCGGGCGCGGGTCGGCCGGCCGATCTATCTGCTGGCAACGCTTCCGCCGTCGATTCCGGGCATCCGGGCCCAGCAGGCGCTGCAGCACCGCTTCCGCGCGCTGGGGGGCGAATACTTCCTGGGTGACAGCGTCGTCTCGGCCGAGACGGAGCAGGGCTCCGTACGACGGATCTACACGGCCAACCACGGCAACATTCCCTTCGAGGCCCGACACTTCGTTCTGGCGACGGGCAGCTTCTTCAGCAAGGGGCTCGTCGCAACGCCGGACCGGATCGTCGAACCGGTCTTCGGGGCCGACACGGCCTACACGCCGAACCGTTCGGAGTGGTATACGCTGCGCTTCTTCGACCGGCAGGCCTACCAGGCCTTCGGCGTGAAGACCGACAGCCGGCTGCGGGTGATGAAGCAGGGCGAGCCGCTGGCCAATCTCTACTGCGCCGGCGCGGGCCTGGCGGGCTTCCACCCCGTTCAGGAGGAGTGCGGAGCCGGCGTTTCGCTGCTGTCGGCGCTCCACGTGGCGGAGAGCATCTTGAAGGATTGATTACGTTAAAAGCACAATGACCATGAACATACAGCAGAACAGCGTCAGTGAGAACAATTTCGAACAGTGCATCAAGTGTACGATCTGTACGGTGTACTGCCCGGTGGCGGCGGTGAATCCCGACTATCCGGGTCCGAAACAGGCCGGACCCGACGGGGAGCGTCTGCGCCTCAAGCGGCCGGACTTCTTCGACAACGCCCTGAAATATTGCCTGAACTGCAAACGCTGCGAGGTGGCCTGCCCCTCGAACGTGCGCATCGGCGACATCATCCAGGCGGCCCGCATCAAGTACGGTCCGCAGCGCAACACGTCGCTCCGCAACTTCGTGCTGGCTAACACGGACCTCGTCGGGACGCTGGCCACGCCCTTTGCTCCGATCGTCAATACGGCCGTCAAGCTGAAGCCCGTGCGGGTGGTGATGGACAAGGTGATGGGCATCGACCACCGCCGCGTCTTCCCGAAATATGCCCACGGCACCTTCACGTCGTGGTACCGCAAGCACGCCGCCGCGGCGCAGGAGGCCTTCCCGAAGCAGGTGGCCTACTTCCACGGCTGCTACGTGAACTACAACAACCCGCAGCTGGGCAAGGATCTGCTGCGGATCATGAACGCCCTGGGCTACGGCGTGCAGCTGCTCGACGAGGAGAAGTGCTGCGGCGTGGCGCTGATCTCGAACGGCCTCTACAAGCAGGCGCGGCGCCAGGCCGAGACCAACCTCCGCTCGATCCGCACCTCGGTCAAGGGGCGTGCGCTGGACGTCATCACCACCTCGTCGACCTGCACCTTCACGCTGCGCGACGAATATCCCCACCTGCTCGACCTCGAGAATGCGGACGTGCGCGACCATATCGAACTGGCCACACGCTACCTCTACCGCTTGCTCCAGACGGGTGAGGCGAAGCTTCGCTTCAAGGATACGACCCCGCTGCGGGTTGCCTACCACACGCCGTGCCACATGGAGAAGATGGGCTGGGGATACTACTCGATCGAGCTGCTGCGGATGATTCCGGGGGTCGAGGTGACGGTCCTCGACTCGCAGTGCTGCGGCATCGGCGGCACGTACGGCTTCAAGAAGGAGAACTACGAGGCCTCGCAGGCGATCGGAGCGCCGCTGTTCCGGCAGATCGAGGCATCGGGAGCCGATCTGGTGGCCACGGACTGCGAAACCTGCAAGTGGCAGATCGAGATGTCGACCACGAAACCCTGCGAACACCCGCTTCACATTCTGGCGTCGCGTCTGGCCTGAGCCGGGCCGCGGCCACACCCCCCATGCACACACAATTCATCAATCAACCACAACCTACAACCTATGAAACAGTACATTCTTGCACTTGATCAGGGGACGAGCAGTTCCCGGGCCATTGTTTTCGACGAGAAGGGCACGACCTGCGCCGTTGCGCAGCGCGAATTCCGCCAGATCTTCCCCAAATCGGGGTGGGTCGAGCACGATCCGCATGAGATCTGGGCCTCGCAGGCGTCGGTGATTGCCGAGGCGATTTCGGTGATGGACATCAACGGTCTGAACATTGCCGGCATCGGCATCACGAACCAGCGCGAGACGACCATCGTGTGGGATTCGGAGACCGAAGAGCCGATCTACAATGCCATCGTGTGGCAGGACCGCCGTACGTCGGACTACTGCGACGAGCTGAAGAACCAGGGTCTGACGGAGATGATCCGCCAGAAGACGGGTCTGATCATCGACGCCTACTTCAGCGCCACGAAGATCAAGTGGATCCTGGACAACGTCCCGGGAGCCCGCAAGCGTGCCGAAAAGGGCAAACTGATGTTCGGTACGGTCGACACGTGGCTCATCTGGCGTCTGACGCGCGGCGAGGTGCACGTGACCGACGTCAGCAACGCCTCGCGTACGATGCTCTTCAACATCAATACGCTCGACTGGGATCAGGAGTTGCTGGATCTGTTCAAGATTCCGCGGTCGATGATGCCCGAGGTGAAGTCCTCGAGCGAGGTCTACGGCCACACGAAAACGACGATCTTCGCCCACAAGGTGCCCATCGCGGGTATTGCCGGCGACCAGCAGGCGGCCCTTTTCGGACAGATGTGCACCGAGCCGGGCATGGTCAAGAACACCTACGGTACGGGCTGCTTCCTGCTGATGAACAGCGGCGAGAAGCCGATCCTGTCGAAGAACAACCTGCTGACGACCGTGGCGTGGAAGATCGGCGACAAGGTGAACTACGCCCTCGAGGGCAGCATCTTCGTCGGCGGATCGGTCGTGCAGTGGCTGCGTGACGGACTGGGTGTGATCAAATCCTCATCGGAGGTCGAGGATCTTGCCTCGCAGGTTCCCGACACGAACGGTGTCTTCTTCGTTCCGGCGCTGACGGGACTCGGCGCTCCGTGGTGGGACCAGTATGCCCGCGGAACGATCATCGGCATCAGCCGCGGTACGACGACGGCCCATATCGCCCGTGCGGCCCTCGAGGGAATCGCCTTCCAGACGATGGACATCACGGCGGCCATGTCGCGCGATGCGGGCATCCCGCTCCGGGAGCTGAAGGTCGACGGCGGAGCCTCGCGCAACAACCTGCTGATGCAGTTCCAGGCCGATATTCTGGGTACGAAGGTGATCCGCCCGCAGATTGTCGAGACGACGGCCATGGGAGCCGCCTATCTGGCCGGACTGGCCGTCGGCTACTGGTCGAGCATCGACGAGATCCGCAAGCAGTGGCAGGTCGACCGTGTCTTCGAGCCCACAATGGAGGAGGCGAAGGCCGCCGAAGCGAAGGCCGGCTGGGAGGATGCCGTGAAGCGGACGCTGAGCGACTATACGAAACGCTGATACAGAGATTCAACCCCGAAAACCAAACCTAACCTTAAAACCATACTGCCATGAACGACGTATTAGTAAAATGCCTGTTCGAGTTTATCGGTACGGCCGTGTTGGTCCTCTTCGGCGACGGAGTCGTAGCCTGTACAACCCTGAAGAAGTCCAAGGGCGAGAATGCCGGCTGGGTGGTAATCACCCTGGCCTGGGGACTGGCCGTGATGCTTGGAGTCTTCATTTCGGGGCCCTATTCGGGCGCCCATCTCAATCCGGCCGTAACGTTGGGACTGGCGGCCGCCGGGACCTTCGCCTGGTCGCAGGTCATCCCCTACATCGTGGCCCAGATGCTGGGCGGTTTCGTGGGAGCGGTTCTGGTCTACGCCTTCTACAAGGATCACTACGACGCCACGTCGGACCCCTCGACCAAACTGGGAACCTTCTGCACGATCCCGGCCATCCGCAACTACGGCCGCAACCTCTTCAGTGAGATTGTCGGCACGTTCGTGCTGGTCTTCGTGATCCTGGCGCTGTCGATCGACGGCAACACCTCGGAGGTTGGCATGGGAGCACTGGGAGCCTTCCCCGTAGCGATGCTGATCGTGGCGCTGGGCATGTCGCTCGGCGGAACGACGGGTTACGCCATCAATCCGGCCCGCGACCTGGCGCCGCGTCTGGCCCACGCCCTGCTGCCGATCAAGGGCAAGGGGTCGAGCGACTGGGGCTACTCGTGGGTGCCGGTCGTCGGCCCGATCATCGGCGGATTCATCGCCGCGGCCCTCTATTGTCTGATCTACTGCTAAACAACCATCTGCCATGAAGACCCTGAGACATCTCGCAGCGCTTTGTGCAGCGCTGTTTCTGACGGCCGCGGCCTTCGGACAGACCGCTCGCATGCACCTGAGCGGAACCCTTCAGAACATGCACCTGTGGCGCGGACAGCAGGTTGCTGACGGCGGCATACTGGCCGCCGACGTGAATGTCGGCTTCCTCGACGACGGCCTGAAGGTAGGCCTGTGGGGCGGCACCGACTTCACGGGCGACTACAAGGAGTTCGACTACTACCTCTCCTACACGATCGCCGGCTTTACGGTGGCCGTGTGGGACATCTACAACTACTCGCCGGGGCTGCCCTACAGCAAGGATATCTTCAACTACAACAAGTTTTCGACCTCGCACTTTCTCGATCTGAGCGTTGCCTACAACTTCGACACGAAGTTCGAGGTGCCGCTGCGGCTCTATTGGGCGACGATCTTTGCGGGCCGGGACCTCAACCTCGAGGGCCGCAACCGCTACTCGACCTATGTGAATGCCGAGTACAGCGTCTACCGCGACGAGCACTGGATCGTGGATGTCGGTCTGGGCGGCACGTTTGCCTTCAACCGGGGCGACGGTGACGGCGGAGCGAATTTCTATGGTTACGACGGCATCGACCAGATTTCGCTGCGTGCGACCTACAAGCTGAAGCTGGGACGGTTCGACATGCCGGTATTCGCCCATGCGATGTGGAATCCCGACCAGCGGCAGGGATATCTGCAGGTGGGGGTCAACCTGTTCGCTTTTTGATTATCTTTGCAACGGGATTATTTGCAGATGATGACACTTCGGGAGAGACATAAGGCCATTTTGGACCTGCTCCGGGATTCCGGGAGCGTGGATGTGGGGGCGTTGAGCCAGCAGTTGAAGGTATCGACGGTGACGATCCGCAAGGATCTGGACCTGCTCGAGGAGAAGAAGTTGCTTTACCGTACGCACGGCGGAGCGATTCTGGCCGACCCCTATATTGCCACGCGCAAGGTATCGGAGAAGGAGAAGCTCCACCCCGAAGTAAAGCGCCGCATCGGGCAGAAGGCCGTCGAGTTGCTGGCGCCGCAGGATGCGCTGATCATCGCTTCGGGAACGACCGTGCAGGCCTTTGCGCACTGCATTGCGAACATGAAGATGACGGTGATCACCTCGGCGATGAACGTGGCGATGGAGCTGCTCGACAAACCCGATATCGAGATCATCCAGCTGGGCGGCATCATCCGCCATTCGTCGGCTTCGGTCGTGAGCGAGTATGCGGTGCGGATGCTGGACAACTTCGCGTGCAGCAAGCTTTTCCTGGGGGTCGACGGCATCGATCCGGTCTACGGACTGAGCACGACGCACCTGCAGGAGGCGTGTCTGAACCGGGCGATGATCCAGTCGGCCACTAAAACGATCGTCCTGGCAGACTCGTCGAAATTCGGCCGTCGGGGCTTCAGCAAGATCTGCGACATGAGCGACATCGATCAGGTGATTACGGATTCGGGGATCTCGGCAAAGATGCTCGAGGCGATGACCGAACAGGGCGTCAAGGTGACGGTGGTCCCCTGCCCCGAAGAGTAACCGGCCCGACGGAATGCGTCAATCGGAACGAGGTCCGACCCCATGCGGGTCGGACCTCGTCAGTTTGGAGCGGTTGGTCGGGGACGGCTGCCTGCGGAGAGAACCGTCACGAACCGGTCGAAAAGCCGGATATCGGCTTTGTCCGCCGGAGAACCGAATCGGGACGGTCGGAGAGAGCGGTCTGCTCCCCTGCCGGTGCCGAATCCGGATCTACCTTCCCGTGGCTGTCGGCAGCTGCACGGTGATGCGCAGTTCGCACGAGGGCTTCTCCTGCACCGGGACGGCCGGAGAGATCCGCATCTCCACGCTCCGGTAGCTGTCTTTATGGAGCCAGACGATGTCGCCGCCATCCGTCGTCTCGTCGAAAACGATACCCAGAAGCTGCAGCGAAGAGATGATCCGGAGGGCTGTTCGTTGGGCGTTTATCCGCAGGATTGCGGCGGCAGCCTCCCGCGGAAGAGGGCTGTTGGAGGTGAAGCGGAAGCAGAAGTCGAACGACCGTACGCGGTCGCCCTCCGCCGGTTCGGAGAAGGTGGCCGAGGCCTCCGGGATCAGCCCCATAAAATCCAGATCATATCCGTCTTCGGGGGTTATTCGGATCCGTGCCGAGCCGACACTCTCGGGATTCCACCCCGTACGGCGGGCGAGTGCAAGCCGGGCCATCAATCGGGAGACCTGTCCGGGCAGGATGCCGAACGGCCGGTTGATGATCGTCCAGGGGGTCAGCTTCGCAGCCGTCGTTGTCGTCCTGAGACTTGTGTCTCTCTCCTGTTTTTCGCGTTTTATCCGTCCGAAGCTTTTCTGGAGAAAGCCTCCGGGTGTACCGTCCGACGAGGTGGCGGCCAGATGGGGATAGAGGCCCGATTCATCCTCCCTCAACTCGACCTGGATCAGCGAAAGCGCGTCGCCCCGGAGCGACATCGTAAGATCGACCTCTATTTTGCCGTTGCTCTTCACGGCGTAGGCTTCGTAGGGACTGGTCCATAACGAGGCCTCGCCGCTTGCCACCCATTCGAGACCGGCGGCACGGAGTATCTCACGCCGATTGGGGTCGGCCGGCGTGTTGCGGTCGATGCCATAGCGGGTCTTCCAGATTGCGGGGATGCTTGCGGGTTCGTACGTGATATTTGCGACCCGTTCCCCGGCATTGTCGGCATGGAACACGACGTTTCCGCCGTCGAGCTCGATGCGTGTCACGCGACCTTCGTTGCGAATGATCTCGTCGAAGATGACATCCTTCAGACCGGCGAGTTCTTCCATGGTGGTCTGTCCGATGATCACCCGATAGGTGTGCTGCAGTCCCTGTATGTCATACTGCAGCAGATCGCGGTAGTATTCGTCGATCCGGGAGGTCTCCGCATCGGGGAACGGAGTTCCGACCAGGACCACCGGCCGGTTGTCGTCCTTCTCCCGGGACTTGGCATCGCCGGCCGGATCGGAATCGGGCATATAGAGGATCCTGCGGGTTTCGGTGGCATAGTCCGAACCGTTTCGGGTGATGCTGCGCTGCGTCCAGTTCCCGTGGTCGTCAAACGCCAGATAGGTATATTCGTACAGATCGTTGCTGTCCATGAACCGCTCCCGGCTGCTGACGATCCGACCTTCGGCGTCCCGGGTGAAGATAGCCTCCCCGCCCGGGAAACTGCTGTTGCAGACCCTCCCCTGCCCGTCATACTCGAATCCGTAGTAGGAACCGGCATCGTTGTAGACGTAGCGGATCAAGCGACCCTGCGCATCGCGGTCGATTTGGATGACGGGGCCGTCGGCGGTCTTTGTCAGCTGGCCGTCGTTGGAGAAGGCATAGTAATAGCGGTTATGAATCAGCTCCCGCTGAAATTCGACGATGAGACTGTGTATGCGGCCGTGGACATCGAATGCCTCGGCGTCACGGTATTGAGCGGACACTGCGACCGGGATGGCGACCGCCAGTGCTGCGAGAAGCGAAGCTATTCTCCACATTTTTGTTTGAATTGAATTGCATGCAGAACAAAGATACGATTTATCTTGTGTGAAAGTATCCCGTGCTGTCGGAAAAAATGGACATTTACGCTCACGGATGCGGTTTAACGCGTCGGATCCCGAACTGTGCAGGTTTTGTTTGTTTCGGGATGCTTGGCCAGCGCCGGACCTTCCGCAGAAAGTCCGGTTTGATGGAAGGGAACCCGCGTCGGGATTACGCTCCGTAGAAATAGGAGGCCGTAGCGCCACCATCGACCAGGAAGTCACTCCCGGTGATGAACGAACCCCGAGGCCCCATCAACAACTCCGCGACGTTGGCCACCTCGTCTGCCGTACCGGGGCGGCCGGCCGGACATCGGGCAAACATCTCCTTGTAGAAGTCTCCGCGCGGACCGTTGAACTCGTCCAGCGCCAGCGGCGTGACGATGATGCCCGGCGAGATGGAGTTGATGCGGGCGCCTTGCCGGCCCCATTTGACCGCCTCGGCCATCACGCGCTTGACGTTGCAGCGCTTGGCCAGCTGGTAGGCGTGCAGCGTATCGCGGATGTTGCGGGGCTGCAAAATCTCCAGCGCAAGCAGCTCTTCGGTCGGGGTCGTGGCCAGCAGCCGGTCGGCCTCTTCGCCGAGAGCCGGCAGGCGGTGTCCCGACTGGCTGGAGACGGTTACGCCGACCCCGCCGCGGCTTATGACCCGTCCGACCTCCTCCAGCAGCACCGCCGTACCGTAGAGGTCGACCCGGAGGATTGTTTCGACGGAGGCCTGACTCGGTGAGACTCCCGCCGCATTGACCAGCATCGAGACCTCACCGCAGCTCCGGGCCGTGTCGATCAACGCGAGGATTGAATCCCGCGAGGAGAGATCCATCTCGACCGGGACGGCATCGAATCCGGCCCGATTCATCGTTTCGGCAATCGATGCGGCGTGCTGCGGGCTCTTGTCGCCGATGACAATCTTCATGCCGGCGCCCATGCGGCGGGCGATTGCCATACCGATCTGTCCGGCACCGGTCAGTATCATCACTTGTTTCATATCCTCAATATTTTAACTGCTTCAACCTCTCCAACACCTGTTTCCGGGCCGTCACCCGCTCGTTCTGCGCCACGGAGCCCCGCATGGCCAGCCCATTCAGCACCGAAGCACCCCGACAGGCCGCCCGCAGCCGGTTCTCCGTATCGGAGAGTCCGCTTCCTTCGTGCGTGCAGAAGGGAATGACGACCTTGCCCTGCCAGTCGTGCTGCTCCAGAAACGTGTAGACGCACATCGGCAGATCGCCCCACCAGTTGGGATACCCAAGGAAAATAACATCATACTCCTCCGCAGCGATATCTCCGACAAGTGCAGGACGGGCCTTTGACCGCTTTTCCCGTTGGGCCATCTCCGTACAGGTCCGATAATCGGCAGGATAAGGTGTTGCCGGCTCGATGCGGAAGAGGGTTCCAACGGTCGCGGCGGAGATCATCTCCGCCACAATGTGGGTATTCCCCTGCTCGATGTGGCCCACGGCGTAATTCTCCCCGGTGCGCGAGAAGAAGGCCACCAAAATCTTTTTCGTATTCATGTATCTCTCTTTTACGGATATATTCTGTGCGGATAAAAATATCGGGAACAATACAACCGGTAGAAGTACCGCGATCAAAATCTGTTTCTTCGTCTGTTTCATGGCGGTAAATAACGGTTGGTTGGATCTCAACGGCAAAATTACGCCGCGCGCGGCATCCTGGGGTTATACAAAACACGGGAAGATTTCACATATCCACCGATCCCGTCGCAGCGAGGGTGAAAACTCGGCCGGATTTGCTAACTTTGTGAGACAAAACCCGCAAATCCGTTCCTATGGAGAAGGCACTGTTGAATATCGAGACCATCACCGAATACAACGACCTGCTCGGCGTGGAGACACTGCATCCGCTGGTGAGCGTGATCGACCTTGCGAAGGCCCGTCCCATGCGCCACATGCGGCATACGTTCAGCTTCTACGTGGTATTCCTCAAGGACGAGAAGAATTGCGACCTGATCTACGGCCGCCAGCGCTACGATTATCAGAAGGGTTCGGTCGTCTGCCTCGCCCCCGGACAGGTCATCGGCATCGAGGACACGGGCGAGGAGTTCCAACCCCGAGGCTATGCGCTCTGCTTTCACCCCGACCTGATCCGCGGCACCCACCTCGGACGCCATATCGGCGAATACACCTTCTTCTCCTACGAGGTCAACGAGGCGCTGCACCTCTCCGAGCGTGAGCGCACGACCTTCATCAACTGCCTGACGGCTATTCACGAGGAGCTCGGCCACGATGTCGACCGAATGAGCCGGCGGCTGCTGGTCACCCAAATCGAACTGCTGCTGGACTATTGTCTGCGCTTCTACGAGCGGCAGTTCATCACCCGACAGCAGGCCAACCGCGATATTCTGACCCGTTTCGAGACACTGCTCAATGCCTATTTCACGGCGGACAATGCCCTGCGCAAGGGGCTGCCAACGGTGAAATACTGTGCCGGCGAGCTGTGCCTGTCGCCCAACTACTTCAGCGACCTCATCAAACGCGAAACCGGCAAAACAGCCTGGGAATACATCCAGCACAAGATCATCAGTCTGGCCCGGGAACGGCTTCTGATGCCGTCACACAGTATCAGCGAAGTCGCCTACGGACTGGGATTCCAGTATCCGCAACACTTCACGCGGGTCTTCAAGCGAGCCACGGGCATGACGCCGAACGAGTACAGGAATCAGTCCGAGGCATAGGCGGAAACTCTCCGACAGCTGCCCGAAGGTTGCGGTCAAGCGCCCGGATTCCCGATTCGGGATAGAGCAGCAGGTGGCTGCCAAATACCGTGAAGAAAATCTGTCGCCGATCCCGGTAGCTTTACAGCGTGTGTTTGGTGATGTTCAGCGCCCGGCCACCGGTTTGCGTTTATGACAACCGTGCCCATGAGAATACACGGACTGAGTTGCAGTTCGTTTGCGGATGCCGATGCGGCCCTATTCATCCGCACCGCGCCGATAATCCTCAACGAAGGCCGAGCAGGTCCGTCCGGTCTGCTGCTTGAAAAAGCGCATCAGGTGGCTCGGGTCCGAGAAGCCGTACGCATCGGCCAGCTGGCTGACGCTGCGCCCCTCGAAGAGCAGGTCGTTCTTCACAGCCTCCAGCAGCCGCTGTTTCAGCAGGTGTACGGCCGTGACGCCGAACTGATCCATAACAGCCCGGTTCAAGGTCACGCGGCTCACGCGCAACATCGAGGCATACTCCTCAACGCGCTGCGTGTCGTGGATATGCTCTTCGAGCAGCGCCTTGAAGCGGAAGGCGCAGTTATTGCGCGGCAGCGTCACCGGCAGTCCATGGGCCGCGGCATAGTCGCGGTTGAGCGTCACCAGCAGGTAGTAGAGCACCGAGACGATCAGATTGTAACTGTCCGAGGTTGGAGCGCGCAACTCCGCCTTGATCTTTTCGAGCAGCCGGAGATACTCCGCAAAGGCCTCCGGCCCGGCTTCGAACCACGGCGGCGTATCGGTCTGATAGCAATAGAGCAGACGGTAGACAAAGAACTTGTCCGCGAGGAACGTGCGCATGAAATCCTCGCGGAAGATCAGGAACGTGTAGTCGAGTTCCGCCTCGTCCACCAGCCAGCGCTGCTGCTGGTGGGGCGAGAGGAGCAGCACCATGCCGTCGTGCAGCTCGATGCGGTGTCCGCCGAGCAACAGCGCGCCCCGGGCCCGGCCGAGGAAGAAGAACTCGAAGAAGTCGGTCCGGAAGAGCGGGTGCTCGGTCAGTACGCCGCGGATCTCTTCGCTGCGGCCCGTATTGATGTAGAAGTCAACGCCGCACAGCGTCTTGCTGAACGGCACGGTGATTAATCGTCGGGGATTTGTCGTTGTTTTCATCGCTCGCATCCGGTTTGTCCGAAGACAAAGATACGACATCATTTATCAAAATGGCATACATTACCCCCTTTCGGGCATAATTTTGCACAAAAAATCTTCGGACCTTTGCCGACGGAAGATTCGATATGAATCCGCCCTCGAAAAACATCCGGCCATGAGTGTCTGCATCAAATCGTTGATCCGCAATCTGAATCTGGTCGTCGGCTGCACCGTCGGCTGCACCTACTGCTATGCCCGCAACAACTGCCGACGCTTCCACATGACCGACGATTTTTCCGTCCCGGAGTACATGCCCCGCAAGCTCCGCATTCTCGAAAGCCGCGACCCGCGGGTCTTTCTAATGACCGGCATGAGCGACTTCTCGGACTGGCGGCCCGAGTGGACGACGGAAGTTTTCGATCGCATGGCCCGCAATCCGCAGCACGCCTACCTCTTTCTGACCAAACGACCCGAACGGCTCGATCTGCAGACCGACGACGACAACGTCTGGATGGGTGTCACCGTGACGTGCGAGGCGGAGAAGGGACGTATCGCCACACTGCGCCAACACGCTAGGGCACGTCACTACCACGTGACCTTCGAACCGCTGTTCGGGCCGATCGAAGGGCTCGACCTGACGGGCGTGGAGTGGATCGTCGTCGGCACCGAGACCGGACGCCGCCGCGGCAAGGTCGATGCCCGACCCGAATGGGTGAGGGGCATTGTCGCCCAGGCCCGGGCGCAGGGCGTGGCGGTCTTCATGAAGGAGGATCTGTTGCCGATCATGGGTGAGAGCGGCATGATACAGGAGTTACCCGAAGCATTCAAACAAAGAGTATGGAACAGGAACTGATTCGCGACATCGACGTGCAGAGCGTCATGACCCGCTCGTCGCTGCCCGTAGGCGGCTATTCGGTCAATCCCTATGTGGGGTGTCCTCACGCCTGCAAGTATTGCTACGCCTCGTTCATGAAGCGTTTTACGGGCCACACCGAGCCCTGGGGTTCGTTTCTCGACGTCAAGCACTGGAAACCCGTCGGCGATCCGCACCGCTTCGACGGCCAGCGCATCGTCATCGGCTCGGTGACCGACGGCTACAACCCCTTCGAAGAGCATTTCCAGCGCACGCGTCATCTGCTCGAGGAGCTGCGCGGCACGACGGCCGAGATCCTGATCTGCACGAAATCGGACCTTGTGCTGCGCGATCTGGATCTGCTGCGGGAGTTCCCGCGCGTGACGGTTTCGTGGTCGGTCAACACGCTGGACGAGGCCTTCCGCGCCGACATGGACCGCGCGGTGAGCATCGAGCGGCGGCTCGCAGCCATGCGGCAGGTCTACGAGGCGGGCATCCGCACCGTCTGCTTCGTCTCGCCGATCTTCCCGGGCATCACCGATCCGAAGGCCATCATCGAACGGGTGCGGGAGTTTGCCGATCTCGTGTGGCTCGAGAACCTCAACCTGCGCGGATCGTTCAAGGCAACGATCATGACCTATATCCGTGAGAAACACCCCGAGCTGATGCCTTTATACGAGGAGATCTACAACCGCCGCCGGACAGACTACTGGCAGGCGCTCGAGCGGGAGATGGCCGCCTATGCCGCCGCAAACGGCCTGCCGTATCGCGTGAACGACCTGCCGTACGGCCGCTCCGAAAAGGGGCACCCGGTTGTGGTTAATTACTTCTATCACGAAAAAATCCGGCTCGGCAACCGTTGACGGGTCCTTTTCGCACCGGAGCCGCAGTCCGGAACCGTGTGACGGACGGGGCGCCTGCCGACCGTCTATTGGAGTTGGATAAAGTTGCGGAGGCAGTTGGCCGGATTGAGCGGCGTCTGATCGACCAGTTCGAGCGACCGGACCATGTGGAGCGTCCCCTGCTTGTACTTCTGAAAATGCGCCGAGGCGATGTGCTTCTCATAAGCTTCGCGGCTTGCGTAGGTTTCGAGGATGGTGATTCGGCACGGATTCTCCCGTTCGGAGACGGCATACATCGTCAGTACGCCCGGCTCGGTGCGCAGCGAGACCTCGCCCACTTCGGCGGCGAAGCGCATATATTCGTCGAGATACTCCGGCCGGACCTCAATCTTCGAAAGGCGCACGATGCCGTCCCCGCCCATCGGCTCCTTGGCGCACATCGACGGTTCGCTGTCGAGCCGCAGGCAGCGGCCGATCACCTCGCCCGTGGAGAGATAGGAGTAGGTCGGGAACTCGAACAGCACGGGCTTCAGCCGCGCGTAGTCGATCCGGCCGCGGTCGTTCAACACCTCCGGCGAGGCGTAGGTCGCCGCAATCGAGCAGATGAAGTTGTCGAAGCCCTCCGTCTCGTAAATATCCACGACGTCGCACGCCATCGTCAGCGGCGAGCGGTCGATCACCGGCGCGCCGTTCGCGCCCCGATGCCAGGCGAACGCCTGCGACTTGTCCACGCGGGCGCCGCTTACGCTTCCCACATAGTCGGCTTCGGGGAGCATCTCATGGCTGACGAGGTTGACCGAGAGCTTTCGGGATGCCTTGATTCCTTGGTTAGTGTAGTGGCTCTGGCTCATGCTGACCAGAATCCGGTCGTGGCCGATAATCCCGACGTGCGCCACGACGAGCCAGTTGACGCGGCCGTCGACCTCGGCCCCGACGACCGTCAGCGGCATGGGATAGAGTGCCAGCGTATTTCCAATGAGTTTCTTTTCCATGGTGATTGTATTTGAAGGATTCAACGGTTGAGTCTGCGCCATGCTGCCGCCCGAGAGCGTCAGGCCCAGCAGCAGGCACGCGAAAGAGATCATGCGATTTGTCATGGGTGGTCGGTTTTGACGTATGTACATCGCAAAAGTAGCGGTTCACCCGCTCACGCAGATACCGATACTCCGGAAGTTCATACCCGTTTTACCGAATCGCCCGCCGCCCGATTGGGATTTTGACCGGGAATGGTTAATTTTGTGAAGACAACCCCTCAAGCCTTTTCCCGATGAGCCGGATTCTGAAGATAAACAGCGTGGGCGATTACAGTCGCTGGGTCGGACACACCGACCGCCATCCGCTGGTGAGTGTTATCGACTATGCCGAGGTTTCGCCCATCCGCCACAGTCTGAACAACTACAGTGTCTACGCACTCTTCCTGCGCGACGACGCCAGCGTGGAGCTCGACTACGGCTGCGGCCGCTACGACTACAACCAGGGGACGCTGCTGTGCGTGGCCCCGGGACAGGTGGGTGGCAAGGAGGACAACGGCGAGCGGGTTTCGATTACGGGCTGGGCGCTGCTCTTCCATCCCGATCTGCTGCGCGGCACGCCGCTCGAAAAACGGATCCGCGACTACTCCTTTTTCGACTATCGCGTCAACGAGGCGCTGCACATGACCGACCGGGAGCATGACATCCTGGTTTCGCTGATGCGCCGGATGCGCGAAGAGCTCGACAACGAACGCGACGCGCAGCAGGATGCTATTCTGGTGGGTTACATCGGACTGGTACTCAACTTCTGCCAGCGCTTCTACAACCGCCAGTTCCAGACCCGCAGGATCGAAAATTCCGACATTCTGGTCCGCTTCAACCAGCTGCTTGCCGACTATTACGAGCAGCGGCTCCAGCTGACCCTCGGGCTGCCTACGGTGCAGTACTGTGCCGACAAACTTTGCCTGTCACCCAACTATTTCGGTGATGTCATCCGGAAGACGACCGGCGAGACGGCCAGCAACCACATCCGCCGGTTCGTGATCCAGCTTGCCAAGGACGGGCTCTCCGCCGGCGAAAGTGTCACGCAGGTGGCCGACCGCCTCGGATTCGAGTATTCGCAGCACTTCAGCCGCATGTTCCGGCGACAGGAGGGAATCACTCCCTCGGAGTACAGCCGCAAGCGGCGCTCCTGACAAACAGCTGTTCTGCATTCCGTCCCAGAATCCGGTCGGCATATCCGGCCAGCTCCCCGTCGGCGGCCCATGTCGCGTGCTTTTTAATGCTCCTCCCGGCCTGCTCCGAGCTCCTCCAGCCAGGCCGGAATACGGGTCGCCATGCTGCCCAACGAACCGGAGGTGAGCAGCAGTGACTCTTCGAACGTGGCTTCGGGAACCAGCGCGGCAGCATCCCGTTCGGAGGTGCCGATGCCGCTGCTCCCGCTGCTGGCAAAGAGAGCAATCCGCTTTCCGGCCAGCAACGCGGCATGATCGTGCAGGAAGGTCTGCATCAGCGAAGCCATGTGCCCGAACCAGATCGGATAGCCGACAAAGATAATATCATATTCGTCAAGACTCTCTACTGAGGTGGTAATGGCCGGGAAATTGCCTTGTGCAATGGCCTCCAGCTCCGTCTGTGCGCGGTCGAGCATTGCGTTGTAGTCCGTATCGTAGGGCACAGCCGGCTCCACCTCCGCCATCTCACAATCCAATGTGGACTGAATGGTCCGTGCCATCCGCTCCGTATTGCCCGTGCGCGAGCAGTAGAGGACAAGGTAACGCCCGTCGGCTCCGTTCACGTTGCCGCCTTCCTCGTCGTTCCCGTCGTCCTCGGGCCGGGTCTGTTCCGGCTCGTTCGATGACGGATGGGTTTCGCCGCAGGCCGTTGTCACGGCAAGTGTCGCCAGCAGCATCCAGGGGATCAAAAACAGCTTTTTCATACGCTTCTCTTTGAATGGTTTGACGCTTTTCCAAAGTCCGGATCGGGAATCGGCTATCTGTACGACTCCCGGTAGATGCGCACGATCTCCTCGTCGCTCATCTGCACCCGGTCGCTGGTGAACATGATGCCCATCACCTCACGCGTGTTGCGCATCAGTGTCTCGAATTCGTCGGGCGTGATGCCGTAGTCGGACATCTTCAGGTCGGCCACGCCGCAGGCCTCCTGCAACCGGGTGAGGGCTGTGAGGAAATCTTCGGGCCGGGTAGCTTCGGGCATCCCCATGGCCTGCGCCATGCGGACGAAGTGCTCGTCGCAGGCGTGGTGCTCGATGAAGTATTTGTAGTAGGCCCGGCTGATCATGATCAGCCCTGCGCCGTGAGGCAGTGCCGGATGGTAGGCCGAGAGGGCATGCTCCAGCGCGTGTTCGCTCGTAATCAGCGTGAGGCACATCACCACACCCGACAACGTGTTTCCGAAAGCCACGTGGGTGCGGGCCTCCATGTCCTTGCCATCTTTCACGGCACGGGGCAGGTACTTTGCCAGATTCTCGATGGCCGTCAGGGCGTACATGTCGCTCATCAGGTTCGCACCCCGGGCAATGTACCCTTCGGTGCTGTGGAACAGGGCGTCGAAGCCCTGATAGGCCGTGAAGGTCGGCGGCACGCTGGCCATCAGCTCCGGATCGACGATCGAGAGGACCGGAAAGAGCGAAGCATCGCCCACGAAGGCCTTCTCGAAGGTATCCTCCCTGGTGATGACGCCCGAGTTGTCCGTCTCCGAACCCGTTCCGGCCGTGGTCGTGATGGCGATGATGGGCAACGGCCGGACGGCAATCGGTTTGCCCTTGCCCGAACCGATGGGCACATAGTCCCAAAGTTCTCCGTCGTTGGTCGCCATCACGGCAATGGCCTTCGTGCAGTCCATCACGCTGCCGCCGCCCAGCGCCACAAGGAAATCACAGCCGTGTTCACGGGCCGCCTTCGCTCCGGCATCGACATTGCCGATCGTCGGGTTCGGCATCACCCCGTCGAAGAGCACCGTCTCCACGCCGGCCTTGTGCAGCTGCTCCTCCGTACGCGAAAGATAGCCGTTGGCACGGGTCGACTTTCCGTTGGAGATCACGATCAGGGCGCGGCGTCCCGGCATCGGCTGTTCACTCAGTTTGTCCAGCATCCCGGCCCCGAACATCACCCGGGTCGGGACATACATGTCGTACATAAGATTGGTTTCCATCTTTTAGAATTGTTTTATGTGAGAGTATTTTATTTGTCTGTCTTTATTTACCCATCGTCTCCCGAACCCGGGCCAGCAGGTTCGGGATATCGAGATGTTGCGGACACTTGGCCAGGCATTCGCCACACGCGACACACGAGGAGGCCGGGTCGCCGCGCTGTACGGGCGACATCGACACGGTATAGTCGGCCAGCGCCCGCTGCAGGTTGCCGTGCAGCAGGTAGTTGTTGTACACATAGGCGAAGATGTAGCCGATAGCCACGTTGTGCGGACAGGGGATACACTGGTAGCAGCCCGTGCAGTCGATATGACCCGGCGCTTGGCGATAGGCCTGGATGGCAGCCCCCAACGCCTCGCGCTCGGCCGGCGAGAGCATGTTCGGCCGGGCCTTGGCGGCATACCTCAGATTCTCCTCCACATCCGCCATGGAACCCATGCCGCTGACCGCCACGCTCACCTCGGGGATATCCCACAAATAGTCCAACGCCCACTCGGCATCGGGCTTGCGGACCCCCATCGAGGCCAGTGCATCGTGCATCGCCTGCGGCAGACGGGCCAGGAACCCCGTGCGGACGGGCTTCATCACCGCCAGCCCCATCCCGTTGGCTGCGGCATACTTCGGGCCGAGCACCCCTGCCTCGTATTCGTAATCCAGGTAGTTGTGCTGAATCAGGCAGAAATCCCAGGCCGGGGTGTATTCCACCACCTTCTTGAACAGCTGCAGGCTGTCGTGGAACGAGAAGCCCATGAAGCGGATCTTGCCCTGAGCCTTCAGCCGCTCCATCTTTTCGATGAGCCGGTAGGGCAGCACATAATCCTTCCACGCGCGGTGCATGATCATGTGGATGTGGTAGAAATCGATCACGTCCGTGCCGATGGTGCGACGCGACTGGTCGAAAAACTTTTCGAAATCGTCCGCCGACCGCATCTCCCACCACGGCATCTTGGAGGTGACATACACCCGGTCGCGCCAGCCTCCGGCCAAAGCACGGCCCACCGCCTGCTCGCTCTCTCCGCCCAGATAGACACGCCCCGTGTCGATGTAGTTCACACCGCCTTCGATGGCACGGCGTACCATGGGCGTGGTCTGGTCGAAATCCACGTGTCCGTTCTTCATCGGCAGCCGCAGCATGCCGAAACCCAGCGCCGAGACCTTCACGCCGGTCCGTCCCATCGGGCGGTACTGCATCTGCGGATTGTAATTGAGAATCTCTCTCGACAACCGCTCCCGTATGGCTTGTTTTTCAACCTCCTGCGCCAGGGCTTTCGGACCGATTATCGCACTGGCAGCTGCGGCAAAAAGTCCGCTTTTAAGAAAATCGCGTCTATCCATATCGCTTCCCGTTTATCTGTTCCGACCCCCGGTCAGACAGAATTGTGGCCGTTGTGTCTGCTGCAAAGGTAATCCGGCGGGGTGCAAACCGACGTAACGATTTCATGGAAGAATGTACAGCTTTTACGGATTATGAATCCCTATAAACTGAGCGGCGGGGATCTGCCATGGACCCTCGCCGCCGCATCTTCGTTTTTCAACTCAACAACCGGTTTATGCCGTCAGCACCTGGCCGATACGGCGCATCTCACGGCTGATGTTCGCCTCGGAGATCTTCGCATAGCGCCGCGTCATGTTCGTATTCGTATGGCCCAGAATCTTGGCGATAATAATGCCCTGAACTGAGAAACATTTTCTAACTTTGTGGGTCTAAAACAGAATTTGGAAATAATGATCTCATCGAAAACGGCAAGGATCCTGTATGCTATCGTTGCGAGCATTCTCATCATCCTCTTCTGGCGAAACATAGGCTTTGTAACCACGCTATTCGATATACCGGACAATTCTATCCTCGGACTCTCGATAAAGGCTTTATTTCTTACCCTTGCTGCTTGGATTCTGACGATCGTCGTAATTAAACCGAAAGAGCTGTTCTCGTTTCTCGGGTTGAGCAGCAATATCCTCAAAGGATTCGGGATCGCACTTCTGTGCGTGCTGCCGCTTTATCTGATATTCCCTTTGTTCGGAGAGCTCAATACAAAGTTGACGTTCTCCGAGCTTTATGACCGAGCGATTCTTACCGGATTCAAGGAGGAGTTGGTGTTTCGGGCCTTTATGTTTGGTTTACTTTTCCGATATGCAAAAACAGGCTTCTTCTGGGCTGTCATATTACCGGCACTTTATTTTGGATCGGTTCATCTCTATCAAGGTCACGATGTTCTTTCGGCGCTTGCAGTTTTCGGTGTAACCTTTATCGGAGCGCTCTATTTCAGTTGGATGTACGTTGAGTGGAATTTCAATATATGGATTCCCGTCGGATTGCATATACTGATGAACGGAGCATGGCATATTTTCATGATGAAGGGTACCGAGGTCGCGGCGGGCGGCTTGATTTCCAATATTGCCCGATTGATCAGTATTGCACTGGCTATTGGTATCACCGTTTATTATCATAAGAAGAGCGGTAAGAAAGTCTTTGATTATCCCATCTGGAAGTTCTGACTTCCTGTCGTAGCCAAACAGGTCGATGAAGGCGTGAAAAGATAGCAGTCTTTTGCTTCAACAGGAGTGGAATAATACAAGAAAAAGCCTCGTATATGCGATATACGAGGCTTTTTGGGATTTGGTCAGTTGTTTGCACGTCCCTTCTACTGACCCGGAGAGCGGAAAGCGGGATTCGAACCCGTGACCCTCAGCTTGGGAAGCTGATGCTCTACCGACTGAGCTATTTCCGCATTTCGGAGTACAAAGATACTCCGAATTTTTGAATTTACAAGTTTTCGGGCGGTGAAAATACCCTACCCGATCCATTTTTTCAACGATTCCAGATTTTTTGCATTCTCCACGGACTTTCCTTCCGCCGAGTAAAGGAAATCGAGTCGATCCCGGAAATGAGCCTCGACTTTCGAACGCACCACCTTCATTGTGCTGTTTACCAGACCGTTCTGTTCGGTAAATGCCTCATCGACGATGGCCAGCCCGGCCGGCAGCCACCGTTCGGGGAACTCTCCGGCATAGACTCCGTCGGCCCGGTACTTGTCGATCTCGGCCTGAAGCATCCGCGCGGCCTCGCGCAGCCGCTCCTCCCCTGCCGCCTTGCGCTGATCCAATTCGCGCCGCAGCGCCTCGCCGTTCGGTACGACGATGGCACCCGTGAAGGGGCTCTGGTTGTTGTAGATGATGATCTGGTCGATGTAGGGCGACTTGTCGACGATGGCCTCCTCCATCCCCTCGGGGCTGTACTTCTCGCCGTCCGAGGCGATCAGCAGACTCTTGAACCGCCCCAGCACATAGAGGAACTCGTCCTTCGAGACATACCCCATGTCTCCCGTGTGGAGCCAGCCGTCGCGAATGGCTTCGGCCGTCGCCTCGGGATTCTTCCAGTATCCGGCCATGACGTTCTCGCCGCGGATGATGATTTCGCCCTTTTCGCCGCGCGGGAGCTCGTGTCCCTGTTCGTCGACGATCTTCAGTTCGAGCGGTATGAGGATCTTTCCCGACGATCCGAACCGGTGCCAGTGGTACTTCGGCGAGTTGGTCGAGATGACGGGCGTAGCCTCCGAGAGGCCGTATCCCTGGAACATCGGGATGCCGATGGCATAGAAGAAACGCTGCAGCTCGGTATCGAGCAGTGCGCCGCCTCCGACGAAGAACTTCATGCATCCGCCGAACGCCTCGCGGACCTTGCGGAAGAGGATAACGTCAAACAGCCCGACGAGCGGCCGGAGCAGACATCTCCAGCCGTGTCCCTTGCTGTAGCCGTCGCAGTTGTAGGCGTAGTCGACCTTCAGGGCCAGGCGGAAGAGCTTCTCGGTGAAGGCCCCCTTGGCGCGGATCGAACTCTCGATATTCTTGCGGAAGTTCTTGGCCAGCGTCGGTACCGACAACAGGAAATGGGGCTGCACCTCGCGGATGTTGACCGGGATGTTCTTGAGGGTCTCCATCGGGGTTTTGCCGACCTGGACCGTAGCGACCGACGCTCCGCAGGCGATCATGATGTAGAATCCGACGACGTGGGCGAAGCAGTGGTCGAGGGGCAGGATGATGAGCGTGCGGAAATGGGACGGGATGTCGATGCGCGAGAGCGACTGTTCAACATTGGCCGTGTAGTTGCGGTGCGTGAGGACGACGCCCTTGGGGTCGGCCGTCGTACCGGAGGTGTAGGTGATCGTAGCGTAGTCGTCGTTCTGAATGGCCTGCCCGATCCGGAGGAACTCCTCGCGGTGTTTCGAGAGGTAGTCGCGGCCGAGGCGGCGGAGGGTGCCGTAAGCGGTTTCGCCGGGTTCGAGGGGCAGGTGTCCGAAGACGATGATGTGTTCGATCTGGGGCAGTTCGGCGCGGATCCGACGGATCTTCGGCAACTGGTATTTCGACACGAAGAGGGCCTTGACCTCGGCATGGCGCAGACGGAAGAGCAGATCATTCGACTCTTCGAGCTTTACGGACAGGGGGACGCTGATCGCACCGGCGTAGAAGAGCCCCAACTCGGAGATGATCCAGGCGTTGGATCCTTCGGCCAGGATGGCGACCTTGTCCTTGGGGCGGATGCCGACCGAAGCGAGACCGGCACCGACCTCGAGGGCCATTTCGCGGGTTTCGGCGTAGGTTGTCGGTTCGAACTTGTGGTGACGTTTCTCGAGGAGGAACGTCTTTCCGCCATACTTTTCGACGGAGGCCTCGAAGAGGTCGATGATGGTTTTCTTCATGTTCTCAATCCATTTTCAACACGGCGAGGAAGGCCGACTGCGGGACCTCGACATTCCCGATCTGCCGCATGCGCTTCTTGCCTTTCTTCTGTTTTTCGAGCAGTTTCCGTTTTCGGGAGATATCTCCGCCGTAGCACTTGGCGGTCACATCCTTACGCACGGCCTTGACCGTTTCGCGGGCGATGATCTTGGCGCCGATGGCGGCCTGGATGGCGATATCGAACTGCTGACGCGGGATGAGCTCCTTGAGTTTTTCGCACATCTTGCGTCCGAAGTCGTAGGCATGATCCGTATAGGTGAGCGACGAGAGGGCGTCGACGGGTTCGCCGTTGAGCAGAATGTCGAGTTTGACGAGCTTCGAGAGCTGGAATCCGGTGCGGTGGTAGTCGAACGAGGCGTAACCCTTCGAGATGCTCTTGAGCTTGTCGTAGAAGTCGAAGACGATCTCCGAGAGGGGCATGTCGAAGTTGACCTCGACACGGTCCTGCGTAATAAAGGTCTGGTTTTTCATCACGCCTCGCTTGTCGATGCACAATTTGATGACGTTTCCGAGGAACTCCGACTTGGTGATGATCTGTGCGAGGATGTAGGGCTCCTCGATCTTGGCGATCTTCGTGATTTCGGGCAGTCCCGAGGGGTTGTGGACCTCGACGACCTCGCCCTGGGTGGTCGTCACGCGGTAGGAGACGTTCGGCACGGTGGTGATGACATCCATGTCGAATTCGCGGTAGAGCCGCTCCTGGATGATCTCCATGTGGAGCAGGCCGAGGAAGCCGCACCGGAATCCGAATCCGAGTGCGAGCGAACTTTCGGGGTCGAACGTCAGCGAGGCGTCGTTGAGCTGGAGCTTTTCGAGCGAAGCGCGCAGATCCTCATACTGGTCGGCCTCGACGGGATAGACGCCGGCGAAGACCATCGGCTTGACATCCTCGAAACCGGCGATGGCCTCATGGGCGGGATTTGCCACCGAGGTGATCGTATCGCCGACCTTGACGTCCGACGAGGTCTTGATACCCGAGCAGATGTAGCCCACGTCGCCGGCGCGGATTTCGTCGCGGGGCTGCATCTTGAGCTTCAGCACGCCGACCTCGTCGGCATCATACTCGCTGCCCGTGTTGAAGAACTTGACGTGTTCGCCCTTACGGATCGTGCCGTTGAAGACGCGGAAATAGGCGATGATGCCGCGGAAGGGGTTGAACACCGAGTCGAAGATCAGCGCCTGCAGCGGGGCGTTTTCGTCGCCCTTCGGGGCGGGGATACGCTGGACGATGGCCTCGAGGATCTCCTCGACGCCCTGTCCGGTCTTGCCCGAGGCGAGCAGAATATCCTCCTCCTTGCAGCCGATCAGATCGATGACCTGATCCTTGACCTCGTCGATCATGGCCGACTCCATGTCGATCTTGTTCAGCACGGGGACGATCTCCAGGTCGTGAGCGACGGCCAGATAGAGGTTCGAGATGGTCTGGGCCTGAATACCCTGCGTGGCGTCGACCACGAGCAGCGCCCCTTCGCACGAGGCGATGGCGCGCGAGACCTCGTAGGAGAAGTCGACGTGGCCCGGGGTATCGATCAGGTTGAGCACATAGTGCTGTCCGTCGCGGGCGGTGTACTCCATCTGGATGGCGTGGCTCTTGATGGTGATACCCTTTTCGCGTTCGAGGTCCATGTCGTCGAGGACCTGGGCCTGCATTTCGCGCTGGTTCAGGGTGTTGGTCTTCTCCAGGAGGCGGTCGGCGAGGGTGGATTTACCGTGGTCGATATGGGCTATGATGCAGAAGTTGCGGATATTTTTCATAAAAACGTGTAAAATCTCACGCAAAGATACTAAATATTTTGAATTGGAAAGGGGCGGGCGGGAAAATGGATTTGTAAAAATAATTAAGAATTGCTACTTTTGTGGGCTCAAGTACAGGTTAGTCAAGTTAGAAATTATCATGTTAAGCAGACAGATCGCATCCAAACTGCGGGGTTACGAGACTCCGTTCTACCTTTATGATACGTCGTTGCTCCGGCAGACGCTCGAGAGTGTTGTCTACGAGTCGAAGAAATACGGCTACAAGGTCCACTACGCCATCAAGGCCAACTACGACGACCATCTGCTGTCGATCATCCGCGAATACGGGCTGGGGATCGACTGCGCGAGCGGCAACGAGCTCCGCAAGGCCATCGAGGCGGGTTTCGATCCGAAGGGGATCGTCTACGCGGGCGTCGGCAAGCGGGACAAGGAGCTCCGCTACGCCATCGAGCAGGGGATCTTGGCGATCAACTGCGAGTCGATCCAGGAGCTGGAGCTCATCGACCGCTTCTCGGCCGAGGCGGGCAAGGTGACGGAGGTGGCCCTGCGTATCAACCCCGATATCGACCCGAAGACGAACCACTGCATCGATACGGGCCAGGCCGACAGCAAGTTCGGCATCTCGTACGAGGAGGTGCTGGCCCACGCCGACGAGATCCGCACGCTGGAGCATATCCGCATCATCGGTCTGCACCTGCACATCGGATCGCAGATCCGCGAGCTGCACGTCTTCGAGAACATGTGCAACAAGGTGAACGTTATCGTCGAAAACCTCGAGCGGCTGGGTCTCGAGCTGCGTTTCGTCGACGTGGGCGGCGGCCTGGGCGTGAACTACGACGTCCCGGAGAACGAGCCGATCCCCAATTTCGCCTCGCTCTTCTCGATTGTCCACAACCACCTGCGGGTGGGCGATCGCGAGGTTCACTTCGAGTTCGGCCGTTCGATCGTTGCCGAGTGCGGCGAGCTGATCACGACGGTGCTCTTCAACAAGACGACGGCCACGGGCCGCAAGCTGCTGATCGTCGATGCCTCGATGACCGAGCTGATCCGCCCGGCGCTCTACGGTGCCTACCACAACATCGAGAACATCACGGCCGACGAGGATGCCCCGCGCGACAAATATACGGTCGTGGGTACGGCGTGCGAGTCGACGGACGTCTTCGACGAGAACGTGACGCTCCGCAAGACGCAGCGCGGCGACCTGCTGACGATCAAGTCGGCCGGAGCCTACGGCATGTCGATGGCCTCGCGCTACAACCTGCACGACCTGCCGGGCGCCGTCTACAGCGACGAGATCCGGTAGTTCGCGACACCCCACCCTGACGGCGGAAGGCGGCCACGAGCCGCCTTTGCTGCATTTGACGGACGGCGCAGACGGCGCCTCTCCGCCGTGCATCGGACGGAATGCGCGACGGCTGCCGGCCGTCGGGGACGAGTCCTGAAAATAATACGAATCCGGAAAAACAACAAACCATGTGGTTGACATTAGCCTTTACCTCGGCCGCGCTGCTCGGCCTGTATGACGTTGCGAAGAAGAAGGCGCTGACCGGCAATGCGGTGCTGCCGGTGTTGCTGCTCAACACGCTCTTCTCGACGCTGTTTTTCGTGCCGGCCATCCTTTCGGCGGAGTTCGGACTGGGATGGTTCGACCATACGGTGCTGGCCTCCTCGCCGGGGACGGCCACGGCCCACGGGCTGGTGATCCTCAAGTCGGTGATCGTCCTCACGTCGTGGATCTTCGGCTACTTCGGCATGAAGCACCTTCCGATCACGATCGTCGGACCGATCAATGCCACCCGCCCGGTGATGGTCCTTGTGGGGGCGTTCCTGATCTTCGGCGAACGGCTGAACGCCTACCAGTGGATCGGTGTGGCGCTGGCGCTGGTGTCGCTGTTTCTGCTGAGCCGGTCGAGCCGCCGCGAGGGGGTCGACTTCACGCACAACCTCTGGATACTCTTCATTGCGCTGGCAGCCGTGACGGGCGCCGTGAGCGGACTTTACGACAAGTATATCATGACGCGACTCGATCCGGTCTTCGTGCAGAGCTGGTACAACCTCTATCAGTTCCTGATGATGTCGGTCGTGGTGGGTATCCTGTGGTGGCCGCGCCGGCACCACACGACGCCGTTCCGCTGGAGCTGGGCCATCCCGCTGATCTCGGTCTTCCTGACGCTGGCCGACTTCGCCTACCTTTTTGCCCTGCAGGAACCCGACGCGATGATCTCGATTGTCTCGATGATCCGTCGCGGTTCGGTGGTGGTGTCGTTCCTGTGCGGAGCGATGCTGTTCCACGAACGCAACCTGCGGTCGAAGGCCGTCGACCTGGCCTTCATCCTCGTCGGCATGATCTTCCTGTGGCTGGGATCGCGCTGACCCCGCCCGACGACAAATCCCGACAAACAGGGTCTCCGCAACGTGCCGGAGGCCCTTTTTGCTTTTCCGGACAGCGCCCCTCCCCCACGCACGGAGACGAATCCGGCCCCCCGGATGCGAAATCGCGGACGAAAAGCCGCACTTTTTCGGGAAAAATTTATACTTTTGCATGATTATCCGCAAATTCAAAACTTTACGATATGAATATTTCGTATAACTGGCTCAAACGCTACCTGGCGACGGATCTCCCGGCGGAGAAGATCGCCGAGGTGCTTACGGAGATCGGCCTGGAGGTCGAGGGCTTCGAGAAGATCGAGACCGTGAAGGGCGGTCTTTCGGGGGTCGTGGTCGGCGAGGTACTGACGTGCGAGGACCATCCCGATTCGGACCACCTGCACGTCACGACGGTCGACGTCGGCGAGGGTGAGCCGCTGCATATTGTCTGCGGTGCGGCGAACTGCCGGGCCGGGCTGAAGGTGCTGTGCGCCAAGATCGGGGCGGTTCTCTACCCCAACGGCGGCGACGAGGAGTTCAAGATCAAGCGCTCGAAGATCCGCGGCGTGGAGTCGCTGGGCATGCTCTGCGCCGAGGATGAGCTGGGTATCGGCTCGTCGCACGCCGGGATCATGGAGCTTCCGGCCGATGCCCCGGTGGGCATGAGCGCCAAGGAGTACCTCCACATCGAGGACGACTACCTGATCGAGATCGGACTGACGCCGAACCGCGTGGATGCAGCTTCGCACATCGGCGTGGCGCGTGATCTGGCGGCGTGGCTTCGCAGCCGCGGCGAGCAGGTCGAGGTGAAGTGGCCGGACGTCTCGGCCTTTACGGTGGACAACCACGATCTGGAGGTGAAGATCCGCGTCGAGAACGAAGAGGCGGCGCCGCGCTATACGGGCGTGACGGTCACGGGCTGCAAGATCGGCCCCTCGCCCGAATGGATGCAGAACTGCCTGCGCGCGGCGGGCATCAACCCGAAGAACAATCTGGTCGACATCACGAACTTCGTCCTCTTCGAACTGGGACAGCCGCTGCACGCCTTCGATGCCGACAAGATCGAGGGACACGAGGTGGTGGTGCGCACGTGCGAGGCGGGCACGCCGTTCGTGACGCTGGACGGCGTCGAGCGCAAACTGACGGACCGCGATCTGATGATCTGCTCGGCCGAACGGCCGATGTGCCTGGCGGGTGTCTTCGGCGGTCTGGACTCGGGCATCAGCGACACGACGACCAACGTCTTCATCGAGAGCGCCTACTTCAATCCGGTGTGGGTGCGCAAGACGGCCAAGCGTTTCGGACTGAACACCGACTCGTCGTTCCGCTTCGAGCGGGGCGTCGACCCCAACCTGCAGGTCTATGCCGCCAAGCGGGCCGCGCTGCTGATGAAGGAGCTGGCCGGCGGTACGATCTCGAGTGACATTACGGACCTCTACCCGCATTCGATTGCCGATTTCGTCTTCGACTTCTCGATCTCGCGGGCGCGGATGCTGATCGGCAAGGAGATCCCCGAGGAGACGATCCGCACGATCCTTGCGGCGCTCGAGGTGAAGATCCTCGCCGAGAAGGGCGACGTGCTGACGGTTGCCGTACCGCCCTACCGGGTCGACGTGCAGCGGGAGGCCGACCTGGTGGAGGATATCCTGCGCATCTACGGCTATAACAACGTCGAGATCCCCTCGCGGGTGCGTTCGACGCTCTCCTACGCGCCGAAACCCGACCGCACGAAGCTGGTGAACCGGGCGGCCGACTTCCTGACCGACAACGGTTTCACGGAGATCATGTCCAACTCGCTGACGCGGGGCGCCTACTACGAGGGGCTGACCTCGTGCCCCGAGTCGCGCTGCGTGCGGATCCTGAACCCGCTGAGCGCCGACCTGAACGTCATGCGACAGACGCTGCTGTTCAACATGATGGAGGCCATCTCGCTGAACATCAACCATAAGAACGGCGACCTGGCCCTCTACGAATTCGGCAACTGCTACTTCTACGATGCCGACAAGCGCACGGAGGAGAACCACCTGTCGGCCTACTCCGAGGAGTACCGGCTGGCCATCGCCGTGACGGGCACGACCGAGCCTCAGTCGTGGAACATCAAGCCGGAGAAGGCCTCGTTCTTCACGCTGCGGGCCGTGGCCGAGAAGCTGCTTCGCCGCTTCGGCATCGACATCTACTCGCTGCGGACGACCCCCACGGAGAGCGATCTCTTCGGCGAGGGGCTTCTGATGGAACTGAACGGCAAACGGCTGCTCGAGATCGGCACCGTTTCGCCGAAGATCCGCCGCCGGACGGATGTCAAGCAGGAGGTCTACTACCTCGAGATGAACTTCGACGCGCTGGTCAAGTCGACCAAGAAGCTGAAGATCACGGCCGAGGAGCTTTCGAAATACCCGGAGGTAAAACGCGACCTGGCGCTGCTGGTTGACCGTCAGACGACCTTTGCCACGCTGCGTGAGGTGGCCTTCTCGACGGAGCGCAAGCTGCTGAAGAGCGTCTCGCTGTTCGACGTCTACGAGGGCGACAAACTTCCCGAGGGGAAGAAGTCCTACGCCCTGAGCTTCGTGCTCGAGGACAAGAGCCGCACGCTGGACGAGAAGACCATCGAGCGTGTGATGACGAACCTGGTCCGCCAGTTCGAGCAGCGCTGCGGCGCTACCGTGCGTGCCTGATCCGCCCGCGCGATCCGAACCAAGAGGTGCTGTTTCCCGAGGGGACGGCACCTTTTTTTGTTTCGGCGCAAAAAAAGCTCCGGCAAGCGGTATCTTGCATTCGATTTATCGGTAATTTTACACAACCTAAAAACAGAAGAGCTATGAAAACACGAAACCTGACCTGGCTTTGTGCCGGTCTGCTGGCCCTGAGCAGCTGCGCTCCGCAGGAGAATACCCAGACGGCGGAGACGACCCCGACGGCCGGGAATGCCGTCATCGAGACGATCCTTGCGCGCCGCAGCATCCGCAAGTACACGACGCAGCCCGTCGAGCGGGAGAAGCTCGAACTGATTGCCAAATGCGGCATCAATGCTCCGAGCGGCATGAATCAGCAGCCGTGGGAGGTGCGCATCGTGGACCAGGCGGGCTATATCGACAGCCTGACGGCCCTCTACGTGAAGGCCAACCCGAAGGCGGCCGAGGATCCCGCCTTCCGGAACATGTTCCGCAACGCTCCGGCCGTGATCTTCATTGCCTCGCCGTCGAACGGCAGCGGCCAGCTGGACTGCGGACTGCTGGGTGAGAACATGGTGCTGGCCGCCCAGTCTCTGGGACTTGGAACGTGCTGCCTGGGCGGTCCGACCCGCTTCGTGAAGGATGCCCCCGAAGCTGCCCCCTACTTGGCGCGACTGGGCTTCTCGGAGGATTATACGCTGCTCTACGCCATCGGCGTGGGTTACCCCGACGAGTCTCCGGAGGCCAAACCGCGTGATGCCTCGAAGGTGCGCTTCGTCGACTGATCCGCACGAAACCATCCGTAACCGATGAGACGATCTGTTCCCGCCGAGCCGGATCTCTTCACGCCGTGGCCCGCGATGTCGAATCCGATGCCGGAACCCGCTGCCGCCGAGCCGGCGCAGATGGATCCGGCGCCGACCGTCGACCTGTCGCCGCTCTTTGCGCGACTCTCCCGGTCGGCCTTCCGGAGTCGATTCAGACTGCGCGCGAAGGAGCGGGAATACATCGCCCAAAAGGGGCTGGAGACGATCCGCCGCCACGCCGAGGATTTCGTCCGCACCCGCCTGGCACCGGCCTCTCCGCCGAACGACGGCCGCCAGACGCCGATGCGGGGTCATCCGGTCTTTCTGGCCCAACACGCTACGGGCTGTTGCTGCCGGGGATGCCTTGCCAAATGGCACGGCATCCCGGCGGGGCGCCCGCTGAGCGATGCCGAACAGCGCTACATCGTGCAGGTGCTGATGACGTGGATCACGCGTCAGCTGAATCCCCCGGAGACGACTGCCCCGGCGGACCATCCGGCCCCTTCCGCCCCATCGGACCACACGCCATCCCCTGCCGAGTCGGATCCTTGACCGATACGGGACGCCTGAGGCTTCTTCCGAGGACCGGCCGCGACCGCCCGGAGCGCTCTGCCCGCGCCGCACGACGAAGCGCCCGCATCGGAACCCAAGCCGCCCGGAATCAACCGCACCACCCTGTCAACGCGGCACAATAAACCGCCGGGGTCGACTACCCTCCCCGCATCCATCATCTTTTACCTTTTCCGGAGCGCAAACCGGCTGCACCATCCGTACAGACCGCCTCTGCCGCATCCGGATTTTTTCACAGCCATGCCCATCCGCAAGATCATACATATCGACATGGACGCCTTCTTCGCCTCGGTCGAACAGCGTGACAACCCCTCGCTTCGGGGCCGTCCGATCGCCGTGGGCTACGACGGACCGCGGGGAGTCGTGGCAACGGCCAGCTACGAGGCGCGTCCCTACGGGGTCCATTCGGCCCTTTCGTCCGTGGTGGCCAAACGCCTCTGCCCGGAGTTGATCTTCATCCCGGCCCGCTTCGAGGTCTACCGTTCGGTTTCGCAGCAAATCCGGGCCATCTTTCACGAATACACCGATCTGGTCGAGCCGCTGTCGCTGGACGAGGCCTTCCTCGACGTCACGCACACCCGCTCGGCGACACTCGTGGCGCGCGAGATCAAGTCGCGGATCCTGGCCGAGACGCACCTCACGGCCTCGGCCGGGGTTTCGGTGAACAAGATGCTGGCCAAGATTGCCTCCGACTACCGCAAGCCCGACGGGCTGTTCACCATCGCTCCGGCGCAGATCGACGACTTTGTGGCGGGGCTTCCTGTCGAGCGGTTTTTCGGCATCGGGGCCGTCACGGCCGAGAAGATGCACAGCCTGGGGATCCGCACCGGGGCTGACCTGCGGCAATGGGAGGAGTCGGCGCTGGTCCACCATTTCGGCAAGGCGGGCCACGCCTACTACGGCTATGCGCGGGGGATCGACGACCGCCCCGTGACGCCGAACCGCATCCGCAAGTCGCTGGGCGCCGAGACGACCTTTGCCGAGGATACCGACGACCGGCTGCGGCTTCAGCAGGAGCTCGAGGGGGTGCGCGACGAGGTCTGGACACGCCTCCAGCGCCACGAGTTCCGGGGAAAGACCGTGGTGCTGAAGCTCAAGTACGATAATTTCCAACAGATTACGCGATCGCGGACACTTCTTACGGCCATCGATTCCGAGGCGCAGCTGGCCCGCATCTCGGAGGAGCTGCTGGCCGCGGTGGATTTCCACGGCCGCAAGGTCCGCCTCATAGGCCTCACGGTGGGCAACACCCCCGAGGCCTCCGCCGACTGCATCCAGCTGCGCTTCGACTTCTGAAACCGTCGAAACGCCGACGGCCCGTGCAATCCCGAGCGGACACTCCGCATCCACCGGGTCCATGACTCCCCACGCCTCTCCACGCCTTACGCCCCGCAGATTGACTCCCGCCCGGTCCACGTTGCCGATCCTCCGCCCGGTCCTCAGTCCCGGCGTGACACGTCACAGCCGTGGATAGACCACCGGCGATTGAATCGTGACATAGGGGGTGCCGTTTCCGTCGCACGTCGAGACGATCCGCACGGCCTTCACCGGGCCATCGGGACGAATCGTGATGCCGCCCATCTCCAGCTCACCCACCCGTTCGAAGTGGATTCCATCGCCGGAAACCTCGGCATATCCGGTCGTCAGGATCGTCTTGGGCAACTGCCGGTACCCGGTCTGGAGGAACATTTCGCGGCAGACGACCGGTTCGCTGAACGTATATCGGATCCAGTCCTGCTGCCGGCAGGCGCGCGCCGTGCGGGACATGCCGCGATAGGTCGTGACATTTCTGTAGGGGAACTGGCGGCTCTCGCCCATCGAGCTCTCGAGCACGAAGTCCGGGCGAAGGGTCTTCCGGCGTGATTCGTCGGCCACACGGGGGCTCCGGCCGCTGCGGTAACGGGTGTAGAAGCAATAGGCCCAGGGCTGGTCCGTGGTGAGGGGACCTTCGTAACGATACTCCTCGTCCGAACCGTCGACCCGGAAGAAGATCTCCTCGCGGGGATCCTCGGCCGTAACGCGGAGTTCACTCCGCCCGTCGGCCAGCCGGCGCGAGACGAGTTTCGGCGGGAAGAGGCGGAAGCGGATCCCCATCGCGGCCATGCGGTCGTAATGCAGCTCTCTCAGTTCGCGGTAATAGGCCTCCCACCCCTCCGCATTGCCGCTCCAGGCCAGACGCGACAGGGCGCAGATGCGCGGGAAACACATGTAATCGAGGTAATCGGGCTTTTCGGGGTTGTGCGAGACATAGATTTCGCTCCAGAAGGCGCCGGCCAGACCGACGACGTTGCGCTGCTGCTCCGCGGAGAATCCCGCCTCCGTGAGGTCAAACCCGTAGACCTTGCCGGCATCGAATACGGCGGCCCAGTCGTGCCCATCCTCAAGGGGCGACTGCCGCATGTCGAAATAGAACCAGGCTCCGGGCATGACGACCGTAGGATAGCCCTTGGCCGTGGCGTCGAGACACGCCTTGACATTCTCCCAGCCATATACGCGGCTGTCGCGGGTGAAATCGCCCGTGCGTACGGCCTCGTTCCAGACGGCGGGGCGCTTGCCGTGACGGGCAAGGATCTCCGCCATGCGCTCCATGAAGAGATCCTCCAGCTGGTGAGGGTCGGTCATCCCCCGCTGCCGCATCAGCGCCTGACAGTCCGGACAGCTTTTCCATTGCGTCATGTCGACCTCGTCGCCGCCCACGTGGACATACTCCGAGGGGAACAGTTCGCAGATCTCGCCCAGAATATCCTCCAGCAGCCGGTAGTTCTCCTCGCGGGCCACACACCACGCCGAGCGGTAGTCGTAGCCGACGGTCGCGACCGTATCGGGCGGATAGTTGCAGCGGATCTCGGGATGGACCGAGGCGATGTCACGACTGTGGCCCGGGAGGTCGATCTCGGGGATGATCTCGATGTTGCGGTCGGCGGCATAACGGATCAACTCGCGCATCTCCTCCTGCTTGAAGTAACCGCCGTATTTCTCTGACCATTTGCCGTATACGGCCGCCACGGGCGAATCTCCGCCGCGATAGGCGCCCACCTCGGTCAACTCCGGATGCGAACGGATCTCGATGCGCCACCCCTCGTCATCCGACAGGTGCAGATGCAGCTTGTTGATCGAGTGGAAGGCCAGCAGGTCGATGTATCGCCGCACGCCGTCGGGATCGATCCACGTCCGGGCTACGTCGAGCATCATGCCGCGATAGGCAAACCGCGGCCGGTCCTCGATGCGGCAGCACGCCACCCGGCTTCCCGCCGCCACCCCCTTCCGGGCATAAACCTCCGCGGGCAGCAGCCGCAGCAGCGCCTGAATACCGTTGAAGACACCGCCCGGCGTTGCTCCGTCGATGCGGATGTGCCCCGGGGTGATCTCCAGCCGGTAGGCTTCGGCCTCCACGCCGTCGGCCGGCACCTCCCGTGTGGAGTCGAGCGTCAGCACCACGGCACCATCGGCCGTGACATCGTTGCGGATCCCGCAGCCGAGGTATTCGGCCAGATAGCGGGCCTGTGCTCCGAGTCCCGGATCGGCCGCCACGGCCGTACGGGGTCCGAAGACGAAGCTCCCCGACAGCGGGGTTCGATGCCCCGCGGCGGGTTGGGCCGTGAGTGTGGAGAGCGCGCCGAAAAGGGCGGCACAGAGGGTTGCAAGCAGGCGTTTCATAGGCAGGGGACGATTTTGTCGAAAACAAAATTACGATTTTTTCGCCGAAAACACTACCTTTGCGTGAACAAAGAAATCGATCTTACACTATGGAAGACAAACGTCTGAAGGCTACGGCCCGGCTGCTGGAGGTGATGAACACCCTGCGCCGCGAGTGTCCGTGGGATCGCGAGCAGACCTTCGAGTCGCTCCGCAGCAACACTATCGAGGAGACCTACGAACTGGCCGATGCCATCACCGACCATAATCTGGAGGGTATCAAGGAGGAGCTGGGCGACCTGCTGCTGCACGTGGTATTCTATTCGAAACTGGGCGAAGAGGAGGGTGCATTCGACTTCGGAGACGTGGCCAATGCGCTGTGCGACAAGCTGATCTACCGCCACCCGCACGTCTACGGCGACATCCACGCCAATACGCCGGCCGAGGTGATGGCCAACTGGGAGGCGCTCAAGCTGCGCAAGAAGAACCGCAAGAGCGGCACGCTGGGCGGGGTTCCGCGTTCGCTGCCGGCGCTGGTCAAGGCCTACCGCATGGGTGAGAAGGCTGCCGGAGCGGGCTTCGACTGGGAACACAAGGAGGATGTCTGGGCGAAGGTCAAGGAGGAGATCTCCGAGGTCGAGGCCGAGATGAAGTCGGGCCGCAAGGAGGACCTCGAGGCCGAATTCGGCGATCTGTTCTTTGCGCTGGTCAACGCGGCCCGTCTCTACGGCGTTGATCCCGAATCGGCCCTGGCCCGCACGAACAACAAGTTCATGCATCGCTTCAATTACATGGAGGAACAGGCTGCCTCACAAGGTCATACGCTTCATGAAATGACGCTCGACCAGATGGAGGCCCTCTGGCAGCAGGCCAAAACCGAGGAGTAATCCGCAGCCCGGCACAAACCGCGGCACAGCCGTATCAAACACAACCGTAAACCAAGAAAACAAGCAAGAAAAATATGGCACTGATTCGTAAAGTACGCGGCCACGAGCCCGTCATCGGAGAGAACACCTTCCTGGCCGAAACGGCCGTCATTCTGGGCGACGTGACCATCGGTCGCGACTGCTCGATCTGGTACAACGCCGTGCTGCGCGGCGACGTGAACAAGATCGTCATCGGCGACCGCACGAACATCCAGGACGGCGCCGTCCTCCACACCATCTACGACAAGGCGAAACACCCCTCGCAGACGATCATCGGCAACGACGTTTCGGTGGGTCACAACGCCACGGTCCACGGAGCCGTCATCGAGGACAACTGCCTGATCGGCATGGGAGCCACGATTCTCGACAACGCCCATGTCCCCTCGGGCTGCATCATCGCCGCCAACGCCCTGGTGCTCTCCAACGCCCAGCTGGAGCCCAACTCGATCTATGCCGGCGTTCCGGCCCGCAAGGTCAAGGAGGTGACCCCCGAGCAGCGTGAGGAGATCATCCGCCGCACGGCCCACGACTACATGCTCTACGCTTCGTGGTTCACCGGGGAGGAGAATTCCGAAAAGTAGCACGGATGCCGCCCCGGTGAGAGCCGGGGCCGCTTCTGCCCTCCCCGATCCGAGGGGGACATGGGAAACCCACCCCGGAGGAGGAGCGCGCCCGGCGGGAACCGGGGGGAAGAAAATCCATTCCGGCAGCCCCGGTATCCGGTATGATAAGGAGGAGGGAGAAAAAACGCTCCGGAGTCCGGTAAAACCGGAAGGGGGGGGAGAAAAAAAGGAGCCGAAAAGGAACCGGAAAAGATCCGACCCGGGGATCGAGGCGAAGCGGACCGGAACTCCAACGAGACAGGACAAACAGGAAGGGGTGACGTGCAAGCGGCAGCCCCGGTAAAACGAAAAAACCGTCTATGAAACTCCAGCCGAAATACGCCGATGTGGTACTGAACCTGCTGGTCGCCGTGGCGATCAGCCTGGTGGTCAATTTCTCCTACGTACTGCTGCTGCTCGTCGATCTCAACTCGGAAAGCAGCGCCCAGCAGTCCACGCCGCGTTGCGCCCGCATTCTGCATCAGGAAGGCCGGCTGGCGATCCATCCCGACGGGTTCGGATACCTGCTCTACGGCAATGGCGACAGCGTCTATGTCCCCACGCAGCGTATCAACCGCCTGCACCTCAAGGCCGGCGACCGACTCGTCGCCGAGGTTACACCGCCGCGACGCCCGGGCGGACACCCGATGATGCAGAAACTCCTCATGCGCAATGGCGAGGAGTTCGACTACAGTACCCTCTTCAACCGTCCGTCGCGCAGTACGGAACTGCTGTTGCAGCTCTTCTACTACCTGGTCGTCTCGTTCGTCATGCTGTCGATCCTCACCTCCGCACGGCGCAACTACTCGATGTCGCTCTACATGCGGCGGTGTCTGTGGTGCTGCGTGGCGGCCGTGGGGCTCTACTGCGTGGCTCCCGTCACGGAGTGGCACACGGGACGCATCCTGCCCAACTTCATGAGCGGCCGGATGTTCGACTACATGCTGCTGCTCAAGTGCTCGTTCGCCGTCGTGGTGTCGATGCTCTACGGGCGGATCTACGTGCTGATCTCCCAGCGCCAGGCCGTCGTCGTCGAGAACGAACGCCTCAAGAACGAAAACCTCACCACGCGCTACAACATGCTCGTCGGGCAGATCAACCCCCACTTCTTCTTCAATTCGCTCAACTCGCTGGCCATGCTCGTGCGCGAACGGCAGGACGAAAAGGCCCTGACCTACATCGACCAGCTCTCGTACACGTTCCGCTACATCATTCAGAACGGCCAGTCGACACTGATGACCCTCGACGAGGAGCTGAAGTTCGTCGAGGCGTACAGCTACCTCTTCAAGATCCGCTACGCCGACAAGCTCTTCTTCGACATCGAGGTTGACCCGAAGTATCGAACATGGCGGCTGCCGGCGCTGTCGCTCCAGCCGCTGATCGGCAACGCCGTCAAGCACAACACCATCACCCGCAGCAAACCCTTCCACATCTCGATCCGTACGGATGCCGAGGGGTGGCTCGAGGTGTCGAACCCGAAGATCCCGAAGCTGGAGCCCGAACCCTCGACGGGAATCGGACTGGAGAACCTGCGCAACCGCTGGCAGCTGATCACGGGCCAACAGATCGAGATCGTGGACGACGGCGTGACGTTCCGCGTGCGGATGCCGCTGCAAAAACCCCAGACCACAAGATGAAAGCGCTGATCATCGAAGACGAAACCGCGGCGGCCCTCAATCTGGCCGCCATTCTGCGACAGGTGGCCTCCGACGTGGAGGTCGTGGCGACGCTCGAGAGCGTGGCCGAAAGCATCGACTGGCTGCGGACGAATCCTCAGCCCGATCTGCTCTTCATGGATATCCACCTGGCCGACGGTGATTCGTTCCGCATCTTCGACGCCGTGGAGATCACCGCTCCGGTCATCTTCACCACGGCCTACGACCAGTATGCCCTCGAAGCCTTCAAGGTCAACAGCATCGACTACCTGCTCAAACCGATTAACGAGGCCGACGTGCGGCGGGCACTGACCAAACTCGAACGGCTGACCTCGACCGAACGCCGCAACTACGGTTCGCGGGTGCGCACGCTGGCCTCGGAACGCCGTGGACGCGAACACGACGGCGGAGAGGTCTTCCTGGTCCACGTCCGCGACCGCATCATCCCGCTGCAGCGCGACCGCATCGCCTTCTGCTACACCTCCAACGAACGGGTCACGGCCTGTGACTACGACGGCGGGACCTATCCGCTCGACCGTACGCTCGAAACGCTGCAGTCGATGCTTCCCGAGCGGGATTTCTTCCGCGCCAACCGCCAGTTCATCGTCGCCCGCCGCGCCGTGAAGGAGATCGTCGTCTGGTTCGGGAGCCGGCTGGCGCTGCACCTGACGGTCGAAACCCCCGAGCGGATCATCATCTCAAAGGCCCGCGTGCCGGAATTCAAGGCGTGGCTGCGGGCGGTTCAACCCGGCGAATAGTCGGTTGACCGGCAACTTTCGGCCGTTTCACCGCCCGGGCGGACGGCCATTCCGGATTTGGCCCTACCTTTGCAACAGAGATCCGGAAGATGTCGGACCCGACGGCCGACTCACGGGATGTCCAACCATTAAAAACGAACAACGATGAAAAAGCAGATTTTTGCGGCCGTAACGGCCCTTTGCCTGATGGCAACGACGACCCTTTTCGCCCAGGAAAAACCCCAGCTGGAACCCAAAACGCCCCCGACGGCCGAGCAGATGGCCGAACACCAGACGCAGCGCATGACCGAGAAGCTGCAGCTGACCGATGCCCAGGCCAAGCAGGTCTATGAGGCCAACCTGGCGCAGATCAAACAGATGCAGGCCATGCGCGAGCAGATGCACAAGGCCCGGATGGCACAGGCCGACAAGATGAAGTCGATCCTCACGACCGAGCAGTTCATGCAGTGGTCGCAGATGCAGGGCCCGCGCCCGGGTCAGCCCGGAAACTGCCCCCAGATGAAGCACCACAAGAAGGGCCAGCACCACGGAGATTGCCCGAACGGCTGCAAGAAGGATTGCCCGCGCAAGGAGAAGAAGTAATGAACAGAACGGCAGTCTGGCTGCCGGGAGGGTGTCAGTCCGGTCGACTGACACCCTTTTTTTGTCGATTCACCGGTTCCGGCGTGGATTTTCGGCGGAAATCTGGCAGAAAAAGTGTAAATTCGCAGGCCTGAAAGGCCCTGGCGTTCACGACCGGGCGGCTCGGGATCCCTCCCTACCCCTCCCCATGCGTTGACGCCGGAACGAAAATCGAAACGCAATCACGAAATTGCTCGGAGTCATACCAAACAGAAAAGCATGAAACGATTTCTATTGACCACCCTGCTCACGCTCGGTGCCGCCGCGGTCTTTGCCCAGAAGGGCGTCGTGACGGCCACGGTCGTCGATGCGGAGACCGGGAACAGCGTCGTCGGTGCCGTGCTGAGCGTGGCACCCGTCAGCAGCCCGGACAAAAAACAGGGCTTCGCCTCGGGCTACAAGGGCGCGGCGTCGAGCCCTGCGCTCGCATATGGCGAGTATGCCCTGTCGGTGTCGTTCATCGGCTACAACAACCTCGACACGACGTTCCGCCTCTCCACCTCACGGTTGAACCTCGGTACGCTGCGGCTGAAGCCCGGCGTGCAGATCGAAACGGTCGTCAAGGAGGCCAAGGCCCTGCGTACGTCGCAGAAGGGCGATACGGTGAGCTACAACGCCGGAGCCTTCAAGGTGACGAACGATGCCGACGTCGAGGGGCTGCTGAAGAAGATGCCCGGTATCACGATTACGGACGGCGCCGTCGAGGCCCAGGGCGAGGAGATCAAGAAGGTCTTCGTCGACGGCAAGGAGTTCTTCGGCGAGGATGTCACGACGGCCATCAAGTCGCTGCCGGCCGAAGCGGTCGACCGCGTCGAGGTCTACAACAAGCTCTCCGATGCCGCCGAGTTCTCGGGCATGGACGACGGCGAGGGTTACAAGGCGATCAACATCGTCACCAAACCCGGCATGCGGCAGGGGCAGTTCGGCAAGCTCTACGCCGGATTCGGCTACGACGCCGACACGCAGGAGGGCGACCGCTTCCGCTATGTGGCCGGCGGTAATGCCAACATCTTCTCGGGCGACAGCCGCGTCTCGCTGATCGGACTGTTCAACAACGTCAACCAGCAGAACTTCTCGTTCGAGGATATTCTGGGCGTCTCGGGCGGCACGGGCGGCCGTCGCGGCGGCGTGGGCCAGTACATGATGCGTCCGCAGAGCGGCGTGGCCAAGGTCAACGCCATCGGCGTCAACTACACCGACACGTGGGGCAAACGCGATCAGGTCTCGTTCCAGGGCAGCTACTTCTTCAACAACACCAATACGGTCAACCGCTCGACGACCGACAAGTGGTATGAGGCGCCGATGATCCCCGACACGCTGATGACGCGCGGATACTCCGACACGCGGGGCTACAACCACCGTTTCAATGCCCGTCTGGAGTGGAAGATCTCGGAGAACCAGAACCTGATGATCCGTCCGCGCTTCAGCTACCAGTCGAACGATCCGTGGAGCACGACCACCGGCTGGCAGTTCGGAGCTCCGTCGGCAGGCGGCAGCGGCTACAGCTATACGGACAACTTCAGCGACGCCCTGCGCCACGGCTACAACGTCGGGACGAGCGCCGTCTACCGGGCCAAACTGGGCAAGGCGGGCCGCACGATCACCATCGACGGGTCGTTCAACTACCAGGACAACCAGAACAACTCCAATTCGTGGTCGAACGAGCTGGGCAGCCAGCCCGACCGTCCCGAAGAGATGGCCGGAGTCGAGGACGATATTCCCTTTAATTGGGACTATAATGGCTATTTTTCACCGCGCTACCTGCGCACGATGACCCCGTCGACGTCGTACAACGTGCGCGGCAACTTCACCTACACGGAGCCCGTCGCCAAGTATGCGCAGGTGAGCCTCCAGTACCGCATGTCGTACAATTCGCAGGAGCGGGACAAGCGCTCCTACGTCACGGCCGACGACCGGTTCTCGATTGCCGGTCTGACGCCCGATCCGCTGCTGTCGAACTCCTACCGGAGCGGTTATCTGACGCAGAGCGTCGGTCCGGGCTTCCGCTATGCCAAGGACCGCAGCCGCTTCATCGCCAATGTCTACTACCAGCGCTCGACGCTCGACGGCGAGGTGGTCCGCGGCGATGCGGAGAAGATCTCCCATTCGTACAACAACGTCACCTATTTCATGATGGGCGAGCTGAACATCAACCGCGAGAATACGCTGCGGCTCTTCATCTCCTCCTACACCGACAGCCCGACGGTGACCGATCTGCAGAGCATCTACGACATCTCGGATGCGCAGAACATCACCCACGGTAACCCCAACCTGCGCCCGACCTACAACCACCGGCTGAACTTCCACTACATCAACTCGAACGTCGAGAAGGGCCGCACCTTCATGTGGATGTTCTCGGCGCGCACGACGCAGGATTATACGGCCACCCACCTGGTCCAGAATCCGACTCTGGATATCGAAGGGACCACCTACAAGCCGAACTACTACTCGACGATGACCAATCTCGACGGATACTGGCAGCTGCGTACGCACATGAGCTACGGTCTTCCGATCGGCTTCCTCAAGTCGAACTTCAACATCATGGCCGGTGTCACCTACACCACGACGCCGAGCATGCTGGGCGGCGAGGTCGATTCGGCAACGGGCATGATCCTGGGCGGCGATCGCAACGACTCGAAGAACATGGGCTATGATTTCGGGGCGGTGCTGGGCAGCAACATCTCCGAGAACGTCGACTTCACCCTTTCGTGGAACGGCACCTACAACGAGGCCACCAACTCGCTCAGCGCCACCAACTCGAAAAACCGCTACTTCAACCATGCGGCCAACGGCAGTCTGAAGCTGGTCTTCCCGCTGGGCTTCACCCTGACGGCAGGCGCCACCTACACGCAGTATATCGGCTTCACGAACGACTACGAGGAGGATTACCTGCTCTGCAACGTCTGGCTGGGCAAGAAGGTCTTCCGCAACCAGCGGGGCGAGATCATGATCGGCGTGAACGACCTGCTGAACCAGAACCAGGCCTTCTCGCGCACGACCGGTTCGGGATGGACGCAGAACGCCACAAACAGCGTCATCGGCCGTTACTACATGGTGCAGTTCACCTACAACCTGCGCCGCTTCGGCAAGAAGGGCTCGCACAATATCAAGGATTACGACGGTATGGACACTCCGGCCCGGCGTCCGGGTCCGGGCATGCCGCCCCCGATGTTCCACCATTGATCGGCCGTCGCACAACACAAGAAGAGCCGGATCCTGTCGAAGGATCCGGCTCTTTGCATTTTCGAGGTTGTCACTTGGGTTGCCTTTTTCTCCCCCCCCCGGATGACCGGCTGATTCCGGAATCACGCGGCGACAATTCCGCGGCCGGTATTGCAGTGCTCCAACGTTTCCTGCATTTCCTGCATCACCAACGTTTTCTGCATCTCCAGGTTCTCTTGCTTTCCCAGAACCTCCCGGCCCCTTCTGGCCCCCCCGGCCTCCCGGAGTCGATTACTCGCGGAGGGGTTCGGCTTCGGCTCGCTCTCCGGCACCTTCACCGGACGGGAGCGCTCCGTCGGCCGGCAGCGAGGCGTCACCTTGCGATTCGGCCCGTTCGCGCAGCTCGCGGCGGATAACCTGATGGATGCCGATGCAGGCCAGACCGCCGTAGACGATTGTCAGGATGACGAGCCACTTGATCTCATCGAAGACCTCGGACATTGAGGCACCCATGGTCTGGATGCGGATGAATCCGTTGACGCCGTGGCTGCTCGGGAGCAGCTGCCCGAGGTTGAAGAGCCAGTGGGGAATCCCCTCGCGCGGGAACGAGACGCCGCTGACCATCAGCACCGGAATCGAGGTCCAGAGCATCAGCAGCAGCGAATTTTCGCGGTAGCGGAACAGCGTCGAGACGGCGATTCCCATGGCGATGCAGGCCGACATGTAGACGGCCATGAAGAGGCCGACAACCCACGGATCGCCGTTCATCGGGAAGTGGAACAGCCGGTAGTGCAGCCCCAGCACGTAGGCGCACGTCACGGCGTAGATCAGCGCATAGACCAGCGCCCGTCCCACGACGATCGGCAGGGTCGACATGCGGCGCCGCCCGACGGGACAGAGCTTGTGGTAGAGTCCGAATTCGCGCCACGTGCCGCCGATCATGCCGATGCCGATCAGCATCGTCTGCTGGATGATCACCATGATAATGGCCGGCATGACGAAGGTCCCGTAACCGAGATAGGGGTTGAAGAGGTTGTGCGACTGGTAGATGACGGGCTGGGTCGTGGCCTGGGCCTGGGGAATGTTGGCCCCCTTGGCGATCAGCCGCTGGAATTCGACCATGGCTCCCGTCTGACCGATCGAGGTGACCACCTCCTGGAAGACCTGGCGGTACATGAGGAAGTAGCTGGCGTCGCAGTAGATCGCCACGTTGGCCTGCTGGCCGCCGTAGAGGCAGCGTTCGTAGTCCGCCGGGATGTAGACCACGCCGTAGATCTTGCGGGCGTAGAAGAGTTCGCGGGCCTCCTCCATCGAGGCGGGCGTATAGGCCACATAGGTGTTGGGACCGGCATTGAAGGCGTCGATCAGCGCGCGGCTTGTCGGCGTGCGGCTCTCGTCGACCACCCCGATCGGGACGTTGCGCAGCACCTGCGAACCGTAGGCCAGCGAGTAGGCCGTGGCGTAGATCAGCAGGGCGAAGACCAGAATCAGGATGACACCCTTGTCGGTGAAGACCGTATGGAATTCGTTGCGGATGACGGCACCGGTCTGCTGCCAGTAGGAACGGATCTGTCTTGTAAAACGATTCATATCACAACCTCCCCCAGAATTTTTCCTCCGTCGCGACGCGTTTCAACCGCGGCAGACAGAGCATCGGTAAGACAATGAACAGCGACATCCACCCCAGATCGGGCAGCGAGTAGACCCACGGCGTACCGCGCAGCATCTGGTCGACGAAGATGTCGGTGTAGTAGGTGAACGGGAAGATGCGGCTAAGCCACTGCATGGGTTCCCACATGGCCATGATCGGGAAGGTCAGCCCCGAAAAGGTGAAGGCCAGCACCGAGTAGCCGCCGCCGATCGAGAGCGACAGCCGCAGGTTGGCCAGCAGCGAGACGATCAGCACCGAGATGGCCTGGTAGCTCAGGATGAAGAGCAGCGTGGCGATGAGGATGACCGTGAGGCTGCCGTTGAGCGGCGTGCCGACGATCCGGAAGTTAATGACCAGCATCACCAGCGAGACGAGGAACATCACGATCGTGATCGGGGCCAGCTTTCCGGTCAGCGCCGCCGCGATCGAATCGCCTGCGGTGTGCATCCATTCGCGGGAGGTGGCATGCTTGAGCTCGGTGCCGATCGAGAAGATCGTCACCATGACGACGAAGATCATCAGCATCATCGGCATGAAGCTCGGTGCGAGGTAGTACCCGTAGTTGATGTGGGGGTTGAAGAGCACGTGCTTGTCGAACCGCACGGGCATCAGCTGCGCCATGGCCTGCCGCTCGGTCAGCCCCTGCTTCATCAGCAGCTGGAGCTGGATGCCGGCCGTGAAGGTCGTTACGGCGGTCTGGATATCCTTCGAAAGGAGGCCGTTGACCGTGATGTTGGTGCCCGAGACGTAGTTTTCGAGCGTGGTCTGCGTGTTGCTCAGGATCGACTTCTCGAAGAAGCGCGGCACGAGCACGATGGCTGTGACCTTCCCCTCGCGCATGAGCCGTTCGCCCTCGGCCATGTCCTGGATGCCGTAGGCGACCAGCGCCGTGGGGGTCTCGTCGATCATCTGGATGACCTTCCGCGAGAGGGTCGTGTGGTCCTGGTCGAGGACGGCGATCGGCACGTTGCGGATGGCCCCCTGGCCGAAGAGCAGCGCGAAGAAGGCGAACGAGATCACGGGCAGCAGCACCATCAGCACGAAGTACATCGGCTGACGGCACAGACGCCGGACCTCGCGCCGCGCCACGGCACAGGTATTATGGAAGAATCCGGGCATGGTCTACTTCCGGATTTGGTCCCAGTCGACCAGCACGCTCATGCCGGGACGCAGGTTGTCGACCTTCGAGACGGGTTTGGCCTTGATGGCGAACGTACGGATGTCGAAACCGCCCTGGGTGCGGGTTGCGGCCCACGTGGCGAAGTCGGCCTGCGGGGCGATGTAGCTGACCTCGAACTCGACGTCGGCATCCAGCGCCGGAACGTGCCCCTTGAAGTGCATGCCCATCGTAATGCCGGGCAGCAGGGTCTCCTTGACGTTGAAGGTGACCCACATGTCGCTCATGTCGAGGATCGCCACGACGGGATAGCCGCTGCCGACCAGTTCGCCCGTCTCGGCGATGATCGTCGAGACCTCACCCGTCACGGGCGAATAGACCATCGCGTCGCGGATGTAGGACTCCACCTCGCTGACGGCCCCCTGAGCCTGACGCACGCGGGCGGCGGCAGCCTCCTTGTCCTCCTTGCGGGCGCCGTCCTGGGCCAGGTCGTACTGCGCCTTGGCGGCCTGGGCCGTCGCCTCCATGGCGCGGTAGTTGGCCGTCGCCTCATCGAGCTTCTGGGCCGGGATGACCCCCTGCTCGTAGAGGTTCTGCACGCGCTCGTAGGTCTTGCGGGCAAGCTCCAGTCCGGCCTGCGCCTTCTGCCACATGTTCATCGCAGCCTCGATCTGCTGCACGCGGGCACCGGCCAGCGCTGCCTGATCCAGTGCCGAAGCGGCACTCTTGACGGCCTCGGCCTGTTGGAGTTTGGCATCGAGTTCGGGGGTCGAGAGCGTGTAGAGCAGCTCGCCCTTCTCGACGTGCTGGCCCTCCTCGACCTTCATGTCGTCGATGCGTCCGGGGACCTTCGACGAGGCCTTGTAGGTGGTGCACTCGACGGTTCCCTGGATCAGCATCGGCGTGCGTTTGTCGAGATACCAGCTGACCAGTACGACCGCCAGGATAATGACCAGCGCGGTCGCCAGAATGACGATGATGTTGTTTCGTTTCATATCGTGAGATTGTTATTTTTTATCGAACAGAATGGGGCGCGCATCGTTGCGGCGGGCATAGGCGGCGAACTCCTCGCTGATGCCGGCCGCCTCGAGCAGCTGGGCCAGCAGCAGGTCGTAATTGTAGGCGGCCTGGAGGCGTTCGGTGCGGACACCGGCCAGGTTCAGCTCGGCGTCGATCAGATCCGACGACGAGCTCATTCCCTCGAGGAAGGCGGCGTTCTTCATGCGCAGATACTCCTCGGCGAAGGCCAGCGAGGCATCGATCGAGGTCATCTGGTTGCGGTAGTTCATCATCTGGTTGTAGAGCTTCTCGACCAGCACCGCGACATCCTGCCCGGCCTTGTTCTGCAGTTCGCCGACGCGGCGCACGGTCTGCCGGGCGGCCGAGTATTTGTATTCGCGGTTCAGACCGTCGAAGAGTTTGATGTTGACCCCCACGCCGACGGCCCAACGCGGGACGAAGCCGGCCACCTGGTAGTTGTAGAACGATCCGCCGCCCATGGCGACCACCTGCGGCAGGAAGGCCGAACGCTGGGCGCGCATCCCCTCCTCGGCCAGCTGGCGCTTGAGCGATACCTGCGTGAGCAGCGGGTTGCGGGCCTGGGCCAGATCCTGATAGTAGGCCAGCTCCTCGACCTCCGAGAGGATGAACATCGCCGTGGCGGGCTGCCAGTCGGACTCCTTGCCAAGCGTGTTGGAGAGGGCGCTGGCGACGGTCTGGGCCTGCAGCCGGGCGTTGGCCAGCTCACGCTCGGCCTCGGCCATCTTAAACTCCACGTAGAGGAGTTCGCTCTGGGCGATCATGCCGTTCTTGGCCAGCGCGCGGGCATCCTCCAGATGGCGTCGCACGCCGTCGACCACCTGCTGGCGCACCTCGACGACCTGACGGGCCAGCGCCAGTCCGAAGTAACGCTCGACGAGCTCCGAGATCAGCGCGTTGCGCGTCTGATTGCCCTGCTCGACGGCCGTCTTCTCGTTGATCTTCGCCGCACGGTTTGCGGCGTTGATCTTGCCGCCCATCCAGATCGGGAGGGTCACCTCGCCGCCGACGAATCCGAGGCTCTGGTCCTGCAGCGTGAGGAACCAGTCGGCATTCATCATCGGGTTCAGCAGCCCCTGGATTCCCTGCAGCAGCTTCGGATCGGTGATGATCCCGCTGCCGAGGATCTTTCCCGTGAGGTCCTTGACGGGAGCCTTCATGTCGTTGAAATCGAGGCCGATATCTTTAGCCATGTAGGCATAGGCTCCGGTCAGGTTGATCTGCGGCATGCGCAGTCCGATCGCGGCGCGGCGCTCCTGTTGGGCGGCGCGTTCCTCGTAGGCGGCGGCCTTCAGGGCGGGGTTTTCGGTGAGGGTGACGGTGATGGCCTCCTCGAGGGAGATCATCTGCCCGCCCTGCTGGGCAAGTGCCGACACGGACCCCGCCAGCGCCGTTGCGCAGAGGATCGAAAATAGTCGTTTCATAATGTACAGTGCGTTTATGTCTGCAAATATAGACGTTCCGTCATGAAGTGTGGCGCCGCACCAGCACTTTAGGACAATTTTAGTCCATTACGAACACAAATCGTGCCGCAAATCAATGCTTCAGGTGGGCATTTGCCTCGAGAACCCTCGGGGCGAGCTCGGGATAGACCCGCACGTCGACACCGGCCTCACGCAGCGTTCGGGCCCCCTGGCACTGGACGAAACAGTCGGGCTCGTAGCACGCAAAAACCGTGCGAGAAAATCCGTAGCGGAGAATCAGCTGCGTACAGCTTTCGGGTTCGCTGCTGCGCTTCGAGCAGGGCTCCATCGAGGAGTAGATCGCCGCGCCGTGCAGATCGGCCCCCGCCGCCAGGGCCTTGCGGATGGCCTCCTGTTCGGCGTGATGCGTCGGTGAGGATTCGTGGGTGTAGCCCGTGAACGTGCGGCCGTCGGGCAGGCGGATGACCGCCCCGACGCAGTAGCACGTCGGGCTGGGCTGACAGCGGAAGGCCTCGTCGGTGGCTGCCCGGAGCCAGTGCAGATCCTCCGCCGAGGTGTCGGGGTGCAGCACCCACGTCTCGACCTCCATGCCGCCGAGCCGCTCCCGCCAGCAGAGCGCCCCCACCGGAGGATCGAACCGGAAGGGAGTCCGACCCTGCCCCGCCCCGAGCCGCAGCTGCGGATTGACGGCCCGCCGCACGACATCGGCCTGCCCCGCTCTGAGGAACATCTCCAGCACGGCGGCACCCCCCTCGACCAGCAGATGGCGGATTCCGCGCCGTTCGAGCTCCGTGACGATGAAGGCGGGCGTCACGGCACCTCCGTCCTGGATGACCGTCGCCACGCCATCGAGCTCCGGGATTGCCCGCTCGGCAAAGACCACCCGGTCGGCATCCCCCTCGGTGAAGAACTTCAGCGACGGATCGAGCCTTCCGGAACGGGTCAGCGTCACCTTCGTCAGATCGGGTCGCAACCCTTCGCGGCGACGCCGTTCGCGGGCCTGCGGATCGCGCAGCAGCAGCGAGGGGTTGTCGCGGCGCAGCGTCTCGGCACCGACCAGAATGGCGTCGCAGCGGGTGCGCAGTTCGAGGACCGCAGCCCAGTCTTCGGGCGTGGAGATCATCAGCCGCCGATCGGTCGCATCGTCGAGATAGCCGTCGGCCGTCGTGGCAAAGGAGAGGGTTATTCGCATCGTTTCAGAGTAAAGAGGGTGACTTCGGGCCAGGCACCGAGACGCATCGGATAGGCGACGTATCCCGTGCCGTCGTTGACGTAGAGCGTGTGGCGCCCCTCGTCGTAGCGGCCGCTCCAGTGTTCGTAGAGGAGTGCGGCGGGCGACCATCCGCGCCCCCAGGGGCGGATCTTCATCTGCATCGAGTGGACGTGTCCCGAGAGGGTCAGATCGCCGTGGCCTGTCTCGATGATCTGCTGCCAGAGCTGCGGGACATGGACCAGCGTGATGTTGTACGACGACTCGGGGACTCCGGCGTAGATCGCCGGCAGGTTGTCGGCCGGCAGATGGCGGTCGTGGCGGCGTTCGCGCAGCGCCGGGTCGAACGAGATGCCCGTGAGCGAGATGCTGTCGCGGCCGCGGCGCACGTAGAGGGTCGTATCCTCTATCACGCACCACCCCATCTCCCGTTCGCGTTCGACGAGACGGCGCCCCTGCTCGGCAATCGGCCACGAGAGCGTATCCTTAATATAGGTACCGACGTCGTGGTTTCCGGTCACCGACCAGACGGGGGCCTCGATCCGTCGCAACAGCTGCATCATGCGTTCGTCGAGCTCCTCGGCGCGGATGTTGACCAGATCGCCCGTGAAGAAGACGGCGTCGGGACGCAGGGCATTGATCGTGTCGGCCAGCCGCGTGAGTTCCCGTTCGGGACGCACCAGCGCCCCGACATGGGCATCGGAGAAGTGCACGAAACGGAATCCGTCGAAGGCCTCGGGGATTCGGTCGGAGCGGATCTCGACGCGGTTGACGCGGAGGGTGGTCCGTCCGAAGGTGGTTCCCCACAGCAGGAAGAGCGTCAGCGCCGCAGCCAGCGCCAGCCCCGTGCGGCGCAGCCTGAAGAAGTGGAAGAGGTAGTAGAGCAGCCGCGGGATGACGGTCAGGATCCACGCCCAGAAGAGCCACATGTAGAGGTGCATCATCGGGGTCGGGTTGTCGTGGCTCAGGGCGCCGATCAGCGAGGAGATCAGCGGCAGCGAGTCGGTAGCCAGCGCCCAGACGATGAAGGCCCGGCGGGGACAGGCGTCGCGGTGCCGCTGACGGCGGATATGGAACCAGTCGGCCACGAAGGCGGCCAGCGTAAGGATCAAGGTCAGAGCAAAGAGCATATGCGTATCATTATGTAATTCGTCCTGCGGGTCGCCGTACGGCCCGAACGGTCGGGGCCGCTGACGCGAACCGGCTCCGGGGCATCCGGCGCGGAGAGGGATCCGCCCGTCCGAAAATGCCGGCAAAACGGCCCTGCCACCGGCCGCAGAACAGCTACAAAGGTACGAAAATTTGCGAATTCGCGGAATTTCTTTGGCATATAACTTGCGAAGCGGAGGGGTGGTTCCGGATACCTTGAGAAAGCAACATGCAACTCATTTTTATATGTCTATGAAAAAAACACTTCGACTTCTACTTGCAGCCCTGCTCCTTGCGGGCACGGCTTCGGCCCAGCATCACGAACGCCGGGCCATGCGCGGCGACTACTCGCCGACGGTCTACCTCATCTCGCTCCACCAGACCGACACGATCTACTACACGCCCGGAGCCCTGCAGCAGGCCGCGGCGATGAACAACCTGGCGATGGACAACGCCACGCAGGACTACCTCGACACCCATCGTCCGGGCTTCCAGCAGGTCGAGCCGCCGCAGTTCATCTTCGCCACGAAGAACAACCGCTTCTCGTTTGCGCTGGGCGGCTTCGTGCAGCTGCGCGCCGGCTACGACTTCGAGGGCATCTCCAACAACCTCGACTTCATCCCCTACGACATCTCGACCGCCGGAGGCTACAACACCCGTCAGCAGCTGTTCATGGATGCCTCGACGTCGCGCCTCTACCTGAAGGGGGTCTCGAATACCGAATCGCTCGGGCGCGTGGTCATCTTCGTCGATGCCGACTTCCGCGGCGGCTCGCCGGGCAGCTACACGCCGCGTCTGCGCTCGGCCTACGTCTCGATGCTGGGCTTCACGCTGGGCCGCGACGTGACGACCTTCTGCGACCTGACGGCCGCCCCGACGACCGTCGACTTCCAGGGCCCGAACGCCTATAACTTCAACTTCGCCACGATGATCCGCTACGAGGTGTCGTTCGCCCGTGACCACCTGACCTTCGGCATCGCCGCAGAGATGCCACACGTGAGCGGCACCTACAACGACAACTTCGCCTCGCTCCGGCAGCGTGTACCCGACGTCCCGGCCTACCTGCAGTACGCCTGGGGAGCCGACCGCAGCAGCCACCTGCGCCTTTCGGGCGTCGTGCGCAACATGTACCTGCACAACCTGCGCACGGGCAACAACACCTCGCTGCTGGGCTGGGGCGCACAGTTCAGCGGGACGATCCGCACGTGCCGCTGGATGCGCCTCTTCATGAACGGCGTCTACGGCGAGGGGATCACCCCCTACATCCAGGACCTCACGGGTTCGGGGCTCGACTTCACGCCCAACCCCGAGAATCCGGCCCAGATCCAGACCATGCCGATGTGGGGCTGGCAGGCCGCCGCGCAGATCAACCTCACGCCGCGCCTCTTCGTATCGGGGGGCTACTCGGTCGTCAACGTCGAGACCCGCAACGGCTTCTACGCCGACGACGAGTACAAACGCGGCCAGTATATCTTCGGCAACCTCTTCTATGCGATCAACCAGCACTGCCGCATCGCCGCCGAGTACCTCTACGGCACGCGCAAGGACATGAGCAATCTCGAGGGCCACGCCAACCGGGCTCAGGTCATGGTTCAGTACAATTTCTGACCCCAAGGTCCGCGATTCTTCCGGAGACGGTCCCTGCGGGGACCGTTTTTTTCGTATATTTGCCCCATAAACCCTGCGCCCGCCGCGAGGACGGATGCTCCGCCCCGGCCGGCGCTGCCCGAACCGAAATACGATGGAAGAAATCAACGGACCGATTGCCGACTGGCTGTCGGGCTTCGGATGGAGCCCGACGCAAATCGAATGGACGACGCGAATCATGCTGCTGGCGGGCGTCATCCTCGTCTCGTGGCTGGCGGCGAAGCTCTTCCGGTGTCTGGTGATCCCGGCACTGCAGCGCCTCAGCCAGCGCACGAAGGCCACGTGGGATGACTACCTGTTCAACGACCGGATGATGCGTTCGACGGCGCGGCTGATCCCGCCGATCATCTGGTATGCGCTGCTTGGAGCCGTGTTCCAGGACATGCCCGTGCTGCTCGACATCCTGCGCCGCATCTGCCAGATCTACCTGATCGTGGCGGTGCTGATGCTCGTGAGCAACTTTCTCGACACGCTGCACGAGATCTCGACCCAGCACGAGACGCTGCGCAACCGCCCGCTGAAGGGGATCTACCAGATGATCAAGCTGCTGACCTACTGCATCGGCGCCGTGCTGATCGTCAGCACGCTCATCGGCCGCGACGCCACGACAATCCTGGCCGGACTCGGCGCCTCGGCGGCGGTCGTGATGCTGATCTTCCGCGACAGCATCCTGGGGCTGGTGGCCGGCGTGCAGCTCTCGGCCAACGACATGCTGCGTCCGGGCGACTGGATCACGATGCAGAAGTACGGTGCCGACGGCTACGTTACGGAGGTGACGCTGACGACGGTCAAGATCCAGAACTTCGACAAGACGATCACGACGATCCCGCCCTACGCGCTGGTGAGCGATTCGTTCCAGAACTGGCGCGGCATGCGCGAGAGCGGCGGCCGGCGGATCAAGCGTTCGCTGGCGATCGACGCCTCGACGGTGCGCTTCTGCACGGCGGAGGAGATCGCCCGGCTCCGGAGCGAGGGGTGGATCACGGCCGAGGAGCTCCGCGACGGGGAACAGCCGGTCAACCTGGGCCTGCTGCGCGGCTACATCCGCCGCTATCTGAAGCAGCACCCGGGCATCCACCCCGAGATGATGCAGATGGTACGGATGATGCAGCCGACGGCCGAGGGGCTTCCGCTCGAGGTCTACTGCTTCTCGCGCACCACCGAGTGGATCCCCTACGAGGCGCTGCAGGCCGAGATCTTCGACCACCTGATTGCCGTCATCCCCCGCTTCGGACTCCGGCTCTTCCAGCGCCCCTCGGGCGAGGATCTCAAGGGGCTGGCCGACAAACGCTAGGCCGCAACCGCAAAGCGCGTCGCAAAGAGGCTGCCTCGGCGAAGACCTGACACACTTATATATAGTTTGACCATGGACTTTCTTGCACAATACAACCTGACGGGACTGGTGATCGGCGTGGCGACGTTTCTGATCATCGGACTGTTTCACCCGCTGGTGATCAAGGGTGAATATTACTTCGGGGTGAAGATCTGGTGGATCTTCCTCGTGATGGGGATTGCCGCCATTGCCGCCTCGATTGCCGTGCACGAGCTGCTCGTATCGACGCTGCTGGCCGTCTGGGGAGCCTCGTCGCTCTGGTCGATCGGCGAACTGTTCGAGCAGCGCAAACGCGTTGCCCGGGGGTGGTTCCCCCGCAATCCGGCACGCCGCTATCCCGATTCTGAACCGGAGTTATCGAGCCGCCGCGACGCCGGCTCCGGCCGCAGGCCCGATTCCCATCCGGGAGACTCCTCCCACTGCAATAACCCGACGGACGCCGCCCGTCGATAACCCCTCACACCGGCCATGATGCTCCGAAGGATCCGCCTGCTGCTAGCCGTGGTGCTCGTTACGACGTGCTGTACCCCGGCCGGACGGCGCACGCCGTCCGACGAAGTGACGGCCGACGGATGGAGCGGTCCGGGGCGCGTGCCGCCTCCGCAATGGATGCGGATGTGGTTCGGAGGCGACGTGATGCAGCACCTGCCGCAGGTCGAGGCGGCCCGCACGGCCTCGGGATTCGACTATGGCCCCGTTTTTGCGGCTCTGGCCCCGCGGATGCGGGCGGCGGACCTCGCGGTGGTCAACCTCGAGACGACGCTCACCCGCTCGGCCCGCTATACGGGCTATCCGCTCTTCCGTTCGCCCGTGGCGCTGGCCGATGCCCTGCGCGAGGCGGGGGTCGACGTCGCGGTGATGGCCAACAACCACTGCTGCGACGGCGGGGCCGAGGGGATCCGCACCACCATCGCGGAGCTCGACCGCTGCGGCATCCGCCACACGGGGGTCTTTGCCGACAGCGCCGACTGGCGGCGCAACCATCCGCTCCGGCTCACGTGCCGCGGACTGCGGCTGGCGCTGGTCAACTACACCTACGGCACGAACGGCATGCCCGTCCCGGCGGGGATGATCGTCAACCGGATCGATACCGTGCAAATGGCCCGCGATCTGGCCGCGGCACGGGCCGAGGGGGCCGACTTCATCATCGCCTGCCTCCACTGGGGCGTGGAGTACGAGCGGCAGGCCAACGCCTCGCAGCGGGCACTGAGCCGCTTTCTGCACCGCCACGGCGCCGATCTCGTCGTCGGGAGCCATCCCCACGTGGTACAGCCCTGGGAGGCCGACTCGACCGGCGTGACGCTCTATTCGCTGGGCAACCTGGTCTCGAACCAGCGGCGCCGCTACACCGACGGCGGACTGACGGCCGAAATCGAGGCCGTGCGCCATCCCGACGGACGGATGAGCTACCGTCTGGAGACGACGCCCGTGTGGGTCAGCCTGCCGCGCTACCGCATCCTGCCGCCCGAAGCGGCCGACACGATGCGCCTCCCGGAGGCCTACGCCCGCTTCCGGAACGACCTTCGGGAACTCTCCGGACCGGAGTATAAGAGAGGCAAATAGCGGCATAAAAACTACCGATCGCAAATATTTGGAGAAACCGCAAAGATTGCCTTATCTTTGCACCAGAACAAAACAAATACACACACCTAAAACAAAGATGGTTATGGAAAAGAGCATCAAAGGTACGCGTACCGAACAGAATCTGCTGAAGGCATTTGCCGGCGAGAGCCAGGCGCGCAGCCGTTACGTCTTCTTCTCGAGCAAGGCCAAGAAGGAGGGTTACGAACAGATTGCCGGCGTCTTCGCCGAGACGGCCGAGCAGGAGAAGGAGCACGCCGAGCGTTTCTTCAAGTTCCTCGAAGGTGGCGACGTTACCATTACGGCCAGCTACCCCACCGGTCCGATCGGAACGACGGCCGAGAACCTGCTGGCCGCAGCGAAGGGAGAGAACGAGGAGTGGGATGTGCTCTACCGTGAATTTGCCCAGGTGGCCGACGAGGAGGGCTTCCCCGAGATCGCCGCAGCCTTCCGCATGATCTCGATCGTCGAGGCCGAGCACGAGCGCCGCTATCTGAAGCTGTTGAGCCGCCTGACCGACGGCAACTTCTTCAAGCGCGACGGCAAGATCTGGTGGCAGTGCCGCAACTGCGGCTTCATCATCGAGGCCGAAGAGGCTCCGAAGCTCTGCCCGGCGTGCAAGCACCCGCAGTCCTACTTCGAGCCCAAGAAGGAGAACTATTGATCGGCCTGGCCGACATCCGACGAGTCCCGCTTCCCCGATGGGGAGGCGGGATTTTTCGTACCCGAAGGCCGGAGGCCCCTCCCCGCCGGCCCCGTGCGAAGACAACCCGAAGCGGCCGCACCCCGCACGCCGAATCACCGAAAACGGCCGTCCATACGAAATATTCGGCCCGCGGGGAGGGAAAAATCCGGAAATTCTCCGTATCTTTGGCGGAAAACCGCAAAAATTTCTGAAAAACCAATATGGCAGACGAAAAAATCATCTTCTCGATGGTCGGCGTAAGCAAGACCTTCCCCAACCAGAAACGGGTACTGAACAACATCTACCTCTCGTTCTTCTACGGGGCCAAGATCGGCATCATCGGTCTGAACGGCGCGGGTAAGTCCACGCTGATGAAGATCATCGCCGGAATCGACAAGAACTACGAGGGCGAGGTGGTCTTCTCGCCCGGATATACGGTGGGCTACCTCGAGCAGGAGCCCAAACTCGACGATACGAAGACCGTGAAGGAGGTTGTCGAGGAGGGTTGCGCCGCGACGGTTGCCCTGCTGAAGGAGTACGAGGAGATCAACATGAAGCTGTGCGAGCCGATGGACGACGATACGATGGCCAAACTCATCGAGCGTCAGGGCGAGCTGTACGAGCAGATCGACCACGTCAACGGCTGGGAGCTGGACAGCGTTCTCGAACGGGCGATGGATGCCCTGCGGTGTCCCGATCCCGACCAGTCGGTGAAGGTTCTCTCGGGAGGTGAGCGGCGCCGTGTGGCGCTGTGCCGGCTGTTGCTGCAGCAGCCCGACGTGCTGCTGCTGGACGAGCCCACGAACCACCTCGATGCCGAATCGATCGACTGGCTCGAGCAGCACCTGCAGCAGTACAAGGGTACGGTGATCGCCGTGACGCACGACCGTTACTTCCTGGACAACGTGGCCGGCTGGATCCTCGAACTGGACCGCGGCGAGGGTATCCCCTGGAAGGGCAACTACTCGGGCTGGCTCGAGCAGAAGACCAAGCGCATGGCCATGGAGGAGAAGCAGGAGTCGAAGCGCCGCAAGACGCTCGAGCGCGAGCTGGAGTGGGTGCGCATGTCGCCGTCGGGGCGTCACGCCAAGTCGAAGGCGCGTCTGTCGGCCTACGACAAGCTGATGAACGAGGATACGAAGCAGAAGGAGGAGAAGCTCGAGATCTTCATCCCGAACGGACCGCGTCTGGGCGACGTGGTGATCGAGGCGCACGACGTCTCGAAGGCCTACGGCGACCGCGTGCTCTACGAGCATCTGAACTTCTCGCTGCCGCCCGCGGGCATCGTGGGCGTGATCGGTCCGAACGGTACGGGCAAGACGACCCTCTTCCGCATGATCATGGGTCTGGAGCAGCCGACGAGCGGATCGTTCCGCGTCGGGCCGACGGTCAAGCTGGCCTACGTCGACCAGCAGCACAAGTCGATCGACCCCGAGAAGACGGTCTTCGAGGTGATTTCGGGCGGCACGGACCTCATCACGCTGGGCAACCGGCAGGTCAATGCCCGGGCCTACGTTGCGCGGTTCAACTTCTCGGGGGCCGACCAGGAGAAGAAGTGCGGCATGCTGTCGGGCGGCGAGCGCAACCGTCTGCATCTGGCCCTCGCGTTGAAGGAGGAGGGCAACGTCCTGCTGCTGGACGAGCCGACGAACGACATCGACGTCAATACGCTGCGGGCGCTGGAGGAGGGTCTGGAGAACTTTGCGGGTTGTGCCGTGGTGATCTCGCACGACCGTTGGTTCCTGGACCGCATCGCCACGCACATCCTTTCGTTCGAGGGCGACTCGAAGGTGGTCTTCTACGAGGGTTCCTACTCGGAGTACGAGGCCTGGAAGCGGGCGCAGGGCGGTGACACGCAGCCCCACCGCGTGAAGTACAAGAAACTCATGGAATAATACAGACGACATATGGCACAGAAACCATCGATTCCCAAAGGTACGCGCGACTTCTCCCCGGCGGAGATGATGCGGCGGCAATATATCTTCGACACGATCAAGCGCGTCTTCCGCGCCTACGGTTTCGCCCCGCTGGAGACCCCGGCGATGGAGAACCTCTCGACGCTGCTGGGCAAGTACGGCGACGAGGGCGACAAGCTGCTCTTCAAGATCCTCAATTCGGGCGACTACGCCTCGGGGCTCACGGACGAGGAGGTGCGCCAGGCCTCGAAGATCTGCGAAAAGGGGCTTCGCTACGATCTGACCGTCCCGTTCGCGCGCTACGTCGTGCAGCACCAGGGCGAGCTGACCTTCCCCTTCAAGCGCTACCAGATCCAGCCCGTGTGGCGGGCCGACCGGCCGCAGAAGGGCCGCTACCGCGAATTCTACCAGTGTGACGTCGACGTGATCGGCACGCGTTCGCTGCTGTGCGAGGTCGAGCTGGTGGAGATCGTCGAGCGGGTCTTCCGGGCGCTGGGCATCCGCGTGGCGCTGAAGATGAACAACCGCAAGATCCTCTACGGCATCGCCGAGGCAATCGGCCACGCCGACAAGATGATGGACATTACGGTGGCCATCGACAAGCTCGAAAAGATCGGTCTGGAGAACGTCAAGGCCGAACTGCTGGAGCGGGGGCTGTCGCAGGAGGCCGTCGACCGGCTGCAGCCGATCCTCGAGCTGAGCGGCGACAACCGCGAGAAGCTCGACCGGCTGCGCGAGGTGCTCGCTGCATCGGAGACCGGCCAGAAGGGCATCGCCGAGATGGAGACGATCTTCGGCTATGTCGAGCGGCTGGGCATCGACCTGCAGGTGGAGCTGGACCTCTCGCTGGCGCGCGGTCTGAACTACTATACGGGGGCGATCTTCGAGGTCAAGGCGCTGGACTACGCCATCGGTTCGATCTGCGGAGGCGGTCGCTACGACGATCTGACGGGCATCTTCGGCATGCCCAACCTGTCGGGTGTGGGCATCTCGTTCGGTGCCGACCGCATCTACGACGTCATGACCGGTCTCAACCTCTTCCCCGAGGAGGTCAACTGCACGACGCGAGTTCTCTTTACGAACCTCGGCCCGGCGGAGGAGGCTGCCGTGCTGCCGCTGCTGCGCGCGATGCGCGGTGAAGGGGTGTCGGCCGAGATCTACCCCGAGGCGGGCAAGATGAAGAAGCAGATGGAGTATGCCAACCGGCGCGGCATCCCCTACGTGGTGATCATCGGCTCGCAGGAGCTGGAATCCGGCGCCGCCACGGTCAAGGATATGCGCTCGGGCGAACAACGGCAGGTGCCTTTCGGCGAACTGACGCGAACGTTGGCCTGACGAAACGAATCGAGGGGCTCCGCTCGCGGGGCCCCTTTCCTTATTATATATGGAGATGAAGATACGAAAATACCTGATCCTGCTTGCCGCCGTGTTCGGCACCGCAACGCTTGCGGCCCAGGAGCGGCCGCAGGAGCAGCAGCAGGAGAATCTGCTGCAGTTCCAGAAACTGATCGAGGTCTGCCGCGACCTGCTTGCCCTGTATGTCGATGACGTGGAGATGAAACCCGTGGTCGAGGGGGGTATCCGCGGCATGCTCGAGAAGCTGGATCCCCATTCGGCCTATCTCGACGCCGAGGAGATGCGCGGCGTGAGGGAGAGCTTCGACGGAGAGTTCAGCGGCATCGGTGTGGAGTTCAACGTGCTGCGTGATACGGTGATCGTCGTCAACACGATCGCCGGCGGGCCGGCCGAACGGGTCGGCGTGCGGGCCAACGACCGCATCGTGCGCATCGACACGCTGCAGGCCGTGGGGATGACGCGTACCGATGTTCCGAAGTACCTGCGCGGCCGGACCGGCACGAAGGTCGAGATCGACGTCGTGCGCCACGGTACGCCGGAGCTGCTGCACTTCGTGATCGTGCGCGACCGGATCCCGATCAACACGGTGGATGCCGCCTACCCGATCGACAAGCGGACGGGCTATATCAAGGTCAACCGCTTCGGCCACACCACGATGGAGGAGTTCCGCAAGAGCTACCGCGAGTTGGGACATCCCGAACGGCTGATCCTCGATCTGCGGGGCAACGGCGGCGGTCTGCTCGAACAGGCCATCGAGATGGCAGGGTTCTTCCTGCCGCGCGGGGCGACGATCGTCTCGACCGAGGGGCGTGCCGTGCCGGCCGAGTCGTACGAGGCGCAGAGCGACGGTGAAGCGCTGCGCGGGGCGCTCGTGGTGCTGATCGACGAATCGTCGGCTTCGGCTTCGGAGATCGTCTCGGGGGCCATCCAGGACTGGGACCGCGGCGTGATCGTCGGGCGTCCAAGCTTCGGCAAGGGGCTCGTGCAGCGGCAGATCGGGCTGCGAGACGGCTCGGCCGTGCGGATCACCGTGGCACGCTACCACACCCCTTCGGGGCGCGTCATCCAGCGCCCGTACGAGAACGGCAAGCGCCGCGAATACTACCTCGACCACCTGCGCCGCTACGACGATGCGGTGCGCGACTCGCTCGATGCCGATGCTCCGGCCTTCCGCACGCTCCGCACCGGGCGGACGGTCTACGGCGGCGGAGGGATCCACCCCGACGTGCTGGTCGAGGCCGACACGGCGGGCTATTCGAACTACTATGCCGAGTTGATCCGTCGCGGGATCGTGGCCGAATTCACGAACGACTGGCTCGATCGCTCGCGGGATTCGCTCACGAAGGCCTACCCCGCCTTCGAGCCGTTCGACGCGGCGTTCGAGGTGACGCCGGAGTTGCTTGAGGGGCTGACGGATCTTGCCGCCCGGCGGGGAGTGGCCCTCGACGAAGCGGGTTTTGCCGCCTCGCGCGGTGTGATGGCGGTCCAACTCAAGGCGCTTGCCGCCCAGCGGCTGTTCGGGACCGCAGCCTACTTCCGGGTGATCAATCCGGCGCTGAGTTCGGCCTATCGACGGGCAGTTGAGCTCCTTAAAGATTGGGATCAGGAGGGAAAACCGCTCCTCAAACCGAAAAAATAGCCCGGTATTTTTGGTGCATTGTAAACTTTTTCGTATATTCGTCTATACGAATCCGACAGATTGAAGCCCGTCGGTGTTAACTCAAAAAAATAGTCACAATGTTAACCCCAACCCAACCGCGACGCGAAAGCGAGGATTATGGAGATCAGATCCTTTCCAAAGCCGTGAAGGCAGGCCGTCGCACCTACTTTTTCGATGTCAGGGCTACACGCGGTGACGACTGGTTCCTGACCATAACCGAAAGCCGTAAGATTACGGCCGCCGACGGTTCGTCTACATACGACCGCCATAAGATCTTCCTGTACAAGGAGGATTTTACCAAGTTTTCGGATGGTCTCTCTGAAGTGGTCGATTTTATCCGCCGTAGCAAGGGAATTCCCGAACCTGCGAAGTGAGTCCCGTGAACCTGCGGAACACAGAGGGCTGTCCGGCAATCATGCTGGGCACCTTCTTTTTTTTATGCCCCGATCCGACCGGACGCGGGATGCGGCCGATGAGGCGTGAAAGCGCGTATCGGGAGCGGTTTTCGGGGTGTGGCGAGTGACTCGATTCGGCCGATTGGTAGACCTGAACGGTCGATCGCCCGGAGGTGGCAGCCGGGGCAGACGCCGGCCGGGATCAGCGGGAAGCAACAGGAAGCGACGGGAGGGATGGAGATGCAGCGAACGGACGGGAAGCATTTTCGACGGAAAATCGGGAAATTCCGCTGAAATCCGCAGCGTTGAACGGACGACAATTTGTACGATTTTTCGTATCTTTGCACGCTGAAAAAGGCCGAACGCCGAAGACGACGCGAGTCGGGAAGCCCCGGTGTGAACCGTTGCACGACCCTCAAGCCCGCCGGATGCGTTCGGAAAACGATTACTTAGACCAAAGACATGAAATTTTCCCGCTACATCGTCCTCGCCCTGAAGGGGTGCGCCATGGGCATGGCCGACGTGGTTCCCGGGGTGTCGGGCGGCACGATCGCCTTCATTTCGGGGATCTACGAAGAACTTCTCGATTCGATCCGCAGCGTCAACCTCACGGCGCTCCAACTCCTCTTCAAGGGACGTTTCGCCGACTTCTGGCGCCACATCAACGGGCGCTTCCTGCTGCCCGTCCTGCTGGGTATCGCCATCGCCATCTTCTCGCTGGCGCGGCTGATGACCTACCTGCTCGAGAACCACCCGATCGCCACGTGGTCGTTCTTCTTCGGACTGATCATCGCCTCGGCGCTGCTCGTGGCCCAGCAGATCGGCCGCTGGAACTGGCGTACCGTCGTCTCGTTCCTCGTGGGCACGGCGCTGGCGTGGTGGATCACCGTGGCCACCCCGGCCGAAACGCCCAACGACTGGTGGTTCGTGATGCTGTCGGGAGCCATCGCCATCTGCGCCATGATCCTGCCGGGCATCTCCGGCGCCTTCATCCTGCTGCTGCTCGGCAAGTACCAGTACATCATGCAGGCGGTCGGCGATCTGAACATCCCCGTGATGCTGATCTTCATCATCGGAGCCGCGGCGGGCATCATCTCCTTCTCGCGGCTGCTCTCGTGGCTGCTGCACAACTGGCACGACCTGACGGTGGCGCTGCTGATGGGCTTCATGGTGGGCTCGCTCAACAAGGTATGGCCGTGGAAGGAGGTCGTCGAAACCTACGTCGACAGCCACGGCGAGGTGCAGCCGCTCGTCGAGCAGAATATCACGCCCGGCGGCTTCGAGGCGCTCTACGACCGTCCGGCGCTGCTTCCGGAGGCGATCATCCTCTGCATCGTGGGCTTCCTGACGATCTACGGCATCGAGATCCTGGCCCGCATCATCAGCAAGAAGAACGAAAAGAGGGAGGACTGACCCATGCGACGATTCGGACTGATCGGGCGGCCGCTGATCCACTCGGCCTCGGCCGCCTACTTCACGGCCAAATTCCAGCGGGAAGGACTCGCGGATCATGTCTACACGCTCTATGAACTGCCCTCGATCGAGGCGTTTCCGGAGCTGCTCTCCCGCGAGAAGGAGCTCTGCGGGGTGAATGTCACGATCCCCTACAAACGGGAGGTGATGCGCTATCTCGACACGCTTTCGCCCGAGGCGCAGGCCATCGGCGCGGTGAACTGCATCCGCCGCACGGACGACGGACGACTCGAGGGGTTCAATACGGACATCATCGGACTGAGGGAGGCACTGAGCGAGCTGCTCGGCTTTGCCGAACCCGAGGAGGCGCTCATTCTGGGCACGGGCGGGGCCTCGCAGGCCGTGCAGTATGCGCTGGCCGAGCGCGGGATTCCCTTTGCGCTGGTCTCGCGCGATCCGGCCAAAGGCAACTACACGTACGACAACCTGCCGTGCGAGGTGGTCGAGCGGAGCCGGCTGATCATCAACGCGACTCCCGTGGGGACCTACCCCGCCGTCGACGAGGCCCCGCGCATTCCCTACGCCTATGTGACGCCGGACCACTACCTGTTCGACCTGGTCTATAACCCCGAGATGACGCAGTTTCTCGACTACGGACGTCAGCGTGGAGCCCGGGTGCTGAACGGGCGGACGATGTTCATCGAGCAGGCCGAAGCCTCGTGGCGGATCTGGAACGGCGAGGAGTTGCTTTAACCCTTCCGCCCCGACGTTTCTCCGAACGACCGATATTTCGGACGGATGTCCCCCGGCCGCCATGCCCCCGGGTTTCGGAAAATGCGCCACGGAAGTTCCGCACGGTCCGACGAACCGGCCGGCCCTGCAATCTCAACACGAAAACAAAAGGCTTCGCCTTCGGAGAGGTGAAGCCTTTTTGCATATCCGTATCTGCCGCCCGGACTCCGAAACAAGCCCATGAAACGAACCGGGACGCTTCGGGAAACGCCCCCGTACCACCCCGGTTCACACGGATCCGGGCCGCCGGTTATCGGTGCTGGAGCAGCGTACGGGCCTTTTCGAGTTCGTCGGCCCGGACGACAACCTGTGCGGGCATGGTTCCTACGGGATAGATGGTCGACATGTATTCGTTGCGGATCGTCGACCAGATCCCGGCACTGTCGAGCATCGCCTTGGCAATCTCGGCTTCGGTAATGGTGTTGTACTCCGCCAATACAACCATCGAATCGTCTTGCATAAACAAATGGTTTTGGTTAGGTATTTAAAGTTAGGTATTTTGTTGATAAAATACAAGCACAGGCCGGGAAATCTCTGTAAATATCGTTATCTTTACGACGCAAAATTTTCTGGAAAATGCCCCAATTCGTACACCTTCACGTACATACGCAATACTCGATCCTTGACGGCCAGGCGAGCATTCCGAAGCTCGTCGACAAGGCCATTGCCGACGGTCAGCCCGGCATTGCCGTGACCGACCATGGCAACATGTTCGGCATCAAGGAGTTCTACAACTACGTCAAGAAGATCAAAGGCAAATTCAAGGATCAGGCCGCCGAGTGCGAGAAACGCCTCACGGCGCTGCGCGAAGGCAGCGAGACGGTGGACGATCCCGAGGCGGAGATCGCGCGGTGTGAATCACAACTCGCGGATCTGCGCCGCAAGCTGGCCTTCAAACCCATCATCGGCTGCGAGGTCTACGTGGCACGCCGCACGATGCACGACAAGGAGGGGAAACCCGACCAGAGCGGCTACCACCTGATCCTGCTGGCGAAGAACCTCAAGGGGTATCACAACCTGATCAAAATCGTCTCGAAGGCCTGGACCGAGGGCTTCTACATGCGTCCGCGTACCGACCGGGCGGAGATCGAGAAGTACCACGAGGGGCTGATCTGCTGTTCGGCCTGCCTGGCGGGTGAGGTTCCGCGCGCCATCACGGCCAACGATCTGGAGAAGGCCGAGGAGGCGATCCGCTGGTACAAGAACCTCTTCGGCGAGGACTACTACCTCGAGCTGCAGCTGCACAAGGCGACGGTCGAACGGGCCAACCACGAGGCCTACCCCATGCAGCTCCACGTCAACAAACACCTGCGCGAGCTGGCCGCGAAATACAACGTGCGGATGGTCTGCACGAACGACGTGCACTTCGTCGACGAGGACAATGCCGAGGCTCACGACCGGCTGATCTGCCTCTCGACGGGCAAGGACCTCGACGACCCGAAACGCATGCTCTACTCCAAGCAGGAGTGGATGAAGACGACGGCCGAGATGGCGGCGATCTTCGGGGAGACGGATCCCGAGGCGATGGCCACGACCGTCGACATCTGCAACCAGGTCGAGACCTACTCGATCGACCATGCGCCGATCATGCCGAACTTCCAGATTCCGGCGGAGTTCGGCACCGAGGAGGAGTACCGCCGGCGCTTTACGGAGGAGGATCTCTACAACGAATTCACGCGTGACGAGAACGGCAACGTCGTCATGTCGGAGGAGGAGGGTCGCAAGAAGATCGAGAAACTGGGCGGCTACGACAAGCTCTACCGCATCAAGTTCGAGGCCGACTACCTGGCCAAACTCACCATGGAGGGTGCCCACCGCCGCTACGGCGAACACCTGACCGAGGAGCAGGAGGAACGGCTGCGCTTCGAGCTGCACATCATGAAGACGATGGGTTTCCCGGGCTACTTCCTCATCGTGCAGGACTTCATCCGCGCGGCCCGCGAGGAGCTGGACGTCTCGGTGGGCCCGGGCCGAGGTTCGGCCGCCGGTTCGGCCGTAGCCTACTGCCTGGGAATCACGCAGATCGACCCGATCGCCTACGACCTGCTGTTCGAGCGATTCCTGAACCCGGACCGTATTTCGCTGCCGGATATCGACGTCGATTTCGATGACGACGGCCGCGGCCGCGTGCTCAACTGGGTGACGCAGAAGTACGGCAAGGAGAAGGTTGCCCACATCATCACCTACGGCACGATGGCCACCAAACTCTCGATCAAGGATGTGGCGCGCGTGCAGAAACTCGTCCTCTCGGAATCGGACCGCCTCTGCAAGCTCGTCCCGGACAAGACGCCCGAGGGCAAGCCGGTCAAGAGCCTGGCGCAGGCCATCGAGCTGGTCCCGGAGCTGAAGGCGGCCGAGCAGTCGGACAACCCCGTGCTGCGCGACACGATCCGCTATGCGAAGATGCTCGAGGGCAACGTCCGCAATACGGGCGTCCACGCCTGCGGTACGATCATCTGCCGCGACGACATCACCGACTGGGTGCCCGTCTCGACGGCCGACGACAAGGAGACGGGCGAGAAGATGCTCGTCACGCAGTACGAAGGGTCGGTGATCGAGGATACGGGTCTGATCAAGATGGACTTCCTGGGTCTGAAGACCCTGTCGATCATCAAGGATGCCGTCGAGAACATCCGCCAGACCAAGGGGACGAAGATCGACATCGACGACTTCTCGATCATCAACGACCCGGCCACCTACAAGCTCTACTGCGAGGGGCGCACCGTCGGGACGTTCCAGTTCGAATCGGCCGGCATGCAGAAATACCTGCGCGAGCTGCAGCCGTCGACCTTCGAGGACCTGATCGCCATGAACGCCCTCTACCGGCCGGGCCCGATGGACTACATCCCGGATTTCATCGCCCGCAAACACGGCCGCAGCCCGATCGTGTACGACATTCCGATCATGGAGAAGTACCTGAAGGACACGTACGGCATCACGGTCTACCAGGAGCAGGTCATGCTGCTGTCGCGTCTGCTGGCGAACTTCACCCGCGGCGAGTCGGACACGCTGCGCAAGGCCATGGGTAAGAAGCTCAAGGACAAGCTGGACCACCTGAAGCCGAAGTTCATCGCCGGCGGCAAGAAGAACGGCCACGACGAGAAGGTACTGGAGAAGATCTGGGCCGACTGGGAGAAGTTCGCCTCCTACGCCTTCAACAAGTCGCACGCGACGTGCTACTCGTGGGTGGCCTTCCAGACGGCCTACCTGAAGGCCAACTACCCGTCGGAGTACATGGCGGCGGTGCTGAGCCGAAACCTGACGAACATCGAGCAGCTGACGATCTACATGAACGAATGCAAGCGGATGGGAATCAGCGTACTGGGACCGGATGTCAACGAATCGATGCAGGCCTTCTCGGCCAACCTGGCCGGCGACGTGCGCTTCGGACTGGCCGCCGTGAAGGGGGTCGGTGCCGCCGCCGTGGAGAGCATCATCGCCGAGCGCCGGGCCCGCGGACCGTTCAAGGATATCTTCGACTTTGTCGAGCGGGTGAACTTCTCGCTCGTCAACCGCAAGTGTCTGGAGAATCTGGCCTACGCCGGCGCCTTCGACTCGATTACGGACTTCGCCCGGGGCAAGTTCTTCGGGGTCGATACGCGTGACTCGAACGGAGCGACCTATCTCGAGCAGCTGATGCGCTACGGACAGCGCTACCAGGCCGAGCAGAACAACGCCCAGCAGAGCCTCTTCGGCGGGGGCGACCACGTCGACATCCAGCGGCCGGTGATCCCGGCATGCGCCGACTGGAGCCAGCTGGAGAAGCTGACCAAGGAGCGCGAGGTGGTGGGACTCTACCTCTCGGCCCATCCGCTCGACGACTACAAGATCATCATCGACCACATGTGCAAGACGCAGCTTTCGGAGCTGGAGAACCTCGATGCGCTGAAAGGTCAGGAGATCGCCGTGGCGGGGATGGTGGTCAGCGTGCAGAACCTGATGACGAAGACGGGCAAACCGTGGGGCAAGTTCAAGCTCGAGGATTACAACGGCTCGCACGAATTCGCCCTGTTTGGCAAGGATTATGAGAACTTCCGCAAGTACCTCTTCGCCGACTATTTCCTCTTCATCCGCGGCAAGGTGCAGCCCCGCCCCTACAACGACCAGGAGCTGGAGTTCAAGATCGTCTCGATGGTGCAGCTGCAGGAGCTGCGCGACACGATGATTCGGGAGATGTCGATCCAGCTGCCGATCGAGGAGGTGACCGAGACGCTGATCCGCGACCTTTCGACACGGGTCCGTGCGGCGAAGGGCAATACGCTGCTGCGGGTGAACGTGGTCGACCGCGAGGCGAAGGTGTCGCTGAGCCTCTTCTCAAAGAGCCACAAGGTGAGCCTGACCCCCGAGCTGACGGACTATCTCGATGAGAACGAAATACACTATTCCATTGCATAACAACAACCAAAAAAGAGAAAAAGAAAATGGCACTGGCAATCAACAAAGAGAATTTTGAGACGCTGATCAACGGTGATCAGCCCGTAGTAATCGATTTCTGGGCCGAGTGGTGCGGTCCGTGCCGGATGATGTCGCCGATCGTCGACGAACTGGCCGGCGAATACGAGGGCAAGGTCGTTATCGGCAAGTGCGACGTCGAGCAGAACGACGACATCACGATGAAGTACGGCGTGCGGAACATCCCGACGATCGTTTTCCTGAAGGGGGGCCAGCTCGTCGACAAGCAGGTCGGCGCCTGCTCGAAGGATGCGCTGAAGGCCAAGATCGAAAAGCTGCTGTAGGATGATACGCTGCGTGGATTACTACGGTCTGCGGGCCGTGGAGCTCACGAAGGGCGACTACGTGGCGCTGGTAGTGCCGGAGATGGGTGCCAACCTGATCCGGCTGGCCGACACGCGGCGCGGGGTCGAGCTGCTGCACACGCCGTCGGAGGAGGAGATCGAGACCTTCCGCCGCCGGCCGCAGATCTTCGGCGTGCCGATCCTCTTCCCGCCCAACCGCATTGCCGACGGACGCTACACCTTCGAGGGACGGACGTATCAGTACCCGATCACGATCGAGAAGGAGCACAACTACCACCACGGCATCCTGAAGAGCCAGCCGTTCCAGGTCTCGAAGGCCGTGGAGAGCGACCGCGAGGCGATGATCGAATGCCGATACTATTCGAATGCGGGATGCGACGCGATTTTCCGCGACTTTCCGCACGAGTTCAAGTGCAAGCTGATCTTCCGGCTGACGGCCGAGGGGCTCGAGCAGGAGGTGGTCTTCACGAACCGCAGCCGCGAACGGATGCCGCTGGGCGTGGGTTTCCACACCCCGATGCGGATCCCCTTTGCCGGGGGCGGGGATGCGGATTACGTGATGCGGGTGGCTGTCGGCGAGCAGGTTGAGCTGAACGAACGCAACCTTCCGACGGGCCGCCGGCTGCCGCTGACGGAGCAGTTTGCCCGGCTGCGCGAGGGGGGACTTCGCGTGACGGGATGCGAGCCGATCGAGGCGGGCTTCACGCTGCGCGAGATCGAGGTCGACGGCAAACCCTACCGGGGAGCCGTGGTCGAGAATCTGCGCACGGGGGTCCGAACCTTCTACGAGGTGGACGACCAGACGACCTACTGGACGATCTGGAACAACGGCGGACAGGTCCCCTATTGCTGCCCCGAGCCGCAGACCTGGACGACGAATGCACCGAATGCCGCCGATCCCGCGGCCGAAGGATTCCGGTCGGTGGAGCCGGGCAAGTCGTGGTGCGCTCGCTACCGGTTCTATGTCCGATAAGCCACACGAAAGAAACCGACGCATAACCGTCTCTTCAAAAGCGGTTTGCGCCGGTTTATCTGAAGCAGAGCGGAAGGTTTGCAAGAAAGCCCTTCCGCTCTGTTTTTTTACCCCTTAGAACGTCTCCATGAATACGGTCTCGGAGAGGGGTTTACGCTGCGTGTCGTGCCGATCGGGCGAAGCCGGTTCGCCGTCGCCATAACCGATGAGCAGGATGTTCACCGGCTCGACATGCTCCGGCAGATGAAACTCCTCGCGCACGGCTTCGGGCTTGAACATGCACATCCACAGCGTATCCAGCCCGAGCGACGCGGCGCAGAGCATCATGTGGTCGGTGACGATCGAGGCGTCGATGTCGCCGATCTTCTTGCCGTCGTACTTGCGGGTCCAGACCTCGTCGGTGTCGGCGCAGACGATGATGGCCAGCGGGGCTCCGAAATCACGCGTGCAGCGGGCCAGGCGCTCCATCCCCTCCTTCGACTGGATGACCACGAGCCGTTGCGGCTGACGGTTTGCGCCGGTCGGGGCGACGCGTCCCGCCTCGAGAATCTGTTGCAATTTTTCGGGTTCGACCTTCCGGTCCAGATATTTGCGGCAGGCGTACCGCTTCTTGGCCAATGCGAGAAAATCCATAGTGAATGCTGTTTTAGACAGGACGAAGATAGGCAAATTTCGCCGACTCCCCAAATTTCGTCAGTCGATGTCAGCCGCGACTGACAATCTGTCAGTGCGACGCGACTGGCACACCCTTTGTGGATCTACCGGGCGGAAAAATCAAAAAACAACGCAATACACTATGAAAAACGGTAAAATTGGAGTCACGACGGAGAACATCTTCCCCGTCATCAAGAAGTTCCTCTATTCGGATCACGAGATCTTTCTTCGTGAGCTGATTTCGAACGCCGTGGATGCCACCCAGAAGTTGAAGACCCTCTCGGCCAAAGGCGAGATGAAGGGCGAACTGGGCGATCTGACGATCCACGTGTCGGTCGACCCGAAGGCCGGGACGCTGACCGTGACCGATCGCGGTATCGGCATGACGGCCGACGAGCTGGACAAATACATCAACCAGATTGCCTTCTCGGGTGCCGAGGAGTTCATGGCCAAATACAAGGATCAGGCCATCATCGGCCACTTCGGACTGGGTTTCTACTCGGCCTTCATGGTTGCCGACAAGGTCGAAATCTTCACCCGCTCGTGGCAGGAGGGTGCCAAGGCCGTGCACTGGAGCTGCAGCGGCACGCCGGAGTTCGAGATGGAGGAGACCGACGAGGCGCGTGACCGCGGTACGACCATCGTGCTGCACCTCTCGGAGGATACGAAGGAGTATGCCGAGGAGTCGAAGGTCACGGAGCTGCTGAAGAAGTACTGCCGCTTCCTGCCCGTGCCCATTGCCTTCGGCAAGGTCAAGGAGTGGAAGGACGGCAAGTATGTCGATACGGAGAAGGACAACATCATCAACGACGTCGATCCGCTGTGGACGCGCAAGCCGTCGGAGATCACCGAGGAGCAGTACAAGGAGTTCTACCGCGAGCTGTACCCGCTGAGCGACGAGCCGCTCTTCTCGATCCATCTGAACATCGACTACCCGTTCCACCTGACCGGTATCCTCTACTTCCCGAAGATCCACAACAACTTCGACATCCAGCGCAACAAGATCCAGCTGTACTGCAACCAGGTCTACGTGACGGATCAGGTCGAGGGGATCGTACCGGAGTACCTGACGCTGCTGCACGGTGTGATCGACTCGCCGGACATTCCGCTGAACGTCTCGCGAAGCTACCTGCAGAGCGATGCAAACGTCAAGAAGATCTCGAGCTACATCACGCGTAAGGTGGCCGACCGTCTGCAGGAGCTGTTCAACACGATGCGTGCGGACTACGAGTCGAAGTGGGACGATCTGAAGATCTTCATCCAGTACGGCATCCTGACCGACGAGAAGTTTGCCGAGAAGGCCGAGAACTTCATGCTGTGGAAGAACATCGAGGGCAAGTACTTCACGCCGAAGGAGTACACCGAGAAGGTCAAGGAGAACCAGACGGACAAGAACAAGACGGTGGTCTTCCTCTACGTGGACGATCCCGAGGAGAAGTACACCTCGCTCGAGGCGGCCAAAGCCAAGGGTTACGACGTGCTCATTATGGACGGCCAGCTGGACAGCCACTATATCAACTGGTATGAGTCGAAGAACAAGGAGAGCCGCTTCGTGCGGGTCGACAGCGATGTGATCGACAAGCTGATCCAGAAGGAGGAGAGCATCAAAATGTCGCTTACGGAGGCCCAGCAGGAGTTGCTGACGCCGGTCTTCGAGAGCCAGATGCCGAAGGACGAGAAGATCCACTACAACATCTCGTTCGAGGCGATGTCGCCCGACGTGGCGCCGGTAGTCATCACGCAGAACGAGTTCATGCGCCGTATGAAGGAGATGGCCCAGATGGGCGGAGGCGGCATGAGCCAGTTCTACGGCCAGATGCCCGACAACTTCACCATTGCCGTGAACGGCAACCACCCGATCGTGATCGACATTCTTTCGGACGTGGAGAAGGCCTACGGCGACAAGCTGAAGACGATGACCAAGAAGATCGACGCGGCGGTAGCCGAGGAGAAGCGCTTCGAGGAGGTTACGAAGGACAAGAAGGAGGCCGATCTGACGGCCGAGGAGAAGTCGATGCGCGAGGAGCTGTCGAAGAAGGTTGTCTCGCTGCGTGACGAGCGGAACGAGCGGCTGCGCGAGATCGGTTCGAACAACAAGCTTGTCAAGCAGATCATCGACCTGGCGCTGCTTACGAACGGCATGCTGAAGGGCAAGAATCTGACCGACTTCATCCAGCGGTCGATTTCGCTGATCGAGAAGTAATCGGATGAGGCTCCATGACCGGGGCCATTCCGGGAAACGGCAACGGGCCGGACTTTTCAGAAGTCCGGCCCGTTTTTTTGTGTATGGAAGGCGACGCGTGTCAGTTGCCAAATTTCGCGCAGGCGTATTGTTCTAATTGTCCCCAGTCACCCGACTGGATCGCTGGAATAGCACGGAGGATACGCTCATCCGACCATTCCCACCAGCGGATACGCAGCAGAAGTTTAATCACTTCAGGGGCGAAGCGTCTGCGAATGGGTCGGGCCGGGACACCCCCTACAATCGTATAAGGATCCACGTCGCGGGTAATAACAGCTCGCGTCCCGATTACAACACCGTCTCCAATCCGAACGCCGGCCAATATGACAGCCTCGTAACCGATCCACACGTCGTTACCTACGACAATATCACCCTTACAGTCCCAGGCTTCGGCAACCTGCGTCCGGTCGCCCTGCCATTCCTCGTAGAAGAGCGGGAATGTGTAGGTGGAAAGCGACCGCAGCGTGTGGTTGGCACAGTTGAAAAGGAATTTTGCTCCACAGGCAATCGAACAGAAACGCCCAATGATGAGCCGCTCGTGGTGGACGGGATAATGGTAAAGAATATTGTTGGTGGCGAAAAGGCGCGGGTCGGATCTGAAATCGTTATATATCGTATAGTCGCCGATTTCAATTTGCGGATCGTCGACGACAGCATTCAGATAGACAGTCTGCCGGTCGCCTGTCCGTGGATAGATTTTGTTCATCATGTTTTCAGTCTTTTAAAGCGTTTATTCGTTCAGAATCAGATACAATCATTCGGTCGGAACCGTTGGGCAGTCCCGACTTGACGGATAATCGGATTCAGATACAGCGCTTCATCGTGAAAACATCATTTTTCCTGATCTTTACTCGTGATCTTTACTCGGCCGGCTCCTCCTTCCACCGCGGGCGGATCAGTTCGAGGAACCACTCCGGGCAGCGGCACGGACGCCGCGTATCGCTGTGGATGAATCCCAGCTGCGTCATGCCCGTATTGATCAGTTCGCCCTTCTCGTTGTAGATTTCGTAGAAGAAGTTAATGCGTGCCGTCGGCATTTCGCGGAGGATGATCCGCACCGTCAGCAGTTCGTCGAAATAGGCCGGTTTGCGGTACTTCGACTGCACCTCGAGGATCGGCATCATGATCCCCCGCCGCTCGACCTCGGCAAACGACATGCCCAGTTCGCGCAGCAGTTCACTCCGCGCTGCCTCGTAGTAGCAGATATAGTTCGAATGGTGGCAGATGGCCATCTGGTCGGTATGCTTGTACCAGACCCTGATTTTGCAATCGTGACTTAACATTATTTCGCGTTTTTATGAATTCCGAGATGTCGCATCCGGACCGACGGCCGGCTGCGGATCGTCGCCATTCCGGGCCTCCGTTGCGCCGGACTGGGGGTTGTCGCCGTCCCGGGTGACCTTCGCCGACTCCACCTCAGCCTCCGACAGGGCTCGTCGGACGCTTTCCGAGAGCGGATGCCCCAGCAGATGCTCGGCCGCAGACAGATCTCCCGCATCAATCAGCCGCCGGATAGCCGTCGAACTGACCCGGATGTCGCCGACCGTACAAGGATCCATGCGGACGACCCGCATGCGGGCCGTCACCTGGGGATCATCGCACGCCAGAGCGTCGTGGCCGAACCGGTGGTTGAATCCCGCCACGAGGGTCACCGCTCCCACACGGTCGATCAGATATCGTTCGACGAATTCGCGTCCCGACAGAGCGCTGAACGAGCGGTCGAACGGGATGACGATGACGTTGTCGACGCCCAGACCGGCCAGCAGGTCGATTTTTTCCTCGAGAGTCGTCAGCAAACGCAGTTCCCCGGCCCTTCCGAGCGTGATGCGCGGATGGGGTTCGAAGGTCATCACGATGCTCTCACCCCCCTGTGCCCGAGCCTCCGCCACCAGATGTTCGATCAGCATCCGATGGCCCCGGTGCACCCCGTCGTATGACCCGACGGTTACCGCCGGGCGAATAAAATGCGGGAGTCGATCAAATCCGTAAAACACCCGCATTGACTCGTTCTTCATTCCGTAGACTTGTTTCTTGGCTCGTTGACACCCCACCACGGCCCGGCCGTCAGGAGTTGGCATTGTTGTCGTTCTCCTTGACGAAATAGGCGACCTTTTCCAGCAGGGTCGTGATATCGTAGTTTTCGACGACGATTCCCTGCGGGAAATTCAGCGGTGTGGAGGTAAAGTTCAGCACCCCCTTGATGCCGGCATTGATGATCGGCAGGACGAGCGTCGGGGCCACCTTCGTCGGCGACGATACGATGACGATCGAGATATCCTTGTCCTCGACCACCTCCTCGAAGGAGTCCATGTGGTAGCACGGGATGCCGTCGATGGTCTTGCCGACCTTCTCTGGGTCGACGTCGAACGCCGTTGTGATTTTGAGCTTCAGCCCCTTTCCGTTGAAATATTTCGTAATGGCCTGCCCCAGGTGACCCATACCCAGGACGGCGATATTCATCGGCGTAGGGCTGTCGAGGATCTTGCTGATGTACTCGATAAGCACCTGTACGTCATACCCCTTTTTCGTATCGCTCGAGAAGCCGATCAGCATCAGATCGCGCCGCACCTGGACGGCCGTAATGCCGTGAATACCGGCCAGCACGTGCGAGAAGACGTGCGTGATACCCTGCCGGTGACACGAGAGCAGCGTTCGGCGGTATTCGCTCAACCGTTCGATGGTCTTTTCGGGAATCGTATTCGTCAGAGTTGCCATGAGAGGTATGCTTATTCGATGGTTATCGTGAAATCCTTGTGGTAGTTCACCCGCGTCCAGTTACCGTTGACGTGGTTGGCGCGGCCGGCGGGCTGGCTGAAGAGGTACGTGGTCTGCAGCGGCATGTAGCGGTGGTCCTCGAGGTCATACTCGATATCGCCGTACATGGCCGGGGCGAAGATCAGCGCCGTATCGTAACCGCGGTAGGAGAAGAGCGTCGGCAGCATCCCGAACGAACGCAGATAGGCGCTGTCGAAGTTCTTGACGACCTCCGAATCGCGTTTGGCGTGGTAGGTCGAGATGAAGACGACGCGATCCTTGAAGAAGATGGCCCGATCGAGGTTGTTGAAGCGGTTCCAGCGGGCATTGCCGAGCACGGTGAATCGCGGGGCCGTGCGTCCGCGAGCCGTGATGCTCGTGTCGGCCGAGGCCAGTCCGGCCAGAATCCGGTCGACGTCGACTTCGCTGTTCGAGAGGATGATGAAGACGTTGTCGGCATCATTTTCGAGCAGCGGTGTCAGGTCGCTCATGTTTTTGGCTCCGGCCGACTGCTGGTAGCTGAAGTTATAGCGTTCATAGGGGTGGTTCCCCAACAGATCGAGGACTTCGCGTTCGAATTCGCGATCGACGCCGGCGGTGTAGATCAGCGTCACGCGCTTCTCGCCTCCGACCAGATCGCGCACCTTGTCGTACTTGTGGTCGGGATCCGGGGCCAGCTGGAAGAGTACGTCGCTGTTCATGCGTTCGATATTGGCCAGGGGCGATACGACGGGGACATGCTGCTCTTCGGCAAACCGGACCACCGGATAGAGCTCCTCCTCATAGACGGGGCCCACGATGAGATTGGCCTTGCGGAAGGCGCGATCCCCGACGATCTCGCACACGCGGGCCGAATCGCGGGCCGTGTTGTAGAGGTCGACGTTGACCGAGATTCCCGACTTTTGTTTCACACTGTCGAGACCGAGCAGGAAGCCCTGATAGAACTCCAGGTAGTTGGCATTGGGTTGTCCGTCGACGGCCAGCGGCAGCAAGACGGCGACATTGAGCGTTTCACCGCGGCGCAGGGCGCGGAACTCGATGGGTTCGACATCGCCGAAGCCGGGCAGAGAATCGTGCCGGTGGTCCTCCACGGCCGTATCGGCGAGCGGACCGTCACCGGGGATGGCGATCATGGCCCCGGCCTTCAGATCGGCGGGTTTCAGGCCGCCGTTCAGGCGGCTCAACTCCTCCTCGGAGATGCCGAAGCGGCGCGAGAGCGAATAGAAGGTTTCGCCCGGGTGGACGATATGGTACGACGTGCCGGCATCGGCCACGCTGTTGAGCGACTGCCTGTACTCCTCCCACTGGCGTTGCGAACCGGCCTCATCCTCCGAGCCGATCTGCTTGCGGCGGACCAGAATCCGTTCACCGAGCCGCATGTGCAGCGGATCGAGATTCGGGTTGTCCTCGAGCAGCGTCTTGACCGGGATCTGGAATCGGCGTGAGATGGCGTAGAGCGTCTCGCCCTTCTCGACGTAGTGGAAGTCGAACGACTTGCGCAGCTTGCGGTCCGACTGGATTTCGGGGGTCTCGGCCACATAGGGGATCTTGATGTTGACGTCGGTCTTCAGCCCGTCAGCGATCGAGGGGTTGTTCTCGACGATCACCTTCTCCCCCACGCCGTAGGTTTTCGCGAGGCCGTAGAGGGTTTCGCCGGCCTGGACGGTATGGATGTAGTATTTGGCACCGTTGATATAGACGATCGTCGAGGACTTTCCGCCCGCGAGGGCCGAAAGCCCCCAGGCGAGGGTCACGAGTGCGGCACAGAGTCGTTTCATCGTCTATTTGTTGTTCTGCAGTTTGTCGCGCATCCGGATTTCGGTGATGACCTTTTTCGTATAGAGCGGGAAATCGCCGTTCATCATCCAGGCGTAGTAACTCGGTTCGATGCGGAAGATCTCGGCGACGGATCGCCCCTTGTACTTTCCGAACCCGAAGACCTCCTCACCCTTGTCGTTGTAGAGGATCCGTCCGGCATAGTCGGCCGTTTCGCCGCGGCTGGAGAACTCGGCCAGCTTGTCGACATCGTTTTCCAGATCGGGATAGCGGTCCAGCTGGGCCTTGAGCACTTCGTAGGTAGCCATCGTATCGGCCTCGGCCGAGTGGGCCTCCTCGAGGTCCTTGTCGCAATAGAACTTGTAGGCGGCCACCAGCGTGCGCTGCTCCTTCTTGTGGAAGATGTTCTGCACGTCGATGAACTTCCGGCGCTTGAGGTCGACATCGACACCGGCACGGAGGAACTCCTCGACGAGCACCGGCAGGTCGAAGCGGTTCGAATTGAAACCGCCGAAGTCGCATCCGCGGATGAACTGTTCGAGCGACTTGGCCACCTGGGCGAACGTCGGGCACTCCTTCACGTCGTCATCCGTAATACCGTGAATGGCCGTAGCCTCCTCGGGGATGTGCATGCCGGGGTTCAGGCGGCGGGTTTTGGTGATCTCCTCGCCGTCGGGCATCACCTTGATCATCGAGATTTCGACGATCCTATCGCGGGCCGTATCGACCCCGGTTGTCTCCAGATCGAAGAAGATGATCGGGCGTTTGAGGTTCAACTTCATTCCGTTCCGAACGTTATGCGTTGATCATCATCGGCATGAGCAGCATCAGCGTCGAGCTGGACTGTTTGTCGTCGTAGACGGGTTTGAAGACGCCGGCGCGTGTCGAGTCGGCCAGCTCGATCACCACCGTCGGGGTATCGATATTCGAGAGGATCTCGACCAGGAACGTCGATTTGAAACCGATCGTGATGGGCTGTCCGTCGTAGCTGCACGAGATGGTTTCGTTGGCCGAGACCGAGAAGTCGATATCCTGAGCCGTGAGGTTGATGCGGTTGTCGGCGATATCCATGCGGATAAGGTTCGTCGTGGGGTTCGAGCAGACGGCCACACGCTTGATGCCGTTGACCAGTTCGATACGGTCGACGAGCACCTTGTTGGGGTTGTTTGCCGGGATGACGGCGTTGTAGTTCGGGTAGTTACCCTCGATCAGGCGGCAGACGAGCGTATGGCTCTTGAGCTTGAAGAGGGCGTTTTTCGAATCGAAGGCCATCTCGATGGCATCCTCCTCCTTCAGGAGCACCGACTTGAGCAGATTGGCGGGTTTCTTCGGGAGGATGAACGATGCATTCACCTCGTTCTGGGCTTCGGACTCATACTTGACGAGTTTGTGGGCATCCGTACCGACGAAGGTCAGCGTATTGGGAGCCAGGCTGATGAAGATACCGTTCATCACGGGGCGCAGTTCGTCGTCGGCCGTAGCGAAGATGGTCTTGTTGATTCCGTTGACCAGCGTGTCGACCTCCATGCGGAGCTCCTTGCGTTCGGCGCTGAGCTGGGGCACGGCGGGATAGCTCACGGCGCTGGCACCGGGGATCGACAGCGAGCCGCTCTTCCAGTTGATCCGGATCTCCCAGTTCTTGTCGTTGACGTCGATCGTCAGCGGCAGTTCGGGGAACTCCTTGAGCGAATCGAGCATCAGTTTGGCGGGAGCGGCGATCGTGCCTTCGCTCTCGACGCTGTCGACCTCGATCTGGCCGATAAGCGTTGTTTCGAGATCCGAGGTAGTCACCTTCAGCGTGGTGCCGTTGAGCTCCATGAGGAAGTAATCCAGAATGGGCAGCGTGTTCTTATTGCTGATCACCTTGCCGGTCGTTGCCAGCAGGGACAACAGAGCCGAACTTGATACGGAAAATTTCATAGTCGTTACTTTATATAATTCTATACTCTTTTCTATTTTACAGGCCGCCGTCACTCTGTTCAGAGGCGGCCGTGCTTCTGCAGATCGGGGTTTTCTGCCGCTCTTTTATTTTTTCGGACCGAATCGCGGCTGATTTTTTCGATCAACCCTCCGGCTCTCATTTTTCAAGGCCATCCGCCGGGTTCTCTTTTTCCGGTTTTCCCGTCGGGGCCTCTTTTTTCAGATTCACCGGTCAGGTTTACCACTTTTCCATCCGCCGGGTCCTCTTTTTACAGATCTCCCCGTCGGGCTCGCCGTTTTTCCAGATCCACCGACCGGAGTCACCTTTTTTCAGTCTCTCCTGCCAGGTTTCCCTTTTTCTCAGCCTCTTGCCGGGTTCCCCGTTTTTTTGGATCCACCGACCGGGGTCACCTTTTTTCAGTCTCTCCTGCCAGGTTTCCCTTTTTCTCAGCCTCTTGCCGGGTTCCCCGTTTTTTTGGATCCACCGACCGGGGTCACCTTTTTTCAGTCTCTCCTGCCAGGTTTCCCTTTTTCTCAGCCTCTTGCCGGTCCTCCCTTATTTTCTCTCTTTTTTTCTTTCCTTTTCTCTCCTTCTCTCCTTTCTCTCCCCCCTGTCGGGCCCACCTGTTTGCGGCCCCCGGGATGCGGGATCAGTCGAGCGAGGCGAGCTTGTCCAACGCCATGGCAATCATCTGCCGTACGTAGGGCTTGTAGTCGGTGTTGGCTTCGTGGGCGACCCGCTGAGCGATGATCGTGCAGATCGTGGCTGCGCGGTGGCCCATCAGGCGGGCCAGACCGGCCAGTGCCGATCCCTCCATTTCGAAGTTGGTGATGCGTCGCCCGCCGAATTCAAACGATTCGATCTTCTCGTTCAGATGGACATCATAGGGCTCAAGCCGCACCCAGCGCCCCTGCGGAGCGTAGAAGCCCGGAGCGGCGATGGTGATACCCTCACGCGTCGTGTCGCGGAAGAGGTCGAACAGTCCCGGATCGGCATCGACGAAGTAGGGACGCGGCATCTTTTCGTACCAGCCCGTATGGCGGACGAAGGCCTCCTCCAGCTCCAGATCGCAGACCGCATCGCGTCCCTTGTAGTAGCTCAGCAGGCCGTCGAAGCCGCACGACGTACGCGAAAAGAGGAACTCGCCGATGCGAATATCGGGCTGCAGAGCGCCCGAAGTTCCCAGCCGCACGAGGGTCAGCTGCCGTTTGACAGCCTTCTCCTGGCGGGTGGCGAAGTCCACGTTGGCCAGTGCATCGAGCTCCGTCACACTGATGTCGATATTGCCGATGCCGATGCCGGTCGAGAGCACGGTCATGCGTTTTCCGCGATAGGAACCCGTCACGGTCCGGAACTCGCGGTTGGCCACTTCGCACTCCTTCGAGTCGAAATGTTCGGCTACGAGCGCCACACGTCCGGGGTCCCCGACGAGAATGACCGTGTCGGCCAGCTGCTCGGGACGCAGATGGAGGTGGAAAATCGAACCGTCGTCGTTGATAATCAATTCGGAAGCGGGAATCGTCCTCATAAATGTTGGTTTTTAATTTCCATAATTGGCATAAAAGTAATATATTTACCTCGAATATCAAAACTTCACCGCGAAAAATTATTCATGTAAAATACCCGTAAAATCCATCGAAACATGACACTCATCAAATCCATTTCGGGCATCCGCGGAACCATCGGAGGCCCCTCGGGCGAGAACCTCACACCGCTCGATATCGTCAAGTTCACAACGGCTTACACGCGGCTGATGGCCCGTCGCAACGGCGGTCGGAAGCTGACGATCGTCATCGGCCGCGACGCCCGTCTTTCGGGCGAACTGGTGATGGATCTGGTCGAAGGGACGCTGCTGGCGTGCGGCGCCGACGTGATCAACGTCGGACTCTGCACCACGCCCGGTACCGAGATGGCCGTCATCACGCGGAAGGCCGACGGCGGCATCATCCTCACCGCTTCGCACAACCCCCGCCAGTGGAACGCCCTGAAGTTGCTCAACTCGCACGGCGAATTCCTCTCCGATGCCGAGGGCAAGGAGGTGCTGGCGCTGGCCGAGGAGGAGAACTTCGACTACCCGACGGTCGACGAGATCGGCCACGTCGTCTCGCGTGAGGATTTCAACGACGAACATATCCGCCAGGTGCTGGCCCTTCCGCTTGTCGACGTCGAGGCGGTGCGCAAACGTCACTTCAAGGTGGTCATCGACGCCGTGAACTCCGTGGGCGGCATCGTCATGCCGAAGCTGCTGCGCGAACTGGGCTGCGAGGTGGTTGAGCTCAACTGCGAGCCGACGGGCGAATTCGCCCACAACCCCGAGCCGCTGCCGCAGAACCTGACGGAGATCTCGAAGGTGATCGTCCGCGAGAAGGCCGATCTGGGCGTTGTGGTCGACCCGGATGTCGACCGGCTGGCCTTCGTTTCGGAGGACGGCTCGATGTTCGTCGAGGAGTACACGCTGGTGGCCGTGGCCGACTACATTCTCACGGAGCACCCGGGCGGCGTGACCGTCTCGAACCTCTCCTCGTCGCGGGCCCTGCGTGACGTCACGGAGCGCCACGGCGGCAAGTACTACGCTTCGGCCGTCGGCGAGGTGAACGTGACGACCAAGATGAAGGAGGTCGGCGCCGTGATCGGCGGCGAAGGCAACGGCGGAGTGATCTATCCCGAACTCCACTATGGTCGTGACGCTCTGGTCGGTACGGCCCTTTTCCTCACGTGGCTTGCCAAGAAGGGAATGACCATGACGCAGCTGCGCGCCACCTACCCGGCCTACTACGCCTCGAAGAACAAGATCGAGCTGACACCGGCCATCGACGTAGATAAAGTGCTGCGTGAAGTAAAGACCCGTTATGCCAATGAGAACGTGAATGATATCGACGGTGTGAAGATCGACTTCCCGGAGAACTGGGTTCACCTGCGCAAGTCGAACACCGAGCCGATCATCCGCGTCTACACCGAGGCCAAGTCGATGGAGGAGGCCGACGCGCTGGCACAGCGTTTCATTGCCGAAATCAAGGAGATCTGCAACCTCTAACCGGATCCGGACATGGATAAAGTAAAGGATTATATAAGCGACAACAAGGATCGGTTTATCAGCGAGTTGTTCGACCTGTTGCGCATTCCGTCGATCAGCGCCCAGTCGGAGCACAAGCCCGACATGCAGCGCTGTGCGGAATTCCTGGCCGCCGCGCTGGTGAAGGCCGGTGCCGACCGGGCCGAGGTGATGCCTACGGCCGGCAATCCGGTGGTCTATGCCGAGAAGATCGTCGACCCGAAGGCCCGGACCGTCCTGGTCTACGGCCACTACGACGTCATGCCGGTCGATCCGCGCGAAGAGTGGCGCACCGACCCCTTCGAACCCGTCATCCGCAACGGCCGCATCTGGGGCCGCGGCGCCGATGACGACAAGGGACAGCTGTGGATGCACGCCAAGGCCTTCGAGGCGATGTGCGCCACCGACTCGCTCCCCTGCAACGTGAAGTTCATGCTCGAAGGCGAGGAGGAGATCGGTTCGGCCAGCCTCTACGACTTCTGCCGGCAGAACAAACGCCTGCTCAAGGCCGACATCATCCTCGTCTCGGATACCTCGATGCTCTCGATGCAGACCCCCTCGATCACCTGCGGACTGCGCGGCCTGGCCTACATGGAGGTCGAGGTCACGGGGCCGAACAAGGATCTCCACTCGGGGCTGTTCGGCGGTGCGGTGGCCAATCCGGCCAACGTTCTGACGCGGCTCGTGGCCAGCCTGATCGACGAGAACGGACGGGTGACGATACCCGGCTTCTACGACGACGTGCGCGAGCTGACCCCCGCCGAGCGCAAGGCCTTCAACCGCGCGCCGTTTCATCTGGCGGAGTACAAGAAGGCGCTCGAAATCGGCGATGTCGAGGGAGAGGCCGGCTACACGACGCTGGAACGTACGGGCGTGCGTCCGTCGCTCGACGTCAACGGCATCTGGGGCGGTTACACCGGCGAGGGAACCAAGACCGTCATCCCGTCGAAGGCCTCGGCCAAGATCTCGATGCGGCTGGTTCCGAATCAGGACTACCGCAAGATCTCGAAACTCTTCGAACGCCACTTCCGACGGATCGCCCCCAAGAGCGTGAAGGTGGTGGTGCGGTCGCTGCACGGCGGCATGCCCTATGTCGCCCCGACCGACATGCCCGCCTACAAGGCTGCCGAGCGGGCCGTCACGGAGACCTTCGGCAAGAAGCCGCTGCCGTTCTATTCGGGCGGATCGATCCCGATCATCAGCGGGTTCGAGTCGATCCTGGGCATCAAGTCGCTGCTGATCGGCTTCGGACTGGCCGAGGATGCCATCCATTCGCCCAACGAAAGCTACGGACTCGAGCAGTTCGAACGCGGCGTGGAGACCATTCCGCTCTTCTACAAGTATTTCGCCGAAAGCCGCTAAGCCGATGTACGAGGAGTATCTGGAGGCGGCCGTCGCGATGGCCCGCGAGGCCGGTACCATACAGCTGAGAGGGTTCCGCAGCGGTGATCTGGGTGTGGAGACCAAGTCGAATCTCTACGACGTGGTGACGCGCATCGACAAGGAGTGCGAGGCGCTGATCGCCCGCCGCATCGCCGAACGTTTCCCTGACCACTCGCTGCTGGGCGAAGAGGGCGGTGAGCGCGGCGCGGCGGGCAGCGAGTGGCGCTGGGTGGTCGATCCGTTGGACGGGACGACCAACTACAGCCAGGGGCTGCCCGTCTTCGCGGTCTCGATCGCCCTGCAGCACTGCGGGCAGACGGTCGTCGGGGTGGTCTACGCCCCGTGGCTCGACGAGCTCTACACGGCCGTGAAGGGCGGCGGCGCCCGGCTCGTGCAGCGGGGTACAGAGCCCCGCACGCTGCGGGTCGGCAGCAAGAGCGACCTCGGCACGGCGGTCCTCGCCACGGGATTCCCCTACGACAAGGCGAGCAATGCGGACAACAACCTCGACAACGTCGCCCGCACGCTGACCCGCATCCGCGGGTTGCGGCGCATGGGGTCGGCGGCCTACGACCTGTGCTGCGTTGCGGCCGGGTGGATCGACGGATACTGGGAGCTGGCCCTCCACGAATGGGATGTCTGCGCCGGAGAGCTGATCGTCGGCGAGGCCGGCGGACGGGTCGAACCCCTCCGCACGGATCGCGGCGTATCGATCATCGCCGGCAACCCGGAACTGATCGCGGCCATGCGGCAATACATCCGATAGAGTCATCCGAACGGGTGCCGAGAGGCGCCAAACGGTCAAAAATGCAGGGGGCGGGAGCAATTCCCGCCCCTACTTTTGTGTGTTATTAAAAATTTTTCTTAACTTGCCTCCCGGATCAAAACTGAAAACAACATGTGTGGAATTGTCGGCTATGTCGGGCGGCGCGAGGCCTGTCCGATTCTGATCAAGGGGCTGCACCGCCTCGAATACCGGGGTTACGACAGCGCGGGAGTCGCGCTGGTCAACGACAAGGGGGCGCTCAACGTCTACAAATGCAAGGGCAAGGTCGCCGATCTGGAGCATTTCCTCGCAGGAAAGGATCTCTCGGGGACGATCGGTATCGCCCACACCCGTTGGGCCACCCACGGCGTGCCGAACGACGCCAATGCCCATCCCCACTACTCCGAATCGGAACGGATCGCGCTGATCCACAACGGCATCATCGAGAACTACCGCGTGCTGAAGGAGGCGCTCATCGAGAACGGCTTCACGTTCCGCAGCAGCACCGACTCCGAAGTGCTGGTCAACCTGATCGAGTATGTCCGCACGACGAACCGCTGCTCGCTGCTCGAAGCCGTGCGGCAGGCTCTGCGGCAGGTCGTCGGAGCCTATGCCATCGCCGTGATCGAGAAGGGGAACCCCGACGAGATCATCGCCGCCCGGCAGAGCAGCCCGATGGTCATCGGGATCGGTCAGGGCGAGTACTTCCTCTCGTCGGACGCCGCCTCGATCATCGAATACACGCAGGATTTCGTCTACGTGAACGACGGCGAAATCGCCGTCATCAACCGCAACGCCCCGCTCAAGGTCCTGACGCTCGACAACCACGACGCACGGATCGACATCCGCAAACTGCAGCTCTCGATCTCGCAGCTCGAAAAGGGCGGCTACCCCCATTTCATGCTCAAGGAGATCTACGAACAGCCCCGCACGCTGGTCGACTGCATCCGCGGACGAATCAACCCCGAGACGTGCGAGGTGAAACTCTCCGGGGTGATCGACCACCGCGACCGCTTCGTCAACGCACGGCGGATCATCTTCGTGGCGTGCGGCACCTCGTGGCACGCCTCGCTCATCGGCGAACATCTGATCGAGTCGATCTGCCGCATCCCGGTCGAGGTGGAGTACGCCTCGGAGTTCCGCTACCGCAACCCGATCATCCGCGAGGATGACATCGTCATCGCCGTGTCGCAGTCGGGCGAGACGGCCGATACGCTGGCCGCCGTCGAGCTGGCCCGCAAGGCCGGGGCCTTCGTCTTCGGCATCTGCAACGTCGTCGGGTCGTCGATCGCCCGCGCCACCGACTCCGGCGCCTACATCCACGTCGGACCCGAGATCGGCGTCGCCTCGACGAAGGCCTTCACGGGGCAGGTGACCGTCATGGCAATGCTCGCCCTGGCCATCGGCCGCGAAAAGGGGAGCGTCACGGATGCCTACTACCACGAGGTGGCCTCGGCGCTGCTCCATCTGCCCGAGACCCTCGAGGAGGTGCTTCGGGTGGCGCCGCAGATCGCCGATCTGGCCAAGATCTTCACCTATGCCCACAACTTCATCTACCTCGGCCGCGGGTATAACTACCCCACGGCTCTCGAGGGGGCGCTCAAGCTCAAGGAGATCTCCTACATCCACGCCGAAGGCTACCCCGCCGCCGAGATGAAGCACGGCCCCATCGCGCTGATCGACGCCGAGATGCCCACGGTGGCCATCGCCACGCCGGACCATACCTACGAAAAGACCGCCTCGAACATCGAGGAGATCAAGGCCCGCGGCGGAAAGATCATTGCCGTCTGCGCGCGCGACGACCAGCAGGTGCGCCGCTCGGCCGACTACGTGATCGAGGTGCCGGTCATCACCGAATGTCTGATGCCGGTGGTCGTCTCGGTGCCGCTGCAGTTGCTGGCCTACTACATCGCCGTCTACAAGGGCCGCAATGTCGACCAACCCCGCAACCTGGCCAAATCCGTGACCGTGGAGTAAACGGGGTCCGGCCGGGAACCGACGGGAGGGTCGGTCGGCGATCCGGAAGCGGAGCCGTGAAAAGCCGTTTTTACCGGCATCGCCCGGTCTGCGGCCAATCTGCACGGAGTCCGCAACGGGGCTGTCTGACAATCCATCTGCGGCAGCTGCCCCGAACGATCCGTGAGCCCGGCCCCGTCGGCAGAACCGGCAGGACCGGCTGTCGGAGACTCCGCCCCGCAGCGAGCAGAAACAAGAGAGGCCGACCCCCGAAGGGATCGGCCTCTCTTGTTGAATGAATTGCGGCGGAGGGCTACATCTCCTCGTAGGCATACTGGATGGCCCGGTTCAACTGATCGATGAAGGGTTGCGTACGGCGGAACTCCTCCACCAATCGATCCGTCAGATTGTCGGCAAGCACATACTCCTCCGGGAGCTGTTTCTCCAGACAATAGTCCTTCTGCCGGAGCAGGTCGGCAAATTCCGAATCGGCCGGGAAACCCGTCGGAACCCGCTTGAGCCGGTTCGAACGGTCGAGCGCAAAGCCGCTGGCCGTCCGGATCGCCTGCATCATCTCGGCGCCGTGGTCCAGCACCTCCTCGCGGATCGACCGCAACACGGTCGGTTCGAGGCAAACCGCTCCCGAAGCCAGCAGGTGGTTGCTCCCCGATTCGCCGTCCGCCACCGGTTCGAGGTGGAAATAGTAGCCCGCATAGCCCGACTTCTTGCCTTTCGGGGCGATGAAGGTACCGATCCAGCTCTTGTAGGGCCGCTTGTCGGGCGAAAAGCGCGTATCGCGGGCAATGCGGTAGGTACAGTCCTGAGGCCGCAGCCCCCGCACCGTCGCATCGAACGACGCAATCCCCTCGATCAGCTCCGCCGTGAAGTCGGCCCACTGTCGCTTGACGTGGGCCCACTCCGTGCGATGGGCATCGAACCACTCGCGGTCGTTGTTCGCGTGCAGCCGCCGCAGGAAATCCAGTATCTCCGCGCTCTGCATGCTACCAGGCAAACAACGGATAGTTGGCCATCAGCGCGTTGACATCCTTGCGGACGGCGGCGATGTTCTCCTCGTTCTCCGGATCGCACAGCACACGGTCGATCAGGCCGACGATGTAGTCCATCTGATCCTCCTTCAGGCCGCGCGTGGTGATGGCCGGCGTACCGAAACGCAGGCCCGAGGTCTGGAACGGCGAACGCGTATCGAACGGAACCATGTTCTTGTTGGTCGTGATGTCGGCAGCCACGAGGCACTTCTCGGCCAGTTTGCCCGTCAGTTCGGGAAACTTCGTGCGCAGGTCGACCAGCATCAGGTGGTTGTCCGTACCGCCCGAGACGATCTTGTAACCGCGTTTCACAAAGGCCTCGGCCATGGCGGCGGCATTCTTCTTGACCTGGAGCTGATACTCCTTGTATTCGGGCTGCAGCGCCTCTCCGAAGGCCACGGCCTTGGCGGCGATCACATGCTCGAGCGGTCCGCCCTGGATACCCGGGAAGACTGCCGCGTTGAGCACCTGCGACATCATCTTCACGACACCCTTCGGCGTCTTCAGTCCCCACGGATTCTCGAAATCCTTGCCCATGAGGATGATACCTCCGCGCGGGCCGCGCAGCGTCTTGTGGGTCGTCGAGGTGACGATATGGGCATACTTCACCGGATTGTCCAGCAGCCCGGCGGCGATCAGACCCGCCGTGTGGGCCATGTCGACCATCAGCAGGGCGCCGACCTTGTCGGCAATCTCACGCATGCGCTTGTAGTCCCACTCGCGCGAATAGGCCGATGCACCGCCCACGATCAGCTTCGGGTGGCACTCCATCGCCTTGCGCTCCATGGCGTCGTAGTCGATGCGGCCGGTCGCCTCGTCGAGCTGGTAGCCGACGGCCTTGAAGTACTTGCCCGACATGTTCACCGGCGAACCGTGCGAAAGGTGACCTCCGTGAGCGAGGTCGAGCCCCATGAACGTGTCACCGGGCTGCATGCAGGCGAAGAAGACCGCCATGTTGGCCTGTGCTCCCGAGTGCGGCTGCACGTTGGCCCACTCCGCACCGTAGAGTTCGCAGAGGCGCTCGATGGCCAGCGACTCCACCTTGTCCACCACCTCGCAGCCTCCGTAGTAACGGGCGCCGGGGTAACCTTCGGCATACTTGTTCGTGAGCACCGAGCCCATGGCCTCCATTACCTCATTGCTGACGAAGTTCTCCGAGGCGATCAGCTCGATACCGTGCATCTGACGGCTGCGCTCGTCGGCAATCAAATCGAAAATCCGGGAATCTCTTTTCATGTTTTGTTTTGGGTTATGAAATCCTTTACGGTCGGTAAAGATAAGGAAATTTGCCGGAATTCCTGCATCCCTCTGCTGTTTTAATCAGATATTTTTCCTATCTTTGCGCTGCAAAATTGGTTGATTTTACCTTAAAAACATACGATTATGAAATTGCTCGAAGGAAAAGTGGCCGTCATCACCGGCGCAGCTCGCGGTATCGGTAAGGCCATCGCCCTCAAATTCGCCTCCGAAGGCGCCAACGTCGCCTTCACCGATCTGGTCATCGACGAGAACGGCAAGGCTACCGAAGCCGAAATCGCCGCTCTCGGCGTCCAGGCCAAAGGCTACGCCTCGAATGCCGCCAACTTCGAAGAGACCCATCAGGTCATCAAACAGATCATGGAGGACTTCGGACGGATCGACATCCTGGTCAACAACGCCGGTATCACGAAGGACGGTCTGATGATGCGCATGTCCGAGGCACAGTGGGACGCCGTGATCACCGTCAACCTCAAGTCGGCCTTCAACTTCATCCACGCCGTAACGCCGATCATGGCCCGTCAGAAGAGCGGCTCGATCATCAACATGTCGTCGGTGGTGGGTGTGAGCGGAAACGCCGGACAGTGCAACTACTCCGCCTCGAAGGCCGGCATGATCGGTCTGGCCAAGTCGATCGCCAAGGAGATGGGTTCGCGCGGCATCCGTGCCAACTGCATCGCCCCGGGATTCATCATGACCGACATGACCGACAAGCTCCCCGACTCGGTCAAGGAGGAGTGGTACAAGCAGATTCCGCTGCGTCGCGGCGGTACGCCCGAGGAGGTTGCCAAGGTGGCCCTGTTCCTCGCTTCGGATCTCTCGTCGTATGTCAGCGGCCAGGTGATCCACTGCTGCGGTGCCATGAACTGCTAAATCGTGACGGGGGGGGGAAAAAAAACGACGCCCCCGGCCAGCTCTTGCGGAGCGCTCTCTTCCCGACGGAACGGAGCGCTCCGTTGTTTTATCTGCCCGGCGGACCGGCTCCGCACCCCCCCTCGGGCAGATCGGACCGGAACGCCCGGTATGGCGCCTGAACCGGGAATCGGCACGGCACCACGCGGGATTGCGAGGCAGCCTGGTGCGGTTTTTGTCGTCAGAAGGTCGATTCTGCCACCGCAAGAGGCTCCATGTCTCCCTTTTTTACTATATTTGCTCCGTATGAAACGACTCGTGACCCTTCTGGCCGCCGTGGCCACCCTGCACGGCATCGCCTCCGCCCAGGAGGCAACCCTTCCGTCCCCCGATGCCCGCACGATCGGCATGGGCGGCGTAATGATGACCAACCTCTCCGGTTCGCATGCCATCTACAACAACGCGGCCCTCTCGGCCTTCTCGCTGACCCCCGCACAGATCTCCTCGTCGTACTACGGGCAGGGCAAGTTCGACTATTATGCCGTCTCGGGCAACTGCCGCCTCGACAACGCCAACCTGGTACAGGCCGGCTGGAGACAGTTCCTGCGCGAACGCGGCAACAACGACATGGCCGTCGATCTGGGCTACACGCGCCGCATCAACGACCGGTGGGCCGTCGGAGTCGTCGCCCGGTACATGCACCTGCGACGCCCCGAGGTATCGTCCGACGCTCTGGCCGCCGATCTGAGCGTCGCCTATCAGCTGCCGCTCGAGAATGTCGGCAGCTACTCGACGCTGCGGGCCGGAGCAAAACTCGCCAACCTCGGCTCGTATCTCTCCCAAACGGACTACATCCTCCCGATGGACCTCACGGCCGGCGTGGCGCTGGATACCTTCGTCACCGACGCCCACGAGATCACGGTCGGCACCGATCTGGGCTACTACTTCTATCCGAAGGCGGTCCGCGGATTCCAGATGTCGATCGGCGCGGAGTACAACCTCATGCAGCTCGTGCAGTTCCGAGGCGGATACCATTTCGGCGAACAGCGCTACTACTATCCGAGTTACTGGTCGGTGGGAGCCGGCGTGCGGATTCTCCATCTGCGGCTCGACTTCGCCTATCTCTTTGCCGAGAAGAACACCCTGCTGCACAACACCTACAGCCTGAGTTTCGGCTTCGACTTCTGACCCGGGAGCCGGCAATGTGACTCCTCCTCAGCGGGGAGGCCAGCAGAGGGGGGGGGTAAAGGAAGACGAGGAGAAACAACAGAAGACACTCAAACCATTCCCCAAGCGGCAAAAGAGGCTCAATGTACAAAAAAAATCTTCCACCGAACGGGTGGAAGATTTTTTCATGCAGACACCGGCCGGGTCGGGCAGCAAGGCACCAAATACCGGCGCCGTCGGACAACAGACCCCAACGACCGGCCATATCGAAGCCCGATGCCGCTTCAGATGCGGCCTTCGCTGCGCAACACCTCCAGCAGTCCGTCGCAACCGTCCTCCAGCAGATCGAGAACCAGCTCGAACCCTTCGTGTCCCTCGTAATAGGGGTCGGGGACGTAGGTCCGGTCGGGATGGTGGCGGCAGAAATCCGTCATGCGGCAGATGCGCCCGGCCGCAGCCCGCGACGGCGCCATCCGATACAGCGTCTCGTAGTTCATGTCGTCCATGACGACAATCCGGTCGAAGCGGTCGAAATCCTCCTCGCGGATCTGACGCGCCCGGTGGGTCAGCGCATATCCGCGCCGCGCCGCCGCACTCCGCATCCGCGGATCGGGCAGATCGCCCCGGTGTCCTCCATACGTTCCGGCCGAATCGACCTCCATCCGGTCGGACAATCCTCCACGCTCGATCCGGTCCCGCAAAATACCCTCGGCAGCCGGCGAACGACAGATGTTGCCCAGGCAGACAAACAGAATTTTCGTTTTCATGGCTGCAAAGATAACTGCAGGACGCGGCAGCACCAAATTTGGACGCCATTTTTTGGGGATCCGACATTCGGAACATCTTTTGCATCCGCGACCGGGCGGAGTCCGGGCGGTTTTCGGCCCGATGACCCGCCGTGGCAGTCCGGCCGTAGCGAAATCCGGAACAACAGGCGTGCGGCAACACTTCGCGGGGGCCGGCGCCGGTACACAAGCGCCCGGAGCGGCACCTCACAAGCCATACCCCCACGGCAAGGGCCTTTCGGACAGGAGCAGCCCCTCTCCGGCGGGATGCCGTTCCGGATCGTCCGCACCCGGCTTCGGCAACGGTCGCGATCCGTAAATTTCGCAATTCCGGCCACCGGCTCCTATACGATCGAAAAATATGACAAATCGGACAATAATTGGAACTCCCGGATTCCCGATATTCCAAGAATTTTCAGTACCTTTGCCCCCGATTTGTTTTCACTGGAAACCGAAAAAACAGAGAACGTATGAAGATGAAAGTAATTGCGATACTGGCCGCCGCCGCGCTGACCGTATCGACGGCTTCCGCTCAGGAACAACCGCACAAGGTGCAGAATGTCGAACTGCTCGACCTGGACGGGAAACCCGCAAAACTGCCCCACTTCGGCGAGAAAAACCTCATGATATTCTATGTCGACCCCGACCGACACAAGCAGAACGAGGAGTTTACCTATGAACTCGAACGCAACCACCGCGCCTCGGGCGACAACATCTACGGCTTCGGCATCATGAACCTCAAGGATGCCCCGATGATCCCCAACGGCATGGCCCGCAGCATGGCCAAGAAACGCACCGAAAAGAACGGCGCCACGGTCCTCGCCGACGAAAACCGCACGCTGAGCACGGCGTGGGGACTGGGCGACTGCAACAACCAGTTCGTGCTGATCCTCGTCTCGAAGGAGGGCGAAATCGTCTTCCTGCGCAAAGGCGTCCTCTCCGAGGCCGACAAGCAGGCTTTTTACAAAACGGTCGAGAAGTATCGATAACGCATGCTGCGCCGATCCGCCCTGTTTTCTCTCGTGATCGTCTTCACGGGAGCCCTCCTCCCCGCGGTTGCTCAGGACCCCGGCATGTATGTCACCCAGCAGGGTGACACCATCCGCTACACCTACACCCCTCTGCCTCAGGAAAAGCCCCGAAAGAAGCCCTTCCTCAGACGCGTCGTGGACTATTTCGGCGAATCGACTACCGATCGTACCTTCGAAAAGAAGATCGACTTCACCTTTGCCGGCGGCCCCAGCTATTCGAAAAGCACCAGCCTCGGCATCGGTGTGCTGGCCGCTGGCCTCTACCGGCTCGACCGTACCGACTCGATCACCTCGCCCTCCGACGTCTCGGTCTTCGCGAGTGTCTCGATCACCGGATTCTACACGGTCGGAATCTCCGGAAACACCATCTTTGCCCGGAACAAGCAGCGCGTGATCTACTCCGCCGAGTTCATCTCCGCGCCGCGCGACTTCTGGGGAATCGGCTATGACAACGCCCTCCACAACCCGGCGAGCTCCTATGCCGAAAAGCGAATCCAGATCAAGGGCCAGTATCAGCGCGAGATCCTGCCCCACACCTATGTGGGCGGACTCGTCAACTTCGACTATACGCGCGGCCTGCGCTTTACGAAACCCGAGTATCTCGCCGGCGAGAATACCAGCTACACGGCAACCGGAATCGGTGCCGTCGCCGAGTATGACAGCCGCGACTTCATCTCCAACCCCTTCCGCGGCGTCTACATCAGCCTGCAGGAGACGCTCTTCCCCAAGGGACTCGGAAACTGCGGGAAGACCCTCTGGCAGACCACCTTCATCGCCGATGCCTACCACAAGGTGTGGAACGGCGGTATCCTGGCCACGGACCTCTATGCCGAATTCAACTCCGACGGAACCCCCTGGCCCATGCTCGCCCGTCTGGGCGACAACCAGCGCATGCGGGGATACTACCTCGGACGCTTCACCGACAACGACATGATCACCTTCCAGATCGAGCTCCGGCAGCGGATCTGGCGGCGAATCGGCGGTGTCGTCTGGGGCGGCGCCGGCAACGTCTTCCCCTCGTTTGGAAAGTTCGACTGGAGCAAAACCCTCCCCAACTACGGCGTCGGCCTGCGCTGGGAACTCAAGAGACGTGTCAACGTCCGTATCGACTACGGCTTCGGAAAGGATACCAACAGCTTCCTGCTGAGTATCAACGAGGCCTTCTAACCGACCAAGTATAGATTATGAGTGTTGTTAAGAATCGGAAAGAGATGAGCCCCAAGGAGCCGCGACGGATCGTCAAGACCCGCAGCCGCTTCACCACGCTGCTGACGATCTACTTCTTCGTCGTGCTGATCATTCCGAACTGTGTGCTGGCAAATACGGAGTCCTACTCCGTCTGGTCGACCGAGGCGCTGATCCTCATCCCCCTGGGATTCTACATGATGTGGAGTGTCGCCCTGCGCCGATCGGGCGTGATGATCTGGCTCGGCTTCCCCTTCATCTTCTTCTGCGCCTTCCAGATCGTGCTGCTCTACCTGTTCGGCAACTCGATCATCGCGACCGACATGTTCACCAACGTCCTGACGACCAACCCCGGCGAGGCCGGTGAACTGCTCGGCAATATCTACCCCTCGGTGGTGCTGGTGTGCGTGCTCTACCTGCCGCTGCTGTGGCTCGCCGCCCGCGAAATCGCCCACAAGCGGTACATCACCCCCACCTCGCGCATCAACATCGGATTGACCGGCGCCGTCGTCTTCGCCTTCGGCCTGCTGGCCCTGATCCCGGCCTACCACGTCAGCGAAAACAAGCACGTGCTGCGCGACGAGATCTTCCCCGTCAACGTCTTCTACAACCTCGGGCTGAGCGGCTCGGAGTTCCGCAAGTCGCACAACTTCGCCCAAAGCTCCGAAGGGTTCTCCTACGAGGCCCGGCGGACGGCCCGGATCCCCGAACGCGAGGTCTATGTCTACATCATCGGCGAGGCCGCCCGGGCCATGAACTGGCAGCTCTACGGCTACGAACGCGAGACGAATCCGCGGCTGTCGAAGATGGACGACCTGGTGGTCTTCCGCAACCTGCTGACCCAGAGCAACACCACGCACAAGAGCGTGCCGCTGATCCTCTCGTCGGTGGCTACGGACGAACACGAGGAGCTCTATCGCCGCAAGGGTTTGCCGGCCCTGTTCAACGAGGTGGGCTTCGACACGTGGTTCGTCTCGAACCAGTCGCCCCAGGGTGCCATGATCGACAATCTGGCGCACGACGCCAAGCATCTGATCTACATCCGTTCGCCGCGTCGGGACATGCAGCTGCTCGAGGAGGTGAAGAAGATCCTCGAAACGAGCCGTGAACAGAAGATCCTCATCGTGCTCCACTGCTACGGATCGCACTTCAGCTACCACCAGCGCTACCCGCGGGAGTTTGCCCGCTTCCTGCCCGACGATGACGTGGCCATCGCCCCGCAGCACCGTCAGACGCTGGTCAACGCCTACGACAACTCGATCCTCTACACGGACCACTTCCTGGCCGAGACGATCGACTACCTGCGTTCGCTCGAAGGGACGGCCTCGGCGCTGCTCTACTGTGCGGACCACGGCGAAGATCTGATCGACGACGACCGCGAACGGTTCCTCCACGCCTCGCCCACCACGACGGCCTACCAGCTCTACGTGGCATCGCTGGCCTGGTTCTCGGAGGAGTATCAGCGCTATTTCCCCGAAAAGGTGGCTGCCGCCCGGGCCAACGAAACGGCCCCCGCCACGTCGCATGCCATCTTCCACACGATGGCCGACATGGCCTCGATTGAGGGCCGTTACCTCTCGACGCGGGTTTCGCTTGTCAGCCCCGACTTCGACCGTCAGGCACCCCGCTTCTACCTGAACGATCACAACGAGGCGGTACCCTATCCCAAAACCGGACTGCGGCAGGAGGATTACGAGGTATTCCGCCGCTACGGCATCGAATTATAGCATCCGGGGGGGGGCCGAAGTGAGGGCTACCCAAACAGGGTCGGAGACGAGGACGGGACCGGAGAGGCAGCCCCGGGACCGGGCCAGGGACAAGGTGTGGAGGCCGGGAGGCAACCCGCTGGCTGGATCAGAGACAAGGCGGGGGATCAAAAAGGTCCCCACGGACTGCGCCAGGAACGAGAAAGGAGCCGGAGAGGCCCCGCGGGACTGGACCAGAGATAAAAACGGAGTCAGAAATGCGCCCCGGGACAGAGCCAGAGACAAAACGGGACAGAGATACCCCGGCCAGGATCCAAGGGCAAGAAGTGGAGGCCGGGTGACCACGCCGGCTGTCGATTCTCCGGCCTCAGCGAATAAACAGATCCGGTCTGGAGATCTTGTCCAGACCGGATCTGTTCTTTATGCGGAAGATGTCCGGAACCAAATCCCCTCGACAACCGAAAACGCACAAAAAAGGCAGAGGCCGCAACCCGTCAGGGCGCGGCCTCTGTCATGCTTTTTTCCTCCCGATTTATTTCGAAGCCTCGACGGAAACCTTGCGGAACTCCTTCATCAGTTTCGAAATCTCCAGAGCGGATTTGCGGGCACGGGTGCCGGCAGCCTTGTTGTTTTTCTCAACCTGAGCGGCTGCATTGGCAGCGAATACCTCAAACTCGGCATTGATTTTTTCTACTAACTCTTTCATGGTTTTGTGTAAGTTTAATTGTTTTTGGAGTTTTGGGCTTGTTATCAACGCAAAGATATAAAAATATTCTAAACAACGCCTTCCGAAGGCGGAAAAACGCGCATTTTTCGTCGAAAATTCCCCCGTTGAAGGGGTTATACCCCCTTTTTGGCGATCGCAGGATGTCAAAAACGTCCTTTCGACAGATCCGATCCGTCCCGATCCCCGCGGCGGAATCCCTTCGCAAAGGCCGCCGAACGCCTCGCACAACTGCCGCGCCGCCCTCCGCAGCCCGTTTCCGGTGCACACCGCCGCGTCCGATCCGGAGCGCGATACCCAAAAATGAGGATTGTCAATCTCGGAAGAAAATTGTAATTTTGGGGCCAAATACAACAGTTGTAAAATGCGTCTTTCCGAATTGAAAAGCGGCGAATCCGCCACGATCATCAAGGTCATGGGTCACGGAGGCTTCCGGCGCCGCATCATGGAGATGGGTTTTGTGCGCGGAGAGAGGGTTCAGGTGATTCTCAACGCCCCGCTCAAGGACCCCATCGAATACCGGATCATGGGTTACGACATCTCGCTGCGCCGCAGCGAGGCCGAAATGGTCGAGGTGCTCTCCGACGCCGAGGCCGACGAATACCTCGCCCGCCGCGACGAGCGGATCCGCAAGGCGACCGAAGCCTCGGGCAGCGGCTCCGACGGCCAGACCGGCAGCGACTCCCCGAACAAGGAGGACCACGACGACGGCTGTGCGTCGATCGAGGATGTCCTCGCCCGTCAGAGCCGGACGATTGCCGTAGCACTCGTCGGGAACCCCAACAGCGGCAAAACCTCGCTCTTCAACGCCATCTCGGGCGGCCACGAACACGTCGGCAACTACAGCGGCGTGACGGTCGGCGCCAAGGTCGGCCACTGCGTCTACCGCGGCTACCACTTCGAGATCACCGACCTGCCCGGCACCTACGCCCTCTCGGCCTACTCGCCCGAGGAGCGCTACGTGCGGATGCACCTGGCCACGAAGACCCCCGACGTGGTCATCAACTCGGTCGTCGCCTCGAATATCGAGCGAAACCTCTACCTGACCACCGAACTCATCGACATCAATCCCCGCATGGTCGTGGCCCTGAACATGTACGACGAACTGAAGGCCAGCGGCGCACAGCTCGACTACGACAGTCTGGGCCGCATGCTGGGTGTACCGATGGTTCCGGTCGAGGCCCGTAACAACAAGGGTATCAACGACCTGCTCGACACGGTGATCAATGTCTACGAGAACCGCGACGAACGCGTGCGCCACATCCATATCAACATGGGTCCCGTCATCGACGAGAGCCTGCGCAAGCTCAACGGCGACATGAGCATCCACCGCGACGAACTGCCCAAGGCCTTCCCGCCCCGCTACTGGGCCATGAAGATGCTCGAGGGCGACAAGCAGGCCGAAGAGGCCCTGCACGGCTGCGAACGCTACCCGGTGTGGGTCGAGATCCGCGACCGCGAGGCCAAACGCATCTCCGAAGCCCTGGGCGAGGATGTCGAGACGGCATTCGCCAACCAGAAGTACGGATTCATCCAGGGGGCGCTCAAGGAGACCTTCACCCCCGGCAAACGCGAAGAGGTGACCGCTACGGCGCTGATCGACACCTTCGTCACCCACAAGCTGTGGGGCTTCCCGATCTTCTTCGCCCTGATGGCGCTGATGTTCTGGTGCACGTTCAGCATCGGCGCCTACCCCCAGGCCTGGATCGACGCCCTGGTCGGCTGGATCGGCCGCGGCGTGGATGCCCTGATGCCCGCCGGACCGTTGCGCGACATGATCGTCGACGGCATCATCGGCGGCGTCGGATCGGTCATCGTCTTCCTGCCCAACATCATGATCCTCTACCTGTTCATCGCCTTCATGGAGGATTCGGGATACCTGGCCCGCGCCGCCTTCATCATGGACCGCGTCATGCACCGCATCGGCGTCCACGGCAAGTCGTTCATCCCGATGATCATGGGATTCGGCTGCAACGTCCCCGCCATCATGGCCTGCCGCACCATCGAAAGCCGCAGCAGCCGGCTGATCACCATCCTGATCACCCCCTTCATGTCGTGCAGCGCCCGCATCCCGATCTACATCCTGCTGACGGGCGTCTTCTTCCCCGAAAACGCCGGAGCCGTCATGGTGGGTCTCTATCTGCTGGGCGTCGTGGTCGCCGTGATCACCGCCCGCCTCATGCGTCGGTTCCTCTTCCCGGTGGACGAGACCCCCTTCGTCATGGAGCTGCCCCCCTACCGGCTGCCGACCTGGAAGACCACCGTCGCCCACATGTGGGACAAGTGCGCGCAGTACCTCAAGAAGATGGGAGGCATGATCCTCATCGCCTCGGTCATCGTCTGGGCCCTGAGCTACTACCCCCGTTCGGAAAAGAGCGTCGGCGCCGAGGCCCACTACGAGAACTCCTACCTCGGACGGATCGGAAAGGGTTGCGAACCGGTATTCCGCCCGCTGGGATTCAACTGGAAGGCCAGCGTGGCCCTGCTCTCGGGACTGCCGGCCAAGGAGATCGTCGTCTCGACGCTCGGCGTCCTCTATGCCGAGGCACCGCAGGCCGAGGCTGCTCCGGCTGCCGGAAGCACGACTCCGGCAACGTCGGAGGCTTCGGACATCCAGACCGCACAGTCGCCCGAGACGATCGGCATCATCGGCGGTGCGGATGCACAAACTCAGATCGCCGTCACGGCACCGGCCGAAGACCCCGCCGCGCAGGAATCCGTCCGAATCGCCGAAGCGGCAGGATCCGATGCCGGCTCGGATGAGGAGGCGGAACTCGAATCGCTCGGCGAACGGCTGCTCGGCAGCGGCGACTTCACGAAGGCCTCGGCCCTGGCCTTCCTCGTCTTCATCCTGCTCTACTTCCCCTGCATCGCCACGGTCGTCGCCATGGGATCGGAGGCCGGCTGGAAGTGGGCCGTCGCATCGATTCTCTACAATACGGCCGTCGCGTGGGTGATCTCGTGGATCGTCTACCTGGTGGCCCGCATCTTCTGACGCGATGGGCGTACAGGACTATATCGTTGCGGTGATCGTCGGCGCAGCCGTGGCTACGGCCGTCGTCTGGTTCTGGAGGCTGCTGTGCGGCCGGCGAAGGGGCGGATGCGCCTCCTGCGCCTCGACAAACTGCCCCCTGAAGGAGAAGATGCGAAAATAAATTTGCGTATACACGCCTCTTGCGCTATATTTGCCGCCCGAAAACGGCGGAACTCCGCAGCGAAGCCGACTCTCAAAAGGTCGGCTTCGCCGTTTTTCGGACCTTCCGCGCGCAAAAAACCGTGTGTGAACGTAACGTGATTCTATGACCGGACTATTCTACATTCTCTTCTTCTGGCTCCTGGGCAACGGCCTGAGCCTGCTCACCGGCGGCTACATCTCCGGAAACATCATCGGACTGATCCTCCTCTTCGCATCGTTATGCCTGCACTGGGTCAAGGCCGAAACCATCCGTCCCGCCGCCCGCTTCCTGCTCGGCGCCATGGCCCTCTTCTTCGTCCCCTACGGCGTCGGCCTGATGGACTCCTACCAGGTGATCCTCGAAAACCTCTGGGCCATCCTCGTCTCGGGAATCGTCTCGACGATCCTCGTCCTGGTGGTCGCCGGCAAAACCTATCAAAGTCTCAACCGCAGAGTCCGTCTGCGCCACATCAAACAACAACGTCACGATGCTTGATTTCAACTTTCTCCGTTCGGATCTCTTCCTGCTCACCCTCACCGTGGGGCTCTACTGCCTGGGCGGGATGATCTACCGCCGCATGCGCCTGCCGCTGCTCCACCCCGTTCTGCTGACCTTCGTCGCCGTGATCGTCTTCCTCAAGTGCACCGGTATCGACTATCCGCGCTATCAGGAGGCTACCGGCATCCTCAATTTCGCCCTCGGCATGTCGGTCGTCGCACTGGGATACCTCCTCTACGAGCAGGTCGAGCGGCTGCGCAGCAGTCTGATGCCCGTCGCCGTGGCCACGCTGGCCGGGTGTGTCGTCGGCGTGCTGAGCGTCGTCTACATCGCCGAAGCCTTCGGCGTCGAGCGCCAGATCCTCAATTCGCTCGCCCCGAAGTCGGTCACCGTCCCCATCGCCGTGTCGGTCGCCGGACCGCTCGGCGGAAACGTCTCGGTCACCTCGGTGGTGGTCTTCTGCGTCGGCATCTTCGGCAGTATCTTCGGCGAGTGGGTGCTCCGCCGCTGCGGCGTGCGTGACCCCGAAGCCCGCGGTTTCGCCCTCGGCGCCGCCGCCCACGGAATCGGTACGGCCCGCGCCATCGAAATCGGCGCCGTCGAGGGTGCGCTGAGCGGTCTGGCCATGGCCCTGATGGGACTCGCCACGGCCCTGCTCGTCCCCTTCATGGAGCACTATCTCTATTGACAAGACGTCCGGATCGGGCCCCGGACCCCCTCTGGAATCGCCTCCAAAAGACGGCCGACCCCCGACGGGTCGGCTTTTTTGTTCCTATAATTTTTTAATATTTCCGCAAGAATCCCTATCTTTGCGGCCAGTACACAAATATCCAAACACATCTCAAAATGGCAAAAGCAGTCAATATCGCCCGTTCGCACCGGATGGACGGAATCGGAGAGTACTATTTTTCGCGTCGTCTGCGCGAAATCGCCGAGATTGAGGCCCAGACCGGCCGTCAGATCATCAAACTCGCCATGGGAAGCCCCGACCTTCCGCCCCACCACTCCGTAATCGAATGCCTCGGAAAGGAGGCACAGCGCCCCGATGTACACAAATACATGTCCTATCAGGGTGAGCCCATTCTGCGAAAGGCTTTTGCCGACTGGTACAAGAAGTGGTATCATGTCGATCTGGACTTCAAGTCGGAGATCTATCCGCTGATCGGTTCGAAGGAGGGTATCATGCACATCTGCATGACGTTCCTCAATCCCGGCGACAAGGTCCTCGTCCCGAACCCCGGCTACCCGACCTACTCGGCCGGCGTGAAGCTCGCCGGCGGCGTCATGATCCCCTACTCGCTCAACAAGCAGACGAACTTCTACCCCGATTTCGAGGCCATCGAGAAGGCCGGCCTCGACGGCGTGAAGATCATGCTCGTCAACTACCCCAACATGCCGACCGGTCAGGTGGGCTCGATGGAGCTCTTCAAGAAGCTCGTCGAGTTCGGCGCCAAGCACAACATCCTGATCGTGCACGACAACCCCTACAGCTTCATCCGCAACTCGGCCGGTCCGCTCTCGATCATGGCCGTCGACGGTGCGAAGGATGTCGCCCTGGAACTCAACTCACTCTCGAAGGGCCACTCGATGGCCGGATGGCGTGTCGGCGTCATCGTCGGCAAGGCCGAGTGGATCAAGGACATCATGACCTTCCGCAGCAACATGGATTCCGGCATGTTCTACCCGATCCAGGCCGCTTCGGCCACGGCCCTGGCCCTGGGCGAGGATTGGTACAAGGAGCTCAACGCCATCTACTACGGCCGTGAGAAGCAGGCCTACGAACTGCTCAACGCCCTCGGCTGCACCTACCGCGAGCATCAGGCCGGACTCTTCGTCTGGGCCGAACTGCCCGAGGACTACAAGGGTGACTGCTTCTCGTTCTCGGACGAGGTGATGGAGAAGGCCGACGTCTTCCTCACGCCGGGCGGAATCTTCGGTTCGGAGGGTCTGCGCTACATCCGCATCACGCTCTGCTGCCCCGAGGAGCTGCTCAAGAAGGCTACCGACAGGATCAAGGCCGCCTTCGGAAAATAGCAGACAAACTACTGCCGAGTCCCGTTAAGCGAAGCCGCCGTCTCCCGTATGGAAGGCGGCGGCTTTGTCGTTCGAAGGCCTGTCTGAGAAGGAAGACTACTCCTTCACGATGCGGATTGAGAGGATTCGGTCGCCGCGGCGGATGTCGTCGATGACGTCCAGCCCCTCGACCATCTGCCCGAAGCAGGTGTGGACCCCGTCGAGATGCTTCGTGTTCTCCCGGTTCATGCAGATGAAGAACTGCGAGCCGCCGGTATCCTTGCCGGCATGGGCCATCGACAGCACGCCCCGGTCGTGACGCTGGCGCGGCGCCGAGGTCTCACACTTGATCGTGTAGCCCGGGCCTCCCGTACCGTCGCCCCGCGGGCAGCCGCCCTGGATCACGAAGTCGGGAATCACCCGGTGGAAGGTCAGTCCGTCGTAAAATCCGTGTTCGGCCAGGTCGACGAAGTTGGCCACGGTTCCCGGGGTCTCGTCGGCATAGAGTTCGGCCTTCATCGTCCCCTTCTCGGTCTCAATGATCGCGTAGGTTTTCATGGATTTTCGCTTTTATCAGTTCACGTTTATTCGGTCACCCGGACCTTGGCGGCTGCGGCCTTCACCCGCGTGCGCAGGGCGTCGAGATCGCTCCCCAGCGGTTCGTAACCCACGACAACACCCATGCGGCGGTTAACCCGAGCTGTGGGTTTGCCGAAGATGCGGATGTCGGTGCGCGGGTTGTCGGCCAGCGCCTCGGCGATGCCCTCGTACTGCGGTGCCGAGGTCTCGATCGGCGAGAGGATCACGGCGCTGGCGCCCATCCGCTCGAAGGTGATCTCCGGGATCGGCAGCCCGAGCACGGCCCGCAGGTGGAGTTCAAACTCGTTGAGATTCTGCGTACCGGCCAGCGTCACCATGCCCGTATCGTGCGGACGCGGCGAGAGTTCGGAGAAGTAGACGCCGTTCTCGTGGCTCAGGAAGAACTCCACGCCCCAGATGCCGGCACCGGTCAGGGCCTCGGTCACGGCTGCGGCCATGCGCTGCGCCTCGGCCAGATGTTCCGGCGCGATGTGCGGCGACTGGAAGCTCTCGCGGTAGTCACCCCCCTTCTGCACGTGGCCGATCGGCGGGCAGAAGAGCGTCGGGCCGTTCTTCTGCGTGACGGTCAGCAGCGTAATCTCGCTGTCGAAGCGGATGAACTCCTCGACGATCAGTTCGCGAATGTCGCCGCGCGACCCTTCGCAACCGTAGTGCCAGGCCGCCTCGATCTCCTCGGGACCCTTGACCACGGACTGACCCTTGCCCGAGGACGACATCAGCGGCTTCACCACGCAGGGATAGCCGATGCGGTCGGCCGCCTCACGCAGCTCCTCGAGCGTGCGGGCATAGAAGTATCGGGCGGTCTTCAGTCCGAGCTCCTTGGCTGCCAGGTCGCGGATCGCCTTGCGGTTCATCGTATAGTTCACGGCCCGGGCGCTCGGCGTCACCTGAATGCCTTCGCGTTCGAAATCGTAGAGGCGTTCGGTGCGGATGGCCTCGATCTCCGGCACGATCAGGTCGGGACGGTGCTTGGCCACCACGGCCGCCAGGGCATCGCCGTCGAGCATGTCGAAGACCTCGCAGGCATCGGCCACCTGCATGGCCGGAGCCCCGGCATACTTGTCGCAGGCCACGACCGTCTGGCCCAGCCGCTGGGCCGCAATCACGAACTCCTTGCCCAGTTCGCCCGAGCCCAGAAGCAGTATTTTTTTCATGTGCGTTGTAAATTTATGGGATTCTTACGACAAAGATAGGATTTTTTCCGTACTCCGCGGCATGCCGGGGCGGTTCTTTGCAGCGGAAAGGGCATTTCGGGCGTCGGAAAGGGGGCCTCGGCGATGAAACGGAGTCCGAAGAAGGCATAGGCCGGGTGAAGGCGGAGCCCTGCTGATACATGGGATGGACCGGGAAAAGGCGGAGGCCGGGAAAGAACCCATAAAAAACTCCTCCCCCGGGGATGGGGGGGGAAGAGTTCTTCGTTCAGGGGTGGAGGTGGCGGGAGTCGAACCCGCGTCCAAACAGGGAGCCCGAAAGCTTTCTACACGCTTAGTCGCCGTTTGATCCTTCTCCCCGTGCCTGGCAGGCAACAACCCAGCGCGGGGCCCAGTCCCTTGAATTTCGCACGCCGGCCGGGACTTCCGGTGCACTATCTCTAAATGAATGATACCCCGTATGGAGAGACATTAAAGAGCGGAACGCCCCTCCGGGATACTCGTCGCCCGGACTCCTGGGCCCAGGCGATTAAGCTAATTTTCCTTGAAAATTAGGCAGCGAGTGCGTAGCTGTTATTGCCATTTGTAGTTCGAGCGTCGGGATTTACGAGCCGCCACACAGCGCTCGGCGTGCTTACAATCAAACTCTGCCTGCTGTCAAAACCGGGCACCCCCGGAGTTTGGCCGCTTTCAGTTGTCGACCGTAGACGGCGGCAAAGATAATACATTTTTCCCGAATTTCGACCACAGGGATCCCGTTCCGGATATTTTTCTTATCTTTGAAGGCGAAAAAACGAGACTCTCATGGATCAGCCAATGGATCAAAAATATGTTGTCAGACTCCGCGACGTGGCCATCTACCACGCCGACGACCCCTTCGGAAGCGTCTCCGAGAAGAAACTCCTCCAGCAGGGCGAGATGGTCCTCTCGGAGGTCAACCTCACGGTCCGCCCCGGCGAATTCGTCTACCTGATCGGGCGCGTCGGCAGCGGCAAGAGCTCGCTGCTGAAGACCCTCTACGCCGAGATGCAGCTGCTGACGGGCGAAGGCGAGGTGGCCGGATTCGACCTGCGCAAACTCCGCCGGAAGGATATCCCCTACCTGCGCCGCAAGATCGGCATCGTCTTCCAGGACTATCAGCTGCTGACCGACCGCAACGTCTTCATGAACCTCTACTACGTGATGAAGGCTACGGGCTGGAAGAACGAGTCGGAGATCCGCGAACGCATCGACAAGGTGCTCGGGATGGTCGAACTCGGGGCGAAGAGCTACAAGATGCCCTTCGAACTCTCGGGCGGCGAGCAGCAGCGTCTGGTCATCGCCCGCGCCCTGCTCAACCGCCCCGAGGTGCTGCTGGCCGACGAGCCGACCGGGAATCTCGATCCGGTGACGGCCGACGGCATCATGAAGCTCTTCCAGAAGATCGCCGAGAACGGTTGCGCCGTGGTGATGTCGACCCACAACACCGCCCTGATCGAGAACTACCCCGCCCGGGCCATTCTCTTTGCCAAGGGCCATATCCGCGAGGTCGATCTCAAGGCCGAACTGGCCTGAGCCGGTACCGGCCGCCCCGCACAATCTCCACAGCGGCCTTACCTTCCCACCTAAATATAAAAGGAGCAGCGGCAGCCGCTCCAGGCGGCACCCTGCGCGGCGAAAACGACACGGGCAGACACGCTCCGAAAAAGGGGAAATCCGGATCCGCGGATGTTCAGTCCGTGCCCCGATCCGCACGGACACGACCCCGCCCGCAACGGCCAAATAACAGCCCGGGCAACTTGGTAAATCCGAAACTTTTTCGTACATTTGTACGATATTTGAAAACTTGAGATGAGTACCGAATCAGAAATCGTTAAGAAACAGGAAGAAGAATATTCCGCATCCAACATCCAGGTCCTCGAAGGCCTGGAAGCCGTGCGGAAACGCCCCGCCATGTATATCGGCGACATCGGCGAAAAGGGTCTCCACCACCTCGTCTACGAGGTCGTCGACAACTCGATCGACGAGGCCCTGGCCGGCTATTGCACCGACATCGACGTCACGATCAACGAGGACAACTCCATTACCGTCAAGGATAACGGCCGCGGTATCCCGACCGGTTTCCATGAAAAGGAGGGCAAATCCGCGCTGGAGGTCGTCCTGACGGTACTCCATGCCGGCGGTAAGTTCGACAAGGGCAGCTACAAGGTCTCGGGAGGTCTGCACGGCGTCGGCGTATCGTGCGTCAACGCCCTCTCGACGCTGCTGATCGCCGAGGTCCACCGCGAAGGCAAGATCTTCCGCCAGACCTACTCCAAAGGCAAACCCACCTCGCCCGTCGAGGTCATCGGCGAGTGCTCGGACCGCGGAACCATCATCACCTTCAAGCCCGATGCCGAGATCTTCACCCATACGACCGAATACAAGTACGATATCCTGGCCAACCGTCTGCGCGAGCTGGCCTTCCTGAACAAGGGTATCCGGCTGAACCTCTACGACCGCCGTCCCGACGAGGAGGGCAAACTCCGCGAAGACCACTTCCACTCGGAGGAGGGTCTGAAGGAGTTCGTCAAGTACCTCGACGCTACGCGCGGGACCCCGATCATCGACCAGATCATCTATCTCGATACGGAAAAGAACGGCGTCCCCGTCGAGGTGGCCATGCAGTACAACGACTCCTTCTCGGAGAACGTCCACTCGTACGTCAACAACATCAACACCATCGAGGGCGGTACCCATCTGACCGGCTTTCGCCGCGCGCTGACCCGCACGCTCAAGAAGTACGCCGAGGATTCGGGCATGCTCTCCAAGCTGAAGTTCGACATCAACGGCGATGACTTCCGCGAGGGTCTGACGGCCGTGGTCTCGGTCAAGGTGGCCGAACCGCAGTTCGAAGGTCAGACCAAGACCAAACTCGGTAACGACGAGGTCGCCGCAGCCGTCGATCAGGCCATGGCCGCAGCCCTTGGCGACTACCTCGAGGAGAACCCCAAGGATGCCAAGGCCATCGTGCAGAAGGTGATCCTCGCCGCTACGGCCCGCCACGCCGCCCGCCACGCCCGCGAACTCGTCCAGCGCAAGACCGTCCTCTCGGGTGCGGGTCTGCCCGGAAAGCTCGCCGACTGCACGAGCCGCGACCGTTCGGAGGCCGAGATCTTCTTCGTCGAGGGAGACTCCGCAGGCGGTACGGCCAAGTCGGGTCGTGACCGCAACTTCCAGGCCATCATGCCGCTGCGAGGCAAGATCCTGAACATCGAGAAGGCCCAGGAGCACAAGATGTGGGAGAACGAGGAGATCAAGAACATGTTCCTCGCCCTGGGTGTCAAGATCGGCACCGAGGAGGACTCCAAGGCGCTGAACCTCGAAGGGTTGCGATACAACAAGATCATCATCATGACCGATGCCGATGTCGACGGAAGCCACATCGCCACGCTGATGCTCACCTTCTTCTTCCGCAAGATGAAGGAGCTCATCGAGAACGGCCACGTCTACATCGCCACCCCGCCCCTCTACCTGGTGAAGAAAGGCAAACAGGAGCGTTACTGCTGGACCGAGAAGGAGCGCGACGAGATCACTGCCGAATTCGGCAAGGGTGCCCACGTACAGCGTTACAAAGGTCTTGGTGAGATGAACGCCCACCAGTTGTGGGAGACCACGATGAACCCCGACACGCGCATTCTGCGTCAGGTCAACATCGAGAACGCCGCCGAAGCCGACCGCATCTTCTCGATGCTGATGGGCGACGACGTGCCGCCCCGCCGCGAGTTCATCGAGCGCAACGCCCACTACGCGAACATCGACGCCTAAGTTTGATATACGGAGGAGGACTGTCCGTCGGACGGTCCTCTTTTTTACGCACACGCAGCAAACCAACAAACCGCTAAATACCTCACAAGATGAAAGTTACGGTAATCGGAGTAGCCGGAGGAACCGGCTCGGGAAAATCCACGCTCGTCAAACGGCTGCAGGAGGCCTTCGTCGGCGACGACGTGGCGACGCTCTGCCACGACTACTACTACAAGGCCCATCCCGAACTCACCTACGAGGAGCGCACGAAGCTCAACTACGACCATCCCCAGGCCTTCGATACCGAGATGCTCGTCGAGCACATCAAGGCGCTGAAGAACAACGTGCCGATCGAACACCCGGTCTACTCGTTCGTCGAGCACGACCGCATGCCCGAAACCGTCTGCGTGAAACCCTCGAAGGTGATCATCGTCGACGGAATCCTGATCTTTGAGAACAAGGAGCTGCGCGATCTGATGGACATCAAGGTCTATGTCGATACGGATGCCGACATCCGGCTGGCGCGACGCATTCTGCGCGATGTCTGCGAACGCGGCCGCACGATGCAGTCGGTCATCACGCAGTACACCTCGACGGTGAAGCCCATGCACGACGAGTTTGTCGAGCCGTCGAAGAAGTATGCCGACGTCATCATCCCCGAGGGCGGATTCAACTCCGTAGCCGTCAGCATGCTGATCCAGAGCATCCGCTCGCTCATCGAACGCGAAAAATAGCGATAAATACAAAAGTGACCGACCGGATCCCGACCCAACAAGGAGTCGGGATCCGCTGTTTTACAGGATGTTGACTGGCGGCGACCATTACCGGACAGTTCCGGATTTGGAAATCCGGTTTTAAAGAGCTATCTTTGCCGACCGAAAACGTGAATCAGACATGAACATGCGCGGCAGACATAATCTCAGAAATGCTCAGCGGGGTCCCATCCGGGCTCTGCAGACGGTGCATGTCCATTGGTTCAGCGGCTTCATCTGAGTCTGACATTACCTCGCAGGGAGGGGAAGGAGCCCACAGGCGTCAGCAGCCCGGAAACGTGGCGGGGAGGGAAAAACGTAGAATCGTCAGCCCGACCACCCGCACAACCGAACAGGTATCAGTCCGGATACGCCGCGCCACACAAACGTTCAATCCGAATACGCACAAGGCAAAACCAAACCGGTCTTAACGCGGGCGCCCGAGCTGAATACAACCGCACAGGTACCAGGTCCGGATACGCACAAGGCATAACCGAACCGGTCTCAGCGCGGAGCGAGGCAGAATGCAACCGCGCAGGTACCAGGTCCGAATACGCACAAGGCAAAACCAAACCGGTCTTAACGCGGGTCCCGGGCTGAATGCAACCGCACAGGTACCAGGTCCGGATACGCCGACGAGGTCCATCCGCCCAAAGAGGCATTTTCGGAAACAGGGACCGGCGAGAAAGGTTCCCGGCCATGCCAGGAAGCGACAAAAGGGGCTTTGTCACGGAATGCGGCAGGCGGTCACGCCCGATGCTTGAACGCCGAGAAGCTGCAACGAACAGGCTGCGAGTCCTCCTCCACCCCAGATCATCTTCTACCCTGCACCCCGCTCCCGGGACGTCATGCACGATTCCGGATATTCACAAACACAATTACAAACAACCTGCTCCCGGCGGACGATCAGTCCCGTCGACTGCATCCGCGTGCGGAGCGTAAAGAGGTATTACGATGTTTCGCATACTCATTCTGCTGTTCGCAGGAATCGGACTCGGCTACATCCTGCGCCGCCGTCCGATCTGCCATAAAACCGAAACCGGCGTACAGGTAACCATCGCCGCCCTGCTCTTTGTCTTCGGATGTTCGATCGGTTCGAACCGCCAGCTGATCGGCGGCCTCGGACAGTATGGCGGTCAGGCGCTGCTGATCGCCGCTCTGGCTACCGCAGGCAGCCTGCTGGCCGGCTGGGCCGCACAACGCTTCATTTTCCGGAAAGGAGGTCGCTTATGAAATCGAATCTGCTGATATTCGGATGCTTCGCCGCAGGAATCCTGCTTGGTCTCTCGGGCCTGGAACCCCAATGGCTCCATCATCCCGACCTCTCGGTGCTGTTGCTCTCGGCGCTGATCCTCCAGGTTGGCATCGGACTCGGAGCCAGCGACAATCTGAAGCAGGTCATCCGCTCGCTCCGTCCGCGGATGCTGCTGCTGCCGATCTGCACCATCGTCGGGTCACTGCTCTTTGCGGCGCTCGCCACGCTGCTGCCCGGAGGACGTTCGCTGACGGAGTGTCTGGCCGTCGGGAGCGGTTTCGGATACTACTCGCTCTCATCGGTGCTGATCGCCAACATCGGCGTCCAGTCGCTCGGAGCCGACGGTGCGGCCGAATTGGCCACCGTAGCGCTGTTGGCCAACGTCGCCCGCGAGATGTGCGTCCTCTTCTGTCTGCCGCTCTTCGCCCGCTGGTGCGGACGCATCGCCCCGATCTCCGCCGCCGGGATCAACTCGATGGATGTCTGCCTGCCGGCCATCGTGCGCTATTCGGGAGGCAGTGCACAACTCGTGCCGCTGGCCATTCTCCACGGTATTGCGCTCGAAATCAGCGTCCCGATGCTGATCACCTTCTTCTGTCAGGCGTAACGGCACGCGGGGCCTCCATTCGCACGGAACCGCAGGATCGCGGCGTACCGCCCGCTCCCTCCGCATCCGGCACAACCTGTTGTCAGATCCGGACCAGCAGCTGAATCCCGCCCGAGGCCAGACACCAGCCCCCGGTTGGACCTCGCGAACGCCGGGCAGCCTGCCCGTTGCCGGACTCCGCCCGACGCCGCATCCGGAACCGCTGTTGAGCGCTGCCCGCGGCATCGCCGCCCGACCGCCTCACGAAAATGCCCCAGCCTTTCCGCAAGGATGGCAGGGACATTTCGTATCCCGAACGAACCGGACCGGCGACGGGCTACAATCCGGTGATCTTCTTGATTTCGTTGAGTTTGTTGAGCGCCTCGAGCGGCGTGAGCGAATTGATGTCAATCCCCTTGATCTGGTCGCGGATCTGGATCAGCACCGGATCGTCCAGCTGGAACATCGAGAGCTGCACATTCTGCGGCATGCCGCTCTCGGCCGCCTCCTTCACCGCCTGGGCCGACGGCCGGCGTCCGCGATCCTTCAGACTGCGGCTCGGGACGATCTCGTTGTTGCCGTAGACCTGTTCGAGGTTGCGCAGGATCTCGTCGGCCCGCGCCACCACCGAAGCCGGCATGCCGGCCATGCGCGCCACGTGGATACCGAACGAATGCTCCGTTCCGCCCCGCTCCAGCTTGCGCAGGAAGACAATCTGGTTGCCGACCTCCTTCACCGCCACGTGGTAGTTCTTCACCCGCGGGCACATCTGCTCCATCTCGTTCAGTTCGTGGTAGTGCGTGGCGAAGAGCGTCTTGGCCCGGGCCGTTGGATGGTTGTGCAGATACTCGACCATCGCCCAGGCGATCGAGATGCCGTCGTAGGTACTCGTACCGCGGCCGATCTCGTCCAGCAACACGATGCTGCGGTCCGAGATGTTGTTCAGGATGCTGGCCGATTCGAGCATCTCCACCATGAAGGTCGACTCGCCCTGCGAGATGTTGTCCGAGGCCCCCACGCGCGTGAAGATCTTGTCCACCACCCCGATATGGGCCGACTTCGCCGGAACGAACGACCCCATCTGCGCCATCAGGATGATGAGGGCCGTCTGCCGCAGCAGGGCCGACTTACCCGACATGTTGGGACCGGTGATCATCATGATCTGCTGCTTCTTGTCGTCGAGCATCACGTCGTTGGGGATGTACTCCTCGCCCACGGGCATCAGCGTCTCGATGACCGGATGGCGTCCCTGGCGGATGTCGATCCGCTTGCCGTCATCGAGTGTCGGACGCACGTAGTGGCGCTCGACGGCCAGCCGGGCGAACGACTGCAGACAGTCGATCCGGGCCACGACCGAGGCGTCGCGCAGCATCGGGCTCAGCGAACCGCAGATGAAGGCCATCAGTGCGGCATAGATCTGCTGCTCGAGGAGGAGCATCTTCTCCTCGGCGCCGAGGATCTTCTCCTCGTACTCCTTCAGCTCCTCGGTGATGTATCGTTCGGCATTGGTCAGCGTCTGTTTGCGGATCCACGTCGAGGGGACCTTCTCCTTGTGGGCGTTGCGCACCTCGATGTAGTAGCCGAAGACGTTGTTGTAGTTGATCTTCAGCGACGGAATTCCCGTAGCCTCGCTCTCGCGCTGCTGGATCCGCGCCAGATAGTCCTTGCCGTGAAGGGCGATGCGGCGCAGATCGTCCAGTTCGGGGCTGACGCCGTCGGCGATGATGCCCCCCTTCTGGATCTGATTGTTCTGCGGGTCGGGATAGATCTCCCGCGCAATCCGGTCGCGGACCTCCGTCAGCAGGTCGATCTGTTCGGCCAGCGCATGCAGCTGGTCGTCGTCCGTCGATTCGAGCGTAGCCTTCAGCGTCTCGATGGCCGTGAGCGAATTCTTCAGCTGGACCAGCTCGCGCGGCGTGACGCGCTGGGCCGAGATCCGCCCCGCAATCCGCTCCAGATCGCCCACCAGCGCCACCTGTTCGCGGACGGCATCGGCCAGCTCTGCATCGCGCGTGAAGTGTTCGACGACATCCAGCCGGCGGTTGATCCGTTCGGGATCCTTGATCGGCATGGCAATCCAGCGCTTCAGCAGACGGCCGCCCATCGGCGTCAGCGTACGGTCGATGACGTCGGCAAAGCTGCACTTTTCGCGCGTGCCGTTCGACGAGAAGAGCTCCAGGTTGCGGATCGTGAACTTGTCGACCCACACGTAGTCGTCCTGATCGATGCGCGAGATCGAGGTGATGTGGCTTGTCTCGTGATGCTCGGTGAAGTCCAGATAGTAGAGGATGGCGCCGGCGGCCGAGATGCCGCTCGTGAAGTGGTCGATGCCGAATCCCTTGAGCGACTTCGTGCCGAACTGCTTGCACAGTTTCTCGCGGTTGACCTCCTCCGAGAAGACCCATTCGTCGAGGCGGTAGGTGTAGAGCCGCGACCCGAAGCTCCGCGTGAAGCGATCGTCCATACCTCGCTGATAAACAACTTCTTTCGGCTGAAGATTCGAGATCAGCTTGTCGACGTAGGTGTCCGTTCCCTCGGCGACGTAGAATTCGCCCGTCGAGATGTCGAGGAACGCCACGCCGGTCGTCTGGCGGCCGAAGTAGACCGCCGCGATGAAGTTGTTCTCCTTGTTGGCCAGGATGTTGTCGCCGAGAACGATGCCCGGCGTCACCAGTTCGATCACGCCGCGCTTGACCAGCCCCTTGACGAGTTTCGGATCCTCGAGCTGTTCGCAGATCGCCACCCGTTCACCGGCCCGGACCAGCTTCGGCAGGTAGGTGTCCACCGCATGGTAGGGAAATCCCGCCAGCTCGACATACGATGCGGCCCCGTTGGCCCGCCGTGTCAGCGTGATGCCCAGGATGCCGCTCGCCTTGATGGCGTCGTCGCCGAAGGTCTCGTAGAAGTCTCCCACGCGGAAGAGCAGAATGGCGTCGGGATGCACCGCCTTGATGGCGTAGTACTGCTTCATCAGCGGGGTCTCGACGTATTTGTTTTTGTCGGTTTTCTTGTCGGTTTTCTTTTCCGAAGTCACAGTCAATATCTCTTTTTCAACCCTACAAAGATACGCGAATATTTCGGAAGTCGTGCCGCGCGGGAATCAAAAATTCGGGCATCGTCCATCCGTTTCCACCCCACGTCCGGTCACAAAAGAAGACGGGCCGCACCGTCGTGCGACCCGTCCCGTGATCGGAGGAGCGTTTCGTCCCGTCCTACCGGACCCGTGCGGCAAGCGCCGCCACATGGCCGTTCTCACCCCTCTCCGCGGCGTCGAAGGCCGAAGCCGGATGCTGCTGCGAGAGCTTGAGACCCTTCCGCACGGCGGGTGTCGCCGCCGGCTGCGGAACACTCGACGACGAGGCCGCGAACATCATGCCCGAGTAGCTGACCTTAACCGAATAGTCGCCCGACTTGGCATCGACCGTCACGGTATAGAACATCGTCATGTCGTCGCCCGAGATGGTGATCGTCCCCGACTCCAGCAGCGCATACTGCTCGAACTCCATCGTCTGCTCGTTCAGCACGGCGTAGAACGACGGATTGAGCGTCGAGGTGATCCGTCCGGCGATGGCCGTCCGGGCCTCGTTCGTGTTGTTGATGGCATAGGTGCCCGAGATGGCCTCCCCGTGAGGGAACCACACGTCGATGTAGAGCTGACGCATCGATTCGTAGTCGCTCAGCATCACCGTCGCCTGGTCGAGCCCCGATCCGGCGGGTGTTTCGCCCCAGTTCGAATAGAAGGCCGACGTCATGCCGCCCAGCGTCGTGTCGACATCTCCGGTGATCGTGGCCGAGGGGTTACCCTCGAAATCAAAGCGGTATTCGGCCACACCGGTCGTGATGCCGTCCTTGTAACCGGCCGCAAGAACCACGTTCTCGCCGACCGTCGCCTTGAGGATCATGCTCGTGGAGAGCGGCCCGGCGCAGAGGTTCTCCTCCAGTACGCCACCCTCGACGTAGGTATCCACCAGATCCTTGATGCACTCCTCGGCTGAATTGTTGTAGTAGGTCTGATAATCCTCGGCCGAAAGCAGTCCCCAGACATAGGATTCGTCCCCCGACGGCGTGAGCGTCAGCTGGTAGGTATCCGGATCGTAGGCAATGGCGAAGGTCATGCCCGAGTGCTCGACGTCGAGCGTCGTGAATTCGCCGATGATCGAGACATCGGAGGTCACCTTGCCCTGCAGATTGACACCGCAGGCCCACACGCAATAGTCCGTCAGCGGGTTGAGCGTCTCGTAGAGATAACCCGCAATGCCCTTGCTGGCAATGGCGCTCTCCATCAGCTCTTCGATCGAGGAGACCTGCCCGGCCTCGATGTAACTATCGGCATACTCCTGCACCCTCGCCTCGAACTGCGCAATCAGCGCTTCGTGGTTGCCGGCATACTGGGCCTCGTACTCCGATTTGGCCATGACGTCGAAATAGTAGTAGCCCGTATAGCCGTCGATCGGCGAGACGGAGATGCTGGCCGAGGTGGCCGTAACGTCCGACACGTTGCACAGGAAAGAGAGCTCCGTCACGGGATCCGGCGTCGGATCGGGATCCGGAGCAGGTTCGTCCGACGACTTGTCGCCACACGCGGCGAACAGAATGGAGGCGATCACCGGAAGTCCATACCGGCAAATCGCATTCACTTTGTTAAGGTACTTCATAATATGGGTTGATTTTGGGGTTTATGTTACGGAAGAGTTCGTGAACTTTCGATTCGAAGGCGTCTGCGCCACAGAGTCGCAGCCTCCATCATGGACTTTCATTCCCAAAAATACGAAAAAACGAACAAAAATACCAGCTTTACAACTATTTTTTTATATTTTTTAAAAAGAAAGGCGATTTTCACGTCTCGAGGTTGAACGTCTGAAAGGCAGCAGATTGGCGAAAAGAAGCTGATCAAAAGAAGATGAACGACCGATCGAGATGCATCCCAAATACCGGCAAACGTCAGCCAGCAGAGCGACAAAACAGACAGTCGCAGAAAAGCGCCCAGGGCAAGAGACGAGGTCAGTGAAGGCAGAGCGACAAAGAAATGAAGCGCATAATATACAGAATATTACGCGCTCCAATTCAAGAAAAGCATCACGTATAAAAAGACGGTCGGGAGAGGCTGTTCCGTGGTAGCAGGAGTCGGCCTCGGCCATCGGTTCAGAGGATTCCAGCCTCGGTTTAGAGGACTCCGACCATCGGTTCAGAGGATTCCGATCGTCGGCTCAGAGGATTCCGATCGTCGGCTCAGAGGATTCCGGCCTCGGTGAAGGGGCGCCGGTAATACTCGGCTTTCCACTCCACCGGCCGCGGAAAGGCCCGCGAGGTAGAGGGCATGCGCCAGATCTTCAACTCCCGGCCGGCGTATTGTGCCGAGCTCCATTCGCCGACCCCAGGAAGCGTGCAACCCGTGATGCGGCACAGCGTATCGGCCGCCTTCTGGCCCGTGGCAAGGATCGTCCGGCAGTCGGGAATCCGCGCGAGAAGAGCCGAAAGATCAACCTCTCGCACAACTTGAAGTGACGCGTCGGATGCATTGCCTTTCAATCGGATAATCTCCTCCGACGTATCGTACAGGGCAATCCCCCGTTCGCGGCAGAAGGCCTCAATGCGCGGTTGATCAAAACGACGACTGTCGGGCAGCAGAAAATGGTTCTTGTCGCCCGTGGCCAGGTAGCCCACCACCCGCCACATGTCGTTCTGCGGGTTCGGGTAGTAGAACTCCATCGACCACCGCACGCGCGGCGGCGGAAAACTCCCCAGCATCAGCACGCGGGCCGACGCGGGAAGAAAAGGCTGCAAAGGGTGTTGTTCGCTAAGCATAGAAGGATTCATCGAAATTGACCAGATAGAGCTTCTCCGTCGCACGCGTCAGCGCCGTATAGAGCCATCGCAGCAGATCGTGCGTCATCGGCTCGTCGCCGAACAGGCACCGGTCGACGAAAACCGCACGCCACTGTCCACCCTGCGCCTTGTGGCACGTGACGGCGTAGGAAAACTTTACCTGAAGTGCGTTAAAATGCGGATTCTCACGAATTTCACGAAAGCGTTTCAGTTTGCTCGTTATGTCCATGTAATCCTTTTCCACCTCGTAGAAAAGTCGCGACGACTCTTCCCGCGTGAGCGACGGAGACTCCGAGGTGAGCGTGTCGAGCAGAATCTTGCACTCGAGTTCCGCATCGTCGTAATCCGGAAAGCTCAGCACCGCATCGGCAAAATGGAACCCGTAGAAGTCCTCAAAGCGCCGCAGTCGTTTCAGTCGCGCGATATCCCCGTTGGCGATGAAGTTCATCGGGCAGTTCTCGGTGTGTTCCGGAAAATAGTAGTTGTTCTTGACCACCATCAGCATGTCATTGCTCTCGATCTCCTCCTCGGCATAGAGCACGTTGCGGCGGATCCCCTCGTTGTAGCGGTTTGCCCGCTTGTTCGACCGCGTGATGACGATCGTCTCGTCGCGTCCGTAGCGCGCGTAGCAATCCTCGAGCTTCTCCAGAAATTCACCCCCCTCGACCGCTTCGATATCCGGAAAATGCAACTCGAAACGCGGCGTCGCGCAGATCCCCTGCTCGAGCATGCAGCGTACGAGCGTGGCATTGAAAAGGATCCCCGACTGAGACTCCTGCCGCACCACCTCGTCCATCGTCCCGTAGACCACCTCGCCGTAGGCCGACATCGTCGTCGGATCGAGCGCCGGGCTGAAGTCGCTCCCCACGGGCGGCAACTGGGCACTGTCGCCCACCAGAATCAACCGGCATCCCCGCCCCGAACGGACGTAGTCAACCAGGTCGGACAGCAGCGACCCGCTGCCGAAAATCGACCCGGACGAGGTCGTATCCGACAGCATCGACGCCTCGTCGACAATGAAAACCGCCCCGCGCTCCGGATTCTGATTGAGCGTGAATTTCGACTCGTAATCGGCATTCGTCCGCTCGCGGTAGATCCGCTTGTGGATGGTAAGCGCCTTCTCCTGAGCATATTGCGCCAGAACCTTAGCCGCTCGACCCGTGGGTGCCAGCAAAACCGTTTTGATACCCAACTCCTTGAGCGCCCCTACAACCGCCGCCACCAGTGTCGTCTTACCCGTTCCGGCGTAGCCGTTCAGAACAAAAATCTTCGAAAAATCGGCCTCCGCGAGGTATGCAGACAACTTTTCTATGATTTTTTTTTGCCCGGGAGTTGTTTCGAAACAAATTTTAGCGTAAATTTGGGTCGCGATACGTGTACTGAGCATGTGTCCTTTTTATTTGCTGTGCAAAATTAACAACAAATATTTATTATAAAATGAAAAGACTCTTTCAAATCATTCTTGCCGTAGCCATCATCGCTTTGGTTTACGTCATCTATGTTCAGATCGCTACCCCGATCAAGTTCGAGGCGGAAACCAAAGACAAAAAGGCTGCTGTGATCGAGCGCCTGAAGGACATCCGAACGGCTCAGCGCGCCTTCAAATCCAAGTATCAGCGCTTTACCGCCAGCTTCGACACCCTCGAAAACTTCGTCCTGAACGATACCCTCGAGATGGAGCGCAAGATCGTCGATGAGGATGACTCCGTCGCAATGGCCATGCTCAAGAAGGCCGGCCGCAAGAATGTCGAGAAATTCAAGATCGCCGTGATCGACACCATCTTCGCCCCCGAAAAGATCACCCGCGAGGATGTCAAGAACTTCCGATATATCCCCGGTACCGACAACAAGGCCCAGTTCATCATGGAGGCCGGTATCCTCACCACCGAGTCCAAGGTCGTGATCCCTGTTGTGGAGTGCCGCGCCCCCTACAAGATGTTCCTCGATACGGTCGCTTACCGTCAGGAGGTCATCAACCTCATCGATGACGAGGAGAACAACTTCAACCGGTATGCCGGTCTGAAATTCGGTTCCATGGACGGCGGTAACAATGAAGCAGGTAACTGGGAGTAATCCTTTCGCAACCCCTGAAAGAGTGTCCATTCAGCAGTCGTTGGATGGACACTCTTTTTCACGCCCGGTGCTCGCAGAGATCCCCGAAGGATCCGAGGTGCGTGTGGTGGAGCTGATCCTCCCCGGCTCGATGCTCGTCCCCGAAAGGCTTCTCTCCGAAGAATCGGCCCGAGATCTGCTCGCCGCTAACGGCATGCCGGCAGCTCCGGAGGAGCAGATTGTCGTCTGCCGCGGGTCCGTCAGCGATACGTGCGGTCAAACGTCGGGCAAGCGGCTCCCGGCAGATGATGCCGCAACGCGAAACGGGCAGAATCTTCAGGAGGAAGAGGAGGCTGTCGTCGCCCTTGTAGCCGTCGAAAAGCGGATTTTACACGAAATCCGCGAAAGATTCCCCGAGGCCCGCTTCACAACCCCGCTGCTCGACAAACCGCTGAGCCGCAGAAAGTGTGTCTGGATCTGCCGACGGGAACAGCTGCTATATATTAAGGTGTACGAGAAGGGGCTGCTGCGTATGGCTGAGGTGATCCCCGCTCGGACGGAGGCTGAAACCGGCTATTTCATCGAGGAACTCGGTCAAATCCTCCCCCTGAAAGAGTATGAACTGCGGATTACGGGCGAACACGCCAAGGAGCTCCGCAAATGGATCGGTAAACAGTTCGAAAAGGCAATATGCGAATAGTCAGTGGCAAATACAAGGGCCGGACGATCAATCCCCCACGCAATCTCAGGGCGAGACCAACGACCGATTTCGCCAAGGAAAATCTATTCAACGTGTTGACCAATCTGGTCGATTTCGAAGAGTGCGACGTCCTGGATCTCTTCTCGGGAACCGGTTCGATCAGCTACGAGTTCGCCTCGCGGGGTGCCCGCAGCGTCACCTCGGTAGAGATCAATGCCGTACATTACAACTTTATCCGCCAGACGGCCAGTCAGCTCGGTATCGACAATCTCCACCCGGTCAAGGCCAACGTATTCCTCTATCTGAAGAGCTGCACCAAGCAGTTCGATATCATCTTCTCGGACGCCCCGTACGATCTCGAGGGCAGCGAAGAGGTCATTCGCGACGTCTTCGATCGGGATCTGCTGCGTCCCGACGGTTTGCTGATCTTCGAGCACTCGAAAAAAATGGATTTTTCTCATTACAACGAGTTCTGGCAATTAAGAAGTTACGGAAGCGTGCAATTTTCTTTCTTTAAAAAAGGCTGAAAAATTTGCCGGTTCGGAAAAAAGTGCTACCTTTGCACTCGCAATCCGAAACTGGTGCGTTAGTTCAGCTGGTTAGAATACGTGCCTGTCACGCACGGGGTCAGGGGTTCGAGTCCCCTACGCACCGCCAGAGAGGGGCCAATGAAGGGCAGCAAGAAAGCCCGAGGTTCCGTAGAAACAGATGAAAGCCTTGTAAACGAATAGTTTATGAGGCTTTTTTGTTTTTGGATTATCTGCATGAGAAAGCAAAAAACAACCGGCTGCGGGTATCCAAATCGGTGGACACTTCCCGAGAGCCGAACCGTCCACCGAATAGGCGTTCAACTCATTGGCTTGCCTCGTATTTCGTTGACACAAAAGGCTTCTGAAGGTAATTTTACAACCTGTAAAGGAGAACCTGAACGCATATTGACGGCAAGACACAGATTTCCCAGGATAGGAATGCACCGATTTATGTACGCCTCACGGTAAACGGCAGGCGCACCGAAGTTTGTGCCCGGGCCCGCATCTCGCCTCAGTATGGGAATCAAGTCCGAAGCAAGGCTGTGGAAAACAGCCGGGAAGGCCGTGAGATCAACCGGTTGCTGGAGGCCTGTTCAAGGATCGTACGGGGTTGATCTCGAGGGTTCAGGGCCGCTACCGCCTGTTTGTGAGGCTTCAGCTCCACGATAAGAAACTTGCCGACCCGGTGGCAGGTGTGCCCGGCAATGAAGTGTCTTACGTCCGGATTCTCTTCCGCCATTCGGGCCGGGAGCAGCAGGACGCCATCCGTACACTGCCCTTGGATGACCTCTTCGGTCGTGACCTCCCGGACATCCTCGCCCAAGTAGACATCCATAGATTCCGGACGGCGGATCCCCCAGGTATATACTGTCGGGACCGCTTCGGGGCTCGAAAGCCGGATGACCTCGCGGCAGAGCGAGCCATACCCCAGTTCGACATTGAGTTGCGGCAGGGCAAAACCACCGACGCCCGAAGCCAGGATGGTCCCGGAAGCCAACAGAGCGATCGATCTATGGAGGGAGGAATCCCGATGCAGACAAATCATTGTCGCAAGACCCGTCAGACCAAGCAGCGTAGCGGCTGCCACGCACCAACCGTTGTGCAATACCGCGAATTCGGGTTGTCGGGCCAGTACCAGGATGGCCGCCGGAGCCGCGATCCAGAGCAGTGCCGGCAGGGCGACCGTTGCCTTCATCCAGCGCGTCGTGGGGGTTCGGGCGGCAATCATCACGGTCAGATAGACGAAGAAGGGGAAGGCCGGGGCCAGATAGACGGCGATCTTCGAGCTGAAGACCGAGAGCATGACCAGCGTCGTCAGGATAACAGTCAGGAAGAACTGCTCGAGATCCGAGAGGCGGATGCGTTTCAGGAGGGCCATGCCGATGATGAAGACGATCAGCGGCGACCACGGAGCCAGCGAATACCAGATCGAAACCAGATAGTACCATATGGGCTCCTTGTGGTGGAAGGCGTCGACGGCCCGGTCGAATGTCTGGTGGAAAAGCAGGTTGTTGAGGTATTCGGGGCCGCCCTCAAGCCAGACTTCGGCAAACCACAGAACGCATCCGCCGCCGATGATGGCCCATGAACGCCAGCCCCAGCAACGGACAATATCGTGCCGGCGGTGCTTGACGGCCAGAAAGGCGACCGTCGAGACGAGCGGTACGAGTATGCCGATCGGCCCCTTTGTGAAGATGGCCAGCAGGATCCACACCGGGAAGAGAATCCGCTGTGTCGGGAGATTCTCTCCGCCGGACTGGATCTGCCAGAAACTGTAGAGGGCCAACGTAATGAAGAGGCACATGAGCATGTCCATGCGCAGGAAGACGGCCAGTCCGAGATAGAGTCCGCAGGTCATCAGCATCAGGGCGGCCGTCGTCCGGTTGCGTTCATCGAGAGCCTGACGTGTCCAGCGATCCATGATACAGAGGATTCCGAGTGCGGGGAGGAACGAGAAGAGCGCGAGGAACCACATGCGGTGTTCGCCGAAGAGCACCTTTCCGAGCATGATAATCCAGAGGTAGAGGGGCGGTTTGTCGGCATAGGGCTCTCCCTGGTTGGTAAAGGCGAAGAGGTGGCCGTCGCGCAGCGCCTCGTCGGCGATGCTCAGGTAGCGGAGTTCGTTCGAGGGGGTGAAGTCACGCAGAATCATGACGGGCAGCAGGGCCAGCAGAAAGGCGGCCGAAAGGATGTAAAGTCTATTTCGTTTCATGTTCGCTTCGGAAGGAGAGGATGAGGTTGCGGGCGTAGGCGCCGAATCCGACCGACTGGCCGAGGATCAGCACCGGATCGTGGCGGATCACGCCATAGAGGACGATCAACGCCGATCCCGAGAGGCTCATGATCCAGAATCCGGCCGGGAGGACCGACTCGCCGTGGCGCGAGGAGTAGATCCACTGGTAGACGAAGCGCAGCGAGAAGACGGCCTGCCCCGCCGATCCGAGGATCAGCAGCCAGACAGACACGTGGTCGTTGCGCAGAAAGGTCTCGACAAAATGCCCCGTTTCGCCGAGAATGGCGCAAAGCACCACGACGGGTGTAGCAATCAGGATGATTCGAACCGGCCGCGGAATTTTCCGATAGAGCTGCTTCAGATGGAGATTGCCCAGATAGACGTAGTAGGAGATCAACTGGCCGAGGATGATGGCAAAGTCGGCACGGAGCCATCCGTAGAGGAACAGCAGCCACGATCCGACGAGCGAGCAGATCCAGTAGGCTGCGGGCGAGATGACGCGATGGGCCCGCTCGGAGAGGATCCACTGGATGAGGATGCGGGCCGAGAAGAAGGCCTGGGCCGTAAAGCCGATGGCGTAGATCCATCCCATCACAGATCGGTTTGGTCAACGCGGTAATTGATAGCCCGGCTGCGCATCCAGCGGTAGGCAAAGCAGTCGCCCAGCGGAGCGATGAGCCGGTTCCAGAGGTGGAACTTCGAGACGCCGGCCGTTCGGGGAAAGTGTCTCACGGGAACTTCGCGGTAGGCGGACCCCTCCTGCAGAAGAATCAGAGCCGGCAGAAAGCGGTGCATGCCGCGAAAGAAGGGAATGCGCCGGGCGGCATCGCGTTGCAGAATCTTGAGCGGACAGCCCGTGTCGGTTGCGCCGTCGTGGGTCATCATCCGGCGGAAGGCGTTGGCGAAGCGCGACTGGAAACGCTTGAAAATCGAGTCGTGGCGTTGAGCCCGGACCCCGGTGACGAGCTGGTAGTCGTCGGCAAAGGGCAACAGGAGTTCGAAATCTTCGGGCAGCGTCTGCAGGTCGGCATCGATATACCCCACAAGCGGCGAGTCGGTCCAGTCGATCCCGGCCTTGAGGGCGGCGCTCAGGCCGGCATTGCGGGCGAAGGAGAGGTAGAAGAGGTCGCGGTTGCGCATACAGACGAGTTTCAGCAGCTCCAGACTGTTGTCCGTCGAGCCGTCGTTGATGAAGAGAACGCAGCTGCGGCGGCTTGCCGTGGGCAGATAGCGGCGAAAGGCCTCCTCGAGCCGGGCGATGTTCGCCTGCTCGTTGAAGACCGGAACAAGAATCGTAAATTCGTATTCGGAGGTGTGGTTCATGGTCAAAGCGGATTATTGTTGCAGCGGATTCCGGTCGGAGCGATACCAGGCCACAAAGCGGTTGATCCCCTCCCGAAGCGGGATGCAGGGGCGGAATCCGGTTCGTTGTTGCAGTTTGGAGGTGTCGGCCCACGTGCGGGCGACGTCGCCCGGCTGCATGGGCTGCAGATCGAGTCGCGCGTCACGGCCGAGCTCCTCCTCAAGTGTGTGGATAAAGGTCATCAGCGATTCGGGATGTCCGCATCCGATGTTGTAGACCTCGGCCGGGACACCGCCTGTCGGGGGCATGGCCAGCAGGCGCACGACCCCCTCCACGATATCATCGACGTAGGTGAAGTCGCGTTCCATCCGTCCGTGGTTGAAGACACGGATCGGTTCGCCGGCCAGAATCGCCCGTGTGAAGAGCATCGGCGCCATGTCGGGACGCCCCCACGGTCCGTAGACCGTGAAGAAGCGCAGTCCGGTGAGCGGAATGCCGTACGTACGGGCGTAGACCTCGGCGATGAGTTCGTCGCTGCGTTTGGTGGCGGCGTAGAGCGATACGGGGGTGTTCACGGCATCCTCCTCGGCGAAGGGGACCTTTGTGTTGCCCCCGTAGACCGAACTCGACGAGGCATAGAGCAGATGGGCAACCGGGTGCCGACGACAGCACTCCAGCAGATCGACAAATCCGCTGATGTTGCTGTCGATATAGGCGAAGGGGTTTTTCAGCGAGTAGCGGACACCGGCCTGCGCCGCAAGATTGACCACCCTCGCGAACGATTCCGCAGCAAAAAGTGCTTCGAGCCGCTCCCGCTCTTCGAGCCGCATCCGCAAAAAACGAAAGGCGCGATGGCTCGACGAGCAGCACCCGGCTCCGCCCACAGCAGCCGACGGGTCTATTCCCAGATCGGCAAGCCGGGCCAGTTTGAGCCGTACGTCGTAATAGTCGTTGAGCGAGTCGATGCCCACGACTTCGTGCCCGTCGGCCAGCAGACGGGCGATCAGATGGTAGCCGATGAATCCGGCAGCTCCCGTGACAAGAATCTTCATGACTTAACCAATGCGACAAATGGAAAAACCCTCCCGACGGAGCAGTTCGCGGTCGTAAATATTGCGTCCGTCGATTACGAGCGGCGTGCGCATCGCATCGTGTAGCCGGTGCCAGTCGGGCTGACGGAACTGCTGCCATTCGGTCAGCACAACCAGCGCATCGGCGCCCCGGGCTGCGGCATACATCTCGTCGGACAGCCGGATCCGATCGCCGAAACGGGCGCGGATACGCTCCATGGCCGCCGGATCGTAGGCCTGTATGCAGCAGCCGGCGGCGAGAAGCTGTTCGATGAGGGTCAGGGACGGAGCTTCGCGGATATCATCCGTATCGGGCTTGAAAGCGAGACCCCAGATGGCTATCGTGCGTCCCCGAAGATCGTCGTCGAAGCGTGCGAGGAGCTTCTCGAGCGGGAGCCTCTTCTGGCGGTCGTTGACCTGCTCCACGGCCCGCAGCAGAGACATAGGGCAGTTGTATCGGTCGGCCGTGGCAATGAGTGCCCGTACATCCTTCGGGAAGCACGAACCTCCGTATCCGCATCCGGCATAGAGGAACTTTATACCAATGCGCGGATCGGCCCCCACACCGCGGCGCACACCGTCGATATCCGCCCCGACCCGTTCGCAGAGGTTGGCCATCTCGTTCATGAACGAAATCCGTGTGGCCAGCATGGCGTTCGAGGCATACTTGATCATCTCGGAGGTGGCGATATCGGTATGGATCATCCGGTTGTTGGTCATCATGAAGGGCTTGTAGAGTCGGTCCAGGATCTCGCGGGCCCGTTCGCTACAGGTTCCGACAACGACGCGGTCCGGCTTCATGAAGTCCTCAACGGCGTGTCCCTCCTTCAGAAATTCGGGATTCGATGCCATGTCGAACGGAATCCCAGCATTGCGCAGTTGCAGCTCGCGACGGATCTCCTCTCCGACCCGAAGCGTTGTCCCCACCGGGACGGTTGACTTCACCGCGACGACGGCATACGACGTGAGCAAGCGGCCGATCGTACGGGCCGCCTCGACAACCGCCCGTGTATCGGCACTGCCATCCTCGTCGGGCGGTGTGCCTACGGCTATAAACAGCACATCGGCCCCCGGAATGCATGAAGCCGGATCCGAAGTGAAGTGCAGGCGTCCGGCCCGGATGTTGCGTTCGACGAGCGGCTGCAGGCCGGGTTCGCTGATCGGAATCACGCCCCGACGGAGTTGTTCGATTTTTCCGGAGTCGGTATCGACACAATGGACCTCCACGCCCGTCTCCGCAAAGCAGGTTCCCGTGACCAGACCGACGTATCCGGATCCTATCATGATGATTTTCATTGTATGAACGATTGTTTGGTTATGTGGTTTCTGTTGCGTTTCAAGAGCAATTTGGTCCAGCGTTTCGTCCGTTGGCGCATCTCGAAGGCCAGGCGAAGAACTGCCCCGCGGAGTTGTACGGTGGTGGTGTCGGTCCGGATCAGCCGGGCGTATTGATCGAGAAGATAGAGGTAGACGGGTACCGGGCATGACAGACGGCGCAGATTGTCGAGACGCCGTCGGACGGAGAGTCTGCGGCAGAAGACCATTCGGTTGGTGTCGATGACCTGGAAGCGGTATGCACCCGGGGCGTCACTGAGGTAGAGGATGTTCCCGATATTGAGGTCCTGATGCAGGATACCGGCGCGGTGCAATCGGAGCAGAAAGCCGGCCAGCGCGTCGAGAATGGCGCGAACCTCGGGGCGTTGGGTGTCGAGTTCGGTGACGGGCTGCAGAGGTTTGTACTCCGAGCAGACCGAGATAAAATAGCTTTGGCTCAGCAGACCGTGGTGTCGGATATCGATCGACGCAACCTCCCGGGGGGTATCAATCCCGAGTCGCCGCAGCCGGATGGCATGGCGATAGGCCCGCACGGCCTTGCTCGGACGCAGAACGCCGTATATGAGGCGGTTGAGGAGCGAAAGGTGTCCGTATCGTTTGACGACAAAGTCCTGGTTGCCGAAGCGAAAGCGTTTGAGCGTATTGCGTCCGTCGTGCAGGGTCTCTCCGTTCCGATCGAAGAAATCGGGTGATTCAAAGGCCTCAACGAGGGGCCGGATGAATTCGAAACGGGGCGAAATCTGGATTTTCATGATACTGGAGATTCGTTTGCGCGGTGCAAAATTGTTGCATTAGTCGGAAAATACGGTCTCCGGTTTTGGCTGCAAATTGTTTGATTGGTTCTGACGGGGGCGGATCGAAACAACATCCTGGACGAATCGAACAGGCCTGGTCCGTCATCTGTGGCCGTTTTCGAGAGCGGCAGATGCAGCAGAGTAGCCGGAAGTCTCATTTGGGGAAGGCAGCGACAGATCCGTGACCTTCCCGGGAGACTCCCCGGCTCGTCACCTCGGCATGAAACCGCCGCTCGAAGGCATTGGCCGAAAAAAACCGCCCCAGCAGGAGGTCGCCGGACATCGTCCTTTTGACAATCGAACTTGCGCAATCCCTTCCAACCCTGCAGAAAACGGGCAAAAACCCACCGACGAGATCTGAACCGAAGGAACGGATTGTATAAACGAAACTTTAGATTGCGGCGATTTGCATGATTGCCTTATTTTCAGTAAATTTGGCGTACGGGGATCATCGGAGAATCTCAGCAAGAGCATATCACAAAACCCCATATTTGACCAATTAGCCAATAAATACAATGATAAGAATTATCATCCTCTGTTTTGCTCTTGTCGCAGCAAGCTCCTGTTTCGCTCAATATGGGGAAACTACGAAGTCTTCCTATTCGCTGAATGAAAGTCGGGCTAAAGCGGATACCGTATTGTCCAGGTTTGAGACAATTTCAGGAAGAAAAATGGCATACTCACTCAAGAACGAGGATTACTATATTATCATTCATTCAGATAGCGTCTATAAGGAATATGTTGTATCGATCGACAGTGCCTGCCATATTGTAAGCATGAAAAAAATCGACCATGATTCAATCATCGAGAACCTAAAGACAAAGAGACACCTGTCTGGAAAACAAAGAAAAGAATTAAAAAGGTTGGAAACAGACCGGCAGATGTTAAAGGAGGTGTTTGATCTGAAACAATATCATACGGATCCAATAACGGATATGCCCAATGCGATCTATGTGGCTGGAGTTCCCTCCTATTTCGTTATAAAAGACGAGTATGATAACCGGTATGGGGAATATTGTCTATCTTCGATCACCATTCCGAGCCCCATCAATCCGGATTTGTGGATATATCTGATTCGAGAATTGATGGAAAACATAAAATAAACCATAACGAGAAGATTTAACAGCAGGAAGGTACAACCGATAGAGATTTTTATTCCATGAAACGATTCATTGCAATTGCAGGCGCAGCCGTTATTATCACCATGCTGACGCTAATAGCCGTGGTCTATTTGCCTTACGGAATCGGGTACATGCAAACAATAAAACAACATGGTGAGGATGCGAAGAGGGATATTACTTCGGTCGAATTTACGGGAGAGATTGTCAAGATGGAAAAAGGCTGCATCTCTGTTAAATTGGCTGAACCTCTTCCCTTCCACAAGGTTTTGCCCGTTGAATATCCATACACGTATGATGATAAAACGAGTGTATTGCGGATGCATGTCCACAAAACTTTATGGCATTATGCCAAAATTGGAATGTGCATAGATAAAATGCCGGGATCAGATTCCCTGGTAGTCAATAATCGATCGTTTGCCATATTTGATAAAAGATATGGGCGTTGGTAACGATGGTTGGTTGGAATATGAGTTTTAGAAACGTATATACCTACCCCATCCAGCCGTGTTGCGCCCGATGATCATTAAACCCTGACAAGATGAAAAAACTGCTCCTTCCGATTCTCTTCTGCCTCTCCGTCTGCAGCGCATATTGCCAGATCTCCAAAATTGAGAGGTATGACGACATCGACCTTCTCACAATTGCGGACAAGAGGCTGATTCCGTTGTTGGATGAGGTGCTTGAGACGGAAAGCCGACGCGATTACTATCGGACGGACTCGCCGTTTTCCATCTTCTTCCAAGCCGATTCGACGGTTCTGATTGGGATTGTTGATTGTCTTTTCTCCTTCTCAAAAAGTGCGTCGGAGGACTTCTACGGTATGATACAACACGGAGGACATTCCTTTTTTGTAAGGGGAGCCTATCTTGACGAGCGGATCTTTCACCGGTCCGGGGCGAAACGGCGGGTCAAGTTTTATACGGATTCGGCATACGAAGAGAACGGGAAGACGGTACTTCTTCTCTATCCGGATGACAGCCATTCGGAATGGACATATCGTTACGACGGCAACGGATTCCATCTGCTTGATTTTGTGGATACCTCACGGTCCCGCAAATAACGCCACCCTGACCGATATTTACGGCCGGGAGGGCCCCGGAGAGGATGGAAGATATCCGGGTTTAAAGGATTGCAAGGCGAAAATTTCGTATAGGTGATATGGCAAATTGTAGATTTTTATTATTTGCGCTCCTGTTCTGCTCATCCTGTTCGATATCCAGAGATGTCATTGGGCGCTACGAGGCTCATAGCCCATTGTCTTCGATCGGTTTGACGATTGCTGCCGACAGTTCGTTTGACTACCGATTCACGGGTGAAGGAACCGGCCGCAAGAGATGGTCCTGCGGAGCATGGAGACCTGCGGGGACCAACATGCTGTTTTTGTCCTCCATCCACCACAACCGGCTGCCGATCCATATAGAAGAGCAGACGGCTGTCGGGGAGGGGATTGTCATTCACCTTCCCCGGAATACCGCCTGGAAGGCAAATGCGTTGATACGAATCAACGATTGTTCGTTTGCAATTCCCAAAGATCGGACGACGTTTTCGCTGCCATTCTCCCGGAAAGTCGAAACCATCTCGATAGCCGTTTACCTCGATGATCGAATCCTCCGTGAGCAGGCCTCTTATACCCATATCGAGACGGAAACCTATCCAGTGAAGGATCCATCCAGCAATGTCTTTCACGTCACGTTCCCCATGAAACAATCGGCAGACCTGTTTCGCTGCTTCGACCTGGCGGAATTCAATGATACGGTTACCGTCAGGCGCAATAAACTGAAGATGGGCCAAACCGTATTGAAACGGATGAAATGACTGACATCTGCGGGATCAGCCCGTTACCTTTAAAGATAAACCATATGAAGCAATTGTTCCTAACCCTGATGGCAGTTTTGGGGATAAGCGTCTGCTCGGGTCAGACGCTGGCCGATATTCTGAACACCCGGTATGATAACAATCCGGTTCCCACGGTGCCTGTTGAGTACACCTTGCCCATGTTGGTTGCGAGAACGCCGTTCATACAGCTTTTCAATTCGCTGCTGCAGGCAACCGGGCAAAGCGTGTTTCACTCCGATGAATACGAGGCCGACGAATATATCCTTGTGGATATAAAGGCCGATGACCGGCAGATTGAACTATACGGCGTTTTGTTTCGTTATCCCCATCGACCGAATCGGCCGATCGGGTGGATGCCCTGGCAGGGAAAGACGATTATCTTCAACGGAGACAACCCCGGGCTCTTTACCCCTTTGGAGGAGGCAAGATACTTCCGCTATAAGGATTATCCGGAAAACTCCCTGTATCATCTTGAAGATGACAACGATCCGACGTGGCATTTCCTTCAAGAGCAAGTATGGGAACACGTGGAAGTTAAGGGATTATCCGGATCAATGGATTGTCACCTACCCTTCCACATACAAACGGTTGTATCCCAAGTCCTCGATCGTATTTCAGCATCCGGTTCTTACGCCGGAGCGTTACGGGCAGATTCGGAAGGGCTTACAGGCCTTCCGGTTGGAGGCCCCCGGAAAGGCAGGGACGATTCGCCTGCCGAAAATCAAGATTGCGACTGGCAAGAAACACAAATGATTGTATGACAACTATGGAAAAGACGACCGAAAAGCAGTGCCCGACCGGCAGGAAGACGCGCATCTTTATCCGATGCGTCATTGTACTGTCCTGTGTGTATATACTGGCAGATCCGATTGACCGCTATTTTCAGGAAGGTGTTTTGGGTCTGGTCGGTTATAAATCGTATCTTTACTCGGCACAGGATCTGTTTTTTGCGCTGTGTGCCGTTGTCGGATTGTCGAATCTTGCACGGTATCCCCTGTTGGGTTGGATCCTGGCAAATATCGCAGCGGCAGGATTTCTGCTGTTTCCGATCTATTGTCTTATTGCGGGTGTGATGTTCCGGTCCAATATCCTGGATTTATCATGCATCATGCCTGTTGTCTTCTTTGTCCTGTTGTTTGTCATCAACAAAAAGGAGTGCCGGCCAAAGAGGTGGTATGTTTATCTGCCATGCATCTTCCTGCTGATTCTGGGTGAAATCCCGTGTGTCGTATATGCCGCTCGGAACTTTCTTCCGATCGGTTGATCGGACGACGGATATCATCCGGTTTCGCCGTATGCCTACTGTATGGGGAATTCTATCAAGCTGGTTGAGCGGAAAAACAGCATGTCCGGGAGCTTGAGTGCCAAAAAACGATCATCCATGAAGGCCGAAACTTGTTTGACACCACGATAAAATTTAAAAGCTTATGAAGAGGTTCCTTATTTTTGCGCTATGTATGAGCGGCGTGTTCTTTATCGAAGAGTGTACGGCTCAAACGCTGACAGAATCGTTGAAGAAAAAAGCTGCCATGTATCTGACAGATATCTATGAAAGCGATTCATCCGATCCTGTAAAGGCGGATGATCTCAATACGCGATATTGGATCTATGACATCCTGGATCAGAAAAAACTTGACAGGCAAAAGAGCAAAGCCGAAAACGGGAAGATATATATCTTTAGAGTGCTCGGAGATGACCAATGCGGTACATATGCATTTATTGAAAACAATAAAATTCAGATAATGGATATGTATACAGCCGAGGATTATCGAGCTGCATGCGATTTCATGTGTCGCCATCACTACCGCATTGAGCAAGTCATCACCGTATTGAAATATATGATAGAGAATGATGAATACGAAAGTTATTTTTCTTTACCATACTCTGCTTTGTCCGAAAAGGGCAAGGCTCAATTAGACTCGATCAGACATGCAATAAACGCTTTATGAGTCCGGCTGCATCCCGGTTTGGCTGCAAGCGGTGTTTGGGTACTGGTCGATTCACCCGCCAAAAACAGAGATTGCTGCCGACAGGAAACCGGCAAAAAGACGTCAAACCATCAAAAAACCATAATTTACGTCCTATGAAAACCCTTATTACTGTCGCCTTTGTTTTTATCTCGGTTCTGCTGATGGCTGGTCCGAAGAATCGTCCGGATTCGGTTGAAATCTTCCAGTTCAATGAAGAGACCCTGGATGCCATAGAAAAGAAAATATGTGAATTTGACGGGCTTGACGATGGACCTTCATTCCTCCCGAATACAAGGTCAGTGATTCTTGTTGCCAATCTGCTCGATGACAGTATTGCATATAATGATCTTCAAGAACGGGTTCCGCTGGATACGACATACGAGGGATCTTATAACCCGTCCAACATTTTGAATCAGAATACCCGCAAAATCGATATTTACCGATTTGTAGCTATGGGCAGCCACCGCACGAATCATATTCTGTTGCTCAATGGCAAGGATATGACCTTCATCAATATGCATAAACCCTATGATAAGGTGATCAAAGAGGTGCTGCGCTATTTTGACCGGAACAAAGAGGTTGACAACCGGTTGATGCCGATGTATATCAACTTGATCACCTGGTGGTATCTGCGCAATCACTGGGCGGATGAACTGGGTCCGTGGTATGACTGGTTCCAGGAGCAGGATTCCGTGAGCCGGGAATATTACAAGTTCCAGTATCCCTTTAAATGAATGATGGCGAGCCCAAAGGCTCGCCCTTTTTCTGGATACTGGAATCGAATTTTCGTGCCGATTATGGTTGTGCAGCCCTCTCCGACCGTAAATTTCCACGGGTTGGATTGCCAATCCCGAACCGGAAATCCCGTTGCGAAGTTTTCCATACTCCCCCTGGATCGTTCCGGCCACGATGGCTGCATGCAATAAAAAATCACTTTCCGCTTGCTCGATTCCAAATTTGTTTGTAGTTTTGCGAACAACAAACAAGACAAATCATGAGAGAAAAGGGATATACGGTTGATCAGGAACGGCTTGCCCGGTTTGCCAAGGCGATGGGCCACCCCGCACGCATCGCGATTCTCGAGTTTCTGGCCCGCCAGGAGTGCTGCTTCTTCGGCGATATTCACGAGGTGCTGCCGATCTCGAAGGCAACCGTCTCCCAGCATCTGAAGGAGCTGAAGGAGGCCGGACTGATCCAGGGCGAGATCGAGACGCCCAAAGTCCGCTATTGCATCAATCGGGAGAATTGGGAGATCGCCTCCCGGCTTTTTGCCGCTTTCTGGGAGCAGCCCGTCTGCAAAAAGGAGTCCTGCTGCGAATAGCCGCACCCCGCGGGCCGTCGGAAACGGCTCTTTTTTTCACAATCAATGTTCGTTGTTTTACGAAATACAAATATAATACGAAAAGCGGGCCCCGCCCCGGCAGCGATAGGGCCGACCGATCGGCAACCGGTTCCGACAGACTGCCTGCGATCCGGACGGATGCACGCCGAGGCAAGGGTTATTCCGGAGCGCGCAGGTCGACTGGAGCGGCAAACGGAGCACAAGAACCAATCAATCAAATACAAACATGAAAAGAATTGTTTTATGGATGATGCTGTCACTGGGGCTGTTTGCCTGCGGAGGCGGCAACTCGAAAACGCAGAAGAGTACTGATGCAGACAACACGAAAGACCGGATTGAGGTGCTGTATTTCCATGGCAAACAACGCTGTGCGACCTGCATGGCCATCGAGCAGCGGACCCGGGAGACGCTCGAAGAGCAGTTTGCCGACGAACTGAAAAACGGGGCACTCGTCTTCCGGGTAATCGACATCTCGCAACCGGAGAACGAGGCCCTTGCCGACAAATATGAGGTGACGTGGTCGTCGCTCTACCTCTGCCAATGGAAAGCGGGCCGGGAGACCCCGGAAAATCTGACGGAGTTTGCCTTCGGGAATGCCCGCACGGCTCCCGAGGCATTCAAGAGCGGGCTGGCGGCCCGGATCCGTGAACTGCAAAAATAGGCGGTCATGGAGTGGTTGCAAACGCTGCTGGAGAGCAGCACGACTCCCCCGCTGACGGCCTTTCTGCTGGGGCTGCTGACGGCCCTGTCGCCCTGTCCGCTGGCTACGAACATCGCCGCCATCGGTTTCATCGGCAGGGAGATCGACGACCGTCGCCGGATCTTCCGCAACGGTCTGCTCTACACGCTGGGGCGCACGCTCTCCTATACGCTGCTGAGCATCGTGCTGATCCTGATCCTGAAAGAGGGGTCGAGCATGTTCGGCATCCAGAAGGCCATCGGCAAATGGGGCGAATGGGTGCTGGGACCGCTGCTGATCGTCATCGGAGCCTTCATGCTGGCGGGTGACCGGCTGCGGCTCCCCTCGTTCGGATTCCGCGGCAACGGCGAGAGGCTGGCCCGCCGGGGCGGCTGGGGTGCCCTGCTGCTCGGGGTGCTCATCCCGATGTCGGCCTCGGCTGAGGCCGGATACCTGCTGCCGGTGCTGTTCGCCGTTGCCACGGCACTGCCGGTGCTGGTCGTCGCCTGGATCCTGGCTTTCGGCGCCCGTCGCATCGGGCAGTTCTACGGTCGGATGCAGACGATACAAAAGTGGCTGAACCGGATCTTCGGAGGGCTGTTCGTGATGATCGGCATCTATTATTGTGCAATCATGTATTTCTAAAAAATAAAGGATATGGAAACCAAGAACGAAAAGAAAAAGGGATTCTGGGCTTCGCTCTTCTCACCGAAACCCTGCTCGTGCTCGTGCGGCAACAATCGGATTGTGGAAGAGGATGAAAAACCGGCTGCCCCCAACTTCGAAAATATCAAATTCGACGCGCCCCGCGCGGCGATTCGGGAGATCAAGATTCTGGGGCCGGGTTGCGCGAAATGCAAAGCAACGTACCAGGTCATTAGCAAGGTCATCAACGAGAACAACCTCGACGTGCGGCTCTCCAAGGTCGAAGACATCACCGAGATCCTGAGCTACAACGTCATGAGCACTCCGGCCATTGTCGTGGACGGCGAGGTGAAGATCAAGGGCCATGTCCCCTCGGAGAGCGAGATCAAACAGCTGTTGGGTATTTAGGCGAGGCGTATGGACACGAAACGGGAGTTGAAGATCCTTGTGTGGATCATCCTCATTTTTACGGCGGTCTTTTTCCTGCCGATCGGCAGCGAGCGCTTCCAGACGGCCATCGACGCGACGCTCGACCTGGCCCGGTGGTATGCCCGCGAGCATGTCATCCTGTGCCTGCTGCCGGCCTTCTTCATCGCCGGCGTGATCGCCGTCTTTGTCAGCCAAGGATCCGTCATCAAGTACTTCGGGGCCAATGCCAAAAAGTGGCTATCGTACAGCGTGGCGGCCATCTCGGGCGGCATTCTCGCCGTCTGCTCCTGCACGATTCTGCCGCTCTTCACGAGCATCTACAAGCGCGGAGCGGGGTTGGGGCCGGCCATCGCCTTCCTCTACTCGGGGCCGGCGATCAGCATTCTCTCCATCATCCTCACGGCCCGGATTCTGGGCATCGAGCTGGGCATCGCCCGCACGGTCGGCGCCATCCTCTTCTCGGTGGTCATCGGGCTGCTGATGTCGTTCCTCTTCCGTCGCGAGGAGCGGGCCAAGCGCGAGGAGCAGATGAACATCGTCCCGCCTCCCGAGAAGCGGCCGATGTGGCAGACCTCGTTCCACTTCTTCACGCTGGTGCTGATTCTCGTCTTTGCCAACTGGGGCGCACCGGCCGCCTCGGACCACGGCGTGTGGTCAGCCATCTATGCCTGGAAGTGGTACATCACCGGCGCCCTGGCACTCGTGCTGTGCGGATCGCTGGTGAAGATCCTGCGGCTCCGCCTGCGGTGGGTGGCGCTGGGCGCTGCGGCAACCGTCGTTTCGGTCGTGCTGGCCAACCGGTTCATCCGCGATGCGAAGCTCGTGCCGCTCGTGCCGATGGTTGTGGCCATCGCCGCGCTCTCGCTGATTCTGCTTTTCGACAAGCGCGATGCGGAAAACCGCGAATGGGTGCTCTCGGCGTGGGGGTTTGCCAAACAGATCCTGCCGCTGCTGGCCGTGGGTGTCGTCACGGCGGGATTCCTGCTCGGATCGACCCATGACCAGACGGCCATTGCGGGTATCATCCCGAACCGCTGGATCGAATGGGCCGTCGGAGGCAACTCGCTGCTGTCAAACTTTTTCGCCAGCTTCACCGGCGCCTTCATATACTTCGCCACGCTGACCGAGGTGCCCATCATCCAGGGACTGCTGGCCTCGGGCATGGGAAAGGGGCCGGCCCTGGCGCTGCTGCTGGCCGGGCCGTCGCTCTCGCTGCCCAACATGCTGGTCATCCGCGGCGTGCTGGGGACCAAAAAGACGGTGGTCTACGTGGCGCTCGTCATCGTCATGGCCACGCTGGCGGGATTCCTCTTCGGCAACCTGTTTTAACCGGAGACGCGCCATGAGAATCTTGATTCTTTGTACGGGGAACAGCTGCCGCAGCCAGATGGCACACGGTTTCCTGCAGGCGATGGATCCGTCGCTCGAGGTATTTTCGGGCGGGAGAGACAAAAACGGTCAGGCAGAGTGCCAAGGATGCCATGGACACCGCTACCGACGACCTGCAAAAAGGCGGATCAGCGGAAAGTGCGGGTATAGGAGATCGACGGCAGGATCGGGATCAGCACCGTGGCACGATAACGGCCGTGATCCGGATAGATGCTCACCGGATTCTTGTGCCACGTCAGGTTGACGATCGAGAACTGCCAGTTGCGCACGCCGTTGTGGCGGCGGCGCTCCATGTTGTAGCTGATGTCCGTGCGGAAGTAGTTGCGCATGCGCATCGTCGGATGGGGCGTGATGCCGAAGATCGTCCCGCCCTCCGGATCGGGATAGGCCATGTTTGTCAGCCGGTAGGGAAGCCCCGAGCGCCACGCCACGTTGATCGTGAAGGTATGGCGGCGGCCCCGCGCGGGCTGATGCACCACGTCGTAGCTCGCAAAGGTGTTGAAGTCGTGCGGGATGTCGTAGTCGAAGGGATAGGTCACCCCTTCCGACCGGCGGCGGGAGTTCGTGTAGGTGTAGGAGGCCGTCAGGCTCAACCGTTCGTTCTGCCACTGCGCCATCGCCTCGATGCCGAAGACCCGCCCCGTGCCATAGACAAAACCGCCACGATCGAGCAGGTAGTCGTCGCTGTCGTAGATCAGCGGCAGGTTGCGCATCCGCTTCAGATAGCCCTCCAGCGAGAGGGTCAGCCGTTCGCCCACTCGCGTGCGACCGCCCAGGGCCACCTGCCAGGAGCGTTGAAGGCGTCCGTCACGGAATGGCGTCCAGAAGTCGATCGGCAGCGAATAGTAATAGCGGTTGAACTGGACCAGCGCCTGCGAGTTGAAGGTTGCGGAGAGCCACACCGCCCGGTCCTGTCCGAAATCACAGGCAAGCTGCGCCCGCGGTTCGCAGGCAAAGGCCCGTTTGCCGCCGGCCGCATAGAGCGCGCCCCGCAGACCGGCATCAAGCCGCCAGCGTCCCCACTGCAGGCGGTTGCTCACAAAGAGGGCTCCCGAAACCAGCTCCGAGGAGGGATAGCGCGTCTCCTGACGCTTGCCGTTGACCCTGGAGCGCGTGTGCATCGGCTGGAAACGCTGCGTCGAGAAGTTGGCCCCGTACTCCAGCGAGTAGCTATCCGAGATTCGCTGGTCGAAGGTCAGCCGGGCACCCAGTTCGTGGGTTTGGAAGGTGGTCTTGCCCTCGTTCGTCACGTCGTCGGAGTGGAAGCGCGACTGCTGGCGGTTATAGAGAAACGTATAATAGACGATCGCCGTGGAGTTCAGCGTTTCGCTCCAGCGGGAATGCAGGCGCAGCGAGGCGGTCGTATTGCCCCATCCGAAGCGGTTCGAGGCCTCACGGTCGGCATTGCGCATGCGGTCATCGCCCGTATAGGCTCCCAGTGTGAGGGTGTGGCGGCGGTGTACGTCGTAGGAAAGCCGGGCCGTGAAGTCGTGAAACCCGAAACGGACCGGGCGGCGGGCGACAGCCAGTGCCGCCTCGGGGAAGAAGTAGCGTCCCGAAACAAGATACGCTCCCCGGCCCCGCACCAGCGGTCCGTCAACGGTGGCTCCCAGCGAGAGTGTCCCGACGGTCAGCGACTGCCCGTGGCGGTAGCGGTCGCCCTCGCGCGTGCGGATCTGCGTCAGCGCCGAAAGGCGCGAGCCGTAGGCCGGAGAGATGTACCCCTTGGCAATCTCGGCCGACTGCACCGTCTCGCCGCTGAAGATCGAGAGCAGTCCGTAGGCGTGGGCCTGGTTGTAGATCGGTACGTCGTCGTAGAGGATCTGCGTCTGGTCGTTGCTGCCGCCCCGCACCAATAGTCCCGACATGCCGTCCTTGCCGGCCGAAACCCCCGGCATGAGCTGCAGAAACTTGAAGATGTCCTTCTCCCCGGCGAAGAGCGGCGCATACTTGAGCTGTTCGACATCGACGGCAATGTTGCCCGTCGGGCGGATCGTGAGCAGCGGCTTGCGGGCCGTAACCGCCACCGAATCGATGGCCACCGTCCGTGCCACGGAATCAGGCAGCATGCGGGCGACAGCGTCTGCAGGCATGAGAGCGACGGTATCGACCGGCGTGCGGGCGTCGGCCGGAGCGGGATGCAGGAAGAGGAGCGTGACGGCAAGCGTTCGGATCATAGTTCGGAGATCTGGAAATAGTTATAGCCGGCGAAGACGCCCAGGCCGTTGGAGATGTTGGTATAGACGGTGACCTGCTCGATGAAGGGGTTCTCCTCGGCACTCTCCGTGGTATTGAGCTGCTGCTTGTAGCGCGAACGCATGTAGCGGTCGTAGGCATCCGAAGGGGTGATGAAGCGGAACGTGTGGCGGATGCGGGTCCTGTCGTCGCTGGTCCCCCAGACCGAAAAATACAACGGCAGCACCCGCGTGCGGTTCTCGTAGGGAATACGCAGAAATTCATCGAAAATGATCGTACTCCCCTTCTCGTCGGCCTCGTCCGCATCGTTGGCGCCGTTCACCTGATCGACAAAGGGCGAGGTCGTATAGTAATCGCTCACCTCGCGCTGCACGCTTCCCGACTCGGGATCGGTTTGCCGGTAGAAACCCCGGATCCAGACCGAGCGTACGTCGGGAGGAAGCGTCAGCTCCTCGAGCGTGAAGTGGCGGTACCAGCCCCGGCTGCGCATCTCCCGGATCCGCGCCCGGGGAGCTTCGGGAACCGTGGTCTCGGCCGTGAGCCGCCCATAATCCGGAACCGTAACCTCCAGCCGGTAGCTGCGCCCCGCAACGGGCCGGAATCCCGTCGAGGTGCGTCCGTCGGCCGAAGCCGCGCAGCGCACCACCTCGCGCCCCTCCTCCAGCAGCCGGATTTCGGCCTGCACAACCGGTTCGAAGGTCATCTTCTCCTTCGCGTAGGTACCGCTCCAGTGCAGCGACACCACAAAATCCTCCTGCGGCGTCAGCAGCGCATTGACCGTCACCTGCGGGGCCGGTCCGCGACGACCGAAGTCGTAGTCCACATCCTTGCAGCCCGCAAGCAGCAGGGCAAACCCTGCTGCCATGCGGGTGCACGGCAGAAAACGATCGAATAACCGGGACATTATCGCTGCCAGATGTAATAACCGAGGCTCTTGTCGGCGTGGAACACGACCTCTCCGTCGGGTGCATGGAGCGTCATGCCGATGCTTTGCGAATCCCAGCGGATGATCGACCCGGTAAGCGGGACCCGCTCCGGATCGCGCGGCGTCAGCGTCAGATCGGGTTTGTGGTAACTGTAATCGTAATGGAACGTTCGCGGCTCCCCCTGCGGCGGCTCTTCCGTGAGGGTGCACTCCGTGTCGGACAAGAATTTCATGACTTTGATGCCCGCTTCGCCATTCATCGTCCACTCGCTGCCCGTCAGGCGTTTGGGGATCGAGATCGTACGCTCCTTGGAGCAACTCGCCGCGAAGAGGACGCAGACGGCAAATGCGAAAAATTTCACGGCCCGGAGCCGGATGGAAAAACGTTCGTTGGTCATGGCAAAGTGTTTGAAGGTTTCGGACAAAGTTAGAGTCAAACGCCGCTTCGGGGCCGTCGGATCGCCATCAAAATCTTACACTTCCCTCTTGCAAACAACTGACCCAATGACGTTTGTGTCGGTCGAGGAGACCGATTTTCTAACAGGCATCTGACAGGCGGCCGCAATCCGTCCGAATCGAAGGCCGGAGGCCCACCCGACAAAAAAAATCGGCCGAGATCACCCGGCCGAACATCCAAAATCGGCAAGCGCACGTTTCGGCGCATTACAACGGTTCGCCCGTCAGCTCCGGAGGCAACACCGGCATGGCCCCTTTCCGGGTGCAGACGTAAGCCGACGTCTGTACGGCAAGCGTGTGCGCGTCGCCGACGCTCTTGCCCCGAAGGATCGACGCGATGAATGCCGCGGTGAAGCTGTCTCCCGCCCCGACGGTATCGGCAACCTCAACCTTCGGCGTGGGTCGGAAGGAGACCTGGCCCGGCGTGAAGACATAGCTGCCGTTGATTCCGCAGGTGAGAATCAGCATCTTCAGGTTGTATTTCCCGAGCAGAATCCAGCACTTGTCCTGGAGATCGATGCCCGGGCAGCCGAACATGCGGCTGACAAGGACCAGCTCCTCATCGTTGATTTTCAAAATATTGCACCGCTTCATGGAGTCGCAGAGGATCTCCTTGTCGTAGAAACTCTGGCGGAGATTCACGTCAAAGACAATCAGCGACCCGTCGTCGTGCGGCATCGCGTCGAGAAACCGATGGATCGTCGTGCGCGACACCACGCTCCGCTGGGCCAGCGACCCGAAGCAGACCGCTCGCGTCCGGCGGGCCAGCGCCTCGAGACTCTCCGTGTAGGGGATGTTGTCCCAGGCGACGTTCTCCCGGATCTCGTACTGCGGAACGCCCGCCTGATCGATGCGCACCTGTACGGTCCCCGTGGGATAGGGAACCCGGGCTATGTGATGACGGAGCCCCTTCGAGGCAAAGTTGTCCAGAATCTCCTGCCCCAGCGCATCCTCTCCGACCGCACTCACCACACAACTCGGCAGGCCGAACTGCGAAACATGGCAGGCAAAGTTGGCGGGGGCGCCGCCGATCTTCTTCCCCTCGGGAAGCATATCCCACAGGGCTTCGCCCATTCCTACTACAACATCATTCGTGTTCATTGGATCTGTTTTTTGTTGGTTTTTCATATCTTCTTAATCTTCAACGCATAGCAGAGAAGATAAACGACTCCGACCGTCATCACGGCAACCGCCCCGACCTGCCCGACGGCATCGGCCGCATAGCCCATCGCCAGCGGGAAGACCGTTCCGCCGAAGAGCCCCATGATCATCAGCCCCGAGACCTCGTTCTTCTCCCGGGGAGCCTGGACAAGCGCCTGCGAAAAGATGATGGAGAAGATGTTCGAGTTGCCGAACCCGACCAGGCCGATCCCCACGTAGAGCGGCATCAACGTGTCGCAGAGAAACAGCATGCACATCCCGGCCAGCATCATCACCACGCTGACGGCAAAAAACTGCTTCGGCGAGACGGCCCGCAGGATGAACGCCCCGAGAAAACACCCGACCGTGCGGAAGATGAAATAGATGCCCGTGGCAAAACCGGCATCTTCGAGCGGAAGTCCCAACCGCTCGATGATGATCTTCGGGGCGGTGGTGTTGGTGCCCACGTCGATCCCGACATGGCACATGATTCCCAGGAAGCAGAGCAGGATGAAGGGGCGTCCGAGCAGCTTCAGGCAGTCGCCCACGCCGGAGGCCCGCTCCGGCTGCTCCTCGTCGATCGGTGTGGCGGCCAGCAGCAAAATGGCCAGCAGACAGATAACCGCATAGATCACGAAGAGGATCCGCCAGCCGAGACCGAAGAGGGGGAGGAGCGTCGTCGCACCCCAGGCGGCAATCACCGGTGCCAGAAACGAGGCTATGGCCTTGACGAACTGCCCGAAGGTCAGGGTCGAGGCCAGCCGGCGACTGCTGATCAGATTCGACACCAGCGGATTGAGCGAGGTCTGCATGATGGCGTTCCCGATGCCGAGCAGCGAGAACGAGGCCAGCATGATCAGGTAGCTGTCGCCGAACGCCGGGATGAAGAGCGAAACCGCCGTCACGACGAGACTGATCAACACCGTATTCTTGCGTCCGATCCGGTTCATCAGCATGCCCGTCGGCACGGAGAAGATCAGAAACCAGAAAAAGACCAGCGAAGGGAAGAGATTGGCTTGTGCGTCGGTTAACCCGAGATCCTTCTGGACGTAGTTCGAGGCCGTCCCCACGAGGTCGACGAACCCCATGGCGAAGAAGCAGAGCATCACCGGGAGAAGTTGCAGCAGAAACGTTTTGCGGCTGCCGATAAACGATTGTGTCATGGTTTCAGGTTATAATTTTGGTTGGTTCTCTTGCGGGACTGCAAGCCGGAATCTCGGGGGTTGGCGTCCCCTCCTGCCGCGCTCCGATCCGCGACCGGACGGCGGAGTGACCCCGGAAGAACCGGTCGCATTCACGCATTGCAAAGGTAGCGACCCGCTCCGGCAAAGCCTGTAAAATATCGTGCATTGTCTGTCAAATTTGGGCAGATGCCCGTTTTTTACCATCTTATGCACGCTTTTTTTACGGGAATATGCCTTAAATTTGCAGTTGTCAATACCTGGTTCCCATGCGTCGAATCCTGCTGTCCGCCCTGAGTCTGATCCTGCTGCTGAGTCTTCCCGGCTGCCATCGGGACAAGGTCTACAAAATCGGTATCTCACAATGCAGCCAGGACGACTGGCGCATGAAGATGAACGACGAAATCAACCGGGAGGCGATGTTCCACAAGGATCTCCTCGTCGAGATCCGCTCGGCCGACGACAGCAGCGCCAAACAGATCGACGACATCCGCTATTTTGTCGAGCAGGGCTTCGACATCCTCATCGTGTCGCCCAACGAGGCGGCCGCCCTGACCCCCGTCATCGACGAGGTCTATGAAAAGGGGATTCCCGTCGTCATCTTCGACCGGAACATCAACAGCAAAAGCTATACGGCCCGGATCGGCGCCGACGACGAGGCGATCGGACGCGCCGCGGCCCGCTATGCCCGGCATCTGCTCGGTGACAGGGCCCGGGCCATCGAGATATCCGGTCTGAAGGGTTCGACCCCGGCCGAAGGGCGCCACAAGGGGTTTGTCGGGGAGTTCGAGGCCGCAGGCGGCACGCTTCTGGCCAGTGTCCCCGGAAACTGGAACCAGGAGGAGGCGATTCCGGTCGTCGACTCGCTTTTGAGCATCTACCCCGATGTGGACCTCATCTACGCCCACAACGACCGCATGGCCATCGGAGCCGCCGAGGCGGCGCATCGTCCCGGCAGGAAGCGGATCCGCATCATCGGCATCGACGCCGCCCCCGACATCGGGATCCGGGCCGTGGCCGACAGCATCATCGATGCCACCTTCCTCTACCCCACCGAGGGTCACCGCCTCATCCGGACGGCGCTGGCCATTCTGAAAAACGAGCCCTACGAAAAGGAGACCATTCTGCCCGCCTCCTCGGCCGTGGATCTGACCAATGCAGACATCCTGCTCCGGCAGAACGAGACCCTGAAGGAGGAGACGCATAAGATCGAACGGCTCAAGGCGCAGGTCGATCGCTTCCGGACGGAATACTCCTCGCAGCGGTCGCTCTTCTACGCCAGCATCGCCATCATCCTGCTGTTATGCGGCGTCGGATTCCTGCTGCTCCGCGCCTACTGGCAGCACAGAAGGCATCAGAAGGAGCTCTTGCACCAGAACCGGCTCCTCGAGGCGGAGCGCGACAAGCAGAAACAACTGAACGAACAGCTCCAGGAGGCCACCCGGTCCAAACTGATGTTCTTCACGAACGTGTCGCACGACCTGCGCACACCGCTGACGCTCATCGCGGAGCCTGTCGCCCAGCTCGCCGAGGCCGACAACCTCTCGCCCCGGCAGCATACCCTCCTCCGGATTGCGGACCGGAATCTCCGGATCCTTCGCCGGCTGATCAACGAGATCCTCGATTTCCGCAAGTATGAAAGCGGAAAACTGGAGGTCCGGCTGTCGGAGGTGGACTTCAACGCCTGTCTCCGCGAATGGGTGGAGTCGTTCCAGACCGTGGCCCGGAAAAAGGGGATCAGACTGCAAGGGAACGGCCTCGCCGCCGACCGCCCGATCCTGCTGGCCATCGACCCCGAAAAGATCGAACGTGTCGTCTTCAACCTCCTCTCCAACGCCCTCAAGTACACCCCCCGGAACGGATCGATCACCGTCTCGTGTGCATGCGACGGGACGAATCTCACGCTCAGGGTCGCCGACACCGGAGAGGGAATCGACGAACGCGATCTGGGAAACATCTTCGACCGCTTCTATCAGGCGGACCGCATCCACCCCTGGGGTTCCGGCATCGGGCTGTCGCTGGCCAAGGCCTTCGTGGAGCTCCACGGAGGCACCATCGCCGTGGAGAGTGAACGCCACAAGGGGTCGATCTTCACGGTGACGCTTCCCGTAAGGCATGTCGCACAGACTCCGGCGGAGGTCCGGCCGGACGTCGGGGAACGGGAGGCCGAGGCGGAAATCGAAACAGAGGTCGAAGCGGAATCCGAGGTCGACGACAACCGCATCGCCTTTGACCGCGAGAAGCCCATCCTGCTCGTGATCGACGACAACCGGGACATCCAGCGGCTCATCGAGGAGCTGATAGGCGCCGACTACAACCTCATCACGGCGAAGAACGGCAAAGAGGGGCTGAGGCTGGCCGTGAAGTATGTGCCCGACCTGATCATCTGCGACGTGATGATGCCGGTGATGGACGGGCTGGAGTGCTGCCGGCGCATCAAGAGCGAAGTCTCGACGTCGCACATCCCGGTGCTGATGCTGACGGCCTGTGCGATGGACGAACAGCGCGCGCAGGGTTACGACAGCGGTGCCGACGGCTATCTTTCGAAACCGTTCAGCAGCGCCGTGCTGAAATCCCGCTGTGCGAGCCTGATCGCCAACCGGAAACGGATCCGGGAGTTGTGGACCTCGGCGGCCCCCGGCGGCGGAATGGCGACCGTCGAGGAGAGGCCCGCCGCGCCGGTGAAGAATACCCCGGCCGGAGACCTCGACAACGAGTTCTACAGGCGCTTCCTGACGCTGTTCCAGGAGAAGATGGGCGATGCCCGTCTGAATGTCGATACGATTGCGTCGGAGATGGGGTTCGAGCGTTCGCAGTTCTATCGCAAGATCAAAGCGCTCACCAACTATGCTCCGGTGGAGCTGATCCGTCTTTTGAGGCTGCAGCGCGGCCGGACGCTCCTGATGACAACCGACAAGACCATCAGCGAAATCGCCTACGAGACCGGCTTCTCCACCCCCTCCTACTTTACGAAATGCTACCGCGACACCTACGGCGAAACACCGACCGAGGTGCGAAACCGGCTGGCGAAATAGGCCGTCCGCAAACGCCCCCATACCGGGACACCCGTCCGACGGGCCGTGGGACCATACATCAAACCGATCGGTGACGGCAAATCCCGTGCGAGCCGTCCCGGTCCTGTCCACGGCCATCCGCTCACGGAGGCTGCACCCCGGCCGGTATCAATCCGGCAGCCAGCGAGGCCGTTCCGGTCAGTGGATCCACTCGCTGCCCAGACTCAGGGTGCAGAGCGATTCGATGCGGATGATGAAATCCCCGACACTGTTGGGCACGTAGGGATACAGCTCCGAATTCGTCGCGGAATAGGGCTGATAGCGCACCTCCATCGTCCGCATGGTCCCCACGGGATCGGAGCGTCCGTCGTTGTTGTCCACCATGTAGAGGGTCTCGACCAGCCCCTCGTCGTTGAACTTCGCCCCCCACAGCGTCACGGCATGCGTCGTCCAGTTGCGCCCCATGTTGACCACAAAGAGGATCCCCTGCCGGGAGTCGAGCGCCCGCTTGATGATAGCGTTGAAGCGGTCGCGCTTCATCTCCTGGCCCACGTACTCCGCCCCGAGCGAGCGGGTACCCAACTGTTCGCGGAAAAAGCCGGCCGACGGATCGACGGGATCCATCTCGTACATGTTCTTGTGGAATACGCCGTTGAAGAACCAGTTGATCGCCTTGAGCGGGTTGTCGCCCCGGTTGGAGAAATGGCTCTTGTACAATTGGAAAACGGCGCTGTGCAACATGTCGGAGGGTTCGGCGGCCGGACCGCGGTAGTCAGCCATGGCCGCCGTCGCCCGATTCTGCGCGAGCCACCAGTGGATCAGGTTGGAGGTGGCCGCCGCCCAGCACATCAGTCCGTCGCCGCCGGGACGCGTATCCGACGGATCGATCTTGTTGCAGTCGTACCATCCGCACCCCGGGGTCCAGGGCAGCTGCGTATGGCCGAATTTCCACTGATCGTCCGAGGGTTCCTTCACCCCGTAGACCCAGCGCGTGGCGCCGGCAAACGGATCCGCCGTCTCCTTCCGCTGCAGATTCAGCCGGTAGGTCAGTTCGCGGCCCGCCTCGAGGCCTTCGAAAGGCTTTCCCTGCAGCATGTCGGGGATCGCGACGGTCGTCTCGCGGTCGGCAATCCGGACCCGGATCCAGCCGTCGGCGGGCATGGCCCCGGCCGGCTGCGGGCAGACCAGCGCCGTATGGGTATGGTCATCCGTACGGGCGGGGGTGATCCACTGCGGGTCGGATGCAGCCGTCAACGTACCGTCCGTCAGGCGGAACGCGAGTCGGACGGGGGTCTGGACCTGCACCTCGGCCTGCTGCAGCTCCGTCGCCGAACAGGAGCCGTCGCGGCTCTCCAGCACGACGTGCAGCCGGCTCAGCGCATGGCCGAAACGCAGCTGCACCCGCTCTCCGGCCTGTACACGGGTCTCGGCCCGCAGCAGGTCCGAACGGCGGTATCCGTCGCCCTGCTGGTTCGGGGCCAACGCATGGAGATAGTCCGACGAAGATTGCCCCGCCTGATACAGGGGAAGTGCCGCCGACGGGAGGTGCCAGGCCGTAAACTGCACCTGCTGACCGATCTCGCGCCAACGGATCTCGGGCTCCCAGCGGCCGTTGGACAGATGGAGGGTGAAGCATTGCCGGGTGTCGTCCGTCAGATTCCGGGCGCACACGACCACCGTGTCCCCCTCGACGAAACGGCCGCTTCCGTCGGCATCGATGACGGCACGGGTGGCCGTATCGCCCAGGATCAGATCCCACGCGACCCGATCGTCCGAAGCCGTTGCAAACTCCTCCTGCGGATGGTCCCCGCGACACGCACTCATCCATAACGCACACAAAGTCATGCTCAGTGAGACGGCGAGATAAAAGATTCTTTTCATCTTGTCAATTCTTAACTTGCACAACAGATTCCTTCTACCCGTTGGCGGAATAAATACAGCAAACTTCCCGAATCGGTGCACGGCAACTGACAATCAGCCGGGGACGGAGCATATCCGGACCCTCCGCCGGCATCTGCATCCGATCGGGCTGCAAGTTTCGGAAAAATTCCCGGAATCTGCAAGTTCCGCAGTTCGCTATTTTCAAAGCGGGGCATCTTACAAAGACGGGGGGGTATCCGCCCGTCATGGCGGAACGGATCGCACACCAACGGCCGGGACCGCTGGCCGTGCCGAGAGCCATACCGATGGGCTGCACCGAAGAGCCACGTGCACCCGCACGAAAACGACGGGAGCCGCGCAGGATTCAGTCCCGCACCGCTCCCGCCACATCTGACGAAGAAGGGGCTATCGGTTCGTCCCGGAGTCCGGGGTAAAGCGCTCCACGAAATGCCGGAAGCGGTTCAGCCCCTCGGTCAGCCGCGAACGCGGGCAGGCGATGTTCCACCGCATGAACCCCTCGCCCTCGGGACCGTACATCGTGCCGGCATTCAGCCACAGGTGCGCCTCGTCGATCAACCGCCGCTCCAGCTCCGCGGACGGCAGCCCCAGCCGGCGGCAGTCCATCCAGAGCAGATAGGTTCCTTCGAGCCGCGTGACGGGGAAATCGGGCAGATGCTCGCGGCAGAAGGCCTGCATGAAGGCGTTGTTCCGCTGCAGGTAGTCGAGCAGTGCGTCGAGCCACTCGCCGCACTCGTTGTAGGCCGTCTGCGTGGCGATCACCCCGAAGGGGTTGACGTCGCAGACCTCGTTGTCGTTGATGGCACGGTCGATCCGCGCCAGGCGGTCGGCATCGGCCGAGACGATGTTGGCAATCTGCAGCCCGGCGATGTTGAACGCCTTGCTCGGCGAGAGGCAGGTCACCGAGTGGTGCAGAAACTCCTCGGACAACGAGGAGAACGGCGTATAGCAATAGCCCGGAAGGACCAGTTCGCAATGGATCTCGTCGGCAACGACCACCACGCCGTGGCGGATGCAGATCCCGCCGATGCGGAGCAGCTCCTCGCGCCGCCAGACCCGTCCGACCGGATTGTGGGGATTGCACAGCAGCATCAGCTTCACCCGCGGATCCGCAGCCTTGCGCTCCAGATCGTCGAAGTCGATGACGTAGCTGTCACCCTCGGCCACCAGCGGCGAAGCCACCAGCGTGCAGCCGTTGTTGCGGATCGACGAGAAGAAGCAGTTGTAGACCGGCGTCTGTACCAGCACCTTGTCGCCCGGAACGGTCAGCGCCTTGATGACGGCCGACAGCGCCGGTACGACCCCCGAAGTGTAGATCATCCACCGGCGGTCGATGCGGAAGCCGTGGCGGCGGGCAAACCACCCCGTCACCGCCTCGTAATAGCTCTCCGGAACGTGGGTGTAGCCGAAGATGCCGTGGTCGACGCGCCGGCGAAGCGCCTCGATGATCGCCGGGGCCGTCCGGAAGTCCATGTCGGCCACCCACATCGGCAGGACGTCGTCGCTCGCGGCGCTGTCCCATTTGCAGCAATCGGTTCCCCGCCGCGGAACCAGCTGGTCGAAATCGTACGTCATCGCACCACGGTTTGATCGGTTACGGGGAAGGTGCCGCCGTCGCGAAGAAGGATCTCACAGTCGGCCGGAGCCTTGATGTTGCGGTCGATGGTCACCGAACCGATCGCGTCGGCAACGATCCGTCCCGACATCGGGTTCTTGATATTGGTGATCGAACCGCGGATGTCGGCCTGCAGCGTCGTGTACTCGAAGGCCCGGTCGCAATCCGCGCCGAAGGTGCAGTTCTCCAGCACCAGGTCGTGTGCATAGCAGAGGGGCTGTTCGCCCGTGATGTGGCAGTTCACCAGCCGCAGGTTCCGCGAGTGCCAGCCCAGATACTCGCCGTTGAGCTCCGAGTCGTAGATCGTCACGTTCTCCACCTCCCAGAAGGCATCCTTGGTGGTGATGCGGGCGTTGTGGATCTCAACATCGCGGACGTACTGGAAGACATACTTGCTGTCGCTCTCCAGACCGTCGACGCGGATGTTGCGGCTGAACATGAAGGGATAGGTGCCGCCGTGAAGCGTGAGGTTGCGCACGCGGATGTTGCTGCAGCGCCAGAAGACCTCGTCGGCATCGTTCATCGTCACGTTCTCGAGGTCGAGTTCGTCCATCTCGCGGAACATCTTCGGAGCGTCGATCACCGTGTCGGTCATCTTCAGATGGTCGGAATACCACAGCGCCGAACGCCCTCCGACATCGAAATAACAGCGGTCGATGCGGAAGCCGTGGACGTGCCAGAAGGGGTAGTTCCCCTCGAAACGGCAGTCGCAGGCCTCGATGTTGCTGCACTCCTTGATGGCCGACTCCCCGGCCCGGATGACGACCTGCTCCAGCCGCAGATCGTGGGATTCGAACAGAGGCCGTTCGCCTCCGAACGCTTGATTCTTGATCAGCTCCATATCTTGAACAGTGATGAATTGTTTTGCATGGTGTTCCGTCTGTCGTCCGGCAGGCGCCGCACCCGGAGGAGGAACCCGACCCCGTTCGGGACGGGAGGCTCCGCCGGATGGTCGGAGAGACTCCGCCGTCGGCGAGGACAAAGTTACGGGGGATTCCTCCGCTCGGGTGTAGATGAATTACGGATTGTTCAACCCCAATTCCGGAAGGCGTTCAGAGGCGTTTCATCCACCGCTCGCGCAGCAGCCGGACCAGAAAGATCGCCCCGCGGAAGCACAGCTCGACGCACATGGCGATCCACACCCCCCGGAGCCCCATCGACGGGGCGAGCAGCGCCGCCAGCGACAGCCGCACGGCCCAGATGCTGAAGAAGTTCATCAAGCACGGCACCACCGTATCGGCCGCCCCGACAAAGACGCCGTAGGCGACGATCGAGGCCGCGAACATCGGCTCGGCAAAGGCCTCGATGCGCAGGGCCATGACACCCAGCTGGCGGATCTCCCCGACGGGGGTCATCAGCCCGATGATCTGCGGAGCGAAGAGGTACATCAGGATGCCCATCACCCCCATGACCGCCATGCCCATCACGACGGTCATGCGGGCAAAGCGCCGCGTCAGTTTCCAGCGGGCGGCCCCGATGCTCTGTCCGACGAGCGTCGTGGCGGCCTCGGCGATGCCGTATCCGGGCATGTAGCAGAGGCTTTCGGCGGTGACGGCGAAGGAGTTGGCCGCAATGGCAAAGACCCCCAGCGGAGCCACGATCGTCGTGGTCATGATCTGCGCACCGCAGATCACGACGTGCTCCATGCACATCGGAAAGCCGATGCGGAAGGCCCGCCGCAGCGTCTCGCTCCGCGGGCGGAAACTTCCCCGTTCGGCGGTCAGCCGCAGCTCGGCCGAGCGGGTCCACAGGTAGCGGAGCAGGATGCCGGCCACGACCGCCTCGGCCGCCACCGTTCCCAGAGCCGCCCCGGCCACTCCCAGTCCGGCCCCCGGCACGGTCAGCGTCAGACCCGCCAGGTCCCATTCGCGCGTGGGGAAGATCAGGAAGAAGTTGAAGACGACGTCCAGCACGCACATTGCCACGCCCATCAGGCTCGGGATGTGCATGTTGCCGCTGCAACGGAGCATGCCGCCGGCCAGGAAGTTCATCTGCAGGGCCGGCAGGAAGAGCGAGAAGATCCGAAAATAGAGCGATGCGTCGTGGCGGATCGAGGGGTCGCCCCCGAGCCATTGGGGCAGCACGCCGCTGATTGCCGCCCCGACGGCGGCCAGCAGCAGGCTGAAGCCCAGCGTGGCGACGAGCGCCTGGCGCACCACGGCGCGTGCCCCCGCCATGTCACCCGCCCCGATCCGGTGGGCCACCTGCACGGAGAATCCCGAAGCAACCGCCGCGCACAGTCCCCAGAAGAGCCACGTCGTGGTCGACACCAGTCCGATCGAGGCCGATGCCTCGGCCCCGAGGTGTCCGACCATCGCCGCATCGATATACTGCATGACGATGGAGGAGAGCTGTGCGATGACGGCCGGGATGCTGAGCCGCACGGCCAGCTGCAACTGCTCGCCGAAGGTCATCGGCCGCCCCTGGCGGATCAACGCCAGCAATCCGTTTGTCTTGTCTGCCAACCTCATCTTTACTTCGCTTCTCCGAGAGCGTGCACCGCCAGGGGCGATCCGTCCGGCCCGGGAACGGCGCAACCGAGGGCCATCGCCCGGCCGACCCGCCGCGCCGCTGCGGGCAGAGATGCGGCATGGGCAGCTGTTCGCGCACCGTCGTCGATTTTCGACGCCGCGAATTTCGGTATTTTTTGGATTCGTTGTGTAGACGAATTCCGGTTTTCGGAGGCGGATATGCCCCCAATTCCGGAATTTAAACCCCGGGGAACAGCCGGTCGGCCAGTTCGGCGGCACGGCGGCAGCCGTCCGTACGGTCGATGTCGCCCTCGTTAAGCACGCCGGGGACGAGCACCTCGCCCACCATCTCCCACTTGAGCAGCGCCGCCGTCCGTTCGATCGGGATCCGCACGCCGTCGAGCACCGTCGGGTCCTCCTCCTCGCAGCAGGCAATCAGTGCACACCGCTTGCCGGCGACCGGCTTGCCGCCCACGACCAGCGAGAAGAGACGGTCGATCGCCCCCTTGATCTGTGCCGGGATCGAATACCAGTAGACCGGCATCGTGAAGACGACGGCATCCGATTCGAGGATGGCCGGCGCCAGGCGGTTGAAATCGTCGTCGAACGAACAGGCACGACCTGTCTTGTAGCAGGTCATGCAGGCGTGGCAGCCGCCGATCTTCAGAAACGCCGCGTCGAAACGCCCGACGGTGTGGCCCTTCGCCTCGGCCGCACGGATAAAGGCATCGGTCATGGCAAAACTGTTCCCCTTGCGGCGGGGACTGCCCGTAAGGACGGTAATCTTCATGGTCGTGTTATTTTTGAATGGTATCGGAATTCTGGTTGTAGGCCTTGGCCACGCAGCGCCACCGGCCGTCGATCTTCATCATCAGCAGGTAGTCCGTAAAGTCGATGCGGCCACCCCACTTCTCCTCCAGCACGCGCACCACGGCCAGCGTCTCCTCGACATCCAGCACGTCGATCCGCGCCCGGAAGTCGGCCCCGGCCGCCACGGTATCGACGTTGTGGTAGAACTGCTCGATGCTGCCGTGTTCGAGGCGCCCGTCCAGGTAGCCGAACAGCACGGCTTCGTCGATGAACAACTCGCGCGCCGGACGGCTGTCGCCCCCGGCCACGCTCTCCACAAACTTCCGGGCGGCCTGCTCGACGGCCCGGTACTCTTCGATGCTTGCTCTCATAATGGTTGCGTTTTTGGGTGTTTTGGTGTGAACAAAGGTACGCACACGCTACCGTCGGCGCAAGTACCGAAAAATGATTCGGGTACTGAAAATTTTTTCACCATACCCCCGATTTGGCAGGTTATCCGTATCTTTGCACAAAACCTCCGAAAAACGATGTACGAACGAAAGATCCCGGTCGATCTGGACTGCCCGCTGCGGCTGACGATGAGCCTGATCGACTCGAAATGGAAATCCTGTCTGATCGACGAACTGCGCCACGGATCGCTGCGCCCGAGCGAACTCCACCGCCGGCTGCCCGAGGCGACCCCCCGCGTGCTCGATCTGCAGCTCAAGGAGCTGGTCGAGGACGGACTCGTCGCCAAGACCATCCATGCCGAACTGCCGCCCCGCTCGGAGTATGCCCTCACGGAGCTCGGGCGCAGCCTCATCCCGATCATCGACGCCATGATCGACTGGGGAACGGCCCATGCCGACCTCTTCGAACGCAAGTACGGCAAACGCGAGTAATCCCGCCGCAGCGCCTTGCCGCCGCCGTTGTCCCCACGCGGAAACGACCGTGCACGGAGCGATCCGGGTGAGGGATGACCAGCGTGCCATTCGGTGTCCAATCCGACGCTTTTTAGACCGAATGATACGGCCGTTTGAACTTTTTTCGCTATATTTGCATAATTTTCTGATTCGGATCAGAACCTTCCGGTTCACCGGATCGCCTGAAACTATATAGTGTAAAAGAACGAATGATAAAGCCGTTAGAACTGAACCGCGTTGAAAAGATCCTCTTCTCGAACGCAAAAATCGACCCCGCGGATCTGCCTCTCGACGAGGTGACGAAGTGCTACGAATTCCTGCGCGACTTCTCCGCCCGGAAGGTCATCTACGGCATCAACACCGGCTTCGGACCCATGGCCCAGTGGCGGGTTGACGATCGCTACCTTACCGACCTGCAATACAACATCATCCGCAGCCACTCGACCGGCGCCGGCAATCCGCTGCCCGACCTCTATGTCAAGTCGGCCATGATCGCCCGCCTCGGAACGCTGCTCCAGGCACGGTCGGGCATTCACCCCGACGTGGTCCGGCTGCTCGCCGAATTCATCAACCGCGACATCATCCCCTTCATCCCCGAACACGGCAGCGTCGGCGCCAGCGGTGACCTGGTCCAGCTGGCCCACATCGCCCTGACGCTCATCGGCGAAGGCGAAGTCCACTTCCGCGGAGCGTGGCGTCCGGCGGGCGACGTGCTGCGCGAAAACGGCCTCGAACCCATGCGGATCCATATCCGCGAGGGGCTCTCGATCACCAACGGCACGTCGGTGATGACCGGCATCGGCATCGTCAACCAGTTCTACGCCGAACGGCTGCTGGACTGGGCTACGCTCGCCTCGGTGATGATGAACGAGATCGCCGCCTCGTACGACGACTTCCTGGCCGAAGGACTCAACGAGTGCCGCCGCCACGAAGGTCAGCAGGTGATCGCCTGGCGCATGCGGCGTCTGGCCGAGGGCGGCAGCCGCATGCTCAAGCGCGAACACGAACTCTACAACGGGGTGGATGCCGGCGTGAAGACCTTCGACAGCCGCCACAAGGTGCAGGCCTACTACTCGCTGCGGTGCGCACCGCAAATCCTCGGACCGGTCTACGAGACGCTGCTCGGCGCCCGCCGCATCCTCGAGGAGGAGCTCAACTCGGCGTGTGACAACCCGATCGTCGACCCCGAACGGAAGAATGTCTTCCACGGCGGAAACTTCCACGGCGACTACGTCTCGCTCGAAGAGGACAAGGTGAAGATCGTCATGACACGCGTGGCGATGACGGCCGAACGGCAGCTGAACTACCTCTTCCACGACCGGATCAACAACATCCTGCCGCCGTTCCTGAACCTCGGCACGCTGGGGCTCAACTACGGCATGCAGGCGTGTCAGTTCACCGCCACGTCGACCACGGCCGAGTGTCAGACCCTCGCGATGCCGAACTACGTGCACAGCATCCCGAACAACAACGACAATCAGGATATCGTCAGCATGGGCACCAACTCGGCGCTGCTCTGCCGGCAGGTGATCGAGAACGTCTTCCAGGTGATGTCGATCCACTTCATCGCCCTGGCCCAGGCGGTCGACTGTCTGGAGATCCGCGACGCACTGGCCCCCACTTCGCGAAGGGTCTACGACGACGTGCGGGCGATCATTCCGCGCTTCGTCGAGGATGCCCCCTTCTACCGGCAGATTGCCGAGGTCGAGAACTATCTGAAGAACAACCCCCTCAATCTGGAATAACGCAACGAGATGAAATATGCATTGGTAACGGGCGGCTCCCGGGGTTTGGGACGCGCCGTGTGTCAGAAACTGGCGGCCCAGGGGTGGCCGGTCCTCATCAACTACCAGTCGAACAGCGAAGCCGCCGGGGAGACCCTCCGCTCGATCGTCGAGGCCGGCGGGCAGGCTGAACTGCTGCCGTTCGACGTCTCCAAACCCGAAGCCGTCGAAGAGGCCCTCGAAACGTGGAGCGCGGCTCACCCCGACGACTACATTGCCGTGGTGGTGAACAACGCCGGAATCCGACGCGACAACCTGATGGTCTTCATGCAGAACGACGAGTGGCACAGCGTCCTCGACACGACGCTCAACGGTTTCTTCTACATCACGCGCCGTCTGCTCAAGGAGATGATGACCCACCGCTGGGGACGCATCGTCAACATGGCCTCGCTGTCGGGCATCAAGGGGCTGCCCGGGCAGACGAACTACTCGGCCGCCAAGGCGGCGCTGATCGGCGCCACGAAGGCCCTGGCCCAGGAGGTCGCCCCGCGAAAGGTGACGGTCAACGCCGTGGCTCCGGGATTCATCGAGAGCGACATGACGAAGGATCTCGATCAGGCGACGCTCAAGAAGCTGGTGCCGGCGGGTCGCTTCGGAAGGCCCGAAGAGGTGGCGGCACTGGTCGCCTTCCTCGTCTCGGACGAAGCGGCCTACATCACCGGTGAGGTGATCTCGATCAACGGAGGTTTATATACTTGAAAAACAAAAGAATACGAAATAGATGGAACGACGTGTCGTCATTACGGGCATGGGAATCTGGTCGTGCCTGGGACAGAATCTGAACGATGTGAAGGAGTCGCTCCACGCCGGGCGTTCGGGCATCGGCGTGGAGAAGGAGCGCCTCGAATACGGATACCGATCGGGGCTGACGGGCATCGTCCCGCGGCCGCAGCTCAAGGGGGTCATCGACCGCCGGCTGCGGGTCGGACTCTCCGAAGAGGCCGAATACGCCTACATGGCCTCGCGGCAGGCCTTCGAACAGGCCGCCATGGACGATGCCTATCTGCGTGAAAACGAGGTGGGTATCCTCTTCGGAAACGACTCCTCGGCCAAACCCGTCATCGAGGCCGCACGGATCATGGACGAAAAACACGACTCGGCGCTGCTCGGGTCGGGGCTGATCTTCCAGTCGATGAACTCGACGGTGACGATGAACCTCAGCACGATCTTCCACCTGCGGGGCATCAACTTCACCGTCAGCGCGGCGTGCGCCAGCGGCTCGCACTCGATCGGAATGGGCTATCTGCTCATCCGCCAGGGGCTGCAGGATGCCGTGCTGTGCGGCGGCGCGCAGGAGGTCAACTACTACTCGATGGCGACGTTCGATGCACTGGGGGCCTTCTCCGTGCGGATGGACGAGCCGACAAAGGCCTCACGGCCGTTCGACCGCGACCGCGACGGACTGATCCCCAGCGGCGGCGCCGCGGCTCTGGTCCTCGAGGAGTATGAACACGCCGTGCGGCGCGGGGCGACGATCCTGGCCGAGGTGTGCGGTTACGGCTTCTCGTCGAACGGCGGCGGCATCTCGCAGCCGAGCGACGACGGTTCGGTGACGGCCATCCGGCGGGCACTCGATGCGGCCGGCATGCAGCCCGACCAGATCGACTACGTCAACGCCCACGCCACGTCGACCCCCCAGGGCGACATGTACGAGGCCATCGCACTGGACCGCGTCTTCCACGGCACGCACGCCCTGATCAGCTCGACGAAGTCGATGACCGGCCACGAGTGCTGGATGGGCGGAGCGAGCGAGATCGTCTACTCGACGCTGATGATGCAGTACAACTTCGTGGCGCCGAACATCAACCTGGAGAACCCCGACGAGTATGCCGCCAAGCTGAACCTAACGCCCGTCACGGTCGATACGCAGGTCGATACGGTGCTTTCGAATTCATTCGGATTCGGCGGCACGAACAGCGCACTGGTTATCCGCAAGGTGAAATAAACGATCCGCACGATGAAACTCTTCCCCGCATTGGAAAAGGTCTACACCCGCGAGCAGTGCTCGGCCCGCGAGGCGCAGCGCGCAGCGCAGTTCATCGCCTTCGGGCCGATCGTCTTCGAGGTGTCGCGCCTGATGGTGAAGTTCGGGATCCTGGAGATGCTGCGCGACAGCAGCGAGGGGTTGACCCTCGAGGAGATCGCCGACCGGACCCACCTCTCGGAGTATGCCGTACGGGTGCTGCTCGAGGCGTCGCTCTCGATCGGCACGGTGCTGGTCGACACGCAGAACGACCGCTTCTCGCTCTCGAAGACGGGCTGGTTCCTGCTGACCGACGCCTCGACGCGTGTCAACATGGACTTCAACCACGACGTCAACTACGAAGGGTGGTTCCATCTGGAGGAGTCGCTCCGCGAAGGGCGCCCGGCCGGTCTCGAACACTTCGGTCCCTGGCCGACGGTCTACGAAGGGCTCTCGCAACTGCCCCCCGAGGTGCAGAAAAGCTGGTTCGGATTCGACCACTTCTACTCGGACCATTCGTTCGAGGAGGCGCTGCGGGTGGTCTTCGCTCGTCCGACGCGGCAGCTGCTCGACGTGGGCGGCAATACGGGCCGCTGGGCCCTGCGCTGCGTGGCGTGGGATCCGCAGGTCGAGGTGACGATCATGGACCTCCCGCAGCAGATCGAGATGATGCGCCGGCAGACGGCTTCGAAACCCGGCGCCGAACGGATCCACGGCTACGGCTGCAACCTGCTCGACGAAGGGACCCCCTTCCCGACCGACCGGCCGTACGACACGATCTGGATGAGCCAGTTCCTCGACTGCTTCGGCGAGGAGGAGATCCGCTCGATCCTCCGCCGCGCCGCCCGCATCATGGAGCCGCAGACGCGTCTCTGCATCATGGAGACCTTCTGGGACCGGCAGAAGTATGAAACCGCGGCGATGTGTCTGACGCTGACGAGCCTCTACTTCACGGCCATCGCCAACGGAAACAGCCGGATGTACCATTCGGAGGTCATGCAGCGGCTGGTCGAGGAGGCCGGACTCGAGGTCGAGACCATCCACGACTTCCTGGGCTGGGGACACAGCATCATGGTCTGCCGGAAGGCTGCCGAAAACAAATAACCGACAAACAATACGAAACGAATCATACTATCATGGAAAGAAAAGAGATTGAAGAAAAAGTCAAGGCCTTCCTGATCGACGAACTGGAGGTCGACGAGGAGAAGATCGCCCCCGAAGCCCGTCTGAAGGAGGATATCGGGATCGACAGTCTGGACTTCGTCGACATCGTGGTGATCGTCGAGCGCACGTTCGGATTCAAGATCAAGCCCGAGGAGATGGCCGGCGTGAAGACGCTCAGCGACTTCTGCGACTACATCGAATCGAAGGTCGGCAACCGGTAGACCGGCGTGCATGGAGCGTGAAACGATCCACGTCGGAGCACGGCGTCGGGCAGCGGACTATCCGACGGTTCCCAACGAAGAACATATGACGGAAGCCGGTACGGAACAAACAACTGCTCCCGGCCCGGATGGTGCGGCGGCGGGCGACGATCCGGCCCACGAAGCGTGGCAGGGTCAGACGGACGGTCGGCCTTGGATGCTGCGGTCGCTGATCGCCATCTTCCGCCGGGTCGACGTACGCCTCCTCTACGGCGTCATGGCGGTGGTGGTCCTCTTCTACATGGTCGGAAACCGCAACGGCTACCGCGCCATGCGCGACTTCTTCCGCCGGCGTATGGGATACGGACGGTGGCGGACGCTGCGGGCCGTCTACGCAAACCATTTCCGATTCGGACAGGTCATTCTGGATCGCTTCGCCGTCTATGCCGGACGCCGGTTCCGGATCGAGATCGAACACAACGAGTATTACCGCGAACTGGTCACCCGTCCCGAAGGGTTCCTGCTGGTGAGCTCCCACGTCGGAAACTACGAACTGGCCGGATACTCGCTCCACCCCGAAGAAAAGCGTCTCTATGCGCTGGTCTTCGCCGGGGAGAAGGAGACCGTCATGCAGAACCGCGCCCGCTGTTTCGCCGGCAACAACATCGAGATGGTCCCCGTACGGCGCGACATGTCGCACCTGTTCGTCGCCAACCGCGCACTGCTCGACGGCAACATCGTCGGGATGCCCGGCGACCGGCTGTTCGGCTCGCAGAAGAGCGTCCGCTGCGACTTCCTGGGGGCTCCGGCCCGCTTTCCGCTGGGGCCCTTCGCCCTGGGCGTTCAGCGCGACGTGAAGATGCTCTCGATCTTTGTCATGAAGGAGTCGGCCAAACGATACCGGATCTTCGTCGAACGCATCGACACGGGTGACGAAACGCTGCCCAAAAAGCTCCGCATGGAGATGGCGGCCCGTTCGTTCTCGGCTCAGCTGGAGCGAATTGTACGCCGTTACCCGACGCAATGGTTCAACTACTATAACTTCTGGGAATAAACCATGTCACTCGAAGAGATCGACATTCTCAAACTGCTGCCGCAACGGCCTCCGTTCATCCTGGTCGACCGGCTCGTCGAATTCGACGAACGCCGCACGGTGACCTGTTTCACCGTCCGCGAAGAGCACCTCTTCTGCGAGGCGGGAAGGCTGCAGGCCGCCGGCCTGATCGAAAACATCGCCCAGACCTGCGCCGCCCGGCTCGGGTACATCAATCTGCTCAACAACCGGCAGGTCAAACTCGGGTACATCGGGGCGATCCGCGATCTGGAGATCCGCCGCCGGCCCCGCGTCGGGGAGACGCTGCGCACGACCATCGAAAACCTCGAGGAGGTCTTCCGCATGAGCCTCGTCGAGGCCGTCGTCCGCTCGGGCGACGAGGTGCTCGCCACCGCCCGGATGAAGATCGCCCTGAGCGAAATCGATGCCCAAAACATGTAGACGATGAAAAGCGACGGAAAAATCACCAAGGAACTGGTCGCCTCGAAACACTTCGAGGTGCGCTTCAGCGAGGTCGACTCGATGAATATCGTCTGGCACGGCTCCTACCCGCTCTACTTCGAAGATGCACGGGAGGCCTTCGGCGCCAAATACGGTCTCGGATACATGGACATCTTCGGAAACGGGTACTATGCCCCGCTGGTCGAACTGTCGTTCAAGTACAAGTCGCCGATCGTCTACGGCATGCCCTGCCGCATCGACATCCACTACCGCCCGACGGAAGCCGCCAAGATCGTCTTCGACTATGAAATTCACCATGCACAGACCGACGAACTGCTGGCTACGGGCCACAGCGTGCAGGTCTTCATGGACAAGGAGTACCGGCTGGTATGGATCACGCCGGATTTTTACGCACAATGGAAAGAGCGCTGGAACATGAACTGATCGTCCGAACGGGCGATGACATCCTCTCGCCGCTGGGCATGGATGCCGAATCGACGCTGCAGGCCCTGCTCGAGGGGCGGTCGGCCCTGCGGCGCTACGAGGGGCTGTGGGGTATTCCCGAGCCGTTCGTGGCGGCGCTGCTCGACACGGAGGCGGTCGACCAGGCCCTGAAGGAGCGTTTCGGAACGAAGCGGATCGAGGAGCTGACCCCCTTCGAGCGGATGGCGCTCCTCTCGGCCGCCCGCGCCATCGACAGGGCGAGGATCGATCCGGCGTCGGAGCGCGTCGGCTTCTTCCTCTCGACAACGAAGGGGAATGTGGCGCTGCTCGAACGGCAGAACCGTCTCCGCGAAGAGGTGCTGCCCGGATGGTCGGCCCGGCGGATCGCCCGGTTCTTCGGGAACCGCAACGAGGCGATCGTCGTCTCGAATGCCTGCACGTCGGGGCTCTGTGCGCAGATCGCCGCCATGAGGGCCCTCCGGAGCGGCCGTTACGACCACGCGGTGGTGATCGGCGCCGAACAGCAGTCACGCTTCATCGTCTCGGGATTCCAAAGTTTCAAGGCGCTGTCGCCGGAGCCCTGCCGCCCGTTCGACCGCAACCGGACGGGGCTCAATCTGGGCGAGGCGGCCGCCACGATCGTCTACTCGCGGCGTCACAACGGAGAGGTCGCCCCCGGTGAGTGGGTCGCCTGTCGGGGCGCCATCCGCAACGATGCCAACCACATCTCCGGTCCGTCGCGCACGGGCGAGGGGTGTTACCGGGTCCTGAGGGCAATCCTGCAGGGGGTTGAGACAGAGCAGCTGGCGCTGGTCAACACGCACGGTACGGCCACGGCCTACAACGACGAAATGGAGGCCATTGCGATCGATCGCGCCGGGCTGTGCGGCGTGCCCGTCAACGGGCTGAAGGGCTATTTCGGCCACACGATGGGGGCCGCCGGCGTGCTGGAGACGATCGTCTCGATGCGGGCCGTGGAGCGGGGCGTCGTCCTCGGAACGAAGGGTTATGCCGAATGCGGCGTCTCGCGGCCGCTGCGCCTCTCGGCCGAGCATGCGCACACCGAGGCCCGGTGTTTTGTCAAGATGCTCTCCGGGTTCGGAGGGTGCAATGCAGCGATGCTGTTCAAACAGGGAGGTGAGCTATGAGAACGATTCGGAAATGGGTGCGGATCACCCCGCAGGGCGCCTCGATCAACGGCGTACGGATCCGGCTCGAAGAGTCGCAGGATCCGCTGCCCGTGGCCCTCTACAGGCAACGCATCGGCGGCTATCCGAAATTCTTCAAGATGGATCCGATGTGCCGGCTGGGGTTCGTCGCCTCGGAGCTGCTGCTGGAGGACGAGGAGGAGCGTTTCACGCCGCGCGAGGATCGGGCCGTCGTGCTCTTCTCGAACAGCGGATCGTTCGCCAGCGACAGCCACTACGAAGAGACGATTGCCGATCCCGAAGAGTACTACCCCAGCCCCGCTGTATTCGTCTACACGCTGGCCAACATCGTGACGGGCGAGATCGCCATCCGCAACAAGTTCTTCGGCGAGACGATCTGCTACCTGACCGACAGAAACGACATGCGGCTGATGGTCGAGACGGTGGACGAGGCGCTGGAGGATCCGGTGACACGGTCGGTCGTGACGGGTTGGGTCGAAAGTCCGTCGGCGGAATGTTTCGAGGCCGTGCTGTTCCTGGTCGAAAAGTCGGCCGAAAAGGCGGTCGGACAAGCAGCGGAATGGCGGACGGATGAAGTCGAGAAAATAATGAACAACAAGGAATTAACAAGTATTATCTAAAGATATGGAAGAACTGATTTTGGAACTCAAGCAGGCTATTATCGAAGCCCTCAATCTGGAAGATGTCAAACCCGCGGATATCGACGACGATGCCCCGCTGTTCGGCGACGGTCTGGGCCTCGACTCAATCGACGCCCTGGAGCTGATCGTCCTCATGGAGAAGCGGTACGGCATCAAGCTGCAGGACCCCGCCGCAGGCCGCGAAATCTTCCGCAGCATCCGCGTCATGGCCGACTACATCGCCAAAAACCGAACGAAATAACCCGGCACGGAACGATGAGTGAACCGATCTGGATAACTGGAGCCGGAATCGTCTCGGCAATCGGACACGACAAGCGTCAGGTGCTCGAATCGCTGCGTCACGGGCGGTCGGGGATCGGCGCTATGCGCCATCTGCAGAGCCGCCACCGCGAATTCCCCGTCGGCGAGGTCCCCCTCAGCGACGAGCAGCTGCGCCAGGCGCTCGGCATCGATCCCGGCGTGCCGACCATCCGCACCGCCCTGCTCGGAATGATGGCTCTCGACGAGGCGCTGCGCGAGGCCCGGCTCGATGGCGGCAGGCTGCACGCGGCCGCTTTCCTCTCGGGAACCACCGTCGGCGGAATGGATCAGAGCGAACGCTATTACGAGGATTTCCTCGAAAACGACTCGCGGAACGCCTACATCGCCATGCACGACTGCGGTGCCTCGACCGAACTGATCGCCGATCACGCCGGAAGGTTCGCCTTCGTGGCGACCCCCTCGACCGCCTGCTCGTCGGCCATGAATGCCATCATCGCCGGTGCCGATCTGATCCGCTGCGGGGATTTCGACTGCGTCGTCGCCGGCGGCAGCGAGTGTCTGACGAAGTTCCACCTCAACGGCTTCAACGCCCTGATGATCCTCGACCGGATGCCCTGCCGTCCGTTCGACGCCACGCGTGCCGGGTTGAATCTGGGCGAAGGGGCTGCCTATGTGGTGCTCGAGCGGGCCGATGCGGCCCGGCGCCGCGGCGTTCGCGCAAAGGTGACCCTCGACGGCTATGCAAACGACTGCGACGCCTTCCACCAGACCGCCTCGTCGCCCGACGGCGAAGGGGCCTTCCGCGCCATGCGGGAGGCGCTCCGCGATGCCGGAATCCGGCCCGAAGAGGTCGACTACATCAATGCCCACGGCACAGGCACCCCGAACAACGACGCCAGCGAAAGCGCCGCCATGATCCGCTTGTTCGGCCGCGAAGGAGTGCCGCCGGTCTCGTCGACCAAGGCCTTCACCGGGCACACGACCAGCGCCTCGGGAGCCATCGAAACGGTCATCTCGATGTTGGCCATCGAGGAGCAGTTCCTGCCCGTGAACCTCAACTGGAAAGAGGCCATGCCCGAGGGGATTCGCCCGGTGGTCGATGCGCGGCCCCGGGGGGAGATCCGACACGTGCTCTGCAATTCGTTCGGATTCGGCGGCAACGACTCGTCGCTGGTCCTCTCCAAATGCTTCGAATCATGAAACACGGAATCTTCATACGCGATGCCGAGCAGATCTCGATCCAGTGCCCGCTGTGCGAAGCGTGGATGGATGAACCCATCCTCCACGACGAGCCCTACGTCCGGGCCGCGGATCCCGACTTCAGGCAGTGGCTCGCCCCCGCCGAAAGCCGCCGGCTCGGAAAGATCCTCAAACGCGCCCTGGTCATCAACATGCAGATCGCCCGCAAATGCGGAACGGATCCGGCGGACGCCATCCTGGTCGGAACGGGACTCGGGTGCATGGAGAACACCGAACGGCTCCTCGATACGCTCTGTCACGACGGCGAGGAGACCTTCAGCCCGACCCACTTCATGCAGTCGACCCACAACACGATCGCCTCGCTGATGGCCATTCACGACCATGCGCACGGTTACAACATCACCTATTCGCACAAGGATCTCTCGTTCGATCTGGCGCTGCACGATGCCTGGACGCAGTTCCGGCTGGGAAAGATCCACTCGGCGCTGGTCGGCGGGTTCGACGAACTGACGCCGTCGTACTTCACGCTGCTCCGGCGCATCGGCTATCTGGGTGCCGACGGGCAGGGACCCGGTTCGGAGGCCGCGGCCGCCCTGCTCCTGACGGACGACTGCCGCGAGGCGATGTGCGAGGTGGCGGCGATGAGGATCCTCTACCGCCCCGAAGGCGACGAGCTGCGGGCGGGGGTCGACAAGGTGCTCGATGAGGCCAGGATGGATCGTGACGAGCTGGACGGCGTCATCACCGGTGTCAACGGGCAGCGGGAGGGCGATGCCCGGTACGACCGATTCACGCGCGAACTGCTGCCCGGGGTGCCGACGCTCCGCTACAAGCACCTCTTCGGAAGCAGCTACACGGCGTCGGCCTATGCCGCCTATGTCGCGGCCCACTGTCTGCAGAAGGGGCGTATTCCGGAGCACCTGCTGTATGGCGGGACGAAGCTCCGGAGCGGGCGTCCGCGGGCCCTGCTGATTGTCAACGAACGTCGGGGAAAGGAGTATTCACTGCTGTTGCTGCGCAGAGGATGGGAAGACTGATCATACTGGCCCTCGTGCAGTCGGCCCTGATGGTGGCCTGTCAGCTCCTGCAGAAGATCGCCCTCACAAGGGCCGGCGACTTCAGCTGGAGCTGGGGGTGGTTCTACCGCTTCTTCGCAAACTTCTACATGATCGGCAGCGGCCTCTGCTTCGCCGCAACGGCCTTCTGCTGGCTCTACATGCTGAAACGGTTCCCGTTCAGCATGGTTTACCCGATGCTGAGCCTGGCCTACGTCATGGGTATGATCGCCGCCATGCTCTTCTTTCACGAACAGATTCCGCTCACGCGCTGGATCGGCATCGCGCTGATCATGGCCGGATGCGTACTAATTGCCAGATAAGATGAAACTCAAACTGTTGTTGATCACCGCCGCGCTCGGTGCCGGCGTTGCTCAGGGGTTCGGCCAGAGCCAGAAGAGTATCCCCTCGCCGCAGGAGATCGTGGAAGCCATCGATCGCAGCGCCTCCAGCCTGCAGTCGATGAGCTGCCGCTTCACCCAGACCAAGGAGCTCTCGATCCTGCAGGAAAAGATGGTCTCGAACGGCGTGATGTACTACTGCCGACAGGGCGGACGCCTCCGATGGGAGTATCAGTCGCCGTACGTCTACACGTTCGTGATGAACGGCAATCGCGTGATGATGCGTTCGGACGAGCGTACCGACGTCATCGACACCTCGCGCAACCAGCTCTTCGGACAGATTGCCCGCATCATGATGAATACCCTCACCGGGCGGTGTCTGACCGCCGCGGAGGAGTTCAAGACCGAAGTCCGCGTCGAAGCAAACGAGTGGATCGCTGAACTCACTCCGCGCCGCCGCGATATGGCGCAGTTCTTCGCCCGGATCCGCCTGCATTTCGATCCGCAGCGGAGGGTCGTCTCCCGCGTCGAGATGTTCGAACAGAGCGGCGACAGAACGGTGATCGACCTGAAAAACATTCGGACCAATGTCGAGCTGGACGAGCAGCTGTTTGCTGTGGATTAGCCTCCTGGCAGGCATCGGCACGGCGTCGGCTGCCGGGCCGGAGACATTCCTCCCCGCGGAGGAGGGAGGCAGGGCGCAATATACGGTGACGATCGGCTGGAAGCAGGCCCGCATCTCGGGAATCTGCATCATGAAGTCGCTCGGCGGCGAGATCGTCGGGTCGTTGGTCAACGAGTTCGGAATCCGCGCCTTCGACTTCCGATACGACCCCCGGCGGGAGGTGCTGAAAATCGAAAATCCGATCGGATTCCTCGATCGGTGGTACATCCGAAAGGGGCTGCGCAGCGATCTGCGGATCCTTTTCCGGGCCGCCGACGGAGTGCTCCCCTGCGAGCGCGGCTGCCGGCGCATCGAGCGGCTCGACGACGGGTCGCTGCAGCTCGAAAACCGGAGGCGCAGGTTGAGTTACCGATTCTCGCCGATGGACCCGGTTCGAAAGGCATCGCACGGGCCGGAGCAACAGGGAGAGCAGGGACAACAGGAGGAGCAGGAACAACCGGGGCAACAGAGGCCGCAAACGATACGGGAGCAACTGGGAGATCAGGGACAACAGGAGATGCAGGAGCAACAGGAGATACGGGGGCAACAGGCCCCGCAGGAATCACGCCCGCAGGAGCCTCAAAAATAGAGAGACGGGACAAGGGCGGGGACAGGCGGTTGGAAAAGACCGTCGGGCCGGCCCCGCGAACAACACGTTTGGAGAACCCGCAAACGACACGTAAAGAGATGAAACTACGCAATGGATTTTACAGGATCGAACAGCAGGAAGAGACTCCCGAAGGGCTTTGTTTCCGCCTGAAGCTCGATCCGCAGCATACGATCTACCGGGCACACTTCCCCGGGAACCCCATCACGCCCGGCGTCTGCATCATCCAGATGGTTGCGGAGCTGCTCGAAGTGACGGCCGGATGCCCGGTGGAACTGCGTCGCGTGGGAAACGTCAAGTTCCTCAACGTCCTCTCGCCCGTGGAGCATCCCGAAGCCGAGGTCTTCTTCCGAAGCCGGGAGCATGCCGACGGACAGTGGAAAATCAAGGCGACGGTCCGAAGCGGCGAGGTGACCTTTGCCCAATTGTCAATGATCCTCGAAGATGGCGGCGATGAACAATAAGGAGGCCGGCGAGGTGCGACTCTGCGCCGTGATCCCCACCTACAACAACGCCGGGACGATCCTCGACGTCGTGAAGGGGGTTCTCAGGCAGCTGCCCGACGTGGTGGTGGTCATCGACGGCTCGACCGACCGGACGGACGAACTCCTCGCCGAGGCGGAGTTTCCCGTGCGCGTGGTCCGCAACGAGCGGAACCGCGGAAAAGGGGTGGCGCTGCAACGCGGGTTCCGGGCCGCCCGCATGGCTGGGTTCACCCACGCCGTGACGATCGATGCCGACGGTCAGCACCTCCCCGAAGATCTCCCCCGAATGATCGACGAGGCGCGGCGGGATCCCTCGGCCCTGATCGTCGGAAGCCGCCCGCTCGTCCACGAAAACATGCCCCGCGGAAACACCTTCGCAAACCGCTTCTCGAACTTCTGGTTCCGGATCCAGACCGGAATCGCTCTGCCCGATACCCAGACCGGGCTGCGCATATACCCCCTCCGCCGAATGCACGGCGAACGGTGGATGACCTCCCGTTACGAGGCCGAACTCGAACTGCTTGTCGCCGCAGCCTGGGCCGGAGTCCCGCTCCGACCGGTCACCGTCCGCGTCCGGTACCCCGAAAACCGCGTCAGCCACTTCCGCCCGACGCTCGACTTCGTACGCATCTCGATCCTTAATACCGTGCTGTGTCTGTTGGCCGTCGTCTACGGCTGGCCCCGGACCCTGCTCAGAAAATGGTTTCAATGAGTGCCGATATCCATACCTCACGCACCGTGCCGCTGACGGCCAAACGATTCGCATACTCGCTCTATGCGATCCTGTTCCTCTGTGTGAGCATGTTCCTCGTGGTGCTGCCCGCGGTCTATCTCTACTTCCTCATCGGGCCTGTCACCGAAAAAAAACGACGGCGGCTGCACCGGTTCATCTGCCGCGCCTCGCGCTTCGTCGTGCGGCGCGTGCCCGGAACCCGGTTCGTGCTGAACAACCGGGTCGGCGAACGGTTCGAAAAACCCGCCGTCATCCTCAGCAACCATCAGTCGCATCTCGATCTGATGTGTCTGCTGATGCTCTCGCCTCGGCTCGTCGTGCTGACAAACGACTGGGTGCACCGAAACCCGATCTACGGGCTGGTCATCCGCCGAGCGGAATTCTACACCGTCTCGGACGGCATCGAGGCCAACCTCGACCGGCTGGCCGACCTCGTCCGACGCGGTTACTCGATCGTCGTCTTCCCGGAGGGGACCCGCTCGCCCGACTGCCGCATCCTCCGCTTCCACCGCGGAGCCTTCTATCTGGCTGAAAAACTCGGGCTCGATCTGCTGCCCGTCTTCCTGCACGGGGTCGGGCATGTCCTCCCCAAGCAGGACTTCATGCTCCGCGAAGGGGAAATGTATACCGAAATCGGACGGCGCATCACGCCCGACGACCCGGCCTGGGGTGCGGATTTCAAGGCCCGCACATCTGCCGTGCGGAAACTCTATCTGCGTCATTATGCCGAGATCTGTGAACAACGCGAGGGGGCCGACTACTATGCCTGGTATGTCATCGAGAAGTACCGGACGGCCGGTTGCGGCGCCCGGCGCGCCTGCCGGAGGCTGTTGCGGCGGAACGCCAACTTCCGCGAGGTGATCGACCGGCGGGTGGAGGCAGCGGCCGTCTGTGTGGAGCAGGCCGGAGCGGGCGAATTCGCCCTGCTCTATGCGCTGGTCCACCCGCAGGTCGAGGTCCACACCCTCGAGAGCGATCCGCGGCTGCGGCGGCGGGCCTGCCGGGCGCTGTCGCTGCCCCGGAACCTCCATCCGCATGCCGCGGAGGAGGAGCTGCCCGACGGAATCTCGATCCGGTACCGGCTCGTCGGTGTCGGTGAGGCGGAGAAACCGGCTGCGGGGCCGGCCGTGAAACCAGTCGCGGGAAAAAAGACAAAAGAAGAGAGCGGGAAAAAGAGTCCGGAAGAGGACGTGAAGATTATAAACGTTATGGTACGATGAAAGGTCGTTGCATCCTCATAGGCAGTGGTCTGGGCGGGTTGTCGTGCGGTGCGGTACTCGCCCGGAACGGCTACGACGTCACGATCCTCGAGCAGGATGCCCGGATCGGAGGGTGTCTGCAGTGCTTCCACCGCGGCGGCGCAAAGTTCGAAACCGGCATGCACTTCATCGGCTGTTGCGAGCCGGGGCAGGTCGTCGACCAGCTGCTGCGCTATCTCGAAGTCAGGGAGGGGCTGCGGCTTCGCGAACTCGATCCGACGGGGTATGAGGTGATTGCCCTGCGCGGCGAGCGGTTCCATTTCGCACGCGGGCGTGAGGCCTTCATCGAGGGGCTGGTCGAGCGGTTCCCCGCCGAGCGCGACTCGCTGGAGGCCTACTACGATCTGGTCGAAAGGGTCGCTGCGTCGTCGGCGCTCCACGCCCTGCAGGCCGGTGGGTCGGATCTAGCCCTGCTCACCGAATACCAGCTGCGGAGCATCAACTCCGTCCTCGACGGGCTGATCCGCGATCCGCTGCTGCGCGACGTTCTGGTCGGGGATCTCCCCCTCTACGCCGCCGAACGCGACCGGACCCCATTCGCGACACACGCCTTCATCACCGACCTCTACAACCACGGTGCGTACCGCTTTGTCGGCGGAAGCGACGCACTGGCCGAGGCGCTGGCCAACACCGTGAGGCGGTACGGCGGGAGGATCCTCACCGGGAGGAGGGTCGTCAGGATCGATTGCGATGCGGTCCGCGCCCGCGCGGTGGAGACCGCCGACGGTGAGCGGTTCGAGGCCGATCTGGTCATCTCGAGCGCCCACCCGCGGCGTACGCTCGAGATGATCGACAGCCAGCTGATCCGCCCCGCCTATCGCCGCCGCATCGAGGCAATGCGCAACACGACGGCCTGCTTCTCGCTCTACCTCCGCTTCCGCGACGGGGCCGTTCCGTACATGAACCACAACTTCTTCGGGTACACGGGAGACTCGCCCTGGGGGTGCGAAGCGTACACCGGGCAGGACTGGCCCCGCGGGTATCTCTACATGCACACGTGTCACGACGAAGAGGAGAGGTGGGCCCGCGCCGGCGTGGTGATCTCCTACATGTCGTTCGACGAGATGATGCCCTGGATCGATACCCGCGTGGGGAATCGCGGCGAGGAGTACGAAGCCTTCAAGCGGCAGCGCGCCCAACGCCTGCTCGAGGCCGTCGAACGCGAATTCCCGGGCCTCGGCCGGCAGGTGGAGGCCTCGTGGAGCGCCACGCCGCTCACCTACCGCGACTACACCGGGACGGAATGCGGATCGATATACGGCGTCGTCCACGACGTCGGCGGAGGCCTCGGAAGCCGCATCTCGCACCGCACGCGCATCCCCAATCTGCTGCTCACGGGGCAGAACGTCAACTCGCACGGCATTCTCGGCGTACTGGTCGGAACGCTCCTTACCTGCGGCGAGGTGATCGGGGCGCAAACCATTCTGGAACAGATCAAAAAAGCCAACTCATGAACGAATCGGTCCTTATCATCGGCGGCGGTCTGGGCGGGCTCTTCACCGGAGCCCTGCTCGCCAAAAACGGACGGCACGTCACGGTGCTCGAGAAAAATACGACGATCGGCGGAGGGTTGCAGACGTTCGTCCGCAACGGCCTCCGCTTCGAAACCGGCATGCACATGCTCGGCGGATTCCGAAAAGGCGGCTCCCTCTTCCGGATCTGCCACTATCTGGGGATTCTCGACCGGCTGAGGATCCGGCCGACCGATCCCCTCTGCATGGACTCGCTGCACTATCTCGACGAAGGCGAACACTACGAGATCCCGGGAGGCAGGGAACCTTTCACGGAGTACTTCGCACGGCTATTCCCCCACGAGGCCGACGGAATCCGCCGCTATGTCGATGCGCTGTACGACCTCTCGGAGGAGGTCGGGCTCTTCTATCTGCGCGAAGACACCGCCTCGATCTTCGCCCACTCGGAGGAGTTTCTGCAGCCGGCCGACGAGTTCATTGCCCGGTTTGTCGGCGACAGCCGCCTGCGGGACATTCTGGCCTACATGAACCCCATGTACGGCGGAGTGGCGCACCATACGCCGGCCTATATTCATGCACTGGTCAACGTGCTGTACATCAACGGAGAGGATCGTTTCGAGGAGGGCAGTTCGCAGCTGGCCGACGCCCTGGCCGGGGTGATCCGCGAGGCGGGCGGCGAGGTGATCACCCGGGCCCGCGTCGAGGCGATCGACTGCCGCGAACGCTCGATCCGCAGCGTCTCGACCTCCGACGGCCGCCAATTCTCGGCCGACCGCTACATCGCGGCCATCCACCCCTGCACGCTCCTCGGGTTGCTCCCCGAAGATGCCCTGCCCCGCGCCTACCGGAACCGGCTCAACGAAATCCCGAACAGCTACTCGGCCTTCACGCTCTATCTGAAACTCCGCCCGGAGAGCTTCCCCTACATCAACCACACGTGTTACTGCCAGAAGGCCCACGGGATGGTCTGGGAGTTCGGCCGTTGGGACGAGGAGTGGCCCCGCGGGCTGATGTACATGACCCCGCCCGAACACAACCAGGGGCGGTACAGCCGGCGGATGATCATCACCACGCCGATGAGCTTCGAGGCCGTCCGCCGCTGGGAGAAGACCTCCACAGGCCGTCGCGGCGCCGAATACGAGGCCTGGAAACGGGAGATGGCCGAACGGATCCTCGACTGCATGGAGCGCATCCATCCCGGATTCCGGTCGGTGATCGAGGCCTGCACAACCTCCAGCCCCCTCACCATCCGCGACTACTACGGCGTCAAGCAGGGGTCGATGTACGGATTCAGCAAGGATGCCTGCCAGATCGCTCTCTCGCAGGTGCCGATCGTGACCAAGATCCGGAACCTGCTCCTCACCGGGCAGAACATCAACCTCCACGGCATCTGCGGCGTGCCCCTCACGGCCATCAATACGGCCGAGGTGATCGTCGGCCAAAACCAACTGATTCGTGCCATCAACAACCAATACACCATGGACTATGAAAACCGCTGAACCCGATATCGAATTCCAGTCGCCCGAAGCGATCAAGGCCTGTCAGGAACAGCTCCTGCAGCGCGCCCTGCACTATCTGGCCGGCCACTCGGCCTACTACCGCCGGATGTTCGACCGCTATGAAATCCGAATCGACCAGATCCGCCACATCGAAGACCTCGTCAAGATCCCATTCACCGAAAAGAAGGATCTCCAGCTCTTCAACGAGGAGTTCCTTTGCTGCCCCCGCGAGAAGATCATCGACTATGTCACCACCTCCGGAACGCTGGGCGATCCGGTCACCTTCGGATGCACGGAGGCCGACCTCCAGCGGCTCGCCTACAACGAGAAAAAATCGTTCGCCTGCGCCGGCCTGAGACCCGGAAACATCGTCCAGCTGATGACCACGCTCGACAAGCGGTTCATGGCCGGGCTGGCCTACTTCCTCGGCATCCGCGAGCTGGGCGCCAGCGTCATCCGCGTCGGAAACGGTATTCCCGAGCTGCAGTGGGACACGATCCGCAGGCTCCGACCCGATACGATCATGTGCGTGCCGTCGTTCATCCTGCGGCTCATCCAGTATGCCGAAGAGCACGGGATCGACTACCGAAACAGCAGCGTACGTCGCATCATCGGTATCGGCGAGGGGCTGCGCGAACAGGACTTCTCGCTCAATCTGCTCGGGCAGCGCATCCGCGAAAAGTGGGACGTCGACCTCTTCGCCACCTACTCTTCGACGGAGATGGGGGCCACCTTCTCGGAGTGTCCCTACGGCTGCGGCGGGCATATCCATCCCGAACTGATCATCGTCGAGATCATCGGAGAGGACAACCTCCCGGTGCCCGACGGCGAATACGGCGAAATCGTCGTCACGACGCTCGGCGTCGAGGGAATGCCCCTGCTGCGGTTCCGGACCGGTGACATCGCCGCAAAACGCACCGAACAGTGCCGTTGCGGCCGCTGGTCGTTCCGCCTCACACCGCTCATCGGCCGGAAACACAACATGATCAAACTCAAGGGGACGACGCTCTATCCACCGGCCCTGAACGACGTGCTGGACAATACACCCTACGTCGAAAACTACGTCATCGTGGTCGAGGAGAGCGATGCCGGCACCGACCGCGTGATCGTCCGAATCGGCCTCAAGGAGCAGCCGGCGTTCGACGCCGTGAAGGAGCTCAAGGACCGTTTCCGGTCGCGGATCCGTGTCGCCCCCGAGGTGGAGATCCTCCCCGTCGAGGAGATCCGAAAAATCAACTTCCCGGCCAAAAGCCGAAAACCCGTCAAGTTCATCGATAACCGAAAAAAAGCATGACTGAGTCCCAGTTCGACGACATACGTCCCTATCGCGACGAGGAGATCCCCGCCGCCATGAAACGAATCGCCGCCAGCGAGTTCTTCCCGCTGCTGGCTACCTATGTCTTCCCGGAGGAGGAGCTTGAGACGGTCCGTGGCCGCGTCGCCCGGATCCGGACGACCTACGAATTCCAGGAGCAGGTGATGAAGCGCGTCAACGAACAGGTCATCGAACGAAGCATCTCGTCGTTCACCTGGGAGGGACTCGACCGCCTCGACCCCGCGCAGCGTTACCTCTTCGTCTCGAACCACCGCGACATCATGCTCGATGCCTCGCTGCTGCAGTATCTGCTCTTCACGAACGGTCACCAGACCTCGGAGATCACCTTCGGCGCCAATCTGATGTCCTCGCAGCTGGTCATCGACATCGGAAAGGCCAACAAGATGTTTCGCATCGAACGCGGCGGAAACATGAAGGACTTCTACCGCAGTTCGCTACACTGTTCGGAGTACATCCGCCACACGATCACCGAAAAACGGCAGTCGGTCTGGATCGCCCAGCGGAACGGCCGCACCAAGGACGGAAACGATCTGACGGATCAGGGCATCGTCAAGATGTTCTGCATGAGCAAGCCCTTCGACAAGATCGCCGCCCTGGCCGAATTACACATCGTGCCGATGACGATCAGCTACGAGTGGGAACCCTGCGACATCCTCAAGGCCCTCGAACGCTACGAATCGCAGTTCACCCGTTACACCAAAAAGCCCGGCGAGGACCTGAACAGCATCCTCACCGGAATCCTCCAGCCCAAGGGCGCCGTGCACATCGCTCTGGGCAAACCCCTGGACGAGGAGCTCCTCGCGCAGTTCGACGCCTGCACCCACAACGAATACCACAAGCAGGTCACCCGGCTGCTCGACCACGCCATCCGCAGCCAGTACCGCCTCGCCCCGAACAACTACATCGCTCACGACCTGCGGTACGGCCAACAGCGCCATGCCGACCGTTACACGCCCGCCCAGAAGGAGGCATTCATCGACCGGCTCGAGGAGCTGGCCCGATTCGAGGTGGACGATGCCGATCAGCTGCGCGACATCTTCCTCGGGATCTATGCCGCGCCGGTGGAGTACGGCAAAAACTGATCCCCACAGATAACCGATTCGATCAACTGCTGTCACGTCAATTCGAAACTCCATGGTGGCCCTCTTTCTTCGCATCTACGACTGGTTCGCCGGCCGGCGCGGGTGGCTCGGCGCAATCCTAGCGGCGGTCTCTCTGCTGCTGCTCGCCGGAACACTCTCGCTCGGCCGCAACGAGAACATCCTCGACTTCCTCCCGGTCGACAACGCCCACCGAAAGGCCCTGAACCTCTATCAGAACCTCTCGGCGGCGGACCGCATCATCGCCATCGTCACCCCGCGCGACTCGACGGCCGAGGTCGATCCCGAACGGCTCGTCGGGGCAGTCGACCGATTCGCCCGCGCCGTCGCCGAGTGCGATTCGCTCCACGTGGTCCGCGACCTCACCACGAGGATCGACTACCGGCAATTCGCCGCCGTACAGGAGTTCCTCTACGCGCATATCCCCTACTTCCTCACCGAGGAGGACTATGACCGAATCGACTCGCTGCTCTCGCCGCAGTATGTCGGCGAACAGATCGCCCGCGACCGCATGATGCTGATGTTCCCGACGGGCGGTCTTCTCGCCCGCCATCTGCAGCAGGATCCGCTCAACCTCTTCACGCCGGTGGTCAGCCGGCTACAGCAGTTCGCCGGAACGCTCAACTACGAGCTCTACGACGGGTACATCCTCTCACCCGACCGGCGGCGGGCCATCGTGCTCATGAAGACCCCCTACGGATCGAACGAGACAGAAAACAATGCCCGGTTGATCGATCTGCTCGAGCAAGCCGCAAAAATGGCCCTCGACGAGGGTAAGGCAGCCGGGGCGGATGCTGCCGGGGCCGGAACGGAGACGGCCGGGGCTGAAACCGGGGCAGAGACCGGCGGAAGCAAGGCCGGGGCCGGAAACGGCGGAAGCGGCGAAGTAGATGCAATTGCCGGGGCGGATGCTGCCGGGGCCAACGGAGAGGCGGCCGGGGCCGAACTGGAGATCCATCTGGCCGGTGCCCCGGTCATCGCCGTTACCAATGCCCGTCAGATCAAGCGCGACAGCCTGCGCGCCATCATCATCGCCGCCGTGCTGATCCTCGCCCTGCTGATCGCCACGCTCCGATCGGGACGCGCCCTGCTGCTGATCGGCGTCTCGATTCTCTTTGGATGGTTGTTCGCCATGGGAGCCCTGTCGCTCTTCCGAAACGAGGTCTCGATGATCATCATCGGAATCGCTTCGATCATCATCGGAATCGCCGTCAACTACCCGCTCCACCTGCTGGCCCACCTGGGCCATGTATCGGACATGCGCACGGCCCTGAAAGAGGTCGTCTCGCCGCTCGTCATCGGAAACATCACCACCGTCGGTGCCTTCCTCTGTCTGGTGCCCATGACCGCCCCGGCACTGCGCGATCTGGGGCTGTTCGCCGCCTTCATGCTCGTCGGAACCATCCTCTTCGTCCTCCTCTTCCTCCCCCATCTGGTCGGGCGTAGACCCCTCCGGCCCATGCACAGCCGCCGGTCCCGCCGGGAAGGGTTCATCGCCCGGATGTCGTTCGAAAACCGACCCCGCATTCTGCTCGTCGTCGCGGCGCTGACGATCCTCTTCGGGTACTTCAGCCGGAACACCGCATTCGACACCGACATGCAGCACATCAACTACATGACCCAACAGCAGCGGGCCGACCTCGAGGCCTTCCGCCGGATGGCGGGCGATGACGGCCGGACGACGGTCTATGTCGCCTCGGAGGGTACGGATTGGGACAAGGCTCTGCAACGGAGCGAAGCGGCCCGCCGTCTGGTGGCCGCGGTCGTCGACGGCGACTCGACCGTGCGGTGGCGGAGCGCCTCGCCCTATCTCCCCTCGCGGCAGGAGCAGCTGCGGCGGCTGGCCCGCTGGGAACGCTTCGTCGCGGAACACGGAACAATGATCCGCGAGGAGATGGCCAAGGCGCTGACGGGAAACGGATTCCGCGAGGGCGCCTTCGCCGGTTTCGACCAGCTGCTCGGGGAACGGTTCGAACCGATGGCCTGGGAGGAGTTCGAACCGCTGAGCGGGGAGCTGCTGAGCGGTTACCTGTGCCGCGACGGCGGGTGCTGCACGGTGGTCGAACAGCTCGATGTCCCGGCACGGAACGTCGCACGGATCGAAGCCGAACTGCAGCAGCACAAGGCCGGCTCCTACTGCTTCGATATCCGCGGAGTCAACGCGGCCATCTCGCAGGCACTGACCGGCGACTTCAACTACATCTGCTGGTCGTGCGGCGTGATCGTCTTCCTCTTCCTGTGGTTCTCGTTCGGAAGGATCGAACTGAGTCTGATGGCCTTCCTGCCAATGACCGTCAGCTGGCTCTGGATCCTCGGAATCATGGAGATCGCCGACATCCGGTTCAACATCGTCAACATCATCCTCGCCACGTTCATCTTCGGGCAGGGCGACGACTACACGATCTTCATCACCGAAGGCCTCATCTACGAACACGCCTACGGCCGCCGGCTGATCACGGCCTACAAAAAGAGCATCGTCATCTCGGCGCTGATCATGCTGATCGGTATCGGAACGCTCATCTTCTCACGGCATCCGGCCCTGCTCTCGCTGGCTGAAGTGACGATCGTCGGGATGTTTGCCGTGGTGCTGATGGCCTACATCCTCCCGCCGTTCATCTACCGCTGGCTCGTGCGGCGCAGCGACGGTGCCCCCAGGCGCGACCCCGTGACATTCGGGCGGATCCTCGCAACGGGGTGGATGTACGGCGTGCTCGCCGCCGCACGGATCCGACTCTCGGTGGTCCGGATGGCGGTCGGAGGCGCCCGCCGGCCAAAGAGCCGGCTCCGGATGGCCAAGGCCCTGCACGGTACGGCCCGGCGGGTGATCGGTCTGCTGCCCGGAGTCCGCTTGCGCAACCTCTCGCAGCGGGATTGCGAGGCTGTCGAGGCGGCATTCGAGGCGGAGCTGGCACCCGAAGAGGTGCGAGGCCTGCAGCGCAACGGCAGAACAGGGAGCGACGGCAACGGCTGGAACGGCTGGAACGGCGATTCGCAGAGCAGCGGCATGCGGAGTCCCGACAAGAGGTGGAGCAGCGGTTTGCGAAACGGCGACAGGGCGCGGAGCAACGGTGAATCCATCGCAAACGGGGCCCGGTCGGGCGAAGGAATGGTTCTGGCGGGGCATTACCGTTCGGAGATCGATCCGCTCCTGATCGCCGCAGCACTGCCCGGTGTGGTCATCGTCACCGACCGGAAAATAAAGCGCGGCATCGCCGGGCTGCTCCGTACGGCCGGAGCTCTGGCCCCCTGTGCCGAGGCCCGGCAGCTGATCGCCAACGGGCGGCGGATCCTCCTCTTCACGGACGAAGGGGTCGACCCCGAGGCGGAGATCGTACCCGTGGCCATTCACGGCAGCCGGGAGCTCTTCCCCGACGGCGGGCGGCTGCTCGCTCCGGGCGGCGTGACCATCGCCTGCGGACCCGCCGTGCGGACCTCGCTGGCCGGGATCGAAGGGTATGTCGACCGGCTCGAGGAGGCCCTCTTCCGCACACAGGCCGATACGGCCTACTTCAGAAGACAGGTGGCCGTCCGCTACCGCTACAAGGGCCCGGAGGTCGAGCGCAGCATGCGCCGGACGCTTCGCCGATACGGCTGTTTCAGCCGCTGGATCGACACGGGGCGGAGTCCCGAAACAGCCGTGATCGTCAACAACGGGCAGGGCGAATTCGCGCTGCTCTATGCGCTGGTTCACCCCGAGACGAAGGTCTATGCCTTCGAACACGATACGGACCGGCTGGCACTCGCGCAGCATCTGGCCGAACTGCCCGCAAATCTGCACCTTGCCCCGGAAAGCGAACTGATCGCTGAACGGTTTGCCGGGGCCGAATGGTATCTGGTCGCTCCGGACGACGAGCAGCGAGCCCGATATGCCCGGGTGCCGGCCCACGGCGTGGAGATTCTCTGAACGGAGCGCATTTTATTTGCAGATCCGACCCCGGAGGGCTATCTTTGCAGAGGTGCGCGGAGGGTTGCCCCAGAGGGCTGCCCCCGGCGTGACCGTCAAGACGTCCCAACCATGAAGTTCATCCACACCAGCGACTGGCATCTGGGCCAGCGCTTCTTCCGTTTCGACCGCGACGAGGAGCACCGCCACTTCTTCGACCAGCTGGCCGGGCTGCTCCGCCGCGAGATGCCCGACGCCCTGCTGGTCAGCGGCGACATCTTCGACTCGGCCCTCCCGACGGCTCAGGTCCAGAGTCTCTTCGTCGAGGAGCTGCTGCGTCTGCACGAGGCGTCGCCCGGGACCCGCATCCTCCTCACGGCCGGGAATCACGACAGCGGGAGCCGTCTCGAAGTGATGAAACCCCTGCTGCGGCCGCTCAACATCGATGTCTTCGGCTGCGTCCGCCGTACGGAGGAGGGCGGGTTCGACCCCGCGCAGTTCATCGTTCCGATCGAGCGCGGCGGCCGCAACGTCGGGTGGGTCCTCGCCATCCCCTACTTCCACCCCTGGAATTTCCCCGCCGCGGAGCCCGATCTCGAACGCGACAAGCGTCAGATGGCCTTCTTCCGGCGGATGCTCGAGGCTGCGGCGGCGTGCAACGGGGAACGGCTGCCCGTGGTGATGATGGCCCATCTGGCTGTCGCGGGCTGCGAGGCAAACCGCCGCGACGAAGGGGTCATCGGTCAGCTCGAAAGTCAGCCCCTCGAAGTGTTGGGAACCGGGTACGACTATCTGGCGCTGGGCCACATCCACCGTCCGCAGAACATCGCTACGGAGCGGGCCCGGTACTGCGGTAGCCCCTTTGCGATGAGCTTCTCCGAGGAGTTTGCCCATTCGGTTGCGGTGGTCGAGATCGACCGGCACGGCGACGATCCCCGCGTGCACTGCGAGGAGATCCGGCCCCTGAGGGAGGTGAAGAGTCTCCCTGTCAAGCCCGCCTCGCTCGAGGAGGGAATCGAGGCGCTGAGGGCTCTTGCCGAGGAGGATCCGAGTTACGTACGGGTGGTGGTCAGCGCCGCGGAGCCGCTGCCGCCCGATGCCGAAGCGCGTGCCCTGGAGGCCGTCCGGGACAAGCAGTGCCGGCTGTGCGAGGTGCGCCGCGAAGCAAAAACCCGCGCTGCAGCCGGCCAGGCCGATGCAAGCCGGTTCGACGAGGTCGGGCAGATCCAGGCCATCCGCCCCGAAGAGATCGCCGGCGAGGCTTTTGCCCGTAAATACGGGACGGAGATGAACGACGAACTGCGCACGCTGCTGCGGCAGGCCATCGCCGATGTCACGGAGTCCAACCGCCAGTAAAACCCGCCCGAAGATGAAAATCGAAAAGATCTCCCTGCAAAATATCGCCTCGATCGAAGAGGCCGAAATCGACTTCCGCCGTCAGCCGCTGGCCGACGAATCGCTCTTCCTGATCTGCGGCGAAACCGGATCGGGAAAGAGTACCCTGCTGAGTGCCATCTGCATCGCCCTGTACAAGGCCGTACCGCAGTTCGAGGATCTCGAAACCGGCAGCGACAGCGCGAACGTGCAGCTGAACAGCCCCATCCAGCTGATGCGCCGCGGAACAACCCGGGCCTCGATCACCCTCGCCTTCGAGGGCAACGACCGCCGTCACTACGAAGCTACGTGGGAGGCCCACCGCGCCCGTGGTCGCATAGACGGAAACATCCTCGCCAAGCAGTCGATCTTCTGTCGCGAAAGCGGCGAGACGATCGACCGCGACCGCGAAATCAAACAACGCATCGAAACGGCCGTCGGGCTCAGTTTCACGCAGTTCTGCCGCACGACGATCCTGGCTCAGGGACAGTTCGCCCGATTCATGAACAGCCGCAACGAGGAGCGGGCCCAGATCCTCGAAAAACTCACCGGGACGGAGATCTACACGCAGATCGGTACGCGGATCCACGACTGCTTCACGGAGAGTCAGCACCGTCACGAAATGCTCCGCCAGCGGCTCGCGCAGATACAGCTGCTGTCGGACGAGGAGCAGCAGGCCATCCGGCTGCAGGTCGCCTCGCTCGGGGAGGAGCACCAACAGGCAAAAGTCCGGGCCGAAGCACTGCGTAACGAGGAGCAGTGGCTGCGGCAGATGGATCGGCTGGAGCGCAATCTAGCCGGTCAGCAGGTGCTGATCCGTCAGGGCGAGGAGCAGCTCCAATCGGAACGGATCCTCGGGATGCGCACCCTCGAGCGCGAATGGGAGCAGAGCCGGGCGATCCGTACGCTTCATGCGGAGCTGGCACGCGACGAGGCGGCACTTGCGCTCCAAAACGGAGAGTTACGACGCAAACAGAAAGAGGCTGAAGAGCTTATGGCCGGCATACGAACGCTGGAGCGGCAGCTGAACAGCGAGCGGGCAAAGCTGGCGGAGGTCGAACAACGACTGAGGGACGAGGAGCCGAATCGGGAGATGTACGAACGGATCCGCGAGATTCAGAGTTGGATCGACATGCTTGTCGAGCAGCGTCGGTTGGGCGTCGAACTGGAGGAGAAGCGGCGCCGGATTCTCCTTCAACAGCAGGAGGCGGAGCAGGCGGAAGGTCCCGCCGTGGAGGCGGTGGAGCGTCTGAAACGGGCGGTTGACGAACAGCAGCAGGCCGCGGAGCGACTGCGGCGAGAGCTCGACGGTGTGGATCCGCGGGTGTTGCAGGAGGAGGCCCGGCGGCTGGCAGAAGGCCGCCAAAAGGGGCTCGAGGCACAACGGCTCTGGGCGCAGCGGCAGCAGTTGGGCGGCGAACTCGACGCCACACGGCAGCGGATCGTCCGTCTCGGCGATGCGATCCGGGCGGAGGAGGCGGAGCACGGTCGGCTGACGGCCGAGACGGCCGCCCTGCGCAAAGAGGCCGAACGGACACACGAACGGCACAACGGGCAGAAGATGCTGTGCGACCATCTGGTCGAGATCCGGCAGAAGTTCAGCGAGGCACACCGGTGTCCGCTGTGCGGATCGGAGGTCGCGGCGCTCTATTCGGACGCGATGCTCGAAGAGGCCCTGCGCGCGATGCAGCAGCGTTGCGACGAGGCCGACGCCCGAGTGAAGCAGGCCGAGGAGCAGCTGCGCGAAAGCGAGAGCCGGCTCGCCCGGCAGCGGGCCGAAATGGCCCAGGAGGAGCGGCAGCAGCAAAAACAACAACTCGAACTGGAGGAGAATCGCCGCGCACTGGAGCAGCTCTTTACGGGGCGTCGGGTGGAGGGAACGCCGGAGGAGATAACCCAACGGATCGAGGCCCGGCTGGTCGAGATCGACGGGGCGCAGCGGGCAAACAACGCGGCGCTGGATCGGGCAATGAAGCTGCGGCAGGCCCACACCGATGCGATCAATGCGCTGGAGGGGATCAGGCAGGAGTTACGCAAGGCCGAAGAGCGGCTGCAGGCTGCACGGCAGGTGATCGAGACCGGTCGTCGCGACAACGATCGCATCGGCGAACAGTTGGCCCGGGCCCGGCAGCTGACCGGTGAGCGGATCAACGAATTGCAGCGGTGGGTCCGCTCGGTCGGGGATTGGGAGCGGGTGGATCCCGCACCGCTGAAGGAGTCGCTCGGCCGGCAGGCCCGTCAATACGAAACGTGGCGCCGGCAGCGCGACGAACAGATACTCCGCATCACGAGGCTCGAACCGCGGCTGGAGGCCATGCATCGGCAGATCGGCCAGGAGGAGCTGCTCGGACAGGCGGAAGCAGCGGTCGGAGAGGCGTCGGTCGAACGGCTCGACGAACGGCTCACGCGGTTCGTCACCGAGGTCGGGCAGCTGCGCGGCGCCATCCGCACGCTCGAAGAGCGCATAGCCCGGCATCGGACCGAGGCGGAGGGCTATTACGCCGGTGAAGGGGCGTTGTCGAGGGAGCGCGTCACGGAGCTCATGCAGCTGGACGAGGAGCAGGTCGCGAAGATCCGCGACGAACTGGCGGAGCTCGACCGGAGGATGCAGGAGACCCGGTCGCGGATCGAACTGCTCGAAGCGCAGCGCGTCGCCCATCTGGCATCGCGCCCCGACGGGATCACGGAACGGGGAACCCTCGAGGAGACCCTCGAGGCCATCCAAAGCGAGGCGGCCGCGTGTGACCGCCGGCGCGACGAGGCCCTCCGGCAACAGTCCGAGGCGGAGATGCGGCTGCAGCGCGATGCCGAAACCCGCCGGCAGATGGCCAGCGAAGAACAGGAGCTGCAACGGCTTGCCCGTGAACGGGACAACTGGGGGCGGCTCGACGAGACGTTTGGCGGTCTCGACGGGCGGCGTTTCAAGGCCATCGCGCAGAGCTACATCCTGCGGATCCTGCTCCACCGGGCAAACTACTACCTCGCCCGGCTGAACAACCGCTACGAATTCTGCTGCGACGACGGAAGCCTCTTCATCTACGTCATCGACCACCGTCAGGGCGATGTCCGGCGGCATGTCTCCTCGCTCTCGGGCGGCGAGAGTTTTGTCGCCTCGCTGGCCCTCGCCCTCGGGCTCTCGGCCATCAGCCGCGACAAGATCAACGTCGACACGCTCTTCATCGACGAAGGGTTCGGCACGCTGAGCGAGGAGTATCTCGAAGCCGTCATCGAAACGCTCGACCGGCTCCACCAGGTCGACAGCCGCCGCGTCGGGATCATCAGCCATGTGGCCAAACTCACGGAACGGATCCCGACGCAGATCCGGCTCATCCGCACGTCGCCCAGCAGCAGCCGCGTGGAGGTCGTCTCGCTGTGAGGCGCCGCCCCCGGCACAGGCCCAGCCGGAGCGAGCTGTCCTCCCCGCAATCGGGAAACGGCAACCGATAATTTTCCGGCACACGGGGTGGAGGAGATGCGTGAAAATCCCGAATTTATTCCTATTTTTGCATCGATACATCAACAATCTAACATGAACAGACTGCTAACTTTCCTCGCTTCGTCTCTGCTGCTGGCCTCGTGCGCCTCGGAGACAAACTCCTACGAGTTGATCCCCTACCCCAATCAGTTGACCCCACGCTCGGGCTCGTATGCCGTGGCCGGCGTGCCGTTCGTGTGCGACGAGCGCATGGACGAGGCCTCGCGCGCCGTGGTCGAAGAGTTCGCCGCACGTCTCTCCGAAGCCACCGGAAAGGAGTCGCCGGTGACCTATGCGGCCAATCCCGCCCAGAGCGACGGACTGCTCTTCGCTCTCGACGAATCGCTCGCCGCAGAACAATATCTGCTCAATGTCGGCCGGAAGGGCGTCAGCGTCCGCGCATCGGCACTGCCCGGCTTCCTCTACGCCGTGCAGACGCTCAAGCAGCTGCTGCCGCCGGCCATCTACGGCGGTGAAGCCGCCTCGCCCGAGGCCTGGAAACTCCCCTGCGTGGAGATCGACGACCAGCCCAGATTCAGCTACCGCGGCGTGATGATCGATGTCGCCCGCCACTTCTTCCCGAAGGAGGAGATGATGAAGATCGTCGACCTGATGGCCTTCCACAAGCTCAACCGCCTCCACTGGCACCTGACCGACGACCAGGGCTGGCGCATCGAAATCAAACGCTATCCCCGTCTGACGGAGTACGGCAGCATCCGCAAGGGTACGGTCGTCAAGAAGAACTGGGATCAGTATGACGGTGTCCCCTACGGCGGATTCTACACCCAGGACGAAATCCGCGAAGTGGTCGCCTATGCCGCCTCGCGCGGAATCACGATCATCCCCGAAATCGACCTCCCGGGACACATGCTCGCCGCTCTGGCATGCTACCCCGAACTCGGTTGCACGGGCGGCCCGTATGAGGTATGGGGCCGCTGGGGCGTGGCCGACGACGTGCTGTGCGTCGGAAAGGAGAAAACCTTCGAATTCCTTGAGAATGTCCTCACCGAGGTCATGGAGCTCTTCCCCTCGGAGTATATCCACATCGGCGGCGACGAGTGCCCCAAGGTCCGCTGGGAAAAGTGCCCCGCCTGCCAGGCCCGCATCCGCCAGCTCGGCATCAAGGGCGATGACCGCCACTCGGCCGAGCACTATCTGCAAAGTTACGTCACGGCCCGCATCGAGAAGTTCCTCAATGACCACGGCCGCCGTATCATCGGCTGGGACGAGATCCTCGAGGGCGAACTGGCTCCGAATGCCACCGTCATGTCGTGGAGAGGTTCGGAAGGCGGCATTGCCGCAGCCAAAATGGGGCACGACGCCATCATGACCCCCACGAGCCACTTCTACTTCGACTACTACCAGGCCCGCGACGTCGAGAACGAACCCTTCGGCATCGGCGGCTATGTGCCCGTCGAGAAGGTCTACGCCTACGAGCCGATCCCCGATTCGCTGTCGAACGACCTGAGTGCCCACATCCTCGGCGTGCAGGCCAACATGTGGACCGAATACGTCCTCACGCCCGAGCACCTCGAATACATGCTGCTGCCCCGCATGGCGGCTCTGAGCGAGGTGCAGTGGTGCGACCGCGGACGCCGCGACTGGGACCGTTTCGCTCAGGCCCTGCCCCGCATCATGGAGGATTACGACCGCATGGGGTACAACTATGCAACCGTCGTCTTCGGCGTGAACAGCAGCCTGAAGAACAATCCCGAAAAGGGTTGTGTCGAGGTGACGCTCTCGACGCTCGCAAACGCCCCGATCCACTACACGCTCGACGGCTCGGAGCCTACGGCACAGAGTCCCCGCTACAAGGGCCCGATCGAGATTACCAAAGGATGCACCTTGAAGGCCGTTGCCATCCACGGCGAAAAGCCCTCGCGCGTGATGACGCAGGTATTCGCCGAAAACAAGGCCCTCGGACACGTCGTAACGCTCAACACCGAACCGCTGGAGAAGTATCGCTTCGGAGCTCCCGAATCGCTCGTCGACGGAATCCAGAGTACGCCCAGCTACGCAAACGGCGACTGGGTCGGATGGTTCGGCACGCCGATGAGCGCCACGATCGACATGGCCGGGGCCTCGTATCACGAAGTGACGCTCTCGACGCTCGTCATCAAGGGGGAATACATCTTCCCGCCGCTGGCCCTCGCGGTCAGCACGTCGGACGACGGCAAGCAGTTCACCGAGGTCGGTCGCATCGAAATCCCGATGGAGAAGGCCGACGATCCCGACGGCACGAAACCCTACACGGTATCCTTCCCCGAAACCTCGGCCCGTTACGTGCGTGTCGAGGCCCGCACCGTTGACGTACTGCCCGAATGGCACGGCGCCCACGGCGAGAACGGATTCCTCTTCGTGGACGAAATTCTGGTCCGCTGATCCGGTCCGAAACGCGGACCGGCCGGTGAGGCGGGTCCGCGCAAGGCTCCCCGGAAGATCTGAAGCACGGCGGCCACCCTACGGCTGAAAAACCCGGGCTTCGAGCGGAGCCAGCCGGGACGAACAAAAGCCGGGACGAACAAAAGGCAACCGGAACGAATAAAAGGCGCCGGGACGGACAAAAGGCTGCCGGGGCAAACAAAAGCAGAAAAGCCATCCTCCTTTTGCGGAGGATGGCTTTCTGTTTGTCGGCCCGAAGCGACGAATCGCCGTACCGGGCCCGACTCCCGGCGGAAGTCTCGGGCTACTTCTCGAACTTCAACTCGTCGAGGAGCCACGTGGCCCCGGCATACTTCTCGATGACCCACATCACGTAGCGGATGTCGACACAGACGGTCTTCGCCAGTTCGGGATGGAACCACACGTCACCAGCCATCGATTCGCGGTTGCCGTCGAAGGCCAGACCCACCAGCCGTCCCCGGGCATCGAGGACCGGACTGCCCGAATTGCCGCCCGTGATATCGTGATTGGTCAGGTAGTCGACGTAGAGGATCCCCTTCTCGCCCCAGCGTCCCCAGTCCCGGGCCGCCAGCAACTGCCGCAGACGGTCGTCAACGCGGTATTCGTACTGGCCGGGGTTATACTTCTCCAGGTAACCCGCCGTGGTCGAACGCGAGTCGTAGTGGATGCCGTCCGCGGGCGAAACCGGACCCACCGTTCCGTACGTCAGCCGCATCGTCGAGTTGGCATTCGGATACTGAAGCTCCCCTTCAGAGGCGCGGAAATCGTAAAGCACGGAGGCATAGGCCGATTCGAGACGCGCCAGGTAGTTGCCGCCCATCTTGTTGCGACCCTTGCCCTGACCGGCTCCGTGGCCCTTGCCGCGGCCCTCGCCCCAGCCGCAGCAGCTCTTGGCCTCGGCACGGTCGACACACCGCGTGAAGGTCTGCACGGGGACCGATTCGGTCAGCGCCACCAGCGGGTCGCGGAGAATCTCCTCCACCGACCGGTTCCGGGAGAAATAGGCGTCGAACCGCTCGGCCGTCGAGCAGAACGATGCGTCGAACGCCTCGCGCGCCATCCGGTCGGCATCGCAGCCGGCCGCCTCGTACATCCGCACGAGCGCCTCGCCCCACATCTCATGCGGTACGTTCGCCGTGAAGTTCACCGCCATGCGGGCAAACAGATCGCGGTCCGTCGCCGGATCGTAATCCTTGCGCAGGCGGAAGGCCGCATTTCGCACCCCGGCAGCATCCTTCTCCCCCAGGCGCAGCGAATCGCGGTGCGTGCGAATCAGTTTGCCCAGGTAGGACGACACGCGATTCGCCGTCAGCAGCGCCTCGCTCGGACCCAGCCACGCCTCGCGGTAGTAGTTCAGCGCCCGCTCGGCATCGCGCCGTCCGGCATAGCCACGCGCCAGGTAGTCCAGCAGATCGCCGTACTGCGCCCGCCGCGCCGAATCGGCGTCGATCCACGCCTGCAGGCGCGTCTCCTCGGCCCGACGGATCGACGAAACGTCGAACCGCTGCAGGCAGCGCGTCTCCCACCTGGCGTAGTCGGCGTAGTTACTCAGCGAAAAGAAGGCGTCCGAATAGGCCATCCGCACGCGCGGGTCCTGCTCCATGTGGCGACGGATGATATCCATCCGCTCCTGGCGGTTCTCGACGACGATCGGATTCTTGACGTGCTGTTTCTCGTCGATGGCAAACGACGAAGCGTAACGGTTCGTACGGCCCGGAAAGCCCAGGATCATCTGAAAGTCACCGTCGTGGACGCCGCCCGTGGCGATCGACAGCACGCGGCGCGGGTGGAGCGGAACGTTCTCGGTCGAATAGTCGGCCGGGTGTCCGTCGCGGTCGGCATAGACCCGGTAGAGGGCAAAATCCCCCTTGTGCTGCGGCCAGCCCCAGTTGTCGTAGTCGCCGCCGAAGGCCCCGATCGACACGGGAGGTGCCCCCACCAGCCGAACGTCGCGGTAGACGTCGTAGTAGAACATCTGGTAGCTCTTGCCGCCCCACATCGCCATGCACGAAACCTCGCAGTCGGTCGTGGCGGCGTAGCGCTTCTCGATCTCCGAGTAGACCCGACGCATCGACATCGGTCCCCATTTCCCTTCGCTCTTCAACCGCTCCTTGATCGCCTCGACCTCGGCCGTCACATCCTCGATCCGCCGCAGAAACGAAACCGTCTTGCCCGGAACCGGAATCTCCTCCGAACGGGTGCGGGCCCAAAAGCCCGTCTCCAGGTAGTTGTGCTCCTCGGTCGAAAGGGCGCAGATGTCGCTGTAGGCCACGTGGTGGTTCGTGATCATCAGCCCCTCGTCCGAAATCATGCTCCCGGTGCCCATGCCCCCGTCGACCGCCACCACGGCATCGGCCAGGGCCGGCAACGTCTCGTTGTAGATCGCCGCGGGCTTCAGCTTCAGCCCCTCGGCCCGCATCCGGGGGTAGATCTTCCCCAGATCGGTCATCAGCCACATCCCCTCGTCGGCAAAGAGCTGCGGCACCGCCAGCAACAGCGCCAGCGCACTTGCAATCCATCGCTTCATTCTCATCGTATTCTGTTTTGCTTTTTTGGTTCTCTTGTCACGGAAGCGGCACACCGCCGCGGTCCTGCAGGCCCCCCGATACGGGAACCACATCTCCGGACCCCGGGCAATGTGCCGCCTTCGAATTCATGTCGGAGCGCTCCGCTACTGCGCCTCCTCCACCGTGTGGCCCTCGTCCGTGAACTTCAGACGCGGAGCCGACTCCTGGAACGTGCCGTCGGCCATGCGCAGCGTCCACTTCTCGGCCTGGAAGATCTCCTTCCAGATCCGCTCGTCGGTCCACATCGACTTCACGTAGTGAAGGCGCATCACCGGCGTCGTGTCACGCAGCACGAAGTCCAGCGAGACGATGCCATCCTGGCACGAAAGGAAGCTCTTGAAATAGGGGAACGTACGGCGGATGAGCGGCTTCTCGATGGCCGGATAGGCCACCTCGTAGACCGCCTTCGGGAACTGCGCGTCGTCGCCCCACTTCTCCTGGTTGGCCACGAACCGTCCGTTCATCGCCGTAACCTCGCGGAACATCACCTGCGCAAACTCCTCGCGCGAAACCTCCCCGGCCCACGCAAAGCTCTTGAGCACCGTGTGCATCGGGATCACCTTCTCGCCATCCTTCACCGGAATCACCAGCTCGCGGGCATCGATCGCCTCGGCCAGTTGCTCCTCCGTGATCTCCACCGACGGATCCGTGTAGACCGTCACGGCTACCGGGCAGGCAAACTCCGACGTGAAGCCGTAGATGCCCTCGATCTTCTGCAGCACCATGCCGAAGTAGACCATGTCCATCCGGTCGTGGAGCCCCTCGACGCCCAGCTGAAGCACCCGCAGCGTCGGCACGTCGGCCGAAGGCGTGGCGTACTTGCGCAGCGTCGGCGTGAAGATCGCAGCCTGGATCTTCACCGTATCCGTGCGCGTCGGGTCAAAGAAGACCTCGACTCCGTGGCGACGCACGAAGGTCTTCACCCCGTAGACACCCGGCACCGTCTGCATCTTGGCCGAGAAGGCCTTCGACGAGCCGTAGCACTTCACGGTCTGGAGTCCGTCGAGCTTGTAGGTCTCGAGGTGCTCGACCTGCTCGTAGTCACCCCACTTCTCGTCGATGGTCGGCAGCTCGAGCGTATTGCCCAGCCACAGCGCGATGGCAAAGAGCACGACGGTCAGCACACCCGGCACCCAGCGCAGCGACCGGCGGCCGTTGAACTGCAGCGCATCCTGTGCGCACGACGAGATGCACTGTCCGCACATCGTACAGTCGACGTGTTTCACCTTGCCCAGATCCTGCACGCGGATGCCGTAGGGGCACTTCTTCGTGCAGAGCCCGCAGCCGTTGCACGCCTCCGTGTCACGAACGACGTACATCAGCGGGAAGGTGCAGCTGCGCAGCTTGATCATCTCGATCAGGTAGGCAGCCACGCACGTCGCTCCCAGGATCCACGGCCAGCTCCCCTCGACGCCGAGCAGTCCCAGCACCCAGGCCACAACCGCCGCGGCAAGCAGCAGCCACGTGAACTTGAAGATGTTGCTGGCGGCGCCCAGCGGGCAGATGTACTTGCACCAGAACATCTTGACCACGATGCCGCCCAGCAGGAGCAGCACCAGGCTCACGATCGACATCCAGAGGACAATCTCCCCCTTGAAGCCCGTCGCTACGGCGTAGTAGGGATCCAACTGCTTGCAGAACAGCTCGCTCGACGAGAGCGTATTATAGAGAATCGTGAAGAGCAGCACGTACTTCACCACGCGCAGCAGCCGGTCGGCAACACTGCCCGAACGGATCTCCACCTGCACGTGCAGCCGCTTGCCGAGTCGTCCCATCGCCTCGCCTACGGTCCCCACCGGGCAGAGATAGCCGCAGAAGAGTTTCGAAAAGAGGATCACCCCCACGGCCAGCACCAGGCCCATCATGATCTGCAGCATCGACATCGAGCAGGCCAGCGAATGGTTGACCAGATAGGTGCCGAAGGCCTGCAGCCCGCCGAACGGACAGTACTTCTCGACATCCACGGCCTTGTCTCCCAGTGCGGAGATGACGACCGTGACCACAATGGCGGCCAGGACGCCCCACTGCAGCACATGTTTCACATAATTGGGTTTTCGTTTCATGAAATGGTAAAAATTTGTGTGTGTCTTTCGTCTCGGTTTACTCGGCATCCTTGATGCAGCGAACCGGAACCCCGCAGAAGCCGCTGTTGTAGGCCACCGTCACGCGGTTGTAGCTCGCATTGTAGGTGAGCAGGGCCGCATAGTACTGGATGTTCTTCACGCCGCTCGCGGCATCGCCCGCCGTGTTGTAGGTGATCTGGTAGGCCGTCGAACCGGCGTAGTAGCCCATTCCGAAGGCCGAAGCATCGGCCGCCGACTTGGTAGCCAGATAAGTAGGCGTCGCCGTCGCGTTGCTGGCGTTCACGTAGCCGCAGCCCGAGAAGTTGAAACCGTCCTCGTTGAGCCGGACGATCGAGCCGCCGCTCTGCGCCGAATCAAAATAGGGCGACGTCGGATCGCTCAGTCCGCCCGAACCCGAACCGGCCAGCTTCAGCCATTCGTCACAGGTCGGGATGTGCCAGCCGTCGGGGCAGATGCCCTGCGCAGCCTCCGCCGTATTGTAGTTGTCGGCCGTCAGTCCGCCTTCGAGTCCCAGCAGCACCGAATAGCTGTAGAGCAGTCCGTTCGTCTCGACCAGCGAAGGATCGGCCGCCTTGTCCAGGTTGCACGGATACCAGACGCCGCTGCCGTCTGTCGGATCGCTCGACGGAGTCTTCCCCTCCGGCACGTAGCGCAGATTCTCGGCCATCCACGTGCGGCCGTCCTTCAGCGTCACGATCTTGTACTTCACGCCGCCCCACTCGACCGTGGCGGCCTCGCTCGTCCCGGCCCCTTCGGTCGGAATCTCATCGGCATCCTCCCAGCCCTCGATCGGACCGTCGATCACGACCTCCATCTGAGCCGGCTTGACGCGGACGGTCACCGGATAGCTCTTGCCGCCGACCAGCTCCGTCTCGCTGTAGCTCTGCGAGCGGGTCCCCTCGGCCGTGGTCACCGTCACACTGAACTTCACCGACTGCGGGACTACCAGCGCGTAGTACTTCACCCCGGCGGTCACCTCGCGGGCCACGATCTCCTGCGCCGTGGCATCACTCTTGACCGTCACCTCGTTGGCCGAAGCATCGACAACGGCTGTCGGGATCGTGCCGTTCACCGAAAGCCGCGTCACCGGGAACTCCGTCTCGTTGTCCACCGTGAAGACCAGTCGCGCCATCTTGTGGCGGAAGGTCATGTCGACGGCATTCTTCGTCGGGTAGACCCCCGTCTTGAAGGCCGTCATCAGGTCCGATGACGTATATCCCGTCCCGTTCTGATCGGCTGCCACGGTGAACTCCGCAGGCGCCGGATCGGCATAGGGATAGTAGGCAAAGAGCGTCGCCGGTGCGTTGATATCCTCGTACCAGAGCAGATCCTCGGCCGCAGCAAACCGGCCGTCGCTGCCAAAGAGGAACTGACGGTTGGTGACGTAGCTCTCCTGAGCCGTCGAGATGTTCACGCCGATGGCGTCACCCGTTTCGAAATCCACCTCCGTGGCACGTGTGATCGTCGGGTCGATCGTCACACGCATCGGGCCCGCGGCCCCTCCGTCCTCCTTCGAGCAGGCTGCCAGCATCGCGACAGCCACTAGACTCGTCAAAATTCGTTTCATAAGCGTATCGTTTTACAACGGTTAAAAATTATATCCCACGCGCAGTGTCGCCCCAACGCGGTTGGCCTGTGCGACATACTCCAGATCGAAGCCGTGTTCGTAACGCGCCGTCAGGTCGACGTAGAACCGGCGGATGTTGCGCCGAACGCCGGCCTCGGCTCCCAGCCGCGCCGCCGTCAGGTACTCGTTCTCCTCGTTGTAGAAGTCGGTCAGACGCACCGGGTAATCGCCCGGTTGCGCCGGCACCTCGTCCGTCGACTCCCACTCGCTGAAACCGCCCTGGCGGAAGTCCGCCCCGAGGATCATCTCCCAGGCCCCCAGCCGATAGAGCCACCGGCTCCAGACCGTGGTCCAGTGCATCCGCTGGCCGCGCACCTCGGGGTACATCAGCGTCGACTCGCGGTTGAGCTCCGTAAAGTCGACTCCCGTGCGCCAGTCCATGCGCGCGGTCTTCCAGGCGTATTCGCCGTGCAGCTCGAGGCTCTTGCGGCCGAAGATCGGCGTCGAACCGTGGAGGTGCGGCGTCGAGACGCCGTTGACGGTCTCGTAAGTGATGATGTTCTCGCGGTTGTCGAGCGACTCCCAGACCATCCCCACGTGCAGGCGGTGGCGCGACTCGGCCTCCCCGAGCGTCAGCACGCCGTCGGCCGTAACCCGGTGCGTCACGAACTCGTGCCAGATCGTACCGCCCTCGCCCGTGCGGCCCTGCCGGTTGCGGTAGGTGCCCTCGACGTAGAGCGGGCCGTACTGCAGCTGCAGCCCCGCCCCCTGGGTCGTCTCACGAACCGGGAAGCCCGTGACGCCCGACGTGGTCAGGTGCAGGTCGTTGCTCTCCCACAGCTGCAGCGATCCGTAGCGCAGACCGCGGTCGAAAAAGGCCTGGTAGGATTCGGGTGTCGAGCCGATCTCCTCGGCCTCGAGCTTCTCGTTGTCGATCCCCACGATATAGGCCACGCCCGCCGCAAAGTGTCCCGTACGGTACATGACGCCCGGCGAGAACTCGAAGTCGAGCCGTGTGTTCTTGTGGCGCAGGTCCTTGCGCTTGGCGTAGTTGCGCGCCTCGAACGTCGTATGGACACCCGCCAGCCAGCCGCGCCCCAGTTCGGCCGAAAGGGCCGCCTGGAAGTTGTAGCTCTCGCGGACCTTCCGGCCCGGAGTGAACTCCACGATGTCGACCGGATAGTAGCCCGGAACGGTGAACATCGATCCGCACATGTTGCGCCCGTCGAAGTAGTCGTAGTTGAAGCCGCCGGCAAACGAGATCCGCTGCAGGTGGCGGATCGACTCGGTCCGCACCCCCGCGTTCCAGCTGTTGTCCGACGACGAGGGGGACGCCAGCCCGCCGTTCTCCTTCGTGAAGTAGGCCTCGGCGTAGGAACGGCTCACCGTATCCTGCCGAAGTCCGGCGCCGTTGATCGAGCCGTCCCACGGATTGCGCCGCTCGATCTGCTCGAAACGATCCTGCGCCACGGCTCCCGTGGCGGCGATCAGCATCAGTAGGGTCACCATCCGTCTCATAGGCTCTCTCTCAGCGATTGTGTCTCCCGCTCGTAAAAATCGTTCGACGAGTTGTTCGTATCGTAATAGATCTCAAATCCGGCCGACTCGGTGCTCGCCTCGTTCAGCCGCCGGTGGAGCGTATGCCCCTGCGCCATGGCCGAAAATCCGACCGCCCCGGCATCGACATCCGTCCGCAGCCGCTTCGTGCGCACCGCTCCCGTATTGTCGGCCACCTCGGCCCCGTCGATGATCCACTCCCACGGCACCTTCGAATAGATCAGGCTGCCGTTCTGCGCCTCCGAATCCTTCGTCGACAGGTAGGCCGCCAGGTCGAACCCTTCCGGAGCCCGGAAGATGATCACCGCCGGCGAGTTGTTCGAGATGACGTAGGTATTGGCACCCGTCTCGCCGCTCTTGCCCGTCTTCTTGAGCACCTTCATGTAGTGCGCCTCGTCGATCTGGTCGCCCGGCGCCGGCGTCGGATAGGTCTTCGTGCCGGGATAGAGCAGCAGGTCGTAGAGGACGAAATAGCCCTTGCGGTTCAGGTTCACCGACTGCGAATAGGTCGCCGTGTGGTCGACGCCGTGGTAGGCGATCACGGCATCCTCGCCCGGTGCCAGCGGGAAATCCTCGCCCGTGCCGGGGAACTGCCAGATGCAGTCGGGAACAGCCGCAAATTCGCGGAATACCAGGTTGCCCGAGGCATCGGTCGAGGTCCACGGGTTGTTCTGCGCCGAGGAGTTGTAGGGGGCCACCATGCCGAAGCACAACCCGTCGAGGTACTGCGTCTCGAAGGAGTTGTTGTGCAGGATGACATACTTGTCGTAGGTGTAGGAGCCCGTCGAGGGGGGATCCTGCGGGCAGCCGCCCGAATAGATCTCCTTGATGATGATCGTGCCGGGCTTCGAGAACGAAAGCGCCACGCTCATCTGCTGATCGCCGCCCGAAAGGTCGACCAGTTCGACCGCCCCGTTGAAGACCGCCTCGTCGTCCGGAAGATCCAGCACCGAGAGTTTGTAGTGGCCCGCCGCCACGCGGAACTCCGCCGCACCGCGTGCGTCGGTCTGCGCCGTATAGACGTTCCCCGAATTGCGATCCGAAAGGGTCACCGCAACCCCGGCGCGCAGGTAGTGTTCATACCCCTCGGGATAGGTGACCGTCACCGCCAGATGGCGGACGGCATCGCCGTAGGGGGGTCTTTCGAACGACGTACAGGCCGCCGAAAGCATCACCAGCAGAAAAATTGTCAGCTTTTTCATCGTTCGTCAGAATTTGAACCGCAGCGTCAGCCCGTAGTAGAACGCCGGGGTAAAGACCACACGCACGCCCGTGGCGTACGACCGCAGGAAGGGCCGCGAATTGGTAAAGTTGTTGGCATAGAACGAGATCGACACGTGGTCGCCGATCTCCTTCGTCACGCTCAGATTGGCCGAAAAGTAGGGATCGTAACCATCCTCGTTGAAGGCGTAGGTGTTGGCCGACCGCAGAAGCAGCGATCCGAACTCCTCGAGGTTGCTGCGCTCGGCATCGGTAAAGGGGTGGCGGTTCCCCTCGCGGTCGATGTAGGCAATGGGCCAGATGGCCGTATAGCTGTTGCCGTCGTAGATGCTGCCGCCGGTCGGGTTGCGGTCCTCGTCGACGTTGAAGGCGTACTCCTGGCCATTGAGCTCCGAAAGGTGCTGCGAACGCTTCAGCAGCGACGCCTCCAGCCGCAGCGAGATGATCAGCCGGATCGACGGCAGGTGGGTCGTCGCCGTGAGGTTCATGTCCAGCGAGTGGGTCTTCATGCCGTTGTAGGTGATCGTCGAGTTGCCGCCGTTGTCGGCGTAGATCCCCACGTAGGGATAGAACTCTCCGCCGGTCGAGGTGGCCGGATAGTACCACGCCTCCCCCTCATTGAGGTACCGCGTGTAGCCGTAGGCCCCGTCGAGCCGCAGCTGGGTCCGCAGCGGCCGGATCTCCGGAAAGTCGAAGACAAACTCCAGGCCCATGCGGTCGACCGGCGAGCCGTTGTCCTGCTGAATGTTCTTCACGAAGGTCTGCCGGTCGGTCCCCACCATCGCGATCCATCCCTGGGACATGTTGTCGGCATCGCGGATGAACATCTCGCCCGTCTGGCTATCGACCTTGAAGAGCGGATGGACCGGCATCGAGAAGGCCTCGCCGTCGGGCGTCGTCGACGGCAGCGAACTCACCCGGTAGGTATAGGGATCGTAGCGGTTCGAAAGCTCGTAGGGGTATTTCGTGCGGTTGAAGTAGCCGACCAGCGAGATCGACGTCCCGCCCAGCTGCAGGTCGATCCCCACCTCCGAGTTGCGGTTGCGCTGCCAGCGCAGATCGGGGTTGTAGAGGATCTCGTAGGGGCGCGTGTGGTAGACGTAGAGGCTCTGGCTGCCGTACGACACGCCGTAGACCGGCGTATCGAGGTAGCTCGGATCGGGATAGAGGATCTTGAACGAGGGGAGCTTCTCGGTGATGCCCCACCCGCCGCGCAGGGTCAGCCACGGCGTGATGCGGTACTTGAGGTTCAGACGCGGCGAGAGGCTCTGCGTCTTGTCGTAGCGGCTGCCGCGGATGAAGGTCTTCTCGCCGCGCAGGCCCGCCATCAGCTGGATCGATCCCCCGCCGACAGGAAGCGTCAGCGTCTCCTCGATGTAGGCCGCCAGGTTGTGCATGTAAGGAATGTCGGTATAGGGGCGCGGGCGGTAGCCGTTCGGCGCCAGCGCGGGATCCTCGTAGTAGGCTCCCCGGCCGACGTTGCCCTCGGCCCGCCACGAAACACCCGCCTTGGCGCTGCTGTGGATGTCGCCCCAGCTGCGCACCCAGGTCGCCTTGAGGTTGGCCGCGTAGTCGAGCTCCTTCGAGTCGACGCACTGCGTCGTGTAGTAGGTCGCCGGAAGCAGATCGGCCACGAAATACCCCTCGTCGGTGGCGTGAACCGCCGGGGTCATCGTCGAAGAGGTATTATAGGTGTGGACGCGCGAGAGGTTGTCGGCAAAATTGACCGAGGCGTCGAAGTCGAGGCTCGTGATGGCCTTGCGGTTGAGCAGCCACTTGAGCGACGTGTTGGCCCGCAGCGAATTCTCGCGGTCCTTCTCCCATTCGCCGGCCTGGGCATCGGGATCATCCTCGGAATTCATCCCGCCGAGGTTGGCCGCAAGCCCCAGATCGAAGCGCAGGACCCGTGCAAAGGTGTTCTGATAGTTGAGCGACAGCCCTTCGCGCGAATAGGAGGTGTAGGGCGACGTGGGGTTCTTCGTGGCCCGTGTGTACTCGACGTTGGCGTTCAGCACGCCGCGGTCGCGACCCAGGTCGAAACCCTTCGAGGCGGCAATCTGCTTGGTATGGGGATTGGTCGAGAGGACCAGCATGTAGGGGGTGCGGCCCTTGCGCGTCGAGATCTTCACCATGCCCGACGAGATGTCGCCGTACTCGGCCGACGGGACACCCGTCACCACCTCGACCGATTCGATCGACGTCGAGGAGATGTTGCGCGTGCTGACGCCCGAAAGGTCGCCCAGCGAGGCGTTGGTCGACAACCGCACGCCGTCGACCTCGACCGCCGTGCCGAACGAGGCGTTGCCGGCCGTCGAACCGCCGTCACGCAGCGAAAAGACGTTGTTCTCCATCAGGTCGGGATTCACCGTCTTGCCGCCCGGAAGCAGGGTCGAAAGGTCGGAGACGTTGACCATCTGCAGGTGGTTGATCGCCGTCCCCTCGATGGTCCGCGACGTGGCCATCGAGTTGGTCGACTCCCGCGCCGTGACCACGACACTCTCCAGTTTGAGGTTCTCCTCCGGGGCGTAGAGCAGCAGCGAATCGAGATTGCCGTGCACCTCGACCTCGGTGAGGGTCGTCACGTAGCCCAGACTCGAGACCGCAAAGGTCGTCTTCCCGGCGGGAACGTTCTTCACGGAGAAGTTTCCGTCGCTGTCGGCCACGGCCCACAATCCGGCATTGGGAATTTCGACGACAGCCTGTCCGATCGGTGTCGGACTCTTGGCCCCCTGGACGAGCACGCGGCCCGAGACATCATACTGCTGCGCGGCGAGTCCTACCGGCAGCATGCAACAAAGCGACAAAATCAGTAGAATTCTCCTCATATCAACCTCCTGACACACTAACTAACGCAACAAATATAGCGAAAAAAGGGAGGAATCGGTCGCTTTGCGGGCTCTTTTTTGCGTTTTTTTTTCATTTCGTAAGCCGTTTCCGGTATTTCGAAGCCTTTTCCGCGGTCTTTCGGAGAACGACCGGCCCCGGAACCGAACAGAAACGCGATTTGGCTTACGGACGATCCGCTTTCAAAAAATCAACAAATCCGTTCCAAAACGAAAAATCCGACAGAAAATCCGCCCCAAATGCTCACTTTCGGAAATAAGCCCGTATCTTTGGAATCGGAAAGAGAAAAAAACGATGAAAACCAATCGCGAAGAGATTCTGCAGAACGCCCTGCAGCTGTTCATGTCGATGAACTACGAAAGCGTCAGCCTGCAGATGATCGCCCACAGCGTCGGACTGACCAAAACCGGAATCTTCAACTATTATCCCTCGAAACTCGACCTCTTCATCGCCGTGGCCGACCACTACCTCTTCCATCTCCAGGATCCCGGAAACAAGTTCTCCCCGTCGGACGGATCGCTGCGCGACTTCATTGACAAATACGTCGAAGGCGTGGAGCGTACCATGGCCGAAATCGTGCGGCTGGGCAATATTCAACGCGAGAAGATGCCCGGACAGTTGGCCAACGCCGGGTATTTTCACCTCTTCCAGCAGGTGCTCTTCTACTATCCCGACGGCAAGCGCAAGCTCCATGAATGGATGGAAAAGGAGTTCGAACTCTGGTGCAACGTCATAAGACGGGGCGTCGAACAGGGCGAACTGCGGGCCGACACCGACGTGCAGGAGTCCGCCGCCATCTTCCGGCAGGTTTTTATCGGACTGGCCTATCAGATGTCTTTCTCCGACGGTCTCGACGTCGCAATCCTCCGCAAGCGATTCCTATATATATATGGACTGCTGAAGCGCTGAGCAGGCTTTCAACGGCTTTTTTTCACGATTTAAAGCAAAAATATGACCGAGCGGTCATATTTTTGCTTTTTTCTATTATCTTTGTCTTCTGAAAAAATGACCAACAGGTAACTTTTATGGAGAACAAACCTTTCGAACGCATCCAAAGGAGCTTTAACTACACTCCAGCAAGTATCTTCACAAACCAATGGTCGAACCTGGCCTTCGGGGTGGGAATGATCGTCATTCCCGCCATCTTCCCCTTCGGCCTTCGCATCCGACATCTGCGGATTCTCTCGCCGGCAGTCTTCTCGACCATTCTGATTGTAGGCGGCGTACTGCTGCTCTTTTTCACTTGGCGGAGCATGCGAAATGCCCGGGCCTTGAAAGCCTCCGAAGGAAAGATCACCGTAGACGGCACGCGCGTAACCTACCCCGAGGTCGAAAAGGGGAAGGTCGAATACCGCTCGTTCCTCACCACCGATATCGAGTATGTGAAGGACGACGGGGAGGAACACCAGTGCAAGGTCAAGACGCCGGACAACTACATCATCTTCGAGACCCGCTACTTCGACTCCGAAGAGGAGTTCGAGGAGTTCCGCAGCCTGCTCGGATAAAACTCACGCAACGAACAAAAACCCTTAAACCCTGAAACGATGAATACCAACCTGTTGAAAATTCTCTGCGCTGTCGCCGCGGCATCGCTCACGCTGGCAGCCTGCAGTTCGGGCGAAACCTGCGCGATGGCCTCCGAAGAGAGCATTGCCAAAATCAAGGAGCTCGTCGCAGAGCATGTGGACACTTCGAAATACAAGATTTACACGGTGGAGTGGCGCGAGGACAACCGAGACCGCAGACTGGAGAACATCCTTACACATATCGACGTCTACTACCTCGATGCCGACAACAACAACTACCACCTCGCGTTCCAACTCACCGACGGGAAGTTCACGACCGACGGCCCGGAGCAGGACGACCGAAAGATCAACTCCTACGCCTGCACGACGTCGCTCAACCTCGATGCCATCGACTTTGACTATCTCCAGAAAATCGGCGAAAAGGCAGACTCCCTGGTGATGTCCGATGAGGAGGGCAAACACCTGACACTGAAGTCGGCCGGGATGTTCCGCTTTCGAATGTGGCCGGTGTCGCTGAGCAACGTCGACCGCTGGAACCGCAGCGAGGAGTACCGCGCGGAGTCGCAGCAGATGCAGGTGCAGTTCGAACTGAACTACGTCGACGAGAGCGAGTCGCCCGAATACCAGGGCCGCTTCACCGTGACGAACTACTACACCGTCGCCTTCACGGCCGACGCTTCGGGCGAGGTTGCCATCGACGATTAGCGAAGCGAAAATGGGACTGCTGGGCGGCGCCCCGCCGACCGTGGGACCGGATTCCGAACGGCTCTTTGAGGCCGGAGTCATCTACATCTGCAGCGAAGCGTGGCCCCTGGCCTACAACTGCTTCGAACGCTCGGCTCGGAAAGATGCCCCGACGTGCTACAATCAGGCCTTGTGCTGCTTCATGGCAGGATGGTATGAGGAGAGCTACCGGCTACTTGCTGAGGCCGAACGGTTGCTCGACATCCAGTATGCCGGAGCCTCCGGGCCGGGTGTTCCGGCCGCTCCGCACCGGCAACTTCCCGAGGCTTTCCGCCACTGGGATGCCGACAGCGAATTGCCCCGCTGTCCGCTGCTTCCCGAGACGCCGCACGACGATGCCCTCACGCTGATCCTCCGCCTGCGGGCCGAGGCCGCCTTCCGGCTGGGACGCTGCGAGGAGGTGCGCACGATCGCCGCCCGCCTCGGACACCGATACGAACATCTTAAAAATCTGCTCAAAACGATTAACCGATGACACCGCTGCGGGAACTCTACGATCTTTATTACTATCCGAACCCTGCAAAGGAGGAGCGGCGGCGACAACTCCTTGCCGAGATTCCGACCGACGCATGCGACGAGGACAACTACGGCCGCACGTCGCTGCATATTGCAGCGGAGTTTGCCGACTGCGATGCCATTGCGGCGCTGCTCGACCGCGGGGCTCCGGTCAACATCCGCGATGCGAAGGGGCGCACTCCCCTGCTCTGCCTGGCCGCGCGACGCGACGGCCGGACCGCCGCTGAGGAATGGATCGCCCGGGCCGCCCGGCTGCTGCTCGACCGGGGAGCCAGCCTGCCCCGCTCGGGTCGCGACACAACGGCGCTGATCGAAGCCATACAGAACCGTCACCATGCAATGGCCGCCGTGCTGATCGACTCCGGGCAGCGCATTGACTCCGCAAACAGCTACGAAGACAATGCCCTGCACATCCTTTGCCGGCGCGCTGCCGATACCGCACGGGAGATCGCCGGCAAGGAGCGTTTTATCGCCAGCTTCGGCGAGCGGTGGGTCTCCGAGAAGCGGCAGCAGGAGGCCCGCGAGGAGCTGGAGGAGCTTCGGGCGGAACAGATGCGATGCCAGGCAACGGCAGCGCTGCTGCTCCACAGCGGGCAGATTGGCCCCGACGAGAAGAACACGGCCGGCCAACGAGCCTTCGACATCGCCGCAGAGGGCGGTGCAAAATGGGTGGGCGCCCTGCTTTCGGGCGAGGATCCCTTCGACGAGCTGACGCTGGAGACCGGCGGGATGAACCTCTTCGAGGCGCTGCGTCAGCGCGACCGGAAGGCTCTCGAAGCACGGCTGCAGGCGGGCGCCGATCCCGATACGGAGTGCGACGACCGGAAGATCCCCGGCTGCGCGGGCAAGACGCTGCTGGTCTGCGCCCTGGAGTGGGGCGAAACCGAAATCGCCGCGATGTTGCTCCGGGCTGGAGCCAATCCCGACCGGCGAACGGCAAAAGGGATGTCTCCCTTTGCCGTCTGGATCGATCAGGGATGTCGCGTATCGGATGGCATGGAGCGATTTGCCCCGCTCATGGAGCTCTTCGAGCAGCAGGGATGGCATCCCGATGCCCCACAGACGGGGAAAGACGAACGGGCCCTCATGCTGGCGTGCCAGCACGACGACTACGAACTGGCCACCTGGACCTTGCGTCGCCTGCTGAAACAAAAGGTCGAGGTGAATGCCCGCGATGCAATGGGTCGTACGGCCTTGATGCATCTGTTGGGCCCGCGGAGTGCCGGGCCGTATCAGCCGGAGATGCTGGAGCGGTTGCTGGAGGCCGGTGCCGACCCCTGTACCGCGGACAACGTGGGGCGCACCGTGCTGCACTATACGGCAGAGGGCTACACGCATGCGGCGGCACGGCAGGCGGCAGAACTGCTCCTCGACTTCGGGCGGCCCGATGTCTCGGCCGCCGACAACGAGGGCCGCACGCCGATAGACATTGCCATGCGCAGCAACAACGAGTCGCTTGTGAAATTTTTGCTGAAACACGTCTGAAACCAACACCATGGATAAATTCCAGACCTTTCTGAACGCCTGTCGCAACGGACAGAAAAGCATCGTGAAGCTGCTCCTCGAACGGGGTGGAATCGACCTCAACCGGCGCGATGCCGAGGGCAACACGGCGCTCCATTACGTCTGTCGGCAGGGCTTTCGCGATCTGGCCGCGTTGCTGCTCGACCGGGGAGCCGATCCGTCGCAGGCCAACAACCGGAGCGAAACGCCGCTCCATACCGCGGCCCGCAGCGGCAACCGCGAGATCATCGCCCGTCTCGTGGAAGCCGGCGCCGACCCGGATGCCTCGGACCGGGAGGGTTGCACGCCGCTGATGCGGCTCGTAGAGAACCGCCGCACGGATGCCGCTCTGTGGCTGATCGACCGCGGAGTCGACATCGAGGCTACGGACCAGACGGGACACCGCGTGCTGGACTACGCCTCGGTACTCGGGCTGACGGAAGTCGTGGCACGGTTGAGCCGGGGCGGTTCCGGAGGGGCGGACAGCCGCGATGCCGAAGGTAACACGCTGCTGCATCAGGCCGTTTACAACGATCAGGCCGAGGTCGTGCGTACGCGGCTCGCGGCCTCGAAAGCGCAACTCGATGCGCCGAACGATGCGGGCGAAACGCCGCTGTTGGTGGCGTGCGGACGCGGGAATCTCCACATGGCCCGGATGCTCCTCGACGCCGGAGCCGACGCGAACCGGCCATTACCCAACGGAACAACGCCGCTGCATGGGGCGGCACAGGCGGGCAACCGGTTCCTCGCGGAGGCGTTGCTCGGGGCCGGCGCTGCGATTGACGCCCGCAACGGAGCGGGTGAAACCCCGCTGCTCGCAGCAGCCCGCGCCGGAAACAACGAGGTTGTACGTCTGCTGGTGGAGCGGCATGCCAACGTCCATGCAGCGGACAACCTCCAGCACACGGCACTCTATTATGCCGGGGAACGCGGATTTGCGGAGATCGTCGAGTTGCTGCTTGCAGCCGGCGCCGAAGGATAAAAGAATCAAACCACTTGAAACATACCGAACATGGCAAACGAGAAGATGAAACCCCAGAGCCCGGAGGAGATTGCCCGGGCGGCGCAGGAGGCGGCCCTGGAGCGGATGCGCGCTATGATGGGATCGATTCCGGGGATGCCCGACATGGGCGACATGCAGGCACAGATCATGGCCCAGATGCAGGCCGCCGTGCCCGATCTGGCCGGGATTCAGGCGCAGCAGGCCGCGATGGGGACGCTCGGCAGGGTGGATGCCGCCGCCGTGGCCGAGGCCGCCCGGCAGAACATGGCGCAGGCTGCCGCAACGATGCAGGCGATGCAGGACGGAAGTCTCGAGAAGGAGTTGCGCGAGGCGAATGCCGCGGCGCTCGACTGGCTGGGCGAGGACGACGGCTGGGAGATCAAACACGCCGAGAGGTGTCGTCTGACGGCTGAACAGATGCGGTTGATGGCTTTTGCCGCGCCGCTGCTGGTCTATAACGACGAGGCGGTGGATGCCGTCGAGAGCGAGGTGCTGCCCGAAACCTACCGTGCACAGCTGCAGAGCTAGTGGAACATTACGGACCGCGAATCGACGCTCGAAATCGTCCGGTGGCTGCTCCACGAGGGGCATCATGCCGATGCCAACGCGGCGCTGGCCCGGCTGCAGGGACGTATGTCGGAGCCCGGAGCGGGCGATCCCGAGGAGAAGGCCGAGGATGTACGGTTGATCGCGGAGTGGATGATCGGAAACGGGTATTGTACGGCCGAAACGCTCCCGCGGACGGTCATCGCGTGGGATCTGGTGCGCATCGCCAATCTCGGGCGCTGGGCCCTTCACGCCGGCTATCTCTCCGAGGAGGAGATGTGGCAGGTGATGCAGGTGGCGGCCGATGCAGCCCGCGAATGCTTCTCGTCGTGGGAAGAGTACGGACGAAGCTTCGCCTTTGGCCGCGGCGTCTGGCACGGCGACGAGGAGGATTGCCAAACAGCCTGGGAGATCGTCACCGCACTGCTCGAAGAGGAGACCTCGCCCTGGAGGCAGATCCCGTGGAACGCATAGCACCCCGACAACGCCGAGACGATGGAACGGGGACTTGAATTCTATGTGATGCTGGCCGCCGTGGCGGTTGGTGCTCTGACATGGCTCTACAAGAAAGGTAGCCGAGTCTGGCGAACGGTGCGCAAGCTGCGCCGGTCGTTTCAGGAAATTTGCCTGAATCCGAAATCGACGCTCGATGACGAACACGGCCGCCAACTGGCCATCGGGGCGATGTACGCTTCGCAGCAGGGGGCCTGGCAGAATTCGCTGGAGACGGGGATTTTCGATACGCTGCCCGAGATCCTGGGCGGCTGGTGGGGCATTGACTCCACCGCGGAGGCCCGCGCACAACTGGACTACCTCTGCGAAAAGGGATTCCGCTACTACTGGCCCACAGTGCTCGAAGCCTTTCGGCTCGACGACCGTCTGCGGCAGGATGCGTTGTTCCAGCAGCGGATGACCTCGCAGGAGGATTACGACAAGGCCTCGTCGCAACTCGAAAACCTGCGGGAGACCTTTGACGAACTCCTCTCGTGCGGCGTGGTCGCCTCGAAAGAAGAACTCAGCGGCTGCAACGTGACGGGTTGGGATGCCGGGCGCATTGTCTTTCTGGCGCGGGCCTGTTGCGAGATGGGCTACCTCACCGAAGAGGAGGCGTGGGCGTACATCGGACGGGCCGACACGCTGGCGCACGAGGCGTGCGGGTCGTGGCGCGAACTGGCCATGAGCTACATCCTCGGGCGTTCGCTGTGGGGCGGCAAACGGGCCTATAACTCGGTGATGAAGACGACGGCCGACGTGCTGCTGAGCAACCCCAAGAGCCCGTGGGTGCGCTACCCGTGGTAAGGGCCCGACGAAACCGCGATGAAAGCCGCGCTGAAATACCCGGTCTTTTACCTCGCCCCCGCGGAGCACATGGTCTATGTCTTCTGGCGGGAGGAGAACGTGACGACACGCCGGCTGCTCGCCGAGGCCGACGGCTGGGCGGGGCAGGAGGTGATCGATGCTTCCGGGCGCTGCTACACGATCCGCCGCAGTCGGGAGATCGGGCCGGTCGGGCTCTACGGCCGTATCGGACTGGCGGACCGACGCAGCGTTCGCTACGACACCGACTTTGAAGAGGAGGTTCGCGATTGTCCGCTCCCGGAGCTGCAGGCGTGGATCGCCCGTGAATATCCCCGGTCGGAGTGGTTCCGGGAGGCGTGCTGGCGTAATGCCGCCGATTTCCGGCAGGCAGTCTACGGCTGCCGGAGTTTCGAAGAACTGGCCCGGATATTCCGCTGCCGCCCCGAGGAGGAGCCCTCCATCCGGCGCGATCTTGTGCGCTTTCTCGCCGTGGCTCTCGTTGTCGGGCTCGCCATCTGGCTGCTGGCCCGCTACACGTAACCGAAAATTGCAAAAAACATGAAAATCAGAAACCTTATCGCATTCATCCTGCTGCTCGCCGCCACGGGCTGCGCAAGCACCCGCAAATCCGCCGACCTCGACCCGAGGTTCGTCGCTTCCGAATCGACGTGGCCGTATCGGGATGCCGAGGTGGTAAACCGACGGCTGAAACCCCTCGAACGTCCGCAGGTGCGCTTCGCGGTTGAGCACGCCATCCGGCACGGGGATTCGGTCTGGGTGGTGGTTCGCGCGACGGTCCCCCACCACTCGATCCTCCGCCGGGAGTGTTTCAAGGCAACGTGCGTACTGCAAGCCTCCGAAGGCATCATGGAGCTGGGCGAACTCTCGCTCGACTCGGGCCATTTCGTGACGAACGAAGAAGGGGGTGTGGATGTGGTAACCCGTCCCGGACGAATGCAGAACCTCTATCTCTCGTGGCGCTTTTTCTGGAACGAGTGCATGCGGATGAATACCTCCATCGTGGTCTTCGCTAGTCTGACCGACGGCCGCCACCTGTTCGAGTATCTGCCCCTGATGCTGCCGCTCTACTGGAGCGACGACACGGAGGATGAGTTCTTCTGGCCCCGGTCGGCCGAGATTCCCGAGGAGGCCCTGCTCGATCGGTCGCCCTTCGAAAACCAATAAAACGGTCCTGTGATGAAACCCCTGCTGATCCGTCCGCTGCCCGACAGCGCCCCCGACGTCGTACAAAAAATTGACGCACTCAACCGAAAACTCGGCTCGTTCATCCACGCACCCCTCAATCTTAAAGAGGTGCTGCGCCCGTTTGGCGACGACTGGGTGCTGATCAAAGGGGCATGAGACTCGATGCGGCTGGATTTCGCCCGGCTCTGGAACCGCTCGACCGGCGAGGTGCAGCGCATCCGTCCCGGGATGTTCGGCAGCGAACGGCTCGAACACATCGGACGGATGAGCGACGGACGCGTGGTGCTCACCACGCTCCGCTCCCAGGTGGGGCAGGTGGTCCACTTCCCTGAAGACTTCTGGAACTTTCTCCGCACGGCCAGCCGTCCGCAGCGCATGGAGCCGATGCGACCCTGCGAAGGGGTGTATCCCCGTCCCGTTGACCCCGACTGAAGAGGGATCGGGACCGGGGATCAATACACGGAATTGACAATGGGGAAGCAGGATCAATAAAGGACCGACAGCGCCCCCTGCGAAGGATTCACAGGGTCATCGGTCGGGATAGATGGCAACCTTGATCACACCGTCTTCGCGGCGTTCGAAAAGGCGGTAGGCATCCTCGATCCGGCTCAGCGGATAGCGGTGTGTCACCAGCGGTGTCGTGTCGAGACGACCCTCGGCAATCAGCCGCAGGATCTCCGCACAGTCGCAGCCGTCGACCCCGCCCGTCTTGAAGGTCAGATTCTTGCCGTACATCTCCGGCAGCGGAAGCGTCTGCGGCCGGTCGTACAGCGCCACGATCGTCACAACCGCATTCGGACGCGCACTCTCCCACGCCAGGCGGAACGTCTCCTCGCTGCCCGCAACTTCCACCACGCGGTCGGCTCCGCCGTGGTCGCTGTGTCGCCGCACGAACTCCACACACGACTCGGGTCCCGTCACCAGCACCTCCGGATAGTGCTCCCGCACGAAGCGCTGTCGCTCCGGGTCGCGTTCGCAAACGATAATCCGCCGCGGGTGTTTGAGCATCACGCAGAGCAGCGTGCAGATCCCCGTCGGGCCCGCCCCGAGGATCAGCACCGTATCCTCGGCCGAGATCTCCGAAATCCGGGCCGCCCAGTAGCCCGTAGCCAGGATATCCCCCACGAAGAGGGCCTGCTCGTCGCTCACGCCGTCGGGAATGCGGTTGAGACCCTGATCGGCATGAGGAACGCGGACATATTCGGTCTGCCCGCCGTCGATGCGGCACCCCAAAGCCCAACCCCCTTCGGGATCGGTGCAGTTGTTCACATAACCGTGGCGGCAGAAGAAACACTCGCCGCAGAAGGTCTCGACGTTGACCGTCACCCGGTCGCCGGGTCGGACCGTCTGTCTTGTCCTGAAATAGCTTTACAGAGAAAAAAGGAGTTAAATAAAAAAAGAGT